>Ga0326758_100006_pt1 | contig 466680 bp, 557 predicted proteins | sample GCRJH_S_FD_207221 | JGI IMG/M metagenome (GOLD analysis project Ga0326758, IMG submission 207221) | Hot spring sediment microbial communities from Geyser Creek Basin, Yellowstone National Park, WY, United States - GCR.JH_S | ecosystem: Environmental > Aquatic > Thermal springs > Near-boiling... | reverse complement strand
GGCGTTCATCAATCTTCAGGCACTGGCGGTTTCATCACAAAAGATAAAATTTCTGTGTACTAAAAATTCATGTGAATTGGAAAATAAAAAGTGAGCTACAGAAAATGATTATACAACTCTCTGAGGCTAAGAAGTACTTACCAGAGGATTATGTAATTTCTCACGAGATAACAGAAGAAGAAGAGGAAGGCGAAAACAAGATAGAAATTGAATTACTTAACGATTTTAAACCAGTAGTTGAGCCATTAAATTTCAACCAAGAATTCGAAAGTATTGCTTCTTTAGACTCATCAACAAGATACTTAAGAGACATAAGCGTTAACTTAGTTATTTTAGGAATGTCAATATATAGTAATAGGAAAGGATTTATTGACTTTCCATTGGTTAAGGAAATTCCTTATATTGGAGTAAATACTTATAGGAAGATATTAGATAAAATTTCAGCTGGAATGAAATTTATAAAAGTGAAAAACGAAATAAATTATCCCTTTGATGAAAATTACAAATTAGATGATGTAGCAGACGAAATGAGAACTGAGGCTGAAAACATTGGACTTAGCGAAGTTGTTAATGATCACGATTTGGTAATCTTGGATGGGCCTATATATCCTACCCCACTTGAATTAACCGAAGAATTAGATTTAAGTAGCCCTTCTAGATTATGTCATCAATTAGCTTACGCATCATTGGTTAATAAGAGAATTTCCCTATTGAGAGAAAACATTATTGGAATAGTTAAAAGGTTAGAAAATTCCGGAAAGCTTTGGAAGGATAACCAGATCATGGAGGAGTTTAAGAAACGTGGAAAGAACATAAGGGGGCTTAAAGATCCTACAATTCTCGAATTTATAGATTATGAATTCTGCAGAAAATCTGGAAGGCATTCTTATGCTTGTATAATTGGGCCTTTCAAAATAGACTACAACCTGCATGTAGAAGGACCGAAAAATTGTTGTAAAGGCGATGGTAACTCAACTTACTTAAGCAATGTGCCCTCAAAGTACGCATATTACGTAATTTTGAGGAAACCTTATGTACCAACAACTTACTTCAGAATAGAAGGACTTGACGAGAGCTTTCTGGAAAAGGGAATGAGAACTGCTCTTTCTCGCCTTTCTGATAGACTTATTCCCACATTTATCGAACTTGTAGACAATAGGGCAAAAAGGATTTCTGCAGGATTGTTTATTACCGCCTACGAGATCGCATCATCATATTTAAGTATAATTCATGACGATAAATTGGCTTACGATACTACGGTATCAGAGTTTTTATCTGTATCCCAGCAAAATTTAACGAATTTATTATAGCTAACCCTGGAGTAGCGTGAAGCAGGAAGTCCTCGTAATTTTCCATTCCAATCTTTTTAATAACGTTTATGTCGTTCCTCATAACTATCTTAGTATTTGTTAGTTGAAGCACGAGAGGATTAAGATCGTCAGGCATATGAGTAGCTAAAATTACTCCAATTCTCCTCACTCTACCTAGCCTCATTATTTTATTTATTAACTCCTCAATTATATCCTTAGCAACAGCTTCACTATTTCCTTGAGGGAAGTATTCGTGGGCTTCATCCATTATTATTAAGGTTAACTTATTTTCCAAACTCCTTTTGCTGTAAAGCTCTGTTTTCCAGTTAAATAGTTCCTCAAGGATTTTATAAGCTATAGTAGCTACTGCCTCTATGGATGCAGAATAGTTCATTACGAAGCTTAAGTCAACTATTATCTTATCGTTTAATTTGAAAGCCTTTTCTGGATCAAAGTCCACTGTACCTTTTACTGTAAAAATACCGTAACCGTCGTAGGCTTTTAAAGTCCTAACTATTGCCTCCTTAGTAGATGGAGCTATATCTAAAGCCTTCATTGCCTCCTGAAATGCCTTGTTCAAGGATATTGTTAAATTTCCCTGAGAAAATGAGACAAAAGATTTTGAGATATTCTGACTTTTTGGTCTTAAATTCAACTCATCAAGTAAGGTAGGCGAAATGCTAATTCTATTACCTTCCTCTGCTAGAGAGGCAGGAGTTACCTTATCCCTTAAAATTTCATCAAGGATGTTATCGTTAATATAGACGTTAAAAATCTCGTGTAAAGTGATCTTTAGTAGTTCAAGAGTTTTGTCAACTAAAGATTCCCAATACATTGAAGCCTTTGGGGTAAAATACGGTGTCAATTTATGGAAGTTCTTAATGTTATCAAAGAAGTTTATTGAATAAGGTATTACGTCGACTTCAGTATCATTACAAATTAATGCTCCGCTTTCATACTCTAGTACTTTGCATCCATATGTTGAGGCGAACGTATCTAGAAAGTCCTTTGCTGAATTGCCCATCTTTGAAGTTACTGGCATTAATACGGTAAATTTTTCTCTCTTGGAGATCAAGAAATTTACAAAATCTCCTTGCCTATCAAAGACTATAGTTTGCTTATCTAAATCTTTACTATAGAGGATGGACTTTAAGAGCGTTGTTTTTCCAGATCCGGTAGTTCCTAAAACTAGAGTGTGATGAACTAAAGCTTCCTCATCGAGCCTTACCTTTGCTTCAATTTCTTCACCGCCTGAGAATATTTTACCTATTGTTATTCCTTCTTCTGGTATTCTTAGGATTTTCTCCAGAAGTGATGGATTAGGTATGAAAACAGGGCTCTGAGGATCTATAGGAGTAACTGCTGGCCTAACTATGTTTTTCTCTTCATCAAATTCGGATATCGGATATATACCTAAAAAGGTATCAGTAATTATTGATGCAGGATCCTTCCTAGAAGTGACTTCCCTTATGCCCATCTCCGCTAAAACATCGGAACGTGAAATTGAAACTACTTGACCTACTATAATTACTGGACGAAGGATGGTTCTTATAGCTAAATATTGGCCTCTACTTACGTTACTTCTCATGTAATCTTCAAATGATATATCTACGCCAATTAACTCCTCTTCCTCTAACCTAACAGTCCTATACCTTGTAACTCTGCCTATTAACTTTCCGTTCCTTTTTGCATCTTCCTCGGCATTATTTAGTTTATTCTCTAATTCTTTGATAATACCTTCTTCGTCTAAATTTCTCTCTTCCATAAAATTTTTATTGATTGTTAAATTATAAGTTTTAAATCTGCGATAACAAGTATTCTAACTCGTATTTGAAATCCTTGAGCTTAGCTTTCATCTTTTCAACATTTAATACCATCTCATGAAAGCCTAACGTATGAAAATAATATGCATCCCTCCAGCATTTCAAAATATTTTCAGATAAAATAATTGAAAGTCTTCTAGAAGCTTTATACAATATTTCACTCTTCCAACCGCGTTTTCTTATTACTTCATTTATAATACAATTTAATCCCTTTTTTATTACTAGGAGTTTTATTCCTTCCTCAACAGCCTTATAATACTTCTCACTAGCTTGAACAATATCACCCTTCTCAAGAAGATCGTCAGCCTCTTTAATCCACGTGTTTACCCGTGGCGTAACTTATCCTCTAATTCCACCACGGGCACCCCTCTCAAGGGATCACACACAGTCACCCTTAAATCATTGGGGCTAGTCGAGGGAAACACCACTACCCTCCCATCCACACTCTTATCACTCCCACCCTCGTGAGCAGTGCCCGTCATCAGATAGGGGGATCATTAATAAAAACTACTTTGGTAATACTATATAAACATTACTTAATCAAAAACGATATTTAGAAGTGATTAAAAATAACGAGTAATTACGTAGAAGCGTTACAGTCTCTATTTGTGATTTCGTCGAATAAACTGACAAATTCTTTCACTTTCTTAGCTTCTTCTCTTAAATCTTCTGGATAAAGACTTGTATTTATTATGAGTATTGCAGATTCCCAATATTCAATTATTTCCTTTTTATTCAGCATTTTTGACAACTCATATACCGCATCGTCTAAATCTTTCATATCCCAAAATCCTTTCTCTTTAACTCTGGATAGTATGTCATTAAGTTCATACTTCCTCGTTAGGAGTTTTATTCCTTCCTCAACAGCCTTATAATACTTCTCACTAGCTTGAACAACGTCGCCCCTAGAAAGAAGATCATCCGCATCAAGCACTAGCACGTCTGGAACCGTTAAAACTCTTATCATCAGTTATAATTAGAACTGAAGGTAAAAATTAATTACGCTTAAATTGAGCGTTTTCGCTTATCCATTTATGAGAATTGCTATAATAGGTGCGGGAAAAATAGGCTTTACAATATTATCAGCACTTAATAAAATGAGTAACATCGAGTTAATAGCCACTGGAAGGAGTAACTCCACGTTAGAAAAAATTAAATCAATAGGAGTTGAAGCTACTACAGATAATAATTATGCAGTTTCCTCTTCTGATTATATTATACTTAGTGTAAAACCACAACACTTTCCTTCAGTATTAAAATCGGTAAAAAGCTGGGAAGGCAAGAAGGTTGTTTCAGTAATGGCTGGGATAAGGATTTCAACTCTTTCTTCACTCCTAAAAGGAAGTAAGGTATATAGAGCGATGCCAAATATTAACGCCGTAATTGGAAAATCTACTACAGCACTCGCAGAGGAAAGGGATGAAACTGTAGAGAAAATCTTTTTACAAATAGGTAAGATTTATTGGGTTCCAGAGGAACTGATGGACGCATGGACTGCTTTAATAGGCAGTGGTCCCGCATTTATAGCTGAAATAATTGATGCGCTTTCTTTAGGAGCAGTTGAATGCGGAATGCCAAGAGATCTTTCTTATAACGCTATTCTAGATATGATAGAAGGTACTGTAGAACTCTTAAGGAAATGTAAGCATCCTGCATTGCTTAGAGATCAAGTTACTACTCCCGCAGGTACAACAATAAGAGGACTTATGACAATGGAGAGTGAGGGAATAAAATCCGCTTTGATAAAAACGATTGAAGCTGCGTATAAAAGGTCTGCAGAAATTGGAGAACAAATTGATAGAAAATTAAGGAGTTAATATTTTATGTTTATGAAATTGAAATGAATTATTAATCTGTTTTGAGGAAGATAATGTGATTATTTTAATAGTTTGGCATAGATATTAATTTCGATTTCTACTTCAGAAATACAATACTTAATATAATCCTTGTGACCTCATCCATTCAATAAATTCTTCTTTCTTACTCATAGCAAATTTGTAAGCTAGTTCTTTTAAATCGTAAGTAGACTTTATTCCTTTAGTCATTTTCTCTATAAGTATCTCTAATCTTCCCTGATTAAATCCGACATCATCTATTAAAGTAACGTTATCATTTATAATTTCCCTCTTTATTTCATCTTCTACTGGAACTCTACTTATTACTACTCCTCCTTTTCTAGGCTTATATATAGCTTCATAAAGCTCTATTACCTTATATTCCTTTATCCTCTTAGATTTGCCTTCAGAGAATGAAGGCAAGTCCTTTGCCTCAACTCCCAATATTTCCGCAAACCCTTCATAAAGGCCTTTCAACCATCTTGCTCTCCATTCATTACCATCGAGAGGTTTGTAGTCCTTTAAATATCTCCACCTCTTCCACCAATTAGGTAACTCCTTGTACTCAACAATGTAGTCCGGTCTCTTAATAGGAATATCTCCTTGAGGGTCTACTATATTTATTTCAGTTCCTTCGTATATTAACATATCAGGCCTAACTAAGGAGTAGAATTTCCATACTTTCTCTAGATCTCCTCCGTCTTCCCAGGTTATTGGCCTAGGAGCTTCAAGAAAGAAACTAAAAGACGTCACGACATTACCTACAACTATATTAGGAGGAATTGTTCCTGATTTCTGCTTCCCACTCCTATCAAAGTCCAAATATCCGTGCTCTGGGTAAATTAATTCGTAATTACCTTTTTCTGCCAGAAGTAGAACTATTGAAGCCAAGCCCCAAGATTGATAAATAGACCTCATGTTAGAATTGAAAGAACTGAGTATAGCTTGTTTCCCTTTTACTATAAAATCCTCTACTGAAAGTTTTCCTCTAATTAAATCGTGGTAATAAATAAATAACTTCTTGACTAAATGCCTTCTAGGATTGTCTAGGAAGCTCTTCATTTCCCTGCTGAACAACATTCCCTTTACTTTTAACCTCTCCTGTAATTCTTCAAAGACTTTGTATAATTCGTTAATCCAAATTTTGGCTTCTCTCAGTTTATCCTGCATTACTTCGTCTACAAATTCATATTTTATCTTCTCAGCCCATTCTGGAACGTTCTTGCCATATTTATCTATACCGTAAACTTCCTTTAGTTTTTCCTCTATCACAGTATTACCTAGTAGAAAATCTTAAAAATATTTTTAGTGCAGAAAAGCAAGCCATTTTATTCGAGCTTCGCTTTCATTCTTATTTATAGGAGTCTATAATACAACAAAATTTACGGTAAAATCTTTTAAATATGTAAAGTAAACTTTGTCCATGAATAGTTAACTGTAAAATTTATGCCTAGTATAATTAAACAATTTTCTGCAATTTCGCAAGATTCCTTATAAAAAACCTCGAGTTTGTCTTCTTGTGGATAGATTTAATAAGATTTTCATAATAAATAATGGATTCTCAGCTTTCGGTTTAAATTTAATAGACATGACACTATTATGGATTCTTTACTTGGCATTAAAGAATCCAATACTCTATATCCCCGTGGCCTCCGCAAAGCCTATAGGGACTTTATTGCTCTCCAGCTTTACTGGATATATAGCAGATAAATATGATAGAAAGAAATTATTCACAATTACTGGAACTATACACAGAATTTTACCAATTTTTATAGTATATTTTGTCATAATATCGTTTAATCCCATCCTTGCAGTAATTTTATATGTAGTAAGAACTGGTCTTACAATAGTAACTACGAATACAATAACGCCTAGTTTCATTCAAAATTTGCCAGAAGATAAAATGAAAAAGGTAATGTTTTATAATAGGGCAGTTAAGGAGAGTTCAACTATATTATCAATAGTAATCTGGCCTTTATTTTATGCCTTCTACAGCGGATGGACAGTCATCCCGGGAATAATTTTAGCAACTATTGGGTTCGCGTTAATTTTTACATTACCTTTAGGAGGTAAAGGAGGGAAAAAGGTTAAGTTTAGAGAAGCCTTAAAGGAATACAGAAGAAAGGAAATTTTCTTTATATCAATGACTACTGCAGTTAGCCAAGGGGCTTTAGGGATGGTTTATTTATATTCTGCTGCCATAATTCAAATACTTCACGGTAATACTATTCAATATACTCTAGCACAACTAGGGTTTTACTTATCCTGGCTCATAGGACCTTGGATGATGACAAAATTTAACAATGTAACAAAATTAGTCGTAACGAGTTTTGCTATGTATTTCCTTGTATTTATAGTGTTGGCATTAAAGAATCCTTGGTTAATAGGCTTAAGTACTGGAAGCGTAGGAATTGGAGACTCTTTAACTGAAATAATCTGGATAAAAGCAATGAGGATGGCAAGACAAGAATTAATGGCAAGCGTTCTAGGAATAGACGAATTCATTACTGCAGGCTTTAGGCTTGGGTATGGAGGTATTGCTGGAACTTTATATGCTACTGACTTTTTTGCCGTGCCTATTATAGGAGTTATTACAATAGCCGGAGTTGCCTTAGCTTATACAAAGAACGATGTGTGGAAAATGAAAATATGACTTTAAATTTTCTTCATGTTTTATTTTCTCATGATAATTGACTTATCCGTGCCAATAGAAAACGGGATGCCATATTTCCCAGGAGATCCTCAGCCTAAAATAGAGAAGATTGAAAAAGAAGATTATGTTATACATTCCTTGCTTCTTTCAACTCATACTGGAACTCACGTTGATGTTCCTTTTCATTTCATAAGAGATGGTAAAAAACTTGATGAAATAGATTTAACAAGGTTCTCCGGAAAGGCTTACGTCCTTGACGCTGAAGGTAAAGATATTCATTCTTTAGAATTGCCCTCTTCTGTAGATATTTTACTCATATACACGGGAAGTAGCAAACTCTGGAAAAATGGATGGACAATGGATAATTACGCAACTATTGACGAGGAGTTTGCCAAGCTCATTGTAAGGAAGGGTTACAAGCTAGTCGGGATAGATTCGCCAAGCATAGGAAATTCCAAGGTTCATAGAATATTATTATCTAACGAAATTCTCATCGTCGAAAATCTCTCTTCAAATCTCGAAAAGATTAAAGGAAAGGTAGTGGACTTTATCTCATTACCTTTACCTATTAAAGGAGTTGACGGATCGCCTATTAGAGCTATTGCTGTAGTGAGAAATGATGAAACTCATACTGGTAAATGATAAATGTCATAATAATTTCATTTGCCCTTTTCTTATAATTCTCAACGTCAATGCTAACCTTTCTACCTTCACACTCCATTTTAAGAATTTCGTCCCTTAAATCTCCCATTTCCTTGGCTAAACTAGATAGTTCTTTATTTTTATATCCTAAAGATTCCACAAGGTTTCTAGTAGTTCTAACTATTTTTCTCAGCTCATGGAAATCTTCTATTTTCTCTATTTTCTTCTGAAGTGAGAGAATTCTGTTAAAAACTAAAAGTCTACTGCCATAAACTTTGGGCAAGAAGCAGTAATTCATTACGCGAATTTTCTTTGAAACTATCTCTGCCAATTTATCCCTATTAGGCTGATAGCATATTACGTCCATATCTCTTATTACTCCTAACTTATGAATTAGATCCTTTGCTTTCACTAGACAATCGGGATTTTCGTAAACTGGGTATAGCGAATATAACACGTCGAAATATTTCCTTAGTTTAACCCTCCTATCGTGAATGTCCTCTTTTGAAATTCCGGATATTGATAAGGCATCTCTTAAGTTTTTATTAGCATAATCTTCAGGCCTCAAGTTTTTCAATTTCACTCACTATCTCCTTATTTACTTCACTAAAATCCCTTGCAGTATTTATTACTTTGGAATTGATAGATAATTCTACAAGGTATTTTTGGAATCTCTCTATATATTCATTATAAGCACTGAAAACGTCCTCCTTTACGCAAATATCAATTCCTGCACTTAACGGATCTAAATAACCCCTTTTCTTTATTATTCGCTTCATTATTTCTTCAGGAGTTGAAACTAGAGAGAAGGAAAGCGAAGGTTTAGGAAATATGCTTAGCACTTCAGTCATCCACTCTTTTTCTAATCCCCTAGCAAGTCCATATGCCATCAATGTTAGAACGTAACCGTCCGCCAATGCAATGAACCCTGAGTCTATTGCTGGCTTAACCACGTTCTCTATTTGATCCGCCAAATCTGTAACGTAAGCCAGAAAGAGCGTCCTTCTCTCGAAGACTATTTCCTTTTTAACTTGAGCTATTCTTTCTCCTATTAACTTTGACATTTGTATTCCGAAAGTGACTACTCCGTAACCTTCTTTCTCTAGATATCTCTTTACTGCATCTAAATGAGCTGTCCTTCCTGAGCCTTCTATTCCTTCAAAGGCTATTATCAAGAATTTCACCTAATACTTTTCTAATTTCCATCTGAATTTCCCTGGGAGTTTTATTACCATCTATTATGACAAAATTTTCCTCCTTAGCTATTTTATCATAAGCATTTAGGATCATTGTTTGATATTTTAAGAATCCCTCTTCTGGAGGTAAGTTGGGGAAAACGTCATAGCCTGCCTCTTGAGGTTTTATATTCCTCCTAGCCTTCTTTATCCTTTCTAAAGCAACTTCTGCTGAAACTCTTATATAAAAAGTAACGTCTGGTTTAACTGCAAAGGAGTAAAGTTTCTTAACCCATTCAATATCTACTCCCCTAACGCTGTCTCTAGCGTAGGCGGTATAAATATATCTGTCACTTATTACTACAAAACCAGTTTTTAACATTGGTAATATGAACCTTTCATACCTATCAGTAAAATCTGTAGCATGAATTAGGCTGAAGGTAATAGGAGTTAACAAGTTCTTTTTCTTAGCCTCTTTTATAATGTCGTGAATCCACTCTGAGGAGTTCCATTCGGTTAAATATGTATCTCTTTTCATTTCTATCCAATCCTTTAATAAACTAGCTTGACTCGATTTACCTGAGCCGTCTATACCCTCAAAGGCTATTAATATACCCTTCAACCACTCCACCTAACACCTAAAGGATAAGTTTCTACTATTTCTTTAACTATTTTACCATATTCATATAACTCTTTCTTTTTAAAATCTAAACCCACTAATTTAATATTCTTCTTCTTAATTTTACCCTTTGCAGCTTTACATATCAATCCTATAGTTAATATTTCCTTCTGAGTAAAACCTGGAATGATAGCTGTCCTAGTCATTCTATAGCAGGCATCATAAGGATTAAGGTATTCTGACATTTTAAACACTGAAGAAATAAATGCCGCTGAACCGACGTAAAATCCCATTTCTCCTTTTACCTTTTTTTCTGCATCGTAAAATACATCCCACGGAGGATCGAGATAATGGTAAAAAGCTATTGCTTCTAACCATTTGTTTTTATCAAGTTTTACTCCATCTGTCAATACTCCTTCTCTCATTCCAAAAGCGGAAACCATTACTTTGTCCGCATTAAAATGCTGTAAAAGCTCGTCAATAATCACAGCACCAGAATGAATAGTATAAGCCCTCTCCTTACTAATCCCGGGCAATGCGGATCTTTCTTCTATATCTAATGAAAAGAGTACTTTTGCGTACTTGCTAATTTGCGAAGAAGGTACTACGTATCCATGAATAGAGTCAGAAGGAAAACCTGAAATTTTTTCATCTAATTTAGCTAAAGCCCTCATATTTCCTCCTGAACCAACAACAAGTTTTGAAGGAGTTATAGAAATTGTTGAAATTTCATCTGAAACTATCTTTCTTATTTCCTTTTCTGAGTAAGTAGCCAATTTTAGCGCTCCTATAGGTAATTGATATACTTTAGTAATATTTCCAGCCTCTATCTTAGCTATTTCTAATGAACCGCCGCCTATTTCAAAGATTATTGCATCCTCTGTAATTGGTAAAGTATTAATAACCCCTGTTGCCGAAAATCTTCCTTCTTCTTCTCCAGAAATTATCCTTAAATCTTCACCAAGTATTTCAGATAACTTATCAGAAACTTCCTTCCCATTTAATGCATATCTGAAAGCGCTCGTTCCTACGGCTTTAACGTTCTTTACGCCCTTAGCGTTTATAAGGTTTTTAAATGCGATAAAAGCTTGTTCTGCAGTCTTAATTTTATCGTCAGAAATTTTACTTCCTTCCTTAATACCTTCGCCAATCCTTACAAAATACTTCAATGAACCTAAAAGTCTGAAAGTATTATTCTGAAAAACATCATAAATTGAAAGTCTGAATGAGTTATATCCTGCATCTATTACCGCAGAAAGCATTCAAATCAGCTTTAACACCTTTTGAGTTAAAAGCATTTTTAAAACTCCTTTGCCTTCAACTGGATTATAATCAACAAATGCAACTCCTCCCTTCTTAAGTTCTACATTACCTCCAGTCATCGCTCTAATTAATGAAGATAAATAAGGCTCATGCCCAATGACTAGTAATGTTGTATTATCCATTTCCTTAAGTTTCTCAATGAACGCAGAAGGCTCTTTTTCCGGTGAAAGCTCGTTAAAAGTTTCAATTTTTTTATCGTCAACCCCTAATTCGTCAAGTATAGCTTCAGCTGATTGATAAGCCCTAATGTAAGGGCTAGTCAAAACTCTATCAAAAGTATAATCAAGATCATCCAAGAAATTGGCTACTCTTTTCATTTGCTTTAAGCCTTTCTTAACAAGTTTCCTATCTTTATCGTCTTTCCCATCTATCTGAGGCTCAGCTTCTCCATGCCTCACAATTATTAAAGTTATCATTATTACTTACTGTCAAGCAAAGAATTTAAGCATTACCTCAAAGAGCTAAGGGCAATCCTCATTTAAGGTCTTTATGCTCATATCATCAACGTAATCTATTACGCAGAAAAACTCTAATTCGTCTTCAGCAATAATTGCATGCTTAACTTGGCTATCGATAAAAATGTAATCTCCCTCCTTCAGCTCAAATTCCTTATCTGCGACGCAAACTTTACATTTTCCCTTAGTTATTATAACAGTCTCTTGGTACTTGTGTACATGCATTGGTATTACCCCCATCTTTTCTAAAGAGAATTTCCTTACTGCGTAATGCGCGCCCTCGTTTTTTGTTATTAACCATTGTATTTTAGCTCCTTTAGTACCTTTTATTGGAACGTCCTCCTTAGGAACTTGAGAGATGTTTGATAAGTAGAAATCCATATGAAGAAGGAGACTTGGCATTTAAAAAATTTATACCTTAACGTACTGATTCTCCATTGAGGATTCTTCAAGCGGTTTTCCTTTAGTTTCGGGTATGAAGAAGTACGTTATTGCTGCTGCAAGGAAAGTTAATAAGCTAAGTATTAATGTTAATCCGTCTACTCCTACTGAAGGCAATATAATTGTTGGAACAATAAGTCCAGCAGTTGTTGCACCTATTCTACCTGCCGCAACAGTAATTGATTGTACAGTACCTCTAACTTTAGTAGGAGCCAATTCAACTCCAAGCATTCCTGCAGCACTGATTGAACCAGGTCCTGCCTGCATGAAGAAATCATACATTCCGTAAATTATTAATGCTAGAAAAGCGGGCAATAAAGGTCTAAAGAAAGAGAACGACATTAACGAACCTGCCATTCCGACAAAGCCGATTATTTGCATTGGCTTTCTTCCTACTCTGTCAATTGTAGCTAATGCTAATAATCCGCCCGGTACAGTGAAGCCAAACTCCGTTATAAATTGGAAAACTGCAGGATTATTTATCCCAACGCTTTTGGCTATTGCTGTTGGACCAAATAATATTCCAGTATATGCAGAGACGTCAAACAGGAACCACAGTGAAGCAGCAGCTAAGAAAATCTTCCATTGCTTTTTGAAGTATTCAGAAAATGAATTTGTATCCTTTAAATTTTCATTAACTCTAACCTCTTTTCCTGCAACTTGTTTAACTACATTTTCAAAGGCTTTCATATCTCCTTTTATTCTCGCCAAGTACCTAGAGGTCTCCGGTATTTTCCTTCTTAAGTAAATTACTGAGGCTGCTGGAATTGCTCCTGCCGCTAGTACTACTCTCCATACAGTATCTAATGAATATCCGAGGCTGGTTAATATAAGGTAAATCCCTGCAGCAACAGTAGCACCAAAGCCCCACATTAAACCAAAGCCTAAGGCTATAATCTTACCTCTGTCCTTAGCATTAGCGTGTTCAGCCATTATCATCGGAGATAATACGTAATCAGCGCCAACTCCAAGACCTAATAAGCCCCTAACTAAAACTAATTCAAGAGGAGAAGAAACGAAAGCTTGTAAAACTGCACCTATACTTAATAATGCGACATCTATGCCGTAAAATGTTTTTCTTCCTTTATTGGATAAAATTCCGAATATTATTGCTCCTATAGCAGCACCTATTAATGCTGAAGACGAAACCCATGCTTCCCAATAATTATATTCTGGTGTCTTACTGTGCAGTCCGAAACTTGCTAGCACCGCACCTATTACAATTCCTATTGAGGATAAATCGTACCCATCAGTAAAAACTCCCATCCCTGTAGTTAGCAAGCTCTTTATGTGGAACATGTCAAATTTTTTATCGTCCAACGGTTTGAATACATCACTTAACTTCATATGCCTATGTAGTTATATCATTTTTTAAATATTCTCGACATAAAATCAATAGGACTATATTTGCATATATTAACTCCAGAATCTATATAGATTCGTAACGCATAGTTTTCGATAAAAACCGATGATATTTTTTGCTCGTTCCCAAAATATATGAAAGTAGTAATCCAAGTTTCGGAGGCAGAAAAAATACCCCTATCCTATGTAGTAATTAAAAACATAGCGTCAATGAGCGACATGGAAAGTGTAATTGCAGTGTTTACCGTGGCGTAACTTATCCTTACTTCTAATTCCGCCATGGACTAAGGGATCATACACATTCACCCATTGGGGCTGGTCGAGGGAAACACCAATACCCTCCCATCCACACTTTTATCACTCCCACCCTCGCGAGCAGTCATCAGATAGGGGGATCATCAATAAAAACTACTTCAGTAATACTGTATAAACATAACTTGTCAAAACGATATTTAGATTAAAAATAACGAGTAGTTACGTAGAAGCGTTACAGTCTTAAAATACCAGTTGATATATAAGGTTTAATCTTAGCCATTGCGTTTATTATTTTTTCATATACCTTTATTTAAATGTACTTTCTTCTTTAGAGAATGAAATTGCCAACAAAGCTAGAGCCGCAGAGCCATATTTTAGAATATCCTCATCTAATTTAAACATAGGACTATGCGTAGGATATATACATCCCTTTTCCAGATTTCTAGTACCTATGAAGATATAACAACCAGGCTTTAGTTGAAGATAACGTGAAAAATCGTCAGCTAACATAACTGGTTCAATTTCAACTATCGGCCTTCTTAAGTTATTAAGGATATTCATAGCCCTAGAGGTTACCTCTGGATAATTTATAAGAGGAGGACAATTGTCACTGAAGACAACTTCGCAATCTGCATTAAAGCTTTTACAGAGAGAGTCTACTAAGCTTTTTATTTTCGATTTAACTTTCTCGATAGTAAAAACGTCAAAACCTCTTATTGTACCTTCCATTACTGCCTCATCCGGTATAATGTTGCTTTTAGTCCCGGAATGTATAGAAGTAATTGAAAGAGTAAACCCGTCCAATGGGTTAACAATTCTGGAAGTTAATCCGTGTAAAAGGTTAACTATTTGTGCAGAAATAAAAATCGGATCTAAAGTCGAATGAGGAGAAGATACGTGACCTCCTAATCCCTTAACTCTTATTTTAAAATTTGAAGATGAGGGCATTAAAGCTCCTTTCCTAGTAGCAAAAAATCCCGAAGGAATAAAAGGCGATACGTGTAAACCGAATACGTAATCTACATCATCCAATTCGTGATTAGAAATAACCTCTTTAGCTCCTAGATCTTCCTCTTCCCCAGCTTGAAAAATGAGCTTAACTTTCCCAGATAATAAATCCTTATTCTTTACTAGCAGTTGTGCAGCTCCCAAAAGCATAGCAACGTTAGCGTCGTGGCCACAAGCGTGCATAATGCCGGGACTTTTCGAAGCGAATGGTAAATTAGTCTTTTCAGTTATAGGCAATGCACTTATCTGAACCCTTAATGCTACAGTTTTTCCAAGTTTTCCACTATCAATTAAGCCTATTACTGTAGTAGAAAGTCTCCTTGTTTGTATTCCTAAAGACCTTAGCTTTTCTTCTATAAGCCTTGACGTATTAGTCTCCTGAAACGGCAATTCGGGATTCTCGTGTAATATTCTTCTAATCGTTATTACATCATTCTCTATACTCTCGCTATCTTTCAAAAGTTTTTCTGCAATTTTCTCTATATTCATGTGGAGAGGTTTAATGAATGTGACATAATAAATTCATTCTAAATTATATGTAACAGCAAACGTTAATTTCTAGAACAGATAACTATGAATTAAAGCATATTACCTTGTAGAAATAAATTATTTTATGCAAGTAGGACAGGAATTAAAAGAGAAAGGAATAGATATATTAAGATTTACTTGGGTTGGGTTAGACGGTTATATAAGGGCAAAAGGGGCTTACGTAGATCATGTGGACGAAATGGTTAAAACAGGGATAGGGCTAACTAAGGCAATGTTCAGCTTTACGCCTATGGATACTTTATCCCCTTACGGTTCCTTCGGGCCAGAGGATGAAGACGTATTCTTAGTTCCGGATCTCTCAACATTATCTATTTTTCCACCTTCTGCAATGGTAATCTGTAATCTTTACTCTAATGGAAAACCTTGGGAATACGACGTAAGGTCAACTCTAAAGTCTACGCTTGATAAAATTAGAGAAGAGTATGGATACGAGTTTAAATCCTCCTTTGAGATTGAATTTTACTTGGTAAAAGATAAAAAACCTTATGATGACGCAAGGTGTTTTGATCCCTCTGCTTTTTACAATAACCCTGTGGTTTCAGAAATTGCAAAATTGCTTGACGATAATGGAATAGATATTCTTAGGGTAATTAAAGAATACGGTCCGGGTCAATACGAATTTGACATACTTCATAAGGAGGCTTTAAGAAGTGCGGACGAAGTTGTAATTTTTAAGGAAATAGCTAGACAAGTAGCTACAAAACACGGTATAGAAGCAAACTTTATGCCTAAGCCTTTCAACAAACTTGCCGGTTCTGGGCTTCACTTAAATCTAAGTATTTGGAAAGGAAATTCTAACCTATTTTTTGATGATAAAGATAAACTTGGTTTAAGTGAAATAGCTTACAGTTTTATAGCAGGAATCATTGAACATGCCAAAGCCTTAACTGCAATTGCCGCACCGACCATAAATTCTTATAAAAGGTTAGTTCCAGGGTCTTGGGCTCCAACGAAGATTGCCTATGGTTACAATAACAAATCGTCCATGTTAAGAATTCCAACGCCATACCCCGGTATGTCTTCAATTGACAGGAGAATAGAATATAGAGTTCCAGATCCTTCTACTAATCCTTATTTACTATTGACAGCAATAATACAAGCAGGAATGGACGGAATAGAAAGGGGATTAAAGCCTCCTTCTCCGGTTAATGAGAATGCTTACTATAGGAAAGACATAGAGGATTTACCTAGAAACTTAAGAGAAGCACTAAACGAGCTAAATAAGGATTCAACCTTGAAAGAGAAAATAGGAAATAAGATAATCGACGAATTCATAAAAGTAAAGACTGCAGAAGTAGAAGAATATGAGAGTTATGTAACGGACTGGGAATATGAAGTCTATAGAAAACTTTGAAATAGTAGATTCTCATTCTCATTGGTTCTCAGCAAAGATTATGGACGAAAAACAATTCATGATGGCTTCTTCAGAATCTTGGAGGGAAGAAGAACTACCTTCCTTATCTGATAGAATAATTTCAATGAACTCTTGGAGACCTTTTTATCTAATGCTAAGAAATTATATGAAAAAATTACTTGGAGAGAATTTTATAGATGAAAGGAATAGAAGAATAAAAGACGATCCAGTCAATTATGTAAAATTTTTAATGGAAGATGCTAAAATAAGAGCATTCGTTATCGATGAGGGATTCGGCAAAAAAGAACAAGAAATACCAGTAAAGTATAGACTACTTTTTAGAATAGAGAGTATAATAAACGAAAATCTCTTCTCACTTCCCTTTGAAAAAGCTGTAGAGGTTTTTGAAGAGACATTGAGGAGCAAAATAAAGGAAGAAAACTACGCAGGCTTCAAGTCAATAATTGCTTACAGGACTGGATTAAAGATTATCTGCGACGAGAACCTTGCAAGAAACGACTTTCTAGATGAAGAAAGAGAATGGTTCGGAAGAAAAGCAAAGGGATTTAGAGATTACTTATTCTGTAAAACCATGGAGATAGCGAAAGAATTGAACGTTCCGTTTCAAGTTCATACAGGGGCAGGGGATAGAGATATTAAGCTTGAGCTTTCAAGACCTTCGTACTTAACAGAGTTGGTTAGAAAATATGAAGGAAAAATAGTTTTGGTTCACGCAGGATTTCCATTTCATAGAGAAAGTGCATGGATGAGTTACTTATTTCCTTCAGTATATTTAGACGTATCCCAAATCTTTCCCTTTGCTACGACTGCAGGAAAAGATGTTTTAAGAGAGGTATTACAAATAGCTCCAGCGAATAAAGTAATGTATGGCTCTGATGCTTTTGAAATTCCAGAAATAGCTTGGGTTTCTGCAAAATTATTTAGAAAATATATAATATCAATCATAGAAGAGATGGAAAATGAGGAAATTATTGACGAGAAGGATTCCTTGACGATAATAAAAATGATCGCAGAAGATAATGCTGCAAAGATTTATGACGTTTAAAGCATACCTTTAATTTCCATGTACCTTAACACGTCATAGAGAGTCTTAGCCTTAATTTTTATCTCAGGATAAAAGTTAAACCTATCTAAAAGTATGGCGTCAATAAACGCTCTCTTAGCTCCAATTACGTCAAGTTCATAAATGTCACCCACATGTAAAAGAATATCTCCTACATACCTTTTAGCATAAGCAAATATTCTAGGATTTGGTTTAACTATTCCAATATCACAAGAGGCTACTACTTTATCTACGTATTTATCTAGTTCAAATTCCTTTACAATTTTATGTATTCTCTTAGTAGAATTTGAAATTATAACAACTTTATACTTCTTTTTGACTTCCTTAAGAAAGTCAATAGCGTCTTCATAAAGGAAATAATCTTGGTACTTGTCCCTGTTAGCAATTTCCTCCATTATTTTCCTACAAGGATGAATACCTATTTCATAAAATAGCTCGTGGAGGTTAAGGGGATTTAATCCTTCCTCATTGGCAAAGTTGCTCTTCCCTAGAACTTTGACTAAAGCCCTAAAGAAGGACCTTTCATCTATTTTATATCCGTAATCCTTAAGTATTCCTAGCATATATTCGTAAGATCTAGGCCTAAAACCTACAAGCGTTTCGCCCAAATCTACTGATATTGCATAAGGCATGTGACTATATACTAAAACGGAAAAATAAATATATCCTACTATTAGCTATATAGATCTATTTAGAACGGTAGACCTCCTTTCTGACCTCCAGGGAGGAAGGGCATTAACGCGGAAGCCATCTGCTGTGCAGTAATAGAGTGAATCCAAACCTTTCCTGGTCCTACAACTCTAACGAAATATAAACCTTCTCCTCCAAATAGCATCGTTTTAAATCCTCCAACTCTAGTAACCGTGAATTGCATTCCTTCTTCTAACGCAAGTAAATGAGATGCCTCTATGTCTATGCTTTGCCCAGGCATTAAATCGATTTCATACAATCCGCCATAAGCATGCAGAAAAACTTGGCCTACGCCGCTAAATGTAGCAAGAAATAGCCCTTCTCCTCCTAAAATTGCCGGAGCTAAAGGAGCAAGCTTAGCGTCGTAATTGACAGAATCTTCTGCGAATAAAAATGAATGAGATTCTGCAAGAATTCCTTTACCATTAAGTTGTATTGGCACTATTTTTCCTGGAAAAACGCCTGCAATATCTACTTCCCCAGGACCCATAAGCTCAGTTACGAAAAACGTTGCCCCTGTTAATTCCCTTTTTATTGCAGAAAGAATTCCTCCCCTCATTTTTGCTTGAATAGTTACAGAAGAGCTCTTAGACATTATATGCCCTGCGTCGGCATAGATTTTCTCTCCAGGATTTAAGAAAACCTTAACGTATTGTATATCGTCGCCTATAATTTGATATTGCAAAATTTCACCTTAAATAAGAAATAGAACGCAAAAATTAAGCCTTTACTTCTTCTTTCTCTCCTTTTAATTCTTCAGTTATTTCTTCCAAGCTCTTCATTTTAGGCTCCTTTATAAACACGATAGTTATTGCTGCACCAAGTATACTGAGTAATGACAGCATGACCAAAAGTTCCTTAAGACCTATTGTTGCTAGCAAAGTAGGGAATAAGTAAGTGGATATCGCTGCACCAACCTTACCTGCTGCCGCAGAAATACCGTGACCAGTAGTCCTATAAGATGTAGGATAAACCTCCGCAGGAATAACGAAAGTTGTAGTATTTGGCCCAAAATCAATGAAGAAGAAGCTCATTGCGTAAATTACTAAGGCCTCGTTTGACGAAATTATGAATCCTGCAACCTTATTGTTAGTTGCTATCATGACGGAGCTAACTACAACGTAAATTAAAGCCATCATTATGAAACCTTGAGTTTGTATAACTTTCCTACCTAACTTGTCCATTAAAGCTACTGCAGTAAAGTATCCAAAGAAACCTACCATGAAAGGAACACCTGCAAATACTATTTCTTGACCTACGCTTGAAGGCTTACCTAGAATTGATGAAACTATAGGACCAGAATAAACTCCTGTTCCGTAATATGCCATATCGAGTATTAACCACGTCCCTGCAGTTCCTATTAATAGTTTCCAGTACTTGCTCAAAAACTCCGAGAAGGACATCTTTCTAACTTCTATTTTACTTAAATTCAACTTTGCACCCAAAAATGAAGCGCTCTTTTCAGCTTCTTTCAAATCTCCTTTTATTAAGGCAGCGTACCTAGGAGTTTCAGGAACCTTCCTCCTCAAGTATATTACAGTTGCTGCAGGAATTGCACCAATTCCTGCCATAACTCTCCACGCAATGTCAGGAGGCAAAGTGTAGGCAGAGATTGCTCCTACTGCCACTGCAACTAATGTTCCTATTCCTTGATTAGCAAAGACTAATGCAATAAGTTTCCCTCTATCTTTAACGTTCGCGTATTCACTCATTATTGTAGCGGAGATGGGATAATCCCCGCCAATTCCAACGCCCATGATCATTCTAAATATTATTAACCATAGTAGATTAGGAGAAAAGGCGCTAAGAAAAGCTCCTGCTGATAGCAAGCTTGCCTCTACTCCGTAAACTTTTTTCCTGCCTATTTTATCTCCTAGAATTCCGAATAATATTTGACCTAATACGGCAGTTATTATTGCTGAAGAAGCTAAGATTCCCTCATAAAAAGAATTTAATTGAAAGCCCGGTAACTTGTACGCCTCGAAAATATCTATTATTGCGCCTATAATAAATAAATCATACGCATCTGTAAAAAATCCCATTCCTGAAGTATACCAAATTTTTATGTGATTGAAAGTTAGTTTCAAGCTGTCAATGCTGCTGAAAGGCGATCGATTCATTAAACCTCAAGCCACCTATAGGATATCTAGGTTATATATATTACCTATATACATACGATAAACTATATAGTGCTATATAGATTATGTATATTAGAGAATGAATAGAAAGTTAATAAAAACAAAAAATGATAATTACATTTATTAGGCCTCTAAAGGCTTACTACACTTACTAGATATGACCATTAAGACATTCTTCAATCAGTTTTGCATCCTGTTCTGGTATAGGTCTCTTTAAATTAGCCGGAGCGTTCCTAAGATATTTGGCTAGTTGTGCCTTATCTTCTATGAAAACTATCTTATCAAGTATTGACTTGAAATCACAGACTCCAGTTATTACTGGCTCTACCCTAACTCTATAAGGAAAGAGTGCTCTATTCCTCACCTTCTCTTCTGGGAAAATTGGAGTCTCATCGTGGTACCATTCTGTCAAAACTTTTACTATGCCTACTATTTTCCCTCCGTAAACTTTAGCGTAATATTTACTTACGTAGATTATTAAATAATCTCCCTTTGCTATATATTGGCTTAAGTCTTGCTTATAACCATAAACTCCTTCGTAACGAATAGTATCCCACATGTCCTCTTGAATCGGTATTAGCCAGTAGGTCACGGTATGCTATATAGTTTTATTACTTATAAATGTTGCTTGGCAAAGTTCAAATATTAATAAGAATAATTATTGTGATGAAGTTAAGAACACATTACGTGTTTTCTTTAGGCTTGTTATCATTGCTTGACTCCCTTCTCCTGAGTGACTTCCTTGAAGTTATAATAATCTCCGGGATTATCTCCGTAACCGCAAACAACGTTATTGATTACCTGGGCCACGAAATAAGGGGAAAATACGTCTCAAGAACTCCCAGAACTCACACACTACCCAGGAGTATCGGTTGGGGATTATTAACTACAGTGCCGATAGTCCTCGCTTTGTATTTCCTATCATCTACCGAACTTATCTTAATAACCATCCTGGACGGGGTTATAGTAGGCCCTTCTCACATGCTCCTTGATGTCTTCACTGAGAGAGGGATTTACCACAAGGTTAACGGAAGGTGGAGGAGAATAGCTTTAGCACACTTCTCTTATGATAACCCCATTGTCAACGGATTAGCAATAATAGCAGGAGTTATAATGCTGTTTGTAGCAATACATAATCACAACTATGATTACTACTACCATTATTATCATTATTATAACTATTATTCCTAGTGGGATAATATACGAAAAGAGAAAGATTTTTAAATACATTTTCTATATCTTTTAATGTGGTTTGTGAGAAGTGGGAATTGAAATTCTTGTTTAGGAAGAGGATAACTAATCTTGAAGAATTATCGGAATTTTTAGCTAAGGAATTTCCTCATGAGGAAGTTGTAATGTTAATTTTTGATAAATTGTATTTGCTCAGAGAAGACCCAAAAAAGTATGCCAGGGAGAAATTAAAGAACCAAACTGATAAGGACGGAAGGCCTTTATTCTCTATAGAAGTTACTGGAGATATAAGGATAGTCTATAGTTTTGAGCCAAAAAATTGTACTGTATTCATTTGGAGGATTGGGAAGCATAAGAAAGCTTACCGTTTCTAGCCCTAACTTTCTTAAGCGTTAATTCCTTTAACTTCTCTAATTCTTCATCACTTTCAATTGTGACGAAGTAATATTCTCCGTCTTTTCCGCTCCTCATATGTATAAACTTCTCACAGAGGTTATTAAAACGATATGCTAATAGAGTTTCTTCTCATTGAATTTTTAAAAATTGTTAAGTAAGTAGTATAAGCGCATATATGGGATCCCAGCTTTCTATTCCCGTTAGAAAAATTCAATAAACTCCTCAGTTTACTGAAGAAAAATCCTAAACAACTCCTTACAATATTAATACGAAATTCTTATCACACAAGAGTTATTTGTAAAAATTTATTGACTTAGGATTCTCTTAATTTTTTCCTTATCTATATTTTGGGGGATATAAAACCTACCCGACCAGATATTTGGATCCCTATTCCATTCTTTCTTCTTTACTACGATCACTCAAAATACTCCTATGGATATAGATGTAAGGCTTTGGCTTAATATTTTTCTCACTTACAAAGGATTAGAAAAGCATATTCTCTCCAAGGTTATAGAAAGTCAATCGAGGTTTAAAAGTAAGCTTTTTACTAGTATCTTCAACAATTCCTTTTTGTGCTCTGAGTAAATTTTTATAATTGTCTCTGATATTATCTACAACTCTCTGATCTACTTGCTTAATTATTAGTTTATTCTCATTACAATATACTATTACTACGTCGGTAGACTCTCCTACCCCATGAGACTCCTCAGCTTGAAATTTAGCAAATAGACCTAAAGTCAGTGCCTTCTTCATATCGTTAGTCGGGGAATATCCCAAATGTATTAATGCCCACATAGCAGACAAGCCTCCGCTACCTATTGCACCAAATCCCTGTGAAGTAAGATCGGCAACTTCCGAGTTGTTAACATTATATATGGCTACCTTGTTTTTAATTGTATGCCAATCAGTACATCTAGATTGTTCCATACTTCAGAGATCTTGCCAGATATTATATTAGAGAGAGTCGGATAGTTAATATATTGTGTCCTTTTATCTGGGTCGTACTTAATACCTAAAGGGCCTAAAACTGATTCTCCTATTCTTTTCTTAATTATCTCGTTATAAGGGGCTACAAGTAAGCCTCTGACTTTGTCGAAAATATCGGACAGAGAAAATTATTGCGAAGTCGTTTGTATAGACAGATCGTAATATAACTTTTCGAAGTACTGTGTTATCCACGGCCCAGAACCGGCACCGATACCGTATAACGCTTCACAACGGTTTTGATTACTATAAACTGGCTCTATTTTTGATATGTCGCTTTCTATTCCTATCGTTCCCTGATAAGTGTACATTTTATCTGCTATAAAAATCAAGCCTTCGCTTTTACCTTCGGTAAATTTTAGAACTATTCCTATAGTCATATAGTGCCTCATTATTGTTTAAAACGAAAAGCTTAATCTCTTTTTCCTTCAATCCTAGATCCGAAAAGTACTCCTTATACCTTGAATCACACAAATATATCCTTACGAAGTCATTAGGGTCACGAAATGCCCTGCCTATTATTTGCTTTACAGTAATAAGAGTAATATGAAATCCTATGAAGCCCAAACCCCAATAAACTTCTTAACTTAATAATAAACAAAGCTTAATTTTGTCTTTCTATTTTATGAATTATTTATGATTTGTTCATCTGTATGAGCTAGCTATCAATATCTTAAGTGCAAATCATTTGTTAGCTAACAATCTTTCTATTATAGGACTTTAAATACAAAACAAGTTGGATATACTCCAGTTAGCTAATCTCTTTCAATCTACTTTCTAACTTCTCGTCCCAAATATCTTCGAAAAACTTCTTAACTTTATTTTTTATAAATTCTATCACCATAATTATATCCTTCTCTACTTCGTCCTTATCTTTATAATTTACAAAATTAGGATCAAAGCCGTTATAGGAAAATGAATGAAGAAGTAATGCGGTTTTAACTATTAACTGAACATCATAACCTAGCTTTGCTAGATCGTACGAAATTCCTATAAGACCGGTTGTAGGAGCAGAATAGCCTACTCTCTCATACCAATCTTTTTCCTTCTCAGATTTAGATTTTAAGATATTATCAAAATTTTTTACTACTAGAGCACTAATTATTGCTTTAACTGCTATGAAAGCTTTTGAGGAAGCATTAGTAATCATCCCTTTTCTCAACATCTCTAAAGCGAGCTTACTCTCCATAAGCCCTTCCATTACTTTTACATAAATGTAAGATTTGGGATCTGTCTGTAACATTTTTACGTAACTACTCGTTATTTTTAATTACTTCTAATCCTTTTAAGGCTATTAAGTAAGCTGAGGCTGTATGCCTATCAAAACCCTTCTCCCTCATTATCCTATCGTGATACTCAGAATTTGTAGTACCCTTAGGATTAACTAGAATAACGTTGAAACCCAACCTAAGTGCTTTAATAACACCGTGGATTAACAACTGCTTCTTAGCAAAACGCATTATCTTCCTATTACCGCTTTTGCTCCTCGTAAACTTCCTCCTCTTAACTAGGAATAAGTCCTCAAATACTACGTAATCAACACCAACCCTTGATAGGAAATTAAGGGACTCTGAAAGAGCATTCAAACGCAAAGCCATAGCTTTCCCTTTAGGAAAACCCGGTCTAGTAACATCCGAATACCGCCACGTCTTATTAGTAACAACTTTGCCCTCCTCATTAACCACAACAACGTTCAACCTATCACTGTTCAAATCAAAACCGGCAAACAAACCGTAACCATTGGGTTTCGGTGAAGAGAAGTGCTTCAGATAAAGCCAGAGCGGTACTTGGAGGTGGATCATAGGGTAATGCTTGAAACTAATTACTGCACCGTAACCCTCCTCCTTCCTTCGAGATAACTCCTCTAGCTCAGAAAGTAATGGTAAGTACTTTTTACCGAAGTACGCCTTCCCGTGAACCCACTTACCCCAGGGATCCTTAACCTTAATTAAAATGTGGTCTTCTAAAACGTGGAACTTAATTCCCCTATTGCCCTTATCACTTTTATTCCCCCTACAAGCAATCCATCTCTTTTTAATCTCAACCTTACTCCCTTTATTCTCGACCAATGCTAAGGCTTGTTTATAAGCAGTTTCGGCGTAGAACGCGTAAGGGATGATCTTGTATAACTCCTTAACAGCATCGTTTAGGGAAACTCCTTTTAAAGCTAAGTTGATCCCAGCCTTCACAGCCTTTGAGTAATAATAAGCAATTCTTGAGATTCTTTCAACGTCTTCAAACTCAACCCTACCATTTATAGTCACGAATTGGAAGTTATCACTTGCTTCCTTAGAACCAATTAATTTACTCCTCATCATCTGGTAGGATGACAATTACAACCACCTCATTTCCAGCGATTTTCCCAGCCTTCTCTTTCACACTCTTAGGGATGTATATTGCATACCTCTTCTCACCATACTTATCACTACCAGCTGAGGATATGACACCTCTGAAAACTATCTGCTCCATATGTTGTAAGTAGCGGAAAAATTTATAAATTTTTGTGATAACATTGAATCAGAGAGTGCCACTGTGAAGTCTATGAGCAGTTGCGAGGTGGAGGAAGGCACCCAATGAAACTCCCCATGTCCTTGAAGGGAGTGGCCACTGCTCCCGTAGACGGCATGGAGAGGGAGAAGGAGTGATGAGGCTAAGTGATTAATAGTCATTAAAAGTGACTATTAGTCACGATGAAGGGCGAACTCTAATATCTCATACATTAAGAGTTACTAGAGATAATCTTATTAATAATTTTTAGAGGCTAAGCATGATCAATTATATAAAAGTTTTTAAACGTTTCTAGAATCTTTATTGCTATTTTCCTTTATTTCTATTAGTTTGATTAGTGTTGGAACGGAATATATACTAATAGTTATTTCTATAAATAATATTATTAATGCTAAATTATAATATTTTATTATCTGAATTAGAAATGAACTTAAAACAGTAAACATAATAATAGGAAGAGCGACTATTGTATTAGTTATCGAAAGCGTCGTAGCAAACTTCTCTTTGGGTATCACTTTATATATACCTAACCTTAGATAATAGAAATTAAAGTCGATTATCACGCTCTGTAAAAAATATGTTGCATAAACAAGTAGAAGGTATTGTGGCGATCTAACAAAATAAAATACAATGACAGATAGATTGGGTAGCCTAATAATCTTTATAATCTATTTCTATAATCTGCACTTATTGACTAGAATTAAAGATGCAATAAACATGGTATTATGGAAATACAAGGACAAGGTTTCAGAGTTCACTCTAGTAATCTCTGATAGATTTACAATCAATGCCGAAATTCCTTTTGATAAGATTGAAAGCGTTGATAATTATTATATTTATTTGACTGATGGAGAAACAGTAATACCGATTCACAGAGTCCTTGAAATAAGGAGAAATGGAAGAACGATATGGAGTAGAAAATGATTCTCTTTTTAATCTTCTGAGCTATTTACTCTTATGTTAAAGGAAATACTAAATAATTCCTCAATTTCAGAACTCCTTCAACAAGGAAAGGAAATTGATTGCACAAGAGAAGAATTCTTTTCTGAATTAGACGAAATTATTACTAAGGCTTCTGCAGAAGGATATAAGGTTGAAGGACCTACCTTGTCTTACGATAAAGGCTTAAATAAGCTTACTTACGACGTCAAGAAAGGCGATAAGAAAGTTGGGGAAATCTCACTATATTACGGCAATTTTTATAGAAAATATGTTCAATATGTTAAATTTTCTAGATTGTAGTTATTCTTGCAATTAATTCGTCTGGCAACTCTATAGCTTTCCACGTCTTAGGATTTATTGAGGCTTGAACTACGTAACCTTCTGTAGTCTTTTCTCCGTTCTTAAAGATATTCATATCAAAGCGTATAATCTTCTTTGATACTGCTTTTGATGAAAGAACTACTGAAATTCTATCTCCTAACCTTAGAGGCCTCTTATATACAGCGTGAGATTCAACTATTACGAACCGAAGGTCGTCGTTCACTATAGGATATTTTATCCCAACCTTTTCCTGCATGTATTTTTCTATAGCATTAGTGAAAAACCGATAATAAGAAGCATAATGAGCTATTCCTTGAGTATCGGTATCGTAAATTCTTACAGTCTCCTCAAATACGAATTCTGCTTGAGCCATATGAAATTTTCCAAAAAGTGCATATTAAGGCTTTATTTGAGAATTAACCCAATTCCTTACAATTTCGCTCATCTTGATACACTCTAAAGCTTTCCTTTTATCGTAACTTGTCAACATGGAATACCTAGAAATAGTGTAGTGTGGAGTTAGAAAATCGCAAGCTTGATAAACTTCTTCTGTTGCCTTTACTCCTAGGATTTTCTCTACTTTTTGCAAGAGTTCACTAAGGTCGTGAGTGAAAGTATGAGATCCAGTGTATTTCATTTCTATTCCTTTTAATAGGAATTCTACACTTTGTTGAGAAGCAAAGCATGAAAACCAATAGTGCCCTCTCTCAGCCATCTCTTTAGCTATAGAATAAAATTCGTCACTCTTGTTAAACCAAAACTTTTCTACCACAACGCCTTTTTCCTTTAAGAGCTTTAATATCTTGTGGAGAAAGTAGTTGAAAATTTTGTGGAGAAGGTAAAAGAAAAATATGAAGGCAAAGTTACCATAGTATTATTCGGTAGTAGGGCTAGAGGAGATTACTGGCCTTCCAGCGATTATGATTTTATGATCTTCCTAGAAAGAGTTGAAGATAAAACTAAAGAGGCTTATGAGATTTATAAACTAAAGAGAGGATTTTCAGCAGATATAATAGTTCTATCCAAGGATGAATTAAAAGATAAAATTGTAGAAAAGATGTTGGAAGATAAGATCGTAATATATGATGGACTTGGGCTCTTTAGATGAAGGCCTATTAAAGAGTACCAACATAGGATATTAGCATTTAAATCTTACCTTAATCTATAAGTATTTAGTGATGACGCCGCGCTTTTATGAACGGTGAAGAATCCTTGCGCTGCTGACTTGAAGTACTTTGAGTTATAATCAATAGTAAAATTTTGGCTATATCAGTGTCTAGCAAAAACATCATTTTTCAGTAGCCCTCCAACTCTTCATGGGTCGGACCCCCTATTCCACGACCGCCGACAGCCTAGGGTTTACCCCGAGCCTACCTCTGGCCGGTGACCAGTAAGCGCTGACGTCCGGGTACTGCTGCCCCCTTCCGGATCTAGCAGATTCCCCCGGCAAGTATGGTTCCCCTCCTCCCTCCAGAGGAGGAGACCATAGCCGCCAGCCCTACTGGGCGGCCTTCATTGTTCGGCCCGGCCCGTAGACTGCCACGTGTCGTGGAATAGGAGTTACTGGTGCCCGCTTTACGCCATGCGGGAACAGGAGGCGGCGGGACTCCCCACCCTACCCGACCCAAGATTAATCTATATAGTTAATCTAAAAAAATTTAGGTATGCCTAAAAGTACATCTATGTCTATCCCTAAACCGAGAACTATTGAAGAGTAAATATTATAATAGAACGCAGAACCAAAGTTTCCTTTATTAGCTAAGAAGTAGGCATAAGCCATTATTAATCCGTGAGCAATTGTAGATGCATAAGCTATTGGGCCTAAATTGTACATAAAGTCCGCCAAAAAGTCTAAAATTACTGAAGCAAGCTGATTTAAGCCCGCAAATTTTAATGCAAAACCACCCAGTAAAACAGCGAAGCTGTGCAGACCCATTTGTTTGTCAAATTCTGCATCAGGAATGTGGTTATATAAATCAAAACCTAAAGCCCAGAATATGGTAGCTATTACGAATGGCCAAGGTACAGCTTTTAAAACGCAATATAATGAGTGATAATAAAGTCCAGCACTGGCTACTGCACCGCTAAATACTGCTAGTCCTTGTATTGAAGCAAGGTGGTAATTAGCAAAGGCTGTATACCTTTTCATGTAAGGATAAGTCATTACTATTAATGCTACTAAAGGAGAAAGAACAAAAGCCCAAATATTAACGAAGTATGCTGAAATGAAAAAACCCGCTAATCCTATTATTATTAGAGCTTTAGCTTCCCACACTTTTATTGCTCCGGTAACTAAAGGCCTAGTCCTAGTCCTAGGGTTTTTAGCGTCAATTTCTCTATCCGCTAAATTATCATTAGTCATTCCGGCAATTCTTAAGAAAAAGAGGGCCGAGAAAATGAGGAAGAGAGTTTGTATTGGTGGTATTCCTCTTATTGCCACGAAAGCCCCTAGATAAGCCATTGGTAAGCTAAATAGAGTTTGCTCTATCCTAAGAAACCTCATTAAAGTGTAAAACTTTCCTTTATTTACCGAAGCTGCTCCAGGATCCCAGTTCACATTATTAATTGAGGATTTCGGTTTTTAACTTCTTGCTAACCTGGAGATAGTAATCTAGACCGTCTATTAAGGCTATAACTGAGGCCTCTATCACGCTAGTTGAAACGCCTTCCGTTCTCCAATTATCTTTACCGTCAGTAAATTCTATAGTCACTCTAACTAAGCTTTCAGTGTTCTTTATTTCTCCGGGCAATACTACTCTATAATCTATTAATTTTACGCGTGAAAGCTCTGGATAAACCTTTTGTAAGGCATTTCTTACTGCCATATCTAAAGCGTGAACAGGCCCTACGCCTTCTGATGCCTGTAATTGAGAATTTACTTTAACTACAGCAAGTGATAAGTTTCCGCTTTCGTTTATAACTTTCCAATATTGCAAGTCAATGAACTTTGTGTAAATTCCGAGTTCTTTCAAAATCTGAAGTACTGCAGAGGCAGGAGCTAAATCGAAGCTGTAACCCTTATTTTCCATTTCCTTAATTTTTTGTAATGCTTTTCTTAGTCTTTCGTCTTTTTTATCTACTTTTATCCCTATTTTTTCTAGATAGTTCAGTAAGTTGGAAGAGCCTGCTAATTCAGATATAACTATCCTCCTTTGATTACCCACTAACGTTGGGTCAATATGCTCGTAAGCTCTAGGAACTTTCATTACTGCGTCAGCGTGAACTCCTGCCTTATGAGAGAACGCATTATCTCCAACGAATGGTTGATACGGATTAGGATGCAGTCCAGAAAGTTCATAAACCAATCTAGATACTCCTTTTAATTTCGTTAAATCTGGAATTACTCTAAAACCCATTTTAAGTTGCAGATTCGGAATTACTTGAATTAGATCAGCGTTACCAGTCCTCTCTCCTAAGCCGTTTATTGTACCTTGTACGTGCCTAGCCCCTGCAAGAACTCCCATTAAAGTATTTGCAACAGCACAGCCAGAATCGTTATGCATGTGAAGCCCTACTTTTACCTTCAGCTCTTTTACTACCCTTGACGTAATTTCGTAAATTTCATGAGGTAATGTACCTCCGTTAGTATCTGCAAGAGCTATTACAGAAGCTCCAGCTTCTTCGGCAGTTTTTATTACTTCAAGGGCATATTCTTCGTCTTCTTTATAACCTTGGTAGAAATGCTCTGCATCAAAAATTACTTCCAATCCATGGTCTCTTAAGTACCTTATGCTATCATATACTAACTCTAGGTTTTCTTCTTTACTTACCTTTAAGACGTGAGTAACGTGGAGGGTCCAGGATTTGCCGAAAAGTACTGCAACCTTTACTCCGGAGTCTATTATTGCATTTAAGTTCTTATCCTCCTCAGCTCTTACTCCTTTTTTCTTAGTGCTACCGAAGGCCGCAACTTTAGCCTTTAGTGAATATTTACTTATTTCCTTGAAGAATTCCTCATCTTTAGGGTTTGACCCGGGCCATCCTCCTTCAATATAATGTACTCCTAGGTCGTCTAAAGCTAGTGCTATTCTTATTTTATCATTTAATGTGAAAGATACAGAAGTAGTTTGTGCTCCATCTCTTAATGTTGTGTCCAATACCTCAACTAATTTCTTGATCAGCCATATGCTTAATGTTTAGAATAGTTATAAAAACTTGATTATAGAATAACACGTTATGAATTTTAAGGTAATCCTCGTGGGTGTTATAATTTTTCTAATAGGATTAGCTGGATTACTACTCTTACCATTATATTTCCCAAATTATTCAATAGTTAACAATCAGTATGTTAAACATTATTCAACTGTCACTCTTCCCGCGAATGCAGGTAAGATAGTTTTAACATTTAACATTACTAAAGAGAATAATTCCATTATAGCTTTCATAAAGTCTGGTAATGCAAATATATCAATAATTAATGGAACGCCCCCATTTCATGTTGTTTGCAATAAGCAGGGTATGGTTAGCTTAATCCTGTCACCAGGGAATTACAGTATGGTAATTGTAAATGACGAAAGCACTCCTCAAAATGTTACATATACTTACGGAATTTTCAACGCAGGTTTTATTACCAGCTTTTATAATGGACTTGGAATAATAACTACAATAATGGAAATAATAGCTGTGGGTGGAATAGCTTTGGCGTTCATTTCTCTTATTTACGAGCTATTATCTATTAAGAGACGTAAGAAGTGACCTTAACCAAGGTATTGAATCTAAGATAAAACTAGGGCCCATGTGAGCTAAATAATCGCCTTTAGTAAATACTAGCCTATCTCTAAATTGCTGTAAACCTCTTTCTTCCATCTTTTTTAGAAATCTTTCCTTCTCATAGTCTGTAAGCCTTTTTGGTTCATAGACAAATAAATCTGGATTCCTATTCAAGATTTCTTTATCGTCAGGAATAAAATATGCCTCATCTTTGTCGTCGAAAATATTTTTTCCTCCAACTATAGAAATTGCGTCACTAACGTGACTAGGAAAACCCATAGTTATTGGTCCTCCCAAATCGAATTCTACGTAAACTTTTATATTTCCAGGATTATAGTTTTCTGCAATTTTCTTCCTTAACGTATTTACTAATTCCCTTCCTTCATTTTTTCTGTCCACTACTTCGGCTATAATAATTACATTATCTATGATCTTACTTACGCTAGTTGCTACTTGCATAGGATAAACTGTAAAGCCCATATTGATCAATTTTTTAGTTAAATCCTTCTGAGCACCCATAGTAGAGAATATTAAATCCGGCTTGTTCTCCTCTAAAAAGTCTAACTTTACGTGAGTATAACTGCCTATTTTAGGCAATTTCCTTGCCTCTTCTGGTCTGTAACTAAAAGCGTCAGTAGCTATAATTTTATCCCCTAAACCTAAGAAAAACAATGTTTCAGTAGTAGCAGGGTCGAGACTTACTATCTTTTTTAAAGGTCTCCTAATTTCTACGTAATCGTCAAGTACTTGATTATAGATTTTCATGTTATCTTCTTACATTTGTCTCTTACTTTATTTTATTTTACTCCTAAGCATGTTAGTACTCCGTAGGCTCTCTTAGTTTTCTTTAATATTACTCTAGCATTAACAAAATCTAGAGAAGGCTCACATGGTTGCTTCTCCTTTACGTAAATAACCGTAGAATTAAAGGACTTTGCAATGTCTTGAATTTTCTTATCCCCGTTTTTAGATTCTGAGGTAATTATGAAGTTTACAGTACTCCTAAGAATGTTTATAGATTTCAGTGTGGAAATAATGGAATAGTAGATAGCTTCTTTAGGAGTGTCCTTAGAATATGATAAAGCTATTACCAAAGATAAAGGCTTCATTATTATCTTTTTATCGCCAATTTCCTTGTCTTCTTCCTCAGTATCTGTTTTAATTATAATGTCAGCATCTTCTTCCTTCCTTGTCAATTCATATCCTTCAACAGTATGAATATCTATATTAGAATAGACCTTAAGCTTTCCTGAATTTAGCAGTTTTTTCTCTAATTCATCGATTTTCTCTCCATTTATAATTTCTAGACCATTAATCCAAGCAAATTCCTGAATACTATAGACGCCTTGTTGGGAAGTTCTTGAGGTTAAAATTAGCTGAGAGCCCAAAAGGTCAGCTATCATTCCAGCTATAAAGGAACCACCGCATTTTTCTTTGAACAAGGGAATAACGTAGCTACCGTCATCAGTTACGCCTATTATTACTGGAGTTTTAGTAGAGAACTTCTTTACTCTATAAATAATTTCCTCTATCGGATAAAAATAAACTTGTACTTCCTCTTTATTATCTACTATAAAATATCCTAACTCATCTAAGCTGTTCCTGACCTTCTTAGCAAGTTCGTTAGAGCTCTCTGCTATAATTTTTATTCTAGATACATACAACCCAAGTAAAAATTATTTTTGAGGTTTATTAGTTCTCATGTAAATGGAAAACCTAGGACGAGACTCAATAAATAGCCTATTAGCATGAAAGGAAGAACTGGAACACCCCACGCAACCCAAATATACGAATCTTCGCTAATCCTCCTTTCCTCAACCAATTTCCTGAACTTTTGCTTCCATTCCTTATCGTCCTCTTCTATTGAGAAAGTGCTCCTAAGAGTTACATTACCGTTATCATCAACTTGAGTTAGAGGAAAAAGAAAGCTAGAGTTAAGGAAATCTTTGACTTTTATTCTTTTAGCGCTTAAAGCTAGGATTATTCTCTTGCTAAACGGCATTCCCTTTGTATATTTGAAATATTTTACTAAATTATATAAACTAACTAGGAAGACTGAGATTGAAGAATATAGAATAACTATTAGTGGTTCCATTCCTAACTCTGAAAAAGTTGGGAAAAATAATGGATAAACTGATGGATTTGATAAGCCTATAATTAAAATAGCCATTAAATCGGCTCCTCCCATGAGGGAAAGTTTATAAAACATATAAAGGACAAAAACAGAAACTCCTAGAGAATAGGAATAAAGGAATAAATCAATCCTATGCACGTAAAAAATAAAGAATACAACCAAAGGAAGGTAAATTAACCAAATTTTGAAATCCACTTCTCTATATTTTAAATCCAGGATAGAAACGTGGATAAGCATTATTGATGTTAAAATAATTTGAAGAAAATATATCAACACGGCAGGAAACCCTCTTCATCCTTACCCTCTGCGGGGCTGTCTAGGGCTAGATACCCCTTATGATCATTTGTGCTATTGCAGGTTTTAAATCTATCCCAGAAGTCTCCTAAATAAAAACTGTAACAAGGAATTATTACTTCCATAAGATAAGATTTAATATTGCTTATACTCTTTATATAACGAGATTTATGTTTGAACTTTCAAAAGAATTAGAAGAGTATAGAAATAAAGTAAGGGACTATACACAAAAAGTTGTAAAAGATTACGCGAAGACCATGGACGAAACTAACGACGGAGGAGATAAAATAGTTAAGGACTTCGGAGAAATGGACTTACTAGGCATGAAAATACCAACGAAATATGGTGGTTTAGGTTTAGGAGAAATTGCTTTTGCAATTGCAACTGAGGAATTAGGAAGCGAAAGCGGAGGGGCTTCCCATAGCCTTCATACTCAGCTTAATGCGTTGCAATTACTTGTGTCAGTAGGGGGAGACTCTGCTAAAGATTGGATTGAAAGAGGCGTAAAAGCAAAAGAGATCTATGCTGTAGCTTTAACTGAACCCGCTGCCGGTTCAGATCTAGGAGCACTTCAAACTACAGCAAAGCCAGATGGAGATGAATTAGTGCTTAACGGAGAGAAAATATTTACAAGCGCTGCATCATTTTCTACAAAAATGGTTGTTTTAGCTAGGACTAGCGGTAATCCCGGGGACAAGAACGGGATTTCACTACTCCTAATAGATTCTAAACTACCCGGAATAGAAATTCATAAGTTAGATTTAATGGGCATTAGGGGAGCAGGAGTATCTTATGTTAAATTTAACAACGTTAGAATTCCTAAGGATTCAATAATAGGAAAAGAAGGAGACGCATTTAGAGGTGCTATAAAAGCATTGATGATAAGCAGGAACGGCTACGCTGGAATAGCAGTAGGAATTGCCAGAGGTGCAGTAGAGGAGGCTATTAATAGAGCAGCTACTAGAAAACAGTTCGGTAAGGCGTTAATAGAACAGGAATGGATAGGCTTTAACTTAGCTGATGCCTATATAAAAGTTGAGGCTGCAAGACTCTTAACCTGGAGAGCTGCTTCTCTTTTGGATAAAGGAGTTGAGGCATTAACAGAGGCATCTATGGCTAAATATTTTGCTGCAGTTACTGCTGCGGAAACTACTAGAACTGCTTTACATATTTTCGGAGGTCACGGGTTAAATAGGGGTTCTAAAGTTGAAAGACTGTACAGGGATGCGAAAATAATGGAAATAGCGGAAGGAACTAATGAAATGCAATTACTTGCAGTATCAAGGAGCTTCCAACAAAAGAAATAAGTAAAGGATCGAGGAATTCAATAAAAGTACTGGTAATGAGTAAGCTATAAATTCGAAAAATCCGAATCCTTTTCCTCCTCTATTTTCTGACGCTTCTGAAATTATTATATTACTTGCAGCTCCTATTAAAGTAAGGTTTCCGGCTATTGTACTCCCTGCAGCTAGAGCTAACCAATCGGCTATCGTAGTTGAATGATACTCAAACATTATTGGGATGTAAATTGCCACTAGAGGAACGTTTGATAAAATTTGGCTTAAGAGAATTGAAGATATGAATATGAGAAGAATTGAAGTCGGAGGTGGTAAAAATTTTGACATTTCTGCAATTACGCCCCCGCAGAGTATTCCCTCCGTAAATATAAATAAACCTATGAAAAAAATTATGGTACTCCAATCGATTCTTCTTACAATATCTCTTCTTTCAGGAGATATTAAAAGTAAAATTGAGGATGTAGTAAGAGAGCCTAAAAGTATATCTATGCCGACGTAGCTTAATGTGAAAAATAGAACTATAGTCACTAGAAGAAGAATAAAAGATGAATAAGCTAACCTTTTATTTTCTATCTCTATTTTATCAGGATTAAACGTAAGATTGGGCAAATATTTTCTAAACATTAGCCTTAAGATTGGGTAAGTTAATACAAGATTAAGTAAAGTAGGAATCGATAAATACTCAATAAATACGAGAAACGGATTCTTTATCCCTGAATCTAGAGCTATTAAAAGATTTTGAGGATTTCCAGTGGGAAACATAACACTTCCTATGGTTACACCAAAAGCTAAGGCATAAAGGAAAGGTTTTTCGTCTATTTTCATTTCCTTCTTCATTTCTAAAATTACGGGAGTCCAACTTGCTGATAATCCGTCGTTTGTAACTAAATTAGAGAGCAGACCAGAAGTAACTAGGACGCTAAAGAGCACCTTATCTGGCCTTTTAAACTTGGAAATTATAGCGTATGCGACGTATTTAAGAAAGCCAGAAACTTCTAAAGCTGAGGCAAACGTAAAAATAGTTATGAGGAAAAGGATTACGTCAAGGTTAATTGCTGATAAGGCTTTTTCTGGAGTTAATACTCCTAGAATTATCATTAAGACTCCTCCAAAAAACATTGAAGCCCATGGAGGTATTTTAGTAAGACCTCTAGTAGCTATTAAAGAATAGGTTATAATCATCACTGCTAAGGATAAATAATTCATCATGAGAAAAGACTTAGGTTAAATTAAAGATTTTTCTCCTTGATTTGCAAATTCCTCCTCTTTATAGCCTCCTGCCATAGATTTTTCTCTACTTCAGTCTCTGGATAATATCTAGGCATTTCCTTAGGTTTACCTTCATTATCAACCCTTACATATGAGAAGTAAGCCTCTGTAACTTTTTCTTTACCGTTTTTGAAAACATTGATTAAAACATCAAGTGACGTTCTTCCTACATAAGTTAAACCGGCGTTAATTTCTATTATATCCCCGAGCTTTATTGGAGAATAAAAGCTCATGTTAGATATTGCAACAGTAACTACAGTATCTGAATACTTGTCATATCCTTTATAACCTATGAATTTTAAGGCCAAAGAACCACCTAAGTCATCCATCATTTTAAGAAGTTTGCCTGCAGATATTATTTTACCATCATAAGTTAGGTCAGGGGATATATACACACCGTTTGTTATCCTAAACCTTAAACCTTTTGTTTGATCTTCATTATTTTTTATACTTCTTATTCTATTCTGTCTTCTTTTCTTTGCTCTCTCAATTATAGCCTTTTCTTCCTCATTATCGTATTCTATTATTTCACCAACTTTTTGTGGTCTAAAATTCTCGTCTATTTTAACATAAACCCCAGTTGCAGTTACTATTTTCTCATCTCCTCTATATGCTGACATTTCAACTTCCATCGAGGTATTTCCAACATATGCCACGTAAGCCTCTACTTCAATTATGTCACCTAGATTTGCTCCTTTTTTGAATACTACATTGTCTAAAGAAGCTATTACGCTAGTAGCCTTTGCAACTTTTATTGCAGAAAGCATTCCAGTGTCTACTAGAAATTTTAGCATATCACCTCCATGTAGTCTTCCCATGAAATTTGTTTGCTCGTAATGTACAATATTCTGAGTCCTTACCTTAGTGTCTGAGAGCTTCAATTAATTCACCTACTTCCTTAGCTAAGGAAGAGTACTTTTTATCTCTTCCTCCAAACTGCTCTAAAATAGATTTTAGTTGTTCTAGGACATTCACGTAATCCATTTTCTCTATTAACGTCTTAGGTATTTGGCGAAATTCTATCCTTTTTTCGTTTGATGAAAGATAAGGCAAATATTCGTCTTCAGCAGTTTGAATTAAACTAAAGCCATTCCTATCGATGACGTATTCGTAAAGGCCCATTTTGCCTAAAGAAATACTAACGTCGTCAGATGGTGGCAATATTGATAATACCTTCTTAAGAAAATCCTCCTTTCTACCTCCTTTTATATACGAAAGAAGTTCTTCTTTAATCATTTTTATCACGTCTTTGACAAGTCATAATGTCCTATAGGTGGTGGAACAGGAACTTTAATTTTTACTTTCCCTTGTCTCAACCATGGTGAAATTAGATAAGCAACACCGTTTCTTTCCCAACTAAGCATTTTAGCCTCTGTGGGCGTTAAACCCAGCTGTTCTGAAATTTCTTTACTTATACGGAAAATAAACTTTGTATTAGCTAATTGAACAATTATATCGCTCAAATCAGAAGGATTGTGAGTAGAAAATATGAATCCTATTTTTCTCCTTCTTCCTAACCTCATCATTGTGGCTATTTTCCCTGCAACTCTCTTTACGTAATTAGTATCTTCTTCACCGCCTTTACTTGATGGGAAGAATCTATGAGCTTCATCTATAATTATTAGAAATCTTCCTTTAATATTGCCTTCCCTCATTTGCCTTTCCCTAAATGCGAATAATCTATCTAGGAAGTAGTAAGTCAGTATCTTTTGAGAGAGGTCATCTAACTCTCCGTTATAAATATCGAAAATTATTAAATTTCCAGAATTTTTCACTACATTAACTAAAAGGTCTCTTTGAGCCCTTAAGTCAAACAGCTCAGTTTCTCTAAGTAAGTATAATCCCCTTAGAATATTTTCCCTTGTACTCTTGTGTAATTTAAACTTATCAAACTCAGAATCGTCCAGTAAGTCTATTAATTCCTCTAAAGTTTTACATTCCTTAGCTTCCTTGCTTGATGAAAATATTTTAAGGAAATGAGATGCTTGCTCACTGAAGTAAGGATTAAGTTTATATAAGATTTTCCTAACGTCTCGATACCTAAAGAAAAAGGGATGAAGATTTATCTTTGAATTCCACTGGCTATTTGACAAAATTATTTGATTTCCTATAACTGAGGAATATACTTTAAGGCCTTTCATATCAAGGTAATCCAAAAGAGGTTTAACGTATAACTCGTGATATGCCGAAGTAATAGATTCTATCTTTCCAGATTTAGCGTATTTTCTGATCCAACTCTTTGTTATGGGGAATATTACATCTGTTTCTAGTTTATTTAATTTGCCATACAATTTCTCAAATTCTGCAATACCCTGCTTTACTCCTTTATCTGTAAAGTCTGGGGGTAGGAAAATGTGGTAATAATCACCAGTAGCATCTAATATGAATACTTTTGTGCCTTCCTCGCCTATCATATACAAACCGGAAATTAAGTCCTTTATGAAGGAAGTCTTTCCTGCTCCAGTAGTTCCTATAATTAATGCATGATAATTTAAATCGTCTAGACTTAAGCTAACTTTAACATCTAGATCTAGGTAATCCAAAATCCCAACTTTTAATAGCCCTCTATTAAGGCTTAATGACCTCTCTATCAAGTCAGCATTTGGTAAAATAACTGGAGACTGAGGTTCTATTACAATATCTGCAGGAGATGGTTCAGATGATGAAAGTATATCTATTTTAGTTAACATTTCGCATTTTAGTGTAACGTTATTTATCAAAGTTCCTGGAGTTTCTTCCTCAACGTTGCTCACAAAATTATTATCAAAAAGAAACGATTTTACATCACTTCTCTCGTATCCTATTACTCTTAATAATATGAAATAAAGTGTTTTTATATCTATTGCTCCAAGAAAAACTCCTATTCTACCTAAAAATGAGTATTTATAATAAGTATAAGGATCTACAACAACGTTAACTGTATAGTTTTCCTCGTCTATTTTATTTGGAGAATTTGGAGATACTTTTCCTATAATACTACCTAGCGTTATTGCTAAAGCTTTTGCTTTATCAACTCGATCTTTAATATTATTGATTAACTCATCGCTGGTCAAGCCAGCTCACCAGATAGCCTACTATAAAAGCTAGCCTGAATTCCTAGCCTTTCTACTATTGATACTATGTATCTATAGAGAGCTAAACTGGTTTTCTTTGCTTTAAAGTCTGCCAAAGCTAATAATGGTGGGATTCCGTCTTTTGTTATCCCCATAGATGCTATCATCCCCAAAATTGTTGGATCTTTAGTTAAAGTTTCTATTCTTAAGATAGAGAATTTGGAAACGTAAGGATGAAAAGGAATAATCAAGTAATACATATAGACAGTTATGTTATTACATATTCTCTTAGAGAAAGGACCTAATGCAAGAATTTTGTAAGGTGGCGAATAATTAAACCTTACAAGATGAAGTATAAAGGACTCGTCTGAGAGGAATATTTTTGGGTCAATCCTAAATTTTTGGTAAATTATTGACCTTGTTCTATCATCTATCGAATCAATTAATCCTCTAGATTTATCTAATCTTTTCACTATACCTATAAAATTACTATCTATTATCTTTTTTCTCTCTTCCAAAATTTTTTCCTTAAACTTTGAAGTTAAATACAAATAGGAAGGAAAAAGAGGGCCATCAACTATTATTTTACCTTTGCCTTTAACAACGTTTAGCGCCTTAGTTTCTAATACTGATCTTATTTCGCTTTCTATAACCTCAAATCCTTCAGTTGAATAAAAAGGATCTCCTGTTATGGAAATTGGAGAAACATAAGGGCCAAAATATAGGTAAGGGTCGATTTTAGAATTCTCGGATACTGAGGAAGCTACGGCTATAAAAGGTTCTTTTAATTCTAGCTCTTTTTCTCCATCTAAAGAAGGATAAACTCCATAAATAGGAATTGAGGAGGATGAAATCGCGACAGCTGAAACGCTTATTATGCCTTTGCCAGATACAAAGCTCCTGCTACTTCCATCTACTGCATAAATTTCCTGAGTGAATGAAGAAGGATGAACTTCAAAGAATATATCCTCATTCTCTAAAACAGAAGGAGAAGTAGTACTGTTTAACTCTACATAATCATCAAGGGAAGTGATTGTCAGATATTTCGAAACATAATTTACAACAATGCTATTGAGTATTTCCATAATATTTTGCTGAGATTGCATCTTCTATTAATGTTTAATAATCGAAATATTTAAATATGGCGTAATACCTATTCAGCCTTCATTAATTGCCTAGTTGCAATTATCACTGGATCCCATACTGTTGCTATGGCCGGTAAATATCCCATCTCCACGAAAAACGTTTCTTCAACTGTAAATCCTTTCATAATAATTGCAGCTAACATATCTATTCTTCCTAATACCTCTTCTCCGCCTATTATTTGCCCTCCAACTACCTTATTACTTCCCTCTTCTGCAATGAGTTTTACATAAATGTCTTTTCCTCCAGGATAGTACCTTGCCCTAGTCTTAGATTTTATCATTGCTGAATAAACTTTAATTCCGTAACGTTTAGCTTCAGCCTCAGAAATACCAGTTTTTGCTATAAAGTAATCCTTATATTTAGTTATCATCGTTCCAACTACGCCAGGAAATTCCATTTCCTTACCTGCGATATTACTGCCTGCTACGAAACCCATCTTGTTAGCTACTGGAGCGAAAGGCATCCATACGGGTTTTTTAGTTACCATGTGAATGCTCTCTGCTACATCTCCTGCTGCATAAACATTCCTAACGCTAGTCCTCATATGAGAATCTACCCATATTGCACCGGTCTCTCCAATTCTGACTTGATCTTTTACTAAGTCGACGTTAGGTTCAACGCCTATAGCTATTAACGTACCGTCTACTTCATACTTTCCTCTGTCTGTAATTACTACTCTTCCTCCTTCCTTAATTTCTTCTAAACTTTCATTTAATCTTAGCTCTACGTCCATACTTGAGGTAATTACTTTACCCATATCTTCATCTAACATTTTATTAAGGACATATCCTCCTCTGTGAATGAGTATTACTTTCTTACCTATATTGGAAAGAGCTTCAGCCATTTCTACTCCGAGAATTCCTCCACCTATAATTGCTATTTTATTTAAACTCCAAAGAGCCTTTCTTAATTCTACGGCATTTGCTGGGTGGTGTGCATAAAATATTCTATCCCCTTCTTCCTTCACTTTTTTAGGCTTAGAACCTAAAGTTATGACCAAGTAGTCAAACTCTACGTTTTTCCTTGTTCCGTTCTCGTTAACTTTTACAACCCTAGAGGATAAGTCTATTTCTTCAACTTTCTCGTTTATTTTAACATTTATCTTCCTTTTCTCTATAAAGAAAGAAGGCGTATAAGTCATAAATAAGTTTTCGTCATTAAAAAGCCCTTCAACGAAATAGGGAACTCCGCACGGTGCATGGCTTACCATTTTAGTTTCTTCAAAAACGGTAATTTCGGCCTCGGGATTAAGTCTTCTTACTCTTGAAGAAGCACTCATTCCCGCAGCTCCGCCACCTAAGACTACTACTTTGTCCATATTATTCCTAAAGATTAAGGATTTATATTTCATTTTATTATGAGTACTCATGATAGCCAAAGACAAGATAAGTTCTCTACGAGAAGAATTAAATAATTTAAGTGAAACTAATTTAAGTATAGCTGAGCAGGGAATATTACAATTTATTAAGGAACAAGTAGATAAAGAAGAAGAATTAGTAAGTAACTTTGATAAAAGCACTTCTGAAAATAATTACGATAAAGCGATCTCAGACTTTTTCCAACTTATTCAAAGAACTAATTTAATGTATGCTTACATAATGCAACCTTCTGTTCTTTCCATGTTGTCAAACGAGAAATTTAGTAAGATCGTACAAGATCTACTTGATTGCATCTCGCAAATAATTTCTGATGTTGTACTTACTTTTAAACATAATATGAAACAGTTTGGATTAGATAGTGTTAACGTAAATATCACATCGAATCCTCCATCAGTTAGTATATCCTTGGCGATAAAGAATGCTTGAAAATTATCTAAAATGGGATTCGCTCTTTGATCAAGCTATAAAAGAAGCTAAAGAAATAAATTTCGAAATAAAAACCGATAAAGTAATATTTACTGGAATGGGAGGAAGTTATATACCGGGTAAGATAGCGGAGATCTTGGATTATAATGTAGACTATAGGGCAATTACTGGCATACCTAGGAAAGTTAACGAAAATACAACCCTAATAGCCATGAGCTATTCCGGCACAACTAGTGAGACTATACAAGCGGTTAAAGAAGGATTAGAAAAAGGCTCAAAAATAGTAGTAATATCCTCCGACGGCAATCTAGAAAAAATTGCAGAAGATCACAAGGAAAAGATATATTTTATTAAGGTTAAAGGCTTATCCCAAACTAGATACTCATTCCCAGTACTTATAACGCCTTTATTAAAAATCTTGTCAACAGTTTCAATAAATAAGATAAATTTAGATGAATTGAAAGAAGGAGTAATAGAAAATAAAGAAAAATATAAGGATCTTGGAAAAGAATTATCTACTAAGATTATAGGTAAAATTCCAGTTTTTTATGCTTCAACTTACTTCCCTATAGCGATAAGGTTTAAACAAGAAATAAATGAAAATGCAAAATCTCCCGCTTTTTACGGTGAAATACCAGAAGTTAACCACAATGAAGTAGAAAGCTATGTTAGAGGAAAAGACTTACTTTTGCCAATAGTTATAGGTAATGAAAGCATTGATGACGTTACAGCAGGCGTTCTTAATGCTGAAAGAATAATACCTCCATCATCATCTAAATTAAAGAACATATCTTCGTTGGTGTTGCTTGCTGGTTTAACTTCCATCTACCTAGCAGACACGTTAAAGGAAAATCCAGAAAAGCTTAGTATTATTCCGAAGTGTAGAGAGCGTACATCTGTTATATTTAAAGGATAGTTTACATCTTTTTACTTGTGATTAGAGTATTCAATACTTTAGGACGAAAATTTGAGGATTTTTCGACAGTAGAAAACGGAATAGTTAAAATGTACGTTTGTGGACCTACTGTTTACGACTACGTTCACATAGGCCACGGGAGAACTTTTGTAGCATATGATGCAATAGTTAGATACTTAAGGCTTAAGGGATATAATGTAATAAGAATTCAAAATATAACAGATATAGACGATAAAATAATTAATAGGGCAAAGGAGACAGGGAAATCTTGGGAAGAGATTGTAGATTATTACTCAAAGGATTATCTAGAGAATCTATCACTATTAAAGGTTAAAATTGATTTACACCCAAGAGTTACGCAACACATAAAAGAAATCATTAATTTCGTGCAAGGGCTAATAGATAAAGGTCACGCTTATGTAGCTCCTAGCGGTAGTGTTTATTTTGATGTAGACACCTATCCTCATTATGGTGAATTATCTAATACAAAGAAGGATCAGTGGAATCAAGGAGAAGAATTCGTTAAGGAAAAAAGACATCCATACGATTTTGCCTTATGGAAAGCTTGGAAGCCTGGGGAACCGTATTGGGAATCTCCTTGGGGTAAAGGAAGGCCAGGTTGGCATATAGAATGCTCTACGATGTCAACTAGATACCTTGGAGAGCAATTTGATATACACGGAGGCGGGATGGACTTAATATTTCCTCATCATGAGAACGAAAGAGCCCAAACAGAGTCGTTAACTGGAAAACCTTGGGTTAGATACTGGATGCACGTAGCATTCTTAAACATTAGAGGAGAAAAAATGAGTAAATCATTAGGAAATATAATAACATTAAAAGACGCTCTAAAGAAATACGGTGCAGATGTTCTTAGATATTGGTATTTATCTTCTCATTATAGGTCTCCAATAGACTTCAGCGAAGAGAATTTAGAGCAAAGTAAAGTTTCCCTTCAAAGATTAAAAGACGCATTAGCTGTGTTGAAAGACATACTTAAAGAAGGACCAAAAAGTTATTCTAAGGACGAAGATATTAAGGTTCAGAGAGAGATAATACAGAAGATCAAGGAATTTGATGAGGCAATGAGTAACGATTTTGACACTGCAACAGCGTTAAAGAAAATCCACGAGATAGCTAACATTGTATTTTCCAAGTTGCAAAATACTAGAGACTTCCTCGGCGCTTCAATTGCTTTAGACGGATTTAGAATATTTAATGAAGTATTTGGAGTAATGGATGAAGAAATGGGTTTAGCCTACGAAAGAATTTATGAAGTAATAGACGGAATAATCGAAGTAAGGAACTTCCTTAGGCAAAAGAAGATGTACGATTTATCAGATCAGATAAGAAGTATCCTAGAGTCTCACGGAATAAAAGTGTTAGACTCTAAGGATAAATCTACTTGGAGATTTCAGTAATAAATAATGGAATTTTTTCACCCTCAAAGTATCTTCTTATCATTTCTATCGTTGTTGGAGAAATGGGAATTTTACTCATCTCTTCCAAAGAAAAGAATTTTGCATCTAAAGCATCAGATCCAGCCTTAATTTCACCGGATTTTATTTCACAAATAAAATCTAGTATTACATAATGGAAACCTTCCTTTATTATTTCAATTACCCCTAACAATTCCTTTGGTTCAACATTCACATTTAGCTCTTCCTTCATTTCCCTTATCAGAGCGTCCTTCAATGTTTCACCAAATTCTACTTTTCCTCCCGGAATTGCCCAAGACCCTTTATTTGGTGGTTTACTTCTCTGAACTAATAATACCCTCTTACCAGAAAATATAACTCCACCAACTGCTACAAGTGGCCTTTCCATAGTGGGATTAAAGTTATTAATTAATATTTAACCGTGTCTATATGATGCTAAAGTATACATTAGTCGTCCTAGCCCTTTTAGTAGTAATGCCTTTCACTCAAATTTTATCATTTGCCTTACCTAGTTCTCCTCCACTTATAACAAATACTATAATTAACGAAATACCTTACTATTCGCATTTAAAATATCTTATTTCAATTTATAATGAAACTACGGAAAACACTACTACAAAAATGAAATTTATTGCAAACTATACTGCGGATTATAATGTAATTTCACAGTATAATGGGATAATAGAAGTTAATTACAGTATCAGTAAAATATTCACTAAATATAATTTATCAACTTTTAACGTGTCTAACATAACTTTCCTAAGACCAGGCATATTTAACGTAACTCTCTTAAATGACGCTTTATGTTTTCATTATCCATATATTTATCCTGGATTACTATATAATAGTAGTACATATTATTTATATTTTGTAGCAACAAAATTTAATTTTCCTTTAGGATATGTTAACGAAACCAAAGTTACTATAAATAATTCTACTTTCATCGCATATAAATATCATAATTTGTCAACATTTTCTACAATAAATCAGTACTTCTATGTATTGTGCAATGGTATAGGATATAATTTCAATTATACATTTTCATATAAAATTGGTAATAAGACTTACAATTTATATGCAAACTTTCTTCTAAAATGTTTATCAGGAAATTCATCGATGCAACTAAAATATTTAGGTAATCAACTAGAGGAAGCATTTAAACCGTACGTATATCTAGAGTGCACTTACTCGTCGTTATATGCGGGATTAGCTCCTAACACTTATAGGGAGATATTTTATCCTTACATCTTTGCCAATGGATATTTCATATATAGGTATAACCTTCTTAATTTTATAGCCGGCCAACCTGTGGGGTTATCATATTTTGGATTATCATTAGTTATAGGAAATTATACTGACTTGCCAATAACATTCCTAGTTTGTAATTCGTCAAATATAATTTGGGAAAATGAAGAGTTTACCAAAGTTAACGTAACAAGTTTAAACATTCTCGGTAAAACTTACAATAATGCAGTAGAATATGAAAATATTTCGGCAAAGTCTTTTACTATACTTTACTTCTATAACGGAACTTTAATAGAAGAAGAGGCTGGAAATATAGACGGAAATACGTATAACGTTACTGAAAAAGTGGAATTTGTAGGTAACTCAATGATTCCTTTAAATATAACTTATCCTAATTATTTTGATTACACTAATACTAACTTACCATATAAGGCAATAGATCCTTCGTTAGCTTTAGAAGTTTCAATTATTATAACAATGATAATTGTTGCATTAATTGTTCTTCTATATAAAAGAAAATGAGAATTTTTTAACGATTTAAACTTCTCTCAGATTAGATTTTTATTATAGTAAGGTGGACTTCTCTATAATGGCTGTAGAAGAAGTTTTATCCTCGAATTTATATACTCAGCAAATAAAGAAATTATATAGGGTTGGAGAAATACTAGGCTTACAAGATGATCAGTTAGAGGCACTAGCTACTCCAGAAAGAGTAATTCAAGTAAAAATTCAAGTTCCTAGCAGTAATGGAAAAATTAAAACATTTACTGGCTGGAGATCCCAGCATAATAGTGCCTTAGGTCCATATAAAGGAGGAGTAAGATACCATCCTAACGTTACTCAAGACGAAGTTATTGCATTATCAATGATAATGACTTGGAAGAACTCATTATTACAGTTACCTTACGGTGGAGGAAAAGCAGGAATAAGAGTAGATCCAAAATCCCTTTCTAGGACAGAATTAGAAATACTTTCTAGAAATTTCATAGACGCCCTTTATAAATACATAGGAAGTGACCTTGATATTCCTGCACCAGATGTTAATACTGACTCTCAAATAATGGCATGGTTTTTAGATGAATACATAAAAGTTTCAGGCAAAGTAGACCTAGGTGCATTTACAGGTAAACCAGTTGAATTAGGAGGAATATCTGTAAGAGAATATAGTACAGGTTTAGGAGTTGCTCACATTACAAAGCTAGCCGCAGAAAAATTCTTAGATGGTATCGAAGGAAAAAGAGTTATAATACAAGGATTCGGTAATTTAGGATCATTTACTGCCAAGTTCCTATCAGAAATGGGAGCTAAGATTGTTGGAGTAAGCGACTCTAAAGGCGGAGTTATAGACTATAACGGATTAGATTTTAACAAACTAATGGAAGTTAAAAAGACTACTGGATCAGTAATAAATTATCCTAAAGGAAAGAAAGTGACAAATGATGAACTACTAATTAGTGAATGTGATATTTTAATTCCTGGAGCTTTAGAAAACGTAATAAACAAGTTTAATGCTCCTAAAGTTAAGGCAAAACTAATAGTAGAAGGTGCAAACGGCCCTTTAACTGCAGATGCTGATGAAATAATGAAACAGAGAGGAATTCCAGTTGTTCCAGATATTTTAGCAAACTCTGGCGGAGTTGTGGGAAGTTACGTAGAATGGGCTAATAACAAAATGGGCGAAATCATAGAAGAGGAGGAAGCTAAGAAGCTAATACTAAATAGAATGGAAAAGGCGTTCAGCGAGATGTACTCTAAGTACAATAAACTTGGAGATCAAGATCTTAGAACTTCAGCCATGGTAGTTGCTGTAGAGAGAGTAGTTAATGCCATGAAGGCCAGAGGCCTCATATAAATAAAGCAAAGCCATTATAACTACAATAACTAATGCAATAATTAACATCCATTTTTCTATCTTTTTTGAGGATCCAAAAATTATAGGTATTGGTCCGATAAGAATTATGCCTCCAGCTTGAGTTTCTTTTTCTTCTCCTTCTTCTCTAGGTTTAAAAGCTTCATAGAGTATTCCTAGAAATACTATAAGAAAACCTAACATAATCAGTAATATACCAAGCTCTTCAAGGTATTGTGAAATCATAATTAATTATAAGTTTGCATAGATTTTATTTTATTCCCTAATACTTCTACCTCTTTTGGTATCTCAACAGAATCAACTCTAGTAATTATATCACTTATTGATGATCTTAAGTAATAATAATCTAGGCCTCTCTTCTTCATAACGTTTATTAACCATCTTAGGTTGTCATCTTTACTCAGATCTCTTAGCTCTTTTTCATCTGGATATATACCTATTAATTTTAATGCTTCCAGTATCCCTGTCTTTGTATAATAAGATTCAATTTCTCTAGATAAAGGTATACAAGAGTCTCTTATACTTTGATCTAGCTTGTCACATAAACCGAAGAATATTACATCTAGATTTAGTATTTCTTTCAGCTTAAGCCATGACTGTAATTCCATATCAGATTTTACAGCGTAGATTGAAATTCCATTATATTCTGGATAAATATTCATCTTCTTTAGCCAATTATAAACTGCTGAAGGTTCTGCATTTTCTCCAGTAAGAATTATATACTTGCTAAAAAGAAGATCACTAAGATTTACTTTTAGCAAGCTTAACATACTTTTTAATTCTTCATTAGGCTTAACGCTTATTGCCTTAGAGAATCCTCCTTCCTTCCTTCTTAAAATTATATAATTATCTATATCACTAGAGACTATAAAAGGAGAATGAGTAGTCATAAAGACTTGTAGCATTTGATTGTCAGTCCAACCTTTAAGTAGTTTCGCAACTTTATACTGTAAAGTAGGATGCATGTTAACTTCTGGTTCTTCTAAAAGGAGAACCTTATTTCCGCTTAGCCATATTACAAATAACATAAGGATTACTCTTTGGAATCCACTTGCGGCTAGATCGATATATATTGGCAAATTGTAAACATTTAGCACTAGTTTTCCTCCTTCCCATATTTCTAAACCTTTAATTTCTGGTATTGTTGCACTTACTAGATTTACAAAATCATACCAGTATTTCCTTAAATTAATTGGAGACCTGCTTATTTCTATAATTCGTTTCATTATGTTATCAAAATATCCTTGGTCGAATATTGGAACGTATTCTACTTGTTGTGAGGCTAATTCAAATAACCTCCTTACGTCATCAATTTCATCTCTAGTAGGTATACTATCATTTATCCTAATTGTGTCTAAATCCCATTTTACTTCCTTTCTTTCATATTTTAATTTATTCACAATCTCTATTTCCATCCTCTTCCTTTTGCCAATAGCTTTAGACACTTCATCTTCAGAAAACTCTATTTTGCCTCCCAAAGTTATCTCCTTAGAAGTATCGTATCCTTGCCAAAGTAGTAAATACTCTTGGTTATTGTCTTCAAAGGACCTCTTCTCAATTCCAGCGTTCAAATTCTTTATAAATAGGTAAATAGAAGATAGAAAATTAGTTTTTCCATAACCGTTAAATCCAACTACTACATTTAAGCCTCCGATGTCCTTTATACTAACATCGCTTAGGCTCCTAAAATTATTAGTGTAAAATTCGAGTAATCTCAATACTCTTCACTAACAAGAAGATTAGGGAATACTAAATATAACAATTAGGTAAATAAGGAAGTGAATTTCTCTATTTAAAGAAAAAAGGGAGTATTATTAGCCAAAGAGATTTTAAAATATAGCCTTAAGATACCCTCCATCTACTGGTATTATTGCACCGGTAACATAAGTTGAGAGAGACGATGCTAGAAATATTATAACATTCGCTATTTCTTCAGGATTAGCGGGCCTACCTAAAGGAACATCTTTAATGATTTCCTTTAACGCTTCTTCCTCAGTTTTTCCTTCTCTTCTTGCCTTATCTTTTACAAGTTGGTCAACTCTTTCTGTTAACGTCCATCCTGGCATTACACCATTTACCAATATCCCTTTAGGAGCTAGCTGCCTAGCTGCAGATTTTATTAAACCTGCTAAAGATAATCTGATTACATTAGATAAATCTAGATTATCCAGTGGTTGCCTTAACGTAATTGAAGTTGAAAGAATTATCCTACCTCCTTTAGTCATTTTTCTGGAAGATTCTCTTACAGCTACTACTGCACTCATTAACAACAAATTAAAGCCTTGATACCAATCCTCGTCAGACAGCTCAAAAATATTACCGGGCTTTGGACTCCCAGTTACGTAGGCAAGAACGTCTAATCCTCCTAAAATAGAAGAACCTTTATCTATTAGATTCTTAACTTCATCTGGCTTAGTTAGATCTGCTTTAACGTAATAAACTTCATCACTTATTTCTTTAAGTTTCTCATAGCTCCTTACCAAATTCCTCTCGTCGTGAGAAGAAATAACTACCCTAGCCCCTTCCTCTAAAAATCTTTTCGCAGTAGCAAAACCTATGCCTTTACTTGATGCCGTTACAATAACTCTTTTATTTTTTATTCCCAGATCCATTTTTCTCCAAGAAGTAATCAAGAGTAAATACTTTTGAGTTTAGCCTTTCAGAAATTTTCTTAAAATCTGAAAATAGCTCATCTCTAAGAGAAGGATTGTAAAGTGCTGCTGCAGGATGATACGTAGGGAATACTGAAATTGTTACATTGCCATAATTCCATGTAAAGAACTTTCCTCTAACTGCTGAAATCGACTTAACTTTTATCCCAATTTTTCCTAGGATATAAGTAGTTGAATGCTTACCCAACGTGACGATTATTTTAGGTTTAATAATTCTTATTTGCTCGTCAAGATAAGGAGAACAAGCTATTATTTCATCCTCCTCAGGATCTCTATTATTAGGAGGGCGGCACTTAACTAAGTTTGTTATAAAAACATCTTTCCTATTCAAGCCTATCGAAGACAATAATTCTGTTAATAACTTGCCAGCAGCTCCTACAAACGGTCTACCTTCCTCGTCCTCATTAGCTCCAGGAGCTTCACCAATTAACATAATTTCTGCATTAGGATTACCTTCACCTGGAACAGCGTTTTTCCTAGTTAAATGGAGTTTACATTTAGTGCATTCTCTCACTTGCTTTGCAATTTCTTCTAGTGACATAATCATTTACTTGTTGAAAGCTTCTTATATGTGATGTTGCTTGAAAGTGAAGCTAGAATAGTCATAATAACTGCTACTATTCCAGATATAATATAAATTACTGAAAAGGAATAATCTGAAGGGATATTTGTAACGACATAAGTTAAATGATTATTATAATTAACTGGAACTTCTATAGCTGTTGTAAAAGTATCCATTATTGAGCCAGCTATTGCTGGGCCAAGACTCCCACCTATTAACCTAAATACTGTATTTATAGAAGTCGAAATTCCCATAACTTCTCTTTCTACTGAAAAAGTTAGGAGATTTATTAAAGCGACATTGAGGAATGCTGCACCTAGCATTGAAATCGAAGAAATTAATATGATTAACTCTATTGGAGTCGAAGAGCCATTATAAGCTAGCAATGAAGTTATGAAGTATGTAGGAACTAAAATTCCAGAACCTAAAACTAGGATTGGCTTAGGTCCTTTTAATGAAATACTCCTTCCAGCGCTCATAGCTCCTATTATTTGTATTAATGCTAATGGAAGTAAAGATAGCCCCGTCATTAAAATATCCAAGTTATATCCTATAGGAGTTGGCTCTTCAAACAAATAAGTTAAGGATTGGTAAGCCATGAATATAGCAAATCCTGCCACTACTGCAGCTAAGTTAGATATTAGCACGTTTCTCCTCCTTAATAAATTTACAGAAATTAGAGGATATTTGACTTTACTCTCAAAAAATATAAAAACACTAAACAGCACTATGGACAAAGTTAGTAAACTTATGGTACTAGGTGAAGTCCAACCCCAGCTAGGTGCTTCGGTTGTTCCTATGATTATTCCTGCTAAGGAGATGCCAAGAATTCCTGCGCCTATGTAATCTATTTTATAACTTTGTAACCTTATTCTAGATTCTCTTATTTCCTTAATTATCAATACCGCAAGTATTATTACTAAAGGAATAACAGTGTGGTAAGTATATTGCCAACCCAATGTTTGCGAAATATATGCGCCTATGGGAAGAGATATTGCACTACCTATTCCAAACATTGCACTTATGGTACCTTGAGCTTTCGGAACTAAGTTAGGTGGAAACTCTTCTCTGATTAGACTAAACGCTAGTGGAAACATTGCTAAGCCTAGCCCTTGAATTGCCCTAAATATTATGAGTGCAATAAAATTAGGCGAAAATCCAGTTAATGTCACTCCTAACGCATATATCCAAATTACAATACTCAGAATCTTTTTCTTACCATAAATATCTCCTAGTTTTCCTGCTATTGGGTTCATTATTATCCCACTTAACAAGTAAATTGAAATTACCCAACTAACTTGAGATGCAGTTACGTTAAATTCTCTTTCTATTGAAGGAAGTGAAGGTATTAACATTCCTTCAGTATACATTACCATTATTGCTAATGGAGCCATGATGTAAAGTGCTTTTTTAGCATAATTTAGGTCATAATCCATGTTGGAACATATTTTAGATATATCTAAAGTTTATAAAACTTAGCTAAAGCCAGTTTAAATGGTGATAGTCAGTCATTCAACACTTTTCACAATAAATTAGAAGCATATACAATTATTACACTAACATATTAACTTAACTCGCTTAACTCTTATTAAAATCAGATCATCGACCCTGTCTTCACTATTCCGTTTATGTCGGCATCATCATGTACCCCGTCCGGCTGTGAGTCCTCATTAAAGCATTACTGCTTTTCAGACCCAAATAGGGGACGGGGCATTTTCATTATTTTGTAAACTCTATATAAAAGGATTATTAAGACTACTTGACCCAAATCAAATTGCAATGCCTTAGCACCGTTATATATTATCTCTACAAAGAATGGGAGAATATACATTTGTGGATGCCAAGTTAAGTAAATTACAGCATAATTCAAATAATTAAGAAAAATAAAAGAAATTGCAGATGAATCAATTATTATATTATACCAAGGATTTTTACTACCCCAAAGTATTACTGCAGATATAATGAAAACCATTAAAGAGATAAAGGCTGAAAATGAAACCCCTACTGCATCACCTAAATTGTAAATTTTACCGTCATAAGCATAAACCTTTGGTTCATCCAACGGGGCTAAAGGACCTAGAGCAAGAGAGATTAATATCAGAACTACTGCTACTATCCCTACTGTCATGTAATACTCTCCTTTAGTCGTAGGAGAAAAGCTCATAGGTAAAGCTTTATGCCTTTAATATATAGGTTTTTTCATATGTCGTTTTCAAAGAAGTTTTACGATATGCAGGACTTTATCCTATCAAGGACTGCATTAGAAAAGGTAAAGAGACACGTAGAGGAAAGGAAAGAAAATAGTATTTATAAATGGATTTCATCAGAATTAAATTATTTTATCAGCAAATATGAAAACGAATCGGATTTGAAAGAATGTATAAAAAGAATAAAAGACGGAATATCGGCGGAAAATTATAGTTACATTCTACAAGGTTCTAAAGAATGCATAGAAATTCTTTCCAAAAAAATTAATGAGCTTTATGAAAGTCTAATGGAACAAGACCAGTAGGCCATTGATGTTCTCATACATGATATAAATTGCTACAGCTATAATTATCCCAGCAAATACTTTCCTTAACATACCTCTAGGCATTCTTGATGCTATAGATGCTCCTGCATATCCTCCTGCTATTCCGCCTATTAAATATGCTATACTAATCAATGGAAGAACGTAACCATAATATGCATAAACTGCTGCTGACGTTATTCCAAAAGTTCCTACTGAGATTAATGATGTCCCTACTGCCTTAATCATACAGAGTCCAGTGCTAAATAAAAGTCCAGGCACTATTAAAAATCCTCCACCTATTCCAAAATATCCAGATGCAAAGCCTACTATGAAACCAGTAGGAATTACTTTCTTTATTGAAACGTCTGATGTTAAGGATTTTATTGATAAAGCTGAGAGTCCTCTCAAACTTATTTGAGCTGTTTGAGTTTTACTAATTGTTCTAGTCTGTTTTTGTGGCCTTAGCATAAGTAATGCTACAGCTATCATCAAAATTCCGAAGAAGAACAATAAGGACTGTCCAGGGGTTATATGACTAGCGTATCCGCCCAACGTTGCACCCGCTATACCCGGTATAGTGAACATTATACCTTCTGGTAACCTTACATTCCCTTTCCTAAAATGCATGTAGCTATTAATATATGCATTCAATCCTACAGCAAGTGCAGTAGTTCCTAAAGCTACATGAGCAACGTAATCAGAATACTCGTGTGCCAAAGTAGGATTTGATGCGTATTGCGGAGGAACAGTAGCCAACCCAACGAAATACAGTAATAAAGGCACTGCTAGTATTGAACCTCCTCCTCCAATTAAACCCAAACTGAATCCAACGAGAACTCCTGAGATAATAGCAAGAATATATTCGATTGGGGTAACTACTATTGTTATCATAACTTTATTCTCTTTACTTTATATTTTAAAAAGTTTCGATTGTAAAAAGTTAAGGTATTTCTTCTCCATGAGGGCAATTTGAAGGCTTTCCAAGAAATACGTATAATTTCTCAATTATCTCTTCTGGAACCATTAAGTCAAATTGCTTAGAATACTCACAAGCTTCCTCCTTACTCATCCCTAATTTAACTAGGAAAGATTCTATTACTCTATGGGCTCTAATAGCTTTCATAATATATTGTTTTCCTTCATCTGTAATCCATATTTCGTTCTTATCCTTGGTAACTAGACCTTTTTCTGCTAAATGGTTTAGCTCTTCAAATGCACTGGCTGGTGCAACCTTAACGTCCTTAGCTATTGCAGTTAACCTTGCTGGCTTTCCACTATCGTTATACCTCTTAATTACTAACAAGTATTGTAACTCCCTATGAGAGTACCTCATCAGATTTATATTCCCTAAGAAAATAATAAACCTTCACCATGAGTTTGCTAATAATATCTCTTCTTTATTTAGGCATAATGCTGATACTAGCAAAATTAATGGAAGAGGCTTTTTCCAGGTTAAGACTAGTACCCTTCGTCGGCTCAATATTCTTAGGAATTATTCTTGGTCAAGGAGTTCTTGACTTTATAAAGATTAACGAAATAATATCTTTCATAACGTCTTTAGGTATAGTATTTTTACTATTTTTAGCTGGTGCAGAAGAAATAGGATTAAATGAAATAAATACTGATAAAAGCGTTTTAATATCATCTATCATACAATTAATATTACCATTTACACTTCTCTTTCTTTTGTTATACTTTCTAAAAATACCAAATGCAATACTTCTTTCCATACCACTAGGTATGACAAGTGTGGGACCATTAACTAGGTTGCTTCTTGACTTAGGAATATCTAAGGAGAAAATAGGCGTCATGTTATTTTACGAGGGAACAATAGTAGAAATAACTTCAGTAATAATTTTTGCAATTATAAGTAATTTTGCAAAGAATTTTGCAATTACAATTTTAGAAATAATCGGTATTATACTTGGTATATTTTTATTGTCGCCCTATATAGCTAAAGCTCTTGAAAAAATAGAGATATACATAAATGCTAGAGAAGTTGAGTTTGCAAGTATAATATCTTTAATTCTTATAATTTCATTTATATCTGAGACATTTAGCTTTAATTCCGCTATATCTGCATTATTCCTAGGGTTTTTACTTAGAGATTATTTTAAAGATAGAAAAGATCTTTTAGATAAATTTCACGGATTTACTTATGGATTTTTTGAACCGTTATTTTTTGTTAGCATAGGACTTTACTTCACAAAATTGAATTTTTCCATACTTTTTATAGGTATTATAATAACAGCAGTAATAGTTATAAGTAAATTCCTAGCTGGGTTTATATCTGCTACCCTAGTAAAAGTTCCACGTATGATTAACGCATTAGGAACTTCTACTAAAGGAGGTGTCGACGCTTCGCTATTAGTCAGTGCGCTGAGTTTAGGCCTTATAAATCGAATTGAATACTCGTTCTCGGCATTAGCAATATCCATTTCAGCTCTTTTAGTGCCATTAATATTCAAGGCAACATCAGGTTATAAAGTAAAAACTAGACAAAGAAATAAAAGTCTTATTGAAAATAAAATTTCAAATATTTTACCTAGTTTAAAATATGTGACTGCTTCTTGCGAAGAGAACTTAAGAAGTGTTATTCAAAAAATAAACGAGTTAGGAGTTAATGCCATAATTGTATGTAATGAGAGAAAAGTACTAGGATATATATCTACAGAAGAGCTGTTAGAAATAGAACCATCAAAATATGGAGAGTTAAGAGCTTGTGACGTCGAGCTTCATGAAATTATTACACTTTATGATGAAGATAAAATAAAGAAACTCCTAGACACCTTCAGAGAGAAAGAGGTTCCCGTTATAGGAATTTTAAATAAAGATGGAGAACTAGTAGGCACCGTATATGAAAGAGATCTACTTAGATTATTATTAACGTTAAAGATTTAATCTACAATTCTTGCAGAGAAGTATGAAAGGATTATTAACAGCTTTAGTTACTCCGTTTAATTCTTCTGGAGATTTAAACTTAGATGCCCTTGATACGCTTATAAAGTTCGATCTAAGTAGAGGGGTTGATGGCTTTTGGGTTCTAGGAACTACTGGAGAATTTAATATGCTCTCAATAGAGGAAAAGATGCAAGTCGCTAAGAAGGTTATCGATTTAGCTAAAGGTAAAGTGTTATTGGGAGTTAACGAAAATTCAACATATAATTCTTTAAAACTAGCAAAATATTTTGTTGACTTAGGAGTAAATGGAATTTTCTCTGTGCCCCCGATATATCATAAACCTAGCGAAAAAGGTTTAATTCATTATTATGAAGACTTAGGTAAATTCGGAGAGGAGGTTTACGTATATAATATTCCTTCCTTAGTAGGATATAATATTCCACTTACGGTATTACAGAAACTTGTAGAAGATGGAATTATACAAGGTATGAAGTATACTACTTCCGATTTTGAGAGTTTAATAAACTACATGAGATTCTTGAAGAATTTAAATAGTAAATTTGAGTTTTTAGCAGGAAATGATAAATTTATTCTTATATCATTGCTTTACGGTGTAGATGGAATAGTATCGGGAATCTCAAATTTCGCCCCAGAAGTGGTTTCTCAACTTTATAAAAATGTGAAGGAAGGTAAAATTACTGAAGCTTTAAAACTTCAAGAAATTGTAGACAAATTGGTCGAAGTTACTTCTTTAGCAGATTATCCATCAGGAATTAAGATTGCTTTAAGGTACAGAGGAATTGACGTAGGGAGTAGTAGAAAACCTTTAGAAGAAAATATAACTGCTGACTCCGCAATTTATCATACTCTAAAGGAATTTAACTTGTGATGAACTCGATGAAGGATGAATGGATGAATAGAATATCCCCGGCTGATCTAATTAACATAAATTTGCAAGTACTGAATGCAAGAATTAACCTTTATTGGAATAATTAAGAGCGAATCTTTTTGTAAATTGTTAAGTTTTATACTTATTGATAGTAAAATTTTATTATTAGTCATATTTTCATATATTGAACAAATATAATAATATCCTTCTCCTGCAGGTATACTTACATGGATATCGCAAATATTTGAATAAACATGAATTGATATATTAAAGGTTATTTTAGAATTTCCAGAGTTAGTGTACACAAATCTGGGTAAAATATTAAAGCATACACTATTTTTCATTGAACTAGGATATGCGATAAAAGTATCTACTTGAGCATCATAAAATGATGTTACATTAGAAAAGGAAGCTGGTACATAATATGTAACACCTGCTTCAGAATAGTTTATCTCTAAGTTCCGATAATATGCTAGCATATAAAGATTTCCATATTGTTTATCAGATGGTTGAGAATAAAATTCAACAGGCATTATTAGGACTACGAAGAAGGCTATTACTATAGCAAAAACTAAGCCTATTATGACCATTAATAAAGGACTCACAAAAACTACCTATTTTTAAAAAGTTTTATACTTATTCATCATATATACAGTTGTATACAAACAGATTTTTATTTTAGTGAATAACATATTTTGATAGCATGGAGAGCATTAATAGCAATGAGACTCGGAAGAAAATTTACTATTATCTCCTCAAACAAGGAAAGCCAATAGGATTAAAGAAGATCCAGAGAGATTTAGGAATAAGCTCGCCTTCATTAGTTCACTATCATCTAAAGAGACTTGAAGAACAAGGTCTCGTTAAAGAAACTCCAGAAGGTTATGTAATTAATAAGGTTATACTCTCAGAATTTGTAAAAATTGCCAATCATTTAATACCAATTTCCGCATTCTGGTCATCCTTTTTCCTTACTTCCTTAGCTTTAGAAATTATTTTATTATTAACCGGAAAAATAATTGATTCTGCGGTTTTTGGCTCAATAATAGTCGGAATTTCCTCTGCATTAAGTGTAAAGGAACTAATTAAAAAATACAAGGAGACTAAACTCTAGTAATATAATAGTAAAGAAGAATTATACTTAGAGTTGTAAAAACTGATATTGCAAGTGAAGGATAAATTATAACTGGATTTCTATTAGAGCTCCACATGGAAAACGCGAATAAATCCGATACACTATCTAAAGTTAGAAATATTGAAACTACCAGCAATACTGAGAAGACTCTACTTCTGTTAAACTCCCTTCTAAGTTTGTAAAACTCTGTGAATATCAATATAGATATAATAACTGATATTATAGCAAGGGTAATATGAATGTACCAGATCTCAAACATAAAATATGAATAAGAACAGAGTTTATAAAGAATTTACCCAAATCACATGCTAAATTATAGTCAGAAAAAGTTTAAACACTTTAAACACAATAAACTTTTGAGTAATATGGAAAAGAGAATAAAGGTTATAGTTGCAAAACTTGGTTTAGATGGCCATGATAGAGGTGCAAAGGTAGTAGCTAGAGCATTAAAAGATGCAGGAATGGAAGTAGTTTATACTGGATTAAGACAAACTCCTTCGCAGATAGTTAAAACCGCAATCCAAGAAGACGCAGATGTTATAGGAGTAAGTATCCTAAGTGGGGCACACTTAGAGTTAATACCACCATTAGTTAATCTCATGAAAGAAAATGGACTAACGGACGTAGGTCTAATAGTAGGTGGAGTTATACCACCACAAGACGTTGAGAAACTAAAAAATATGGGAGTAGATGAAGTTTTTCTACCAGGGTCTAGCTTAAAGGAAATCGTTGAAAAAGTTAAAAAAGTCGCTGAAAAGAAAAGAGGTATAAAAATTGGACAAACTACTTGAAAATGCATTAAAGGGAGATGAACTTTCTGTATCTAGAGTACTTACAAGAATTGAGTATATGACCGGCGAAGGAATGAAATATTTGGAGGAATTAAGTAAAAAAGCAGGTAGTGCTCATACAATAGGAATTACTGGAATCCCTGGAGCAGGAAAGAGTACATTAATTTCATCATTAATTGAAGAGTTCTCAAAACGAGGGAACAAAAAAATAGGAGTTATTATGATTGACCCCTCTAGTCCAATTTCTATGGGCTCATTTATGGGAAATAGAATAAGAATGCAAGATAAAACAATGATGAACAATGTTTTCATAAGGAGTATTGCTTCTAGAGGTCATTTAGGTGGGGTATCTTCTGAGGCTATAATGCTAATTGAGGCTATGGACGGCCTAGGGTTTAATCCTATAATAGTTGAAACCGTTGGAGCAGGACAAACGGATACAGAGGTAGTCTCAAGTGTACATACCATTACAGTTGTTAACGTACCCGGTACTGGAGATGAGATACAAGCGTTAAAAGCTGGAATAATGGAAATAGGAGATATATATGTAATAAATAAGGCAGAATATCCAGAAGCTAATGTACTTTATGATGAAATAAAATTTGCAATAGACAGTGGCAATTGGAATGGTTGGAAGCCCTTAGTTCTTAAGGTAAGTGCATTAAAGAAGATAGGAATAAAAGAATTAGTTGACGCCATTGAGACTCATGAAAAATATCTAAAAGAAAGCGGAAAGTTTGCCAAGAAGGTAAATGAGAGAAGAAAGAAGATGATAGAACTAATTATAAGAAGGAAAATAGATGAGAAGATAAACGAAGTAATAAACAAGGAAGCGTTAGACAACTGGACTGATCTTCTAACCATAGTAAATAGAATATATGATGATGTGAAAAAATCATTATAGATTATTTGGGTATAATTCCTCTTCTTTTCATTTCTCTAACTACAAGTTCTCCAATTCTTGAAAGCCCATAATACTTATGATGCGTTCTTGTTTCTTTTTTAGGCTTTGATTTTCTGTCTCCAAATTTTATTATCTTAGCTTTTGCTTCCTCTAATAATCCCATCCTTTCTAACTCCTCTAATTTCGGAGTAACTTCCTCTAGAGTCTTGTGAGTTAACTTAGCATAAGTTAAAGCGTGATCAGCGTTTAACTCTTCTGCAAGTCTCAAAATATCCTTAGCCAAATCATCATTTTTCACTAAATCAATGTAAGCCTTTATTAATTCCTTCTCATCTAGATTCCTTAAAAGATGATCTCCTTCTCTTGTAAGCCTATAATACGTATGATGTTTATGTACTTCAGAACTTAATTTGAACTTTGCTTCAGTGTTCTTTAGTGTAGCACCGTGCACTCTTTCTATTAAACCTAATGCTTCTAATTTATCTAGAATATCTACAACTTCCTGAATAGGTATTTTCGTGTTTAGCATTATTGATTTTCCATAATCCACATTAGCTTTCTTTAAATGTTGAAGAACTTGCAAGTATCGCTTATCTTTTAAAACCTCTTTGAGTTTGTCTTTTAATTCCTCCTCCATCATAAGCCCTTCAAGAAGTCCTTTATTTGTGAATTAAATCCTTCTGGGTCATCTAAATAACAAGCGTGCTGGTTACCTACGTTAACGAACTTAGCAGTCTTGACATATTTCATGATTAATTCTGCATTCCCTTTAGGTGAAGTAGTATCATGACGCCCCCATATTAAAAGAATTGGTAAACCGTCTAGGTTTTTTAGTTTACTCTCATAGGAGCTTACTCCTACTGCACCGACTAGTATTAATCCTCCTAATTTATCAGCATGATCTACTGCATAACCTAAAACTGCCTCTCCTCCCATAGATGCCCCAAGAAGAATTGGTTTTTCTAATTTCATTGTATCTATGAAATCTCCTATAAATTCAGAGAGAGACGAAAAATTACCTTCTTCAGATTTTCCAAATCCTGGAAAATCTATTGAAATTGCCCTATATCCTACTTCAGCTATTGCAGATATAGTTCCTACTTCTTTCCAAGTGTAAGCATTAAACCTTGCACCATGGTGAAGAACTACTGGTCTTCCACTTCCTTCTTCAAGGTAATGAATTTTAGCTCCTTTTACTTCAATGAATTTATCTTCTAACTGCATACATATATCTGCGAATTAAAAAGATATAAAGTTTCTGAAGATTTTGTAGATTTTTAGATAAAAAACAATTTCGACGAAAAATTAACTAAGATGGATAACGTATAAACATTTTTAAATAAAAGTTTATAATTGTTAAAGATAATAATGATATCGATCCTACATGACGAAAGTATTAGTCTTGGGAGGAAGATTTGGAGCTTTAACTGCAGCATATACATTAAAGAGATTAGTAGGGAGTAAAGCCGATGTTAAAGTAATCAATAAGAGTAGATTCAGTTATTTTAGGCCAGCTTTACCACACGTAGCTATAGGAGTAAGAGACGTCGATGAACTTAAGGTCGATTTAAGCGAGGCATTGCCGGAAAAAGGAATACAATTCCAAGAAGGTACAGTAGAAAAGATTGACGCTAAAAGTAGCATGGTATATTACACAAAACCTGATGGCTCAATGGCAGAAGAAGAGTATGATTATGTAATTGTTGGAATAGGTGCACATTTAGGAACAGAATTAATAAAAGGCTGGGATAAATATGGTTACAGCGTTTGTGAGCCAGAGTTTGCAACAAAACTAAGAGAAAAATTAGAGAGTTTCCAAGGAGGAAATATAGCTATAGGTTCTGGGCCATTCTACCAAGGACACAATCCAAAGCCCAAAGTTCCTGAAAATTTTGTACCGAATGCTGACTCTGCTTGTGAAGGACCAGTCTTCGAGATGTCCTTAATGCTTCACGGCTACTTCAAGAAGAAAGGAATGCTAGATAAAGTTCACGTTACAGTATTCTCGCCAGGAGAATACTTATCAGATTTATCTCCTAACTCCAGAAAGGCAGTAGCAAGTATATATAACCAATTAGGAATAAAGCTGGTTCACAACTTTAGAATAAAAGAGATAAGAGAGCACGAAATAGTAGATGAAAAAGGAAATACCATACCAGCAGACATTACAATATTACTTCCACCATATACTGGAAATCCTGCGTTAAAGAATTCCACTCCAGATTTAGTTGACGATGCAGGTTTCATACCAACTGACTTAAACATGGTTTCAATAAAATACGACAACGTTTATGCCGTAGGAGACGCAAATTCAATTACTGTTCCAAAGCTAGGATACTTGGCAGTAAAGACTGGAAGGATTGCTGCACAGCACTTAGCTAATAGGCTAGGAGTACCAACTAAGATTGATCAATATTATCCAACAATTGTATGTGTAGCTGACAATCCTTATGAGGGATACGCCGTAGCAGTAAAGGATGACACTTGGTATGGAGGAACAGTAAGCGTAGCTGACCCGGCTGCAGTAAACCACCTTAAGAAGGAGCTATTTACTAAATATTATATGTGGACTAAAGGAGATATGGCTCTAGAGAAGTTCTTAGCTAGCTGGTGACATGAAACGGCAGAGGTTGAGCTTAAAGCCCTAGATGAAATTTTAACTCCCGAAAAATTACTAAGCGTCAATCATGCACTAGAATTACTAGAAAAGTTAGACAAACTCGGCATCATAGACGTAGTTAACGGTATACTTGATGATGAGGAATATCTAGGAAAAATAATGGGGGCAATAGTAAATGATAAGACTCTTAGTTTAATAAATAACTTCGATAAACTTACTGGATTACTTGACTTTTTTATGGACGCAGAAACTATGGATAATATAAAATACGCCCTTAGTCTAGTAGGCAAACTAAAAAGTACTGGAATTATAGATCCTATAATAGGAATTTTACAAGACGAAGAATATATGAGCAAAATAATGGGGGCAATAGTAAATGATAAGGTACTAGAGTTAATAGGTAAATGGAATAATATAGTTGATCTTATATCTAATCTAACTGATGATGAGACTCTTTCTGCAATAAAATCTGTGGTTGGATTACTTAAAGATCTAAACAAAACGGGGATCTTAGATCCTATAAAAGGTATATTACATGACGAGGAATATATAGGTAAAATCATGGGGGCATTAATTAACGACTTCACATTAAACTTAATAAGTAACTGGAATCAGATAACGTCAGATTTATCTAAAATAGATCTAACAAATTTCAAGTATTACATACAACTAATAAACTCTATTGGAGAAGGATTGAAAGAAGGAAAGACAATGGATACTATAAACTTAGTAAAAGAGATTGCAAAAGAGCAATCAACAGTCAACTTATTAACGGCAATAGGAAATGCGTTAAAATCTGAAAAAGTAAAGCCTATCGGATTAGGCGGATTATTATCAAGCTTAAGAGATCCACAAGTTCAGAAAGGCTTAGGAGTAGTAATAGAAATCTTAAGGAATCTTGGGTCGTATTATAAGTCATGAATTAAATAATCTATAATTTTATCATTTTTTGATGTAAATACTTCTAAGTCAAATGATTTTTCGATTTTTAAATATTTAATTAAGTTTGAAGTTCTTATTATCCAAGGCGGGAGGGAAAATAATGAAATAACTTTCCTAAATTCCTCCCCTTTTATCACAAAAGCTTTAGCGGGCGAAACTAAGAAGACGTGATCAACATTGATTGCAGAAGGAATAGGAGCCGAAGCGTCATTGTATGATTCTATTATTTCATCATCTCTATGTCGAATGCACGATTCTACAATGTACCAAGAATTATTAATAATCTCCCTCAACTCGTTACTGGATACAATCTCTGGTTTAAATTTATCATAAATTTGCTGAAGAACACCTTTTATTGTTTTGGGAATTAGATGAGTTTCAGTAGCATAATATTTATCATTATTTCCACAAGAAATTCTAATCATTACCGGATAACCGTTAGTCATTAGGGAATTATAATATTCTACACTAAAGTTCAATATTTCTAAGTCCACAGGAGATAATAGTACATCAAAAGGATTTATTTTCCTTATATCCTCATTTGTTTCATCGTAATATTTTAAAGCATCATTCCCTGCTAATATTCCAAGGTCATAACTTCTTAATAATGTATTAAAACTATACCAAGCGTTATGGCCAGCAACCGGCTTTAGTGGAAATAATTTTATTCCAACAGCTTTTAACTCTCTTATAAGCATTAGTGAGAACGTTGTTTTACCAGAATCATAGGGCAATAGTCCATTTACTAGGATTTTCATAATGTTCTCATTTTCATTAGTCGTTAAAAAGTAAGCTTCAAATACGCAAAAAATGAAATAGATGTCATGGAAACTCCTAAGATAAAGACTTGGAAAGGAACTACCACTGTAGGTATTTTGGCGAAAGATGGGGTAGTATTAGCTGCAGATAGAAGAGCCAGCGAGGGATTTTTTGTTGCAAATAAGATGGTGAGAAAAATACTATATATAACAGACAATATTGGTATAACCACGGCTGGGAGTGTAGCGGATTTACAATTCCTATATTATGTATTAAAAAATTTATATCATTATAATTATATCTCAGGAAACAGACCTACTACTGTAAAAGCTTTAGCAACATATCTGGCTAATACTCTTTCTCAGACTAAATATTTCCCTTATTTAGTTCAGATTCTGATAGGAGGATATGATACTCAGCCTAGATTATATAACTTAGATTACTTTGGAGATATGACTGAGGAAAAATACGTTGCTACAGGATCTGGTTCTCCAGTAGCAATGGGAGTTCTGGAAGATGAATATAGAGAAGATTTAACTGCTGATCAAGCAATGGATATTGCAGCAAGAGCAGTTTTATCAGCAATAAAAAGGGATTCTTATACTGGAACTGGAGTTATTGTATCAAAGATAACTAAAACTGGCCATGTAGAAAAGGAAGTCTATTTAAGGAAGGGAGCAGTTAATGCAAGTTAAATCGAGTTTCAAGAATGAAGAATTCATTCCAGTAAAGTATACATGTGATGGAGAAGATATATCGCCACCTTTAGAATGGGATAAAGTAGACAATGCAAAAACTTATGCAATAATAGTAGAAGATCCTGATGCACCAGCTGGTACTTTCATACATTGGGTTATTTATAATATAAAGGGTAACTCCTTACCAGAGAATGTACCAAAGAAAGAGAAAAGCGATTACGGAATTCAAGGGATTAATGACTTCGAACTAGTAGGATATAATGGACCATGTCCTCCAAGAACTCACGGTGCTCATAGATACTATTTTAATGTATACGCTTTAGATACTGAATTAGATTATAAATCTAAGATTACCGCAGACGAACTTAAGGAAATGATGGAGGGTCATATTTTAGCTACTGGTAGCATAATGGGTAAGTACAAGAGGAAGTGAATCCTTTTTAATTTTAGGCAAGAATATTTGTCTCGATGGAAGAAGAAATCCTTTGGGCGGAGAAATATAGGCCAAGAAGTTTAGACGATATAGTTAATCAAAAAGACATAGTTGAAAGATTAAAAAGATTCGTGAAAGAAAAAAACATGCCACACTTACTTTTTGCAGGACCGCCTGGTACTGGTAAGACCACTGCTGCGTTAGCTCTGGTTCACGATTTGTACGGAGATTCCTATGAACAATTCTTTTTAGAATTAAACGCAAGTGATGAAAGAGGAATTGATGTAATTAGGAATAAAGTTAAAGAATTCGCCAGGACTATGGTTTCATCCTCTGTACCGTTTAAAGTGATTTTACTTGATGAGGCAGATAATATGACAGCCGATGCTCAGCAAGCATTAAGAAGAACAATGGAGCTTTATACAGAATCCACAAGGTTTATACTCGCTTGTAATTATCTAAGTAAAATAATTGACCCTATACAGTCTAGGACTGCACTCTTTAGGTTTTATCCACTAAAGAAAGAGGACGTAGTTAGCAGACTTGAGTTTATAGCAAAAGAAGAGAAAGTCGAATACGATGAGAAAGCACTAGAGACTATTTACGATGTCACTATGGGTGATATGAGAAAAGCGATAAATACGCTTCAAGCAGCATCAGCTTATGGAAAAGTTACAATTGAGACTGTTTTTAAGGTTCTTGGACTTGCACAACCTAAAGAAGTTAGAGATATGCTAAAGCTTGCGTTATCTGGAAAATTCATGGAAGCTAGGGAAAAGTTGAGGTCATTACTAGTTACATATGGACTATCTGGTGAGGATATAGTTAAACAGCTTCATAGAGAATTGACTTCTAATGAGTTGCAAATTCCAGAAGAGTTAAGAGTATTATTAATGGATTACATAGGTGAGGTTGAGTTTAGAATAATAGAAGGTGCTGATGATGAAATCCAATTGTCTGCATTGCTAGCTAAAATAGCTATTTATGGAAATAAATATGTAGGGTCTTCTAAATGACTTTACCATGGATAATAAAGTATAGACCTAAGTCCTTAAATGACGTTGAAAATCAGGACGACGTAAAACAAGAGTTAAAAAGATGGATTGAAAGCTGGTTATCAGGAAAGCCGGAAAATAAGGCTTTATTACTTTATGGCCCGCCAGGGACTGGAAAAACTACATTAGCTCAGGCTTTAGCTCACGATTACGGTTTAGAATTATTAGAAATGAATGCCAGTGATAGCAGAAATCTAGAGGCAATAAAAAATATCGCACAAAGAGCCGCAGTGAGCGGTAGCCTTTTTGGCACAAAAGGAAAGCTAATCTTTCTAGACGAGGTTGATGGAATAAATGCAAGGCAAGATATGGGTGCGATTCCAGCAATAGCTGAACTAGTTCAAAAGACTAGATATCCAGTCTTATTAGCAGCAAATGATCCTTGGGATCCTTCTTTAAGAGAGTTAAGAAATCTTGCAAAATTAGTTGAAGTTAAAAAACTTGGTAAATATGCTTTGAGAAAAATTCTTGGAAAAATATGTACTTCTGAAAAGTTGCAATGCGATGACGACGCCCTAGACGAAATTATAGAAATTAGTGATGGAGATGCTAGATACGCTATCAACCTTTTAGAAGCCACGGCCGAAGGATTTAAGAAGGTTACAGTAGAGAGTGTAAAGGAATTCGCCAGAAGAAAAGAGAGTGAATTAGATCCTTTTGAAACCGTGAGAGGAGTGTTTTGGGCAAAATATGCTTGGCAAGCTAAAAATGCAGTAACTAGTTCTCAAGTGGATTATGATTTACTCATGAAATGGTTCTCAGAAAATATACCAGTTCAGTACGATAATATGGAAGATGTGTATAGAGCATACGATGCACTTGCCAGGGCGTCAATATTCTTGTCTAGGGCAAAGACTTCTAGCTGGGATATGTTAAGCTATACTTTTGATATGATGGGGCCTGGAGTTGCCATGGCTGAAATAGAGAAACAAAACCCGGGCTGGAAACCTAAGTGGAGGAAATACCAGTTTCCTCAAACTATTCAATTGCTCTCTAAATCGAAATCTAATAGGGAAATTAGGGATAAAATAGTTAGTAAAATAGCTGGTAAAATTCATTCATCTGAGGAGAAAACTCTCAACGACGTATATCCTTTATTCTTGCAATTTTATAAGAAATATGAAGATAAATTGAGCAAAGATATGGATTTATCCCCAGACGAGATTAACTTTCTTAATGAAATAACTGGTAAATCTCAGGAAGCCGAAGAAGAGAAAGAAGAAACTACTTATAGTAAAGCTAGTGCTACATCAAAAAGGTACTATAGTAGTGGAGGAAGGAGATACACTACTAGGAAGAAGAAATCTTAAGCTTATTAACGACTTTTATTCCATCAATTTGAGTAGTCGTATATTGGCCTTCTTCATTTTTCTCATATTTTTTAACCATATCCCATATTGTAAGTAATGCTACAGACGTAGCAGTTAACGCTTCCATTTCGACTCCAGTCTTATAATGGGCCTTTACTTCCGTTTTAACTTTAACTTTATCTTCTTCTAGTTCCACGTCAACAGCTATCGATTCTAAAGGTATAGGATGGCACATAGGTAATATTTCAGGAGTTTTCTTTGCAGCCATTATTCCTGCTACCTTAGCTACAGCTATTACGTCTCCTTTCTCTATTTCTCCTCTTTTAATTTTATCTATGGTCTCTTTTTTTAATTTAATATAACCTTCTGCTACAGCTATTCTAAGTACTGGTTGTTTTTCACTAATATCTACCATTCTTGCCTCTGTCATAAATCATCTAATTCTTCTAATAGGCTCTTTAAGATAATAATCTTTTGATTAGTATAGTTCAATCTGACTATTTTAGCTCTTTCACCAGATAATATCTCTATATATCCCTTTTCACTTAAGTAATTTAATTCCCTCTTTAGAACATTAAATTTTACTCTAGCTAGTTTTGATAAATTTGATATAGGAAGATCTCCATATTTTATTAATGTATAAATAATTTTAAATCTTATAAAATCATTTCTGCTCTGAATTCTTCAACGCCCCTATCAATTTCGTTACATAGTCGTCTAATTCTTGGCTAGCAGGGAATGTTAATGAAAGTAAAGTCGTTCTACCTCTCATTCCTTTACCGCTCTGTTGTGTATTAATTATTCCCATTAGTTTTAGTCTTCTCATATATTCAAAGACTTGAGTATGCCTTCTAGGCTCTACGCCTAATAGCTCACATAGCCTTGAATATTCATCTTCTACTTCCCCTATGGGGAACGACTCTTTTTTCTCTCTTTTCGACAAGTTTATCAAAGCTTTAACTAATAGCATAGGATGCAATTCTAGGTAATTTAATTCGTCTAAAATTATACTAGCCTCTTCATTAAGCCTTGAATTAGCCTTTTTTGCATGTTCTACTGTAACTATAGGTGAGCCTTCTGCATCGGCTATTCTTCCAGCCAATTCTAAAGTTTCTATTGAAAGTCTAGCATTTCCGCTTCCTCCTTTATCAAAGCCATTAATATCAGAAATGAATTTTACAGCATCATCTGAAACTGTCCCATCGTAAAATGCTATCTTAACTCTATCTTGTAAAATATCATATAACTCGTTTGACTTATACGGTGGAAATTCTATTATGTCTCTAGCTATATGGTCTCTTACTGTTTTATCTAGGCTTGATAGCGTAGTTAAATCTCTAATGATGAAAATATAACTTACCCTTTTTACATTAACTGCTAACTCGTCATATAGCCTTACAATAAAGTAAATGTCTTCTGGTGGAGATGAATTAAGGAAATAATCAAATTCGTCTAGAGTTATTATTACATACATATTTCTTCTTTCCAAATATTCGTGAATTATTTTGAAAACCTCTTGTGAAGATAAACCTCTAGGTGGTATAGATAATTTTAGTTGCTCTGCAATTTTCAAAGTAATCAAATATAAAGTCCTTTCTCTGTGGCAATTTACATGAACATACTCAACTTTAATTCCCCTATTTTTAACTTGTTCTGCGAACGCTTTACCAAAAATCCTCGCAGTAACTGTTTTTCCAGTACCAGTCCTTCCAGTTATAACTACTCTCACTGACGATTTTCCTGGTTCATTAACTATATCTCTAAATGCTATTGTTAACTCCTTTAGCTTATCTTCCCTATGAGGTAATCTTTCTGGAATATAATCTGGATTTAATTTAGATCCGTCTTTCAGCACGCTGGGCGAGTTTAAACTACTATTTATTATATCACTAGGTAAAGCCATAACTTTCACTCATACGATATTTTAGTGGTAATACTTTATATTTTATTAGAGAGAGTTGACCGAAACTTTTTCCTGACCCTTTCTCATTATTGACAAATAGACTTTATTGCCTATTAAATTTACAAAAAGAATATAGTCGGGATTCTTATAATCGACTTCTAGTTTGCCTTTCATTCTTAAGCCTATTCCGATTTCTATTGACCTACAATCAGCTTGTTTATTACCTCTATTAATACATTCTACATAAAATTTTTTGAATTTTCTAGAAGATAATAATTTTTCTGCATCTTCGAAAATATTGGATAAGTCGCTTATCTTATCTATAGTAAAAATCCTACCTATACAGGAAGGAGGTGCTGAAATTATTAAACCGTAAGCCTCTAGTGGAGAAAGTTTAGAATAAATGAGGAATACATTTTGCTTAATCTCATCTATTTGCACATTCTCATCTTTTATTAAAAGCCTATCAAGTATCTCGGCTTTACATTTCTTATCTTTTCCAGGTAACGTGGTAATAATCAGCTTAGGTTCCATATTGTTATTAAGCATAAAAATCAAATATAGAATATATGTTTAAAGTATTGCTAAGGGCTTTAGATAAATTACAACTGACAGAGAAGAAAAAAGTCGCCGTATTTGACGATATTGGTCCTTTAGATTTGGGATTTACAGAAATTTCGTTATCTAAAGGAAGTGAAGACGAAATCCCATTATGGCTTGCACAACATTTAGAAAAACAAAACCTTGTAAAAATTAATTCGATAACTACTGAAGAGTTAGGTAAGTTACTTTTTCAGGAAAAACAAAATTCCACAACTCCTGCATCGCTAGTAAAAACGTATCCGGATATTTATTTTAGAATAAAAAAACTTGAGGAAGAACTTAAAGCAAAAGGACTTGATGGATTGGAAGAATTAAAGAAAGTAAAAAGTATGGTCAATGAAATCTCATTAATTAGATTAAGAAAAATTATACAATTAGCATCTTTGAACATAAATGACCAAACACTTATAAGTAAAATGACAAAAGAAGAATATTTGGCATACTTAAGTATGAGAAAGATTATAACTTCGTTTTACGGTGGTGTGATTGGAAGCTCAGCAAATTGATTTACCAACAGAGTTTGAGAACTTTATTAAGAATTTCAAGGATTCTTCAGGTAATTATAAATATATGAATCAATTGAACGAAATGATAGCTTATAGAAAGAAAAGTCTTTTGCTAGATTTTAGCGATATATATTCCTATAATGATAAGATAGCTACTGAAATAATTGCAAATCCTTTATATACACTCAAAATTCTAGACGAAAAGTTGCTTAAAATAATATCAGAAATAGATCCCACATATCCAGATGAAGTTGAAAGAGTGCATGTAAGACTAATTAATCTTCCAAGAACTATAGAATTAAGAAAGATAAGAAGTAATTATATTAATAAATTGATTACAGTAGAAGGAATACTCACCAAGCAAACTCCAGTTAAGGAAAGAGCATACAAGGTTGTGTTTAAGCATGTCCACCCAGATTGCAATCAAGAATTTGAATGGCCAGAAGGAGACGAAGAAATGGACGAAATAATAAAAACACCAACTGTGTGTCCACTATGTGGTAAGCCAGGACAATTTGAAATAGTTGCAGAAAAAACTAAATTAACAGACTGGCAAAAGGTTATCTTACAAGAAAGACCAGAAGAAGTGCCACCTGGTCAATTACCTAGACAACTGGAAGTAGTGCTGGAAGATGATTTAGTAGATTCTGCTAGGCCTGGAGATAGGGTAAAGATAACTGGCATTTTACTAATCAAGCAGGATTCTATAGTAAAAAGAGGCAGTAGAGCGGTATTTGATGTATATATGAAAGCTTTAAGCATAGAAGTTTCACAAAAAGTTCTAGACGAGGTGGAAATAACAGACGAGGATAAAAAGAAAATTGAAGACTTAGCAAAAGATCCATGGATAAAACAGAAAATTATATCTTCAATAGCACCATCAATATTTGATCATTGGGAAATAAAAGAAGCAATAGCGCTAGCTTTGTTTGGCGGAGTTCCTAGAGTAATGCCAGACGGTACGAGAATAAGAGGGGATATACACGTACTTATAATAGGAGATCCAGGAACTGCAAAGTCACAAATTTTGCAATTTGCAGCCAGAGTTGCGCCTAGATCAGTTTATACTACAGGAAAAGGCGCAACTGCTGCCGGTTTGACTGCAGCTGTAGTAAGGGAGAAAAACAGTGGTGATTATTATTTAGAAGCTGGAGCTTTAGTATTAGCAGACGGAGGAATTGCAGTAATTGATGAAATAGATAAAATGAGAGAAGAAGATAGAGTTGCCATACACGAAGCCATGGAACAACAAACTGTTTCAATAGCGAAAGCTGGCATTGTAGCAAAGCTTAATGCTAGAGCTACTATTATTGCGGCTGGTAACCCCAAGTTTGGAAGATACATTGCAGAAAGAGGAATTTCAGAAAATATTGATTTACCGCCTACAATATTGTCAAGATTTGACTTAATTTTCATTCTAGTTGATAAGCCTGGTGATGAAGATCAGAGATTAGCAACTCATATTTTAGATATGCACGGTGGTAAGCCAGTAAAGGATATTATACCTGTCGATTTACTCAAGAAGTATATAGCCTATGCTAGAAAGTACGTAAATCCAGAATTAACAGAAGAGGCTAAGCAGTTATTAGCAGATTTTTACGTTGAAATGAGAAAGAAGAGCAGCGAATCTCCAGATTCTCCAATACTTATAACGCCAAGACAGCTTGAGGCTTTGATTAGATTATCAGAAGCTTACGCCAGAATGGCACTAAGAAAAACTGTAACAAAGGAAGATGCTGAAAATGCTATAAATATAATGAGAATATTCCTAGAAAAAGTTGGGATCGACGTAGAGTCCGGGGCAATGGATATTGATACTATAATGACTGGCAAGCCTAAGAGTGCTAGAGAAAAGATGGTCAAAATTATGGAAATAATAGATACATTATCTGGATCTGAAGGTTGTGCAAAATTAAGAGAAATTGTCAAGGAAGCAGAAAGGGAAGGAATAGAAAGGCAAAGTACTGAAAAACTAATTTCTGATATGAAAAAGAGCGGATTAATTTATGAGGCAAAACCAGAGTGTTACAAGAAAGTTTAACTCCTCTTATATATAGTTTCTGGATACCACATTATCCATGCAGGAACTTGTTTTATTAAATCGTATGCTTCTTCCCATCCATTTAAGCCCAATTCCTTCGCTAATTCTTCTAAAGTCATCTGAGTCCTTACATATTTGTTCAAAATTTTTACTGCGTCATCGTTTATTTCTACTTCCCTACCAGTTGAAAGTTTGATTTTTATTGGTTCCATAGGCTTAACTTTTACGTTTAATATAAATGTTTTTTCATGGAGTCTCAAATGTTATGCATGATATTAGTAACGTCATTTACACCATAGAGATCCCATATTAGAATTGTTAATATTATAAGGGCAAATAATACGCTAACTACTCCGAATTCAAATTGCTTTCTCTCAATTAGATATACCCCGATAAGCACCAGACCAATTAATATTATCCCTGCATCAAGGTAAGTAACTCCTGCTGGAGCTCCTCCATTAGAATACGTTATTGGTGATATATAATAAGGTATTGCTAATACTCCCATTATGCCCATCATTATTAATACTATAAGTATTATTATAACATAACTACTTAGAATTTCTGAGTAAAGCTTGTTAGTATTTCCCATACATAAACCTACCACGGAACGCTTTTTATTTTTAATCGATATGCTACATTATTAGTAAGTATATGCATTATAAATGCTATTAGAATAATAAAAAGAAATTGGCATAATTCGATATTAACGTGTAAAAGAACTAACGCCAGAGAAGAGCCTAATACAAAGTCTAACTGATCTAAACCTAATGCCCTTCCACCTCTAGGAATATTTAGCCTCCTCTTTATAAATGCTCCAGTCATGTCACCAAGCATTGCCGCCAATGATTCTACGAAGGAAATAAAAATCCAAGATACTCCCCAAAATCTAGCAATTATAACGCCTATGGTGGTACCAAAAGTTAAGGAAACAAGCAAGCCTTCAAAGGTCTTGCCGTCTCCAAATATTCTTCTACCATCAAAGAAATTTTTATTAAAATCAATAGGATGTCCTCTCCTGACAAAAGGTGCAGAACCATTAGCGGTAAATGCAGGAAAATATATTACTAAAGCAATTAATAATTCCTCAAGCAACCTATAACGCCCCTTTCTGTTATTTTGAATTTACACTCTCTTAAATTACCTATTAAATAATTCTTGGTAACCCTTATTACGTCATCAGAAAAATATCTCATAAATTTCTCGCCACTAACTTTATTATTCATGGACATCTGCCACGTTATTATAACTTTTTTATACTTAGAAAACTCCTTAAGAAAAATTAAAGGATGAATTAAATCTACCGCCCTTCTACTTAATCTGTAGAAAGTATTAATGGAGTCTACTATAAGAAGCTCTGGTTGGAGTTGAATACCTCGAATAATATTTTCTACTAGCTCGTCTGCACTATTTGCTTCCACAAAGAAAGTATTTTTATTAATAAGTGCCATGCTCTCTACTCTTGCTTCATACGATTTTCCTTGAGTGGAAATATATATTGAAGGCGTTATATCTTCAAGCACTTGAAGGGCTACAGCAGTCTTTCCACTACCCGCTACTCCATATAGCGAGACTAAGTTGCCATTCTTGAAAATAAATTCACTTAACTTACAATGCTTATATCCCACTAAGTATAATTTTTATTTGTGGGTATTAAAAAGGTAGCAATTAAGGTCAATAACCCAAGAATTTTTAGACAGCTCGTTCAAGAGCTAAGGAAGAGCGATCTAATTCCCACAGTAGATTCAGGAGACTTAACAATTTCAGATTTTGATAAGAATGCTGACGTTTTCATACAAGGAGAAGATGAAATAAAGAAAGCAATAACGTATTTACAATGCTTAAAACTAGGAAAAAGAAAATTTGATGAATTACTTATAGGAATAGATACAAATTCTCCTAAATTAACTGTAGTTATTCTAGGAGACGGAATAATAATAGATACATTAGAAGCTTGGATAGATGAAATTGAGGATATTATCGAAGAAGTAATATCAAAATATCCTTATAAGAGAATATACATAGGAGTAGGAACTGGGAACAAATACGGAGAACTTGTTTATAAATTACTAAGTATAAGGTTCCCATTTGTTAAAAAGGTTAATGAGAGCAGAACCAGCCTAAGAAATCCATATGTTGATATTAAGGATAAAGATGTTAGAGCAGCCTATATGATAGCCTTAAGGTCTACTAAATGTTAGTTAAAAAGGGAATAGATTATATAACTAAAGGACCTTGTAAGTTAACCGTAGTAAAAGGAAGAATATTGATAAAAGGAATTGAAATTAATGAGAAAGAATACAAACAAATTAACGAAGAAAGCTTCAGTATTGTTCCAAAAGAAGAGTCAGAAATAGACACAGATTGCCAAATATTAGCGGAAATCCCTCATCTGGGCTGGGAAGAGTTAGCCTCTCAGATGTCTGGAGGAAAAGTTCTACTTTTAGGAAATACTGACTCTGGAAAAAGCTACTTTTCTGACATAATTCATAACATGAATAAAGATTCAGTGATTATAGATGCAGATGTCGGGCAATCCAGATATTTGCCTACTTTTATATCATCAACAAGTGGAATTCTGGAGTTTTTTGGAGATGTTTCTCCTTCTAGAAATTACAGACTTCACATAGAACTCATAGGAAAAATTCTAGATAAAGAAAAACATTCTCTCACTATAATTGACACAGACGGATGGATAAGAGGATATAAGGCCTTTTTACATAAGCTCTACATGATCTATGAATTAGATCCAGATTTCATAGTTTCTTTTGACGACAAGATTGTTGAATATTTTCCATCTAATATCAGAAAAAAGGTAATCATAGTGAAGAAAATTCCACCATTTTTAGAAAGAAGTAGAGCAAAAAGAATATCATATAGAATTTCAAAATATAAAAAATATTTCGAGAAAGCTTCTATAATAACCATCGAATATGAACAAGTATTAGGTAAGAAGTTAGCAGAAGGTCTGTTCGTAGGATTTGATGAGCCTTTACAATTATTCCATGAGGAGCCTTGTAGTGGATATTTTATTGAGGAGCTCTTAGGAGGGTTAGTGGGAATAGTAAATGAAGGAAAAATTGCTGGTGCAGGAATAATAAAAGAGATAAATCAAGATGGGGTTAAAATTCTTACACCCGTAAATAAAGTTCAAGGTGCAATTTTAGGTAATATAAGTTTAAATGAGGAATTTAAGGAGAGAAAAATAAGGTTTAGCAAATGTTAATTGCGATAGAAGGCATAGACGGTTCCGGAAAAACTACTTTGGCAAAAGAACTTAAGAAATGGCTAGAGAACGAGAAGAAAAAGAAAGTATTACTCACCGCTGAGCCCTTTACTGAAGAGATCTCAAAGTTAATTCAAGAAGAAGGATGGAAAGATCCAGTAACGCTTACTCTCTTATTTTCTGCAGACAGAGGAGTTCATGTAAACTGGATTATGAAACAAAATCAATACGACATTATCATAACTGACAGATACTATTATTCTACCATTGCTTATCAATCAGCAATGGGAATAGATAAAAACTGGATAATCGAAGTAAACAAGTTCTTTCCAAAGCCTGAACTTACGCTTTTGTTAGATATCCCGGCTGAAATAGCTATAACAAGAATTAAAAAAGATGATAAATTTAACTTTAAGGAGAAACTTTCTCTACTCAAAAAGGTTAGGGAAAATTACTTAGAAATTGCCAAAAATGAGAATTCCATAAAAATTATCAATTCTACTAAAACTTTTGAAGAAGTATTAAGCGAAGCTAAGAATTATGTTGAGGAACTAATTTCCTAATCCTTTCTATCGCATCTAAATATCTAATTATTTGAACCAACGTCTCACTATCGTAAGGGTCTTCCTTTATCTTTTTTGCAGTAGAATATAATCCTTCAACAAGAAAGTCCTCAACGGAAGTTAACATTATATCTTTCTTAACCTGTTTTTCTTCTTCATCACTCTTCACGATATAAACCTTGCCATGAACTGGGCATACTACATCTCCGTTCTTTAACCTAAATAAAGGAGACCCACAAACTGGACACGCTTCGCTTAGCATTGTAGCTCCTTGTCTCAATAATTCCGCTGCTTTCTTAATGGAGTCGTCAGTCATTTTATACCCGAAATAATTCTTAATCTATTAGAGTAAAAAGTATATCTGGTGAGAAACCATGGCAACTCTTTATGACAATGAAGCTAAAATTAAACAAGCCGTAATCATTTTACAAAAAATAGTTAATGACACTAGCGTTCCAAGAAACATTAGAAGAGCCGCAACAGATGCTATAAGAAATTTGCAAGACCCTAATTTGAGTGCAGGAATTAGGGCTGCCAATGCAATTGGAATCCTTGAAGATATAAGTCAAGACCCAAACATGCCTACTCATACTAGAATATCTATCTGGAACGTAGTCTCAATTTTGGAAACTGTAAAGGACTAAAATTTTTTAAGCCTAATATTCGAATATTTAAGGTGCGGGGATGCCCGAGCTAGGACGAAGGGGGTAGGCTTAGGCCCTACTGGCGAAGGCCTTCGCGGGTTCAAATCCCGCTCCCCGCACCCTGGAAGTTTGTGTTAACTTCCTCCGGTTCTTCATACCACTTAACTCTTTCGCCAACTTTAGCCCTCATCTTCCACTTTAATGATTTAGGATGAGATTCTATCATTTCTCTTAATTTATCTAATTTAGGCAAGATGTTAGGAGCATACGTATTTCCTTTCAAATATTCTTTCATTCTATCGTGATTTATTGTAAAAGTCTTATAAAAGCCCCAATCTTCAGATAAAAGTTTTGCTATATAATTACCATCTAATGTCTTATCTTCGTCCTTGTCGCCTATCTCGAAGTCGTATAATAATGCAGCAATATCTTTCTTATCGTTCTCTGTAAGGTTAATTATTTGCATCTTAGTTAAAAGTAAATCTGAAGGAGGTATAGACGGATAATAGATTTTTAATCTATCTTTCAAAATTAATTTATGACACATTACAAATTCGTCCAAGAAAACATCAATTGTAGAATTTAATACTGGATCATAAAACATTAATCTATTATATCCATGAAGAGCGTTAAACCTCTTATTAGGCTCCATATTTAAGCCTTCTAGTAATGAAGTAATTTCCTTCCTTTGAGAGGAAAGGCCAAAATAATCTGCATCCTTATATGTTCTAGAAAATAACTCACTTCCTTTTGGTGCTATTACTGCTACAGCAGCTCCTCCTATTAACCTTAACACTATTCCTTTTTCCTTAGCTTTTTCAACAACTTCTAAGGCTCTATTTATTAGAACGCTCTTTTCAACTGGAATTACATTACACCGGAATGAATTATGGTATTATGATAAAAATAATTTTACCTATAATTCAATTAAACATTAATCAAGAATAACGTGGATTTATTTAACATTTTTTAATTTTACCTATAAGAAAAGGCTAAAAATAACGAATAGGATTAGATACAGTGTGCAATGTATTAGTTACTAAAAAATTGCCTGGAAATTGGATAGATTATTTAAAAAGAGAATGTAATGTGACATTATGGGAAGACATTTATCCGCCTCCAAAAGAGTGGATTTTAAATAACATAGAGGACAAGGATGGAATACTTATCACATTAACAGAGAAAATTGATAAAGAGATAATAGATCGTGCTAAAAATCTTAAAGTTATAAGCACGTATAGTGTCGGCTATGATCACATTGATATAAAATATGCAAAATCTAGAGGAATCATAGTAACTTATACTCCAGAAGTGCTTACAGATGCCACTGCAGACCTAGTTTTTGGATTAATACTTGCAGTAGCAAGAAGAATTTGTGAAGGTGACTCATTAATTAGGAAAGGAGAATGGAAAACTCCTTGGTACCCAACATTTATGCTTGGAACAGAGGTTCACGGTAAAACCTTAGGTATAATAGGTATGGGAAGAATAGGCAAAGCATTAGTTAAAAGGGCAAAAGGTTTTGATATGAGGATTATTTATAACAGTAGAAGAAAACACGAAGAAGTTGATGCAGAATATGTAGACTTAGACTACTTATTGGAAAATTCTGATTATGTGGTTATTACTGTGGACCTAAACGAGAGCACTTACCATTTAATAAACGAAGATAGGCTAAAGAAAATGAAAAGAAGCGCATTCTTAATAAATGCCTCTAGAGGCCAAGTAGTAGACGAAAAAGCGTTAATTAAGGCATTACAAGAAGGATGGATAAAAGGAGCTGGTCTAGACGTATTTGAAATTGAGCCACTGCCTAAAGATAGCCCTTTACTTAAATTAAATAATGTAGTTTTAACGCCGCATTTAGGTAGTGCTACTGTCGAAACTAGAGAGAAAATGGCAGAAATTGCTGTAAAAAACTTATTATTGGTATTAAAGGGTGAGAAACCAATATATGAAGTTCAATAATCTATTACAAAATTTTTACGATGCAAAGATTGGATATTATAGGCATTTAGCTATAATTTTAGGTAAAAATTATCTAGATAATACTATAGAGTTAATCAAAACTTACCTGCAAGTTAATAATAACCATAAAATAGCATATGCTTTTCACCCTTGGGTTAATGGAAGCAAAGATAGATTATCTACTCTTAAAGAGGCAATAATGGCTAACGAGATCGTTGACATAGATTATTCGTCTTCAGAAAAGTACCTAGGTGAAAGCTTTGATTTAACAATCCTAGACGCAGTTGACGATTTTAGACCAAATTATATCTCAAGGCTAGTAGATTTAACTAGAGGTGGAGGTTTAGTAATAATTTACTCTGACGATATTTCAGATATTAATAAATTATATAAATTTTCGCTGACTAGAAATGGAGTTGTAAAGAATTTATTTGAAAATAGATTCATAAAAATGGTTATAAACTCTAGGGGAATAATTCTTGTTAATGATAATGATATTAAGTTTAAACCTTTCTCCTCATCAGAGGTCTCAAAGCCTCATAAGAAAAGTTATGATAAAACAATCCCTAAAAGTTTGTACGACTTATGTTTAACTGACGATCAAGTCAAACTAATAAGGGAATTTGATTTTGTTTTAGAAAAAGGTAAAAGAATTCTTATAGTTACAGCTCCTAGAGGTAGGGGAAAGAGTGCAGGAGTAGGACTTGCACTATCCTTTTATGTAAAAAGGACATTATCTAAGCCTACTAACGTCATAATCACATCTCCTTCTTATTATTCATCACAAGCAATAATACAATTTCTTGAAGAAGGATTAAGAGCTTTAAAAATTAGGTATAAGAAAAAAATATCCAAAGAAGGAAAAATCATGAAAATATCAGCAGGAGAAGTTAATATAAAATGGACTTCTCCAGATTTGGCCAAAGATGAAAATGGAGATTTGATAATAGTTGACGAAGCAGCCGCTTTAGGAATAGAAAACTTAGAATATATAAGAAATTCATGGGATAAGATAGTCTTTATCAGTACTATTCAAGGCTATGAGGGATCTGGAAAGGCATTCATGAAATACATAAATTCTCTAGATAACTCTCAGATAGTAAAGTTAGATTATCCAATTAGGTATGCAAAAGGAGATCCTGTAGAGAAATTCATCTATAATGTAATGCTTTTAGACGCAGAACCAGAAGTTTATAGAAAAAATACTCAATTCATGGAAATTACTCAGGAAGATTTATTCTCTAATGAAGAATTATTAAGGCAAATTTATGGAATACTAGTTTCGGCACATTATAGAAATTCTCCAGACGATTTAATGTTCCTTGGAGACATGGCTTTTCAGAGGATTTTCACCATAGGGTATAATGCTGTTGCAGAAATCGTAGAAGAAGGAGAATTAGATGAAACTACAGAAGATCATATACTTAACGGGGAGGAAAATGAAGGAAATTTAATACCTCACAGAATTATAAAATACATGAGAATAAGAAATTTTGGAAAATTAAAAGGATGGAGAATAATGAGAATAGCAGTAACTCCAGAATTGCAAAATCAAGGCCTTGGAACTAAACTTTTATCTAATGTAGAAAAAATTGCCCTAAAAAATAATATTGATTGGATAGGCTCTTCATTCGTTGCTGATTATAAAGTTCTAAATTTTTGGATAAAAAATGGATTTAAACCTGTTTATCTTGCATCCAGAAAAAATGAAGGATTAGGAGGATATTCAGTGATTGTAATGAAGGCTTTAACTGAGAGGGCAGAAAAGTTTCTAGTCGAGTTAGGAAAATTATTGAAAGATAAAATTCTTAGAACATCGCATCAAGTTTACTTTAACGTTAATCCTAGAATTTTGGCAAAAATCCTGACTAATATAGAGTTTAAAAAAGAAATCGAAATTGATGGCACTTATATCGGTAAAATCTATGCATATTTGAACGGAAAAATACCTTATAATTCTGCCTCAGAAGCTATACATGCTATTGCTGAAAAATATTTTTACGACTTAAGTTTTAAATTAGACGAGGAAGAAGTTTCGGCAATAATAGCAAGAACTTTTCAAGGAAAGAGCTGGTCTCATTCGGCAAAAATGTTGGGTGTAAATAATCAAGAAGCTGAAAATCTGCTCAGGAGAGGAATTGAAAAGATAGTTAAAAAATATTATGGACAAGAAGGGAAAGATTACATAGAGCTTTAACTTTAACGCAGTTTAAACTTCATTTGTATAGAATATAATCAAAATATAACTTGCTTAAATTTAAGGAAACATTTTTAAACTATATAGTTTCTATAGTTTACTGCAATGAGCTCACAAAGGGATTTCTTATATATGGCTATAACTTTGGCTTTAATTACAATCACCTCAAGAGCTACAAATAACATGGTAACAACAACATTAGCACCCCTAGGAAAATATGTGTTTGGATTCACTAATGTAATGGCGGGATTGCTAGAAGCGTTAATATATATGAGCACATTCATATCAACGTCTTACCTAAATCCTAGAATGAATGCTAGAGTAAGGAGAAATGCGTTCATAGCGTCAAACTTGGCTATTGCCATAATTCTAGTTTTATATTATTTCTCTAATGCAGAATTAATATGGCTAATAACTCCTCTAGCAGGAATCTCTTTTGGATTAATATTACCTAATTTAATTACATCTGCCTCACTAGTTGAAGATAAAAAGACTGCAGAGAGGCTTCTAGGATTATATTCAACAAGCTTGAGCATAAGCTTAATTATAGGACCTTCATTAGAAACTTACATTCTTCATTTAACTGGAAGTTATAAAATGGTATTTCTAGCTTTTACGCCTTTAGCACTAATAGGTGCAGGAATAGCGTGGACCATAAAATTCCCTAATGTTAAGAGAGAAAAATATGGGCTATCAGCACTAAAGAATAAAGGATTCATAACCTCTGTACTTTCTATTACAACTTATAATGTTCCATTCGCAGCATTTACAGCATTCTTAACAATTTATGCAATAGAAAAATTTCACGTAAGTTCTGCAATAGGTTACTCTTCATATATTCCATTCTTTGCCTTATCATTCTTAACCAGAAGCTTTATGACTATTAGACCTTTTAATTCGCTTAAATATCCTCTAATGATTTCCATAATAATTACTGCATTTGGGCTAGCATTTATGATATTTGCGCCTAGCTTCATGTCATTCTTAATAATGATGGCTCTACTTGGTATTCCTCACGGCTCAATATTTCCAATGTCAACAGTAATGATAGCTAGAGCTACAACGCAAGAAGAAAGAAATGCTGTTAACTCATATTTCTTAGCATATAATAACATTTTATTTACGAGCATACCTGCAATAATAGGATTCTTATCGGAGTTCATAGGATTAGGATATTCAATGCTCTTATTAGAAATTCCAGTAATAGTTTCGGCTGTCATCTTCTTCGTTAAGTATTGGTCAGACCCTATTATTATTAGAAGATAAAAGAGATACAAATTCTTTAATTTCATCTAAAGCTTTTTGCGAATCCTTTTCGCTTCTCCCCATTATAGCTATACTTTCATTTGATATGCAGTAAACTAATTTTGTACTACCGTAATTTCCGCAAATTTTAGTAAAACCTCTTTTTAAGTTATTTAAATTAACTTCTGCTAACTTGCTATCAATAAAGATTTTCACGTTTTCGCAACAATTAAAAACCTCGTGAGAAGTAGAAAGAGATAAAAGAAGAAATAGTCGAGCTAGCTTTCTCCTCTCATCGCTAAAAATTAAAGGAATAGATAAGTCCTTAAACTTCAAATAATTCTCCTCAACTAAAAACGGGAGTTCTACGCAGTCTTCTAATTTTCTCTCGTTGTTAAAGATTATTCTCCCATCCTTAATAAATACTAATTTCCCCATAAAATACAAGAATTTATATCCTTCTTTCCAACAAATTTTCAATTTCCATTCAGAAGACGTATTCTCTTCCCATCAAATACGAATATAAGCTCGCCTTTAGATTTTACTTTCCTATCGCTTACTAAGATAACAATACTTCTCCCTAGTTCTCTCTTTAGCTTTAACAGGCTCCCCAACTTCAGAGAATCGCCCTTGTCGGAAATAGATTTTAAGTCCCTTACTAATTCTACAGTTGAGTATGAATCTGAAATCTTAAACACTTCATCGTTGCCAAATTCTAAAATCTTACCGTCGTCGACTATGAATGTTATATCAACGTCCTTAAATTTCCTCAATAAATTATTTATAAATTTAAATAATACAAGATAATCAATATTCGAATTAAGATCGATTGCTACTAACGGCCTCATATCTAACATTACAGATCAATGGTATATATATATTTGCCATTATCTATCTTTTCGATTGTATACAATTTTATTCTGTAATACAAAGAAATTTTCCTTCATTTAACTTTATATAATGCGTTACCTACATAAGAAATGAGGAAATATGTTTAAACATGTGTTAGTAGCCTATGATGGTTCATCACATGCAAAAAGAGCATTAGAAATCGCAATAGATTTAGCAAAGAAATATGAGGCAAAATTAGACATTGTTGAGGTAGTTGATTCAACAGTATTTGCAGGGGCCGGAATAGCTCCAGTACCTGCAGACGTTATAGAATCAGTCTATAATAGAGCAAAGGCAGATATCGAAGAGGCCAAAAAGAAGTCCAAGGAAGGAGGGGTTGAGGCGGAAGGCGTAATATTAGAAGGTGATCCAGCAAGTGCAATCCTAGAATATGCCAATAAAAACAACGTCGATTTAATAGTTGCAGGAAGTAGAGGTCTTTCAACTCTAAAGAGAATATTCCTAGGCAGTGTCTCAACTAGGCTTGTTCAAGAAGCTAAGATACCAGTAATGGTTGTAAAGTAAATTTTTTAATTTTTATATTATAGAACTTTTCGATAAAAATGAATATTACGATAATAGGTTCTGGACCTGCAGGTATATATTCCGCAATTGCCTCAGCCAAACTAGGGAACAAAGTCAAGCTTGTTGAAAAGAATGATAAACTAGGAGGTACTTGCGTACTTTATGGTTGCATTCCATCTAAAGCTATGCTACACCCTCTTTTCTTGAAATATTTTGCAGAAGAGACCAGAAGAGAGCTTAATTTCTCGTTCAGTGAAATACAGAAAATTGCAAAAAATGCAGTAAATAGGCTTTCTAAAGGAGTAGAGTTCATGCTAGAATCTTACGGAATAGAAGTAATTCACGGAAAAGCTGAATTAAGGAGTGGTAACATACAAGTAGGAGGGCAAACAATTCCCTCAGATAAAATAATAATAGCTACGGGAACAGAAAAACCTCAAGTAGAAGGAACTATTGCTTCTGATGATTTACCTTACTTAGATAGAGAGTTTTCTAAAGTTCTAGTCGTAGGCGGAGGAGCCGGTGGAGTAGAATACGCTTGGTTACTTAAAATGTCAGGGAAAGACGTAAGTATAGTAGAAAGATCTGATAACTTGCTACCATATCTTGACGAGGATTTAAAGAAAGCCGTTACAGCCTACTTCAAGAAAATAGGAATCAAACTCTATCTATCTTCTGAGATCACTTTAGGCGATAAACCACGTATTGGAAATGAAGAATTACCACAGTATGACATTATACTTTATACATTTGGAAGAAAGCCTGCATTAGATGGATTCGAAGAATTACCGCATGAAAAGTGGATTAAAGTAGATAAAAGAATGTATACTGGAGTAAATAATATCTATGCCGCAGGCGATATAACTGGTACTTTTACTGCTCATGAAGCAATTCACGAAGGATTTGTAGCAGGATTAAATGCATCAGGAATAGAAAAATACTATAAGCCAGAAGCCGTACCAAAAGTAATTTACACAGAGCCTCAAATAGCGTACGTAGGAAACACAAAAGGCAAATGTGTTAAAATTAACATGGCAGAAATACCTAGAGCGATAGCTGAAGGATTGACAGAAGGATTTTTGAAAGTATGCGTAGAAGGTAAAAAAATAACTGGCGCAGTAGCTTTTTCTCATGACGCTGAAAATATTATTACATTAATTTCAACGTTCATAAATTACGGGATTGAGATAGATAAAGCAATTGACCTTATAGAACCGCACCCATCATATTTAGAGGCTGTATTTGAAGCTTTACTTAGACTCAACTCGTAATACATCCTCAACTTCGAAGATTCCACAGTCAGTAACTAGCCTTCCAAACTTATCTACAAATAAGGCAGTACATTCAACTTTTGTTTCGTCTTTTCTAGTTATAACTACTTTTTTATCTTTTATAGATAGATAATTATTAATTTTACTTACAATTTCTTCAAAATCTTCCTTAAGAGTAAGATAATAGTCCATCTTTGATATTACATTATTAAGCAATTCGTCATTATTAACTTCCTTTCCTGTCTCCAATAAAATTGAAGTGGCTTTAATGTCCGGAGGAAATTCCTTAACGTTAGTATTTATACCCACACCTATAAATAGATCTGTAGCATCGCCAGCGTATATTGCCTCAATTAAAATTCCAGAAACTTTCTTGTCATTAACAACTACGTCATTAGGCCAACGTATTTTTGCATCAAAAAATGAGGAAAGAGCTTCCCTCACTGCTAAAGACGCTTTAAGTGTAGCTACTGGAATTTCTTCCGCATTAAAATTCTTCTTTACATAAGTAAACCATAATCCTCCTTTAGGGGAATACCAAGCTCTTTTATACCTACCTCTAGCTTTAGTTTGCTCTTCAGCAATTACTAAAAAATCTTCATAAAGCATTGAAGAAATAGCTTCTGCAAAATCTTGTGTTGATGTTACTTTACTTAACTTAAATTTCAACATATTTTTTCACATCATCTAAAGTTTTGATTATTGAGAAACCAGAGGCCTTCCTAGCTCTATTCATTATTGCGAAACCTATTCCTTTTTCCGGTACTCCTTCCATAACACCCATATCAACGTCTAATCTATCCAGCTTTCTAAACGAGTCAAATAGATTCTTTGCAATCTCGTAAAGGTTTTCCCTACTACCTAGAATTATTCTTGGCTCTTCAAAATCCTTAAAGTCCTCAGTAGTACAAAGTACAGCAACCTTATACTTACTTCTAAGTAATTTTACAACATCCTTAAATATTGAATAATTCTCCACTAAAAGAAGCTTTTTACTAGGTGCATAATGCCTATACTTCATTCCAGGGGCTAATGCAACTGTAAATTCCCCACCTTTTATTAGTTGTTCTGGAATAACTATTTCTGGTAAAAATTGATGCAACTCTTCTAGCGTAAATGGACCCGGCCTCAAAAGTACTGGTGGATTAACGGTCATATTTATAATAGTAGATTCTACGCCGAAGAAAGTGTCTCCACCATCAATTATAACGTCAACCCTTCCGTTTAAATCTGCTATTACATGCTCGGCTTTAGTAGGACTTGGTTTAGTAGCTAGATTAGCACTTGGGGCAGCTATTGGTACACCGCTCTCCCTTATTAGTTGTAACGCTATTGGGTGAGCGGGCATTCTTACTGCAACAGTATCAAGTCCTCCAGTTGTTTCCTTAGGAACCTTGTCAGTTTTCTTTAATACAAACGTTAAAGGACCGGGCCAAACTTTTTGAGCCATATCTAAGACAATATCTGGAATGTCTTTTGCCACATCAAATAATTGGTTAAGATCTGCTATGTGAACAATTAACGGATTATCCATAGGCCTATTTTTAGCCTTAAAAACTTTTATCGCGGCCTCAGGATTATATGCGTCACCGCCTAAACCGTAAACTGTTTCAGTTGGAAAAGCTACTATTCCGCCCAGCTTTATGTATTTTGCAGCTTCCCTTATTTTATCTATCTCCGGATTTAGTGGATCTACTTTAAGTATTAGAGTCATTCCAAAGACTCTTCTAGTTTAAAGAATTTTATAGTTATTCAAACTTTTAACCTTTCTAAACGATCTTAATACAATGATTTGATGATTAATGAGGTGATCGCTGACGTATGATGAAATCATTATAACAAATTTATATAAACTGGAAAATGTAATGTCCAAATATGACAGATCAAATTCTCCTTACAGGAAATTTAAAAGAAGCTGCTAGAAAAGCTGCACAATGGCTAGCTAATAGAAAGCCTATAAGAGATTTAAGGGATTGGGGTACAGCGTTCTCCCTATGGCCTCCTCATTTCACCACAAGTTGTTGTGGAGCAGAATTCGGCGCATTTGCTGCTGCAAGGTTTGACGCAGAAAGGTTTGGCATGCTTCCTTTCTCTTCCTCAAGACAATCCAATATTCTAGTCATAGAAGGTACAATGACTAGGAAAATGGCAAGAGCCGCAAGAATAGTTTATGAGCAAATGCCAGATCCAAAATACGTAATGGCCATAGGTGCATGCAGTTTAGAGGGGGGTATTTTCTGGAATTCGTATAATACAGTCTTGCCATCAGAAGTAGGAATCCCGGTAGATATTTATGTGCCAGGCTGTCCAATTAGACCAGAGGCAATAGCTAGAGGACTTCTAATGTTACAGAAAAAAATAAGACATCAATCAACTATTAAGATGTAAACGTTATTTACATTTGTATAAGTAAGTCCTGTTTTGATTACTGCGGAATACTTCTCTAAGAGTTCATAACTTGAATGATTTTTTAGACTTTCCTCAATTTCCTCATAACTTATGTTCATATCTCCTCTAATTACGCAGCCAGCATACTCACTATTTCCATCTATTCCGTCTGTGGCAATTGCATAAAATTCATAATTTCCTCTAGCTTCTTCTAGAAGCGAAAGGGCTACTTCGCCATTTCTTCCTCCTTTTCCGAATTTCCCAGTTATTGTGACGTCCGGTTCTCCACCTATTATTATACTACCTTTTTTAAATGGTATGGAATATTGTGAAATTGATTTATATATTGATGCAATAAATTTACCTAGATCTTTTGCCTCTCCAACTACTTGGGAAGTAAGAATAAGCGGATTATAAAGATGAGAAGAAATCTTCTTTAATACGTCCATGTTATCCAGAATAATATAATTATCAGCATTAACTTCTTTGGGCGTTTCTATTAAGTACCTAGAGTACTCTGGAAGACCTATATCTTCAAGAATTTCCTTGGCATCATTAACTGTGCTTTTATCTGCTACAGTATACCCGCTACCTATACTTCCTAAATCGTTGCCTGGAACATCACTTACAATAAGAGTCAAAACTTTGGCTTTAGAAAGTCTTGCTAAAGAACCTCCTTTAAGCCTCGATAAGTGCTTTCTCACTATATTAATTTTTGTTATCTCCAAACCAGATTTTATCAACCTATCGTTAATTTTTCTATATTCTTCTAGAGGAATGACTGGATCTTCTAGTAGAGCTGATGCTCCTCCAGAAAGTAAGAAAATTAAAAGATCATAATCTTCTGTTGTAAGCATTTCCTTTACTCTTTTCCCTGCTTTTAGGCTGAACTCGTCAACTTGAGGATGACCTGCTTCTATGACGTTCTTTAAAGGCAAATTAGACCCATGAGGGGTTATAACCACATAGTCCACGGGCTCTATTCTATCCAAAAAGAATTTAGCCATTTTATAAGAAGCTTTTCCAACTGCTATTATAAGAGGTTTAGAAAATTTGTATTCCTTGCCTTGTACTATTATCTTACCATTTTCGACTTTCACTTTTTCCATAAGTGCATTATATGGGTCTGCGTATTCTAGAATCTTATCTATAATAGAGAAATTCATGATATTTTATATTTGGAAATCAAATAATAAAAACTACTACATCTGTTAACTTTTCTTCTTATTAGTTTTCTGATTGGATTTATTGCTGCTGGCAGACTCCAATGATCTCTTATATTCCTTATAAAGATCCGAAGCAATTCTGCGTCCCTCTTTAGATAGATCAAAGTATATTCCCTTAGGTTTATGACCTAATTCTTTAGCCTTAACTTTTAACCAAGGTTTTACTGAAGAAGTTACTGATTTCTTTAATGCCCCTTGAAACCTTACCAAATAACCCATTTCCTCTAATTTTCTACAAGCAGCGTCAATCTCGTCTTCGTTATATTTAGGAGCCCAGCCACTTTCTCCTAATAACCTTCTAGCCATGTACCATGGGTTATCTGGACCGTATTTATATATATGGATAAGAATTTTTTTCATTAAATCGTTAAGCTCAGACATTTACAACTACCTGGTCGGCTAATGTTTTTGTTATTTCATTTATTTTACCATTAATTTGAACAATAAACTTATCTTCCTCCTTTTTTAAAAGTTTTATCGTCTCTCCAGGTTTTATTCCTAGCATTTCCATATTTCTTAATATCCACTCTTCTTCTTTAACTATCATGACCACCTTGTATTCTCCCTCGTTTACTTCCGATAATAATCTACCAGTAGGTATCTTCATCCTGCCAGGTATAGGATGCCCGTGAGGACAAGTAGAAGGAAAACCCAAAATAGCATCAATCTTATCTAAAACATCGTCTGGCCAAATATGCTCTAACCTATGGGCTATTTCGTGAGCCCTAATCCAATCGACTCCAATAACATCAGTAAGTAACCTTTCGGAAAGTCTATGAGATCTTATTAACCTTTCTGCGATTTTTCTCCCATCTTCAGTAAGTTTCAATTTCCTATTAGATCTAGTAATTAGTCCTAATGATTCTAATCTGTCCAAAGCCTTACTTATTGTACCAGGGGAGACTTGAAAAGCAAGAATTAAGTCAGTAACTTTAGCCTGACCCTTTACTTCCTCAAGCTCATAAATTTCTTTAATATAATTCTCAAGTGCTTCCGATAATTCCATAATCTATGTTTTGATTTTAGCTTTTATAGTTTCTACCAGCCTTGACATGGTTTCTTCTTTTACAAATACTTCTACATTAGTTGAGAATTTACCACTAATTCCTTGTTCTTTTAAATACTCCTTAAGATTTTCTAAAGCCTCGTCAACTGCTGACGAAATATGTGAATGTAACCTACTTACTCCTACATTATCTGGCAAATCTAGGTTATCTACTTTAACTACTGCGTAATATTTTTTGTTATCTTCCTCAACTTCCATCATGTTCTCAAGATACTCTTCAATTCGAGAGTAAAAAGATTAAGGTTCGAAAATAGAACTAAGAAAAAATATTAAACTTCCGAATTAAATGATTATAAGTATGTACAAGGTTATATTTAAAGTCACTAAAGGCTTTGCCAACAATTCATCACAATCTTTGAGAAAAATAGGATTTATACCTATATACAGAAAAATTCAAGGCGATTATGATATGTACATAACGTTGTTTAAAGGAAACAATTTAGCTGAAGTAAAGGAAGCTATCTCTGAAGCTGCATTCTATTTTGCAAAAGAGGGAAAATTCGGCAGACAAGATTTTGCGACAATATATGAAGTGGATGACAAGTATTTAGGAAAAGGAATAGGAAGTTTACTAGGAGCAGGCTTAGGATATAAAATAGCAGGGTTGCCTGGTTTAATATTAGGTTTATTAGGCGGTGTAATAATAGGTGAATTAGCAGATATAACTTTGGGAGAAAGATTTGTAGGTGTTATGGAATGGCCGAAACTAAGCTACTAAAATTACTAGGAAATAGAATAACGAGCGGAATCTTAGGTTTATCACTCCTCGTATCTTCAATTTACTTAGTTGCTTCAATAAAAGTTAATTTTTACGATTTACTTTACGAAACTCTAGTATATTTTAACCCATATTTTCTCTATATAATTGGTATTCCTTTAGGATTAGAAAGATTAATTTATGGAATAACTGGTAATAAAAAATTCTCAGATTTCTTCTTTGGAAGAACAGAATTTACTGCCATGTACTTATACTTCCTTTCTTTATTTGGAATAGTAATGGGGATATTTATTGTAATTTATTCAATAGTGCTAACTGGCACATTAGTGAAGGCAATGGATATAATAGATGGTGTAAGTTTCATTCTGTTTGGAATTTCATTGGTAGCACTTTAAGCTTGTTTTTTGCATTTTAAAAGAAGCCAGGGCCCGTATTTTTTAATCTCAAGTAAAGTAAGTTTATTCTCTTCAATTGCAGATATATAGTAATCCCTATGCCTTAACTCTATCTTCCACCATTTAGATAATAATCTAGAAATAACATTACTTTTAACTAAGACCAAAATTTCGCATTTACCATTAGGTTTTAAGACTCTGGAAATTTCCTTTATAGCTAGAGAAGGATTATTTAACATATGCAAAACTAGAAAGGCTGATACAGAGTCCATAGAAGCTGATTCTATAGGTAGAGAAGTAGCATCAGCTCTTACTGCTATAACGTGAGAAAATTTCTTCTTTAGAATTAAAAGAAACTTTGTAGAAATATCTAGGCCTACACAGTACTCACATTTAACATACTTGAATATTGTTCCTGGCCCAGTACCTATGTCAAGAAAGTTTTGAGAAGATAGAAAAGAACCCGCATCCTTAAATATTCTATCGTATGAATAAAACGAAGTTAAGAAAAATCCTAGAGGTGCCCAAATTTTATCATAAATCGGAGCAATTCTTTCTAGTAACGCGTCTCCTTTAACCTTGGAGTTGACTAAGAAATCATATATTCCATCATGATATATAAACTTATGTCCCTTTTCGCATTCCAAGTTTTCATTAACTGGAGTTCCGTCGTAAGGACAAATAAATTTCATAATTACTTTATCTGAAAAGTGGTAAATATATATCTTATAAAATCTCTTAAGGTAACTATTTTATTCTTGTTTATGCAAAGACTTCCTATATTATATTCTTTCATTACCTTTACGGCCTCGCTCATTGGATAATTTTCATTAACGCATATAAGATGTGGATTCATAACATCCATTACTGGTACATCTACCGTGTATTTCTGTGCATAATAATAAAGTATATCCCTAGCTGACAGCATTCCTACGGGTTCTTTTTCAATTACTGGTAAATGCCTTATGCCGTTTTTAACCATAATTTCAATGGCTGAAATTACGTTAGTATAAGGAGTTATCTGCAATGCTTCCTTAGCTATATTATTTACATTTACCTTAGGAAAGTCGTAAGAAAATACTACATCTTTCTCAGTTATTATTTTATCATCATAAATAACCGAGTCAACGCTATTCTCAACCATTGATTTAACTACGTGTACAACATCTGTAGAAGAAATTTTTACCGCCTTCTTTAATTCTACATCTCTTAATCTAGCTTCACTTTTAAATAGTAAGTTCTTTAATGCTTCATCCACAGTAAAAATCCCATAAATTTTATTATTACAGTAAACTACAATTCTCCTTATATTGTTTCTTGCCATAAAAAATATTGCTTCGTCTATTGTACTCTCGCAACTTATTGAAATTATTTTTGATCCATTAATCTGCAATTTTAATCTCCTTTATCCCGTATTTTTTCATCATTGTATATAAGAAGGATGTAAGCAGAGACTTTTGAGCTTTTGCTCCATTAATCTCTAAATTAGGATAGCTTACGCATTCTTCTGCTTTTTTAGATATTTTTTCAGCAATTTCCTTGGCTTCCTCTGGAGATCTTATTTCGAATTTGTAGCCTAAGTTTAAATCCTTAAATCCTTCTATTAGTATAACATCGGCAGGAAAAAGTGAGAGATAATCAAACTCTTTACAATCAAAAAATAATGCACAGTCATTACTATGGAAGACTACTAAGTCTGCTCCCTCCTTTTTAAATTTAAAAGTATCCTTATTTTCGTCATCAATAATGTGGTGAGAATGTTTTATTACTGCTATTATTAAGTCCTTCCTTTTACTTTTTAATTCCCTTATAACTTCAAGGATAGCTGTAGTCTTACCTGAATCCTTCTTACCAACTACTTGAAAAACGCATGTCATATTAACTTATACTCCTTACTAAATATTGATGCTTATCCCTTTAGAAGAAGCCAGAAAAATAATCGAGGAAACTGAATTCCCTAAGCCGTCTATAAGAGAAGTTGATTTATTAGACTCTGTAGGTAAAATTGTAGCTGAAGATATTCTTTCGATAGAAGATATTCCAGAAAAGGACTTATCTGCAATGGACGGATACGCAATAAGAACTGAAGACGCTGGAAAGAAATTGAAGGTAGTAGGCTCTCTTTTTCCCTCCAGCAAGGAAATACCCAGACTTAATGAAGGAGAAGCATTTTACGTAACTACTGGAGCTCCAATACCCGAAGGAGCTGACGCTGTGTGCAGGATTGAGGCGACTAAAAGAGAAGGAGATTACGTAATTATAGGTGAAAAAGTCCACAAAGGAAAGGATATAAGACCTAAAGGAGAAGATATCAAAAGAGGAGAGAAAATACTTAATAAAGGAGAAAAAATATCTCCTTACCATTTAGGAATTCTAGCATATGAAAAAATATACAAGATAAAAGTGCTTAACGTAAGCTTTGCAGTCTTTGCAAACGGAGATGAACTTTCACCGTTTCATTCTAATGGCGAAAAAGTAGATTCAATAACTCCAATTTTAATTCCTTTGCTATCATCTTTTGGGAGTGTAACATATCTTGGTGTAGCTAAGGATAATCCCGAAGACGTGGAAAAATTTATTGAGAAGGCATCGTCGTTCGATTTTATAATATCTATTGGTGGATCTTCGGTAGGTGAGAAGGATTACGTAAAGAGAGCCATTGAAAAGAAAGGTGGAAAATTGCTTTTTGAAGGCGTTTCAGTAAATGTATTAAAGAGAGGCAGTGTTGGTTTAATAAACGGAAAGCCAATCTTAATCTTACCTGGGCAAGTAGTTTCAGCAATAACTGTCTTCCACGAGCATGGGTTGCATGTAATTTCAAGGATGATAGGAAAGGAAATAAGAAAATTTGAAGAAATAGAATTGGGAGAAGAAATAGAAATAAGGCACAATATGGATTCCACGTTTTTATTTGAAAACAAAGGTGGAAAAGCTTACCCATTAAGGTGGGGAGTAGGGCTTTATAGTGAGTTATATAAAGCATCTTGGTTTGGTGTTCTAAAGAGAGGAAGAAAATATGAAAGAGGAGAAAAAGTCCTCTTACAAAGATTTCTTTGACGCAATAATATTAGCAGGAGGAGAATCAAAGAGATTCGGAACTGATAAATGCTCCTTTGAAATAGATGGGAAAACAATGCTGCAAAGAGTTGCAGAAAACTTTGAGAATCCTATAATAGTTACTAGAACTCCTAGGAATTGCAGGATAGAAATAATAGATGATGGCAAAGGACCAATAAAAGCTTTAGAAATTGCGATTAAAAAAATTGAAAAAGATAAAGTTTTTGTAACTGGATGCGATTTTCCTTTTATTAAAAGAAAAGTTGTAGAATATATCTGCAGTAAGGATTATGAGATCACAATGCCCTTATTAGAGTATCCACAACCGCTTTTAGGTTGTTATGATACTAGATTCTTGAAAAGTAATATTTCAAGGATAGTATCTCTCCAGGATTTAATATATTTGGCAAATAATGTTTACCTAATTGGAACTGAGGAAATAAAGATGATAGATTCGAGCCTTGATTCTTTACGGAATATTAATAGGCTAACAGATTTCTACACAAAAATAAAAATTTTTACTAAATCTAAAATTTTATTAAGATAAAGATTTCAATTCCGTTATGGTATTTTTAAACGTTGTTTAAATCATCAGTGGAATTTTATAGTACTTTACAGTTTTCTCTTAAATCTTTTAACAAGAATACTAAAGGTAATCCTTTTATATGGTTATGAGTAAAATTATATTTAGACCATAAATGGCAAAAAAGAAGAAATCTACTAGTGGCGAGTCATCAAGCAGTGGCGGAGAAAAGAAAAAGTAATTGAAGTAAGTATTTATCTTCCTCAAAAGTTAATATGTTTTTTCTTTAGTTACTTTTAAATGCTTGCTCCATTTATCCCGACACCAGAAGAAGTTATTAAAGAAATGTTAGACTGTGCTAACGCAGGAAGAAACGACATTCTAATAGACCTTGGAAGTGGAGATGGTAGAATACTTAAAATTGCAAAGGAGTATTTTCACGTTAAATTGGCCATAGGCGTAGAATTAAATAAGGTCTTATGTAAGGAATCTAAATCAGAAGATATCGAAATAATATGTGGTGACCTATTATCCCTCTCTGAGGTTTTAATTCCAAAAGCTACAATAATTACCATATATCTCTCGCCTAGAAGCAACAAACTCTTGGAAGATATAATCTTAAAAAACGGTAAAAAAGGCTTGAAGATAATAAGCCACGATTTCGAATTCAGTAAATTGTCTCTAGAGAAAATTAAGAAAATTAAAACAATGGATTTATTGGGCTTAACTGAACACACTATTTATTGTTACAAATTATGAAAGTTTGCGTATTATACTCTGGAGGAAAAGATAGTACTTATGCGTTACACTGGGCAGTATTTAAAGGCTTTGAAGTAATATCTTTACTCACTCTCCTGCCTAAAAGAGAAGATTCTTGGATGTTTCAGTATCCTAATGTTGAATTCACTAAATATCAAGCTGAGGCATTAGGAATGAATATTATTCAAATGCCGACATCTGGCGAAAAAAATAACGAACTCGAGGACTTGTACGTTGCTTTTAAAAAATGTAAAGATCTAGGAGCTCAGGGCATTGTAACAGGGGCACTATTATCTGATTATCAAAGGCTTAATGCTAATATTATAGCTGAAAAACTCTCATTGAAAACTTATTCTCCATTGTGGAGAAAAGACCAAGAAAAGTATATGTATGAACTTATAGATGAGGGATTTGAGTTTATAATCACTTCCACCTCTGCATACGGTTTTCCTCATGAGCTTTTAGGAAAAGTAATAAGAAGAGAAGACGTAGATATAATAATAAGAAGAGCAAGAGAATATGGCTTTAATCCTGCATTCGAAGGTGGAGAAGCTGAAACTTACGTTATATATGCACCATTATTTAAAAGAAGATTAAAAGTGTTTGGTGAAATAAAAAGATTAGGAGAGGATAATTGGAGGTTTTTAATAAAACGTATACTTTGAAAAACTGTTCCTTCGTAATAGACTCAGAAAAAATTCTAGAAAATACAAACATAGTAATTGAAAATGGTAAAATAAAAAGCATAGGCAAGGAAACAGAAGGAGATGAAATAGACTGTTCAGAGTATGTGGTAACTCCCGGTTTTGTAAATTCACATACTCATTCTGCCATGATCTTCTTAAGAGGATACTACGATGATAGCGAACTACAAGAATGGCTAGATAAAATGTGGGAAAAGGAAAGATCCGCAAGTAAGGATGTATTAAAGATAAGCAGCGAATTGGCAGTATTGGAAATGCTATCTTCAGGAACTACAGCATTCGTTGACATGTATTTTAATCCAGAAGATGTAATAGAACTCTCAAATAACTACGGTATTAGGGCTGCTGCAGGTTATACTTTCTTAGATAAAATCTTTGACCCAGAAGAAGTAGCAAAAATGCAAAGAAGACTTCGCGAGACTAACCTATTCAAACCAATAATTAATGTGCACAGCATATACGCAGTAAACGAAAAAACATTACTCTTAGCAAAAGATCTAGCTGAAGAACAGAATACATGGATAAACATACACTTATCTGAGACTAGAAGAGAAATTTACGAAACAAAATTAAGAAAAGGAAAATTTCCAGTAGAGTATTTGCACTCTTTAGGAATAACCAAATTCCAAGCAGTTCATCTAGGTTGGGTAGCTAGTTGGGAAATTGAAATGCTGAAAGATTCCGTTACAGTAACTCATTGCCCAACATCTAACATGAAACTAGCCACAGCAGGAGCTTTTCCGTTCTATGAAATGATGAATTCAGGAATAAATGTTACAATAGGTACAGATGGGCCAGCCAGCAATAATTCGCTAGACATTATAAGAGAGATGAAAAATGCAGTATTATTACAACGTCACTCCTATTGGGATACCAGAATAAAGGCTTTACACGTATTCAAGGCCGCTACAGAAAACGGGTATAAATTATTAGGAATCAAAGGTGGATTAATAAAAGAAGGTTACGTAGCTGACTTAGTACTTTTTAACAAAGATGATCTTTATCCATTAAAAAAGGACAGACTGTTATCAAATATAGTTTATTATGCCACTGGAGAGAATGTAAATAAAATAATTATAAATGGAAGGATAATAGATAAGAAATTTATAAAAGAAAAGATTCACGAACTAGCAAAAAAATTAAATGAAGTCATTTAAGGCTTAAACTCGCTTTCAACTAGTGATGCCATCTTATCTGAACAGTCCTTAATATCTTGTAAAATCTTGGACTTTAGCTCGTTGTAATCCTTTGCCTTGTAAAGATATCTTGGCCTTCCTGCCTTATTTCCTGGCTCCTTAATCCTCATTACTAATGCCATTTCTAAAAGCTTGTTTAAGCTCCTGTTAATTGATGCCTTAGAAAGTTTTAAGTCACTCTCAAGCTCTTCAGTCCCTCTTGCATCCCCTTTCATTAGTGCCATTAATACTTGTACGTCAGTTTCTGAAAGTCCATAGCAAAATGACAATATATCTACTAACCCTGCATCTTTTCCAGATGGTAACTTTATTCTTGATCCACTTATCTGACTTTGCTCCATTTAAACCACAAATAAAGATTCTAAACTTCTCATATATATATTTTTTCCATGTATTTTAAGGATAGCATTTCAACTTTTATAGAGAAGTAAGACGTTATACAAAAGAACTCATAAAAGTTAATTATATATTTATGTAAATCGTTCCCAAAGTATTCACTATGTCCTTAATACTTTCAAAGCTATTTTTTACTGTATATAAAAAGATTTATATATTAGAATATTAAATAGGTAACATAGTGATCTATAAATGGCAGACGTGGAAGAAATCGTAAAAGTAAGTAGAAACTATCAAGTTACAATTCCAGCTAAAATAAGGCAGAAGTTCCAAATAAAGGAAGGAGATCTAGTTAAAGTAGTATTCGACGAAAAAGAGAATGCAGTAAAGATCACACTGCTTAAGGAACCTTGGAAGTAAAAATTTTTAAATAAATTCTCATTTTTTGTTTTCCATGCTTGTTGATATTCATGCTCACTTAAATTCTGATGAACTTAAGGACAAGATAGATGAGATTTTATCCAAGTGTAATATAAAAATAATAAACGCTGGAGTTGATTTGGATAGCGACTTAGAAACACTAGAACTAGCAAGAATATACAAAGACATTGTATATCCCGCAATAGGATTTCATCCGGAATATATAGAAAAAGCTGAGAAAGAAATGGATAAAATACTGCTTTTAATAGATAAGGCAATAGCAATAAGCGAAGTAGGATTAGATTACTACTGGATAAAGGATGAAAAACTGAGAAAAAAGGAAATAGAAGTATTATCTACTTTCTTAGAAATAGGAGAAAAGAGAAGAAAACCAGTAATATTACACATAAGAGGCGGAATGAGCGACTTTCTTCAGTTAATATCTTCATATAAATTAACTTTCATAATTCATGCATTCGAAGGTAGTATAAAAATAGCAAGAAAAATTCTAGACCTTGGAGGATACTTATCTTTTCCACCAATTATAGTAAGAGATAAACTAAGAAGACAAATCGCAAAAGAAGTTCCTTTAGATAAATTATTTACAGAAACGGATTCGCCATTTTTAGGGTCGGAAAAAGGAAAGATAAATGAACCATGCAATGTCAGCATAACACTAAGCGAACTATCTATAATTAAAGGATTGGGCAAGGAGGAGATAGAAAAGCAAATTGAGAAAAATTTTTACAGAGTCTTCATGCAATAAGGAAACTAATAAAGGAAAAACAAAAAAGAAAAATTGCCTTAAATTTTACTTCTTTTCCTCTTCTTGTGGCGCGAAGTAAACGAATAGGAAGAACGATATGAAGCCTAGGAAAGCCATTATAGTGAATAACATTGTATATGGTGCTGCCGCAGCATGAAGAGTGGCATCAGCTAATTCCCATACTAGTAACGCTATAGCTAATATGTAACCTACTCCTAAAACTTTGAAGAAGCTAACCATTTTAATCACACTCCACTAATATTACTCCCCATGCACCCATAATATATCCTTTCTGAACTCCTATTAGATCCCCAATCTTAGTGCTTAAGCCACAAGGATTATAGTTGTAATATACTGGCGTTATTATTCCGTATAAGTATGCTGGTGCAGTAGCGTTAAAAGTGAAGCACATAGTAGTTCCATAAGATATTGGAACTTGCTTTACTAAAGTAATTGTACCATTCCACCATATTGCGTATATTCCTACATATACTGAAGTTACTGGATAAGCTGTTCCATTTACGGAATAATTGTATAAGTAATTCCTATCAATATCTGGAGTTGGCATATACATTTTAACAGTAACAGTCTTATGTGCACAAGTTATTAACGTAGGACCTGGCACAGTGTCATTAAATATTCCACATTGATTTCCTACTAAATAGAAGGATGTTGATGGTCCAACTATTGGTGGATTATATGGGTCTCCCTTTAATGCCACACTCTGTGCAACTGAAGTTTGTTTCTCATACGCTGTTATATTTCCTGGAGTAAAATATCCGCTATATGGTAAACTTAAGAGTAATCCTGTTTGATAACTGAACCAAGGTCCGTTATACTCTCCTCCTAAGAATGCATATGCTCCAGTTATATTTGGCACTGGTAATACGTCATATGTTACTAAACCAGGTACTATTTGGTCTGTCACTACTCTATCGGAATAATCTGCAAAATAAAAGTTAGAAGTAACATCAGCTGAACGCATTGTTATATTTAAGTACTCTCCAGGATGACCTATTATTAGGTTATAGTAATAAGGACTCCCTAGTTCATCTGATATTATTCCACCGCCGCTCTCATTTACCTTAAATAGGTACTGATAGGAAGTAATGTGAACATCGATGATTTTAGATGTAGGAACTCCTACTAGACATCTTTCTACTGAAGGAACTCCCCCTACAACAAAATCTTCAGGTAAAGTTCCTGCTATTACAATTGCAAATAAAACTATTACAAATATTGTCCAAGCTAATTCCCATCTTTCCTTTTTGTCCATTTAAATCACCTTTTAGATAGAATCATATTTAATAAAAAAAGAAATTATAAACTCTTCGCACCCTTTAGTACCGGGTAAGAAATTAATATTATGCCGAGCGTTAGAAGGATTATCCACGCCCATGGCATTGCATTATACATATCTCCGCCCAATGCTAGAGGTATTGTACTAATTACTATTATTAAAGCACCTATAATTCCTAGAGCCCAATATGCTCCTAATGCTTTGCTATTCATAGTTTTTCCTATTTTATTGAAGTTATTAAGTTTAAACCCAGCAGAACTCCAATCTAAACTCATGGCAACCGTGTTAATGAGCTGGCCTAGCGATAATCCTTCTAATCTTGCAGTCCTTCCTTTCACTAGTGTTGCAACTAGATTTACAAACCAAACTAGTGTGGCAATTTCAGCAATAAGCGCTCCAGCGGTTGCTAAATTCTCAGCAAATACTAAGCCAGGAACTCTTGGATATATTTCAGCCCTTCTTACAATGCCGTAAAAGCCTATCATTTCAAAGCCAATTATTAGGATTGAAGCTCCTATTGTATAGCCAATATAATGAATCCATGCCATCTTGCTGGAATACCACTGCCTTCCAGTCATCATTGGTATCATGAAATATAATACCGCCATTGCAGCGGGTACAATTGATAATAAGATCATAGCGTGGAAGTGTCCAACTACCCACATGCTATTGTGGACTATTGAGTCAAAGGCTATTGTAGCGTTAGCAATTCCAGTTACTCCAGCAGCAACTGCTCCTGTAAATGACGTTGCTACAAACGCAGTAATTACGTTAAAGTTAACTTGAGCACCTTTTGCTGTAGCCCATAAGTTAAGGAAAGTCATCATTGAGGGAACTACTACTGCATAAGTTAGTATTTCTTGTAATACTTTTATTGCTACTGGTAGATTGACCATGTACAAGTGATGTACAGGAACGTTATTGGAGAAGATCAAGTATAACAATGCAGAAACTCTTGCCATTCTATCGCTAAATAATGGTTTGTTTGCTAGAGTTGGTATTAATAAGTAGAGTGCAGCTACTGCAGGTAACCATGCCATGTAAACTACAGCATGGCCAAATATCCAGAAAGCTATTTGGTTAGCTATTGGATTTAATCCAACTATTCCAGCGTAAGCTAGAATATCCCATATGTTAGCAGCGGTTACTCCAGAGTAACCTATTGCATATAATAAGGTATTCATTAAGAAGAATACTAGAGCTACTGGCAATTTTTCCTTTAATGACTTAGATGCAATATAGTAATGATAGATAATCCATACCGACGCCATATAAGTGAAGGCATCAAGTAATAACCAACCTATGAAGAATAGCGGAGAAACTACGTACTCAGAATAAGGAGGAATTCCCATTGGAGATATATAGTACCAAATAGTTGCAGAGAAGTAATTGTCATTAAATGTTGGGAACGCTACGATTGGTCCTTCCATGAACATCATGGAAATATTTATTGCAATAAATGCTATATTTAATAGCCATTTTGCTCTAGGCTGAAGGTTTAATAATTTTATTGTAAAGTAAATGAATAATGCAAACTCGACTTGCTCTGCAAATCCGAATAAGTCCCTCTCTGCATGTAGAGTTATTGCTCCATAGTACTCCTGTGAAGTCATTGCTAATACTCCATAGGTTCCCCAAGTGGACTCTTGGATTCTAGCCGCTAATGAGTCTATAACACCAAGTAAACCCCATATAACTCCCATTACTAACATTGCCATTACAATTCTAGTAGTCCAATCTTTGTCAAGTTGGAATAAGGAAACTACAAGATCCTTTAGACTCATATCGGATCAATGAGTAATGTATATTTTTAGTTCTTATATTTTACATTAATATTTTTTTATAAAGCTACTTTAACACAGTTAAACTATCTATAAAAAGGAAAATGTTAAAGATAAGGGAAAGTATGTTAAATATTGAATTTAAAGATTTTTTATTAAAAATCGAGAATTCTATGTCTAGCGATGTAAAACAGTAAAGGACTGAATCCTTTTTCACATAGATAGAAATCTTTTTGTCTGTTTATAACAAATTTTTGTTGATAAATAATGATCTCTCACGCCGATGTGGACTATGCCCAAAAGGGTGGGAGCAGAGATGTGGGCTCCGTGCCGTTGGGCTCAAAGGAGTCCATGACCATCTACCGCAAGTAGGTGGTTGAGGGCTAAGTCCCTACACTAGATCATGAATTATCATAAAATGATTGAATGAAAGTGTAGGGACAAACGGTAAATTCTATAATAACGGCAGCTACAGAAAACGGGGTTAAGAGGGCAGAAATCCTCGCCAAGGATGCTCCTTACTTCTTTTTCAAATTTCTCTTAGTGACTCTAATGAAGCTCCTCCCCAGCTAGGCTGCGGAAGGAGCAGCAAGAGACGTCTCTTTCCTTCAAGGGACTAGACCTGGATGAAAGCTCCCTCTTCGTGGGCTCTCTACTATTCCGACTGCTAAATGAGAGATGTAATCCCGAATCGATGGTGGAAACAATGAGAAGGGAACCCTCGCTGGCGGGGAGCTTCCGGTATAAAAACTTTTCCTTAAAAATTGAGCATAGTCCACACCACTTACGCAATGAAACCTGCTTTACTCACTAGCGTTAAACTGCTTATTATAGTACAATTAATTTATCTTTTGATACGTCTATTCCTGCAACTAAATGCCTCCAATTGTACTCACCCTTATGTTTTATTCGGGCTTTAAGCCCATAGACGTCAACGGCTTGAACCCCAGTCAGATCTGTATTACACAGATCTGACTAATATGTTTTATATAAGGAGCCAGTAGATTTAGCTTATCGAATAAAAAGCTCAATTGAATAAATTGTGAAATTGAGGGAAAATAATAATATTTAACATTGACTATAGATTATAAGTACTTTACCTTGCCCGCAATTAAACTAACGCTTTGTAGCGCCGGGAGCGGGATTTGAACCCGCGCGGGGTTTCCCCCAACGGCTTAGCAGGCCGCCGCCCTAACCGAGCTAGGCGATCCCGGCATTATATTTATTCTAATCTATAACTTAAAAATCTTTAGATAAGTTGCTCAACGTTAAGCATCTAACTATTCACTTTGCATATAGAGCTAATAATTTTAACCTCATTTATATAGATAATCTAGAGATGCTCAGGGACTAAAATATGAAGGCGGATAATCCCCTGATACCCCCCAGTCCCTGGGCATCTATAAATAATAAAGAAATCCCATGTTACCTTTTCTCCAGATATAATATTTTTCTATGAATCTCTTCATCAATAACCTAATTTTAGAAACTTTAACTTCTTGATAATTGATTCCCCAGGGCACTTTAGACCTTATATGAATTCCTTCTCTTCCAGTATCAACTATGTGGATGTAAATTGGTTCAAATTCTCCCTCAAGTTTTCCGGATATTTTTTTACCAATATATATTCCTTCTCTCATTGCCAACTCTCCTAATTTCGGCCAACCTTTGATAATATCTCCTATTGCATAAACGCTTTTCTTAACCTCAAGATAGCTATTAACACTTAGTAATCCGGTAAACTCTGGAGGAACACATTTTTCGATAATGAGGTTGGGTTCTTCGCAAGTTTTAATGTATTTTTGAGTTAATTCACTTACCACGTTAGCAACCTTATTGCCTAGATAAGATAAGAAGTTACCATGATATCTCACATTCTTTCCGGCAATTTTTGAATATAGCGTTATCTGCAGAGCCAAATAATCATCGTACTCGTCTTCGGCTGTTATACACACCTCTTCTTTTACATTTTTATTATTTATTCTCTCCATTATATATTCTAAATTAGGTCTTTTGCAACCTAAAGCAATAATTATCTTATCAGCCTTGTATTCACCTTTGTCAGTTTTTATTTCTAAATTTGAAATATCCACGTCTTTTACGTCTTCTTTACGAACGAAATTTAAACTAACTTCATATTTTGTATTTTTTATCAAATTCCTAAGATATGCTGTATAAAAAACGAATTTATTCTCGTGAGAAAGAAGTATTTTTTCTGCTCCTCCCTTTATATTATAGTAGGCATTTAATCCTGCATATCCAGAACCTAGTATGAATATCACATGAGTTATAAGTAGAAAGATTAATAATTTTTGTGTAATCTCTCTCTTATTGGATTGAAGTTAACTTTAGCCTATTCGAAAGAAGAAGAATTATTACCTATATTACCTATTTTAGATAAGGAAATAGATAAGGGAGTTGAAATAGAAGCAATAAAAATTAAGGAAGAAGAAATTAAGTTTAAATACACTAATTTTGACCTATATTATATTCCTCTTCCAGATCTAAATTATATTGAAACAAAAATATTATCAAACGGGGCATATGCAGTAAATTCATTAGGATTGGATAGCTTGAAGAACGAAGTTTGCATAAACAGTAACTCTACGGAGTTTTACCTTCTAAAGGTTTTAATGAATTATAGAGGAATTCCTAATGGTAGAGATAACTGTAACGGAAGCAAATTCATTACAAAGGATTTCAAAATCTCGTTAAGTGACAAATGGAAAGAGGTATGCGGAGATCTACCAATAGTTTTGAACGTTATAGGTAGCAATTTACCCGAAGACGTAATAAGTAAGGTAAAAATAATAATTAGAGAGTCTGCAAGTTTACAAGAAGCCAAAGGCATGATAACTCCGATTTCAAAGGAATTAGGACTTAAAGGAAGGAGAGCCATTGATTGTTTCTTTGACTTATGTAGGAAGAAGAACTTGTGTAATGTAAATAATTACGTAATTTTGTGAGAAAATTGATTAAAGATTTTTTGACTACCCTTTTATATTTCGTAGAAGAGAAAGGGTATCCTTTGCCTGTTGCTTTTAAGAAAACTAAGGACATCAAGAAAGTTAAGGGAATAAATTACGATGAGCTATATGAAATATCCAGGCTTCTCTTACTTTCATATAATTCTCTGAAAGGTAAAAGGTCTAAAAAAGTAGATCAGTTTTTACAAGGCAATTATGAGATTCTATTGCCTTTATGGGCTAGGGAAGAGTTATCAAAATATCTAGATGTAAAACCTTTGGAAAATTCTTTTAGAATAAAAAACACGTGGGTTAGAATAAATACCTTAAAGGCCGACGTTGATAAGGTTTTAAAATCATTAGAGAACCAAGGAGTCAATTTTGAAGTTGATAAAGACGTCTATTATCTAATTAAAGTTAAGAACGAAGTTCAACTGAAAAAGACTAAGGAGTTCATGAATTTTGAAGTTATTATTCAAGATAAGGCTAGTGTATTAACTGTTGAGAGTTTAGAAGTTGAAAAAAATGATAAAATTATAGATTTATCTTCTGCTCCAGGCACTAAAGCGTCACAAATTATGCAACTAGGTGAGAGTACAGTTGAATTATTTATAGCTGACGTTGATATAAATAGGCTAAAAAGAGAGGTAGATTTACTTAAAAAAATGGGAGTTGATATGAATAAAGTTCATATTATACATCAAGATTCTACTAGTAACTCCATGTTAAGGTCTGATAAGGTACTACTCGATGCACCTTGCTCTTCTTCTGGAATGATTTCTAATGAGCCTGCAATAATGGTTAACCTTACGAGAGAAAAGGTAATGTATTATTCTCAGCTTCAAAGGAAAATGATAAATGAAGCAAGAAAAATTATTGATGCCGATTATATAATTTACTCAGTATGCTCTTTATTCCCTGAAGAAGGAGAGGAACATTTTCTAAACCTTAAAACTGAGAAACCAAAAATAGTTGGGGAAAGACCTTACATCGATAACGTTAATGGAATAAGGCTATTCCCTCATATTAACTTGACTGAAGGATTTTTCATAACTAAAATACTTTTGCAGTAGTCTACAATTTAAATACATATAAAATTATGTGAAAATTCCTAATTATAAGTACATTTCAAGAATATTTATTCCAGAAGGAGTAAATTATACTTTAGAAAACATTGAGAATACAATCTATTTGAAAACAGATTCAATAAGACAGCCGGAGATCATTCTTTTCCCTGAAGTAAATATAGGAAAAGAACCATGGGTTGTCCAAAAAGGTAATAAATTAATTCAGATAGACGGAAAAGAAGAAGTACTAGAAGAAAGCCATGGAGATTTTCTAGGCGTTACTTATATTAGAGTTGAAGGAGTAATAGAAAAGGTTTTGCAAATAAGGGAAGATGAGTTTATTTTTAAGGGAAATAAATATAATAAATTCCTAAAATTTTTTAATACTTATATCTTGGAAAATAATAGGAAAATAACTTTCATATATGATAATATGGAAATTGATAGAGAAAAGCCAAAATATTATATAGTAAATAAAAATGGGATCTCGCTGGTTTATGATGGTTATACTGAGATAATATCAAAGTCAGGATCCTTAACAATAAATGAAGAGAAAATTCTCTTAGGTAGATATGGCAATAGGTCAATCTTCCAAGGTATCGATGGTAAAATATTACTTGACGAAGATGTGATAGGTTTCTGCGAAAATAAGGCAGAGCTTTTAGGAGTTATTAATAACGGAATAGTTATATCCTGTGGTGATAAAGTAAAATATTTCAGCGACGGAATATGGCAGGAAATTGAAATTAACGCTAATCCGTTCTTGAGTTTTGTAAATTCTAATTTTATTATATTAACTGCAGACAGTTACACATTAGTTTACGATAAAAATCTTTTTTTAATATATAAATTCCTCAGTTCTGGAGCCAGCGCAACTACTAGATATATAGTTTTATTCAGAAATCCCTTTGTCGGAGTAGTAGATAGCCTAGACGATGAAGATGTAATAAGGACTGAGAAAAATGTACTAGATACTTCTTCGCCGATAAAAATCCTTATAAGAAAAAACTATGATATAGAATATCAAAATGTAATAGAAGTTAATAGAAGAGATATAAATTCAAAATATTACGAAGTTGAAGTAGAACCAAAATTATTGGGAGATTATGAGGCTAAATTTAAATTAATATCACCTTTCTTCTCATTAAATGCTAATATACCAATTATAAGCGAAAAACCTAGAATATATGCCAAGGGTTCTATTATAAGGACTAATGGAGAAGTTCTAGGAACTAAAATGAATTCATATATAAATCTGACTATTAATACTAAAATAATAACAAATATACCTTATGTAATTAGAATAAGGTTTAGAGATAAATTATTTGATTTCACATTCAATGAAAAAGAAGTTAATAAAGAGCTTAAAATTCCTATCAATATATTTGATAAAAAAGACTCAAATGAAATCATTAAAATAGAAATAATAAGAAATAACGTAATACAAAGCTCCATGGAATTCCTTGTTCCTATAATTTTTGTAGAACCCCCTAAGGAGTGGAAATCAAAAATTGTGGACCGTGGCGACTATATAGAGAAAATATTATACGCACGGAAGGGAGACATTTCTTGGACTAGAATTTGCCATTATCCAAAGCACAAAAAGGCAATATTAATTAAAGAAAACTCTAAAGAGGGCATAAAGATTTCTGGAGATAAAGTAATTGTAAATTTAGAAAACCCTATAGAAAACTTATATTATACGATAAATTATCCATATTTAGTTTTAATACCAAAGATGAAATATTATTATCCTATAGAGGTTTTCTACGGAACGCATAGTTATAGAGGTCTTCCTGAAAAGATAATATTCCCATTAGACCCTGCGTACGATGAAGTTTTCATTAGGATTTACATTGGAGAAAAAACAGCAAAGAGAACGTATAAAATTCCTAAAGAGGTATATTTCAAGGTTGCAGTGAACTCAAAGAATAAGTTAGAAGAATTGCTTAAAAGTTTTGGTATAGTCTGAAGCTTTTTTATTTTCAATCTCTAATGTGTCTTCCAATATAATAAAAAACACGTATTATGTCATGGGCTGCAAAGTTTCAATATCACAAGTTGATAATATATTAAATTACACAGTAGAAGAACCTACATTAACTGCGGAGGAAGAGAAAGCTCTCAAATCTCAAGTTCAATTACCCCAGAATAGTATAGAGAAAATAAATTATTATAAAGAAAAAATGGAAAAATTCGGTAAACTAACTTGTTTAATGCTTGACAAGAACGTTGAAGAAATCGAATGTTCCGACGTTTCAAAACCTTTAGCCGTAAAAATTAAAGGGTTAGGCAGAGCGATAACTAATATAAAAATTAGTAGAGATGAAATATTAAATATTTTCTCTAAATTTATTGATTCAAAAAATTACAAGAGACTAGGAAAATATATTGTTATAGAAAATGATAAGTTTAAGGCGATAATTAAAGTCAAGGATGATATAAACTTTAACATAATAAAAAGCGATAGTTTGTACTCTGAAAGTATAACCGAGCTCATTTCTGAAGGATACTTAAACAAGTACTCCACTGCATACTTATGGCACATTATTGAGAACTCGGGAATTATAATAATAAATGGAAATAAAAGAATTGCCAGATGTTTGGCCTATTCTTTAGTAAACCTAGTTTACAATAAGTTCAATAAAATTATAGTAGTAAGCAAATCTAAGACTAGAAAGCTTGATGACTTAATTGTACTAAACGATGTTAAAAATCTCGATATAATTGAGTATTATAATCCAGACATTGTATTATTTGATTATATTGATAATGATGTAATTATAAAAACTCTAGATTTAAATACTCAAAATAAGGGAATCATAATATTATCAGAATTCCCAGATAATATTACTTTTCTAAGTAGCTTATCAAAATCTCAATTACTTTCCCTATCTAAACTACCTACAATACTTGTAGAAATAGTAAGAAATTATATTAATATCCATGAGTTATATTCAATAAGAACTAAAGTGAGGATACGAAAGGTATGTAAAAAAGGAAATATGAATAAAAAGGAATTTAGCTACTCTATTACGCTGAAGAATAAGATAAACACCAATAATCTAGATTTAAAGGTATCAATTATAGAAAATTTAACTAATAATAATATTTTAGATAAATATGAAATAAGAGAGAAAGTAATGAAAATAGGTGAAAAAATTGAGCCAGAAATTTAAATTTATAAAGTTGTTTAATATCAAAGGCTCTGGAGGTTCTAACGAGGAAAAAATTACGGATCTTGAAAATTTATCAATAAAGATCCTGATATTTAATTATCTAACATTTATATCAAGTTTAATTTACTTGCGATTCTATATTCAAACATTGGCCATTGCCTTACTTGTTTCCACATTAAGTCTGTCATATCTTATAATAAAGAACAAGATTAACTTTACACAAAAAATTAATCTATTATCATTAACTTCGATAATACCATTATTACTTCCAATAACAATAGAAGCAAGGATAAGTGCTTCCCTTGCCATATTTTCCGTGCTTAACTGGAATTTTAATAAGGAGGATGTATATCATCAATTTCTTAAGAGAAAAGAAGAAAAAATAAAAGAAATGAAGAGAGAATTATTACAAGGAAGTAAAATTTACAAGGCGACTATAAAAAAGTTGAACAAGCTTGAGAGAAAGCTATATGAATTCTATCAAAAACTGCAAGTATTTTACTTCATACTGTACTTCCTACCTTTGCTAACCTTGCCTATAATTAAATCAACAGGAATTATAGCATACGAAGAAGGAGTATTAAATATATTAATAATGTCTTCAATGCTATCTTTGCTGTTAAGAAATAGTTTATTCGACTACAAAAATATCCTTTATATATCATTAATTTCTGCACTAATATGGTTTATATAAGCGCATCTTTACTTTCTTTCGTGACAATATCTATTTCGTAGCCTTTTTCTAAGGCATCCAGGATTTCTTCGCCTTTTTGAGTAAGCTTGTATACCTTGTGCGAACCTTTAGAGTAAATAGTTTCTATAAGTCCTAATCCTTCTAGAATGTGAAAAATAGCTAAAACCTCGTATCTGGGAATTTTTGTCCTTATTACTACCTCTCCAGGATTTACTGCGCCATCTCTTATAGACTCAAGAACAACTTTAATCTCGTACATCATTTGAGATACTGGAGCTATTTCGCTTAAAAGCTCTCTCACTCCTTATCATATTGTGAAGTGCACCGGAAAAGAAATCATTGAAAGACTAAGAAAGACTTATAAGAGAGACCCTAAGGAATATGTTGCTTACGACGTATGGATAAACTTTAAGGATCCATTTAAGGTTCTCATAGCGACGTTACTTTCTCAAAACTCTACAGATAAGGGAACTTATAAGGCGTTCTATACACTAGAAGAAAAAATAGGAGTAACTCCAGATAATTTAATTAAATCTAGCCTAGAAGATATCGCATCGTGTATAAGAAATATCGGAATCTATAGAATAAAAGCAGAAAGAATAAAAGAACTTGCAAAAATAATAAAGGAAAAATATAATGGAGATTTAAATAAAATTCTAGATAAGGAACCTAAAGAGGCTAGAGAAGAATTGTTATCTCTTCCTGGCATAGGAGAAAAAACTGCTGATGTTGTCCTACTAACTTGTAAGGGATATCCATACTTCCCAGTAGACACACATATAAAGAGGATATCTCAAAGACTGGGAATAGCGTCAGGAAGTTATGAACAAATTTCTGCTTCCCTTATGAGACTTTTTGACCCTAAGGATTACTTAGAGGCACATCATTTATTAATAGCCCACGGAAGAAATGTTTGCAAGGCAAAAAATCCTTTATGTGAGAAGTGTATACTAAATGACTGTTGCGAATATTACTCCAGAATTAATAAAAATAAACCAGATAATAACTCATGAAGATATAGATATTGTTAACCTAAACAAGGTAATTAACTGTATTAGGAAAAATAAGGAAATTATTCCCATAATAATTGATGAAGAATCGTTCATGGTAATTGATGGTCATCATAGATTTTATGCAATGAAGTTGTTGGGATTTTCAAAGATACCTGCATATTTGATTAACTATAGAAAAGATTATGTAAAAGTAAACAAGTGGTTTAGAAAAATAGTATTCAGTAAAGGAAGTAATGTAGATAGAATACTCTCGTTGATTATACCAAATACTGAAGGAAAGGTCTGTATTAAGTTTTTCTCTAGAAAATTCTGTTCTAATTCAGAATATACTCTATACTGGAAATTAAACATAATAGAGAAATATTTATTATCGATTGGAGTAAATGTAATAAAGAATCCCAAAGAGGGAATAGAACCGCCCTCTTTAGATAAAGAATATGTATTAAGTATTGCTAAGAAAGGATTAAGATTCCCACCAAAAACGACAAGACATAGCTATGAATTTATTATCCCGAGTTATAGAATTTCATTGAATGAATTCGTTTAGCATTATAACGCAGACAATAGTATTTGTAATACCATCATTAATTCTATTATACCAATATATATTCTTTAAATTGGGATATAATAGAATAGACGTCATAAATGTAAATCCAAAAGATTTACCTTTGCTTTCAATTATAGTTCCTACAAAAGGCGAGAGACCAGAATTAATACAAGGACTCCTAGATAATTTAGCAGAAGTAGATTGGAATAAGAGTAAGATGGAAGTAATAATAGTATCAGACGATAGCCCAGAATATTTTGAGGAAATGAAAGAGAAAATAGTCCCACCACAGGGGTTAGAAGTCAGAATGTACAGAAGGGAGAAAAAACTAGGTTTTAAGAGCGGTGCTTTAGCTTACGGATTTGAAAAAAGTAGAGGAGATTTAATATTAACTTTAGATGTAGATGCTAGAGTAAGAAAAGATTCTATCAAAAAAGCTTACTTTCACATGTTGCAATTTGGATGCGACGCAGTTACAATGAAATGGATAGGATATTCACATAACGGTTATTCGCTTTTGGCTAAGGGTATAATGGTATCTACCATAATTGCAGACAACTCTATTCTTAGGGGCAGAGATAGAGCAAATTTAAAGGTATTTCCTGTAGGATGCGGAACAATGTTTAAGAAAAGTGCAATAGAAGAAGTAGGCCCTTGGGACTATAACATGATTCAGGATGATTTAGAAATAGGAGCTAGACTTATAAATCATGGAAAAAGGATATGCTCCTCTGACTCTATAGTATTTGTCGAAGTTCCAGATAATTTACTAGCCTTTTACATTCAACAGACCAGATGGGCAATGGGAAGCATAGAAGTTCTAACTAGAAGATTTAAACAAATAATAACTAGCAAAGCTAATATATTACAGAAAATAGACGCATTACTGTTTCTTCTCCAATACGTACCTATTGCCTTAACTTTTATTGCAGCATTGCTTATCTCAGTTTATCCCTTTTTAGATAAAGGGGATCCATTAAATTCTATTCCGCTCTTTACTCTGTGGGCTATAGCACTTGGAATATATGCATACAATTTCATTAGAGTAGCTAGAGATTCTGGGATTAAATTAATTGAAGCGTTAAGATCATTAGGTAAGATCTCTGCCTATACTGTTTCAATATCTCCATTTATTACCTTATCCATATTTAGCGCGTTAAAAAAGTCAAGAAATTATATTATAACTCCTAAAGGAAAAGCCGGAAAAACAAAAATAGTATACATAATACTAGCCTTCGGATTGCTATTCCTCTTTGCCTCAATAAATTATTTACTTCATCAAGAATTCATATCTGGCTTGTGGCTTCTTTACTATTCTTTAGCTTATATTTTTACATTCTCTTCATATAAACAAGAAATTAAATAGAAGCTTTTAACTCTAAGAGTTTCATTTAACCTAAATGAGCATTGAATATGCTAAGGGCTTGAGTGACGAGGAATTATTTAAATTATTAAGGCCTTATATTGCTGATTGGTTTAAAAAGAAATATCAAACCTTTACCCCTCCTCAAAGAGCTGCAATACCGTTAATCAAAAATTATGAGAATGTTTTAGTTTCAAGTCCTACTGGTAGCGGTAAAACACTTGCAGCATTTCTAGGCATAATTGATAATTTATTTGAGTTAGCAGAAAAAGGACAGCTCGAAGATAAAATATACGCAGTTTACATTTCTCCACTTAGGGCACTTAACAATGATATGTACAAGAATTTAATAGAGCCTTTGACTGAAATAAAGGGGCAAGAGAAAGTAGATTATAACATAAGAGTAGGAGTTAGAACCAGCGATACCTCATCCTATCAAAAGGAAAAAATGCTAAAGTTACCTCCTCACATACTTATAACTACACCAGAATCTTTCGCAATATCATTAACTTCACCGAAATTCAGTGAGAAACTGAAAAACGTGAAATGGGTAATTGTAGATGAGATTCATGAGCTTGCAAGCAGTAAAAGAGGATCTTTCCTATCAGGATTTTTAGAAATTTTTGAGAATATGATAGCAGAGGATAAAATTAGTAGAATAGGCTTAAGTGCTACAATATCTCCTTTAGAAGAGATAGCCAAATTCCTTGTAGGTCCTAAAAGGAGCTGTAAAATCGTAGATGCAAGGTTTGTAAAAGATATTGACTTAAAGGTTATTTCTCCAGTAAAAGATTTGATACACGCAACTGAGGATGAAATAAGTGAAGGTATTTATAAGACAATAATTGAAGAAGTACTTAAGCATAGAACTACGTTAATTTTTACAAATACAAGAAGTGCAGCAGAAAGAGTTTCCTTTAAGTTAAGGAAACTAGTTCAAGCTCAAAACTTGTTTGATGCAGACATGATAGGAGCTCATCATAGTAGCTTAAGTAGAGATGTTAGGTTAGAAATAGAGGATAAATTGAAAAGAGGAGAATTGAAAGCAGTAGTATCTTCCACAAGCTTAGAATTAGGAATTGACATAGGTTATATAGACTTAGTAATACTACTTAGTAGCCCTAAGAGCGTAAGTAGACTTCTTCAGAGACTCGGAAGGGCAGGACATCATATTAGAAGTATAAGTAAAGGAAGAATAATTGTAGTTGATAGAGACGACTTAGTGGAATGCACAGTACTGGCAAAGCTAGCAAAAGAAAGAAAGATAGATAGAGTTTACATTCCCAAAAACCCGCTTGATGTATTATCACAATTAATAGTTTCAGCTTCCCTTATAAGGCCAATTTCAATCGACGAGTTCTATAATATTATTACCCAAAGTTATACATTTAACGAACTAACGTTAGACTCCTTGAAGGCTACAGTGGATTATCTTACTGGAAAATACGGACTAGAGTCTAACAAAGTTTATGCCAAGATAAGAGAAGAAAATGGAATAATAAAACCGAGGAGAGGATCTAGGATGATATTTTACATGAATAGTGGTACTATTCCAGAAGAATCGTTGGTTCCAGTGTATACTGAAAGTAATAAATATGTGGGAAATCTTGAAGAGGAGTTTGTTGAAATATTATCCCCAGGAGATATTTTTGTACTAGGAGGAAAAACTTATGAGTTCCTTAGTAGCAAAGGAAATAAAATAATCGTAAGAGATGCTGAGGGTCAGAGACCTACAGTACCTAGTTGGTTTTCAGAAATGTTACCTTTGGCTTATGATTCTGCATTAGAAGTAGGAAAATTTAGGAAAGAAGTTGCAGAAATGATAGAAAAAAATGTAGATAAGAAAATAGCAATTGAGGAAATTTCAAGAAAGTACAATATCTCAAAGCACGCCGCGTTCTCGATTTATGAATACATCCTAGAGGAGTATTTATTTACTGGTGGAAAAGTTCCTAACGATAAATTCATATTAATTGAAATATACGATGATGAAGAGGATAGAAGAAATTTCATATTCCACGCTCTGTATGGAAGAAGAGCTTTAGACGCGCTATCAAGAGCTTTGGCATATATCATAAGCGAACAGCTTAATGTTGATGTTAGAATTTCTGTATCAGATAATGGATTTATATTAACAATACCAGAAAGGACTGCTTATAGAATTGGTAAAATATTTGACTACCTAAATCCAGACGATATGTATGACATATTAAGTAAGGTTATCCTAAGAACGGAAATGATTAAGAGAAGGTTTAGACAAACCGCCGAAAGGTCATTTATGATATTAAAGAAATATAAAGGAAGAGAAACTAACCTAGAGAGGAGGCAATTAAGTTCAGAAGCTTTACTTAACGTAGTTAAGGAAATTCCTAATTTTCCAGTACTAAAAGAAACAATAAGGGAAATCCTTGAAGATCATATGGACATAAAAAGTGCTATAGAAATAGTTAGAAAAGTTAAATCTGGAGAAATAAAAATTGGCGTAATAGGGCCTAGAAGAGTACCAAGTCCTTTTGCACACGGAATTATAGCAAAAGAGCATGCAGATGTAGTACTTGCAGAGGAAAAGAGAGAGTTACTTAAGAAGCTTCACGAAGAAGTTATCGCTTACCTCAAAAGGAAGGGAATTAATATCGACCTCAATTACACCGAGACTTGACGAGTATTTATATGCCTTAATACAATTGCTTGATATTATAATCCAATATACTTTCCATATCTTCATGTTTTCAACGTCAAAACCACTAGGAGTACAGTTTTTAACGTGAGTATGAACTATAGCTTGAAGCTCTTTTCCATTCCTTATTATAGAATAAAATTCTTCTGGATTCATAATAAATTCATAAGGGTTATTTGAAATGTTATCAACTTCATAAAATACTCCATCAACTATTATTCCACACCTTTCTATACTCCCCATAGTAATTCTAATCCTGCTATAGACTTTAGAATATCAGTCCTAGTTACAATTCCTATAACTCTCTGCATTGAATCTACTACAAGTAATCTACCTACATTATATATTACCATTTTTCTAATTGCCTCTAAAACGTCCTCCTCGTCTCTTATTGTTATAACATCAGTCTTCATGTAATCTGAAACTTTTGCATCGTATTTTCCTTCAAAGAATGCCTTAATAATATCTGCAGTAGTTATAATTCCTAGGACTTTCTCTCCCTCTCCTAAGACTGGAGCGCCTCTAATACCCTCTTTATATAATATCATTGAAGCCTCTTTTAACGTCATGTCGGGCTTAAGTGTTATAAGCCTCCTTCCAATAATATTCTTCACTTTTTCCTTTGGAACACTTATCATTCTCTTAACATCTATTAAAACCTCTTTTCTGGAATCATCGGCATTAATTACTACTCCGTCAACTACTAGTCTGCTATACGGTGTTGGGCCTAATCTAACTGGGTCTCCTGGCCTAATTTTCCTTAGGTCTCCAGTGACTTTAAGAATCACTTTATTACCAGAAGGATTAGTAACGTCAAGAAGCTCAATATTCTCAATTTTAATATCAGTTTCGACATTTCCTCTATATAAACTTAATTTATCAAGAATAGGAGAAATTGATGGATTTTTAATAAATTCATAAGCTTTTAGTGTTGGAATATATCCTCCATTTGGACCGGGTTTTGATTCAACAAGTCCAAGTACTTTAAGGCCTAAAATTATGTTTCTGACAGTGCCTTCGTCTTTACCAATCATGTCAGCAACTTCCTTGCTTTTTATCATCTTCTTTCCTTTATTGTATAATTCTATTAATGCTAGCAAAATTTCCCTTTGAGTAGATGATAAATTCTGCATACTAAATTATAATTTAAGTATTTGCTTAAAAACTTCTATGTTTTAGCTGAAACTTCTAGAATTTTCTTAATTAGCCTAGGTTTAACATTGAAAACTTCTTGAGAGATTAATGCTACATAATTAGCCTTAGGTAAAGGATACTCAATTCCTATATTTATTGATATTGCCTTCTTCATTGCAATATAATTCATTTTATCTCTAATGCTGCCTTCTGCTATACCTTCAGCTAATTTGAACGCTGTATAAAATCTAGAAAAGCTTTTAGCAGTATGTTTTATTGCATCATTTGTACTAGCGTCAAGTCTCCTTAAAGCATCTATAAGTTTGCTTTCGTCTGCAAATGAGAAGATAACTTCAACAAAAATTAGCCTTAACGCCCTCGCCAATAAATCTTTATCTTCATTGGCTTTCTTGAAAGCTTCGTCTGGGGAATTTAATATTAAATTAGCTATATTCTCATAATTTTCTTCCGTAGAGAATAGTTTATCAAAAACTTGTTTATAGTCGTCAAATAAACCTAGTCCTTCTTTTCCAACTACATAAACTGATATTAATTCTTTTTCGTAAAGATTAGTAGATTTAAATCCCCTGAAAGGCTTTATTCCGTTGTCTTCATAAATTTTCTGAATTAGAGAAATTAGCGAATCTCTATTTAAACTTTCCCACTCATCAAGTATTTTTCCCCATAGATCAGTAATTACTTTTATCCTGCCCTTGTAAATCTCTTTAACCATAATTGACCCGTTGAATATTGTGTAATTTTGCTTAAAAAGGATAGCATTTAAGCTACAAACCATGAGTTTAGAAGAAAGTTTAAAATCAAGCGTGGTTTTGATTTCTCCATCTGATATAGAGGAAAGCGTAAAGAAAATTGAAGAAGAAATAAAATCACATGAACAGATAGATATAGACTTTCAAAAGAAAATTCAAGAAGAGCTAGATAAAATATGGAGTACATTGTCATGGTTAAAGATTGCAGAATCTCAAGGAGTTTGGAAAACAAAAACATGCAGACATGCAATTGATGGTGTTTGTGAAGCGTGGAATATAAGCGATCCGGGCAAATTAGGAATACCTCAAGAAGTAATTTCAGTAAACCAAGACGGTACAAAAAGAGTAGTCGTTGCTAAATTTTATCAAATATGCATAACTTGTCCTCTATATGAACCCAGAAGAAGCCAATAATTTTCTGCCTTCTATTTCATCTAAAATTTTTTTAAGTTCATCAATTTTTTCTGTGGTTACGTTAGGATATTCGGAAAATACTTCTATCACACTATTCACAAGGTCGTTTAATATTATGTTAACTATTTTCTCTTTTTCATCGTCACTTGCTATTTCAAGAGCTTTTAAAATAGTATCATCACTTGGATGAGTTAAACCCTTAGTAAACTTAACTATTGCAGCAGGAGTTATTCCTAATTCCTCTGCAAGTTCTTTTCTAGATCTTTTTTCTAGCAATATATTAATTATTTCCTGCCTAGCTTCTTTACTTAGATTATGTATAGCCTTCATTTAATGGAGGTTTAGTGCTAAAACTTAAAAGAGAAGTTTATAATTGCTTTCACATGATATCAATTATATTTAACCAAGGTATTATTCCTAAGGACGTTGTTGAAAGGCCTATAAATAACGATTTTGTACTGGTATCACCGGATAAAGTATTGCTAACGTTTATTGAAAATTCTGTATATCTAGGATTATTATGGGTAAGACCTTGGACAATACTGGGGAGTATTGGAATAGGTAAAATAGAAGCAGTAGGAGTAGATGTAGACCCGACTTTACAAGGTAAGAATGTCCTAATTTTACCTTATTCTAAAAAATATGGTGGAATAGGAACGGAAATTGATGGGCTATTAAGTGAAAAAGCGGTAATTCCAGACGACGCAATAGTTACTTTACCTGAGAATACTAGTGATAAAGTTCTTCTTTATCCTTTTGTCTCAATAGCAACACAAATAGTAGATCTAGTAAAGGGAGAAAAAGTACTAATAATAGGTTCTGGTTTACTAGGATTATTAACTTATCAATATTTATTAGATAGTTCAATCGATGTGAGCATATACACCGATATTCCAGGTAAAAAAATTCAAGGAGTAAAGGAGGTTAAAAATCTAGAGGAGGGAAAATGGGATATAGTAATATTATCAACTATGAGAGGTTGGGCAAGATATATTGCTGAAAGGTTAATTACTGAAGACGGAAGAATTATAGTCCCAGTTTTTATGAACACTTGGCCACCAACTTTGCCTTCTAGATCAATTAGAATATATCCTAAGAAAATGGATGGATTACTTCAAAAAACTGAGAAAATTTCGGATAAATTCTTTAGCGAAAACATAGCGTATTCTGACGATATTTTATCTAGTATTCCAACTTCAAAAAACGGTGTTATAGTAAACGTTAAAAAAGCTTTAGCTAGTTACGCTAATTCCTCTTTGATAACTTGACCTAGGATTCTAATTCCTTCAACTAGTTTCTCTTTAGGCGGGAAGCTAAAATTAAGCCTCATAGTATTTCTTCCACTATAGTCATAATAGAAACTTGAGCCAGGAACGTAAGCTACTCCTCTTTCTAAAGCTTTAGGCAACATATTTAGTGCATCTATTTTTTCAGGCAACCATGCGAATACAAACATTCCACCCACTGGCTTAGACCACCTAGCATCCTTAGGGAAGTATTCCTCTATAGCTTGTAGCATAACGTCTCTCTTCTCTCTATAAAGTTGTCTAACTCTTGGAATATTGTTCTGGATGACATTCCTCTTTATAGCCTCAGCTGCTATAAATTGAGTGAAACTTGGAGTATGCAAATCTACATTTTGCTTATATAACTCAACGTTCTGTATTATTTCCTCATCAGCTACTATCCAACCCAATCTAAAGCCTGGGGCTAAAATTTTACTAAAAGTCCCAGTATAGATTACTCTACCCTCTTTATCTAAGGCTTTAATAGGTGCAGGGCTTTCGCCTTCAAACACTAAAAATCCATAAGCGTCATCTTCTACTATTAGAAAATCATATTGAGAAGCCAATTCTAATACTCTTTTTCTACCTTCTATGTCTAACGTTGTACCTCCAGGATTTTGTGCCGTAGGAATTATATAAAGCAATTTTGGGGATTTACCTTCGGATTTAAGTCTCCTTAATTCTTCTTCAAACTTATCTAAATCTGGACCTTTTTCCGTTAACGGAATTCCGTGAAATTGAGGATTTCTGGCTCTTAAAATGTTTAAAGCTGCCAAATAACTTGGCATTTCTACAAATACGTGATCTCCAGGGTCAACAAAGATGTTAAATAACATAAATAAAGCTTCTTGACTACCTACTGTCACAAATATATTATTCTCATTTATTCCCGTAATTCCTCTTTGAGACGAAAGGTTTACAAGTTCCTTTCTTAATTCTGGTATTCCAGCAGTCGCGGAATATTGTAGAGCACGAGAAGCATAATTTTGTAATACATAGTCAGTTATATTCTTTATATCTTCTGCAGGGAAAGTTGATGGATCTGGTAAACCTCCTGCTAAGCTAATTACGTTCTTTCCTTCAGTGAGTTTCAATAAATCTCTTATCTCAGAAGTTTTTAATAATGTTGTATCTTTAGAAAGAAACTTCGACCATTTAGCCATAAGCATAATTAGAGGGATTGGTATTTATTATTTTATGAGAACGTATCTGGCAGAAATCTTAACCATAGGCAATGAAATACTTAGCGGAAGAACAGTTAATACTAATGCATCGCATATTGCAAGGAGATTAACTTCACTCGGTTTTACAGTAAGGAGGATAACAGTAGTAATGGATGAACTTGATGAAATATCTCAAGGTTTTAAGGAGGCTATACAGAGGAGTCCAAAGGTAATAATATCAACTGGAGGATTGGGGCCAACCTATGACGATAAGACTGCAGAAGGATTAAGCTTAGCGTTAGGAAGAAAATTGGTAATAAATCAGAAAGCTTTAGAGGAAATAGAAAATAAATATAGACAACTTGGATTTCAAATAACCGAAGAGAGAAGAAAAATGGCTATGATGCCAGAAGGTTCAATTGCTATAGAAAACTCTAAGGGTATAGCGCCAGGCATATATATAGAATATAACGGTATAGAAATATTAGCTACCCCAGGGGTACCAAGAGAAATGGAAGACATATTAGAGACGTTTATAAAAAAATATTTGAAGACAAGACCAGAAGTAAAATACGTAGAGGAAACAATTTACGCAGATAAGGTCATGGAGTCGGCATTAGCGCCTTATGTTAAGCAATTAGTAAAGAAGTACGATCTATATATAAAAACTCATCCTAAAGGATACGAACTAAGTAATCCGTCACTTGAAATTCAGATAGCGGGAAGTAGCAAAGACGAGGAAGAGATAAGAAAAAGGATAAACGAGTGTATAAAAGAACTTGAAGAGTACATAAAAAATCTTGGAGGAATTATTAAGAATTCCCAACAAGAAAATCAATAATTGATGCGTATAGCTCATCTGGAGCTTCAAAATTTAAGAAATGACCATATCCATTAAGAATTCTATAGCTAGAGTTAGGAATAGTTAGCATTGTATTTAAATTCTGTTTCAATTTATCTTCACTGCCATAAATCAGTAAAGTTCCGCCTTTTACATCAATCTTGTTAAGATCTTTAGAATAGTCTCTGGCATGTAATAATCCTTCTACTGCGTATTTATATCCTAGCGGATTGTTTTCATTATACACTTCTAAAAGCTTTCTCCAGGCTACTGGATTCAGAACTAAAGAATCAGCAAAATCTCCTATAGTTTTCCTATATTCAGCTAACGCTTCCATTCCAAAGTTAAGAGCTACTGAAACGTATTTCTCGTAGGGTTCTGGATTAGGAGCCTTATATAATGCTCCTATTAATATTAATTTATCAACTGCGTTTCTTAAGGCATAATCGATCGCAACTAAAGTTCCTAAGGAATGACCGATAATAATTGGGTTATCCAGTCTAAGATATTCTATTAATCCTTTTAGATCTTTAGAATGATCTTCAATTCTATACTCATAGGGCAAAATAGAAGATCTTCCATGACCCCTAAGATCATAAGATATTACCATAAATTTTTGTGACAACTGATAAGCGATATCAGACCAACTTTTGTAAGATCCTGCTAGATGGTGAATTAAAATAACTGGTTTACCTTCGCCTCTTATTTCATAATAAATTTTAGCATCATCTAAGATTACAAACATGTCACTCACACAATTTTTCCAAGTAAATTTCTGCTATAACTACAGGATTTTCAATATTAAATTTCTCTAAAATTTCTGGTGATATCTCGCCTATCTCTCCAACAACGTTATTATCAAACAGTATTTTGGCAGATCTACCTTTAATAAAATAATCTTTCTCTTGCCTAACGTATCTAGGCTCCTTCCCTTTTAGATTATATAATATTTGATGAACTACAGACTGTAATTCTTCATAAGAGACCCTACTGTTCATTATTGCAAGACATGCTCTAGTGTCATTTTTATATCCAGTATCACTTTCTTCACTTTTCACAACCACATCTCCTACTTCAAATACTTTAATAGGAAATCTAGCGTGTTGATTCTTTGCTAAAAACTTAAGCATATTCCAGATCAATGAGTTTCTCACAGCGTCATATTCAACAGTTATAGGATTTTGTATTTTAACAAAGTCATTGTATAATAAGTATGATGACTTATTTAGCACAAAAGTGAAAATCTCCTGGAATCCTCCGCCTATTGCTAAGTCCCTAAACGCTCTTTCAAGCCTGGTTATTGGCAAAAGCTCTCCCATTCCTTTGCTAGTATATTGAGGTAAACTGAAGCTTTTATACCCGTAAGCCATAGCTATGTCCTCTGCTATGTCCACGTAAGTCATTATATCTATTCTGTATTGTGGAACTATCACTTCTATTTCATCACTGTTAATATTAGCATCCATTCTCATCATTCTAACGTACTTAGCCATCTCCTCTGTAGATAAGCTTAGTCCTAATCTCTTGTTTATATCCGAAGTTTTCACTACTAATTTGTTATGAATTAATAGTGGAGAGGAAGAAGTATACCTTGATACCTTTACTGTTCCAATCTTGCTTCCTCCTTCAGCAAAATTACTAACCAACAAATCTAAAGTCTGAGCGACAGCGTCAAAATTGGTTCCTGTTACATCAATAAATAAGTTCTTAGTAGAAGAATTAATTTTAGTTTTATTTGAATTTATTATAGGTGGTATGCTTAATACTTGACCGTCCTCTTGTAATATTGCAGGAGAGTAATTATCCTTAATCGATATATTGCCGTAGAGTTTACCTTGCTCTGTAGAAGATATTACTTCTGAAACGCTCATCTCCTTATCCGAGTTTAATGGAACGAACTTATAGTCTAGAGGAACTTTTGAATATCTTATTACCTTCCCATCTATTTTATCTAAATCGTGAATACCTATAGCGACTTTCTTCCTTTTCCTACCTATGGTACAATGCAATTTCTCTTGAAACTGTATTAATTCCTTTATTCTATCATCATCGAGTTTAACATCATAAACTACAGCAGCAAGAGCATAAGGCCTACTCTCTACATCATCTATTATTAGCTGATAATTGGTTGGAACTACTTCATATTTAGCTTCCCCCAATTTCCTTCCAAGAATTCCATCAACTGCCCTCTTAATTCCTTCTGGACTAAGCATATCTAACCTATCAGAGTTTATTTCTATCTCTAGTTCGTCTTCTCCTCTCTTCTCAACTTCCGATTTTAAGTTAAATAATACGTCATTCAAATCTTTCTCTTCTAATCCAAGAAGGTTTAGTAATCTTGATTCTTTTAATACAATATTTACCATTTAATATTCCACCTTTCTATTCCTTAAGTACTCAATATCGTCTGAATATAAGTTCCTTATATCTTTAATACCTAAAAATAACATAGCTAGCCTATCCAATCCAAGACCCCAAGCACCTGCAGGCATTGTAACACCTGCTGGCTCAGTAACTTCTGGTCTTAATAAACCTGCTCCGGCCATTTCTACCCATCCTAAACCTTGAATATAGCCATAAACTTCTACACTAGGTTCTGTAAACGGGAAATATGCTGGCTTAAATTTTACTTCCTTAATTCCTATCCCAGAAAATATTGCCCTTAGAGTTGACAAAAGTTCCCTAAAGTTAAAATTCTCTTCTATAACTAAACCATCTAATTGATGAAATTCGATTAAATGCGTAGCGTCGATTGCGTCTGGTCTAAATACTTTACCTATAGTGAATACTTTAATCTCTTTATTAGACGATGTAGAAAGAACTCTTGCCGTAGTTGCAGTAGTTTGGCTTCTTAAAACTAAGGATTTTGCAACCTCTTGGTTCCAACTATATTTCCACCATTTTTCATGAACTTCTTTTACTCTCTTTACTAAATTCTGGTTTAGCAATTCTCCCTTTCCGTTAACCTTAAAGCTGTCATGAATTTCCCTAGCAGGATGATCTTGAGCTTGGAACAACATATCAAAATTGTAAAATTCCATTTCTACAAAGTCACTCTTAACTTCTTTAAAGCCTAAAGAGACCATAACGTCCTTAACGTGTTCTAAAAACTCCTTAAAATAGTGCTTCTTTCCCAATGGAATAAATGGGGGTAACGCCTCGACGTTATATTCCTTGAACTCATATTTAGTCCATTCTTTATTTCTTAATAATTCTGGAGTTAAGTAAGTAATTGTCGGACGAATTTCTGGTTCCTTAAGCAAAGTGAGTAATAGCACTTTGTTCTTCTTAATCTCTATTAGTCCTCTGCTTTCTAATTCTTTCAAATATTTTTTGTCGTCCTCTGAAAGATCTTGTGAAGAAGATATCTTCTTAAGAACAACATATTCTGGTGAAACGTAAGACGATTTTAAAGGTATAATTTCTCCTTTATCGACCTTGATTAATCCCTTTTTCCTGGCCCAGTTTAACGCAATATTAAAATCTTTAAAAGTTTTGGCAACTTCTTGAATTTTTTTACTTTCACCTTTAAGAAAATTTATTAAATTGTCTTCTGGAAGTCCTTCTTTTAATCTCTCTTCTCCTTCTTTAGTTAATATAATGTTCTCTTTTTCTTCCTCTTTTACACTCACATAACCTTTGTCTTTTAATAAATAAGCCAAGCTAAAGACTGCAGTTTCTGGAATAACTGATGAAAGCTCGGTGGAATAAGCGGATTTATTCTCTTTCTTTTTTAAAAAATCAATAATTTTAATTTCATTCTCGCTTAACATGGCTTTACAACTCTATGCTCTGTCCAGGTTGTAAGATTATTGGCTTATAACCTTTATCTTTAACATATCTTTCAAAGTCTCCAGGATCTACTTTAATTAAATCCCAAGTATTATAATGAATTGGAATTACGCCCTTCTTGGGCTTTATCATGTCTACCGCTATTGACGCTTGATAAGGGTCCATGGTAAATCTTCCTCCTATAGGAAGTAAGGCATAATCTGGTTTAAAGACCTCTCCAATTATTTTCATGCCTTCAAATAGTCCAGTATCTCCTGCGTGATAAATAGTTATTCCGTCAGCAGAAATAATTACACCCGTAGGATCACTATGTTCGCTGGAGTGAATCGCTTGAGTTAACGCTAATTTAATACCTTGGTATTCAACATACCCACCTATATTCGCGGGTATCATTCTATCCCATGGTATATTATATTCCTTATTCAAGTAATTTTCTAAATCCCATGTAGCAAAGAGTAATGCTTTCTTATTTTTATTCATAATTTCTACCGTATCGCCTAAATGGTCATAATGATCGTGTGTTACGGCTATTAAATCAAAGTCGTCGAAATAAGATAACTTAACTGGAGCCGTTGGGTTATTCTTTATAAAGGGATCTATCACTATTTTCTTGCCTTGTAAATTTAGTTCAACTGCCGCGTGACCTAGCCACCTTAAGGAAGGCATGAGATAATATTAATAACCAAGAAATAAAAACTTCCATTATGACAGATGAAGAACTAAAAATTATCATGAAAGTGGGGAAAATTGCTGCAGAAGCAAGAGATGCAGGAGCTAAAATGATAAAACCTGGAGTAAAAGTCTTAGATGTTTGTGAAGCTGTAGAAAAAATGATCATAGAGAGAGGAGCTTTTCCTGCATTTCCTTGCAATTTATCAATAAATTATGAAGCTGCACATTATAGTCCAGTTATAGGAGACGAGAAAGTAATTCCGGAAGGTGCAGTAGTAAAATTGGATATTGGGGCACAAATTGATGGTTACATCTCTGATACTGCAGTTACTGTCGTTTTAGACGATAAATATCAAAGGCTAGCAGATGCCTCCAAAGAAGCGTTAAACGCTGCAATATCAAACTTTAAGCCCGGCGTAAGCCTCGGAGATATAGGAAAAGTTATTGAAAGAGTAATTAGAATGAACGGCTACTCTCCAGTCAGAAATTTAGGAGGGCATTTAATAAGAAGGTACGAGTTGCATGCTGGAGTATTTGTACCTAATGTTTATGAAAGAAATATGGGAAGAATAATGGAAGGAAATACTTACGCAATAGAGCCCTTTGCTACGGACGGATTTGGAGAAGTAATTGAAGGAAAAATGGAGACTATATATTCTGCAAAGTCTTTTGTTCCTAAAGGATTAACAGAAGAGGAAAAACAATTCCTAGATGTGATAAATAAGAGATTTAAAACATTACCGTTCTCAGAAAGATGGCTTTCAGACTTAGGAGATAAGGAAAAAGTTGAGAAAACTCTTAAAAACTTAGTCAGAAAGAAAGCATTAAATTCATACCCAGTATTAATAGAAATAAGGAAAGGAATGGTGTCGCAATTCGAACATACAGTTTATGTAGGTAAAGACGAAACGATAGTTATAACGTAAATTAGATTTTGGTAAAAGTTTAATTTGGTCAAATGCAGATAAGTTACAAGAAGGTATATGTTGGATATAATTTTAAATATATTAGCTTTCGCTCAGTCAGCAAATAATGGTGCAGCGTTCACTTTTGAACTATTGTACATGCTGTTCTTTATAGTAATAATAGCCATATCTTTCATCCCTGGACTTCAACAGCAATACCAAATGATGTTTATGAGCAAAGACGTCGAAAAGAATCTTAATACTATAGAGAATTACCTTAAAGACGCTAAAGGTATTGCTGAAAAGTTATTAAAAGAGAAGAACTTTCAAGATCCTAAAGCTTTCCTTGATAGAGTTATAGATAGATTTGTAATAGATCCAGTAAGTATAGAACCAACTGATATCATAAGTAGAATGAAACTCTTACTCAGGACAAATGAAGATACAGTAAGACAAATGATAACAAAGTATTCGCCAAATATAGATCCAATGAGCAGAAGTCAAATTGAAGTATCAATAGAAGTAATCAATGCACTTAACATGATATACAAGGTGATTAGGCATTATTTCTTGCTAGCCAAGAAATTAAAGAACTTAATGATAATGTACCAACTACAAGCAGTAGCTCCAATTTATGCAAAACTAGCAGAAGCTTATGGAAAAGCCCAAAAAGTCTTCTTACAAGGTATACCAGTAGGTGACGGCTTAGGACCACTAGTTGCATCAAGATTCCTAATGAATATAAATGACAAGTGGAGCCCAAGCAAAGATACTATAGCGGGTTCAATGGAATTTGAAGGAAGAAAATTAATAGTAGTTAAAGCAGAAGGACCTATGGCAACAGTAGGGGAACCCGGAGAAGCTGTACAAAATATTGTAGAGAAAGAAGGCAATAAAGTTGCAAGAATAATAACTGTAGATGCTGCATTAAAGCTAGAAGGAGAAGAAACCGGAAGTATAGCAGAAGGTATGGGTGTTGCAATGGGTGATCCTGGACCGGAAAAGATAGCAATAGAAAGAGTTGCTGCAAAATATAATATTCCTATAGATGCAGTAATAGTAAAAATGAGCATGGAAGAAGCAATAACTGAAATGAGAAAGGAAGTTTACGAAGCAGCCGATAAAGTTGTAAACTATGTAAAGAACATAATACTAGAGAGAACAAAGCCCGGAGATACTGTAGTATTAGTAGGAGTTGGCAACACTGTAGGAATAGCTCAGTGATGTAAAATGGCAATATCTTCAGAAACAAAACAACCACTTGTAGTAAAAACTCTAATAAAGTGCATGACTTGTGATTATTCTATTATTAGAGATTTTCAGCAAGGAGATTTCGTTCCTAAACTCGTAGGAACTTGTCCAAAAGATGGAGGAAAGCTTTACATAGCTGGAATTTACGCTGAATCCCCCAGTAATCAGCATAAGTAATTTTTTATACTTCTACTCCTTTTCTTTTATTGCCCACCCGGCCATAGTGGGAGGGCAACACCCGGACTCATCTCGAACCCGGAAGTTAAGCCTCCCACGTTGGAAGGGCAGTGGGGTCCGAGAGGACCTGCAGCCCTTCCAAGCCGGGATGGGTTTTATATTTCTCTCCTTTTCATATAATGTATGAAAAAGATATACGATGAAATTCATGGATATATAACACTTGGAGATGCGGAAATTGAAATTGTAGATTCTCCAGAATTTCAAAGACTCAGAAGAATAAAACAAACTAGCGTAGCTTACATAGTTTATCCGGGGGCTACTCATACAAGGTTTAGTCATTCGCTAGGAACGTTTTACCTAGCATCAAAAGTAGGAGAGAAACTTTATAATTCTGGCGAAATAAACGCCGAAGAACTTCAAGACCTAAAAATGGCTAGCTTATTACACGATATAGGACAATTCCCATTTAGTCATGCTATTGAAGGATACTATTTACCTCAAGGTTTCGGAAATAAGGAATTAAGAGAATACATTTTAGAAAAATCGGAAATAAAAGATATCCTAGAAAAATACGGTTTTTCAATTTCGAGAATTCTTGACATATATCACGGGAATTCATTATTATCTTCAATTATCGATGGAGAAGTCGATGTAGATAGGATAGATTATTTAATGAGAGACTCAAGGCATACTGGAGTCCAGTTAGGTAAACTTGACTTAGACAGATTAATAGATACAATATCTTATACGCAATCAGGAATTACAGTAGAAGATAAGGGAATAATAAGTTTAGAAAATTTTTACATTTCTAGGTTGCATATGTACCAGGCAGTATATTACCATAAGACAATACTAGGTTACGAGTTGTTTTTAAGGAACTTGTACGAGTATATGATAAACTACTGTAATAAAGACCTTAAAGATTCGTCAAATATTAGGGAAATGGTAAAAGAAGGCCTTTTCCCGTATTGGGACGATGAATGGATAATATCTTCTCTTTATAATTGCTTAACTGAAGATATTCCTTTATCAATAATCCAAAAAATAAAGAATTTTATGGATAGAAAAGGACCTAAAGTCGTTTATGACGAAGTGTCATACAAAGAGGAAAAAGGTTATTTAGAAGATATAAGAAACCAATTGGAGAAAGTTGGTATTCCCTCTGATTCAATATATCCATTTGAAGAAAAAATTTCCATAATTGATAAAAATAAGATTAAGATCCTTTCAAAGGGCAGAGAGAAGAAATTAAAGGACTATTCTGCAACACTCTTACACGAAATTCCTGATTTCATATTAATTAGAAGAGTTTACGTAGATTATGAATACGCTAAGAAAGCGAGGGAAGTATTGAGTTGATTAAACTAGTGCTAACAGATCTTGATGGCACATTAACTGAAGATAGAGGAATATACAAGGTTAGCCTAGATGCAATAAAATATCTTAGATTATTGGAAGAAAGGGGAATAAAAGTTGCACTAGTTAGCGGTAATTCTTATCCAGTATTAAGAGGATTGCATAATTATTTAGGATTCTCTGGCGGAGTCGTTGCAGAGAACGGTTGCGTAGTCTTTTATAAACAAAAGATTAGAGTATGCAAACCTATGGATAGACAAATATTAGAGGAATTTAAAGAAAAATTCAAACTAAAGGATAGTTGGCAAAACGATTATAGGGAATGCGACTTCGGTTTTACGCCTCCAGATATTACAGAAGAAATGATTAAGTGGGCAGAAGAAAAGGGGTTATATATTAACTCCTCGGGATATGCATTACACATCGCATTTAAACCGGCTGGTAAAATGGTTGGAGTTAGAAAACTTATAGAACTTCACGGCGTTAAAAAAGAAGAGGTTATAGGAATAGGAGATTCATTAACTGACTTAGATATGTTCAAAGAAGTAGGAATAAAAGTTGCAGTTGGTAATGCTGAGGAAGAGTTAAAAAAAGAGGCAGACATTATATTAAATCTTAAGAGTGGGGAAGGAGTTAAAGAACTAGTTACAATGATATTGGAGGGAAAATTAAATGGAAGAAATAGATGAGATAATTTACAAGTATGCATTAGACAATGCAGTTAAGCATGATGGCAAAGCGGCAGTAGGCCCAGTAATGAGTAAAGTTCTAGGAGAAAAACCAGAGTTAAAACCAAAAGCTAAGGAAATAGCAAAGAGAGTACAAGAAATAGTAGAAAAAGTAAATTCCATGAGCTTAGAAGATCAGAAAAAAGAACTAGAGGCAAAGTTCCCAGAAATGCTAACAAAGAAGAAAACTGAAGAAGAAAAGAAAACTTTGCCACCCTTGCCTAACGTTAAAGGTGAAGTAATAACTAGGTTTGCTCCAAATCCAGATGGGCCAATACACTTAGGTAATACAAGAGCCGCAATTCTTTCTTACGAATATGCTAGAATGTATAAAGGTAAATTCATTTTAAGATTTGACGATACTGATCCAAAAGTAAAGAAACCGCTGAGAGAAGCTTATGATTGGATAAGAGAGGATTTAAAGTGGTTAGGAATAACTTGGCAAGAAGAATTTACGGCCTCATCAAGACTTGAAAGATATTATGAAGTTGCTAAGGAAATGATCGAAAAAGGTTACGCTTACGTAGATACTTGCAGCGAAGAAGAATTTAAGAAAATGAAAGAGACTAGAAACTTTTCCTTACCCTGCTTTAATAGATCAAAACCAGTAGAATACAACCTTGAATTATGGGAAAAAATGTTAGAAAGAAAATTTAAAGAAGGAGAGGCAGTGCTTAGGATAAAGACTGACCTCAACGATCCAGATCCTTCAAAAATAGATTGGGTAATGGCTAGGATAGTCGATACCGAGAAAAACCCTCACCCTCTTGTTGGCGATAAATATTGGGTATGGCCAACGTATAATTTTGCTTCGGCAGTAGATGATCACGATTATAAAATAACTCACATTTTAAGAGCTAAGGAGCATATGAGCAATGCGGATAAACAAAAATGGGTATTCAACTATATGGGCTGGGAAATTCCCGAAGTTATGGAATTTGGAAGGCTTAAATTAGAAGGGTTCATGATGAGTAAATCGAAAATAAAAGGAATGATGGAAAAAGGGACCACAAAAGACGATCCAAGATTACCTACTATTGCAGGACTAAGAAGAAGAGGAATTTTACCAGAAACTATTAGAGAAATAATCATAGAAGTTGGAGTAAAACCATCTGACGCAACAATTAGCTTTGAGAACATAGCCGCATTAAATAGGAAAAAACTCGATCCTATTGCAAAAAGGATAATGTATGTAGAAAACTACTCCGAGTTTACGCTTGAAATTCCAGGAGAAATGACTGCCAAAATACCTCTGAGCCCATCTATGAAGGAATTTAGGGAAATTACGGTAAAACCTGGAGATAAAATACTTGTAGAAAAGGCTGATGCAGAGAACCAAAGTATAATTAGACTTGTTGAACTATGCAATGTTAAAGTTGAAGGAAACAAATTAGTCTACGTAAGCAAATCAGTAGAAGACGCAAAGAAAATGAATGCAAAAATAGTCCAATGGGTCAAGAAAGGAGAGGAAGTTAACGTAAATGTGATAAAAGCTGATCCAAACCAAGACTTAAAGATAATTAATGGAAAAGCCGAAAGATATGCAATTAACCTTAATCCAGACGAAATAGTACAATTCATTAGATACGGTTTCGTTAGAGTCGACTCCAAGAATGAGAGTAATAACGAATTAACAGTAATATATGCACATGAATGACTTTTTCTCAAAAACTTTTATATAATAAGAAAGCTTTGTAATGCGAAACGTCTGTCTAACCAATATAGATTTTTACCCTATACCGTTTGTCCCTACACTTTCATTTCAATCATTTTATGATAATTCATGATCGAGTGTAGGGACTTAGCCCTCAACCACAGGTGGGTCATGGGACTCCAACGGCACGGGGCTCACATCTCTGCTCCCACCCTTTTGCCCACATCGGCGTGAGAGATCATTAATAATCAACAAAAATTTATTATAAACAGACAAAAAGATTTCTATCTACGTGAAAAAGGATTCAGCCCTTGGGGATTTGGACGCTTTTACGATTTTAGTCCTATTGATTTTCAACCATAGTAATTCTCATGAAATTCACTCAGTTTGAATTTTAGACACTACCGTAAAGTATTACATATTCAGTTTTTTGCACAACTAAGAAATTGTTACCGTCTCCTTTCAACTCCATGCCTAGTATGATAATTAACAGTCCTTAAATATCCCCACCTGATAAACATTGGTAATAAAGTTTTCACATTTGGTGATATCCGAATTCGTGAGGTTAAGGGAAAGTATTATGTTTACTTAATAGAGAAGGGTGATGGTGGTCAGAGAAGAGACCATTACGTAGATTCCTTAGATAAGATAATTAAAACATGCCTGGGGGCGTTGGCAAGGATGTACCCCCAGCCAGCGCCGCAGGCTGGACTCGAACCAGCGACCGCCCGGTTAACAGCCGGGCGCTCTTCCAGCTGAGCTACTGCGGCATTTTATTCTATTAATTTATTTCTTATAACGTTTTTGCTCACTCTTGTCAAAGGATAATTTGAACTACTTAATCATCAATCACAATCACGTATCTAGCACAAATTTTAGATACAATTGAAAAGAAAGACCTATAAATAAAATAAGTTTATAAATATCTAAAAATAAAAACTAAATAGTATTATGAGGATTTACCAGATATCTCTTGTAACTTCTTTAAGACTTCGTCTAATGAGTCTTTTGCTTCTCCCGGATCTATAATAGCCGCAGAAGCTGCAGCAACTTGTAATCCGCATGCTTCGCCTAAAGCTTTCTTTGATGGTACGTATATGTAAGGAACTTTCTTTTCTTCGCACAATCCAGGTAAATGAGCTACTATCTCTTCTGGTTGTACATCCTCTGCAATGTATACTAATTTTGCTTGGCCTCTTTCTACTGCTTTTGTAGTCTCGTTAGTTCCTTTCTTTATCTTTCCAGATTCTTTAGCTTTCTTAAGAACTTCTAGAGCTTTATCTACTAAATCTTGTGGAACTTCAAATTTTACATAAGATGGTTTGGACATACGTTCATCCTCCTCCTTATTTCGTCACGCAAAAATGAATGAGATTCATTAGCTTAAAAAGCTATTTGATAACGTTTAGGTTAGATGGTTTTGAATCATTAATGTCTGAACTTGTTTTATGCACACGTTTAATATTAAAATGCATATCTAATTAAAAATAATTATTTACGATATTTAACATTTAATATTCCTGTAAAGCAAATTTTAATACTATCCGCATATTCCGAATCTTGCGCACATGTAAGCATTGTGAAGCTCCCTTCCTTCGTCATCAGTGTGAGAAGACTCGTCATGATTACCGGAGTTTACCTCATCATATATCTTCCTAGCAATAGTATCAACGTCATTCTCAAAGAGCTTACCCAACCAATCCAAAGAATTAATAATGTCCTCAGCAACTTCCTCCTCCATATTATAAGCACTCACTAGAGCAGAAACAACAGCAGAAACCTTAATTACGACGGAAAGTAACTTCCTAAAATTCTCAACGATTCCTAACCACTGAGCATAAGCCTCCAAATCCTGAATATTATAAGAATTAGGCGGAGGAGTAACCAAAGACAACTGAAGAGTAGTACCGGCAACACTACCAACTGCAGATGCTGGACTCGAAGGAGAAAGAAATCCTTCTAGATTATAACTACCAGTACAATAAGTAGTACAAACGCCATCATCAAATATTGGAGCGCCGAAAATTAAAGGAGTCTCACCCATTAAAGCAAGCCTCAAATTACCAGTAACGTTATTAAGAATAGGATTAGTAACACTGCATAAGCTGGAATAAAGGCCATTACCAAATATTGTAACACCATACAAACCCTCATACTGAGAAAGAGAACCCAAACCAAAGGAAACTGCAAAATTAAAAACAGGAAATCTACTAGAAATTGCTTTTAGCTCATTATGTATAGCACCTCTTATATAATATTGACCATCAGAAGATTTGAATATTGGTATTATTTGATTATATCCCAGCGTGTCTTCGTAAATATATTTAAGTATATAAGGTACGTAGTTAGGTATTATAGCAACAGTGACTGGTGAAGCGGATTTTAAGCCTTTAGCTAGCATTAAAAGGAAGTCAGAAAACGACCCACCTACTTGTTCCGTAATTACTTTAGTCATAGCATTAATGTCAGCTTGCTTTTTAGTTAACCTACACTTAGGGCATGGCGGGTTAACAAACTTAGACTTTGTACTTCCATGTAGTGGAATCATTGCTATTGGAAAATCTTCCACCATAAGAGATTTTAGAGTGTCTAGATCACCACTGAATGTGAAGCTTGCTCCTCCTTGATAAACTGTTAACCTACTTACTTTTCCACGCCAATCCTTTGAGATTCCTCCTATATACACGTATACGTCCTTATATGACGTTTTAACTAATATGCCATGTCTAACGAAGTCCATTATTGTAAGTGTTAGTGGGGGAGCTGACATTCTTGCTGGGACAATCATTGCCGGGAGTATTGAATAGTAGGTATTGCTTGTAGCCATCTGTTTATACGAGTCACAGTATTTTAGAGCGTCAACGTTAGCCTCACACTCAGCATTTTCAACTGATTGCATTATTGCAGAAGCTGCACCTATTATGCCTCCTATTGTACTTGCAAAATCTGATATTGAAGTCGAACCATATGCAGATTGTAATATTATTGAGCTAGATTCTGACATATACTAATTCTTAGAGTATCTAATATAAAAGAATTTCTAGTCCTTTAGAAGGATTTAATGATAAATTAAAAGAAACAGGGGTAATTATGAAAGTTAGAATTTACACTACTCAACAGTGTCAATATTTATTATCTCCTCACTCATTTAAAATTCTATGGAAAGTTATGTTGATAAGGACGGTTATTTACACATTGAAAAGTTCAAAAACTCAAAAGTTCATATTTGGGACTTCGGAGATTTTATAATAGTGAGCCCTCATGACAACCTAAACGAGATTAGAGGTGGTGAGAATACTGACCAACTTTTAGAACTATTAGTAAATCTTGCATTCGTTTATATGGATAAAGATCAAATAAATGATATCTGTAAAATTAACAAGCTTCATACTGGTGAATACATGGCAGGTTACTGCGATAGAGAATGTATACCTCCAGAATGGTTTAGGTTCTTACAATACGCGGAAGTTAGAATAAAAACTCACAACCCTAGCCAGATATACGAAATTTTGCATGGCCTCGTTAGTTTACTATTACTCAAAGTATATGGAAAGTGCAAAGGCCATGAAGTTTCATGTGAAAAAGCAATAGAAATTTTAAAGTCCGCTCTAACTTCAGAAGATAAGAATTTTAGAGCAGAAGTGTGGGAGAACTTAGAACTTGAGCGTTTAGAAGATGTAGACATTAAGAAGTTTTTAGGTCAGGAAATCATTAATGCCTACTACGAGTTACTTTACGATCCAGAGATCAGAGAACGTGTTTGGAAAGAAGAGGTTAGAGAAAAGTCATATTATCTCGACAATTTAATTCTAAATAAATTATTTGGACAGAAAATTTATACGTCGCTCAACTATCTTCATATTCTCGCGGATAAAATATTAAAAGATAAGTTGCCTGAATTATTAACTAGCAACGATATATTCATTAGAATAAATTCTTGGATAGTATTTGGAGAGGAATCTCCTCCTTCGATAGATAAAAAATATTTCTTGGAGTTATTGTCAACTGAAGATTTACATTACAGATTATTACTATGGGAGGAGAGTATTAGCTTACTTGAAAAAGGACTCTTAACTATAAATGATCTAGCAGAAAGAAAGAAATACCTTATCGATCTTGTTAAAAATATTAAGGGAAATGAAAAATATAAATCTGAAAATCTAGCTAACTTACTCAAGAAAATGGGAATTATAAATGAAGCAGAATTAACGTAGTTTTCTCTTTCCAGTGTTGTTAAGATAATCATCTTATTTTAAAATACTAAGGAGAGTTCTAGGAAAATTTTAGGAATCCCAAATGTAAGACCTAACTAGCGAATTAATCTTATCTTGCTATTCCCAAGAATAAACGAGAAAATTTTATAGCGATCAAAGTATAAAATGTACTCAGCGGCGTAGGCCAGCCTGGTAAGGCCGCAGGGCTCATAACCCTGAGGTCCCTGGTTCAAATCCAGGCGCCGCTACCTCACTTTTTGTGATGAGAAGAGGGTCGAATGAAATTATGATTACCGCTGGAAATGCTGAAATCTTAAATTGAATCTTCAAATTATATGTTATGGGTAAACTTTTCGGAACAGACGGAGTGAGAGGTACTATAAATAAAGAGCTAACAATAGAATTAGCTCAAAAGCTAGGGCAAGCTATTGGAACGTTTTTTGGTAAAGGATCAACAATACTGATAGGAAGAGATGCTAGAGCTGGTGGAGATATGTATACTAGAGCTGTGGAGAGCGGTTTATTAAGTGCTGGAGTTAAGGTTTATGAAGGAGGCTTCGCACCTACTCCTGCCTTACAATATGCTGTAAAGACTTTAGGTTATGATGCTGGAGTAATTATTACTGCTAGTCATAACCCTGCGGAATATAACGGAATAAAAGTGATAGATAAGGATGGCGTTGAGATTTCTAGAGATAAGGAGAACGAGATTGAGGATATTTATTTTTCCGGAAAGTTTTATTCCGAGGACTGGAAGGCTTTAACTTACGACGTAAAAAAGGAGGATAGAGTTATAGATAGTTACGTTAAAGGTATTTTAAGTCATGTTGACGTAGAGAAAATAAGGAAGAAGAACTTTAAAGTATTGATCGATGGTGCTAATAGCGTAGGTTCTATAACTTCACCTATCGTTGCCAGGGAGTTAGGTTGTAAAATATATGGTATAAATACTAACTTAGATCCTTTATTCCCTGCAAGGACTCCGGAACCCACTTTTGACAGCCTAAAGGATACTGCGGAGATTGCTAAAGAGCTTAAAGTTGATTTAGGTGTAGCTCACGATGGTGATGCGGACAGAGCAATATTTATAGATTCGCAGGGAAGAGTGCAGTGGGGCGATCGGAGCGGTGCATTATTATCTTATTGGGCTTCAACAAAGGAAAGTAGCTTTCCTAGAAGAATATTTACCGCAGTCTCCAGTTCTGTCCTAGTTCAAGATTACCTTAAGAAATACAATATAGAGGTTGTTTGGACTAAAGTTGGTAGTGTTGATATTGCTCATAAATTAATGGAAGAGAAGGGAATTGCTGGCTTTGAGGAAAACGGAGGCTTCATTTTCCCTCTTCATCAGTATGTTAGAGATGGCGCAATGTCTTTTGCTTTAATGCTTGAAATGCTTGCATCTGAAAATATCTCTTCTGCAGAACTTTTTGATACATTACCAAAGTATTATACAGTAAAAACTAAGGTTTACATAAATAAAAACACGGACGTTGAGAAAATATACGAAACAGTAAAGTCTACATACTCTCAGGGTAATATCATAACTATAGATGGTGTGAAGATAATTACACCGGACTATTGGTTCTTAGTTAGAAAGAGTGGTACTGAGCCTATAATAAGGGTAATGGTTGAGGCTAAAGATAAGGAAAAAGCAGAAAATCTTGCAAATGAGTTAGTAAAGCTGGTAGGTAGTTTAGTATGAAATATAGGCTAATGGATATATTAGCTTGTCCCATGTGCAAGCATTTCCCTCTCCAGCTTATAGTAATTTCTCAGAAAAAAGTCGAGAGAACTACCGATGAGAAAAAGCCTTTGTGCGAACTTTATTGTGCATATAAGAATTCTGAAGTTAAGAACGTCGAAAACCCTCCTTGTGACGAGTGCATAACATATGAAATAGAGGAAGGGGTACTTTACTGCCCAGAATGTAAAAGATGGTATCCAATTATAGACGAAATACCCAGAATGCTACCAGATAAGTTAAGAAAGAAAGAGGAAGATTTAAAATTCCTTGAGAAGAATAAAGATAAGATACCATCTTACATTATAGAGAACGGCGTTCCATTTAATCTATCGAGTTTAAAATGAGCTTATTAATCCGGTTTACAAATGTATTTTTGGTGTAAATGTTGGAAAGTTCATTTCTATCTAATTTAGACGAATGGATAAAGATGCAGAAGAGCTTACTCGCAACTATAAAAGATATGGAAAAGAATGAAAATGATAAAGACATGGATAGGTTAGACCTAATCTTAGCTTCTAGAGTAGCTTTTCAGCACATGATGAGAACTATAAAAGCGTTTGATCAATGGTTACAAGATCCAATGATAATAAAACACATGCCTAAAGAAATGCTGGAAGATGTAAAAAGAACTAGCTGGAGTATATTAGAACAGCTTCTGGAGTTAGATATTAGACACACCAGTGAAGCACGTGATCTAATAAGCAAACTAGGAAAGGAAGGTAAACTAGATCCATTAATTTGGTCTAGGCCATTGTTTGATGAACAGCAGAATCAGAATAATAGGAGAATAACTTTCACTACAATGTAAATTTTATTAAAAATATAGTTCAATTAAAAATAAGTAAAATAAGCGAAATTATTCATTTTTATATATCTAATATCTTCTTCCTCTACTATATCCTCTGTTGGCGTTTTTTAGTTTCAATGTATATTCTTCATCAATAGCTACTATCTTAGACTTTATCTCTGATAAAATCTGATTTAACTGGTTTTTGAAATTATCATCAATTACAGCTTGATTCTCTTCTAGAGCTTCTTCTCCGTTAGTTGATAATTTTAGTTTTTTATTTACTGGGTCACTTTCAATTAGCCCTAAATAAAGCAACGAAGTAAGGTCTTCCTTTATCATTGGACTGAACACATTATTTCCAATTACATTGAATTTATAGCCTAAATCTAAACCTTTTTGCGAGGCCTCGTATAGTAAAGATATCAAAGCCCTTTCGGATATTCCTCCAAATAATTTTATTATATACATCAATTGTACTTTTTTCTTATCTTCTTTTAAAACAGATGGAGTAATTACTTGCTTAGTAATTGTTTTTAATTCCTTAGTTTTTGTCTGTCCAGGCTGTGACAAACTTAATCCCCTATCTTATTTATGTCCTCCTATTATATTAATTAAACGTTTCGTAACAAGTAATGGATCACTACTCCTAGTTATTGCCCCTCCTACCACATAAATGTTTATAGGTAAATCTAAGAGATCTACAATGTTCTTCTCGTTTAATCCTCCAGCAACTGATACCAGTGAGAACTCTGAGATTTGCTTAATTTCATTCTTTAAAGAGGTTACTGTAATTCCACGTTCTTTTTGAACGTCTAATCCCACGTGCAAACCTATTATATCAACTCCTAATTCCTTTAATCTTTTTGCCCTCTTTACTGGATCATTAACATTAATTAAATCAGCTTGGACTACTATTCCTAGTTCTTTTGCCTTATCTACTGCAGATTTTATTGTAGAATCGCTCATTATTCCCAAAACAGTCATTATATCTGCGTTGCCCAATTTAGCAATTTCAACTTCTACGTCTCCAGCGTCAGCTGTCTTTGTATCTGCTAAGAGAATTTTGTCTTTAGCTACTTCTCTTAGTTGTTTCATTCCTCTAATTCCTTCTGCTTTAACTAACGGAGTTCCAACTTCTACTATGTCTACTCCTCCTTCTATTGCCATTTTTGCTACTCTTATCGCATCGTCAAGAGATATGAAATCTAACGCTACTTGTAAGTTCTTTTTACTCGAAATTCTTTCAAGGACTTCGTCTTTCATATGACATAAGCGGACGAGGTAATAATTAAATTAATCTATAAAAGAGTTTTTAAGCTCAAAAGCCGAGTACTTGTTACTGTGATTATGTATTGACAAAGTTCGTAATAGTAACTGGTGGTGTATTATCTAGTGTAGGAAAAGGTACTGTTGCAGCATCCATAGGGCTTCTTTTGAAAGCTAGGGGATACAAAATATCTGTAGTAAAAATAGATCCTTATATCAATGTTGATGCAGGCACCATGAATCCTTATATGCACGGAGAAGTTTTTGTCACAGATGACGGTGCAGAGACCGACTTAGATTTAGGGCATTATGAAAGATTCCTCGATATAGACATGAGTAAGCATAATAATATTACTGCAGGGAAAGTTTATTTTGAAGTAATAAAGAAGGAAAGAGAAGGAAAGTATCTAGGGCAGACTGTTCAAATTATACCGCATGTTACTGATGAAATAAAATCAATGATTAGGAAAGTAGCAGAATTGGATAAGGCAGATATCGTAATAGTAGAAATAGGAGGTACAGTAGGAGATATAGAAAGCTTGCCATTCCTTGAAGCGGTTAGGCAAATGAAGTTAGAGGAGGAAGAACATGATATAGTCTTTATTCACGTTGCGTTAGTAGAATATCTTAATGTAACTGGAGAATTAAAAACTAAGCCTCTGCAGCATAGTGTTCAAGAGTTAAGAAGGATAGGAATTCAGCCTGATATTATAATAGCAAGATCTATAGTACCAATAGATGAGGAAACTAAGAAGAAAATTGCATTGTTCACTAATGTAAAACCCGAGTACATTTTCTCGAATTATGACGTTTCAACAACCTATGAAGTTCCTCTAATTTTAGAAAAACAATCACTTCCTTCAAAGCTTTTATCAAAGCTTTCATTAAAGGATACTCCGCCTAAGCTTGATGATTGGGTAAATTTTGTAAATGCCATAAAGAACGGTAACAAAGTCGTTAGAATAGGTTTGGTAGGAAAGTATACAAAACTAAAGGACAGTTACTTGAGTATAAAAGAAGCAATATATCATGCTTCTGCAATGTTGCACCTTAAGCCTCAAATTGTTTGGATAGAATCTACTGACCTAGAGAAAGATAATGCTGTAGAGGAAAAATTGAAAGGATTAGACGGGATAGTAGTTTTACCTGGCTTCGGAGCTAGAGGAGTAGAAGGTAAATTAAAAGCAATAAAATATGCTAGAGAAAACAATGTTCCATATCTAGGTATTTGCTACGGCTTACAGCTAGCTGTAGTTGAGTTCGCCAGAAACGTTTTAGGTCTTAAAGGTGCTCATACTACTGAAGTTGATCCTAATACACCTTATCCTGTCGTCACTTTGCTAGATGAGCAAAAAAGAGTTACGCAAGTAGGAGGAACTATGAGATTAGGTGCACAGAAGATTATTCTTAAAGAAGGTACAATAGCTTATAACCTTTATGGAAAATCAGAAGTTTATGAAAGACATAGGCATAGGTATGAGGTTAATCCAGAATATGTAGATAAACTGCAGTCTGCTGGTATGATAATCTCTGGAGTTAGTGAGAACGGCCTAGTTGAGATGATAGAATTAAAGGATCATAAGTTCTTTGTAGCTACTCAAGCTCATCCAGAGTTTAAGAGCAGACCTTTAAGACCTTCACCTTTATTTGTTGGATTCTTGAAGGCTGCTGCCGGACTCTGAGAGTACTATAATAATCCTATCATATTTTGATTTTATCATTTTTTTAATTCCCTTTTCACCATTCTCATATGAAATTTCTATTAATCCTGCATTTTGTAATTCTGCTACTTGTGAGCTTATATTTCCTTTTGACATCATCAGTTCATTACTTAATTCTGTTATACTCTTTGGTTTTTCAGCTACTAATTTTAGTATATTTATTCTAGTCATTGAAGAAAATGCAGTTGAAACTCTTAGTATATCTTCTGGATCTGTTACTACAAGTTCCATGAATAAAAAGCTGACAAATACTTTGTTCAAAAGTCTTTTGCCGTGAAAAACGCTAAGTCATTCTTTTATATTAGTTAGATAATTGATTAGGAAGAGGAGATTTATATTGCAAGCTAAAGTTGAGAATCCATTAAAGAACATTAAATCAGCTGTAAATAAAATTGTATTAGTTAAACTTAAAGATGGCTCTGAGTACATTGGTAAATTAGAACAGACTGACGGTACAATGAATTTAGTACTTAGAGACTGTACTGAACTTAGAGAAGGTACTGCAGAACCGGTAGCAAAATATGGCAGAGTTCTAATAAGAGGTAGTAATGTTCTCTTTATAAGTATTGATTATGAAACGATAATGAATAAAGAAAAATAATTTTAAAACATCAAACGAAAGTGAAAGTATAATGAAAAACATCGTAGTTGAACCTGCAAGGGTTCAAGATATTAATAATTTGCCTGTAGAATTAGTAGAAAGAAAAGGCACAGGACATCCGGATTATATTGCTGATTCTGCTTCAGAAGAAGCTAGCAGAAAATTATCCTTATATTACCTAAAGAAATTTGGTACAATACTTCATCATAATTTAGATAAAACTCTTGTAGTAGGCGGCCAAGCTCAGCCAGAATTTAAAGGAGGAGAAGTCATACAACCAATCTACATTATAGTTGCAGGTAGGGCAACTACTGAGGTTAGAACCGAAGATGGTATTCAGAACGTTCCTGTAGGTACTATAATAGTTGAAAGCGTTAAAAACTGGATAAAGAATAATTTTAGATATTTAGATCCAGAAAAGCACGTTATTGTTGATTATAGAGTGGGTAAAGGATCTACTGATCTTGTTGGAATATTTAATAAAGGCAAGACGGTTCCTTTATCTAATGATACAAGCTTCGGGGTTGGATTTGCTCCTTTCTCTACATTAGAGGAATTGGTATATCAAACAGAAAGAATGTTAAATTCTAAAGAAGTAAAATCTGAACTTCCAGAGATCGGCGAGGATATAAAAGTCATGGGATTAAGAAGGGGTAAGGAAATAGATCTTACAGTAGCAATGTCAACTATAAGCGAGTTAATAGACGATACTAATCATTATTTAGCAATTAAGGAGGAAGCTAAGCAGAAGATTTTAGATTTAGCAAGCAGATTAGCTCCTGACTATAAAGTTAATGTTTACATAAACACTGGAGATAGAGTCGATCAAGGAATTTTGTATTTGACAGTCACTGGAACTTCGGCTGAGCATGGAGACGACGGAATGACTGGTAGAGGTAATAGAGGAGTTGGCCTTATAACACCTATGAGACCGATGTCGTTAGAAGCAACAGCTGGTAAAAATCCAGTAAATCATGTTGGTAAGATATATAACGTAATGGCAATGCTAATCTCTAAGAAGATTATAGAGGAGACTAAAATTAGGAATGTTCAAGTTGAAGTTCTAGGCCAAATAGGTAGGCCAATAAATGATCCTCTTGTTGTTAATGTGGAAGTTGGCACGGAAAACGGTAAAATATCTGATGATTTAAAGAACGAGATTAATGGAATTGTAGACGAATATCTAGAATCATTTAATAAAATCACAGAACTAATATTAGATGGCAAAGTTTCCATGTTTTGATTTTTGTCTCCTATATTCTTCAATTATGTTCTTTATATCATTAATATCCATTTCTTTCTGGATTTCTTTCTCTTTACTTAATTTACGTATATCATCTAGTATATTTGATTTACAGATTATGAAGTCTTTTCCTACATAATTAAATATTGAAGGATTAACTTCTTCTCCTAAAATTTTGACTTTATAATCTGAGATTTCGATAAGCGAGTTAGATTTTATAATATTTACTTTTCCCTCTACTAAATCATTAATAATTCCTTCAAGCTTATTTATTTTGTCCGAGTAATCCTTTATTATTTCTTGAAGTTTTAAAATTGATTTGTTTCTTTCCTCTAATTCCGTTTTTAGTCTATACAACCTTCTATCTCTTTCAACCTCTGCGTTAAACTGTGTTCTTATCTCATATAATTTCTTTTCTAATTCATATTTTTCATTTAATAGCCTTGTAATAGTCCTTCTTAATCTAAATATTTCATGCTTTAATTCAGAATTCTCTGTAAATGTTTTATTCTCTGGCTGTTTTTCTTTAACCTCAGTTTTCTCTACTTTTATGATTTCCTTATTCTCTTCCTCTGCTATCTCATTTTCAATCTGTTTCTCTATACATTCTGCCACCGTCTTTCCTTCGATAATGCACTTATATATTGCGTACTCATCTATATCTAGGTCGAGTTTTCTTATAGTAGAAGACGCTTGAGACAGTTTGTTTTCTAATTCTTTATACGCTTTTAACGCAGCAGCTAACGAATCTCTGATGTGAGGATCTGTAATATTTAAGTTATGTTTTTCAGAATATTCTTGAAGTAATTTTTGTTTTTCATCTACACTTAAGGACTTATCTGGCACATATAATTTTGCTTTTAGTATTCCTGCTATCTTTTTTACAGCATCTGGCACAGGGTTTACATCAGTAGCTATTATTATTGCCGAACCTTTTTCTGATAATTTATTTATTATTTCTTCTCTATCAATTCCTTTTTTAGATTCTAAAATTACTGGATTACCATGAATATCTATTGCAGAAATTCCTACAAATATTCCTGGATCAATTCCTACTATTATAGGCTTTTTCTCTATCTTTTTGTTAGTTTCAAAATCTATCTTAGTTTTATACACTGGTCTAATTTCTAAGTTAACGTCATGTCCACTCATCTTTTTAACTAGTCCATAAAGCCTTTCTCTTGGTGCGTAGACTATGAATGTAGCATTTTCTAAACCGCTCTTTGATCTCCTTAATATTACGTCATAGTCTATGTTATTCCTATCTAGAGTCTCTTTTACCTCTTTAAAAACCCTTAATATTAATCCCCTAATATGTCTTTTATACCTATTAGAGCTCATTCCTCCTGGCCCTAAGTGTCTACCTCGGGAAATTATTATCTTAGTTTTATTTTCTGTGAGCTTAATTTTAGTTCCTGCACCTTTTAGCGCCAAATAAGCAGCTAGGTATGCTGTCTTACTAGGATTAGGCTTTCCTTGTATTTCTATACCCATGTTTTTGGCTACTTCCCTTATATCCATAAATCTTCCATCATTGTAAGTTACTTGGACTAGTTCTACATTATCTGGAAATAGGCTAATTATTTTAATTACTTGCCTATCATTTTCTCCAAGTTCGTATATATTATCCGTTGCTACGATAGAAACTTCGTATTCCCAAGCTAATCTAATTATCTTAGATATGCCTATTTCATCGTATTTTTGAACTATATTCCCATTCTCATCCAAGATTACTACCGAGTATTTTGCGTCTAGTAGATTAGCAGGACTACTGCCCGGATTTATATCTATTCCCATAATCCTCATGCTTTCCCCTTGATAAAATCCATTACATAGTTCAAATCTTCAGTTATATTGTATTTTTTACTGAAAAATGAAATTATATTATTAATATCTCTATTTAGCAGATTATCGTCGCCTTGCTTCCATTGAGGCCAGTCAATTATATAAGGACTCTCGTTATCTCCTATAATTATATTATAAGGACTTAAATCTCCATGTACCATTTTATTACAATATAAATATGCAATCCTAAGGGATCCTATTATTGAATCTAATACTTCCTTAGGGTTATTTAACTCTGCCTTAAGTAAGCTTGGCCCTTCTATGTATTCCATGGCTACTGCATTATAAGCGTAACCTAGAGGTTTTGGTACTTTAGCTAAATTTTCTGATAAACATTTTAATGCAATATATTCATTCTTTGCATTATCAAGCGTTATTGAAATCCAGCTTCTTTTTTCTCTATAACCTCTCAGTTTCCTAGCATTTTTATAACTAGAATTTCCTACTCTATGGAATTTTACTATTATAGTATTATTGTCAAAATCATATCCGTAGTACACATTGCTCTCTTTTCCTTCTCCTATTATTAGACCTAGTCTATTTAGAATTTTATTCACATAAAGCATTTTTATTGCTAGAATATCCAAGCCCGTAAACGTTATTTTATACGCTCTTTTACCAGTGATTATGTCCCATGAGATAGCTCTTAAATTCCTTAACTTTTCTAAAGAAATTCTTAATTCAGTATCAGTAAAGTTTAATCTATCTTTTAATTCCTCTTCAGTCAAATATTCATATTTATCTTTTAATTCCACAAACGTTTTAAGTACTAAATAGTCCTCAGGAAGCACCAATGAAGCTTTTTCTGCTAAAGTAAGGGATGGCATAAGAATATTAATATTAAATTAGCGTTAGGGTTATTATTGTTTATCATTAGTTTCTTTAACTACTTTAATTATTTTTGACTTTCCAGGTAAAATCGATAGCACCTCATTTTTAAGTTCTTTTCCAGCATTTATAGAGTTCGCCTCGCTAAGTATTTTTACTATTCTATCTGCGGTTCTTTCCAATTCATCACCAGGGGAAATTAGTACGTAATTTTTAACTTTAGCCGAAACACTATTTTCTGAACCAACAATAATTTCAAGGGAATCATTTATCTTGAAACCGATTGCTAAGTTTAATTTTACCGATTTAATATAATTCTTCTTTCCATATATCATAAAGGAACCTTTTGGCAAATATTCCCCGGCAGGCGGGCTTTTAGACACTTGGCTTCCGTAAACCCAAAATACATCAACTGCGGCTAAACCTAATTTCCATGCCTTTGAATAGCTTGCCGCAATGACTGCAGCATCGTAAATATCTTGTTCTGTAATATTTTTAGGGTTTTTAATTATAGTAGCAGCAGCACCTTGGATATCTGCGTGCAAAAATATGTCGTTATCCTCTAGGAGTTTTCTTACTAAGCTTTCGTTTTGGTCAGCGTCTTTACCAGCTATTACTAAGAATCCATTAGTAGTGAAACTCCACCTATATTTCTCATACCATTCTTTCTTCCTTATTGATAATTTTCTCCCTTCTTCTTCTTTTTTTATCTCAATTTCGATTTCATTAAGTTTTCTTTTCAATTCTTCTAGAGTTTCTTTAGCTTTCTTACTTTTTTGCGCGTATTCCTTTGCTTTATCAAAATATAGTGAAGCGTTTTTAGCTACTGATAATTTAGGGTCTATTTCTATTTCCTTACCCTCAAGCTTAATCTTCTTTTCTTTATTCTTTATAGCATTCTCAACCTCCATGTAATGTTCCATTATTTCTTTACCTATTTTTCTTAGTTCTTCCGCCTTCTCTTCGTATTCCTTTATGTTTTCTTCTATTTGTTGGATAGTTTTCTCAAGCTTTTTCTTTTCTCCTTCAATTTTTTCAGTTATCTTTTGTATCTCTTTTTGTTTAGTTAGCTCGAGAAAATATTCGTCTATGACGTCATTAAAGCTATTTCCTTTTTCGCAACCTTCAAACTCTATTGGCATAAAATTTATCCCTTTTTGAATGCAAGGCGTTATTTTACCCTCAGCAATAGATTTTTCCAATTTTTCATACTCTTCCTCTGCATTAGTAGACTCAGTTAAATGTAATGCAAATAGTATATCCTTAGGTACGACTACCTTATTTAGTTTTGGTGGCTGTGCATAAGGTAAGCCGGGCTTTACAACTCTATCTTTAAATTCCTTATACTCTGTAGAGAATTTTATTTTATCTTGTTCATCTAATACTAAGAGCAAACCTCTAGGTAATAATTCAACTATTATCTTCATACCATTATTTAACGCAATTTTAAGGATTCTTTCCTTGTCTATTATTTGAACGTCTGAGATTACGAGATCTCTTATTAATTCCCTTAGGGATTTAGCTTTATTCCCAATTTCTTTTTGGATATCATATTTTGTGAAGTTTATTCTAACTCCGGGCTCTATTATTAGATTTTTATCAGAATTCTTGCAATGCAACTTAAATATGAATACGTTATCCAATTTTTCCAAATTGTATATGTTATCTATTCTACAGCCTATTAGCTCGTTTTTATTTTCAACTATCCATGCTAGTAAATCTATATAGCTCATGGAATTTTTCCTTGGTAACTTTATAGCCATCTTCTTACATTTTAGAAATGTGGATATTGAAGATAAAATTCTCTTAGTGAGGGGGATATTGGGGTCCATAGCAGGAGTAATTTCTGCTTTTTCTAGTTCTTTCATTTATGCAGCAATAACTGTTTTAGTTTCATATATTATTAGTATTCCAATAGTAGTATTCTATTTCAAGATCAAGAGAAACTGGCTAGTTTTTGGTAAAGGCAGTTTAACACTAGCTATAGCTTGGTTTTTAATACTAGTTTCTGTATATAATGTGTTTGGATAACATGCAAAGCAAGTTTATTGCTGATGCAATGCTAGGTAAGCTAGCTAGATGGCTTAGAATTTTAGGGTATGATACTTATTATAGTAATGACATCGAAGATTGGAAGGTTATAAAAATTGCTGAGAAAGATAAAAGAGTTATATTAACAAGAGATAGAGGCTTATGTATTAGGGCTAAGAAAAAGGGTTTAGAGTGCTTTCTTATTCCTCCAGATTATGATATTATATCAATTTTAGCTAAGCTTTCTATAAAATATGGAATAGATTTAGAGGCAAGGATTGAAGCTTCTAGATGCTCTGAATGTAATGGAATTCTAGAAAAAGTTGATGAAAATAGATGGCGTTGTACAAGATGTAAGAAAGAATATTGGAAGGGAAAGCACTGGAAGACAATCGAAGAGATACTTATTAAGGCAAAATCAAAGAAAGAAAAAGATGAGCTTAGTTACAATTCAAGAACTAGGAATAGAGGAGGGCAAAACACTAGTCAAGATAGCAAGACAAGCAATAATGAAAAAATTGGGGTTGCAAAGCTCAATTAGCTATAAGGAAAGTGAAGCACTTAATAAGAAAGGCCTAGCCTTTGTTACCCTGGAAACCCTTTTAGGAGAGACCACTACTTTACGCGGATGCATAGGTTACGTGGAAGCAGTTGCTCCATTAAAGGAGATAGTTAAAAATGCGGCAATAGCTGCTGCATTTTCTGATCCAAGATTTCCTCCGTTAATGAAAGATGAGATTAATAACATAATCATCGAGGTTACGGTATTAACTAAACCAGAGGAAGTAGTAGTTGACGATAGGAAAGAATTACCCAAAGTAATAAAAGTAGGCAGAGATGGTCTTATAGTTGAAAAGGGAATATTATATAGTGGACTATTATTACCTCAAGTTCCTATGGAGTACTGCTGGGACGAGGAAACATTTTTAGCAGAAACTTGCTTAAAAGCAGGATTGAGCCCAGATTGCTGGTTAGATAAGAACGTTAGAATAAAAAGATTCGAAGGTATAATATTTAGAGAAAAATATCCTAATTCGGATGAAATTCTTATGATAAAGCCCTCTGATGTTAAATGTAAACCGTTTGATTTTTCAGAGTAGATATCTTCGGTTTATTTAAAGCAATCGTTTTCTGCTTCTATATTTATATGAACGTTATACATAAGGAATACGTAAAAATGTACTAACCATAATGATTAGAGATACTACTAATAAGGTATTTAACGTAAAATTCATGTGGATAGAACATTGATGTAACTTTTTAAGGGTGTTAATTAATATACAACAAGTGGATTGACATGAGTGAAGAAGAGTATGCAGAACTTTTTACTGATGAAGTAAGAGATGCTTTAAAAGATGCTTTAAAAGATATGAAAAATCCCGTTGATGTATATGTTTTTATAGACTCAAAAGATACTAATTGCAACTATTGTGGATTAACGAAGAAATTATTGGAATTCATTAGTGAAGCGGCTCCACAAAAGGATGGAAAGAGCTTACTTCAAGTTCACGTTGAGGATAGAGGAAGTGGAGATCCAGAAGTGGAAAAGGTATTCAAAGAGTTTAAAGTAGAAAGAGTTCCAACAGTAGCCTTCTGCAAAGGATACATAAGATGGACTGGAGCTCCAGTTGGTGAAGAAATAAGAGCTTTAGTAGAGACAATTGTAAGACTATCTCAAGGAGAAAGCGGCTTAAGCCAAGAAACAATTCAGGCTATAAAAGATAAATTAAACGGAGAAGTAAAAGTAGAAGTTGTAGTTACTCCTTCCTGCCCTTACTGTCCTTACGCTGCACTTCTATCACATATGGTAGCATATGAGGCTTGTAAAGCCAATAAGTGTGACATATTGTCAGAAGTAGTTGAAGCGTATGAGAATCAAGACATTGCAGATAAGTATCAAGTAATGTCAGTACCAACGTTAGCTATAAATGAATCAGTTGAATTTATAGGAGTTCCTAATGAAGAGAATTTTGTAAATACCATCTTAGAAAAGCAAAAGGTAAAATGAGCATATTTTTTAATTAAGCTTATATCTTTTGAATTCTCATTTAAAGTTGAAATCATGAAGACGCTTGTTATTAAGCTTACAGATGAAGAGTATAAACAATTGGAAGAAGAGGCTAGTAAACAGGGCTTTGCTATACTTAGTTATTACGTTAAGTATAAGTTACTATCATCACCTTCAAATGATGGAATAAATACTTCTACTACAATGACAAGTGGTAATATTACTCCACAAATTATAGATGAGATTACAAAGAAGCTAGAAAGAAAAATTCAAGATATGGTTAATCCATTTACAGCTGAAGTAGAGAACTTAAAACAAAAAATAGCTGATTTGAGTGAAAAAATTGATGAATTAGAAAGCAAGAAAAGCGAAGAGTCAGAAGCTAAATACGAAAAACAACGTCAATATTCTCAACCAAGCGGTGAAAAGAAGAAAACTGTCATGGATATTCTTAAGTCACAAGGTGCAATATATGAGAGCGAGGTAAAGCTTAAGAATCCTGACTTATTCTTTGAAAAAATTGAAAAGCAAGGTGGGAAAGTCCTATATACTGATAAAGAAAGAATAGCCGTAGATGTTGATTTCTTTAATAATTTCGTAAAGAAACTTTCAGATATTCACACTTCAGATGATGTAGAGGCACAAAAGTACCTCACTAAGCAAGAACATAAATTATTCCAAAAATTGAGACAATTGGGAATAATATACTTCGATAATAATACTAAGGCATGGAAGTTATCTGGAATTTAAATTTTGGTAAAGTTACGCCTTGTTGTCCTTGGTATTTGCCATGGTAGGGGTTCTCAACTGGTGTTAATGTCCTGGCGAAAATAAGGTGAAGGAATCTAGTCCCTCTCTTTATCTTTACTGGAAAGGCTGAACCTAGTACTTCTATTGTGAGCTGACCTTCAAAGCCTGCATCTACTATTGTAGGTGGTACAAAAAGACCTAGCCTGGCAAAAGATGACCTCAAGTTGACAAAAGCCATTACGTCGTTCGGCAGTTTAACGTATTCCTCAGTAACTAGCAGTACGTGTTCGTTAGGGTAAATGATGAATTCATCGCCTTTCTCTATCTCGTAAAATGAACGCGGATCTTTTCCATCTTCATATATTTCGTCAGTCTTCTTAAAGCGGGCTATCTCTCCGCCCACTCTTAAATCGACCCCGTTCTCTCTTATAGTATCTTGAGTAAGAGGAGAAATTACTATCCAACCCTTTTCTAGGTAATATTTTAAATCTCTATCTCCAAGAATCATAAATATCTACTATTTTTCCTCTTGCAAGAATATATTTTATAAGGGAAATGGCTTCAGAGTAACTCTGATACTTCATCCTTCCGGCTTGCCGGTTTTCATCATCAAATATATTATATCGTAATTCAAACTTTTATTTATGGAGTTTAAAATTATAGCTGAATACTTTGATAGACTAGAAAAGATCTCTTCTAGGCTTCAACTTACATCATTACTTGCGGATCTTTTTAAGAAAACTGATAAAAATGTTATTGATAAAGTTGTATATTTAATTCAAGGTAAACTATGGCCAGACTTCTTAGGAATGCCAGAATTAGGAATAGGTGAAAAATTCCTTATAAGAGCATTATCAATAGCTACGAGTGTAAGCGATGATGAAATAGAAAAAATGTATAAATCGGTAGGAGATCTAGGACAAGTAGCTTTTGATATAAAACAAAAACAACAATCTGCAAGCATTTTAGCGTTTTTAGGAGCACAAAAGGCTTCAAAACCACTGACTGTAGAAAAAGTTTATGATGACTTAACAAAAGTTGCTACAAGCACTGGAGAAGGTAGTAGAGATATTAAAATCAGACTATTAGCAGGATTACTTAAGGATGCTTCTCCACTTGAAGCTAAATATTTAGTTAGATTTGTTGACGGTAGGTTAAGAGTCGGAATAGGAGACGCTACAATATTAGACGCACTAGCAATAACTTTTGGTGGCGGGCAGAACTTTAGGCCTATAGTCGAAAGAGCATACAATTTAAGGGCTGATTTAGGTAATATTGCAAAAATATTAGCAAATGGTGGAATTGAGCAACTGAAGAACATTAAACCTCAACCAGGCATTCCAATAAGGCCGATGCTAGCCGAAAGATTATCAGACCCTGCAGAGATGTTAAGTAAAGTAGGCAATCTTGCATTGGTTGATTACAAGTATGATGGAGAGAGAGGACAAATTCATAAAGCAGGAGATAAAATTTTCATATTCTCTAGAAGATTAGAAAATATAACAAATCAATATCCTGACGTAGCAGAGTATATTTCAAAATACGTTAAAGGCAATGAGTTCATAGTTGAAGGAGAAATAATACCAGTAGACCCAGAAACTGGCGAAATGAGACCTTTCCAAGAATTGATGCATAGGAAAAGGAAGTCTGACATTCACGAGGCTATAAAAGAGTACCCAGTTAACGTATTCTTGTTTGATTTAATGTACTATGAAGGAGAAGATTATACAGTAAAGCCGTTATCAGAAAGACGCAAGAAGCTAGAATCTATAGTTGAAGATAACGATTATGTGCATATAGCTACTCATATCATAACTGATAATGTAGAAAAACTAAAGGAATTCTTCTATCAAGCAATCTCTGAAGGCGCAGAGGGCGTGATGGTAAAATCTCTGGCACCAGACGCAATATATCAAGCAGGATCAAGAGGCTGGCTTTGGATAAAGTTTAAGAGAGATTACCAGAGCGAAATGGCAGATACTGTAGACCTGGTAATGGTAGGAGCTTTCCACGGTAAAGGAAGGAAAGGAGGCAAGTATAGTTCCTTCTTAATGGCTGCATATAACCCAGACAAGGACGTTTTCGAGACTGTATGTAAGGTTGCTTCTGGTTTTACTGACGCAGAGCTTGACGATTTACAGAAGAAAATTGCAGAGTTAAAAAGAGATTCCCCTCACCCAAGAGTTGTCTCAACCATGGTTCCGGACGTTTGGTTGACTCCGGCTCTTGTTGCTGAGATAATTGGGGCTGAAATAACTATATCTCCTTTACATACGTGCTGTAAAGATCAATATGCAGAAGGTGGTTTATCAATAAGATTCCCAAGATTTATAAGATGGAGGCCAGATAAGAGCCCAGAAGACGCAACTACTAATCGTGAAATTCTTGAGATGTATAAGAGCCAATTAAAGAAGATCGAAGAAAAGCCGTCAGATCAAAATGTATAAGTTTTTATAAAATAACTCATAGTTATGTTTTGTGTTCTTCGATATTAAGAAGTCTGGTGCAATACTTTTAGGTAATAACTTTACAGTAGATGGGCATTATGAGCGAAATTTTAGAGTTGTGACTCATTTTCATGCTGACCATATTTTGCAATTAAATAAGAGTATATCAACTTGCATTGGGATTATATCAACTCCTCCAACTCTTGAAGTTCTTTCAGTTTTAGGATATGAGATACCTAAGAAAAAGGCAATGGGAATAAGTTATGGTGTAAAAATTGCAATAGAAGATGAGAAAATAGAACTAGTTCAAGCAGATCATGTATTTGGATCTGCTCAAGTAGTTGTAACAAATTCCAATGGCGAAAGTGTAGGTTATACTGGAGATTTTAAGAACCCAGGTAAAGGTACTCCTATTCTTAATACTGACGTATTAATTGTTGATACTACCTACGGAAAACCGGGATTTAGAAGAAAATTTAGAGATGAAGTTGAAATCTTATTTTCAGATTACGTAAACGATTCGTTAATTTATGGACCAGTAAGAGTTTATGCTTACTATGGAAAAATTCAAGAGGCTATGAAAATACTGAGGAGAAATGGAATTTCAGCCCCTTTTATAGTAGATGGTAAAATAAAAGAAGTTACAGATATTGCAATAAAGTATGGCCTAGAAATAAAAGACGTTTTCTCAGCTAAGAGTCCTGAAGCTAAGGATATAATAAAAGATGGTTGGTACGTTGAATTTAAACATTTTCATGAGTTCAAAAATAGGGACTCTAAATTTACAAATTTTGCATTATCGGGATGGGAATTCTCTAGTCCAATAAGAGATGTGGATAATAAATCTAAAATAGTTGCACTCAGTGATCATGCAGATTTTGATGAGCTAGTTTATTATGTAGATTCTTCCTCTGCCTCTTTAATAGTAACTGATGGAGGAAGAAAAGGTTACTATAAGGAATTTGCAGAATATGTTAATAGATACTTAGATAAGAAGGCTATTAGCTTGCCTAAAGATTAAATAACCATCTTTTCCTCAATTAGCTTTTCTTCCTTAAATCTATCAGGAGAGAATATCTGTATAAATCTATTTTTCTTATTATCAGCTATTAAATCTGACATTATTTTCCCAGCATAAGGCGCAAACATCATTCCGTGACCACTATATCCTGCATCAATAAATAATCCTTCTGGCCAATCATTTCCATAACCCATTACATGAGAATGGTCCGGAGTCATTTCATAGTATCCAGACCATCCTCTTAGAATTCCTATACCTTCTATTCCCTTAACAACTTCTCTTAGTCTCTTTAAGTACTCTATTGAATCTAAGAATGATATTGAAAATTCCTTAAACCCAATATCTTCCTTCTCTATACCTCCTATTATTTCGCCTTTTAATGTATGAGAGAAGTAAATTTCCCGCTTGAAGTCTATAACCAGTGGTTTAATTCCAAATTTTACATCTTCAGTTATAAATATTTCCTTTCTATCCGGATATATAGGCAAGTTTATGTTAGCAGTCTTTAGTAATTCCCCAGACCATGCTCCTGCAGTAACTATTACCACATCATCTTTTATCTCCTCTCCACTTTCTAGTTTAATTCCTGTAATTTTCCCATTATTGTGCAGAATTTTTGATACTTTTGCATATTTTATATCTACTTTATCCTTAATCTCTTCATAGTAACTATAAAGTATATAATCGTGATGAAATGCTCCATCTTGAGGAGCAAAATAGCAAGTTCCGTTCACCTTAAGAAACTCAAACTCTCTGCACTCTAGAAATTTTCCGCTAATAGAATAAGAAGACCATAAAGAATGTAATTTTTTAAAACTCTCTATTAGATTTTCATCATGTAATAACCATAAATATCCTGTTTTATATATTAAAGGATTATATTTTAATTCTTTCTTTTGAGATATTAAATATTTTATCCCTTCTAATGCAAACTCTATATTTTCTTTGCTATAGAAATGATACCTGAATCTACTAGCGTTCCTACTACTGGAACCATAACCTATCCTACTCTGTTCAACAAGAATTATACCCTTAACTCCTTTTTTAACTAAATGATAAGCTAAACTTAGCCCATGACCTCCTGCTCCTATTATTATCATTTTACCACATTGAATATAAGGGAGATCTGAAAGTTATCAGCTTATTGCTATTTAAATAATCTCCAACTAGGAAGCTACATATTTTTCCTTGGCAATACCCTGTAGAAATTCCTAGAGTTCTTTTAATCTCCTCAACAATTCTATAACCTTTATTATACTGCTCCTCTACATCTTTCAGTTTAATGTCCTCACATTCGCAAACGTAACCGTTACCAAAGAAATAAGGTGAAATACTACTGCTTTCTTCTTCTCCCTCACTATAATAATGATAAAGATAGGTCTCCTTTAGTTCAGTGTAAAATTCGTCTATAGCTTCGTTAAATATTATTTTCCCACTTAAGAATGAAAGCTCGTAATTACAAATCCCTCTCATCCCGCCCGTCACATAGTAATTATCGTTAACTTTTCCATTTAAATTATGTATTGGAAGATAAATGTGAAGTTTATAGTAATAATTGTATTCAATTCCTAGATTATTAGCTATTTCAATTCTTGGTTGTCTAACTATAGCAAAAACTATAGCATCTACAATTTCCTTTCCATAATCATGATAAAGCACAATTTTCTTTCCTTTTCTTGAAGCCTTGAGTTCCCTTACTTTTAGAATGTCTATTCCTTCATTTTCCGCCAATTCAAGATATTTTTTGGAGAAATTTTCTGTACCTTTTTTCAGGATTATCTTTGACTTGGAAATTAATGCAGTTCTTATGGCATCATCAGTAGAGCCTATAACTACTACATTTTTAAATAAATTCAAGAATTTCAGATACATCCTGCGTGATATTATCCCAGGTAAATCGTTACCAGGAAATACTGGAGGTAAGAATCTTGAACCGGAGGCTAAGATAACCTTAGCAGGTTTTCTTATTACTAGATATTTATCTTTTAGCCTAAAAACTAGCCCTTCATTAAACCTTCCAATAAACCTACCATCGACTATTTTGTTTGAGTTATCTTTAATTATTGATTTAATTTTATCTTTTAAACTACAGTCTTTACATAAAGGATCTAAAAATATTTCGTCGTCAAAATTTGGAGAAATTAAAATGCAATTTTTACAATTTTCTAAAGCAGAAAGCCCGCTAATTCCCCCGCCTATTATTATTTCGTCTATTTTCTCGTTTATCTCAACCTTTATTTCATGGCTCTCATTGTAGTACTCAGGTAAGTTTAGAAATCTGGGAATATTATTTAGTATAAATTGACTTCTGAGAAACTTACTATGTATTATAGAAGAATTGAAATTTATTGAAAAATGATTACCATAATGAAAATACTTTTCAAAATTCTCACATACCCTAATTCTTTTGCCATCTTCTATCACTTCAGTATAAGGCAAACCTTCCTCGCAATCTTTGGGAAATCTATATCTCTTGTGCTTCTTACTTTTGATGTATTTCATAATCTTAATACCTCTACTAATGCTCTTCCATCAGATTTTTTATTTTGCACGTTAAATAACTTTAATATTGTTGGTGCAATATCTATAATTCTAACTTCCATTCTTTCGTGAGTTTTCTTTATCTTATCTCCATAAGCAAAAAATACTCCATACATATCTTCTTTTCTAAAATAACCATGATCTCCAGTTGAGGTTTTATACGGTATTACTTGCTTAATTATCTCATCGTCATTACTTTCAACATCACTACTCATTCCGTATAAATATCTTGGTGTTATTTCTATATCTCCTTCTCTATCTCCTGCAGGACTCTCTTTTTCATAGATTCTTGTAAAAACTTTTTCTCCATCGTCTACTATATTTTCTAGATTTCTAACAATATATTTAACAAGCTTCGGAAATTCCTCTTTACTTACTATTCCATTTTCTTCTCTGTCTTTTAGATTTATTCTTATTATCCCCCCACCTCCATAGAATGCTTTAGTTCTTCTCCAATCAATTTTTCCATCTTCAATTTTTAACACATTTATTTTTTCTAATATCTTATTAATATATATCTTCTTCTTAATCTTAGATATGCCATGATCAGAACATATGAAAATTGTATCTGCATATCTTGAGTTTAATTCGACAAACTTATCTGCCAATTTATATGCGTTAAATATAACATCTAAAGCTCTAGAATCATCTATACCATATAGTAAATGCTGCAGATTATCTATAGTTGGCAAGTACGTAATTGCAAAATCCCAGCTAATTTTTGTTAAAAGATATTCAGTATATTTATAAAAGAAATTATATGATAATTCTACGGTTTTCATATATTCGTCAAAAGAAATCAGACCTTTATTTAATGATTTATAATCTCCATCCAAAATTATTCCTTCTTTCAAAGCAACGTTTTTCCAAACTTCATCCAAAAGAGTTTTATTATTACTCCAATCAGTAAAAAATGATGGAGGAGTTAGATAAATATCTTTCTCCCTAGCATGTAAAAAAGCTGTACCATTAACCTCCTTCCCTCCACATTTAGCATTAAATTCTATTGGGTTACTCCACTCTCCTTGAGCTAATTTTACTTCCCTACCATCTGGTAAGGTTATATAAAATGTGCTGTTATCAATTTTTACATTCCACTTATTACCTAATATTTTATTTTCTCCTTCTTTAAGCATATAGCCCTTAGTACATTTTTTAATTTTAGATTTGTAAGGATCAAATAATATTACATTATCAAGTTTCCACTTATCTGGTAAAGCTTGAGGAGCAGATGTCACAAGGACTTTGTAACCTTTTTTTCCTAAAATACTCCATATAGGTTCTGCAGTTAATGAAGAACTGTTATAGGCAGTTAATGGATATGAAAGTTTTCTTCCTTTAACAAAAATTTTTGGTGAAACAATTCCGTGGTTTTTAGGTTGCAATCCTGTAAAGAGTGAAGCTAAAGCTATTGGAGTTATTGCAGGATATACACTTTCTAATCTGCCATAAACTCCTTCCTGTGAAAATTTGTATAAAGTATTAAGGTGATAAAGAAAATTATCAACTAAATGAAATGCCATTCCATCTATTACTGCTAGTATTACCTTCAATTGCTCACCTTATTCTCTTAATTTCTTTTCAAGCTCTTCCCTTAACTTTAACGTTTGGATCATGTTAATATGTTGCCTATAAATTTTACCTTTAGTATCAAAGCTGAGTGCAAATTCATATACTCCTTTATCGTCCTTAAATTGTCCAAAAACGTCGTATCTATTTTTATATTGTTGAAGAAATTTGATATCCAAAGAATCGTCAACTATATTCGGATCCATTTTTTTCAAAATTTTTAGTAATTCATCCCTTATATCATTCATTGAAACTTCACTTCCCTTTTGATTAAGTCAATTACGCCTTCTATATCATATATTTTACTTTGAAAAATTTTTAGGTCTGGTCTTAGAGACAAAATAGTCTTAGTAGTCATAGGGCCTATACTAACTATTTTATAGCAATTCTTAAGAGAACTCGCTACAGCCTTTGCTATTTCAGAGCTAGTCAGTACTACCACGTCGATCTTACAATTTTCCAGATAATCTTTACTTTTTTCTAGTTCTTCCTTATTGATAATAGTATCATAATCATAAATTTCGTGATATTCAATATTCTGAAGCGAATTCTTTAGATCATTAGAAGCCTTCTTACTTCTTATGGCAGTTAATGATTTTATTCCTTTACTTTTAATGAAGTCCGCTAAGTCTAGACTATCATAATTTGGAGGATAAAGAGAATTAATCCCATGAGCAATCAGCTCTTTCGCAGTACTTTTACCTATAGAGAAGATTTGTTTTCCTTTTATTTTATCAAAATCATGAAAGCACTTTACTGCATTAGAACTTGTAAAAGCATAAGCTTCTGTTAAAGGCAAAGAGGGGTAATCAATACAAATAGGACTAAAAATTGGTATATTTATAACTTCCGCAAAATCAACTTTAGGTATATTGCTACCTTCTGGCCTAAGGAATAAGATTCTCATTCTTCATCTCTCCTAAGAGTAACTTTCCTAATTCATGCCCAACATCTTTTGGATTACCTTTTCTTTCAATTGTCACAGTAACCTTCTTTTTACCATTAGAGAAGCTAGCTATACCTAATAATCTATCATCAATTTGCTCAAAATAGACTCCAAATGGCGAGTGGCAACCTCCTCCTACAGTTTCCATTGTGCTCCTCTCAGCAATTGCCTCATTGAAAGTTTGTTGGTCATGCAATTCAGATAGTAATTTTCTTATTCTTTCGTCATTCTTTTTTCCGACAACGGCTATTATTCCTTGATTAGCCTCTGGAGTAAAATCAATGGGATTAAGCTTGAAATAATTAATATTCAAATTTAATCTGAGTATAGATGCCTCGGCTATTATTATTCCTGCATACTCTCCAGAAGTATATTTCTTAATCCTAGTATCTATATTTCCCCTTAAGTCTTTAACTAAGATGTCTGGCCTCAAAAATGTCATAAAGTTCTTTCTCCTAATGCTACTAGTTCCTATAACAGAGCCACTATCTAAATCAAGAACATCCTTTTTGGAAACTAAAACGTCGTAAGGAGAATCCCTTTTTACTGTAGCTAAAATATCTAATTCTTCACTAAGATTACTAGTTAAATCCTTCATGCTATGAACTGCTAGGTCTGCCAGACCTCTTATTACGTATTCGTTAACTTCCTTCTCGAATACACCTTTCCCTAGCTTATACAAAGGTTCATTAGCAAATAAATCAGCCTTAGTTTTTACTCCAATAAATTCAGTTTCATATCCAAGCTTATTTAAGTAGTCTGAAACTACCTTAACTTGAACTTGACTAAGTTGGCTATTTCTAGCAGCAATTCTAATCAACTTAACTCACTTGATTTTTTGATAGCAAGAACTGTGTCACTGATTACATTATCGTCATAATGCGCCAATGACGTAAACACTGATTCAAATTGGCTTGGCGGGAAGTAAACCCCGTTTTTCATTAAGTTTATCTGGAATTTCAGATAGACTTCCTTTTTTGCTCTTCTGGCTTCAGTAGCATTGCTAACTTTTTCAACTCCGAAGAATATTTGGAACATGTTCTTCACTCTGTTTATAACGTGAGGATATTTTATTCTCTCAAGTTCTTCCGTAACCTTTTCTGCTACATATGTTGTTTTTTCAATAACGTTTTCTCTCTCCATAACTTCTAATGTGGCCAAACCAGCAGTCATGGATATAGGATTCGCATTAAAAGTTCCAGCGTTAAACACTTTGCCACTAGGTGTAAGCATGTCCATAATTTCCCTTTTTCCGCCAAACGCTCCTATAGGAAATCCGCCACCTATTATCTTACCTAAGGTAGTAAGATCAGCAGAAACTCCAAAATATTCTTGTGCACCACCCATTGAGAGTCTAAATCCAGTTATTACTTCATCGAAAATTAGCAGAGTATTATAAGTTGAGGTGATTTCTCTTAACCCTTTTAAGAAGTCTTTTTCTGGCGGAATTACTCCCATATTTCCCATAACCGGTTCCACTATAACCGCTGCAACATCTTCATTTTTTAGCTTCTTTTCAACGCATTGTAAATCATTATATTCACATACAATTACAGTCTTTAACACTTCTTGCGGTATACCTTCAGAATTAGGAACTCCGAATTCACTTGCCGCACTTCCTGCATCAACTAATGCATAATCATGAGCTCCATGATAGTTTCCATTAAACTTCAATATCTTATCTCTTTTAGTATAACCTCTAGCTAACCTTATTGCGTTCATAGTTGCTTCTGTACCGCTATTTACAAATCTTATTTTTTCTATCGAAGGCATGTGAAAAGAAATCTTTCTAGCGAGTTCTATTTCTACACGTGACGGAATACCGAAAAGCCAACCTTTCTCTATTTGTTCTATAACTTTCTCTTTTACATATTCATTTGTATGACCTAAAATTAAAGGACCATAACCTAATACGTAATCAATTAAGGAATTTCCATCTTCAGTATAGATATATGCTCCTTTTCCTTGGCTTACATAAAAGGGATAAGGCTTTACTGCTGCCCTAACTGGACTATTAACTCCTCCTGGAAAATACCTTAAAGCCTCTTTCCATAATTCACTACTCAAAATGGTAACCCCTCCTTAAGCCACTTTGCAATGTCGTTAGCGTAATATGTAAGTATTAAATCAGCTCCGGCTCTTCTTATTGCCGTAGTTATTTCTAATACTGCAATCCTTTCATCTATCCATCCATTTAATGCTGCAGCTTTAATCATTGAATACTCACCACTAACATGATATGCTGCTAATGGATAGTCAGGGAAATTATCTTTGACTAATCTTATTACGTCTAAATAAGTGTGCGCAGGCTTTACCATTAATATATCTGCGCCTTCTTCTATGTCGAGCTTAGCTTCCTTTAATGCTTCATATGCGTTTCTAGGATCCATTTGATATGATTTTCTATCGCCAAATGCTGGTTTTGAATATGCGGCATCTCTAAATGGAGAATAGAATGTTGAAGCATATTTTACGCTATACGACATTATTAGCGTATCTGTATAACCATTTTCATCCAGAGCCTTCCTAATAGCTCCTACAACTCCGTCCATCATACTTGACGGAGCTATAATATCTGCACCAGCTTCTGCTTGAGAAAGAGCTATTTTAGCATGTATCTTTAAACTTTCGTCATTATCGACAAAATATTCTCCTTTACTATTGTACTTTACTATTCCGCAATGGCCATGAGAAGTATACTCGTCTGTACACTCGTCTGTTATTACAATTAGTTTATCTCCAAAAGTATCTTTAAGTAGTCTAACGCTTGTCTGTATTACTCCATTTTTATCGTAAGCTGAGGAAGCAATATCATCCTTATATTTTGGAATTCCAAAGAGTATAACATTCCTTATTCCATTATCATAACTGCTTTCTACGAATTTTATTAATTTATCATTAGGAGGATAGCGAAATACCCCTGGCATGCTCTTTATTTCTTCTTCTTCTAAAATGCCTTCCTTGATAAAAATTGGTAAAATTAGATTTTTTTCAGTTAGATTGGTCTCTGCTATCATATCTCTTATTAACTTGTTTTTCCTCAATCTCCTTGGTCTTACTATCGGAAAGCTTGCCATTATTAAATAATTCCAAGATCAAGTTAATGTAGTTTGTCTCATTATTTCTTACAGCTTCTTTAATTTTAGATAACAATGGATAAAACATTTTCTTTACCATAGACTTAGTCATAGCATTAAGTACTTCTTCTGCGTTATCACCGTTAAGTTCTTTTAATGCTCTCTTTACTTCATTTTGCCTGATTTCCTCTATATTTTTCATTATTTGTGATACAATCATATCATACTTTAAATTCTCATAATCTAGTATAAAGTCCCTTATCCCTTCTTCTATAATATCTTTTGCTTTACTCAATTCGCTTAATCTCTTTTTCCTTATTTCCTCAGATATTTGCTGCAAATTCTTCAAAGTATATACTTCATTACCTTGAAATATTGGTGGTGACGATAAATCTATTATAAACTTGTTGTCAATCCTTATAACTCTAGGGTAAAATATTGCAGAAAATATTACATCAAAACCGTCAAGCTTTGAAAAGTCTAAGCTTAAGTAAGAATAACCATACTTCTCTGCTAATTCTTTAGCTTTTTCAACAGTTCTATTTAGAATAGTAACATTTTTAGCTCCCTCAGAGTTTAGCATTGATATTAGTCTACTTCCTATTTGCCCTGCACCTATTACTGCTATATTTGCAGTCTTTAGGTCGACTCTAGTTTTTGCTAATTCTATAGCTATAGAATATAAACCTACTTTTCCTTTAGAGATGTTTGTCTGTTGTCTAACTCTCCTTCCTACTTTTATCGCTCTCTCAAATAAGATTTCCAATTCTTTTCCTATCATATGTAATTTTTTTGCATTTTCCAAAGAAAGTCTTACTTGACTTAATATTTCATATTCTCCTATTGCCATTGAATCTATTCCTGATGCTACCTCAAATAAGTGCTCTATAGCTTTACTTCCAGTAAGGATTGTAGCATCAATACTTATTTTCTTACCATGTACTTGATCAAGAAAATTTAATAGTTTAGTTGTAGTATCGGAGTCCTCAGAATATAAGTAAATTTCTATTCTATTACAAGTTTGTATTATAGCCATTTGCGAGCCGACAATATTATGAATTAATGATATTTCGTTCTCTCTTAGATAATGAGAAGATAAATTGTCAAATCCAATTGTCTTATAAGTGTATATAATTGCAAAATATCTATTTTCAATTTCATTTAATATACTCATTCATTATCTCCTCCGCTCTATTTAATGCTTCATTATATTTTCCATTAATTAAAAAATCTGAAAATAACTTATCATAAAATATTTTATAATACAATGCAAACCTAAGTGACGGATCATTAATTTTTTTCTTAGCAATTTCCTTAACTCTAGCCATAGCATTCGTTAATAAGTTTACAAAATCTTTCTTCTGAGAAAGGCCATCAAGAATTTCATTAAGTATAAACTCTGAAACAAGACTAGATTTGCCATAAGTAGTTACAGCAATTTCGTAATTTTCATCAGAATAAAAAATTGGTACAATAAAGTTTGAGTCTTCTGGATTTGTTGGATTATTACACAATTTTCCTAGATTCTTTGCTAAATTACATAATTTAGAGTTTAATTCCCTATTGTTGGTTGCAGTGACAATTATATCGAATCTCTTTAAGAAATCCTCAGGCAAATTTTCTGCATTCATTTTTATTTTTTCTATTGGAGAATTGAGTAAGTCTTCAGAAAAGTTTTCACTAACAACCGTTACATTTTTACTGTACTGGTGAAATTTTAATGCTCTTTTACTTCCTACTTTTCCTCCTCCAATTACTAGGATTCTAAACTTTTCTAGGTCTAATATTACTGGGAAGTATGGTAAGTTTGACACTATAAATTATTGGATACCTAACATATAAACCTAATTATAATAACAATTTAAATTACTAAAACCACTGATCTAAACCGCTCTGCCTACTAGCTCCTTTAGCTTCCTTACCGGCTTTAATCAGTCTTTCTATTCCATTAGTTACTCTATCCTCACTAAAGTTATGCTCATCTATGAGGATTTTCTTGATTTCTTCCTCATTAGGCTCTTTTAGATCTAACGAGCTCTCAGGCTTAACTACTGGCGGATTAAGAAAGATAGATCTAATTTCATTAATATTAAGATCAAGAATGTATTTCGGTAATTCTCCTTTTTCTACAGCTTTTTCTATTTTTCCATATTTCTTTATTATTCTTAGAGCAGTAACTGGCCCTATTCCCTTTATTCCGTCAGGGTCATAATCAGTTCCTATTAATATTCCTATATCAACTAGTTGTTCTCTAGTAATTCCGAACTTTTTAAGCAAATCCTCAAGTTCTATAAGTTCTGGCTTAATTTCTACATATACGTCTTTTTTAGGTAATTTCCTCTTTCCAGTTAATGTTAAGTTTCTAATTAATTTATTTGCACCAAAAAGCAAAGAATCGTAATCCTGACTAGCCGCTGCCCAAGTATATCCTTGACTACATAAATATGCAGCTTCAGCTTCTCCTTCACTTGGAGCTTGTACTACTGGAATTCCCATTGCCTCTAAAAGTCTTTTACCTTCTTCTGCCATGTCATTAGTTAACCTAGTTGCCATTTGTGAATACTTCTTTAATTCCTTTGTTTCTCCTTCTTCTTTGGCTTTTTCCAATTTTTTCTCAGCTTCTTCCTTTATTTTTCTTCTTCTTTCTAATTCTTGAGCTTTAAGTTCTGGTGGTTTTCCATCGAATACATAAATTGGAATTACTCCTTCTTCTAAAAGGCTTATTGTTCTATAAAATATTCCACTAAGATGACTAGTAACTCTTCCTTGTGAGTCCATTAGTGGAGTACCGTCTGGCTGTCTTATTGCAGTCAAAAACTGGTAAATAGCGTTATAAGCATCTATGCTTACTTTCTTCCCTTTTAATTCACTTAGCTGAACTTCTCTTTTGATTTCTTTTACCAAATCAGCAAGGTCTACTCCTATTCCTTATCACCTATATAAGTTATCATTCTAGAATTTTCCCTAATTAATGATACTGAGATATAACCCCTAATTTCCAATGACATTAAAGCTCTCAAAAAATCTCCAAATGGAACTTCATAGTCTACTGATTTCCTTACATCATTATACAAATCGTCGTCCTTTATGGGTCCCTCCAATTTTCTAAGTTTCTCTAAAATAATATGAGTTAATGGAACTTCCCTCCACATGTAGATCACGCGTATGTCGAAGGCTTTAACACTTGTCTTGGTAATTGCTGTCTAGCTTTCTCTAACCAAGATTGATAGAACTGTATCATATCCTGAGATACAGATGGTTTTACTTTCTTCAGTGCCTCTTCGAAATGCCTCATTTCTATTTTAACACTAGAACCTTTCATACATTCTTTCATTTTAGCGTCACGACAGTCAGTATCAGTTGGTGGGCATAGATTACTTACCTTATCTATACAAGTTTTCATACCTTCTCTTATTGCTATCATTGCCGCTTCTCTTACTAACGCAGCCAAATCTGCACCAGTATAGCCATCAGTCTTCTCTGCAATTTCTTCTAGATTAACATCTTCTCCTAGTACTACCTTCTTAGTATGAACCCTTAATATTTCATACCTTGCCTGCTTATCCGGTGGTGGTACGTATATTAATTTTTCAAATCTACCTGGTCTTAGTAATGCAGGGTCTAATATATCTGGTCTATTAGTTGCCGCAATTATTACTACATTATCAAGTTTTTCTATTCCGTCCATTTCTGCTAATAATTGATTAACGATTCTTTCTGTTACGCCAGTATCTGGTGACATTCCTCTCATGGGCGCTATTGCATCTATTTCATCGAAGAATATTACTGTTGGGGCGTACATTCTAGCTTTTCTAAAGATCTCTCTTATTGCTCTCTCGCTTTCTCCTACCCATTTTGATAATACTTCTGGACCTCTTACTGCAATGAAGTTTGCTCCGCTTTCAGTTGCCACAGCCTTAGCTAACATTGTTTTTCCAGTACCAGGCGGTCCAAATAGTAAGATTCCCTTAGGTGGCTCAATTCCAGTCATCTCATAGTATTCTTGGAACTTTAGCGGATATTCCGCAACTTCCCTCAATTCTTCCTTTATATCTCCTAGCCCGCCAATATCGTCCCATCTTACCTCTGGTACTTCAATGTAAATTTCTCTCATTCCACTAGGTACTATCTCCTTTAGAGCGTTCATGAAATCTTCCATCTTTACTTCCATCGATTCTAAAATTTCTGGTGGAATCTTATCTAACGTAATATCTATCTTAGGTAAGTATCTCCTTAGGGCATTCATTGCCGCTTCTCTTACTAACGCAGCCAAATCTGCACCAGTATATCCGTGAGTAACTTCTGCTAATTTTTCTAGATCTACATCTTTAGCTAATGGCATGTTTCTAGTATGTATTTGAAGAATCTCTAATCTTCCCTGCTTATCTGGTAAAGGTATTTCTATTTCTCTATCAAATCTTCCTGGCCTTCTAAGTGCAGGGTCTACTGCATTTGGTCTATTAGTTGCCGCAATTACTATTACATTGCCTCTACTCTCTAACCCATCCATTAAAGTTAATAGTTGCGCTACTACTCTTCTTTCTACTTCTCCTATTACTTCATCTCTCTTAGGTGCTATTGCGTCTATTTCATCTATGAAAATTATAGCCGGGGCATGCTTTTTAGCATCTTCAAATATTTCTCTTAGTCTTTGTTCGCTTTCACCGTAAAACTTGCTCATTATTTCTGGTCCGTTAATTGAAGTGAAATACGCATCCGTTTCGTTTGCTACAGCCTTGGCTAACAACGTTTTTCCTGTGCCTGGAGGACCATAAAGCAATACTCCCTTTGGTGGTTCTATTCCTAACCTTTTGAACAATTCTGGGTGTCTTAATGGTAATTCTACAAGTTCCCTTACTTTTTGTATTATATTCTTTAATCCTCCTATATCTTCATAAGTTACTCTTGGATACCTAGTCTGTTCAACTGGTTTATCGCTTATGTTTATACTAGTCTCATCAGTAACCATCACTATTCCTGCAGGCCTTACTTGAATTACAGTAAATGGTATAGCTTGCCCAAGTACTGGTATTAGCACAGTATCTCCTTCTACTAATGGAAATTCTTTCAATTTTTTCTTAACATATGCAACAAAACCTGGATCTACGGTAATAGAGAAGTTAGATGGAGCTAGCTTTACAGACGTTGCAGGTTTTACAGTAGCTTTCCTTACTATTACTTTATCTCCTATGGACACTCCAGCGTTTTTCCTTGTTATTCCGTCCATTCTTATTATATCTTTTTCTCCAGTATAATCATCAGCGGATAATGGCCATGCAATTGCTGCTGTTTTTCTTTGCCCTTCAATTTCTACAACGTCCCCTGGACTGACATCGATTTGAGATAGCAAATCTAAGTCTATCCTTACTTTTCCTCTTCCCACATCCTTTTGTCTAGCTTCAACAACTTTTAATATAAGCTCACGCTTCCTGGGTTCTTCAGCAGAAGAACTGGTTGCCAAATATGATCTCCACTAAAATATATGGAAAACTAGATAAAAGAGATTAACTTATTAAAAACCGAGCCTCGTTATTCCAACTACTTCGGCATGACTTACTCCTTCTACATTAGAAGCAATTTCTTCAAGCGTATCAGTTCCTCCTTCAGTCTCTTCTGGCATTTTAACGTAAAGAACTAGAGCTTGTAAACCAAAAGCTATGGGCTCTGTCTCTTTTCTTACTATGGAATAATTTTGAGGAAGTTTCTTAGATATTTCCTCTGCTAACTTATCTAAATTAACCTCATCACTGTCAGGAAATACTTTTAGTACTACCAAAACATCTGTCATTTTATAATCCCCTCTTAAGGTCCAGTAAAACCGCACTTAGGGCAAGTATATTCTACTCCCTGTAATCTACAGTATTTATCCCTTAATATCAAGACTTCACCACAATTCGGGCAATAAAATGCTACTCCTCTCTCTCTAGGATGTATAATTCTTCCACAACTACTGCAAACTGGAGGCTCTATTTCTTCTCTTAAACTAAGCTTGACTGACAATTTTATTTCCCTCTAAATATCAACTCTGGAGAGTTTATAAAAGTGTCAGATTACTTAGGATTTATGAAAATGGTGGTAATGGTACGGAATGACATAAAAATGGGCAAAGGTAAGATTGCTGCCCAGGTTGCTCATGCAGCAGTTTCTCTAGTTTTAGATATTTTAAATTCTAATAATAATATCTGGAAATCTTGCCTTGAGGAATGGATAAACGAAGGTCAGCCTAAGATAGTTGTAAAAGTCGAAAATCTTGAGGAGCTACTGAAGAGAGCAGAACTTGCCAGGCAAAAAAATTTACCAGTAACTATAATCCAGGATGCAGGAAAAACTCAAGTTGAACCTGGGACTATAACTTGTGCGGGTATAGGTCCTTGTGAGGACTCCTTAATAGATTCAATAACCGGTGATCTAAAATTACTATAAATTCCATAGATATTGCAATAGGAATTGAAAGACATTTACACGAATGGCCTACAATTGACGCAGAAATACCTAGACCGGAAGGTTTTAGAGTAATAGAAGAAATAAACTACAAACCATGCGTTGAATGGAAAGGAGAAAAATCTGGGAAATATGCAGTATATCTTCTAGAGAAAACCAATGTTGATCATTTTACTGCAATATATGAATTAACTAAAATTCTAAAGAGAAAAGTCAACTACATAGGAATAAAAGATACTAATGCAATCACGTCCCAAATAGTTTACACAGACTCTTCATCTACTGTACAAGAATTTGAAAGTAACGGAATTAAGCTAAAATTTCTTGGATATTCAAATCAAAAGTTCAATCATACAGGCAATATCTTCAGAATAAAACTTGTAACCTCTAAATTTGATGAAGTAGTCGAAAGAATTAAGGTAATTAATAAAGATACTTTTATCCCAGCCTTTGTAGGCTATCAAAGGTTTGGAACTAGGAGACCTATGACTCATGTTATAGGTTATTATATTGTCAAGAAGGACTGGTATAATGCAGTAATGTCTATATTAGCTTACCCTTTTTACTCAGAGTCAGACTTAATGAAAGATATAAGGAAAATGCTAATGGAAGGAAATTACAAAGAGGCATTAAGTTTCACGCCAAGTAAGTTTAAACAGGAAAGAGTACTTCTGAAGAATCTTATCAAGAATAACAATTTCTTTTTAGCATTAAAAAACTCGTTTATTCCTCTAAGTTTTTATGTTGAAGCGTATCAAAGTTATTTGTTTAACAAGCTTTTATCTAGAAAAATGAATGATATAGAAAGAAATTCTATTTTAGGTATATATTCTGATATACGCAAATGTGACGAAATATGTAAAGAAATTTATGATGAAGAAGGAATAGATCCAAGTAATTTTAAGATAAAAGAGTTGAAAATAAATAAGCCTCAACTGGTTAGAAAAGCGTTTACGGAAGTAAGAAACCTAAAAGCTGATGAAAAAAATAACGAAATATCTTTTGCATTAGATAGGGGAATGTATGCTACAGTTTTTCTAGTGGAACTATTAAATATAGATGCGAGAAAAATAACCTAAGGAACAAGTCTTTTCTTATCCCTTGGGAATAACGAGATCTCTTTTACGTTTTGTAATCCAGTGAAAAGCATCATTAGTCTTTGTACTCCTATTCCCACACCGGCATGAGGGGGCATTCCATAGTCAAACCATTTTAAGAAGAACTCAAAACTTGCTATATTTAGCCCTCTAGTCTTTAATTCTTCTTCTAGAACTTCCCTCTTGTAGTTTCTACTGCTTCCAGAGGCTATCTCAACCCATCTATAAATTAAATCAAAGCTTTCGCTTAATTCAGGATTATTACTTTTCCTTCTTGTGTAAAATGGTCTAGCAGTAGAAGGCCAATCAATTATGAAATATAAATCTTCATTTAATTTCTGGTGAAGAATTCTTTGCTCCGGTGTTCCTATATCGTCCCCAAATTTTATATTAACTCCGGCGCTTTGCAATATCTCTATTGCTTCCGAATAGGTTATTCTCTTAATAGGTTTTTTAATTTCTGGTAAAGTATGATTGAGTATTTTCAATTCTTTTTGGCAATTACTCCTTACTCTATTTACCATAAAGTCTAATGTATTTTCAACAATATTGATTATATCATTATAATCTGCAAACGCTACTTCAATATCTGCACTTAAGAATTCTGATAAGTGATAAGGAGTATCAGACTCTTCAGCTCTCCACGCCGGAGCTACTTCGAACACTCTTTCAATTGTTCCTGCTAATAGTTCCTTGTAAAGCTGTGGACTTTGAGCTAAGAATGCCTCTTTGCCAAAATATATAACTGGAAATAGCTGTGCACCCCCTTCAGTCGCAGTAGCAATTATCTTAGGTGTAAAAATTTCAACAAATTTTTGCGAGTATAGATACTCTCTAAAGGCTCTTATAGCCTCAGACTGTATTTTTATCACAGCTTCCATTTCCAACCTTCTTAGATCCAATAGCCTTTCCCTAAGTCTAGTGTCTAAATCTGCGTTTACTTTACCAGAAACGTCCAACGGAAGAGGAGCTTTTGCTTTACTTAAAATTTCAAGTTCATTTGCATGTATTTCTACTCCGTTTGGAGCTCTCTTATCAGCTTTTACTACACCTTTAACTAAGATCACTGATTCTTGAGTTAAATCTTTACTTAATTCAAAAGCTTTCGTATTACTTTTATCAATAACTATTTGACCTAAGCCTGACCTATCTCTAAGTAATATAAATTTCTTTCCTCCTAGATCTCTTATAGTGTGAACCCAGCCTGCCACTGTAACTTCTTTCCCTTCTTGCTCTGGAGATATTTCTGCTACAAAATCGGACTTAAGCATTTACTCAACCCTTATCTTAACTCTTGTATCATGAATCTTTGATAAAGCTGATTCTAAGATGTTAGAGTCAGCAGGCAATAATTTCCTTTCGCTTTTTGAAACTCTTATCACGTATTGAACAGAACCGTCGGGCAACCATACTGTATTAACTCCTAAAACTCTTGCAGGTGAAAGTAATTGTATTGCACTATTCTTAATATTGTTAGTTTTTTCTATTATCCTTACTTTCATATGAAGTTTATCTTGTAGAGCTTTGGCAACCTTTATCCACTTTTGTATTGTCATAGATGGGCCACTCCCAACTAGAAGGATTAAAAGATCATTCACCTTAATTGCCTTATAATATGTTGAATCTTTCAATTCTTTAAATTGAGTTTCCTCTAATTCTAAAAGAGCTTGCATTACCTTTACTTCAAAACTGTCTACCTCTCCACTATCTACAAGACTCTGGCATCTATTGCAAAGCAGACCACTTTTTACGCATAAATAATCAAGGGGAATTTTCATCCAAATCCACGCTCCACTATTACCGCAATATTTATGAATCTTGTCAGATATATAAGTAGCGGGTTATATAAATGCCTATTACCGACCCTGAAAAGCTCAGAATAGTCCAAGAAAGAGTGTTCATTAAAAAAGTTTGTAGAAACTGCGGTGCTTTAAACTCAATAAGAGCTACCAAATGCAGAAGATGCCATAGTAGGAATTTAAGAATCAAAAAGAAAGAACTACCGGCTAAGAAAGCTTAAAACCGATATCCTTAAGTCTTTCTTTTATACTATCAGCATTTTCTTCAAATAGTTCTATATGTTTTTCAAGGTAATCCTTGTTTATTTTTAATTTTCCTTCAGCTATATAATATAGAATGCCTTTCAGCTCATCCTCGTCTTCTTCTCTATAAGCATTAACTTTTAACAATATGTAATCTTCAAGTCTTATTACCTTAAATGTGGATTTTCCGATTTTCATTTCCTCAGCACTATTCAAGATCTCTTGCGGTACAAAGAAATCCTGAATGTTATCGTAAATATCAATTTGTAACTGCCCTTCTTCTAATGGAACTATTATTCTAGGTGTATCTATAGGCGTTGAACCAAAATCCCAATTTTTCTCTTCTGCCAATTCCCTATATTTTTCTCCTTCAGCTATAGCGCTTATTTCGGTAGGGAAAATATCTACATCGCTTTCAGTTCCCTTTCTCTTTAAAAGTAGGTCTACTATTGTATCTCCTATTATTACAAAATCTGATATTTTTTTCAATTCTTCTAAGACTTCTCCAACTGAGTTAAAACTTATCAATTAGCTCACAAGCTTATGATAGCAAAATCTTCTATATTTTTAACTTATCCTACCCTGTGGCTACAACGACCTTAATCTTAAATTTAAATTTTTTAAACACCGTTAATTTTCTGGTGATTATTTGAGTACACCTAAAAGAAAGGAAGAAACTGTAGGAAAAGAAATGACTGGAGACGAAGCTTTAGCTTACGTTTTAAAAGAAATAGGTACAAAAAAAGTATTTACTACAGTTAGTCTTCCCGAAAATTTAAGAGAAAGGCTGAAAGAATACGAAATAGAGCAAGATATTTCATTAAATTCAAGAGACGCGTTACTTTTAGCAGAAACTTATGCAATGGAAAATAATACTGCAGGAGTGGTAATTCAGATCCCTGGCACAGAAATACTTAACGGAATCGATGTAATAGCACAAGCTTACGCTGATTCAGTTCCTCTTTTAATTATAGGTAGTTTAAGATCATATAGAGACGTAGGTAGAGCTAGAATAGGAGAATTAAGAACTCCAGATGATCTAAGCTCTACCTTAGCTCCAATTACCAAATTGAGAGAAAGAGCAATAAGTATCGAGGAAATAACGGTAACTGTAGAGAAGGCAAATAAAGAGGCTTTAAGCAATAGGCCAAGGCCAGCCTTCGTTGAAATAGCAGAAGATCTTTTCAAGATGAAGGCTTACCCACTGTCTCCTGCAGAACAAAAGCCTGAAAAGAGAACGCCAGATAAGAATACTGTAGCAAAAGTAGCAGAGGTTTTATCAAACTCTAAGCTTCCAGTAATAGTCTCTGGATATGGTGTTATAACTAGCGGGGCTTATAACGAATTAATAGAGCTTGCAGAACTACTTGATGCACCAGTAATTACTACAATAAAAGGCAAAGGAAGTTTTCCAGCATCTCACCAACTTTTTGCAGGCGAAGGATTAGGTATAATAGGGACTGATATAGGCAATAAGCTTCTGGCAGAAGCCGATTCAATACTTTTCTTAGGTACTAGATTAACTCAATTGTCTACAGGAGGGTGGTCAATGAAATTCAAGGGATTTACAATGCATAATAACATTGATGGCGAAGATATAGGAAAAGTAATAATGCCCCATTTACCCATAGTGGCAGACACTGGTCTATTTCTAAAAGAGCTACTCGTATTACTAAAGCAGAAGATTAAAGATAAAATTGATAGAGGTATTAGGTACGAAATACTTAGATCTAAAAAGGAACCAGAATTAAGAGCTCATAGCGGATTATGGCCTTGGGATGTAGTTAAGACGCTAATGGACTTCAAGTTTAGTAAAATCTTTGTAGACTTGTATGCAGTGACTTTCGACATGATAAGGTATCCTGTTGAGAAACCAGTGTGGTTCACTTCAGAAAGTATTATTTCCAAAGGTATAGGAATAGCGGGAGTTATACAATCTAAGGATAAAAACGCTTTAGGAGTAACAGACTTACCTTCAATTACTAGAAACTTAGGATTATTACAATCAAAGAAAGATGAAGCTAAAGGAACACTAATAATATTTAATGACAAAGCTTCCACATACCTTGATACTACGGCCTCTGATGCACCTACAATAAAAAGAAGCTGGTCATCGATTAACATAGATTTAAAATTCTTAGGTGCAATTGACGTAAATTCTACTGCAGAATTAAAAGAAGCGTTGAATAATAATGAAGGAGATAATAAACTTAGGATTATAAATGTAAATATTGATCCACAATACGACTCTTCTGTTCTCATAAGGATGTGAAATTATAATATTTTATTGATAGGACTTTTTTATAGTTTATACACAATTATATTTATTATGATAATATCTTTTTAAATGAAAATACGCTGATTCACTTATAAATGATAAAGTATTGTTCGTATTCATGACCGGAAGAGAAAATTTTGCTAAATTATTAGCAAACATTGGCATGGAAACTAAAATGAAAACTGCAGATCCGCAACTTACCGTAGAACTTATCTTTCTTACGCCTGCAGTAGAAACTTTAAACAAGAGGCAAGTAATGTTTAAGCCCGTGTTAGAAGCAATAAAAGAAGCAAAGAAAGCTGGTATTAAAAATAGTAGCATGCGAAGTAGCTATGGCCAATGTAGGTTTGCAAAAAGAAGATATTGAAGATAAATTAGTAGACGAATTTACGCCAGTAGGAGGCCTTTATGTTTTACAAAAAATAAAAGAAGGCTATGAAGTTCTAACAATATGAGGCCATTAATAAGTACTCATAAGCTAGAGTTAATTTTATTATAATTTTCTATTATTTATTATGTTTTACGACTATCTTTGTTTAATTTATATACATCACGTAAATGTATACTGAGAATAAAATTAGAGCATAAGTATAACAATATAATGTGGTAATAGTTACTATATCTGCGTTAGTAAATACCTTATTAACTTTCCATGATATAATATACCTACTAAAATAAGTGCTCACTTATCATCAATCTTAAGCTATCTAGATCAAGTAGTCGCTATGTTATTCACACTATATATTTTTGCATTAAGTACTAACTTTGATATCATTATTAGGCGGAATATTAATAATAATTAGTGAAATATTTTCAGTTATAATAGAAACTAGGAACATAAAAAGGTAATTCTTAGTAACCTCGTCTGATTCTGCGCTGCATATTTAACGTCTATTGCTATATTGAGTTGAATTTACAAATACAATGAATGAAATATAATATAACCTCAAAGTGGGCCCGCTGGGATTTGAACCCAGGATTACTGCCGCGTCAGGGCAGCGTCCTATCCAGGCTAGACGACGGGCCCCTTTACAAGATATTAAAAGCTATTTTGGTTTAAAAAATTAAATCCGTCTTGCAACATCTTATACGACTCTTAAGCTATCGAGTATTGCAGGAGTGTAGATGTTTGCTCCTTTAATTCCAAGTCTTTCCTTCTCTTTAGGATTATCTATAAGTCTCTTAAAGGTCATCATTGAATTATATTCTCCATGATCTAGAATAATGTTTTTAGGCTTAGGAGTTAAGTCGTGTAAGAACTTTAGTAGTTGTCTCCTATCTGAGTGTCCTGAGAAACCGTCAACTACTTTTACCTCCATATTAATTTGTATGTTTTCTACTCTTCCATCTCTTCCGATTATTTGTACTTCTTTTGCTCCATCCCTTACTTTTCTACCCAAAGTTCCTTCCGCCTGATAGCTTACAAATACTATGGAATTCTTTGGATCTGGAGCCATAGCTTTAAAGAACTCCACTGCAGGTCCACCGTTAAGCATACCAGATGTTGCTAAAATAATGGAAGGTTCTCCTTGTGCAATATCTTCCCTATATCCTTCTATTCTCTTAAATTGATCCGAAACGAACGGATTCTCATCTCTATAAAGTATTGCATCTCTAACTTCTCTACTTAACCACTCTGGATAAGCAGTATGTATTGCAGTCACCTCGTCGAATAATCCAGTCACATATACTGGAACTTCTGGTATTAATTTGTTCTTTAATGCGTTATTTATTACTAGCATCATTTCTTGACCTCTTCCTACTGCTAAGACTGGAATAAGGACTTTGCCTCCTCTGTTTATTGTATTATTTATAATATCTATCAGTTGTTTTTCAGATTCCTCCCTATTAGTTTGCTCTTGAGCACCGTAAGTTGTCTCCATAATCAGTGTATCAACCTTAGGGAATTCGCTAGTAGCCCTATCTAATAGCCTAGTTTTTGCATACTTGAAGTCTCCAGTGTATACAATGTTATGAGTTCCTTCGCCTATATGTAAATGAACCATCGCTGAGCCTAAAATGTGCCCAGCATTATAGAATGTTAACCTTATATCTGGTGCAATGTCAGTAACTTCCTCGTAATCCAATGTTATTGTATGAAGAAGCTCTTTCCTCACTTCTTTTGCACTGTAAGGTAAAGGTCTTCCGTCTTTCTCTGCAACGTCCAATAAGTCTAATTGCATTAAAGCCATAACATCCCTAGTTGGCGGAGTTGTATAAACCGGACCTTCATATCCGTACTTAAATAGGTAGGGAACCATACCGCAGTGATCTAAATGTGCATGAGTTATTACTACAGCGTCTAAGTCTTCTAATCTAAGCTGGTCTATATCTAATTTAGGAAACATCCTTTCTCCGAAGTTGACGCTTGGATTTACTCCAGTATCAAGTAAAACTCTACTCTCTGGAGTCTCTACTAATATTGCTGATCTGCCTATTTCTTGAAAAGCGCCTAATGCTGTAATTCTAACATATCTATCTTTAAATAATACTTCTCTATGTATTCTATCTCCAAAAGTCTTCAAGATTTTCGCTCTATATTCTGTTTCATTATATATGTGAGTTATGACATTTTCTATAGTCTTAGATTTTATTGGTGGCTCTCTAATTATTTCTGGTTTCCAGAAAGTTTCAAGGAATATTCTTTGTTGTATTAAACCTCCTTTTCCTATTACTAATCCAGGTTTCTTAGCTTTTATTAATACTTCTCCTAAGTCTTCGTCGAACTTTATGTCAGTTATTTCTGCTTCTTTCGGTACAATGTTTTTTATTATTTCTATTGCCTCCTTTTCATCTTTCCTCACGCTTTTATCGGCCTTTACAACAATTCTTTTCTTTATTTCTTTAGCTATTTTCTTTATAATATCACCACCATTAGTTAGAAAATTTGGATTTTTTACATATACGGCTATTTCTGGTCCTTCAAACTCTATTCTAGTTATTCCTGCATCTTTTGGAATTCCACTATATATTGCACCTAAAATTTCAAGTCTACTTGTCACTTAACTCACCAAGAAGGAGACTAACAACTAACATACTCACTTTTTAATATTTAAAACTTTACATTACCATATGGAAATGCGAGAGCATATAATCAGCTTACCAGAAAGAATTTTTATCGGTAACGGGATAATATCTCGAATAGACGAATACTTCTCTGAGTTAGGACTTACTGGTCCTTTCCTCATAGTTACGGGCAGTAACGTAAGAAGGCTAATAGTTAGTAAAATACTAGATAAAATACCTGCTGATGTAATAGAAGTTCAAGAAGCAAACCTTGATGAAGTTAGAAAAGTTGAGGAATTTGCTAAAAAACATGAGAGTAACGTAATATTGGGAGTTGGCGGAGGAAAAGCAATAGATGTAGCGAAATTCTCAGCATTCGAATTAAATAAAAGGTTTGTGAGTATACCAACTGCTCCTTCCCATGATGGCATTACATCACCTTTTGCTGCAATAAAGGGTCTAGGAAAACCTATATCGATGAAAGCTAAAGAACCTACAGCAATAATAGCAGATATTGACGTGCTAAGCTCTGCACCTAGGAGGCTAATTAACGCTGGCATAGGAGATACTGTAGGAAAAATAGTTGCAGTAAGAGATTGGAGACTTGCTGCTAAATTAAGAGGGGAATATTATGGCGATTATACTGCCTCTTTAGCTTTACTCTCTGCTAGGCACGCGTTAAACTGTACTAAGATTATAAATAAAGACCTTAAATATGGTGTAAGGCTTTTAGTAGAAGCATTAATAAGCAGTGGAGTAGCGATGGGTATGGCCGGAAGTACAAGACCCGCAAGTGGTTCAGAGCATTTATTTGCCCATGCAGTAGAGATGCTTTATCCGGAAGGACCACTTCATGGCGAATTAGTAGGAGTAGGCACGATAATGATGGCATATATTCATGGCATAAAATGGAAAGAGATAAGAAAAGCGTTAATTAGAATAGGTGCACCAGTTACTGCAAAGCAATTAGGGGTACCAAATGAAATAATAATAAAGGCATTAACTATTGCTCACACTATTCGCCCAGAAAGATATACTATACTTGGAGATAGAGGATTAACTTGGGCATCTGCTGAAAAAGTTGCAAGAAACACCGGAGTTATTACTTAAAAGTCTCCTTATTATAGTTCTCTACAAAGCTTACTACACTTTCGGGAAGCACGAAAGTTATGATGTCTTTAGCTAAGACGTACTTTCTGGTCTGCAAATCTTCTAACAGAAAGTAATCCTTTGGGACTTCGAATTTTACACTCTTCTTATCTTCTGTAAGCTCAAATGTCATTTTATTATTTTCACCAAACCACCTTTCAACTAATGCTTGAATTTTTTCCTTCTCGTCCTTAAGTACTTTAACTACTTTCACATTGTAAATTATAGTCTTTCCAGCATATGGATGATTCAAATCAAGTATTACTCTTCCTCCGCTTACACTTTTTACTGTGGCATATCCACCTTCTGCTAATCTTATTACCATGTTAGGCCTAGGATTAATACCTTGTCTCTTTAATTCTCCTAAAGATACTAATTTAACCTTTGAAGGATCTCTTTCTCCATAAGCCTTTGACGGAGGAATTTCTATCTCCTTTTGCTCTCCTTCATTAAAGTTCCTTAATGCCTCTTCCAATCCTTCTAAAACTCTGTGCTCCCCTATTATTACTAGGAGTGGTTTGTATTTCTTCTCTGGATCATAAATGTTTGCCTTTTTTGCTTCCTCCTCTATTGTTGTATCAATTACTTCTCCTGTATCTTTAATTTTACTAACATAATCTATATACACGAAATCGTTATCCTTAAACATTCAGATCTAGAGAGAGTTAAGATTATAGACTTTAAACTTATTGTTCTTTCACGTTCGATATCACTTAACTTTTTTACGTAAAACAAGATTTTCTCATATGGACTATAAAATCAAGGACATAAAACTCGCTGAACAAGGCAGAAAACAAATAGAATGGGCAGAAATGCATATGCCTGCATTAATGAGCGTAAGAAAAGAGCTAAAGGAAAGACAAAGCCTCAAGGGAGTAAGAATTTCAGCCGTACTTCACGTAACTAAAGAGACAGCTGCACTTGTAAGAACATTAAAAGAGGCTGGAGCAGAAGTCGCGCTTGCAGGAAGTAATCCGTTATCCACTCAAGACGACGTTGCGGCCGCACTAGTTGAAGATGGGATAAAAGTTTTTGCTTGGAAAGGAGAAAGCGAAGAAGATTATTATTCAAATATAAAAGAAATATTGAAATACGAACCTAACATTGTAATGGACGATGGAGGTGACTTACATGCTTATATTCATGAAAAATGTCAGTCTCTAAAGATAATAGGAGGTACGGAGGAAACAACCACCGGAGTTATTAGATTAAAGGCTATGGAGGAATCTAAAGTATTAAAATATCCAGTTATTGCTGTAAATAATGCATTTACAAAGTATCTGTTTGATAATAGGATCGGAACAGGGCAAAGCGCAATAGACGGAATTCTAAGAGCTACAAATATATTAATTGCAGGAAAAGTCGCAGTAGTTGTAGGCTATGGCTGGGTAGGAAGAGGAATAGCTACCAGGTTAAGGGGTATGGGAGCCCGAGTCATAGTCGTTGAAGCCTCACCTTTAAGAGCATTAGAGGCAGTAATGGATGGATTCGATGTAATGCCAATGAGCAAAGCAGCGGAAGTAGGAGAAATATTTGTTACAGCTACTGGCAATATAAATGTAATTAGCAAAGAACATATATTAAAAATGAAGAATGGAGCAGTATTAGCTAATGCTGGTCATTTTAACGTTGAAATAGATGTTAAAGGCTTAAAAGAAATTGCAAAATCTGTTAGGAACATAAGACCTTACTTAGATGAGTACGAATTACCTAGCGGTAACAAAGTGTATTTACTAGCAGATGGTAGATTGGTTAACCTTGCCGCAGCCGAAGGCCATCCAAGCGAAGTAATGGATTTAAGCTTCTCAAATCAAGCACTTTCAGTAGAATATATTTATAATAATAGAGATAAACTTGAGATAAAAGTATACAATGTTCCTCAAGAAATAGATGAGAAAGTTGCACTACTGAAATTAAAAGGAATGGGAATAGAAATAGAGCAACTGACAGAAGAACAAAAGGAGTATATGAAGCAATGGAAATATGGTACATAATTTTTTTCGTAAGTCTTAAAAAGGATTGTTTATTAAAAAGAAAATAGTGGGCCCGTAGCTCAGCTAGGTAGAGCGCTCGGCTCATAGCCTCGGTGAGAGACCGAGTGGTCGAGGGTTCAAATCCCTCCGGGCCCATAAGGGTCTGGTAAGCGCTCCCAGACCCACATTAAGGTAAGTTTCTATTATATTATCTAAGGGGCCAATGTAACGCTCTCTTACGTTACCGTCTTTGTCCTTCTCTATTAAGTAAACATAATACTTCTTCCCTCTTAGACGAATCTTATATTGCATAGCCTAGAAAACTCTATAACTCTAACCTAATTGTAACATGTGCAGATGTTTTAGAAATGTTAAGTATTACATGCTAACACATTGTATTTAAATGTTATATCTCGAAGATTATATCACTAGAAATATTTATTTTTCATTCTTGCTAATTAATTTTACTCTTATCATTCCAGTTGTTGCGCTAACATCAGCCTTTAAATTACTTACCTCTAGCATTCCATCTATTAGGCTTTTTATGAAATCTATTATTCTACCTTGAAAATAAGGAGAGAAACTTTCAATATATCTGCCATTATAATCGACATTCACGTCCCCTATAAAGCTTAGAAAGAAACGTAAAATTGATAAAAATGACACTTCAACGTTATTCATTAATTGACTTACGTAACTCATTAAACTTTTACCTAACTCTTTCCATTTTTCTAGGTTCATCTGTGAGTCTCTTAATGAATCGAAAGGAACAAGAATCATAAATCCTTTATAATTGTTCATTAACTTAGACAAGAGTATAAACGTACTTATCTCGTTTTTAATATCTACTCCGTTCTTCACCATCTGTATTGACGCAGCTAATAGGTCATTTGTATAATTATATATTGAAGAGCCGTTTAGTTCTGTTAATCTTCTTATTTCATCATAAATATCTTTTCTCATAAAACAAGGTTGACGTTTACCATTATTTTCATTCTCCATATTAATAATGTTGTATACACTTGTATATAAAATCAGTGGCTGCCCACTTACATCACTGTTCTGTTATCTTTGACTCATCATCTGTTAGTCTTATTTTCATTTATAGCTTAAATTATTAAGTGTTATTTGCGGGAGTTGATCCGGGGAGCGAAAGTTACGCAATAACTTTCGTAGACGAGTTAGGAAGAATAGTTGCGTATTATGAAATACCTACTGGCCTAATTATTCACGATTCCATGAGACTAGTTAAGTTGATAAGAGATAAAAGACCTAACACTATTGCATTACCTTCTGGTCATGGATTGCCTTTCGTTAGAGCTTCTAGAATAGGTGAGAAGGAAATTTTTCTATTGACGCTCGCGGATCCTCAAAAGGAAGGACCGCTTAGGAGTTTTTTAAGAGCAATAATACCAGAAGAGAACGCCTTTACTATACCTTCAGTAATAGAACTTGAGAGTGTACCAGAATACAGGAAGATAAATAAGATAGATATGGGTACAGCGGATAAAGTTGCTTCTGCATTCTTTTATAGGACTATTTTCGACAGTTTCGTATTAATCGAAATGGGTAGACATTTCTCATCAGTTATAGTAGTTAAAGATGGTAAAATAATAGACGGATTTGGAGGAACTGAGATACCAGGTTTAGTTTCACCAGGATGCATTGATGGAGAAATTGCCTACTTACTTTGTAAGTACTCAAGGATAACTAAGGATACAATATACACTCAAGGGGAGGAAAAGAGATCTTTAGAGATTTTAAGGATGATCTCGGAATGGTATAGTGAAAAACTAGACTTACCAATAATAGTCTCTGGAAAGGCTAAAGATAAAATTGATTTTGGAATTAAATTCGAGATAAAGTACAAGGAAGCTTCTGTAGGTGCAGCGTTTATAGCAAATGCAATAGGTGGAGGAATTTTTAGAAAGTACATTGATATGCTTAATAGCTCCGGTACAGCATTAGATTATGTAAGGTTAAAGGGATGGGAAGAGATTACTTCCTTGATAAAGACATAATCAAGGATAAAAACGACAATCTTTACGTAGTTATTACCAATTATAATCCCCCGGGATACGTATTTGCATATTTAAAATACGTGTATACAGGGGAAGGACTTTGGAAAGGTTACGAAAGAGTTTTTAAAAAATATGGAGTAAAAAATTTGATAAAGATTAAACAAAAATTCGAATACGAACCTTGTTATGGATCCACGTTTCCTGTGCTTAAAATATCAGAAATTAAAAATCATTTTAAGCCTGAGGATAAAATTAAGGAGATAATTCATAAGCCTGCAAATAAGCTGGAAGAAACTGTAATAAATATGTTAGCTGAAATGGAAGTAAACTTGCCTTTAGATAAGATCGGAGTAACTGGTTCATTGCTTGCAGGAATATCTCATGAGAACTCTGATGTTGATCTAGTAATTTATGGTAAAAAATACGCCGAGGATTTCGTTAATACTTTTCGAGGCTTTGAGGAGGATAAAGATTGGATAATTGAAACTTCTGAGAATTATTCTCTACCGATAGAAGTAGTTAAAACAATATATAGTAAGAAAACTAGAGGAAAATACAAGGGAGTAAAATATTCATTCCTCTTTGTAGATGATCATCCTTGGAAATACAATGAAAAAGTGTGTATAGAAGTAAATCCTATAAAAGCAATTGGAGAAAATGTTAGCGATTATAGAGCTTTATTTTATCCATCAATTTCTACTCTTTATTCCCAAGGTAAAACGTTTAATATAGTATCATATGAAGGAATTTACAGCTTGGCTCTCTATTATAGCAAGAAAATAGAGGCTTTTGGAATGCTAATGAAATGCGAAGACGAATTAGAAATCGTAATAGGTGATAAAAAAATTGGAGGATATATTAGACCAATTATGTAGTGAAGTGGCATATATCTTATCGTCTTCATCTATTATAGAAGCTTCAGTATTTAAGCCAGGTAACGCTTCGAGGATACAAGATATTAAAAGCGTAAAATATGAGGATGTTCTACTTTCAGCAAATCTTGCTAATGCCTATTATAGAAAGTCTTGTATTAGAGGATATAATTCTTCTAGACCGCTATACGACCTGCTTTACCTTACTATAAAAGAAAGTAAGAAGATGGAGGTAAATTATTCAATTCTAGGTACACAGCTACTATTACTTCCTATCTCTTATTCATCACTCCTAGCTGATAATGTGGATAATTTAAGGAGAAAACTTAGCGAACTCATAATTTCTTTGGATGTTGAAGACACCAAATGGTTTTTTGAAGCTCTAAAACAAGTGGAATTGAGTTATTTAGGTAAAATTGACGTCATGGATTATAGGGAAACAGCAAATAAAACCATGTATGAAGTTTTAGTATTTTCATCGAATATGGATACTATAGCTAGAAATATGATAAGAAACTATGAGTATTCCTATATTGCATATAAAATAATAAAAGACAGCGAAAGTCTTGAAAAAGGTATACAGAAAGCTTTCATAGAAATTTTATCAGAGCAACCGGATGGATTAATATACCGAAAGTATGGCGGAAAGATTGCTTTGCTTATTTCTCACCTGGCAAGAGAAGTGAAGGAAGATTTTACTGAGAAAAAACTTTTGGATTTCAATAATTTTCTAGTTAAGAATAATTATAATCCAGGATCTACGGCAGATATTATAGCCTCTGGTGTTGCATTATATTTACTTGATAAGTGGTATGAAAAAACTCGCAATGATTACCCGCTTCCCTTGCCAAGAGGATGCAGTAGAATATATAAATAATAATTTTGACGGAGTGATAGGTTTAGGAGATGTAGAATGCCCTCAATATCTTAATAACTTTCACGGAATTTTAGGTGAAATGGAAAGCGTTTATATCATGAAATACCTTAAAAAAACTGAGAGACTAATAACAAAGGAATTCTTAGGTCTCTCAACGGATTTTTCAACTGAAATTAGTATAACTCATTTCCCTCCTAAAGGATTTAAGTCCGGAATAATTATAAACGTCGAAATAGGAAAGAAGGAAATTTCTGCAAAGATACTCTCAAGTAAGACTAAAATTGTAATACACGGCCATTCAGAAAACCAAACTATAGTGAACTCTCACGGATTTCAAGTAATCTCTATAGGTGCCTTCGAAAAAGGGTATCTTGCAATTTATTATCCGGAAGAAAAGAAGATTGAGTTAAGTAAGATAAGTAGCCATTAAGTACGCGTCTTCTCCGTCAGCGTAATAATGTTTTAATACCTTGATTTTCATGAACCCAAGTTTTTCGTAAACTGAAATAGCTGGATAATTACTTACCCTAACTTCTAAGTAAACTTCTTCAGCACCATAATCTTCTTTCATACTTTTCATCGAAGCTTTAAGAAGAGCAGTACCTATTCCCCTATTTCTATAAGCCTCTAAAACTGCTATAGAAACTACGTGACCTTTCTTAACTAATGAAGGCAAATTCTTCAAATTACTGAAGCCCAACTCTATTCTAGGCATTATATATCCTACAACGTCACCGTTAACTTCTGCCACATAAAACGCCTTTCCGTAATCTTTAATATGATCAACAAAAAAGTAATAAGGATAATTTTCAGGTAAGGATAATCTATTAATCATTATTATATCGTCTATATCATCCATTCTAACATTTCTAATAAGAAATGAGTTTGTAGATTTATTGCTTGTTGCTTGCTCCATGCTATAATATTTTTATTAAGAAGTTTATATACATGTTTGAACCTATTTATGACTCATCCATCGAAGAGAATAATAGGCGAAATTAGCGATGAACTAAAAGGTAAAAAGGTACTATTAGGAGTATCAGCCAGTGTTTCCTTATACAAGTCCCTTGACCTTGCTAGAGATCTAATGAGAAGAGGAGCAGAAATAAAGGTAATGATGACTCCATCAGCATCTAAACTAATCTCCCCAGAAATGTTTACCTGGGCTACTGGAAATAAAACAGTTGTAAAAATAGGAGGGAAATTAGAACACGTACAGTTAGCTGAGGAATTCGACGTAATGATAATTGCCCCTTCAACCATGAACATTGTAACAAAGTTAGCTTACGGTATTACAGATAATAATTTAGTTCTAACCGCAATAAATTTTCTTCAATTAAATAAAAAGGTAATACTAGTTCCTGCAATGCATTTACAAATGTGGAACTCGCCCCAACTCCAGAGCGCTATAGAAATCTTAAGGAAAAATAATAATGTGGAAATTATAGAGCCTAAATTAGTAAATAATCTAGCCCATTACCCAGATATTGAATATCTAACCTCAAGGATTACCTCTTATATCTTAAGAGAGAAGGATCTTAAAGGTTTAAAAATTGTAGTTACAGCAGGACCTACTAGAGAATACATGGATCCAGTAAGATTTCTAACAAATCCAAGTAGTGGAACTATGGGCGTATCAATAGCTAACGAAGCTTACTTCAGAGGAGCGGATGTGGTTTTAGTTCATGGCCCAATTAGCTCCCATTTGCATCCTTATTCTCCGACTATCGAGGTCGAGACTACAGAAGATATGCTAAAAAATGTTGTAAACCTAGTTGAAAAAGAAAAGTTTAATATAGTAATATTGGCCGGAGCTCCTGCAGACTATAAGTTTAAGGTAATAAGGGGAGAAAAAATTGATAGCCACACTGAAGTGCCCAAAGTAGAGTTAGAAAAAACACCTAAAATTTCAGAATATATTAGGGGAAAGGCTTTCGTAGTAGGATTCTCTGCGGAAACTGTAAATAATGATGACGAACTCATAGAAAAAGCTAAAATAAAGAAGGAAAGGCATGGATTTAACATGATAGTTGCAAATAACGTAAAAAGAAAGGATATAGGTTTTTCATCTGAATATAATGAGGTAATTGTTATTACTAATAGTGAAATTATAAAGATACCTAAAAGTTATAAAACAATTATAGCTAGAAAATTGCTAGATATCGTAAGAGAAGAGTTTATAAAATCTAAAGTATAATGTTGTTTTGGCTCAGGTAGCTCAGCCAGGGAGAGCGCTGGGCTGTGGACCCAGTGGTCCCGGGTTCAAATCCCGGCCTGAGCCCTTATTTTACGTTCTTCTTTTAGAGAAATTTTACCTTCATGCAACAGTCTGCGTTAAATTTGCAACTACGTAGAATACACAGAGGGGGCATACATTTTATGCCAAAAATTAACGTAGAAAACATAGATGATAGTAAAAAAAAATCCAAATTTTAAAGAAGGCTGTAGAGAAAGAGGGTCTATCTTATACTGCGAAGAAATTAGGAATAGACAGGAGTACTTTAAATAGGTACATTAATGGAAAGATTCAGAGGATTCCTAACGATATTATTGAGAAAGCTGCAGAACTACTTACAATTGAGGAGCTCTCAGACATAATTTACGGATTTAGGATAGTGGAAATAGATCCTACTACTGCTTTAAGTGTTATCATTAAAGCAGTAAGAGATGAAGGATTCCGTAACTTTTTCATAAGTTTAATATGGCAGTATTTAGGCGATTATCTGAAGTCTGCGTCAAATACTTATATCGTTACGAAAGACGATATAGAATTATTTGAAAAATTTGTTAGAGAAAATAGGGCTAAGAAGACTGCAAATGAACATATTCAAAATATAAGGAGAATATTAGCTGACCTAAACTATGAGCTTATTCCTGAAAGGATTAAGGAATATATGCTGGATCTACAGAGTGAGAACTTAAATAGGGCCAGGCATTACGCAACGACTCTCAAACTATTTATTAATGAAATAATAAAGCCAAAGAACTCCAGGGTGGCTAAGGAACTTTACGATTCATTTAAACTACCTAAAAGGAAGTTTATTTACAAGCCTCCTCCTTTATCATTAGATACTCTGAAGAAAATTTTTAATAATATTAATGATTTAGGGGCTAGAGCTTTATTTCTATTACTGATAGAAACTGGCTTGAGAGTAGGGAAAGTTCTAGGCCTTAAGGTAGACCAGATAGACCTGGAACACAGAACTATCAAAATTATGAAGGAGTCCGAGACTAAGAGAGCGTATATATCGCTCTTACACCAAAGTACGGCTAGATGGGTTAAGGAACAATATCTACCATACCGTGAGGAATTCGTAAGGAAATATGAAGATTCTATAAGGAAATTAGCAGCGGCAATCCCTCCGCAATTCCTCTTCCTCCTCTTCCCACGGCTCTTCGCTAGGGAAAGGAACCGTCACAGTACGCCTTAGGTGTAATACATTAGTACCTATATCTATCCTGTATTCGATTTTACTGGAATTATCTCGATCCCAACCACTTACCTCTATGGCCCCTGGGTATCCTCCCATAGATATCGTACGAACTGTGGGGAAATAACCAAAAGCTCGTAATTCGCTAACTATGTCATTTACTATTTCATCAATTTCGTCCTCATCAGTATACGGTATTTCATGCTCATCCTCTGCAATTATCTTTTCATCGTGTTTCTTAGGGTCTTCAAACATCATATTAAATTTATCTTACAGCTAATATATAAGCCTTGCTGAACGTGTACCCCTAAGCTTCCCACCACTTGTTTGATAAGTAGTGTTATGTTGAAATTTAAAAAGATACTAAACTTATATATATGAAGGGTAATGAAAATAGTTCCGTGCAATCTATACGACTTATTAATTCCCCTACGCAAGGAGATATAGTAAGTACTTTGCAAAAATGCTTAAAAAATCACAGATTTAACCTTCGCTGGTACCTCTTTGCAAACCCGATTAGCCGTGTATATTAGTACGAACTCATGAGGCCTTTTCCCCATCCACCCAGTTAAGCTCTACCTCCCATAGCTTGGATAGAGGACGTTGCTATAATAAGAAGTGTCCTAATTAAAGAGCGATTTAAGAAAATGAGATTCACAATTGCTGGGACTTTAATGAAATTTTTAAGTACAAGTCTCTTTCTCTTTTTCTCGATTTAATCAATCACTCTCCTTTAACTTTGGTCCTTCAACTCTACTCTTACCTCACCGAATCCTACCCCTCTACTTCTCCCGATCCCTAAAACTGATGTAACCAGCAAGTACTTAGTTACAGCCCTCTTGAGTTTCTCATAAACAATATCAAACTCCATCCACCCGACAAACCCCCCTAGTAGTCCTCAAGTTCCCCTTACCATCCTCACCTATTACGACCGCCACTGGTTTCAAATTATATCTCTCTAACTCCTCCTTTAGCTCTTCTGGAATCCTTACTGATATCACCACACTTCTGCCCATAGTTCAATATTGTCGTGTAGATCTAAATAGTTTACATTTTGTAAATACGGCCATTCGCTTATACTACCCGTTCAACACGTCTAACTCTTGTGTATACCGAAGGTGGTCCTCTCTATTTCACTGAGTAACGATTTTCCATCTGGTTTTGCTCATAATGACCCTTACATTCCTGAAACTAAACGTGTTAGTGATAAAACATAATTAACTTATTACGTTAGCCTCACGTCGCTATCAGACCCTTGTATAGGGAGTTAATAAGGTACCTCCCTTAAATCTTGAACAAGGTCAATTATGTTACTTATTTAATCGATTCCAAGGTCTCCCATAAGTCCTAGTTCGTAAGCCCTTTTAAGGACTTTATTAAGTGGTCCTCTTATTGTATCAAAGAATGCCTTTATTTCTTCATCATCTTTTCCCTTCAAGTAGTCATAAAGGTATAGAATCTCATCTAAATATTTTTCTTTTAGCAAAGTGAAAGTATCCGGATTATCTTCGACGCCTATCGCATCTATTTTGTATTCATTACCTAAAAATAACTCGAAAGATTTTACAGCTCTTTTTACATGGAATTTCGACGTAATTATCAGTATGCTCCTTATATTTAGCTTCCTAATTATTTTCTTGGCGTAGAACGCATTATCTATAGTACTTGAAGAATTGCCATCAAAATAGATGTTTTTTATATTTTTGGTCTCTTTTAAGGCTTTTTTATACATTTTTTCATAATCGTCTTTTCCTCCTACTATGATGCAGGGAGCACATTAATCTTTAACCTTACTGTTTCAAAAGAGCTTATAGCTTGTCAGTTAACGGTTAGGAAAGTCCCTTTAAGTAGTACCTTAATGTGTTTTTTAGATATCTCTAAGCTACGTTAAAGACGTCCCTCTTACTCGACATGAGGAACACCTAGCATCTCTCCAGATAAACATAAGCTAAGAGCCACCCTATTGGGGAAATGAATGGTAAGGCTGAGAGTATTCCAGCTATCTTAAGGATATCGCTAGAATAGGTATTCCCGAGGTCAATGAGCGAGATCCCAAGAAGGCCGACGCCACGAAAGCCTCCACAAGGCTCAAGACCAAGATCGCGTCTCCGATTACGGATAGGCCGAACCCAATCGGATGAGCAAAGCTGGACAGTAATAAGCCGGAGACCGCCAGGAATATCTCCCCTATCACTATCCCAACAGCCGAGAGGTTCAGTATACTAACCCAGTTGAACCTATCCTCCTTTAATAGGCCGATCAGCTGAAGGTCCCTCAGGACCAACCTTATCCTAGGAGCCCCATTGCCGATCAGCAGGAACAGCCCCGCGAGTGAAATGAGGAATCCCAAGGCTGGGATCAATATTCCTAGATAGAGAAGGCCTAAGGACAGGAAGAGCCACAAGGACGCGTCCTTCAGTCCCTCCAGAATCCCAACATTAGTGTCGCTCCCGGGGAAAGACACGTTGAGATAGTGGAGTATGAGGATTTAAGCGGGATCGAGAAGGGTTGCCCTCGGCTTCCTAAGGCTTAGTCTCCCTTGTCTATTGAGTCTATATAGAATATAGAGGTAGGAATTATTTTGAGAATACGTTTTTCCGATGGCGAAGTCGGCATGTCTAAAAGCAACGGAACTCCTTCAAACCCCTTTGAGAGCATAAACAGGCTCCAGCTATCCATGAGGCACATTAGGGTCTGGTTCACGGCCGGAATGGGGTTCTTCACTGACGCCTATGACCTGTTCATAATCGGAGCGATCATTTCGATGATCGTCAACGCATACAACTACGCAGGAATCCGCATACCAGGTTCATGGAGTACTTAGTGTACATACCGGGAGTGAACACTAAGGAGTAAGTGGCCTTCTGGACTGGTCTTCTCGCGTCTTCAGCGATTTGGACGGCCATTATAGGACAGCTGATATTCGGAAGGATAGCCGACGTTTGGGAAGGAAGAAGGTTTACGGCGTTGAGGCTACGTTGCTTACGCTGGGAGCGCTCCTTAGCGCCTTCTCTCCTAACTTGCCCTGGCTGATCGCCTTCAGATCGATAATGGGGTTGGGAATAGGCGGGGACTACCCGGTGTCCTCAGTCATCATGAGCGAGTACGCAAACGTCAAGGACAGGGGCAAGCTCATAGCTCTGGTCTTCGCCAACCAGGGGATTGGAACTGTGGACCCAGTGGTCCCGGGTTCAAATCCCGGCCTGAGCCCTTATTTTACGTTCTTCTTTTATAGAAGATCTACAAAGTCTGAAAACTCGTCTTCACGATAAACATTAGACTACATATACCAAAGAACACGATTAAATTTTTATTACTGAATATTATTTGAGCAATCTTTGCCATTAGCTTTCAACTCAACGGCTGAGTAGGGAATAGCCCCGTGCTTAAAAGCTTATATGGCAAGTAGAGGACATGGATTAAATGTGGGTTACAAGGTTTTCTCAGCGGGGCAATATAAGATTCGTCAAAGAGGGAAGAAGTATTATGTTCACTCCATAGAAAAGGACTCAAAGGGTAACGTAAAAGAGCGTTACATTGGTCCCTTAGATAAGATAATCGAATTTTATGTTAGCAATGGAGATATCTCCAAAGTGGGGCTGGCGGGATTTGAACCCGCGACCACCAGGGCCCAAGCCTGGCATCCTAGTCCTGGCTAGACTACAGCCCCATTTTTTACAGTACATTATTAGCCTAAAAAATTTTTCATATAACTATTACCGTAGTTTGTAAATAGATTGCGAGTATTGCAAATATACCTTCAATAATCCAGAGTATAGCCACCACTTGATATTCCTTAAATCTTCCCATCTTCATAACTACATGAGTTAAAGAATTTGGCATACCATTCCAATATAATGTCCCATCTTCGTTAACTTTGCCAAATGATACTCCCTTAAACCTTGTTCTTGCCTTTAATATAAATTCCGCAACGTAAGGTAAATATAATACAGCCAAAGCAGTATACATATAACCAGCTATTCCAATAGAACCTATTACTGAACCAACAAAGTATGTCCCTATGTTTCCTATGAAAACTTTAGCGGGATATTTATTATAATAAAGGAAAGCTAAAAGAGAAGCTAACAAGATCAAGGCCATTTCTCCTGCAACAAATATGTTCCCGGACCTTGTTAAACCAATGTAAGCTAAGCTAGCTGACATTATTATGCCCATTCCAGTTCCTAATCCATTAAGCCCTTCAAGCATATTGAAGGCATTAGAAGAAATTGTTAGTGCAGCTGGTATTACAATCACGTAATAGAAAATTCCTAAATTTATAACACCTAAAAAAGGTATGGATATTGCTGAATGCCCTACGCTAAAAACTGCTAATGGTACTGCAGCAAAGATTGGAGTGAATGCCCTAATTGATTGCCTAAGATTCAAAAAATCGTCCATGAGTCCAAGAAAGGCTATTAGTAACGAGGAGAGTAAAATTGACGATATTATTCTCTCATAATTTGGATCCTGGATTAAAAGTACAAAAGTTCCAGAAACAAAACCTGCTACTATGGCTATTCCGCCAAGTGAAGGTACTTCGGGCTTATTGGGCTTATTTACGTCTTTCCCTACAATTTTTCTCTCTTTTGCTATATGAATTACCCATCTAGTAGTAAGAAATGTTATAATAAAGGCTATAAGAGCGCAAATAGGTAGCACTATTTTCGCCTTTTTATTGTAAACTCAGCAAGGTATTTTAAAGCCTTTCCAGCTATATTATTATCACCTATAGCTGATAGAGCCTTCATGGATTTTTGATAATATTCTTCTGCAACTTCATATGCGTAATTTAATGAAAGAGATTTTACCACTTCCGCTGCCTTAGTTATTTTTTCTTGATCCTTAGATCCAAGTCCTTCAATTATAATTTTTCTTTCTGCTTCCGACGCTAAACTTAATGCCTTTATTACAAGGATAGTCTTCTTGCCTTCTCTGATATCGCTATATACAGGTTTGCCAAGTTCTTTCTCATCTGCGGTTAAACCTAGAATATCGTCAATTATTTGAAAAGCGATGCCTAAATTTAGTCCAAATTCTTTAAGCAACTCAAGGTCTTTATCTTCAGCGTTAGAAACTAGACCTCCTAAAAATGCAGAGCAAGAAAATAGTTGTGCTGTTTTCTTTTTTATCATTTCCAAGTACTCTTCTTCTGTAACATCCTGCCTATTTTCAAACTCCATATCCATTGCTTGGCCTTCTGCAATTATTATTACTGACTTAGAAAATTCTGATAAACCCATGTAGAACCTCTTCGAATCTAATCCTTCTAAAGCCTCTGATAGCACTTCAAAAGCTTTTGCGTGAAGTAAATCGCCAGCAAGAATTGCCATGGGCACTCCCCACTTTACATGCACAGTTGGCATTCCTCTCCTAAGGGTGTCCTCGTCCATTATATCATCGTGTATTAAAGTAAAATTATGTAAAATCTCTACAGCGGCTGCAGCTTTATACGCTCTTTTTCTATCTCCAGAGAATAAGTCTGAAGATGCTACTGTTATAAGTGGCCTAAGCCTTTTGCCTCCAGCTTTTAAAAGGTAAATTGAAGCGTCATAAAGCTCCTTTGGCTCACCTTTTATGTATTTTTCTATCTCTTCATTTACATTTTTAATTATCTCGTCAAAATACTTATCTAGTTCCATTATTCTCTCTTTCTTAATTTCTCATATGTAGATAAACTTATCCCTCTACTTTCCATCCATTCTCTTAATTCCTTCCAAATAACTACTGGAACCCTCTTAAGTTCTTCCACGTTTTTAGCTCCCGTTAGCATCATCGCCGCCTTGAGTTCAAAAATTACCTTATTAAAGAAGGAAACTAGGGACTCCTTTCCTTCTACGGCCTTCTTTAGAACTGGACTTGCCATTCCAGCAATATCTGCTCCTAAAGCTATAGCTTTAGCAATTTGAAGACCATTTCTTATCCCACCGCTACCTATTATAAATGCATCAGGGACTGCAAACCTTGTTTCAATTATTGAGGCAGCGGTAGGAATTCCCCATCCGGCAAAAAGCTCTGCACTTTCCTTTTTCCAATTATTCTTCCTCTTATCTCTTACCATTTCTACGGCAATCCAACTAGTTCCTCCCTGTCCGGAAACGTCAAAGTATTTTATTCCAATTTCCTTAAATTTTGTTGCAGTTTCCATTGAAATTCCTGTCCCTGTTTCCTTTATTATTATTGGCACTCCCAATTCTTTTGAAATATCCCTAAGTTTTATTAAAATATCACTTGGATATTCTGGCTCTCCTTCCGGCTGAAATAATTCTTGAGCAGGATTTAGATGCACTGCTATAGCGTCTGCCTCTATCATACTTACTGCTTCCTTTAGTTCTTTTAATCCATAACCCTTAGCTAACTGAGGAGCTCCAATGTTAGCTATTATAGGTGATGTAGGGGCTTTTTTTCTCACAATTTTAAAGCTCTCTCTGGCATCTGCCCTTTCTATTGCAATCCTCTGACTTCCAACTCCCATGGCTAATCTTAATTCTTCAATAACCTCTGCTATTGTTGCATTAATTTTCCCTAAGGCTTCATTTCCTCCAGTCATTCCAGTCACCATTAATGGTGCAGAGATTTCTTTGTTGAGAAATTTAACGTTAGTATTTATTTCATTAAATGAAAGACATGGCATTGCTTGGTGTATTAAAATTACATCATCAAATAATGTTGGTATATAACCTTCAACGTCTTCATAAAGACAAATTTCAACGTGCTCCAACTTTCTATTTGTTATCATTTTTACACCTTACAAGAGTTCCTATATCCTTTCCTTCTAATGCCTTATATATGTTGCCTTCGATCCTGCCGTTGAATATTAAGGCTTCTATACAGTTTTCTAAAATTTTCTGAATTTTAGCCTTCATACCACCAGTAACATCAAAGCTTGAAGAAGATAGATCGTCTATAAAAGGAGAATTAACTTCCTTAGCAACCCTTCCATTGATAAATACTCCATCTACATCTGTAGCAAAAAATACTCTAGAGTTAAATTCTTTGCCTAACAAGATCGCTATATCATCTCCAGAAATTATTTTTCCTGATTCAGTGATATCACCATAAATAACTGGAACTAGCCTTTCTTGTAAATATCTTTTAACAATATCTATGGAAAAGAATCTGCCTGGTAAAGGAAATACGTTAATTCCTTCATCATAAAAAATTTTCATTATTTTAAGGTTTAATTCTTGCATCGCAATAACAGTTTTTATCTTGTCACCCTTAGAGGCTTCATAATGACCAAAACTTCCTCCTCCATGTATAATAATTAATGGATAAAACTTCTTAACTTCACGTGCAATTCTCCTAACTATTTCTTCATTAAAAGAATAAGGTATATTCTTATTTGTTATTAAGCTTCCTCCTAATTTAATAATTCTATAAGCGAAGCCCAATTTAAGTCCCATATCCATTTCCAACTGTTGTTCATAGGATATGGCAAACCATAAAGGGAACTCCATAAGCCGTTCTCAAATTGAATTAGACTAGAATCTTTAGATATTTCTACAGGCAAAATGCCAGCCAAGTGAATTAATGAACTCTCTAAAAACCTTGGTTTAGGTAATGGGAAACTAGTAAGTAAGTTTATCCTAACTTCCTTTTCACTAAGAGGTACGGGATCTTCTCCATCGCGGTAAAGTATAGGCAAATTAAGTTCTTGGGCCTTTCTTAAGGCTCTTATTAATCTTGAGTCAAACATTGCATCATCTATCATTTCTAGTGTTTCCTTAACGTCATTTTCGTTCATGGGAATCTCGCATTTGTTTATTGCCAACTCAACAAGCTTTCTCGTTACGTAAATGTAATAGGAAGAAAAAGGCAAATTCCCTTCTATATCGTACTCAATATTACAAGAAAAGCCTGTAGCCTCACGAAAGTATTCTAGAAATTTATCTATTTTTGGTTTTCTTTTTACCTCTCTCACTTTAACTATTGCAAAATTGATTAAAACTGGATTATTAACTTCCAAGGGAAGCCCGGAATAACAAAACGGGACTTTAACTTCCAAATCTTGCTGCAAGATATCCCACTACTGAGGACTTATCCCCTGATGTATCTCCAGAAGTAGCATGCTTCAGAATATATGGCTTCTTATTAAATTTCTTTGCTAATATCATTGCAACCATTACTGGTGCGTAACCACACATTGTTACATCTTTATTCTCTACAACATCGTAAAGACCTTTATAATCTAGTTGTTCTATTTTCTCTATCGCCATCTCATCTTTTTTATACGTAATATCGTAAGGATCGTAATGATTCATGTCACTACTAGCTAGGACTACTATATCTTTTTCAGGATGTTTTTGCATTAATCTATATATTCCTTCAGCTATGTATTCTGCTATCTCAGGAGTTTGATAAAGTATGACTATTGGAATTATTTTTATTTCTGAATCAAAGAAAAACTGTAAGAAAGGTATTTGAACTTCAACAGAATGCTCATATAAATGCGCTTGCTCATCTATATCGATAACTTCACTATACTTAACAAGCTCCATTGCCATCTCTTCATCTATCTTCACGTCGCCTAAAGGAGTCTCCCAACAACCTTTATTCCATAAGGAAACATAAGATCCGTAGCCCGTGTGATTAGGACCTAGAATTATTACAAGATCCGGCTTGCCTTCAGAAGCTAAATAATAATAAGAATGGGCTGCTACGGGACCGCTATAAATGTAACCGGCATGAGGAACAATAAAAAATAAGTTATCTCTCTTACCTTTTTCTTTTGGGACTGTAGGTAATTTACCAGGGCCTACAGGATGAGTAAACGACCAAACAATTCGATCCTTTAATTCCTGAGGATCTGCCTCATAAAATGCACCGGCTACTGCAGGTAATCTTTTCATTGAACAAGCTTCACCTCAAATTCCTCAACCTTCACTGGTATATCGGCATCCATAGGTATCTGCTTTCTCTCCCTAAGTATTTGCCTAGCTAGTAGCCAATAAAGTAAAGCTAAAGATTTCCTCCCCTTATTATTTGCGGGTATTACTAAATCAACATATTCTATTTTAGCATCAGTATCAGCAAAAGCTACCACAGGAATTCCCATATCTGCTGCCTCTTTTATTGCTTGAGTATCAGTTCTTGGATCAGACACGAGTAATACTTCTGGCTCTATAAATCTGTCAAGGTATGCGTTAGTTAAAGTACCCGGAACCAATCTTCCGGTTATTGCCCTACCTCCTACTACTTCTGCAAATTTTTGAACCGGAGTAAATGCGTAAGGTCTTGACGCAACAGCTAGGATTCCACTAGGTGTAAATCTTGAAAGGAATTTTGCAGCAATTCTCAATCTTTCATCTATTTTTCTAACATCAAGTACGTAAAGACCTTCTGGCCTTACTCTGTAAATGAATTTCTCCATATACTTAGTACATGTATGTGTACCTATATGGACGCCTGCGGAAAGATAGTTCTCTAATGGAGCTAATAATTCTATTACTGCTCCTTTCTCTGATTTTTGTAATTCCGCCTTTTCTGCCTCAGATAACTCGGTTCCCTTATTTTCTTCTTCAGACATTTAAATCACCTTCATATTGGTCTAGTATAATTAACTACCTCTTTTATAATATCTACATGACTTAATAACATTCTCCTACAACAATATCTTCTAACACCTAGGTCATCTAATACTTTTTGCGGATCTTCTCCGGCATTTACTCTAGTTATAAAGGGCTCCCATTTGTCTGCTATCAAAGATCCGCAAGTAAAGCATCTGACGGGAATTATCATAAGTGTCACCTATAAGCCTTCTGCCTCCATCTTCTAGCACTATATCTCATCCATTTTTCTGACTCTGTTTCTCTTGGATCACCTGCTAACATTGTCCTATCATATTGCTTATATAGTTCTTCTAATTCTTTACTGCCGCTAAACTTAACTAATGCCCTAGCTAACGCCATTCTTGCAGCATCTGCTTGACCCATTATTCCCCCACCGAATGTATATATTCTCGCATCTATTTTTGAGGCTAATGACTCGCCTGCAAGTAATAAAGGTTCCATAATTTTTAATCTTATCATTTCGATTGGTATAAGTTCTATTGGCACTCCGTTTACAAATACTCTACCCTTTCCTTCAGTAAGTTGGCATTGTGCTCTTGCCATCTTTCTTCTAGCTGAGGTTATTATAATTTTATTGGCCTGTTGCTCTGACATAAACTTTCCACCCCATTTCTTTAGCTAATTCTCCTACAGTAATATACTTACCTTTAAGTCTTTTTACGTCTGCATCAGGAAAGCTTATGAAGTTCTTACCATTATATTGCTGCGGAACACCTATGTAAACCTTAACACTTTTTAGCATTTGCCTGCCTTTTGGAGTTTTGGGCAACATACCTCTTATTGTCCTTTTAACTATGTTAATTGGGCTTCTGGGCCTTCTAACTCCTTGCTTTTCTGGATTAAATAGAGTTCTAAGTGAGAAGTATAACTTATAACCAGCAATTACTCTACTTTTTGGACCACTTATTACAGCTTTTTCCGCATTAACAATTACAACTTTCTTACCTTCTTTGAGTAGTTTTACTACATTAGTTGCCATTCTGCCTAGAATCTGATTTTCCGCATTAACAATTACAACTTCACTCATTGTTTCATCAACCTCACGTTTTTACCCTTTAAATCTAGCTTATCAAAATCATACAAACTCATAACTTTACCTCCAGCTTTAAGTATCTTTTCTTTGGCCGACTTAGAAAAGTCAAGTGCTACTACTGTAACTTCATGAGTTAAATTTCCTATACCTAGAACTTTACCTGGTACTATTACAATATCCCCAGGCTTCGTATACTTTTCTATTTTATACAAGTTAATATACCATCTTTTCCTACTCGGAGTTTGGAGTTTCTCTGCTACGGTTTTCCATAAAGGTTTTTTCTGCTTTTCTAGACTCCTAATTAGTTTTCTAATCATAATATTTGTACTTCCAGTCATGAGATCACCTTCTTCAATTCTTCAAGTTTACGAACTATACTCTTACCAGCCTCTAATAAAATTCTCTCTGGCTTTAAACTACCTACGCTCTCAATTTCTAAGATATATTTATTTTCAACAGAAGAGATTTTTATCCCCTCGCAATATCTTAAGCATTCCTCACATAATGTACAAGCAATCTCATTAGCAATTACGAGTTTACCATCCTTTACTGCAAAGACTTTTTCTGGACATACTTCTGCCGCTTTAAAGCAACTATCATCTTTTAATTCAATATGAGGATAATATCTTAATACAGCAATAGAAACTGGATTAAATTTAGCATGCTCTATGCCATATCCTAGCCTTAATCTAGCCTCTAATGAGACTTTTTGATTCTTACCTAATAATACTATAGGAATATCCTTACTTATTGGAACTACTACTGGATCATCAGACTTTATATCTTTAGAATATACCATGACTTCTGAATCCTTAGCTTCTACGTCTAGATAGATCTTACTAAAGCATCCGTCACAATTCTCTTGGCAATTTGCACACTCTTCTGGAGGTCTATAATGGTCTATAGCTTCATCCGATGAAAAAGGAATCAAACCTAATCTGTGTGCTAATATTTCGTCATATAAAGGACTATTATTTTCTATAATATACACATCGTCTATTGCCATTACTGGAACGTACAACATACAGGCTCTTCTTATTGCATTAACAAACTCTAGAGGATATCCATCTAAAGAAAGGGAAATAAAATTTCCTTCCTTTTTTATTACATCTATCATTTTATACTCTCCTTCCTCTTCTTCCTCCAGGTCTTCTGATACTATCATGAGGTATTGGCGTAACGTCCTCTATTCTGCCTATTATAAATCCTGACCTAGCCAAAGATCTTATTGCAGGTTGTGCTCCAGGTCCTGGAGTCTTAGGACCAGAACCTCCTGGGGCTCTTACCTTAATATGGATTGCCATTATGCCTTTATCTAATGCTTCTCCTGCAGCCTTATTTGCTGCTAGCATTGCCGCATAAGGTGAGGGCTTTTCTCTATCAGCCTTAACTACCATTCCGCCTGAAGCTTTAGCTATCATTTCTGCTCCTGTTATATCAGTTATTGAAATAATTGTATTATTCTGTGAAGCATATATGTGGGCTATTCCCCACCTAATTTCACGCCTGCTGGACATTCTGTTCACCACCTTGAGTTACTTGAGAGGATTGGGTAACTTGAGCAGTTGGAGGTCTTGTCTTGAATACTGGAGGTCTTGTCTTGAATACAGAAGTTGGATAATAATCTATTAAATCTTCTTCATCTTTAGGCACAATATAGCCTGGTGAAGTCACTCTTCTACCTCCTATTGCTATATGGCCATGCACTATTAATTGTCTAGCTTGATATATTGTCTTTGCTAAACCTTTTTTGAATACTATTGTTTGAAGTCTTCTTTCTAATAATTGTTCCTCCGTTAAGCCTAAAATGTCGTCTACTGTAGCGTTCTGTGATGATAATAAACCCATCTTATATAATTTTGATATTAATTGTTTTTCTCTGACCATTCTTTCTGCTGGTGGCAATGCTAATAAACCTCTAGCCATATGCCTAAATTTCCTCACTATTGTTCTTGCTAGCCATATTTCCTTTTTATTTCTAAGCCCATATTTTCCTAACAACTCTTGCTCATGAAGTAAAAGTTCTCTTATCCAAGGTAAACCGGGTCCTTCCCACTTTTTCCTACTTTTTCTAGGATCTCCCATTTAACTCACCTCATTTCTTAGCTTGAGAAGATTGAGAAGATTGAGCTTGACCGCCACCTGCAGGCTGTGCTGCTTTGGCTCTCTTTACACCCACAGTAGTCCCAGTCCTTCCAGTAGTCCTTGTTCTTTGTCCCCTAACCTTAAGGCCTAGTGAATGTCTAACTCCTCTCCAGCTTTTGATCTTCTTTTCTCTTTCTATATCATTTCTAGCATAGAAAATTAACTCAGAAGTAACTAAATGTAAGTCTAATCCGGATTCATAGTCTTTCCTCCTATTAAGCATCCATGTAGGTAATCCTTTTATTGTCTTATCTGATAATGCCTCTTCAATTTTCTTTAACTCTGAGTCTGAAAGTTCTCCAAGCCTTCTATCCTTGTCTATTCCTAATTGCCTTACTATAGCTCTTGCAGTATTATAGCCAATTCCTTTTACCATAGCTAAGGCATAAGGAACTTTCATAGTACCGTCTACGTCTTGCCCAAAGAGCCTAACTATGTACTTAAATGACTCTGACATATAATATCGACTGGATGTTCTATGCAAAATGGCTTTTTAAATTTTTCAATACGTTTTCCTTTCTTATCTTCGAAAACTTTACTGCATTAGATAAGTGTTTCTCAATATCATCTATAGTATAAGGAGAATAATTACCCATAACCTTCTTAACTGGTGTATAAGGACTTTCCCTAAATCTTGGTTCTAATCTTTTGCCATCTTCCGTTAATATCGGATAGCCTTTATAGGTAGTAACATAACCAATTACATCGGCTTTAATTTTATTCTTGTTCAGTAATTCTAAAACTTTATCTTCATTATTAGTGAATATTAAGATAGAATCTATAGAAATTCCGAAAGGATCTATTTGCAGTTCATTAAGCATTTTTAAAACCTTAGGATTTATAAGATGTAAAAATTTCTCAGAGTCTATTATAAATGATAACCTATTAGCTTCTGAAATTTCTATAGCATCCATTCTTAATCCTCCGTTAGTCACGTCAGTCATGGATTCGGCTATACTTGGATTATTTGAGATAATCTTGCAAGTTACTAGCTCATCTAAACTTAATGTTTCTTCAATTACTTCTGGAAATCCATAGTATATTGCTGTAGCAGAAATAGTTCCGCCACCGTTTCCTTGAGTCATTACTATTTTCATTCCTTCTCTAACGTTATGCCTTGCAAAAAACTTTGACTTAAGCTTTCCTATCGCTCCTACTCCTCCGCTTATCCTCTCTCCTAAAACTAAATCTCCACCTATTCTTAATGTACTACCTGCTAAGATAGGAACTCCTAAAAAATCTGTAACAGTTGTAACTCCTGCCTCAAAATCTAGAAGATATGAAACATCGGCATCATCTGCTAAATGTATATCTACAATAACCCCTAGAGGTTCTGCACCTTTCACCATTATATCTCTTAAAGTAGCCTTAGTTGCATGAAAACCGGCTAAAAATGGAAAATATGATAACCGGGAATGAATACCGTCTATTGAGGCTATTATGTCATCTGCAATTCCGGCATCTTCAAATTCTTTCTTACCTGCCATCTCCAAGATTTTCTGATGAATTATATGGTCACCAATGCCTCTAGAGCCTAAACCTGCATCTCCAGCTTTTATTCCAGATAATACTGGCTCATAAATTGAGGCTTTCTTAGAGTTTTCCACTTCAGTTATTATGCTATCAGCTATTCTTTCATTAATATCTCTTTTTCCTTTATAAAATTCTAGCCATCTTATTATCTCTTTTCTAGCTTCGTCTTTAGGCAATCTTCTAGCTATTCCTTCTAGATCAACCATGATTGCTTATATTTACTAGTTAACTTAAAATGCATATGAAGATTTTTGAGAAAGAGTTTAAAGTAAAAACAAATGAAAGATTCGAGAGCATAGATATTACTGATAACGTTGAAGACGCCGCAAAAAGTATAGATAGCGGAATTGCCTATATTTTCGTAAAACATACAACTTGTGCAGTAATAGTTAACGAAGCAGAGAAAGGGTTAATGTCTGATTACTTAGAGTGGGCAAAGAAACTTGTTCCTCCAGAAGGAAAATTTAACCATAATATAATTGATAATAATGGACATGCGCATATAATATCTTCCATAATAGGAAACTCTAGAGTAGTACCAGTTAAAGGAGGAAAATTGGATTTAGGAACTTGGCAGAGAATAATATTATTGGAATTTGATGGACCTAGAGTTAGGACTGTTAATGTAAAAGTTATGGGAGAATAGTGATTTTTTTACCAGTATTCGCAATTTATATCTTGATCAAATTGCCTCCATTAAATGGACCTAGTATATATAAATTAAATATGTGCGAAGACAGAAAATGTGTAGAAGAAGTAGTAGATGATTACTTAAAATCATTATTAAGGCCTCAATCTACTAATGAAAAGTTTAAGTTATTTCAAGATAATGAAGAAGAAGATGAAGAGATCGATGAAAAAACAGTTGCAAACTCTTATTTATTTACAGAAATTCTAATAAAGAGAATATTAAATGCAGACTTAGACCTTGATTTCATTTTCGAAGACCTAAAATCTAAACTAGGTAATTCCCATCCTATAGTAATATTTTTGAAAGAACTTCTAGAAGAATAGTACTTTTTATTCACTTCTTTCCTTTTAGATTTGGGGATGATTATTTGGAAGATAAGCTTTCACTAATAACTAGGAATGTGGAAGAAATTGTAACACTTGATGATCTTAAAAAGAAACTAGAAAACAATGAGAAATTAACAGGATACATTGGTTTTGAGCCAAGTGGTCTATTTCACATAGGTTGGCTAATATGGGCACAGAAGGTAAAGGACTTAAGTAATGCTGGAGTAAGTATGACGCTTCTAATGGCTACATGGCACGCTTGGATAAATGATAAATTAAACGGAGATATGGAGCTTATTAAATTAGCGGGAAAATACGCAATTGATGTGCTTTCTGCATATGGTTTAGATATGAGCAAAATTAACGTAGTCGATGCAGAGGACATAGTAAAGGATAAAGCGTATTGGGAATTAGTACTAAAAGTTGCTAAAAATACTACATTAGCTAGAATGAAAAGAGCATTAACCATAATGGGGAGAAAGTCGGACGAAGCAGAGTTAGATACGTCAAAACTGTTTTATCCCGCAATGCAGGTAAGTGACATATTTTACCTTGATGTTGATATCGCATTAGGTGGAACCGATCAAAGGAAAGCCCATATGCTGGCTAGAGAAATAACAGAAAAGTTCCATAGGAAAAAGGTTATAGCAATTCATACTCCACTACTCGTAGGGCTAAAAGGAGGACAAAGAATGGGCAATGTAGAGGAAGACGACTTGCTTTCTGAAATAAAAATGAGCAAATCAAAGCCTGAAAATGCGATATTTATAAATGATTCGCCAGAGGAAGTTACAGCAAAAATTATGCGCGCTTATTGCCCGAGCAGAGTAGTTGAACTTAATCCCATATTACAAATTAATAGATATATTATATTTACTAATGTTAACAAGCTAAAAGTTGAGAGAGATATAAAATATGGTGGAGATATAGAGTTTAATAACTATGAAGAACTTGAGAAAGCTTTCGCGGAAGGAAAGTTACACCCAATGGACTTAAAAATGGCAACTGCAAGAAAGTTAAATGAGATACTAGAACCAATAAGGAAAAAGTTAAACACTCCAGAATATGAAGAATTAGTATCTAAGATTTCAAAAAATGTTTCAAGGTGAAACTCATGAAGTATATAATTAAACTATATTTTGAAACCGAAGGAATAGTTGATAAACCGGACGTTATTGGCGCCATATTTGGGCAAACTGAAAATTTATTTGGAGAAGAATTTGATTTAAGAGAATTACAAGACAAAGGTAGATTAGGAAGAATAGTAGTGGAAATGGAAACTAAGGGTGGAAAAACAAAAGGAACTATAGAAATACCATCAAATTTAGACAGAATAGAGACAGCATTAATAGCATCAATGGTTGAGAGTGTAGAGAAAATAGGTCCTTATCCAGCTAAATTTGAACTCAAGGAAATCCAAGATATTAGAGCTGAGAAATTAAAGAAAATTATTGATAGAGCTAAGGAAATATTAACAAATTGGAGCAAGGAGAAGACTCTTGATATTAAAGAGGTACTTAATGAAATTAGTAGTGCAGTTAAAACTGGTGAAATTACAGAATTTGGGCCAGAAAAATTACCAGCAGGACCTGATGTCCTTACTGATCCAAACTTAATAATTGTAGAAGGAAGAGCTGATATTATCAATTTATTAAGATATGGATATAGAAATACTGTAGCAGTAGAAGGAGCAAGCGGTAGAATACCTCAAAGTGTAATAGACTTAAGTAAGCAAAAGAATACGGTAATAGCGTTTTTAGATGGAGATCATGGAGGAGATCTAATACTTAAGGAATTACTTAATGCTAATGTTAAAATAGATTATGTAGCCAGAGCTCCGCAAGGTAGAGAAGTTGAGGAATTAACTGGAAAAGAAATAGCTAAGGCATTATCTAACATGGTTCCAATATCGCAATATCTAAAGAAACAACAAGAAACTCCTCAAGTTATAGTTAAAACACCAGAAGAGACTGTAACAGTAATTCAGCCTCCTAAAGAGGTAGAAATACAGATTCCTCCTTCTGCATTAGAGGAAATAAAGAAATTACCAGGAACGTTAGAAGGAATTATGTTTGATGAAAATTGGAATCCAGTAGAGAAAGTTCAAGTTAGAGATATAATACCTAAACTAGAAGCAATGAGCGAAAATAAAGTTGCTTACATAGTATTTGACGGAGTAATTACGCAAAGATTATTAGAGCTTGCAGCTTCTAAGAGGGTTAAACTACTGGTAGGAGTTAGAATAGGAGGAATAAACAAGAGTTTAGATAATGTAAAAATACTCACAATGTCTGATATTCTTACTTCTTAAAGAAATTTAAGATATCGAAGCTAGTATTTTTTAATGTACTTTCTTTTATTCCGAACTGCTCTAGAATTCTCATAGCTGAAGGCACAATTTGTTTATCTATGTAATAATCGATATCGATTCTATTAATATCACTAACCATGAAGTATGGTTCTGCTCTTTCAGAAATTTTCCCGCTTCCCTTAACTATAACATAGCCTATTTTACCGCCCTTAAATATCACGTAACCGGCCTTCATAGCTTTCTTTGCAGCATTTACATGAGGGGCATCTACTTCATATTCTTCAAGGCTTTTGTCTAAAGATTTCCAAATTACTAAGTCTTGTATTGGCACTTCTTTTCTCCTTATTTTCATAATAACATCTCTTACAAGTTTTACTGCTTCATCTACTCCAGACGTTAGTATCTTCTCAATAACTCTCCTTTGCAGATCCTTAGCTAAATCGCACCAATCGCCTCTTACGGCTTCAAAACCTACAATATCTATTTTTCCATCCTCGGTAATTCCAGCATAACGTTTTTTATTTTCTGTAAAGAATATCTTTTTATATATTTTATCAATCTTTATTTCTAATCCAAATTTATTCATTATCTCATTAACTAGTGAATCCACGTTTCCAGATCCTTTTATGAATACTGAGTCAGTATCTCCGTAAATTACCTTAAAACCGCGCTCCTCTACTAATTTAGCTACAGAAGATATAATTTCTCTACCCCATGCTGTTACTGCTTCCGCACCTTCTTTGCTATACCACCTTGCACCTAACCATCCCATATATCCATAAAAAGCGTTAGCCATAACTTTTAATGCTCTTTGTCTTTCATCTAGTCTTCTCCTTTCGTATTCATCCTTTTCTGTTGGCATTTTTGATTTTACTGCTTTTCTTTCCTCTACTAGCTTCTGTAAAATCCTCTTATAAAATCCATCAGGGGATTTCCTAAATTTATGGCCAACTTCTGGAGCAACCCAGCAATCCTCACATTCGCCTTTTACTAGCGTATCTGGGCCAATGTTATATTTTATCATTATTGAAGGATACATTGACGAGAAATCAAGCACATAAACGCCTTCATGTATCCCTGGTGCTGGGGAAATTACTAACCCTCCCTTATAGCTTTCATACTCTCTTTCAACTCTATTTGGTATTATCTCGTTAAATTTATACGCTTCCCTCATTAAAAGCCATTCTACTCTATAACCTACGCTTGCCATAGAAAGTTGGTCTAATGGCAATCCAGTAATCATAGTTAGCTGTTCTCCAAAGGGTAAGAAAACATCCTTAAGCAAATACGTTGATCTTACGTCGTCCATATTGTATTTCAAAAGAATATCTCTTTTTGATGGATCGGACCAATATTCTGGAATTTGATACCATTCAAGGTTGACTCTCTCAGTCTTTTTAACAACTCCTAGATAATCAGCTATATTATCTAAACTCTTAACTTTCACTTCTGCAATGCTACTTGCGAATCCCAGTAAATCCACGTTCAATCTTCCAACAACGGAATAGTGCCCATAAGTTCCTTGTGAAGGTTCGGAATTTACTTTTCTACCTATATCTAACTTTACACCCCTGCTATTAACTCTTTCAAGTAAATATGGCCAATCAAATCCATTAGAATTATACCCTAGTATTATATCTGGATCATAGTCCAAAACAAACTTTGCAAACTCTCTAATAATTTCCAGATCGTCGTCCTTCATAACTAATTGCTTTCCACCATTATTGGTCCATACACCAATTATTATTACTGGATCCCTTCTCGGATTTGGAGAACCATACTTATTGTACACTTCTATATCAAAAGCCATAATTCTCAATTCTGGTGGCTTATCTTCATAAATCTGAATAATCTTTTTTAATTCGTATACTTTTTTAACTCTCAGTTTGGAGTCTTGAATTTCCTCTACTTCTGCTTTAAACCAATTGAAAGGTTTTAAGTCGTTATCTATTGAATACCTCATGTAAAATCTTATATCTGCTTCTACTACTTCTTTTACTCCTCTTACCTTAGCTACCTTATCTCTATAAGTTCTTACATATGCAGGAATTACTGTTTCTATTCTCAGAACTTTTACTGGATTGCCATAATATTTTCTTTCCTCCAATTTTACACTGGTAATTGGAGACTGGGATACGCTTAATCGTTTTATATCTTCTGCTACTTTATTAGTATCTGCTGAATCGTCTAAAATAGCATAAAAGTATGGCCTAAAATTCTTCTCTAGGACTGCTACTCTATTTCCTTCCTTATCGATAGCCCATATATAGATTACCGGTTTACCCTCTTCTACATCATATGAAAAGTCTAAAATGTAAAAGCATCCTATCATATATTCTTTATAAAATTTCAAAGATTAATAATTACTCCAACCCTTTTCTGGAATATAAATCCTTAACCATAATGAACGCGTGCTTTCCTCTACCATAATAATTTTTTCTCACAAATAATGGAAAATATCCATTGCGAACATAGAAGAAGAATGCGTCTTTGTTTGTCGTCATAACTTCTAAGTATGAGTACTTGCAATGGCCTAGTTTAAATCTCCTTTCAATCTCGTTGATCAAAAGTTTGCCTATTCCTTTATTTCTACAGTTTTTTCGTACAGCTATAGAAACTATATGCCCTCTTATTTTAAATTGTATAATACCTATTGCATAACCTAGAATTTTACCGTCTTCCTTGGCAACTAAATATAATCCGTCTGCTATATATAAGTATGCCTTTAGTAAAGAGTAAGGATAAGGATTATCAAAGCTTTCCACTTCTATCTCATAAATTTGTGGTAGATCGTCTTCAGTCGCATCAGTTATAATTACCACAAAATGATTAAATTAGAGTGGATAATGAAAGTATTGGAATTCGATGAGAAAAAAGGCACAATGAAAGTACATGTAGAGGACGAGGATGATTTGTGGACTTTACACATGATCCTAAATAAGGGAGATAAAGTAATAGCAAGGACTTCTAGAGACGTAAGCATGGGAAATGAAGGAAAAAGAGTTTCAATGATTATAGAACTACAAGTGGAATATACAGAATTTCAAGCTTTTACTACAAGGTTAAGAATTCATGGGATAATACTTGATGCTCCAGAAAGATATAGCATAAAAGGCGCACATCATACAATAAATCTTGATATAGGGGATGAAATAATAATTATAAAGGAAAAATGGAATAAAAGTGTTTTAGATAGAATTTACAAACAAGCTGAAAAGAAAAATAAAGTATTAATAGCTCTTGTTGATTTTGATGAATACTTAATAGCAATACCTATGATTCAAGGCATAAAAATACTTACAGAAAAAAGCTTATCTACACCTACAAAGGAAGAGGGAATTATAGAAGATAATGCAAGAGAAGTTGCAAAGGAAATTGAAAACTACCTTAATAGCTATAATAATATAGACGCAATTCTAATAGCTGGCCCAGGCCCGTTTAAGGAGATCGTTAGAAAATACTTAAATACTAAAGTAAAAATTTACATGGACTCCGTGTCTTCTGCTACAGAAGCTGGATTAAATGAAGTATTAAAAAGAGATATCATAGATCAAATAATGAGAGATTACGAAATTTCTCAGTCAGAAAAAGACCTGGATAAGGCATTAATGTTGCTAAATAAGGATTCTGGATTAATAGCTTATGGGATTGATGAGACAAAAAAAGCTTCAGAATATGGAGCCGTAGATTCCTTACTCGTAATAGAAGATATGGTAACTGAAAACGAAGAGGTACAAAATATAATGGAAGAAGTAGAGAAAAGAGGAGGAAAAGTTCACATAATACCTAGAGACTCTCCTATATACTTCCAAGTAAAAAATTTCGCAGGAATACTAGCAATTCTTAGATTTAGAATAAATTAATTTCTCGGATATTTTCAAACCATAAGGGAGTTCCTCTATAATTCTGACTTCATCAGGATTATATTTTGATATTACCTCATCAACAAACTCTGGAGAAATGTAAAATCCATTAGAGGCTTTCTCGCCGTAATCTGATAGGTCTGTGTTTGTTCTTACAAAAGCCTTTATTATAGTACCTTCTCCACTATATTTTTCATAAGGCTTAGAATAATATCTTATAGTCCTTAGGAACCTCGTTCTAGTTTCTACCACGTCCTTATATACTGAACTACAATAATGTATATCCAATTTAGAATCTACATTTGCTTCAAGTACTTTTAACGCTAGTTCGAAGCTTCCTTTTCCACCTGCTAATCCATGACTAATTGTTATGCCTTTTGAATTTAAATTGTAAAAATTTCTTTCAGTTATCTCTAATTCGTTTATATTAATAAACTTAACTTTATGCTCTTCAGCCCACTTTATTAAAAAATTAAGATATTCTTCCTCTCCAGGTATTGCTGGAACCTCTAAACCAACGTCAAATGAGAAATTCAATGCCTTTTCCACTGCTTTAAGATATTCCTTTCTAACTGGATGAAAACGTATTTCATCAAGTCCTGCTCTCTGAAGAGCAAATAAAGCGTCATAATTTACATACCTGCCAGATGTATAAAGATGAATATGAAAGTCCTCTCCAAATTCAGACTTTAAAATCTCTATTAATTTTACTACCTTATCCAAATGTAAAATTGGGTCTCCTCCTGTGATTCCTGCACCTAATGCATTCATCTTATATGCTTCATATATAAAATCTTGAAAGCTCTCGGTTTTCTTTTCATTAGCATACATAACGTCTTTACCAAATCTTTCCTCACTTACTGGGCAATAATAACATGAGTCTCCGCATTCTCCAGAAATGAACACAACTAGCTTACTTCCTAGTCTACAATATTTACATCCTAATGGTAAATCTCTATTATATAATGAAATTTCTGGATTTCCTTTTAGCATTTATCCAGTCTTTAACTTTCTCACTTTTAACATCTTCTAATAATTCCTCCAATTCCTTAATAGCAATATTTTCGTCCAAAGGCTTATTAGCTTGTATCTTTGGACTCCCTTCATTTCCCCCTTCAGGAAAGTACCAAACTTTGAACCACGTGAATCCTGCTTTTAACAAAGAAAAACCTAAAGGAGTATCTACAGCAGAATAACCTTTCATTATCATATCTAAAGTTTCCTTATCCTTATCATACGTCACAAATAGCCTACCTCTTTTGGATAGGAAGTTGTAGATCTTTTTGAAGAACTCTTCCTCTAAACCTACGTCTCTTAACCACGGATAATAATCTATTTCCAACCAATCTGGATAATAATCTCTTCCAGAAAAATAGTTGCAATATCCTATCAGCTTATCTCCTAAGTATAACTTAAAATAGAAAAGTTCCTTTATATGAGTTTGTTTTATATCTACAACTTTTAATTCCAGATTTCCTATCTTACCTTGAATCATTTAGAGCCCTTCTAAAGAATTTATTTCTCCTACTTAATTCTCTTATTGCTTCCTCAAAGTTTTCGTTAGTAGCTAACTCATATTTCAAGAAAACGCCAGTTCTACCTTTGTCCTCTCTTTTCATTAACAGCTTTTCTCTCTCATTAATAGTTGTTATGGAAATCTTAAGTAACCTAGTAGCATAATCTTCATTTCCTTTAAGTGGGATTTCTTCATGACCGTTCTTATTTGGTATAATAAGCTTCAATTCCTTATTTATACCCGGCTTTCTAACGCCATTTATTATATCCTCTAGGCTAACTAGTCCACCAAAATAGTAAAATTCCTCTTCATCTTTTTTAAGTTTGGATAATGGAAAAGATATTACTTCAGTTTCCTCAGGATTTAATGAAATATAGGCCTTAGGGGTCGATATAGGTGTAGCTTGTATTATATATTTATGGTCAGCCTCAAGTAAATCAAGTTCCAATATATTAGGTTCAAAAACTATAATATCAACATCACTAGTCTTTTTAACATCTCCCCTAGCAATAGATCCGTAAGCGTACCCTTTTATACCTCTGTAATATAAGGACTCCAGGATCTCTTTTGCCCTTCTCCTCTTTTCATTAAATAACTTCCACTGCTCTTCTGTATACTCTATTTGCACAATTGATTTATAGTTCTTAGATAAGTTAAACTCTTATGAATATTTCCCTTTACATCTTTGCAATAGGCTTCGTGGTATTTTGGGGACTTATTTTGGCTTTTAGAAAAAAACTTGAGCCAAAGGGATTTACTGTATATCCTTTATTTTTAATGTGGAAAAAGAGTACCAGGTCATTATGGTTTCCAAGATTAGCGTCCTCAAAGCCGTTTAAAATTTATGAAAAAATAGCAATGATTCTCGGAATCCTTGCAATGATTGGAGGTATTACAATGATATACTACGTAATATTTGGCCTAATTTTCCACCCACAATCCACTACAGTAAGATTAGAACCAATAATTCCTGGAGTTACTATAAGTTTATCATGTTTACCTTACATTCTTTTAGCTCTAGGAATTTCAGTTACTTTACATGAATTATCTCATGCAGTATCTGCAACATCAAATAAAATAAACGTAAAAAGCGGAGGTTTCATACTATTAGGAATCTTTCCTGGAGCATTTGTAGAGCCTGCAGATGAAGAGTTTATGACGTCTAGTCTGCCTGCAAAAATAAAAATTCTTGCCGCAGGTATAGCAGTAAACCTAATTCTCGCAGGCATATTTTTCCCATTAGCTATGTTTTTGCCCGGATATTTTTCACAAGGTTTAGTTATAGAAGGAGTAATACCTCATAGTTCAGCTTATAACGCCTCCATACAAGCTGGAGATGTAATACTATCTGTTAACGGAATTAGGACAAATACTTTCAATTCTCTAACTACAGCTCTAAATCAAAGCACTAATTATACTATAGTGCTAAAAGCACCAAATGGATCAACAATAGTAAAACATGCTGAATCTACAAAACATTTCTTAGGAGTTTATGTAACTTATTCTTTTCCTCCATCAGTAAGACCGTTCTTACTTTTCGTTACCTGGATGTTTATAATAAATTTCAGCTTAGCGTTACTTAACGCTGCACCATTAATAATTACTGATGGAGGAAAAATATTTACAGAATTACTTAAAAGGATAGGTTCACAAAATGGCGAAAAAATGTCTATGGCTATACAAGCTTTCCTTTTAATGTCGCTAGTATATGCAATAATGTTATCTATAAATGCTTAATCTTCTTCAATTAATTTTGCACTAAGCATTGGGAATGGTATTACTTCTTTTATACTTTGATTATTCGTCAATAGCATTACTAGCCTATCTATTCCTATACCTAAACCTCCAGTAGGTGGCATGCCATAAGATAATGCCCTTACAAAGTCTTTATCATAAGGATGAGCTTCTTCGTCTCCTCTTTTCATCATTTCCTGCTCTTCTTTGAATAATTTATCTTGTAATATTGGATCGTTAAGCTCAGTATATGCGTTTGCCAATTCCATTCCAGCAATATATAATTCAAACCTCTCTACCAAACCTGGCTTTGACCTATGAGGCTTACATAATGGTGTAGTTTCTATTGGGTAATCAGTTATGAAAGTAGGTTGTATTAAGTTGGGTGTAACTAATTTATCAAATAATTTTTCAATCATTAAACCTCTAACGTAAAGGTTACCTCTTGGTATAAGGCCATATTTTTTCATTAACTCTTTTAATTCATCGTCTGTCATTTTCTCAACGTCTTTACCGAGGGCTTCACTTAACGAATCAAACATAGTAATTTTTCTAAACTGAGACAGTTCTATTTCATATTCCTTATCTGCCACTTTATACTTGAGCTTAGTGTCTCCTAAAACTTTACTTGCCACAGTTTTTAACATATCCTCAGTAAGTTTCATTATATCGTTATAATCTGCATAAGCCCAGTAAAGTTCCAACTCAGTGAATTCTGGATTATGAGTTACATCTATATCCTCATTTCTGAATACTTTACCTATTTCGAATACTTTATCAAATCCGCCAACTATAAACCTTTTTAAATAGAGCTCTAATGAAATTCTGAGGTACCATTCTTCATTTAGATAATTAACTTTAGATTTAAACGGTTTGGCTAACGCACCGCCATAAACTGGTTGTAATATTGGTGTTTCGACTTCTATGAATCCCTTTGAATTTAAATAATCTCTTATTTCCTTTATGGTCTTAAATCTTATCTCCATAGCTTTCCTTGCACTATCATTATAGAGAAAATCAACATACCTATGAGCGTATCTGAATTCCGTACTTAATTTAGTCCAATCAGGAGGCTCTATTAGTGCCTTTGCTAGCAATTCATAGCTCTTAACAAGTAATGTCAGCTCTCCTTTACCTGTATAGAATAGATCTCCTTTTATTCCTATTATATCGCCTCTTCCAATATAATTAAAGAATTCTTCATATTTATCGCCTAATTCGTTTATCCTTAAATAAAGTTGTAATCTTTCGCCTTCATCAAAAATGTCTACAAAAGACGCTTTTCCATGCCTCCTAATATTGGCAACCCTACCTGCAGTTGAAATATCAAACATAAAGGGCTCGTGAGGTTTATCCTGCCTATTAAGGCCCATTTGCCTAATCTGAAGTATAGTGTGAGTTATTTCGTATTTCTGCGGATAAGGATTAATTCCTTTAGCTTTAAGCTCCTCTACAATTTTAACTCTTCTTTCGTCCCATTTCACACAATAACCGAATATTTCTAGTATAAAACATTTTACGATAATAAACTACAACTTTACTCCTAATATCTCTAGAAATTTTAATGCACAATCCTTTATTCTCTCCTCTGTGGACTTATCTATAGAAATTTGCTTATTATAAGTAGTATAACCGTTTTGACTAATAAATGCAATAACATCTGTTGAATCATAATAGAATTTTACATACAACATATCGGAATAAACTATGGAAATTATGCAAGGGCATAAGTTAAGCAATTCCTTAACTTTTAAAGAATATTCTTTCGCTATTTTCATTTTCTCCTCGCTCACTTCTTTTTTAATAAAGTCAACTCCGTCGTATTCCCCTACCTTAATTTCTCCGTTAAGCATTATGCTATCAATTCCATGCTTTCTAAGTTCTATCATAATGACGTCTTTACCTTCTATTTTAAGCTTGGAAACGCTTTTAGTCATTTCGCATAATTTTTAGCTAAAAGAAAATTAAATTTCTGGCCTCTGACTCCATTTCTTGAACATATAGAAAGTTAATATGAAGAAGATTATTGCAATTATCGTGAAAATTATACCAAAGATTGTTAAAGGCAATAATTCATTCTTTGGGCCCACTCCGAAGAATATTGGGAAAGGACCTATTAATACTAGTCCTCCTACAGCAGTGCTAGTAGTACTCGGCGTAGAGACTGTACAAGATAAAGCTGATATGAAGAGCAGTGCGAAACCTATAAATATTAAACTCATCCCTACGCCGATGACGGATAATTTCATAATATTATTTATGATACTAAGGTTTATAACGGTGTTGATAATTGTATTACGGCAACATTATAAGTGTACTATCTTCAGACAAGGAAAAGGCAGGAAAAATAGCTGAAAGTTTAGGAAAACTTCATGAAAATGAGAAATTGAGAATTTATTATAGGAAAAAAGGAGATTATATAAGGTCAATCCTAGTACCTACAGAATATCCAGAAAAGATTCTGCAAGCTGCTGAGGCAGTTAGCCTTTCCTCGTATTGTGTACTTTACCTGCCAATAGTTCCTTCTTGGACAGAAGGAGAACTAGCACTTTTAATTACATCTTCAGGTTGTAAAGGAGAAATAATAACTGAAATGCCAGAAAGTGATGTAAGAAAATTATTCAAAGGCTTACCCCTAGAGGAGTTCCCTATTCACCAGACTCCTGAGGAATTTGAAGGAAAAGAAGAAGATAAGGGAGTAGTTTATATAGATAAAGCATTCGTAGTGAAAGGTGTTGGAGTAGTAATTACTGGATTTTCCTATACTCAAGTTAAAGTACATGATAAATTGAAAGCTATACCGCAGAATAAAGAAGTTGAGATAAAAAGCATTCAAGTTCTTGATGAAGATCAAGAGGCTGTAGATACCGGAATCAGAATAGGTTTTGCGCTAAGAAATGTAAGAGAAGACGAAATGAAGGATGCATTACTTTTAGTTAAGAACGAAGTGAAAACCGTAAAGAGTTTCTCAGGTGAAATTTTCCTATTTCCTTGGACTAAAATCGAATCCGGAAATTACCATTTAGTCGCAAATGGAGTATCAGTAATGGCTAACTTAAAAATTAATGGAAGTAATGTTGACGTTGAGCTAAGTAACGAGATGCCGTTATCTAAGAGATTTATAGTAGTCAACGTTAACGCAAAACAAGGTAAACCAAGAATTGCAGGTTATGTAATACCAAAGTAGCCGGGCAGGGATTCGAACCCTGGTCGACGGGGCCAGAGCCCGCCATCCTTGACCGCTAGACGACCCGGCTAAGATTTAAATTTTTAAATATAGTATTAAAAGCTTTTTCCTAGATCTGAAATTCATAGATTAAAAACATGACGGAAAAACTTATAAATTATATGATCGAAAGATTTAAAAGGGTTTCGGAGAATGTTCGGGCTTAAGGTGACCTACTTATGAGTGATAAACCTCAAGATAACATTTGTCCTCCAGATAAAATAGTTTTTGATGCTGATAGAGGTGAATACATCTGTACTGAAACGGGAGAAGTTATTGAAGAAAGAATTATTGACCAAGGCCCAGAATGGAGGGCTTTTACTCCGGAAGAAAAAGAGAAAAGAAGCAGAGTTGGTGGGCCTCTGAACCAGACTATTCACGATAGAGGGTTATCTACACTTATAGATTGGAAAGATAAGGATGCAATAGGAAGGAATTTAGATCCAAAAAGGAGACTTGAAGTATTAAGGTGGAGAAAGTGGCAAATAAGAGCTAGAATTCAATCATCTATTGACAGAAATCTTGCTCAAGCAATGAATGAATTGGAAAGAATTGGTAATTTATTAGGTTTACCTAAATCTGTTAAAGATGAAGCTGCATTAATATATAGAAAAGCAGTAGAAAAAGGCTTAGTGAGAGGAAGATCAATAGAGAGCGTTGTTGCTGCATCTATTTATGCCTCATGCAGAAGAATTAAAATTGCAAGGACTTTAGATGAAATTGCCCAATATACCAAGGCAAATAGAAAAGAAGTGGCTAGATGTTATAGGTTATTGCTAAGAGAGCTAAATGTAGAAGTACCGGTATCGGATCCTAAGGATTATGTAACTAGAATAGGATCTTTATTAGGACTTAGCGGCGCTACAATGAAATTAGCTGCGGAGATCTTAGAAAAAGCTAAGAATGCCGGTTTAACTGCAGGGAAAGATCCTGCAGGTTTAGCTGCGGCAGCAATCTACATCGCAGCACTAATGAATGATGAGAGAAGGACACAAAAAGAAATAGCTCAAGTAGCTGGGGTTACAGAAGTAACTGTAAGAAATAGATATAAGGAACTTATTCAAGAATTAAAAATAGAAATACAAAATCAATAACTTTTATAATCTTAAAATTTATTTTTATTTATTCTATTACCATTATATTTTCTGCTGGAAATCCTAATTTTACTAGAATGTCCTTAACTTTTTCTCTGTGATCTCCTTGTATTTCAATTCTCCCATTTTTCACTGTGCCTCCTGCAGCTAATTTTGACTTAAGTTCTGAAGCTATCTTTTTCAGATCTGCGTCATTACTACTTATCCCTTCTATTACAGTAACTTCTTTACCATAACGTCTTTTCTCTAACTTTATTTTTATAAATTGTTCTTCTTTATTTAATTGTTCACATATATCTGGTGGAAGTCCTCCACACAAGTTGTCTGCCATGTTTCTAATTAAGAATTATAAAAACTCCTTTTTGAGCTTTTCTATCCACATTAAATTTAAAACTTCTTAAAGATAAGCTTTTGTTATGGACAAATATAGGTGTGGTAGGTGTTGGAAAACTTTTGATGATGATAAATTAAAAGTTTTACCTGGAGTTAGATGCCCATACTGTGGATATAACATAATATACATGATAAGAAAACCGACTATCAAGGTAATTAAGGCAATTTAGATTTTATTATTGCAGCCGTCTCCATTATAATTTTTGCAGCTAATACTGATGTAATCCCGGAAGGATCGAAAGGAGGAGATACTTCTACTATATCGAAACCCACTATTCTTTTATCTGCAATTAATTTTACTATATCTAGAATCGCAGTAGGCTTTAATCCTTCAGGCTCAGGAGTAGCTACACCAGGAGCATAAGACGGATCTATAGAATCCATATCATATGTTATGTATATTCTTTTACATTCTTCAGTGAAATTAATAATCTTTCTAGCCACCTCCTTATAGCCTAATAGTTCTACATCCCAAGATGTTATAAATGGAACTCCTGCTTTTCTTGCATATTCTAATTCTTCTTTACTAACAGCTCTATTGCCTATTTCCATGATTTTTATTCCTTTTTCACTTAATCTTCTCATTACGCATGCATGGTCGTATTTATATCCTAAATAATCGTCTCTTAGATCTAAATGTGCGTCAAAACTTATTATACAATCAGCGCTTGTACCACTGGCCGTGCCAACTGTTATAGTATGCTCTCCTCCAATCGATATTACTATTTTACCCTTTTCTGAAAAATAGCTTACTACATCCGATATTCTTTTTACATTCTCCTCAACATTTGAAGGGTGTAAAGCTACATCACCTACATCGTTAAATCCTACTTCTCCCATGTCAACTCCTGTCCTTAAGGAGTAAAATTCGATATATTGCGCAGCATCTCTTATAGCGGATGGTGCAAAACGACTACCGGGTCTATAACTACTTGTTATGTCCATTGGAATTCCTAGTATTACAAAAGGAGAATTTTCTTTATTAAAACCTGCAAATTTCCTACTTACATCGTTCAAGTAAAGTAGTCTTACATCGCTCATGCATATAACGGTTGTAATGAGGTTTATAAGCTTAATACAATAATTGGGTTATGTGAGCGAGGAAAAAGTTATAGAACTTGCAAAAAGGAGAGGAATTTTTTGGCCATCATATGAAATCTACGGAGGAGTAGGAGGATTATACGACATAGGACCTATAGGAACTAGGATAAAGAATAAAATAGTACAGTTATGGAGAAAGATCTTCGTTGAAGAGAATAGTGATTTTGTAGTAGAAATAGAGACACCAATGATAACACCAAAGAAAGTTTTTGAAGCAAGCGGTCATCTTGAAAATTTCACTGATCCTATAGTCGAGTGTAACAAGTGCCATAGAGTATTTAGGGCTGACCACTTAGTAGAGGAGGTTTTAAAAATTAGTGCTGAAGGATTAAAAGCCGAAGAACTTACAAATTTAATAAGAGAAAAGAATATAAAATGTCCTGTTTGTGGTGGAGATCTAGGAGATGTTAGATATTTTAATCTACTATTCTCAACTAATATTGGACCATACACTGGAAGTACTGGATTTTTAAGACCAGAAACTGCACAAGGGATGTTTACTTCATTCAAGAGAGTTTACGAATCTACAAGAGAAAAATTACCTTTAGGAATAGCACAAGTAGGTAGAGTAGCAAGGAATGAAATCTCGCCTAGACAAGGCTTAATAAGAATGAGAGAGTTCACGATAATGGAAATAGAATTTTTCATGGATCCTGAAGATACAGAAAACGTTCCTTTAGATAAATTTTCTGAGGATAAAATCAACGTATTACCTGCTGAAGCTAAAATAAAAGGAGAGAAACCGTCAACTTTTAAGGTAAAGGAACTCGTAGACGAGAAGATTGTTATAAATCCTTGGATGGCTTATTGGATGGCTACTGCTAATAAATTTGTAAGGAAGCTAGGCGTATCGCTTGAAAGGGTTTACTTTGAAGAAAAACTTCCTTCAGAGAGAGCTCATTACTCTAGCCAAACTTTCGATCAAATGGTTATAGTAGGAGAAGATAAAGTCGAAATTTCCGGCCACGCCTATAGAGGAGATTACGATCTTTCAAGGCATTCCAAGTTTAGTGGACAAGATTTATCAGTATTTAAAAAATATGATCAACCTAAGATTATTAAAAAGAAAATAGTAATTATAAATAAGGATAAATTAAATAAAGAAAGCAAGGATTTCGTTAAAGAGTTCATGAAAAGGATATCGTCATTAAAGCCTGAAGAAGTCGAAAAAATTCTTAATGAAAAAATTGATGGAAAAGAAATTAAAGAATATGTAACTGTAACAGAAAGAGAAGAAAAGGAATCTGGTAAAAGATTCATTCCACACGTGGTAGAACCATCCTTTGGAGTAGAAAGGTGCTTATACATCTCAGTACTGAATGCTTACAGAGAAAAGAAGGATAGAATAGTATTATCATTACCGAGAGAAATAGCTCCTTATGAAGTAGCTGTATTTCCGCTACTTGAAAGAGACGAACTAATTAGTAGAGCAAGAGAAATTTATAGTAAAGTTAAAGAAAAATTCGATGCAATATTTGATGATAGTGGCAGTATAGGTAAAAGGTATGCCAGAGCGGATGAGATAGGCATTCCTTATGCTATAACTGTAGACCCGCAAACGTTACAAGATAACACCGTGACGATAAGGGATAGAGACACTTGGAATCAAATTAGAGTAAAAGAAGAGGAATTAATTAATACTTTGGAGAAGTTATTTAGTGGTGAAGAAATAATACCAAAGGGATCAAGCAATGAGTCAGGATAATTCTCAAAATGAGAAAAAAGTAGATATAAAATCATTAGTTAGTGTTATTCCACCTGCTTCCGCACTTAAAAGTAGAGAAAGAGAACCTCCAAAAGAAAAGAGAGTTAAAGTTAGAAAGAAGCCAGAAGTTGATGAAGGATCTATAATAATTTCAAATAAACTAGTTTCACAAATGAATATTAAAAATGAAGTAGAAATTTCAGTGAAAGGAAAAAGACTAAGATTAAAGGTAATTTCTCAAGATGGGCTACAAGATATAGAAGTATGGGCAAATCCTTCAGATATGCTCAAACTTGGTTTAGAAGATAATAGTACTGTTACACTGAGGGTAGTATAATGAACGATAGTGACACTCAAGTTAATATAGCATTAACTCATTTCGAGACGTTGATAGAAGACCACTCCACATACTTAAACGAACTAGAAAATCTAAGTGTAATTCCGCAGATGGACATGGATAGAGTTATGAGAATCATAAAAAGAATGAGAAAGATAAGGAAGGATCTTGAACTTGGAATTAATACTATCCTTACTCACATTGATAGTGTTGGAAACTCAAGAATAAAAGAAGAGGCTATAGGAATAATAAGTTATTTAAATATAGTTGGATTTAAGGATGAAAAGGAGATCCTACAAAAACTTTCTACACAAGCAAAGGAAATGGGATATGATATAAATGTAGATGACGATATAAAGCAAATTGATAATATACTCTCTAAAATTTCTAAAATAAGTCTATAGTGAAATCATGAGCATAGCTAACATAACATTGGAAGAAAAATTACAACAAATAACAGTTAAACTTATTGACGAAACCAGAGCACTTTACGAATTCCTTACTGTAGATGATAATAGCATTAATCCTATGCAAATTTATGCTAAAATAAATGGAATAAAGGACAGCGTTGAAAATGAGAAGTACCTCACTGGAGAATATATAATAAAGGTAAGAGAAGGACTAGACTATGTAGACCTTTATATAGATATCTTGAATAATCTAGAAAAAATAGCGCAAAATATAGATGCTGCAACATATAGATTAAGCGTACTTCTAACAAGAAGTAGCAAAATTGATAATATAATGCACGGTTTAATTGTAGTAATGTGCGAGAAAATACTTGCTTCTCTTACCCATTTAATTGAGTCAATTAAAACGCTATCTTCTAATGCTAAGAAATCTATAGAATCTGCTAGAAATATCTTAAAATTAGAGGAAGACGTTGACGATTTATATAGAAATATTGAATTAAAATTGTTCGAAAAACCTCACGACGACCTTGTCTATGTAATGTTAATGAAAGATATTGCTGATAGATTAGAAGATAGCGAAGACCTAATTAGAGATTCAGCTAACTCTATAACATACATAGCCTTTAGTAGAACATGATGAGTATAAAAGGATATTTATTCGGTGATAAGATAGTAATCTTTGATATAAATGATAGCAAAAAATTATATTCTACTGGTTTTTATGGAAAGCCTCTTGGGATAAATAAACCAAAGAAAGCAGAAGATATAAAATATCCATTGGAACTTTCTTTAATAGAAGGATTATATTTGCTAAAAAAAGGCGAAATAGAAGTTATATATAATGGAAACAAGCTGAATGAGAATGATTTGTATGAAATTGGTAGAAAAAACATAGCAAGATTTGACAGCCTATTCGCCGTATATTCAGATTTAAGAAATAAGGGATTTGTAGTTAGATCTGGAATAAAGTTTGGTGCAGATTTTGCAGTATATACATTAGGTCCTGGAATAGAACATGCCCCTTACGTAGTAATAGTTTTAGATGCAAATTCAACTCTTCTTGCAAACGAGTTAATGAGTTTCGGAAGAGTATCTCATAGTACTAGAAAGAAACTCATCTTAGCGATAGTTAATATGCTCCCGCCAAAAAATATAAGATACGTAATGTTTAAATGGGTGAAATTATAGAATAATATTGCATAACATGAAAAATGGGGGTTTTGATTGAGAAACTATTCTGGAAGGAGCTTTAATAAAGAAAGAGGACAAATATCCCAAAACGAGCCAAAACCTCTACCTTTGGGAGAAAAATGCAATTATCTATGCCCTTATTTTAGGTGTAATAAGAGAGCATTAATGATACAGACAAAATATGTAAAAGGTAGCCCATATAAAGTAGGCTTCTGCAGGTGGGTCGGAGATACTTGTATCACGGGCGAATGCCAATACGCATATTGTGAAAAAAGAGCACTACTCCCAGGTAATAAGTGTGCTTTCGCTGTGAATAAAAGAAGTGATGGAGACGATATGGAGAAAGAATTGAAAGAATCTGACGAATATGAAGATAAAGTTAAAGATATTATATCTAAGAAACTTGGTAAGAAGGATCTTGATCTGATTTAGACCACCTTTTATATAATTCGTTCCTTATTCCTAACAAGTCAAGAGCTTTTCCTACAATAAAATCTATTAAATCTTGAATTTTTGTCGGCTTAATATAAAAGCCTGGGGAAGCAGGCATTATAATCCCTCCTGCTTTAGCTATTTTTAATGCATTATATAGCTCTATTTGACCCAAAGGAGTTTCTCTAATTACTAGGACTAGCTTTTGTCTACTCCTTAAGTAATTTATTGCAGATCTAGTAAGTAAATTTGAAGTGAAACCATGAGCTATGTAAGCTAATGTATTTATACTACAAGGAATTATAATCATCCCTTTTGTAGTTACAGTAAAACTTGAACTAGAAGTTGGAGCATCTATTTCATTCTCCATGAATATATTAGAAGTGAATTTTCTTACTTCATGAACTAAGTCTATGCCATTTTCTTTTTCAGCAACTTTTATTGCCGCATTAGTTATTATTACATACTGATCATATCCATATTCCTTTAGTACTTCTACTGCCCTTAAGCCATAAATTATTCCACTTGCACCGCTTATTCCTATTACTACCTTCTTATTTGCTCTTGTTTTCTTAACCACTGTCTCATCCATGCCGTGTAACAATAGTTACTACAAAATACTAAAGGTTTATTGTTACAGCAAGTTTTAACAACTATTGGATTTCCTCTTATTATCTTCTTACACCAGCTACATCTTATTTCGTTAATTTTAGTATCTAATTTTAATGGCATATTTCATTAACTTTATGAAGAATTTAAATATATTTCTTAAATGAACTCTATATAACTTAGTTTATAAGTAAGTTATTATGAAGTAAACACATGCAAAGCATAAGAATTAAGCAAGTAAATGAAGTGAAAATAAGTAAATATATTCTAAAATATACTTTTGAAGATTGGAATAATTTAGTAGAAAGTGACGTAGTAATTGTTGGAGCAGGGCCGTCTGGTATGACTGCGGCTTATTATTTGGCAAAGGCTGGCCTAAAAACTGTGATCTTCGAAAGAAGACTAAGCTTCGGAGGCGGTATAGGAGGTGGTGCAATGAATTTTCATAAAATTGTTATAGAAACTCCAGCAGATGAAATAATAAAGGAATTGAAAATAAGATACATAGAACCAGAAGAAGGAATTTTTATAATAGATAGTGCAGAGTTTATGGCTAAACTAGCTACTGCAGCAATAGATGCAGGTGCAAAGATCATTCATGGAGTTACTGTAGACGATGTAATATTCAGAGAAAATCCACTTAGAGTTGCTGGAGTAGCAGTAGAATGGACTTCAACCCAAATGTCTGGTTTACACGTAGATCCATTATTTATCTCAGCAAAAGCTGTAGTTGATGCTACTGGCCACGATGCAGAGATAATTTCTGTTGCGTCTAGAAAAGTTCCAGAGCTAGGTATAGCTGTTCCTGGAGAGAAATCAGCATATAGTGAAATAGCCGAAGAGCTAGTTGTAGAAAATTCAGGAAAAGTTGCTCCAGGCTTATACGCAACTGGTATGGCAGTTTGTGAAGTAAAATCATTGCCTAGAATGGGACCTATATTTGGAGCGATGATTCTTTCAGGCAAGAAAGTTGCTGAGGAAATAATTAAAGACTTGCGTAACTCTTAAATCTTATTTTTTATATTGTAACTCGATGAGTCAAGCTCAGCAAATTAAAATCTCGGATAAGATTCAAGGTGTAATAGAAAAAGATTTCGATAACAAGGTAATAGGAAGAAGGGAATTAACGTTAAAATTATATCATATAGGTACTGGAACGCCGTCAAGAAACGAAATTAAAAAGGCCATAAGTGAATTGCTTAACACTAAAGAAGATCTTATTGTAGTCAGAAAAGTATTCACTAGTTATGGTTCTGGAATAAGTACTGCAAGAGTTCATGTTTATACTAATAAAGAAACTTTAGAAAAATACGAGCCTAAACATTTATTAACAAGAGGTACAAGCACAAAGAAAGAAGGTGAACAAGGTGGCGAAAAAGGAAGCAAGTGAAGCCAAGGCTTCAGTAAGACTTTATTACGAAATATCTGATGGAAAAGTAAAATTAAAGAATAAAAAGTGCCCTAGATGCGGTAGTGTAATGGCCCACCATTTAAAGCCAGTTGAGAGATGGGCTTGCGGTAAATGCGGATATACAGAATTTGTTTCGGGGAAAAAATAAGAAATGAAAGTTCTTGGTATTGAATCGACAGCACATACTTTTGGAGTTGGAATAGCAGAAGACAAGCCTCCTTTTATTTTAGCTAATATTAGAGATACTTATGTACCTAAATCTGGTGGAATGAAACCTGGAGATCTAGCGAGACATCATGCAACTGTTGCCCCAGATATATTAGCAAAAGCACTTGAGGAAGCAAAAACTACTATAGAAGATATTGACGGAATAGCAGTAGCATTAGGGCCTGGAATGGGACCTGCTCTTAGAATCGGTGCAGTAGTAGCTAGGGCATTAGCATTAAAATATAACAAGAAGCTAATACCAGTTAATCATGGAATTGGACATATAGAAATAGGATATTTAACCACAAATGCCAAGGATCCGCTCATTTTATACTTATCTGGAGGAAATACAATAATAACAACTTTTTATGAAGGAAAGTTTAGAATTTTTGGTGAGACTTTAGATATAGCTTTAGGAAATATGATGGATGTTTTTGTCAGAGAAGTAAATCTAGCACCACCATATGTTGTTAACGGAAAGCATGTTATAGATATTTGCGCTGAAAATGCTAAGGATTTAATAGATTTACCATATGTTGTTAAAGGACAAGATATGTCGTTCTCTGGACTACTGACTGCTGCACTGAGAGCTACAAAAAAATATCCAATTCCAGATATTTGCTATAGTATAAGAGAAAACGCATTCGATATGCTTTTAGAAGCTACTGAAAGGGCATTAGCATTAACAGAAAAAAAGGAAATTATGGTAGTAGGTGGAGTTGCGGCTAGCGTTAGTTTACGTAGCAAACTAGATTTACTAGCTAAAGATTGGAACGCTGAAATTAAAATAGTACCATCACAATTTTCTGGTGATAACGGTGCAATGATAGCCTATGCTGGGCTTTTAGCCTTAAAGAGTGGGGTCACCATACCTATAGAAGAGTCAGTGATAAAACCCAGGTGGAGGATAGACGAGGTAGATATTCCTTGGAGGAATTGAAACTACTTAAGAGAGGTGCAGAATCACAAATTTATGAAACGTATTTCTTAGGAATTCATGCAATAGTTAAGAAACGAATATCTAAAGCATACAGAGATCCTAAACTGGACAGGAAAATAAATTTAGAAAGAACTATTATGGAAGCAAAGCTCATGTATAATGCGTTAAAATTAGGTATAAATGTCCCTGCTATACTTTACATAGATAAGGATAATTTCTCAATAATAATGGAATTTATAGAAGGAATAACAGTAAAGGAAGTATTATGGAAAAACCTTTACGACCCAAAGAAAATAGGCGAAATGATAGGAGAAATAGCATTAAGATTACACAGCTCACAAATAGCTCATGGAGACTTAACAACTAACAATCTTATTTTGAAAGAGAATAAGCTATTCTTAATTGACTTTGGGTTATCGAAAAGAACTAATGACGTAGAAGATTTCGCTACAGATGTCCATGTATTTTTAAGATCATTAGAAAGCGTTCATCCTGATAAAAAGGATGAAGTATTTGACGGATTTAAATTAACTTATTCAAAATTTAAATTATATGAAAAAGTTATGGAAACTTTGAAAGATATTAGAATGAGGGGGAGATACGTTGAAGAAAGAAGAAGTAAAAGTAGTAACAGGGAATAAGAGAAAATTTGAAGAGATGAATCAAATAGCATTACAATACGGTATTAAACTATCAATGATAAATTTGCCTAAATTTGAAATCCAAGCAGATAGGTTAGAAGACGTGGTTAGGCATGCTGCTTCAGTTTTTTATTCAATATTAAACGAGCCTATAATCTTAGAAGATAGCGGCCTCTTTATAGAGGCATTAAACGGGTTTCCAGGACCTTATACTAAATTTGTGAAGAAAACGTTAGATATTAATGGCATTCTAAAACTTATGAAAGGTGAGAAAAACAGGAATGCATATTTTAAAACTGCATTAGCCTACGTGAATGAGAATGAAATTAGAATATTCACTGGAGAAGTTTACGGTAAAATAGCAGAAGAGGCTAGAGGAAATAAAGGTTTTGGATTTGACCCTATTTTTATACCAGAAGGTTCCGAGAAAACTTTTGCAGAGATGGAGATAGAAGAGAAAAATAAATACTCACACAGAAGTAAGGCTTTTAAAAAATTCCTTGATTATTACATTCATTTATAGATTTTAGTCTCTTCAATGCTTTCATCATTAAGTTTCTTATAATATTTCTCATAATAAGATGAGATAAACGACATATCCTCTTCTGTTAGATCTTCCAATTCTTCCGTCTTTACAAATTCCTCCAACTCTTTAATTGTAGTAATATTAGGAACTACAGTAGAAACATTAGGATTAGCTAATACGAATTTTATAGCTAATTGAGACAACTTCATACCTTTTGATTTCGCAAATTCTAACATTCCTTTGCTGTTATTTACTGCTTCTTCAATCCATTTAATGTTCTTTAAACTTCTATGAAGATTTTTATTCTCGCCTATTGGCCATTTATCTTCAATTAAGGCATCAGATGCGTGAGGAACTCTTACTACGTTACCTATCCTATATTTAAGAAACTCTTTGCCCGGATATTGTTCAATCATATTATAAATATGCTCTAAACCTTCATACCCCATTTTTATTGCTTCTAATCCTTCTTCTCCCCAGCCAAGTGTAGGACCTAGTGCGACTCCTATTGCTCTAACTATACCGTCTTTTTTAAGCCCTTGCATAAAATCAAAGATTTCCTTATTCCTAATTACGTTCATTTTTGGATTATGCAACATAAGAATGTCAACATAATCTGTATTTAATCTTTTTAGCGATTCTTTTATTGCAAACTCTAAATAATCTATATTAAAATTCTGTTCTATCTTCCTCCCCTTTTTATTATAAAAATCGTAACCTATCTTAGTTAATATAACTATATTGTCTCTTTTATTTCCTAGCACTTTAACAAGTAATTCTTCAGCTTTTCCTTCACCGTAAATATCTCCAGTATCGTAAAAAGTTATACCTAGTTCATAAGCTTTTTTCAAAATTTCTTCAGCATTTACATTTGGAGCCCACCAGTCAGTAGCAAGACTCCATAATCCTACTCCAATTTCTGAGACCCTTATTCCAGTATGACCAAAGTCTCTTTCTCTCACGTTATACCACTACTAATAATTTTAAACATTCTTAAAAATAAAGGTAAACATCAATACATGCTTGTTAGACTAGAAGAAAAAGAGTTCGATAAAATATTTAGCAAATTAAAAGAGCAAGTATATGAGTATAACTCTAAGATTAGCGGCAGTGAAGTATATTTGAAACCTTATCATGTAGTATATAAAAATGGTAAGAAATATATTTATATAGGAAAATACTGGTATAAACTGGAAAAATATAATGGAAAGATAAAATGGATATATCTTGGAAAAGAGAAACCACTTGCAAATTTACCAGATCCCCCCAGATTTCCAGAATTTACTATAATAAAGGATGAAAAAAGTTACATTGTTGACGAGAAATTTTTAAATAATTTCTAATGAAAGTCTTGATTTTATAGCTTCTTTATTCATTTTTATTTTTAACCCATTTATTATCATTATTAGGTCTTCCATGTCTAATTTTATTAGTTCGCTTATAGCCAAAGCAGTAACAGGAGTAAATGGAGAACCCATAAATGCATATATTGAAGCTTTTCTAGCTTCTATTCTAGCTAATCTATACAATGAATATAACGCTGAATATGCATCACCTAATTCGATATTCCTAGAGTATTGTGTTCTTCTTAATATATTGGCCACTTCTTCCAATTTTGAAGATTGCAAATCCCTTATAGTATCAGGCAATATCTTACATGTTAATGGTATTGCTATCCTCTGCCTTATCGCTAAGCTAGCTGAGTAATAATCCTTGTATCCGCATATTATTGCTTCTGCAGCAGCTTTCCAGTCACCTTTAAAGGTATCTATTATTGACGATAGTTTATCGATAAAGTAAAAGTCAAGAAGAGACTCTAACTGGGATAAATTCCTTGGATTTTTTGATAATGCATATTCTAACGCATTAGAATATATTGTTCCTCTTATAATACTCCTTAGTTCTTCTATAGTTGTTGGATTAGATTCAGATATTTTTGAAAGAAATACAATTTTTGATGGCCTTGATTTATTATATATTCCAGCAATTATTGACTTAAATTCGTCCAAAGTTAAATAATAATAATATAAATCTACAATGTCGTGAGCAGACTTAACTGAGGATGAAAAATTTAATATTTTATAAATTTGATCAATTGCTCTTCTTTTTATTTCTATCTCAGCGTCATCAAATGTTGCAGGAATATCTTCTATAAAGTTTCGTTCTTTTAATATACTTAATACATTTTTCCAATCATTCTCAGCTAATAGCTCTGTTACAAGCCCTTTAGTTAATGTTGTCGATTTAAATAATCTAGAAATCGAGGAAATATATGCTAAAGAAGGAGAACTCACTTATATGCACCTTTAATTGCATTTAAAACTTCTGACACAGCCTTTTCCAAGTTTTTATTAGCCTTTTCTTTTATTTCACTTATTTTCTTTTCTCTCTCATCAGCATAATTCTTTCTTAACCTATCTATTTCTTCTTGAGTTTCTTTAGAAATATTTGAAGAAATTTCATCAAAGATTTTCTTTACTTCCTTATCCATTTCTAGGCTTAGGCTATAAGCTAAATCTATTAGTTTTTTCGCATCATCAGAGGTAGTAGCTCTAATTTTATCTAAATCATTTTCAAATTCGACTATAATCTTCGGATAAATTGAAAAGTTAGAATCGCTCATTTGATTATAATTATAGAGAAGTTCCTTTTATATATTTCCTGCCTCTAATTAGGTACCCAGTATGCATTACTCCAATGTTCTTTGGTCTAACAGCGTTTTCCTTTACTTGGTATTCCCTGAGTATTAGTTCTTCAGCATGAATGTCTATAAATCCCTCATTTCTCATTTGTAATACAGTTTTCTCTATTTGATTTACTGTAGGAACGAATACTATAAGCGAACCTGAAGGTTTTAATGCCTCATAAGCCTTCGATACAGCGTTCCAAGGATCGGGCATATCTAAAATTACAGCAGAAACGTCTTTTTCGTCTATTCCTTGTCTTATATCCTTAATTTTGAATTCTATTCTATCTAAAAGATTTAGCATTAACGCGTTTTGTTTAGCTTTATTCTGCATATCTTCTCTTACATCATAGCTTATGACTTTGCCGTTAGGGCCTAAAAAATAAGCTAAAGTTATTGTTAAAAATCCAGATCCAGTCCCTGCTTCTACTACAGTATCTCCAGGCTGTACTCCAGAGGCATAAATTATATACGAAGCATCCTTAGGATAAACAACTTGTGATGGTCTAGGTAAAGTAGTATAAATATCCATAGGTGTAGGCTTTAGTAAATATGCCTCACCTTTTGATATTTTTATTATTTCACCATATTCTTTTCCTATTAGCTGATCATGAATTATGTAACCTTTGTCAGTATCAAGCCTTTTACCTTTTTTTACCTTAATTAGGAATGCTCTCTTATTATCAATCCAAATTGTAACTGGATCGCCTTCTTGAATTGGCACATGTATAAATCTCATTATATTAAAAATGTTTATCTTCTAAAGAGTAGTTACACTAAATATAAATGAACAAAATTCAAAAAGCTATTAAAATTTTATCTTTCAGTATTGGTGTCTTAACTCATTATGTCGTTAATACCAGCCTTCATCATTCACTCTTTTATCCATAATTCCTTTCTAATAAAATCACCTATGGCCGCTCTAATTACTTCACTTCTTGATTCATATCTACCCGTGTTTACCAATTCATCTATTGCTTCTAAGAATTGTTCTGGTAGTTTAACGGTTATTATTTTCATAAAGATCGATTATTCACCTAAGTTGAAAACTGCTTTTAAGAATTATTGCAACGTAATTTTTTCTTATTTTGCTTGAGTCCATAAATGGTTAAAATAAACGGTAGCGATGTCTACGATATACTTATGATTTGAGAATAGACCAGAAAGCTTATCTGCATTTTTAATTATTAGCAAGACAGATGTAGAAGTTATTAAACCGCTACCAAACATGTTGCTCAATTTACGTATTTGCAGTCCAGAAATTTCGGGAATATTTATATCACTCTGGATTATTACTCTAAGATCTGGAGAAGTATAGCTTTTTGCCTTTATGGCGTGTATTATATCTTCGCTTAATAATTCTGGATAAGATATTGCAATTGAAACCTTATTGCCTTCATCAAGTATTTCGTAAAATGTGGATTTAATTTTGTCTGAAGGTATCATAGTTATACTGTAAGTAGATGAAGGTGATAATAATGAGGATAATGGCTCTATGAATTCCTTTTCGAATTCATCAACTTTAATCTCAATCATTTTCTTAATACTAGCCCATAGATCTCTTAGAGGTATAGCTTCATAAACAGCTGGTTTTTTTCCTAATCTTTTAATCCATCCTCTTTCTTCCAGTTTTGTTAGTAAAGAGTAAATTTTTGTATAGGATATTCCTAGTTGCTCTGCTAACTGTCTTGCAGTCATCTGACCTTCTAATAACAAAGTGGAATATATTCGTAATTCTGCTCTAGATATCCCTAAAATTGAAGCAAACCTAGAAACTCTTGCTAACGTATCTTCTAACGGATTACTATCCATTAAATTATTATAAGCCTATTTGCATTAAAGATTAATAGGTGTGCTAAATGGGTGGAGTATCAAAAAAACCTATTAGTAACATTGAAAAAAGGTTAAAGAGACAACAAGAAGAACAACAGCAGAAAGGTAAAAAGAAGATAAGTAAAACCGGTAGTGAAGTTATATCAAAGAATATTCAAATTTCTGATGAAATGATTAAGAAAATCCAAGAAGAAATAAAAAGAGAAAAATTGATAACACCTTATGAATTAGCAACAAAAACTAACATAACACTAAGCGTTGCAAAACGTATTTTAAAGGACTTAAATGCTCAAGGAGTAATAAAAGAAGTATTTAGAAATAGGAGAACTGCAGTATATATTAACCCTCAGGCTTAGGAATAGGTTTTTCATTCATTTTAGTCTTTTTAATGCTTTTGCAAAGTCCATAAATTATTGACTCTATTCCATTTAACCTTGTATTCACACCTTCTTTATTTTGTGTTATCATAGAACTCTCTACGAGGACTATAGAATCTTCATCTTCTGCTTCCTTATAAACTAAAGAGTCTGGGGTAGCTATAAATGTCGGTGTGTATCCTACTATTTCTCCATCTTCATTTTCTATCATCTCGCCGTTTATCAGGTACGAAATTCCATTTTCAACACTTCTAGTTATTGCTACATACTTTATCAAATCTTGTTTTTTATTAACTGGCCTAGTGGTACCTATTATTAACTGTGAACCTCCTAGTGCTAAGATTCTGCTAATTTCTGGTGAAAATAAGTCATCTTCAGATAATACACCATATTTTTTATCTAAAACTACATAAATTGGTTCTTTACCTCCAGATATTCCTAGCTTTACGTCTTTTTCTGACATCATTATCTTCCTGTATTTACCTATTATTTCTCCATCTGGAGAAATAACTAGTGTAGTTAAAAATATTTTAGGGCCTGCCTGCTCTAAAAGAGGACCAGCTATTAAATGTATCTCACCTTCCATGGCTAATTTTACCAAGATGTCAGTAGAATTGCCTGGTATTTTCTCTGCAAGATTCTTTACCACACTTCTCATTTTCTTTTCGTTATTATATATCTCAAATGTGTTACCTACTGGAAATAACGATGGAAGAATTATTAACTTTGCTCCTCTTTCTTTTGCAGTTTTTATTAATTTCTTCGCTTTTTCTATATTATGTTTTCTAGACATCTCTTTGAGTTTTAAATACGTTAACGAGATTAGCATAACTTTCACCCAATACTTTGTATTTCATCGTATAATTGTTTTAATACTTGTCTATAATCTTCTTTACCGTCTTCTATAAGATCCATTAGTTCTAATAATTGCCTTGTTCTTTCTTCCGATACGAACTTAGAGTATTTACTCGTTAAAAAGTTATACACGTTAATCCCTAATTTAGATGGAACAAGTCTTTTAACTTTTTTGCTTTCCAACATATATCCTCTTTTAAGCAATGTGGCAATAATTGTAGCATACGTACTAGGTCTACCAATTTTCTTATTCTTCATCTCAGTTATAAGTTCGCCTTGAGTATAAAGTTGATAATCGCTTTTTACAAACGAAGAAGCAATACTTCCCGTAAATTCGCATTGGCCCGATTTGATACACTCTTCTAGCTTCTTTATCGTATCTGAGTAAGAAGAATCCCTACTGGCAAAATAAGACCTTGGATAATATAATGATAGCTTGCTCACTTCTATTCCTCCTGGTAAAGAGACATTAGTTATTAGATCCATTTCTGGATTTTCTACTTTAAGTTCTTTACCGTTGCTCAAAACTTTAATATTAAATTTCAATTTATCAACATTTAATGGCACAATTTGACTAGATATAAATCTGGAAAATATAAGACCGTAAATTCTATAATGATTTAAAGTAAGTCTCTTAGGTAATTCTAATTCTCCTTCTTCTATTAAAGCTCTTAGTTGGTTCTCATCCAATGGTCTAGTAGGTCTAATAGCTTCATGTGCTCCACCTTCTCCCCACGTTCTTGGCTTAAATATCTCCTTATATTTATCCTCAAGTATTTCTTTTAGATAATTCTCCGCAACAGCAATTCCTGTGTTCGAGATTCTAGTGCTATCTGTTCTATGATATGTTATTAAACCCATTTCAAAAAGATCTTGGGCTACTCTCATTGCTTCTGGAGCAGAAATTCCGTACAAATTGGATACATCAGAAAGCATCTCGTCAGTCGTATATGGAGGCATAGGGCCAAATGTTTCTGACGACTTTGATATATTATAGACTATAACTTTAACGTCATTTTTGTCTAAGTCTGTTTGCTTAGGGACAAGAACTGAAAGAGAATTAAGGAACTTAACTACAAACACAGTCCTTTTAGTTTCATTATACTTATTATATCTGTTTATAACCCATCCTAATACTGGCGTTTGAACTCTCCCCGCACTTAAGTTTTTATTCTCTCCGCAGTCAGTTCTCTTTAATACTTCAGAACAGTACTGTGGCCAAAAAACAGTTTGCAATTTAGTTGATAGACTAAAACCTATCCATCTATCCTCAACTCTCCTTACAACTTGGGACTGCAACAGCGGTATAGAGAATTGCCTAGAATTATTTATTGCTTCTACTATTGCTCTCCTAGTTACTTCATGAAATTCTGCTCTTTTTATATTTGGATTATAAGGCCTTAAAGCTAAATATAAATCCCAAGAGATTTTTTCCCCTTCCACATCAGGATCCGTTCCAATTAAAATTTCATCAGCCTCCAAGGCTAGTTGCCTAAATGAATTAATAACATCAATCTTATCTTTTATAATAGTAGATCCACATGTTGGGCACTTATTACCCTCAGCATATTCAGTGAATTGATGACCATTGTTACATCTCTTTATTGTATTATAATATGGTATAAACTCTAGGTTTGAATTCTTTCTCACTTCTATTCCATGAATTCCTATATTTTTAGTAGTTAAATCATAAACATGTCCTCCACTTGCAGTAACCATCAATACCTTATCCCCTATTACAGTCTCGTATATTATTGCTCCATTGAATACTCTTATACTCGGTTTAGAGAAAAAGTTAGATATTGTTTTGGCCTTATTAGGAGATTCGACAATAAATAATACAGTTTTTATATTTTTAACCGACGCTGAAGTTAAAAGGCCTTCCTTCTTTATTTTTCTTATTTTCTCTCTTTCAGAATCAATTCTCTTAAGTATTTCATGTAAGTTATTATTTCCTATTTTATCGTTATCTATATCAAATGGATTCCAGCTTACTTCATCTAAAACAATAGATAGACGTCTATTTAAGAGTTCAAATAATCTTGGATTATCTACTAGTAAAACGGATAGTCCAGTTGTTAATTCTCCCCCAAAAATCCTGGAAGTTCTACCACTAGCTTGAATATAAGTTAAATAATCGGGGGTTGAAATATATCCATTATTTATTGAAATCTCTCCTATTTCTGCAATTTTTTCTAGAATTTCCTCATTTCTTAAATATTTATTGGTTAAATCGTATGCCTCTTGGATATACTTGTCTTCAATTTTACCACTTTTTACAGAATTTGCAAGCATTACCAATGCTGCAGGAGATATACGCCTTAACTTATTTCTTACTATCCTTAGTATTTTAGTTACTTTTTCATCCTTAGATACCAATGAGATAAGAGTAAGCATTTTTAACATGGCTAAAGGATGCATTGTCTCTCCTATCTTAAACCTAAATCTAGGAATTCCTGCAAATATCGCATACCTTATTCTCCAAGGTATATCTATTCCCCTTACTAGTATACCGTAATGAGTAGCCACACCTACTAGAACGTCAATCTCTCCTTTCTCGAATTTATCTAATTTTGTAATAGACGTAGAAGAAATTGCTTCGGCCTTCAATCCAGAAATGCTTGATGCTATCTCATTAGCAAAAGATACGCCTTTATCTATAGGTACAAAAATTAAACCTCCACTACCTAGCTTATTCACAATCTTATTTACAATGTCAATTATTTCCTCGTCAGTAGCACTCGGTAGCTGAACATAGGAATCTATAACATTTCTCAAGTATATCACTGCACTACCTGGCCTAAAGCCCATCAATGCTGAGAATACTGGATTACCTTTGGTTATAGTTGCGGAGGAAAATATAGCAATCTTATCCCCAGTTTTTTTCTCTCTAATCTTTCTTATTTCGTCATATACTTCCTCACTATTCTTAGATTTTCTTAATAATTCTCTAACATTTTGAATATCGTCTTCTGTAAATCCCACTAATTTTAATACAGCGCTTGCACTTTTACTTGATTTTAAAACAGAATCTACGTCATCTACAAATAGGTACTTATAATCTTTTGTTGATATATAATCAACGTTATTAATTATATACCTAGATGTAGATATAAAAATATCAAAGTCTCCAGATTCTAAAATCTTATTAAGTTCACCTTTTTGGGATTGAGTAATTCCAGAATAATAATATGCTAATTTTGGTACTTCTTCTAAACTTTTGCTCATTTCTTGTATTCTTTGAACAACTTGATTAACTAATGTCTTTGTAGGAAAAATCATTAGAGTTTTTCTTTGCTTTTCAGCAAAATACAAAGACATTAAAATTCCAAAAGTAGTTTTGCCTAACCCAGGTGGCGCAATTATCGCAAAGCTCTCCCCTCTTAATGCTCGAACTATCCATGATCTCTGCGGTCCTAATGGTGGAGATCCTAGAACTCTCTTAAAAAGTCTTTCTACTTCTTTTAATTCTTTCAGTATTTCATAAGAAGAACGTAAATTAACCAGATTCTTATTTTTTAATAAATATAAAGCCAAATCGTACACCGAGTTGAATTGAATGTCTTCTTTTACACATTTCTCACATGCTGAGCCTTTGTATAGTCTATTAGCAGTTATCTCTCCTCCGCAATTAGGGCAGGAATTCATATAAACTAAGTTAGGTAATTCTTCACTCATTACTAGTGATTCTGAATAAGACTTATTTAAAAGGTTTAGCTATAGCATATTGATGTCGACTCCAATTAAGCTTAAAGTATCTGAGGCTAGACAAAGAGATGTAGGAAGAAAAATAGGCAGATTATCAGAAAATTTAATGTCAAAATTAAAAATAGACGCTGGAGATTATTTAGAGATAATTGGGCCCTCAGGTTCTTCTTTGGTTCAAGCAATGCCTGCTTATGATGTTAGTGACGATGAAATAAGAATTGATGGTTACATAAGGAAAGCAATAGGAGCTAGCATAGGAGATGAAGTTGAAATAAGAAAAGCTACGGTAAATAAAGCTACTAAAATAGTATTAGCACCTACACAGCCAATAAGATTTGATCAAAGTTTTGTTGACTACGTAAAGGATCAACTCATGTATAAGCCATTAGTTAAAGGAGAGACAATCCCTATACCAATTTACACTGGTGTAATAGAACTTGTAGTAGTAAATACACAGCCAAGCAATTACGTATTCGTAAGTTCCGAAACTCAACTAGACATTAAGGAAGAGCCAGTCAAAGCTGAAACTACATACGCTAAAGTTACATGGGAAGATATAGGTGATTTAGAAGATGTAAAGGAAAGAATCAGAGAAATTGTTGAATTACCTATGAAACATCCAGAATTATTCCAGCGTTTAGGAATAGAACCGCCTAAAGGAATACTACTTTATGGACCTCCAGGGGTTGGAAAAACATTGCTTGCTAGAGCTTTAGCTAATGAAATAGGGGCATACTTTATTTCAATAAATGGGCCAGAAATAATGAGCAAGTTTTACGGTGAGAGCGAAGAAAGACTTAGGCAAATATTTGACGAAGCAAATAAGAATGCTCCATCAATAATTTTCATTGACGAAATAGATGCAATAGCTCCTAAAAGAGAAGAAGTAACAGGGGAAGTTGAGAAAAGAGTAGTTGCACAGTTGCTAACTTTAATGGACGGAATTAAAGGGAGAGGAAAAATAATAGTTATTGGTGCGACTAATAGACCGGACGCTATAGATCCTGCATTAAGAAGGCCAGGAAGATTTGATAGAGAAATAGAAATAAGGCCGCCAGATACAAAAGCTAGAAAAGAGATATTACAAGTTCACACTAGGAGTATGCCTCGTTCAGATGACGTAAATCTTGATGATATAGCAGAAATGACTAATGGTTATACTGGAGCAGATTTAGCGGCTTTAGCTAAAGAGGCCGCAATGGTAGCATTAAGAAGATTTCTAGCTACCACTAAAGTGAATCTAGATCAAGGACAAATTCCTGCAGAACTATTAAAGGAATTGAAAGTTACGATGAATGACTTTCTAGAAGCAATGAAATCAATACAGCCAACCTTACTTAGAGAAGTATATGTTGAAGTACCAAAGGTTAGATGGAGCGATATAGGAGGGTTAGAAGACGTTAAACAACAATTAAGAGAGGCCATAGAATGGCAAATAAAGTTCCCAGACGTTTTTACTAAATCTGGAATTAGGGCTCCTAAAGGAGTTCTATTATTTGGTCCACCTGGTACTGGAAAAACGATGTTAGCTAAGGCTGTAGCGACTGAGAGTGGAGCAAACTTCATTGCAGTAAGAGGTCCGGAAGTATTATCAAAATGGGTAGGAGAAAGCGAGAAGGCGATAAGAGAGATTTTCAGAAGAGCAAGGCAAACAGCCCCAACAGTAATATTCTTTGATGAGATAGATTCTATAGCACCCATGAGAGGTTTTGCTCATGATAGCGGCGTAACAGAAAGAATCGTTAATCAATTATTAGCAGAAATGGATGGAATTACACCCTTAAATAAAGTCGTAGTTATAGCAGCAACTAATAGACCGGATATATTAGACCCTGCTTTATTAAGACCAGGGAGATTTGATAGACTTGTATACGTTCCTCCACCAGATAAAATAGCTAGATTAGAGATACTTAAAGTTCATACTAGAAATGTACCATTAGCTGAGGATGTTAACTTAGAGACGATAGCCGAAAAAACTGAGGGGTATACTGGAGCCGATTTAGAGGCAGTAGTAAGAGAGGCAACAATGCTTATGTTACGTGAAGTATCTGCAGTATGCGAACAAAAATCAAGAGAAGCCTGCACAAAGGATGGCAAATTTGTAGAAGAATGTTATAATAAGGAAATGAGAAATTGTATGAATAACTTTAGTGGTAAAGTCACAATGAAACACTTTGAAGAGGCTCTAAAAATAGTTTCTCCAAGTATAACTAAGGCAGATATTGAAAGATATGAAAGACTTGCTAGGGAATTAAAGAGGAGTGCTGTAGTATGAAAAAATATAAAATACTTTTAATTATTGCTGATGGGTTAGGAGATAGGCAAGTTAAATCGCTAGGCAATAAAACGCCTTTGGAAGTTGCGGATAAGCCTAACATAAAGGAGTTACTTAAATCTTCACTAGTAGGTCTAATGGATCCCATAGGTCCTGGAATAGTAGCAGGTAGCGATACCTCACACATGGCAATATTCGGCGTAGATCCTCATAGATATTATAGAGGCAGAGGTGCTCTTGAGGCATTAGGTACTGGAGCTTATCTTACTGAAGGAGATATAGCGTTTAGAGGAAATTTTGCAACAGTCGATGAAAACATGAACGTAATAGATAGAAGAGCAGGTAGAAAGATTGATGAAGGTGAACAACTAGTAAATGAGTTAAATCAGAAAATAGGAGAAATAGATGGAGTTAAAGTTACTTTTTATAAAGCCACGGAACATAGAGTTGCTGTAGTACTCTCAGGAAAGGATCTTAGCGATAAGATTTCTGACACAGATCCTCACGAAGTAGGGCGTAAGATTAAAGAATCTATCCCTTTAGATAATTCAATAAGTGCAAGAAGAACGGCAGAAATTGTGAATAATTTAACAAAAAGAATTTATGACGTGTTATCAACTTCTATCTATAACAAGAATAGAATTGAAAGAGGAGAACCTCCTGCTAATATAATATTATTAAGGGGCGCGTCAAAGTTTGTTGAATTACCTAAGTTATATAATTATACTGGACTAAAAGGAGGAGCCGTATCGGCTACTGCTCTTATAAAAGGCGTATGTAAAGCAATAGGGATGGACGTGTTTACTCCAAAGGGTGCAACTGGAGGTATAGATACAAATTATGATGCTAAGGCAGATAAGGTTATAGAACTCCTTAAAGATGATAAATACGACTTCGTTTTCTTGCACGTAAAAGCTACAGATGCCGCATCTCATGATGGAAAAACTGAAGAAAAAGTTAAGGCAATCGAGAAAATAGATTATATAATAGGGAAGATATTAAATAATGTAGGAAGAGAAATAGTAATAATGTTCACTGGGGATCATGCTACACCGGTAGAACTTAAAGAACACTCTGGAGATCCAGTTCCAGTTCTCCTTTATGTTCCAGACAATATAATTCCAGATAACGTAAGTGACTTTAACGAAAGAGAAGCTAGAAAAGGAAGTCTCAAGATAATAGGACTAGATGTAATGAACTTATTACTTAATTATTCCAATAGAGCAACAAAATATGGCGCATGAAGAAGCTCGAAAGGGCTGATAGGTGAAGAACCCGCGCAGGGCTGATCAACATTTTTTTACATTAAATTTAGAAAATATGTCATTAACTCTCCACTTTGTTGCTTCACAAACCTCTAATGCGACTGCTCCTGCATTAGGTTGACCGTAAATAACTAAATCTCCATCCCTTCCATATAGAGTTGCAGGAATTACAAGCAAATCTTCTTCTCCATCAACATAAATTACAGAACTGAATGAAGAATTTAATGCAGCCTTAATATAAGACATCGCTGAAAGCCTTATTATAGCAGGCTCATTTTTTACCATAATATAATTCGAAAATCTCATATGCAATTTTATATTCCTTTTAGTCTTACCGTCTACTATAGATAGAAATACTCTTCTATTGTTCTTTAATAACTCTTGAGTAACAACGTCTCCTACAGTAATTATTCTTTCAAAATTATCTGTATATTTTAGGAGCTTTTCAGTAGATTTAAAAAGAATACCATATGGTCTTGAAAGTTCTTTTCTAACTTCCTTTGGTAAATAAAAACATAAATCTACTTTATATTTATCGCGTATCTCCAAGGTTTCTTTGCACCTATTAAGTTCACTAATTCAGAATTCTCATTCAATATTATAACCATCCCTTCCCAATCCTCAGTAAAGCTCGTACCTCCGCATATTGGACATACGTCTTGGTCTGGCAAAACTAATGCCTTACAATTTCTGCACGCTTTAAAAATTGATGATTTAGGCATTTTCCATCACTTATTTAACTTACCTAATGTAGGTTGTTTCATAGTTAAACCTATCCTAGGCAATTTGCCTGAAGAGGATACAGCAGAAACAGTTACTATTCTTGCCCTAACTAAATCTCCTTTCTGCAGAACCTTCTTACTTTTCTCGCCAATTAAAACTCCTCTTGTTGAATCGAACTTAAAAGTATCGTCGGCTATTTGAGATATATGTACCAATCCGTCCATTGGACCTAGATTTACATAAATTCCATAATTATCGACTTCTGCCACTGTTCCTTCAACTACTTCTTGTAAAGCTGGAACGTACGCCAATAATTCAAACTCAACTTCATGATATGTCGCTCCATCTCCAAAAATTATTTGACCTTCTTCACTAGCTTTAGCCGACAACACTCCAAGAACTAAACCCAAATCTTTAAAGATTTTATCTTGATATTCAGACTTCAAGATTTCAAGTGCAATCTTATCTAATTCTTCGCCAAAATATTCTGGCGGTATTCTTACAACTCCTTTAGCTTTAATAATTTTAAACATAATAATCAACAGTTAGATAGGAAAGAGCGATTTTATAATTTTACCTTTACTTGCTAAAAAAATTATTCCTACATTGTTTTTTAATGCCTTTTGTTTCAATTCCTTATCATTTGTAAAAATAAGTAATTTATTCCTTTTAGCACAATCAATAAGAATATCGTCAGTAGGTTTATCAATCTCATCGCCTATAAGTTTCCAATAATTCTTATATTTTTCTAGATAAATTAATGCAATATTTATTCTTGACATATATGAAGAAGATCTAGAGTACCTAGATCTCAAAATTTCCAATTCATGAAAAACTGCTTTATGAATATAGAATACTGGTTTATAATCAAGGTATTCTATTACCAAATTAAAAGGATCTACTCTATCATACACGTAAAGTAAAATATTGGTATCAACTAGGATACCTAAATTTTTATTTGCCCCCATCCTACTAATCTCCATCTTCCTCCTACTTGTCTACTTATAACTAATCTTAAATTATTCTCCCAAACAGGAATTGGTTTCTTAAGTTCAAGTTCTATTTCATTAGATTTGGCATGAGTTACCGTACCTAGCGTGGTAGCAGACCCGACTGTTATCATTAATACTTCTTTATTTCTTATAGGTTCTACTTTAACAAGATCCTTACTACCTACCACTCTTTCAAGTAAATTATATTCAACTCTAATATTCCATAAAACCGGAATATCCGCCTTTGCATCCGTTACCATATTACCCATTAGGCTATCAGCTTTAGTTACTGAAGGATCTAAATAAGTTCCTACTGCCACTAGACCGCCAGGTTTGGCCTCGTTCACTTCTAGATCTCCAAATCTAAGCGATGATATCTTAGTATAAATTGGTTCATAAGTTACTTTACCTTTATCTTCAACTCTAATTCCAGGTAAAATCTTTATTTCTTGACCTATAGAGAATTTACCTTGAATTATACTTCCTCCTACTACTCCTCCAACTAATTTATCAAAGGTGGTTCCTGGCTTATTTACGTCAAAACTTCTCACTACTAACATTATAGGTGTTTTAGTTAAATCTCTCTTTGGCGTAGGAATTCTTTCTTCTATAGCCTCTATTAACGCATCAATATTTATCTTATGAAGTGCACTAACGGGGATTATAGGCGATCCTTCTGCCCAAGTTCCTTTTATGAACTCAGTAATTTGCTTATATTGTGCTATTGCTTGATCTCTAGTTACTACATCGATTTTATTTTGTACTATAACTAGATTTTTTATTCCTACTATACCTAAAGCTACAAAATGTTCCCTAGTTTGAGGTTGAGGAAATGGTTCATTAGCTGCAACTACTAGAATTGCACCATCTAGGATAGCCGTTCCAGATAGCATAGTAGCCATTAAAATCTCATGTCCTGGAGCATCGAGAAATGAAACCCTTCTTAAAAATTCTGGCTCTTCATCACTTCCGCATTGCCTACACGATTCCTCGTTAACATAGGCGTCAGGTTTCTTACAGTTTTTACAAATACCAAAACTTGCCTCAGCATATCCTAGTTTTATAGTCATTCCTCTTTTTAATTCCTCAGAATGTTTAGACGTCCATATTCCAGTTAGAGCTTGAACTAACGTAGTCTTACCATGATCTACATGACCTACTACACCTATATTAACTTCAGGTTGGACTTTTGGCCAGGGCAAAAAATCACCTTACTATTACAGTATTTATCTGAACAATTTCATTACTTATTGTATCTCCTCTTAGCATTTTTCTCTTTCTTTCACCATCTTCGCGTGGAATATAGCCCGGGGGACCAGAAACTAATACTCTTCTCTTTGCGGGACCAGAAATATCTGGTCTCATTGCAAAGCCAGTATTATCTGACCCTCCAGTAATTTTTAATGTAAATGGTGTATCACTAATTACTAAGTTTATTTTATCCCCTATTTTAGTTCCAAATAAGTTTAATTTTGATTGATCGATAGAAATTTGAAAAGCTTTAGTCCTATATGCTAAAGCCTCAAAGTCTTCAGCACCAAATTTTTCTGCAATATTCTTGCTTATATGCACCTCATTGTCTGGTAAACTGTCATCAACCTGCACTAAGAAATGTACTTTTATTTTCGCTTTTTTGTCTCCTTCTTGCTTCTCAATTTGCAGAGTTAATAATTTATCCAGATTAAGTGCCTGCTTTAACTTACTATTTAATTTGGCTATAGGTAATGCTTTTCCATCTTTTTCTCCGTCTATTGATTTTACATTTTCGTCTGCCTTTACTTTTACTTTCATTATTTTTAATTGCTTGGTTTCGGGATCTGAAATTACAATCTTAAAGTCCGGCAATTAAATGCCACCTTTTCATTTTGGTATTCTGACACAAGTATATAAACTCGTGGCTCCAGAGAACTTAAAATGATCGGTATAATTTTAGTCTTGCATGGTAGTAGAGTTGAGGAATGGAAAAATATAGCTGATGGTTATAAAAATTTACTATCAGAGTATTTTCCCTTAGTAGAATATGGTTTTCTTGAATTTAATAAACCTACACTCAGAGAATCGTTAGAAATTCTAGTAAATAAAGGTGCTACACAAATAATTGCTGTGCCTCTGTTATTTGCTGCTGGCATGCATTTCTATAGAGATATTCCAAAATTATTAGGACTAGACGAGAAAGGAGAAACAATGATAAATGAGAAAAAAGTGAGAGTTGTTATTGCTAAGCCTATAGGAGTAGATAAAAGAGTTGCAGAAATATTAAAGGAAAGGGTAGAGGAAAAAATTGATGGCAAAAGTTAATTTTGACGGATTGTGCGAGCCAAAAAATCCCGGCGGAATAGCTACTTATGCGTATGTAATAAAAATTGATAATCAAGTCCTACAAGGTTACGGTTTAGCAGAAAAACCTTGGTCAAAAGACTCGACAAACAACGTTGCTGAATATATGGGCGCATATTGTGCTATAAGGAAATTAATACAATTGGGAATTACAAAAGCGATATTTTATGGAGATAGTCAACTGGTTATTAGACAGTTATCTGGAGAGTATAGAATAAAATCTCCAAGGCTTAAAAGGATATACGATAAAATACAAGAAAGTTTAAAAAATTTCGAGCATATAGAATTTAAATGGATTCCAAGAGAAGAAAATACTGAAGCAGATAGATTGACAAGAATCGCGTATAAATTGGCTCTTGAAAATAAATTGAAAGAAATAGGATGCAGATTATGATGTACTAGTTATTAATAGCTCGGCAGTTGTAGGATCGTAGTTCCAATTAGCAGGTAATTTTCCAATTTCTTTATAATAGTTAACTAGTCTTCTTATTTTAGACTCAATTTCCTCAAGGCCTTTTTTAGATACTTTATCCTTAGGATATTCTGTCAAATGCCTCCTTACATTAACTGCTTTTCTAATTAGATTAAATAAGTCTTCTGGAATTTTGGGGGCCAAGCCTTTTTCCTCAAGTATTTGTGTTAACTTTTTACCAGTTATTTGCTTAACTAAAGGTACACCGTATTGATCTCTTAATATTACTCCTATCATACTAGGTCCGTATCCTCTCTTTGCTAATTCTTCTACCAACATTTCAACTTCTTCTCTAGTGAACCTAACCCATTTAGGAGCTCCAGCTCTTACTGGTCTAGTAGAGTGAGATTTTCCTCTGGCTCTCTTCTTATTCATAGCTAATCACTAGCTTATTTTACTACATACATTCTACTTTTTAAGTTCTTCCCTTACCATCTTTGTGCCTTTTACCATGTTTACTAATTTCTGAAAAGCTATGCTTCTAGGAAGTAGCTTTAGTCCACAATCTGGATTAATCCATATCTTTTCTGCAGGGAAATATTTCAGCGAATTTTTAATATCTTTAGCAACTTCTTCTGCAGATTCTACTCGTCTACTATGAACGTCTATTACTCCTAATCCGAGCTCCTTTTCATAATCGTATTTTTTAAATAATTCCAGATATCTGTAATTATATATTTTTAGAGCAAAATTTATTTGATCGACCTTAAACTCGTTCAAGTACGGAGCAACTATTCTATAATCGCCATAACATATATGAACAACTAATTTAGCATTAATTCCCTTTACAGCTTCGTTTACTGCTTCTACTGCCCAACTAACGTCTTTCTTATTAGAATGTATTGCAGGTTCGTCTATTTGTATTATTCTTGCACCAGCGTCTACCAAATTATGTAATTCTTTGTTTATAATTTTAGCTAGATCGAATACTAAATCTTTCATATCCTTATAATATTCATTATATGACCAATAGGCAATAGTATATGGACCCGTAATAGTTATCTTAACATTTGGAGTATATGATACTGACTTAGTATAGTTAAACTCGTCCACTAAAAGTGGTGATTTATATTCTATTTTTCCTACAACTGCTGGCTTTCTATAATACGCAGTACCCCATACCCTTACAGGACCGTAAAACTTGAAACCGCCTAATCTTTCAGCGAAATATTCAACCATTTCATCTCTTTTTACTTCCCCATCTGTTGGAACGTCAATTCCTGCCAAATAATGATCATGAAGAACTGCTAGTGCGGCGTCATTAAATGCCTCAGTTAATTCCTCATCTGAAACCTTTCCAGCTTTATGTAACCTTATTGCTTCTCTTAACCACTTTGGTCTAGGATAACTACCTATTACAGTTGTGGGTAGGATAGGTAACTCGTCCATCATTGTATCACCTTCTTTAAAAGCATTAATTTTTTCTTAGCTATCTTCTCTGGTATAAAGTCCATTAAACTTGCGTTACCAATCATAATTTCTTTAGCTCCTTTTTCCTTAGCCTTCTCTATCATCCTTCTTATAGTACTTATTCTTTCCATCTTAGTATTCCTAGTGTTTAAAACTCCTAGGAAGACGTTCTTATCCTTGAAATATTTGTATATATTAGCTAACTTCTTTTTATTCTCTATTATGTCTACACCATAATTTTCTACTGGCAGGGAAAATAAATATGGAAGTCTTTTATTTAAAACCTCAAAATAGGAAATAACTAATGTAGTCTTTCTGATACCTTTAAGCATGCTTTCGTAGGCTGAAGAAAGCTTATCCAGAATTTCCTTTTTAATACCCTTAGAGAAGAGTGAAGGTTCGTGTATTTCTATCATGTCAACTTTACTTTCTATTCCTTTTATAACTTCATTAACTACAGAAGAGTAGGTAAATAACAATTCTTCCACATTATGATAGTATTCGTCTTGCGATAATTCAACGTAAGTTAAAGGTCCCAATATTACTGCACTTAAACCAGTTTTTAAGCCAAGTTTCTTCATCATCTCTCTATCAACTTCTAGAATGTTTTTATATTCATCTTTAGGAGTTAATTTGGACTTTATTACAGCTTTCCTATAATAAAAGTTATTATCAAAAAATCTCATTAGCTCTCCTTTTTCCTGGCCATTAATGTACGAGAAAGTTAAATCTACTATATCATCCCATCTAAATAAGCCATCGGTAGTGCATTCTGGATTAACATCTTTTACAATATTGAAGAATTTTTCCTCTTCTTTTAGAATTGCGTTCTCTAATTTATCTTGAGATAATTTTCCTGACCTATATCTAGATATTGTCTTACCTAATGCAAGAGATTTTGGATAGCTTCCTATTATACACGCCTTAAATTCTATCACCCCATCTGTGGAGCAAGTAAGTATATTACATTACCACCAGATTCCATATTAAACTGTATCTGTAATGGTTTCTGGTCAGAGAACGAGATTTTCATTAAGCCAGAAAGCTTTGTTAAGGCTAATATATCGTCTAAATAATCACAAGAGTAAGTAGACTCAGCAGGCTTTGATAACTCAATATCTTGTAACCCTCCAGATTCTTTTGTAAATTCTACTTCTACATCGGTTTCAGATTTGCTCTTTAGAGTAATACCGTTTTCATCTGCTTTAAATAATATGGTATCACTTACTGCCGAAATTTGACTTACTGCCTTTTTGAATCCAGAAGAATTTATACTCGCATTTACATCAAATTCTAAATTAAGTTCTGGAACTTCAGGAGGAGAAACGTCTAGATTTCTAACAACATAATCTCTATTAAAACCTCCAGAAATTCTTATTATAACTTGTGAAGGATCATTAGCTTCTAGCTCTATTGATTCTTTTCTCTTAGATGTAGATAAAATCTTTAGAAGATATTGAGTATTAAAACCGAAATTAAACTCCTCCTGAACATCATAGTCTTTAAACGCCTCTTTAGGAATTTGGAGTTTCACTAACGAAATATGAGCCCTATCTATTGCTACTAATTCTACTCCATCCGGTTTTATCTTTAATGACGCCTCATCGACTAACTTTGCTAAGGCAGTTAGTATATTCTTAAAGTCTCTTACATCATCATAAGAAAACTTCATGATTGAATTTAACATAAACTATACATTTATTTCTTTTTCTCATTAGGTATAATATGACTCACATACCTAGAATTTTAATTTCATCAGATAGAAGCGATTCTGGAAAAACACTTATTTCATCTGGTTTAATGAGAGCGTTATCTAAAAGAATTAAAGTTAGGCCATTCAAAGCCGGCCCAGATTTTATAGATACTGGATATCACAAGATTGCAACAAGAGGAATTCCCTCAATAAATTTAGATTTATTTATAATGGGAAAGGAGAACGTTATTAACAGCCTAATAAAATATTCGAAAGGATATGATATATCTATAATAGAAGGAGTAATGGGTCTCTATGATGGAATAGGACTAGATTATAGTACTTATCAGTTATCAGAAATAACAAAAACTCCAATAATTTTAATCATAAACTGTGAAAATATAGGTAGTACAACAGGAGCAATAATTAAGGGACTTAAAGATTATGGAAATGCAAAAATAGCTGGAGTAATATTTAATAAAATCTCTTCTGAAGGTCATTTCAACTATTGCAAAAGTTCTGTAAAGGATACGGAAGTTTTAGGTTATATTCCGTTCTCAAAGGACTTAATAGTGCCATCTAGGCACTTAGGACTTTATACTACTGAGGATTATAACCCAGAGAAAGCAATTAATACAATATCTAAGTTACTCGAGGAATATGTAGACATAGATAAAATAATGGAAATAGCTAATTCTGCCGAAGATTTGCCTGAAGTTAACGATTTAGAAATACAAGATACTGAGAAGAAAGTAGCAGCAATAGCTTACGACGCGGCTTTTAATTTTTACTATCAAGAGAATATAGACATATTAAAACGAAAATTCCAAATAAAATTCTTTAGTCCATTAAATGGCGAAACAGTTGAAGATCCAGATTTAATTTATATAGGCGGAGGTTATCCGGAACTTTACTTAAAAGAATTAGAATCTTCTATAACGTCCAGTTGGATAAAAAAGGAATCATATAAGGGAACAAGAATTCTAGCAGAATGCGGAGGATTAATGTATACTTCCAAATATATAATAGGTTTTGATGGCAAAAAATACAATATGAGTAATATTTTCGACTTAGGAATTTCTGCAAAAGGAAAACTTACCATTGGATATACTGAACTTTTGACTTTAGAAGATTCGATTCTCTCTAAGAAAGGAGAAAAGATAAGAGGGCATGAATTTCACATATCTTTTCCAGTCGAAGTGAACGAAGAAAAGTTTGTATTCAAAAACTTAAGAGGAAAGGGAATAAAAGATGGATATGACGGAGTAAAGGTTCAAGAAACTTTAGCTACATATACTCATTTCCACTTTGCTAGCCTTCAGAGCTCTGCCTTTTAAGTTCTAGTCTTTTGACGCGTTCTATATAGTCAAGAACTTTGTCTATATCCTGCGAATATAATCTAACTTTATAGGGTAATTTCTGTTTCGTTGAGTCTATCTCAATATAATGTTTTTCACGATTTATCGTTATTTCCGAGTTAAGTAAATATTTTGCATGAAGAAAGATGGAATATCCTTTGCCGCTAACTATTCCTTTTTCAGTTATTTTGTAGCTAGGTAATGCCATAGGCGCCATATTGCTCATTGAAGGCGCAAGGATCTTTCTACTAACAAAGAAGCCTATCCCGAATAAAGCTTCAAAATATGCTAAATAAACCAGTAATCTGTAGGTTAAAGTTTGAGAATCTGCAAACTTTATTATATATTGATATGCAAAGAACAATATTGCTAAGTAAACAATATAAAATCCTAGCATTCTAAAATTTCTCTTAATAGAATCCATGTACTGTTTTTGATATTCTTGATCTGCCATTATTAGCTTTGTAACATCCTTTTCCTCGTAAATTGTCCTAGAATTAACTATTTCATAAAGTAATTTTCTATCTCTAAACACAGGATTGGATTTGTAAGTCATAAAGAATGTAAACCCAAAAATTACTATAATATATAGAATTATTACCTCGAAATAATATTGCGGATAATAAGTTAAAACTATAGATATTATTATCAGCCACACTTGTGTAAATAGTAGGAATTTCCAATTATAAGGATTATATTGACTGGCAGACATTTCTCATTCCTTTTTATCTTACTCTATCTAATATTTATTAGCATGCTTAAAGCGTTAATATTTTTGCTTATAGTACTAACATTATCCTCACTAGTTTCTTATTCATATTATTCTAATCTCTCTTTTAAGGTCGGATATTCTCCACCAAATAAAGTAATTCTAGAAATATATTCATGTGTGAATAATCCAGTTAACATTTCGTTTAATAATATTACTCAAGAAATATACATAAGAACTACATATAATTTAACTGGAGTTAACATCTCACTAGTTCATACTGTTATTCCTAACTGTCCAAAATCTAAATGTTGTTACATAATAAATAACGAGTACTTAATGTATTATAATTCAACTTTTTTAATATTGATAATGAATAACAGCAAAGAAATAGGGTATATAAAAATAATTGTATGCAAACCAGAAAATCTTACTACACCAAGCCTAACAAACTTAAATGATGACGGAACATTGCCTAGCAAGGCAAAAGATAGCTCAAGTATATATGACTATATTATTGTATTACTAATACCTATTCTATCAGTAACTGCCAGTATATTACTAAGAGTTATAAAAAGGAATAAGTAAATACTTATATATTATTGTTGAATAGATAGCTTATGATATCTAAAGAAGAAATAAGGAAAAACTTGGAAGACGGTTTGCCAATACTAATATACGACTTCGATGGAAGAGAAGAAGAAACTGATATGATGTTTTATGCAGGCGTAATAGATTGGAAAAAAATCTATATATTAAGAAAAGAAGCCGGAGGATTAATTTGTTACGCTACTGGTAATGAGGAAGGTAAAAAGCTTGGTTTAAAATTTCAGACAGATATATTATTAAACTCCGAATATAGGCAATTAGTTAAATTACCGCAGTATGGAGATAAGCCAGCGTTCTCGTTATGGGTAAATCATGTCAATACAAGAACTGGCATCTCAGACAGCGATAGAGCATTAACTATCCTTAAGCTTCATGAAGTCATTTCTGAGTTAAAAGAGAACGAAAAGGATGCAGTAAAAAGATTTTATACAGAATTCTATGCTCCAGGACATGTCCCAATTTTATTATCCAGAGGGATAGGAAAAAGACACGGGCATACGGAACTCTCAACTACACTTGCAGAATACGTTGGACTTGAAAGGAGCGTAGTAATAGCTGAAATGCTTGACGAAGGAAAAAGTTTGAGTAAAGAAAAAGTTATACAGTATGCAAGAAATATGGGATTCTTATTAATAGAAGGGAAGGAAATTCTAAAAGAGGTGATAGTATAATGAAATATGGCGTTGCAGATACGACGTTCTCAAGAGTAGATATGGGAGCAATTGCGATTAAAGTTATAAAAAGAGAAGATCCAGATGCAGAAATTATAAGGTATACTGTTCCAGGGATAAAGGATCTGCCGGTAGCTGCAAGAAGACTAATAGATAGCGGATGTGATGGAGTAATAACTCTAGGTTGGGTCGGTAAAACCATGCTTGACAAATATAGCTATTTAGCAGCTAGTATTGGACTAATAATAGTCCAAGTGCTAACGTCAAGGCACGTGATAGATGTAACTGTTCATGAAGATGAAGCAGACGACGAAGAAAAATTAAAAGAAATAGCAATTGACAGAGCGTCAAAACATGCAAGAAATTTGGTTCTCCTAGTAAAGGAAGGTAAGAACGCACTAACTCCTTATGCAGGAAAAGGGTTAAGACAGGGGTATAAAGATGCAGGATCAATCGATTAAACTAGGATTAGTTGTAGCAGAATTCAATTACGATATTACTTATTTAATGCTACAAAGAGCAATATCTCATGCAGAATTCCTAGGAGCTAAAGTTAGTGTTATATTTAAAGTTCCTGGATCGTTTGAAATACCTCTAGCAGTAAAGAAATTAATAAAATTGGATGTAGACTGCATAGCAGTTTTAGGTGCAATTATAAAAGGTGAAACAAAACATGATGAGTTAATAGCTAACCAGATAGCTAGACTCATTTCCGACCTCGAAGTTGAATATGAAAAACCGATAGGACTAGGAATTATAGGACCTGGAGCAACTCATGAACAAGCAGTAGAAAGAATTGAAGAATATGCCACTAGAGCTGTTGAGGCTGCAATCAAAATGGCTAAAAGGCTAAGGAAAATTCCAGAAAAATTGAACGAAGAAAAAGTGATAATAGAATGAAAATTTTACTAATGGAATTTATTGGATATAAAGAATGGACAGAAAGTTTAGGTTATGATAGAGAATGGAAAATACAAGATATACAATCTAGTATATATAAGGTTGTGAATGACGAAATATCAAGAGTTGGAGGGTTCGCATTACCAGTAAGATACGATGGCTTAATAATTTTAGCCGACGGAATACCTAGCGGAAGTTTGCTAGAAATTTATACTAAGGTTAAAGAGATTTCACCATCAAAAGTATCTGCTTGCATAGGTTATGGTAAAACTCCTAGAGAAGCTGAAATAAATGCACATAACTGTATACTAAATTCTTTATCAGACGAACCTAAGTTTGACACATTTTACGACGATAACGTAGTAGCATGCCACTTTGATTATAATAATTTTACACTACTGACACGCGAACTCTCGTTTTATAATGCTTATATGAGAATAATGAGACTTTACTCTAAACTATCTGAGATTATATATGATATTGGTGGAATTACTCAATATTTAGGAGGAGACAATATGATAGCGTTCATTGATGAGGATACTCTAGATAAAATTATCAAAATTGTCGAAAATGTGGACGAAATAAAAGTAGGAATAGGAATAGGTAAAAATGCGAGATCTGCTATGGCAGGAGCAACCAGAGCTTTAGATGAAATAAGGAGCAAAAGGGAAGATAAGTGGAAAATTGTAAAGTTATCAATGTAAGGAAGGCACTTATAGGAGAAGACCTAGAAGTTAAAGACAATGTTAACATTGAAATATGTAATGGATATATCACACATATAGGTAATGGATTTTCAAGTAATGCGGAGAGCTTTACTAACGGAATTGCTATACCGTCACTCATAAATTCTCATGTCCACATGCTAGATTACGCATTTCCAGAAATAGGAATAGATAAAACGATAAAAGAACTTGTAGGAGATCCTAATAGCTTAAAATACGAATTATTATCAAAGCAAAATGAGAAAGATTTAATAAACTTTTCATTAAACTTTATTTCTAATTCGATAAATTTTGGAGTAACAACTATAGCTGACTTTAGGGAATTAGGTATTTTGGGTAGCAAAATAGCTCTCAACATAAAAAGAAAATTAAAAGGAATAAATTATATTATTTTAGGTAGATTAGAGAAAAATGAATTTAACGATAAAAATCTAGTACGTCTAGCAGAAATTGATGACGGCTTCGGTGTATCAAGTATTTCAACGTACTCACCACAAGAACTAATGAAAATAAGCGAAATATTTAAAAATAAAATTAGAGCTGCGCATATTTCTGAAACATTGAAACAGAATTTAAAGAATGATCTAGAATTTTTCATGAAATATTTAAGACCAAATCTTATAATTCATGGAACTTGGTTTTCAGATTATGAGCTATTAATACTAAAAGAAAAAAACGTAAGTCTAGTTCTTTGTCCTAGAAGTAATTTATGGTTCTCTACTGGAATACCTAGGATTGCTAGTGCAATAAAACTTGGAGTTAATATACTATTAGGTACAGATAACGCTGCATGGATATCTCCAAATTTATGGAAAGAAATGGAGACGGCTTTGCTAATATCTAGACTTCAAGACCCTTTAAGTAATTATTCTAAGGAAATATTAAAAGCTGCAACGGTAAATGCAAGATTATTTGGAACAAATAAAATAGATGAAGGAGAAAAATCAAATTTTATAATAATTGAAGGAGAGAAAACAGGAATTTTAAGAGCATATGACATATATTCGGCTATAATAAAAAGAGGCTCAGAAGGAAATATTACATACGTGGAGCAACCCAGAATATTAACATAGCTCCTTTATCTGTAGAAGCCTCAACTTTCATTGGTAGATTATTACCAAAACTTAATTTTAATGTATCAGTAAAGCTACTTGCTGCGGCTACAGTTTTTAATACTTCTAGGCTATACACTGCTTTAGCACTACTTTCTATGCTAACTTCTTTTAAAGGCTGATCTTTTTTAAGAATAGCTTTATAACTTTTTCCAGACTCTTCTGTAGATATTGTAACTTCTTCCCCTTCTGCAGAGAATTCAACTTCCTCTCCTATTTCTGAGGCATCGCTTATTATTGTTTTTAAAATATCACCTTCAAATACTATAGAGACTGGTAATTTTACGTTAGGTTCTTTTAACACTTGTGGCTCTCCTTTTTCAGCTTTTAAATTCATTGTACTCCTCGTTCCGGATTTTTCGTCCCTAATAGTAATTTTAACTCCATAATCTGTCTCAGAAATTTCTATTGAAGAGTTCTTTGATTTAGCCTTACTAAGTACCTTCTTAAGATCAGAAATGGTAATCTTTAATGAGAGAGGTTTTTCTATTTCATAATCGTCCAAAACGTCTTTTGGAATATTTATAACTCCCATGAGAACTTTATCATCAGTCAGATGCTTGGCTACTACTCCGTCTTCTGTTAAATTTAATATTGGAGAATCGACTAATTTTGACATTGCTGTTATTAATCTATAAAAATCTAATGAACTCCCATATACTACTTTGAACACCTCACTCCTCCTCTTCTTCTTTTACTTTTGTTTTCTTAGATTTAGTAGTTTTCTTTCTTGCAGTCTTTTTCTTTTGCGAATTGGCCAATTCTTCGTAATTTTCTTCAAATAATTTTTTAGCTTGCTCAATAGTAATTTTACCAGCTATTAACTCATCCCATACTTCAGTATTCTTCATTAATAATTCTATATCTTGTAAAGTTAGTGCAGGTAACTCTTCTTCCTCTTCCTCGGTCTTTTCTTCCTTTTCCTCCTTTGGTTCTTCTTCCTCCTTATTCTCGTAATCGTCTGACATAATCTCACCTAATTTGAACGAACCAAAATTATTTCATCCCGCAATATATCTCTTGTTATAATTAAACCCCTTTCTAACTTCGGTAAACTATTATAAATAGCTTTAAATATATCTGGATCTTGTCCTCCTATCAATCTACTTATAAAATCGATCTCCGTAGGATCAACAATATTTAAAGCAAAGACGTATGAAGTATTAGGAATAAGTTTTCTCACATATTCTACAGACTGTGATATTAATATAAATCCAAAACCAAATTTTCTACTCTCCGCAAAAAGCCTCTCCATCAATTGCTCCCCGCTTTCCTTAGATAGTATAAAAGGAGCTTCATCGATTACTATCATTTTCCTGAAATTAGATTGTCCAGAGATATACATATATGCTAAGATGGATCTTAAGATAGTCTCAATTATAACATATTTTATTTCTGGAATTGTAACTTTTGAAAAATCTAATACATAATCATCACTTATTAGATCATAAAGATTTATTGAATTGTCCATGAATGTATTGGTTGCTAGAAAATAAATGTACGGCTCTAAAGATTGAATTTTATTAAGCTCTTGTGACGTCGTAACTAGTTTTTTCTTCTTCTCAAGTAGCATTAGTACGTCCCTAAAATTCGGCGGAGGTAAATTCCAAGTCCTTTCATCATCTTCAAATATGCCTTTTTCCCCGTATGCGTCTACAATAATGTTTGAAAGATCAATAGTTTGCAAGCTACCTAAATTAAAAATAGATTTTATCATATATGCAACTTCTAACGCCCTTTGCCTCGGAGATTGACCAAATAGAGACAAAGGATTAATTGATATTTTAGAAACATCTATCCTCTTTGCATTTACGTCATACTCACCATGAATGTCAAAAATAAGAAAATGAAAATTTCCCTTCCTTATTATATTCTTAGCTAAATGAGACTTGCCAGACCCGCTCCCTCCAACTATTATTATATTAAAATTTTTATTTCTCTCTAGATTAATATAAAACTTAGATCTATAAGAAATCCATTTATAATTACTGTTAGTCGATATTTTGGATGAAGAGAATGAAGATCTTTTTAGTATACCTATTATCTCGCCTATACAAATTCCTTTTTCTTCTCTATTTGAGCCAATTTGAGACATTAAATAAGGCAAAAAAATCCAGCTTGACAATATTAGAGGAGAATCTTCCTTTTTCCCCGAAATTAATAACAAAAGAAAAGCAATGATACTGCCTATCAGAAGTAATTGACTATTATATATATAAAAATAAATTATTATTGCAAAAATAAGAAATGTCAATGATAGGAAAATCGTGTAAAAATTAAATGTGATATTAATTTTCCTCAAAGAAGATAAAAAATCGTCATCGTACCTCCTCCTTATAATCATCCCAAAGAATAAGGCAACTGCTAATCCCATGCTATATGGAAATAAAATGTAAATATTGACTAAATTCATATAATTAAGGATATCTATCAGCGAGAATATTGATAAAAAATAAACCAATGATACGATAATTGACCCAAACAGAATATATGATAAAATAGCGTCAACAAAAAGGGATACAAAAATTCCAAAGCTAACGTAAACAGATCCTAATGGATAGCTTGCCAAAATAAGCCTAGGTAAGATCAAACCTAATATTACTATAGCCAAAAATACCCCATGCCTAATTTCTTGCATACTCTTATTACCTCATAGCTACCATTATTAACATGTTAATGCAGGAAGATGTAGTTTTTGTTGATAATCTAAAAAAGCTCGGCTATGAAAAACTTACTCCAATACAAAAATTAGCAATCCCTATAATTCTAAAGGGAAATAATACTTTAATAATAGCTCCAACAGGTTATGGAAAAACTGAAGCGGCAATAATACCAATTTTTTACAGAATTTTTGCTTCAAGACCACAAGAGATTTCTACATTATATATAACTCCACTTAAAGCATTAAATAGAGACTTAGAATCAAGACTAAAAAGACTTGGTGAAGCCTTCGGAATAAGCATAAAGACTAGGCACGGAGATACAACTCCAAAAGAAAGGAAAGAAATTGTCGAAAAACCTCCTGACGTTCTTATAACTACGCCTGAAAGCTTGCAATACATCATATTGAATGAGTTTTATAGAAAATATTTCGCAAATTTAAGATGGATAATTGTTGACGAACTACAGGAAATGTTGGATGAAAAAAGAGGATACGAGCTTTCGGTAGTTTTACAAAGACTTAAAAGAGTCATAAAAGGAACTCCACAAATAATAGGAATTTCTGCTACAATTGGAAATATAGAATTAGCCAAAAAATATCTAGATATAAACGGCAACGTAGAAGTTGTAAAAATAGATGTTACGAAGGAAATGGAATTAAAATTGCTAATTCCAAGACCTAACGATGAGATAAAAGATCTTGCATTAAAAGAAGGACTTGATATAATCCTAACTGCTAGACTTAACGAAATAAGTAAAATAATTAAAGAGAACAAACCAGTTCTAATTTTCACAAACACTAGAGAGACTGCAGAATTCCTTGCCAACAAACTTCAATCAATATTTAACCTGAACGTTGCAACTCATCACGGATCTCTATATAGAGATGTCAGAATAAATGTAGAAAAAGATTTTAAAGAAGGAAAGTTAGACGCAATAGTTGCAACTTCAAGCTTAGAATTAGGAATAGATATAGGTATAATATCGCTTGTAATACAATATATGTCTCCTAAGCAAGTTATCAGACTATTACAAAGAATAGGAAGAAGCGGTCATTCACTTTATAAAAAAGCTAAAGGCGTGATCATTCCATCAAATTACCTCTTTGATATCCTAGAATGTGAGGCACTAATAGAAGCAGTAGGAAATTATTTAGAGAAACCATCTTATGAAGAAAACCCATTAGACGTCTTAGCTCACCAAATTGCCGGAATGATTCTCGAAGGATATGATGATAAAAAGGAGATACTTCAAATAATTAGAAATTCAGTTTATTTTGCTAATTTAAAAGAAGAGGAATTAGATAGCGTAATATCTCTATTAGAATCTGAGAGAATAATTAAAATCAAAAATGATGGAAAGCTCTCTCCTTCCTCAAGAACTTGGAAATACTATTACCAAGTTAACATGATACCTGACTCTATAAGATCTTACGACGTAATAGAAGTATCGAGTAATACAAAGATAGGAAAACTCGACGAGGATTTTGTAGTCATGCTAGATGAGGACTCAATATTCATTTTAGGAGGAAAACTCTGGAAGGTGATCTCAATAGAAGATAACAAAGTAATTGTAGAAAAAGCCTCTTTAAAGGAAGGAATCTTACCAAGTTGGTTTGGAGAATCAATACCAGTAGAGAAGGAAATAGCCAAGAAGGTATTCAAAAATTTAGAAAAATACATGAAAGAAAGTTCTCCTTATGAAGAAGTCAATGAAAAATTAAAAAAATATAAGGCAAAAGGTTATCCAGAGCTCAAAAGCAACGAGATTATAATAGAGATAATAGGACAAAATAAGGATCTTGCTGTAATTTTATCTCCTTTCGGAAGTAAAGGAAATAATACTTTGGGAGCAGTAATATCTTTTATCTTGTCCAAGATTAGTGGTATAAAAGTAACATATAGGAACGATCCATATCACATAATCCTTGCATCTATGACTCCCATATCAAGAGAAATGATGGAAAAAGCAATAAAGATGATTACATCGCTAAGTGAGAGAGAAATAATAGAAATAGTAAACAACGCAATCAAGGAAAGCCCGCAGTTTAAATGGCAATTGCTAATAGAAGCAGAAAGATTTGGTGCAATAGATCTAAATTCGGATATCCAAGTGAGCAGTACATTGCTCAAAGCATTTACAGATACAATAGTTGGTCAAGAGGCAGTAAAGGAAATGACAGTAAAATATCACGACCTAAGCATTTTTGAAGAATTAAAACATTACTCCTGGAATATTTTGGAAGTGCCAGAACCATCACCTTTATCACAAGATTTTCTAGATAGACTTCTAGCCTTTACCACGGAATCCAACTCAGCTATGTTAGAAATATTCAAAAGAAGACTCCTTTCGAAGGACGTGAAAGTATTATGCATAATGTGCGGATGGAATGAGATAGTTAGCATAAGAAATGTTCCGGAAAAATGCCCTAAATGCAATTCTGTTTTCCTAACAGTTACTACTCCAGATGATAAAAATAGTCCAGAAATAATAAGGAAAGTACTTAAGGGAGAAAAATTAAAGAGGCTAGAAAGTAAGAAACTTGAGGAATTAAGGACAATATCTTCTCTATTTTCAAGATATGGAAAATACGCATTCGTCGCCCTAGCAGTTCCAGGGGTAGGACCTTCAAACGCTGGTAGAGTCCTTAGTAAATTATCTGATGGAGAAGAAAAATTTTACCTTGCTCTCATAGAAGAGGAGAAAAAGTTCCTCAGAAACAGTAAATATTGGAAATAGATGGTAAATTAAAGGTAAGTTTTAAATTATAGGCATAAAGTTTCTTTTAGATTACAATGCCCGCAATTGAAGTTGGCAGAATATGCGTAAAAACTAGAGGAAAAGATGCAGGTAAAAAATGTGTTATAATTGATATTATAGATAATAACTTTGTATTAGTAACTGGACCTAAGAAAATAACTGGAGTAAAAAGAAAAAGATCTAACATCCTACACTTAGAACCAACTGACAAAAAAATAGATATTCAAAAAGGAGCATCAGACGACGAAGTAGAAAAGAAATTACAGGAAGCAGGATTAACTGACTTTATGAAAGAAAAGGTAAAGATAAAGATACCAGTGATTTAAATGATTTTTTATGATTTTATATATAAGATAGATAATTTTTGTGGATATAATAACCCATGGAATATAAAGAAAGAAGTCCAAACGTCGGACAAGTACGGCTTCTTTGCAGATAAAAGACCTATAGAAGAGTTAATAAAAAATTCAATAATAAACCTAGATAAACCTCCAGGGCCAACGAGTCACGAAGTAGCCTTTTGGATTAAGAAAATGTTTAACCTCAGCAAAGTAGGTCATGGTGGGACCCTAGAGCCCTAAAAGGGCGGGGTAACCCAAAAGTATCTGGAGTATTACCTATAGGGCTAGAAAATGCTACAAAAATAATGACTTATATAACTAAAGCTGGAAAAGAATACATCTGCGTAGTGGAAACTCACGAGAAAGTTGATTTACCTATAGTTAAAAAGATAGCAGAGGAATTTAAAGGAACAATTTACCAAAGGCCGCCTGTTAGATCTTCAGTAAAGAGAAGATTAAGAACAAGGAAAGTATTCGACGTTGAAGTTCTAGAAGGAAAAGACGACAAGCTATTTTTACTTAAAATCTCATCAGAGCCAGGAACTTATATGAGAAAAATATGCCACGACATGGGGATAATCTTAGGTACAGGGGCGCACATGAGAGAATTAAGGAGAATAAGATCTGGCATCTTCACGGAAAACGGATTAGTTACCTTACAGGAAGTTTCTGAAGCATTATACATGTGGAAAACCTGCAAGGACGAGACTGACCTAAGGAAAATATTACTCCCCATGGAGATAGGTCTTTGCGGCATACCAAAAATTATCTTAGACGATAATGCAGTTAATGCAATAGCTTATGGAGCAACTGCAAATGCCCCAGGAATAGTAGCTTATCAAAACTTCAAGAAAGGGGACTTAGTAGGATTAATAACATTAAAAGGAGAAGGAGTAGCAATAGGTAAAGCTTTAGTCGATTCTAATAGCGTACAGCAAATGAAAAAAGGAGAAGTAATAAAACCTAATAGAATTCTAATAAAAAGAGATGTTTACCCAAGGGCGTGGAAATGAGAGAATTTTATATTGTGAATGACGTAATAGACGGCATTCCTCTATCGTTAGTAAGCCATCCAGGGTTATTCTCAAAGAAAAAAATAGATTTAGGCACTAGAACTTTCCTAGAAAACCTAATAATTCCACAGCAAGGAACAGTAGTAGACCTAGGTTGTGGATACGGCGTAATAGGAATTTTTATCGCACTTAAAAACGAAAACCTAAAAGTCTACATGCTTGACGTAAATCCGTTAGCAATAGCTACGGCAAAAATGAACGTAGAAAGGTATAATTTACAAAATCGTGTAGTAGTAATGAAAAGCGACGTACTTTCTGCCCTTCAGGAAAAAGTTGATGCAATATATTCAAATCCCCCCTTATCAAAAGGAGTCGATTTTCTACAAAAATTTGCAGAACAGTCTGCAGAAAAACTCAAAAAAGGCGGATTTATTCAAATGGTTGTTTATAAAGGAGAAAATAACGTACTAAAAATATTTTCTAACTATTTTTCCGATATAAAAGTAATTAAAAGAAGCAAAGGCTACTCCATTATAGTAGTTAATAATTAAAACTCTCGTGGTAATTTTATATTTGCCGGGGTGCCCGAGCGGACCAAGGGGCTGGCCTTGAGAGGCAAAGCTTAAGAAAGCCAGTAGGGGAAACCCTGCACGGGTTCAAATCCCGTCCCCGGCGCCTTTAACAGATTATAAGCAATAATCCCTTCTTAGTTCTGATAAAATATACTAACAATAATAAGAGGCCATTAATTTAGCTTGCTATAAAACCTAGAGCCTTAGCTATTCTGTTATGTGCCTTCTAATGCCTAGATATAAGTTTTTCATACACTCTTCATATTTATTTGCATTAAATTTTGAACAAACTTTTTTTACACTCCTCTTCAGCCATTATAGATGCTAACTCATCTTTTCCGTCCTCAGCTAGGTGATAATAATCCCAGACACTCAATCTCTTTATTTTATCCTTAAATTGAGAAAGGCAAGAATTATAACAATCCTTATCTACACTAATACTCTCCTCATGACAATGATGAACAATGGAAACTAGTTTATCACTATCCTCAGATTGCAGAGAATTGTAAATATCATTAGCAAGTATCCTAACTTCATTCTCACACTCCTTTAAATCTTAACAATTACTAAATTCAGAACCGTAAATATAATCCTCAATCTCATCCTGATAATCCTCAGGAAAACTAGACAAAATTAACCCAACAGCTATAGCAAGATTAATATAAGCTTTCAGAAAAGACCTCTCATAGCCCAAACTCTCACCCCAACTTAATATATCCTCACAATCCCAAGAATTAGGAGGAGGAATCCTTAAAACTACTCCGCCATTTTTTACTGAAGTATTAAAAGATTTACCAGTTGCTTGTGCATACAATTTACAATACTCATCAAGACTAAAGGCTTGTAAAACGAATCCGCTTATTCTAGCATCCCCGCATTCCTCACCGGTAGAGTAAATCGGAGAGCCCACATAATACTCATCAACATCATCACCCACAACAAGGTACATCCTAGGCTGAAGAAACTGAGGAGGCTGAGAAACAACAAAGAAATTACCCAAACCAAGAAGAAAAGAAGGAATGTATCTAGAAGCCAGTTGGCTAGTTAGAGGACATATATCACATATACAATATCCTTGACTATCTCTTATTATAGGCATAATTTTATCATCTTGTGCTATTGTCTTTATTCTTTCTCTATAGGTTGGTATTATTATTGAATAGGGTGGTTGGTTTGATTCGTAAGTATTTGGATATATTGGATTTACTGGATTTACGTACTCTTGTTTTGCCCTCTCTGCTCCGAATAATACTATTATGTAACCTCCCGTAACTCCCCTACTTTTCATTAATTCTGACATCCTTTGGTATATGCTTGCGTTATAAGGGAATCTTCTTTCTGCGCCAAATTGGTATACACTAACGTGGGACCTTTTTCCTGCCCTCCAAAAGCTTGATGCACCTCCTATGTAAACCATCATATTATTTCCATTACAGTTAGTCCTTACCATTATTCCCTGCCTGAATAAAGTATAGATAGAGCAATTCTCCGCCTCACACCTAACGTCCTCGTTAATAGAAACGCGGGTAAAATCATTTTTAAATAATTCACGTCATCACTTCTCTCCTTTATTCTCTTAGGTATTTTCTCATTACACTTTAATTCTTCATTAACTTCCTTCACGTCGGTAATTAAACTAGTAAGTACACCAGGTCTCGACGCTAGAACTGTTGCAATACTGGCTAAGCTATTTAAAATATCGAGGCATATTCCGTAACCTTAAGTTTCGTTTTGCTCTTTTAATACTTCCTCAGTTTCCTCCACATTGCCTTCTGCCTCATATTCCTCGAGTTCTTCTTGAGACATACACTTTAGTCAATTTTATTAATCTTAAATGTTATCATAGTATCAATTCAACATAAGATTTAGCTCTTAAAATGAAATTTAAAAACTGCAATATTCATAATACAGAAGATATCAATACCTAGAAAGAGAATGCTAAGCACTGAAGAAAACCTTATTTATTAGATTTTAGAAGTTGTAGTGAGTAAACTTTAAATACTTACTGTAATAATATTAATATGCCGTAGTAGTCTAGCCCGGTCTAGGATGAGGGCCTGTCGAGCCCTTGACCCGGGTTCAAATCCCGGCTACGGCGCGCGTTTTAAGAGGGCTCGGCTCGATTTTTAAAAGTTTTTAGCTTATGTTGGACGTTTATTTTTCATTAAAACATAAAAAACGGATAATTCTTGAAAACTATTTATAAGTACGAGAACAAAGGAGCACTTTAATGATAAAACACTATTTTTATCTTCGAGCGTGCAAGAAAACTCGATAAAAGCATAAAAAGGGAAAATCTCCTATTCTTCCTCTTCATGAGGGTCACAAGCTGGTGTAAATCCTTGATTAAATAAATAGTTATAAATTTCGTTTTCCAGCCAAGATAATATATTCTCTTCTTCTTGTTCGGCGTTAATTTCATACATTAAACTAGAAAGGTATTGTTGAACTTGTTGAATGTATATAATTTTAGCATTTCTCGGTAAATTAGGGGAATTTTCAATACAGCTTGTAGCGTAATTTAAGGCTTCGTTATATATTTTGTTTAATTTATCTACGTAAGTTTTTGCATCTCTTATTATTTGCTCTTGCTCTTCGCTCTCCCATTCATCAACTGCCATTACTGCTGAAAATGCTATTCCTGCTAGAACTCCAGAAGAGATTAAACTACTTATAGCATTCTTAGCCTTTCTTATACCTTCCAAGACTATGTTAACGGCATTCTCTTGTTTTAACCACTTAATATACTGGTTAATATTAGAAGGCTCGGGAACCTTGACTAAGGTTAATATATAGTATCCAGCAACAAAATTGCTAGGAGGTAATTGAGATAACAAACTCCTATTAGTGACAATATTACCTCCAATATCGGCATAAAAATCAGTAATAGCACTAACTAAACCTAGAACGCCATAATCTGTACAAAGTTTACCATTATTAGGATTATACTTACTAAGATAGACCGGAGCACCAATAGACATATTATTCAATATGAAAGCGGGTGATCCATTATAATTATATACTTTAGGATATAATAATCCATTATCAGTATAGAATAATGAATATGTTGGGAAGTTAGATATTACTACTCTTAAATATCCCAGAAAGAGTTGGCTAGGATAATCACCGTAATAATTGACTCCTGAATTATAATAGGCCGGATAAGGATATGGAAATCTACCGCTTATTTCAAGGAGATCGTCTGGTAATGATAGACTTATGTAAGTCGACGTATCAGACTTATAATAGAAATCCTTTTCTCTAGCTGCGTCTAAATAATTTAATTCTGGTTGGTATGTTAATAGTTGTGGCATTGCTGATGGTAATATCATTTGGTTTACCGATTCTTCTTAGGTAACTTTGTTTGCTATTTTATAATCGGGTTCATCCAGCTTAACCCAGGTCTTCCTAATATTGGTATTACGCATATTTGTGTTAGGTTTTCTTCTGTGAGAGTTTTGGCATATTCTTTTAACGCTGCAGTGTTTATCCTTGTTCCTCCGTGTATCTTTATACTCCCTTCCTTCGTCGCTCCTAATTGTGTCCCCCCTTGGAATACTAAGTATTTCCTTGATCTCCAATAGCCTGTGTTATAATTTACACATCCTCCGATAAAGTATAATATTCCTTCTTCATTTGATGTAATTACTATGCCTTGTCTGACAACGTCTATTAGCGATCTAGCATTGCTTGAGATTGTTTCAGGAACTATTATTGCGGGATATAGCCAAAACTTATTTCCTGAGTAGGCTTCTTTATTCCCTTGTACTTGACATATTTCGTCCTCTTGGTTTATTGTAGGCGCTTTGTTTGCTAATGCAATTTGTGGATATTGTTCTAGGTCTTGTGCTGTTATTGGTTTCTGTTATTGCACAAAGTAATTGTATATATTATATTCATAACTTGCAGACTGTTCTGCAATGACTTGCAATTGTCGTTCTTCTTGAGACATAAATAATAGATTTATTAGAACTTTAAAAGTATCTTCATAATAGATAGTATTTAGGAGATTACTCGAAATATAAAATGTTTACTCAATTATTCTAATTAAAGGAATAAGAGTAATGTAACTTTGCAATTAATTAATTTGCTTACCGAGATGTGTTGCAAAAGCAGTTATCTAGCCTACCTGTAATTAATTATTTTTAATTACTTCCAAATATCGTTTTGATCTGAGCAATATACTTTTTATAGTAAGAAGAGCGCCGGGGACGGGATTTGAACCCGTGCAGGGTTTCCCCCACTGGCTGACCGGTTAACTCTCCAGGCCAGCCCCTTGGTCCGCTCGGGCACCCCGGCAAATATAAAATTGGATAAAAAACTTAAAAGATTTGCACTAATAAGCGAAGGAAAAATCGTCTAAATTAATTCTATCTCAATATATACGTCTTCTGGAACTCTTACTCTCATTAATTGTCTCATTACTCTTTCGTCAGCAGCAATGTCTATTACTCTTTTATGTATACTCATTTCCCACTTTTCCCATTTCTTCCTTCCTTCTCCATGTGGTAATTTCATTACAGGTACTTCTAGTCTTTTAGTAGGCAAAGGCACTGGGCCTCTCATACTAATTCCGGTCTTATCAACTATAGCCTTTATTTGTGTTACAACGTAATTTAGATCCTTGACATTAGTGCTCCATAATCTTATTCTTGCTTTAGTAGGCATAAAAAACACCAAAAATAGTTTACTTAATCTCTACCTTCATTGGTTTAATGTCAGTTATAACTCCTACTCCTACAGTTTTACCCATATCTCTTATTGCAAATCTACCTAACGCTGGGAAATCAGAGAACTTTTCTACGCATAGAGGCTTAATTGGTTTAAACTTTACTATTGCTGAATCTCCTTGCTTTAAGAATTGTGGATGATCTTCTACTACTTTACCAGTCTTTGGATCAAGCTTTTGTACTAACTCTGTAATTTTACAAGCAATGCTAGCAGTGTGAATGTGAAGAACTGGCGTATAACCTACTGCTATAGCTGTTGGATGCCAGACTACGATTATTCTAGCTGTAAATTCGTCGGCAACTGTTGGTGGATTATCTAAATGACCTGCAACGTCTCCTCTCTTTATATCCTTCTTTTCTACGCCTCTAACGTTAAAGCCGATGTTGTCTCCTGGCTCTGCTTTTTCTAATCTTGTATAGTGAGTCTCTATAGACCTTACTTCTCCTTTCTTTCCTACTGGCATGAATACTACTACGTCGTTAACCTTTAACACACCGCTCTCTACTTTACCAACTGGCACTGTTCCTACTCCAGATTTGGAATAGACGTCTTGTATTGGTATTCTTAAAGGCTTATCAATAGGCTTCTTTGGAACTTCAAACATGTCTAATGCTTCTTCTAATGTTGGTCCCTTATACCATGGCATGTGTTCGGATCTATGAGTTACATTCTCTCCTGTAGGAGATACTACTGGAACAAATGGAACTTTGCTAACATCGTATCCGAAGGCTTTCATGAATTTTGATACCGTATCTTTAACTTCATTATATCTCTTTTCGCTATAGGGTGGATCTGTTAAATCCATTTTAGTTACTGCTACTACTACTTGGTTTATTCCCATAGTCTTGGCTAATATTATATGCTCTCTGGTTTGACCTTCTTCGCTCATTCCTGCTTCAAATTCTCCTTTCTTAGCAGAAACTGCTATTATTGCGGCATCGGCTTGGCTAGCTCCAGTTATCATATTCTTTACGAAGTCTCTATGCCCTGGTGCATCAATAATTGTGAAGAAGTACTTCTTAGTCTCAAATTTCATAAAGGTTAAGCTTATTGTTACTCCTCTTTCTCTTTCTTCCTTTAATCTATCAAGTAGGAATGCGTATTTTTCCGACTCCTTTCCTAACTTCTTTGCTGCTTCTTCTGCTTCCTTAATTGTCTTTTCGTCTAAAAATCCTCTATCCATTAATAGTCTTCCTACTAATGTACTCTTACCGTGATCTACGTGTCCTATTACTATTAAATTCAAGTGAGGCTTCTGAGACACAGACATTTATTCTTCACTCCTCACGCATTCTATTACATTCTTCATTAAAAAATTAGCTTATCTTGAGCTTAGGGCAATTCTCTCAGTTTCTTCTTTCTTTCTTATAGCGTAACTTTTTGGATCATTAGATGAAGCAGCTATTATTTCTTCAGCCAATGCCTCATCTATAGGCTTAGGATTATTAAATGAAGCTGTTCTCGCACCTTCTACTAAGTATCTTAACGCTAGATCAACTCTCCTTTGAGGAGATACATCTACAGCAACATAATAAACTATACCTCCGTACATTATTCTAGTTACCTCTTCTCTTGGTGCTGAGTTCTCTATTGCTCTAACTAAAACCTGGATAGGATTCTGACCAGTTCTTGCTGCTATTATCTCAAATGCTGCTCTAACTATATTATACGCTAAGAATTTTTTGCCCTTATTTCTCCCTGGCTTCATTAACTGATTTATCAACCTTTCTACTATGGGTACTCTAGACTTACCAAATCTCCTATGCTCGTGTCTTCCTCCAGTATGAGGTAAATACACTGGCATTAATGATATGTATTTCTTTAAACTGGGGTCTCTTATTTCAACTTTTGTATCCCATTTTCCAAATATTCTAATATCTAGCTTACTTAATTCGTAATCGCTCATGCTATGAATGTTATGATAAGTGGAATATATAACTATCTGTTAATGAAGGGTTTAATATGTTGTAAGTCATATTTATTTTTGATAATGAAAGAGGAAGAAGATTACATAAAAGTAAATAGAGTTGACGCATTTGTTTACCCACTAGATGGTTTACCCGTAATGGTTTGCTATCTAGAGGATGGTAGGGAATTTAATTTATTTTATGTACCAATAGAGATTGTTATAGCAATAAATAAAATAAAGAAACAGTATGAAGAAGATAATATATTAGGTGATAAGAGAGAAACAATCTTCGATATACTATCATTTATTCCAGAAGTTACGGAAGAGATAAGTAAGCATATTAACAAAGTAACTATCGACGATATTTCTGGGTCAGTATATATAGCAACTATAGAGCTAAGGTTTGATGGTGTCATAATTCAGAAAAGGATGATACCGAGTCATGCTATATACTTAGCACTAATTTCTAATAAACCAATATATGTCAAGAAAAGCTTAGTAGATGAACAAGAAAAAGAAAGGAAGAAAGGTGAAGGTGGAGAAGAGGAAGAGAAGAAATAATTACCTAACCGGTTTTTGTTTCTTCCCTTTATATAATGCGTCTAAAGATACTCCATTAACCATAATAACTTTATATCTAACTCCTGGTAAGTCACCCATTGATCTACCTAATGTACCTCCTATACCTGCTATTACTACCTCGTCGTGCTCATCAATAAAGTTCACTCCACCATCTCCTGGAACGAAAGCAGTAACTACTCTACCATTCTTAACTAATTGAACTCTAACGCATTTCCTTACTGCAGAATTAGGTTGTCTAGATTCTATGCCTACTTTTTCTAAAACTATTCCTCTGGCCATTGGAGCTCCTTCTAATGGATCAAATCTCTTCTTTAATTGTAACATCCTAGCTTTGAATGACCTTTGGCTCCACCTAAACTTTAATCTCTTAAGTTTAAGTTTTCTTGCTGCGTATAAACCTTTAGGTGATTTTCCCGACATTTACGACCCTCAGACAATAACTACTGAGTCTATATCCATGTATCTTTTTAAAATTAATTTTGCTCTAACAACGTTCTTTCCGCTTTTACCTATCGCAATACCTTTATCTTGCGGATCTACTGTTATATAGACGGTCTTTTTACTATCATTGTCTATAACTTTTACACTTCTTACTCTTGCTGGTGACATTAAATTCTTTACCATGTCTTCTAAGTTATCACTATATGCAACTATTTCTATATCCTTTCCCAAAACTTTCTTTAGTTTCTTTACATTCATACCATTTTTTCCTATGGCTAAACCCATAAAATGAGGATCAACTAAGAAAATTATCCTATTATTTTCTTCATCTACAACACAATCCTTAGCAGTAACTTTAGTTACTTCTTGAAATAAAGACATATACCTTATTTCGTCCTGAGTTAGCTTAATCTCTGGCAATTATAATACACCTCATGAGACTGGCTTTGCAAGTTGTAGGATCTTTGAGTCACCTTCATTTTCTACACCAATAGTTGATACCATAAAAGGTTTTCCAGCTAATGTTCCTAATTCCCATCCACTACCAGGATATTCATAAACTGGTACTCCAGACATCTTAGAATAATATAGAATATCTGCCTTTAAATCGGTCCTTAAAGTAGATGCTATTATTACTGCCTTAATTTTGCCTAATTTTAAGTTTTTTATTGTCCTTCTTGCTCCGAATATTACCTTTCCTGTTTTTAAAAGTGTTTTTAATTCTGATTCAAATGATATTTGTTGAGACATTTTATCACCTCACTCCAGGCTTCATGAGAAGCTCAACCATTCCAGTTCCAAGTTTAATAGGTTGCCCAATAATAATATTTTCTACTACTCCTCTAAACTCTTCCACGTCACCTCTTGCTGCAGCATCTAATAAATGTTTAACTGTTACTTCAAAGGCGGCTTTTGCAAACACGCTAGTTTTTTCTCCAGTTACTCCATGTCTTCCAATTTGCCTAACTTCACCGGTTCTGGTCATTATATCGGCAACTAGCTCAACATGCCTTATATCCACATCTAAACCTTGATCGTCTAATACTTTCTTAATTTCTTTAGTTATTAATTCTCTTGCGGCTTCAATCCCCAATACGTTTTCTACTTCGTGAAGATTATTTGTTTCTATCCTACTTACATCTACTCCTTTGATTCCTAATACTCCTTCTAAGTTAGATCCATCTGTTATAATCACGTATTCTTCTCCTCTTTTTTGCACTATTGCTCTTTTTATTCCTTTAATACCTTTAATTTTAGTATTAAGTATCTTTTCTCTTGCCTTAAATAATCCGGTTATACTATCCATATTCTGGAAAGTGACGGTAATTGTTAATTCGTCCGGTCTATCAATAGTAAAGTCGCCTAATTTTAGTTTTCTGATCACTTTTTCAACTTCGTCTGGTTCAATTCCTTTATCTTTTAACATTTTCTCATCAAGATGAATTATAAGAGCCATAGATGCCATGTCTATGCTGGTAGAATCTACGACGTTCTCAATTTTTGTGTATTCTATTTTCCTAGCTATAGAAATTGCCTTTTCCCTATCTGTTTTATATTCATCTGTAAGATAGATAGTCATCATTGGTGTAGATGGAACTTTTCTTGCGTCTACTATTTCTATTAATCTTGGCAAACCTAAAGTTACATTTAACTCTCTAACTCCAGCAAAGTGAAAGGTCCTTAAAGTCATCTGAGTACCTGGCTCCCCAATTGATTGGGCAGCTACTACACCTGCAGCTTCTCCAGGGTTTATTAGCGATACGTCATAATCTTTTAACGTTAAATTGATTATCTTATCAATCTCCTCCTTAGTTATATTTGCTGGATACGATATTATTGCATCTCTTAACTTCTGAATAACGCTACCTGGAATTTTGCCACTTAATGAAGATAATTTTTCTTCTAAATATTTTTTATCTTCCTCATTAATCATAAATTATCACCTCTTCCAACCTACAACCCTTTCTAGAATTCTATTTACATCAACAGTTTTACCGTGAGAGCTATACATTGGATGTACACCATCGCCTCCATATAAAGTTTGTATTACCTCGCCATACAAAGTTCTTACTGTGCCATCATATTCTATTCTTAAATCTGACAATGCATTTATTAATCTTCTTTGCATGTAGCCGCTTTGCGAAGTCCTTACTGCAGTGTCTACTAAACCTTCTCTACCTGCAGCTGCGTGGAAGAACAATTCTATAGGATTTAATCCGCTTCTAAATGATGAGTATATGAAACCTCTAGCTTCTGCAGATATATCATTGCGTTTAAAGTGAGGTAACGCTCTCTCATAATACCCTCTAGATATTCTTTCACCTCTTACTGATTGTTGCCCTAGCATTGCTGCCATTTGAGTTATATTTAGAACGCTACCTCTAGCACCAGTTCTTGCCATAATATACACATTATTAAATGGATCTAAGTCAGCTGCTGCAATCTCACCAGCATCGTTTCTTAATTTATCTAACGTATCTAGGATATAACTCTCCAAGCTTTCCTCTAAAGTTCTACCTGGTATTTGCTCTAGTTCTCCTTTTTCATACTTTGCAATTAGCTCTTGAACTTGTTTATCAGCCTGCTTTGCTTTTTCAGCTATTTTAGCCATAGCTTCTTGCGAAATAGTTACGTCGTCAATGCTCATTGTAAGTCCGTGAATTTCTATATACCTTATAAATACCTTGAATATATTATCCATTAACCACAAACCATAATCCTCTGGATACTCTCTAATTAACCAATGAAGTATACTTTCCGGCTGTTGGTTACCTAAAGCTTTCTTGTCGAATACTCCTTCTAATAGCTTTCCATTTTTAATAACTATGTAAGAATCGTGCGGACAATCTTCATCCGTGCATAATCTAGGACCGCTTGCTATATTAGCTTGACCGTGGTAATTAAAGTCCTCCGGTAGGAATAAACTTACTACTTGCTTTCCTGTGTATAACCTTTTTGGTGCTAATATTGCAGGCTCTCCAATGTCTTTAGATATGTTTGCTACTCCAAGTATAGTTTGTACTTCATCCTCTGTTAAAAGCGTAGTTTTTACAGTAAGTAAATAAGCACCGCTGATATAATCTTGAGCAGAACCCATAATAGGACCTCCATATCTAGGAGTTAAGATGTTCTTATGTACGGTCATTAATTCCTTGGCTTCCGCAATAGCTTCTTCTGACTGTGGTACGTGCAAGTTCATTTCATCTCCATCAAAGTCTGCGTTGTATGGTGGACATACAAGCAAGTTTAATCTGAAAGTTCTACCCGGTAATACTTTAACTTTGTGAGCCATCATAGAAATTCTGTGTAAAGATGGTTGTCTATTGAATATCACAATATCGCCGTCTATTAGATGTCTTTCAACTATAAAACCGGGAGCTAATGTCGACGCAAACTCCTTCCTGTCTTTTACATAACGTAAATCAATTCTTCTACCATCTGGCTTTATAACGTAATTTGCTCCAGGCCATTTGTCTGGACCATTTAGCACATATTCCCTCATTCTTTCAATATTCCACTTTGTAACCCTTTCTGGAACTGTAAGTATTTTTGCAATATCTATGGGGACTCCTACTTCATCAATACTTATGTTAGGATCAGGAGATATTACAGTTCTTGAGGAAAAGTCAACTCTTTTACCGGATAGATTGCCCCTAAATCTACCTTCTTTACCTTTTAATCTTTGTGCTAGAGTTCTTAACGGCCTACCTGATCTATGTTTTGATGTAGGCAAGCCTGGAATTTCATTATCAAAATACGTTGCAACATGATATTGTAATAGGTCCCATAGATCTTCTACTATTAATTGTGGAGCTCCTGCATCTATGCTTTCCTTTAATCTTTCGTTAATTCTAACTATATCCACAAGTTTGTGTGTTAAATCGTCTTCGGCTCTAATTCCATTTTCTATCATAATTGATGGTCTTATTGTAATAGGCGGTACTGGTAGGACAGTTAGTATCATCCATTCGGGCCTACTAGTTTTATGATCGTATCCTAATAGTTCTACATCATCGTCAGGTATTCTTTCAAGCCTATCCCTTATATCTACTGGAGTTAACCTAACTACACCTTCTTTTCTCTCTTCGTAGAAATTGTATGGTTTTTCAAGCTTTATCTTCAATTGTTTCTCTCCACAGTGAGGACAAACTGGGGCTTTCATTGAAGATTTCTTTATATGCTCGACAAGTCTTTTAGCAGCTGAAGGCCATCTCTTATTTATAGCATGATAAATTCTTCTGTACCTTTCTAATTCTTGATCCTCTAATTTTATTCTACCGCATCTCCTGCAAGTTGCACGAAGCAAATCATATATATGTTTAACAAACCCTACATGTATGACTGGCTTTACTAGCTCAATATGGCCAAAATGTCCAGGACAATTGCCCATCATATTTCCACATGTAGGACAACGCTGACCAGGTTCAATTACGCCTAACCTTGGATCCATAACACTGCCTTCTATTGGAGTACCGTCTTCGTCATAAACCTCAGAAGTAATTATAGCAGTTACTGACATCTTCCTTATTTCGTCTGGAGACAATATGCCGAATTTTACTCCTTTTATTATTTTTTCACTCATTATTATCACCTTTTAAAGAAACTTTATCACCAAGAATTAACCTGGGTGAAATAACCATGCTCATCAGCTCTTGAAGTAACAATTTGAACGCATAGGATATAGTAACTGGGTATAAATTAGCTTTATCACCGTGAATTGGACATACGTACTTATTCTTATTCTTATCATACCAGCCTATGTAACCACATTGCTCGCAAACGTAAACAGTAGTTTTATCAGAATTATCAAGTAATCTATCTTTTATAACCATTGCAGCTCCATATCCTATCAAACAATCTCTCTCCATTTCTCCAAATCTTAATCCTCCTTCTCTAGCTCTACCTTCTGTAGGCTGTCTAGTTAAAATTTGAATAGGCCCTCTAGCTCTACCGTGCATTTTATCCGCAACCATATGATGTAATTTCTGGTAATAAACTACTCCATATAATATCCTTCCTTTTACTTTTTGTCCTGTTCTGCCATCATACACAACTTCTGTACCATCTGGTAAGAATCCGAAATCTAGAAGCTTCTTTTGCAATTCCTCTATTGGCGTATTATAAAATGGAGTTGCATCCACTGTTTTACCAGATAATGCAGCGTATTTTCCAGCCAACGCTTCCATTATTTGACCTAGTGTCATTCTAGATGGTAATGAGTGGGGATTAAGTATAATGTCTGGTACAATACCTTTAACAGTATAAGGCATATCAGCTTGTGGTATTAGCATGCCTATTACTCCTTTCTGTCCATGTCTAGTTGCAAACTTATCTCCTAATTCTGGTATTCTTAAATCTCTAACTCTAACTTTTACTAGTTTATTTCCTTCAGAGGTCTCAGTAATTAACACTAAGTCTACAATACCTTTTTCTCCATGTCTAGTTATTACTGAAGTATCTCTCTTTGCTTGCTCTGGTGATAACTCTTTAAATTCCTGTAGAAACCTTGGTGGGCTAACTTTTCCTATTAATACGTCTCCTCCTTTTACTTCGACTTCTGGAGGAACTATTCCGTTCTCATCTAGTGACTTATAATAATCACTACCTTTGTATCCTCTAACTCCTGGTTCTGGTAATTGTATCTTATCTTCTTGGCCTCCAGGGTACTTAATTTCTTCCGCTGAGTACAACCTGAAGAACGTTGATCTAAACATTCCTCTTTCTACTGAGGATTTATTCATGATAATTGCATCTTCCATGTTATAACCGGTAAACGACATTACTGCTAGTATAGCGTTCTCTCCAGCAGGTCTATTATTGTACCCAATTATATCCAACGCCCTTGTTTGCACTAATGGTTTTTGAGGATAGTGCAAGAAATGAGCTCTACTATCCGTTCTTAACTGGTAGTTAGAAGCATAAAGACCTAAAGCTTGTTTAGCCATTGCAGACTGGTAAGTATTCCTTGGGGACTGGTTATGTTCTGGATATGGAATTATGGATGCTGTAATTCCAAGTATTGCTGGCGTCCATATTTCTAAGTGAGTATGCTCTGGAGTGACTTTACTTGGCTCTAATGCTATATACGCATTCTCTTCTTCCTCTGCATCTAAAAATTCTATTTTACCTTCCTTTACTAGAGTATCAAATGTAATTTCTCCTTTCTTTAGTCTTTGAATGTCCTCTTCTGTAACTAATGGTTTACCATCTTTTACCACGATTAACGGTCTCCTAACTCTTCCGCTATCGGAATTGACATAAACTTCATCATAAGTATCCGTAACTATATGAGCTACATTTATTTCATCACTAATTTCTCCAGCTCTCCTTTTCTCTCTTATTTTATTAGCTAATTCCTCACCATTAGGATAATAACCTACTAATCTTCCATTTAATATTACCTTACTCCAATTAGCGTAAGATGACGGATCTTCTCCTTCATCAATTTTCCTTATTAATTCTTCCAGTGGAATTACTCCTAGCTCGTAAAGCATTTTTTCGACTATCTTATCATTTATTCCTACGGATATTTGAGCGAGCAAAGCTAAATTCTTAACTAGACCGCTGTTTGGACCTTCTGGAGTTTCAAATGGACACATCCTACCCCATTGTGTGCCATGTAAATCTCTAGCTTCGAAATTTGGCTGACCTCTAGCTAGAGATGAAATAACTCTCCTTAAATGGCTTAACATTGATAGCCAATTAGTTCTATCCAAAAGCTGGCTTACACCAGTTCTACCTCCTACCCAGTTTCCAGTAGCCATCGCATGCCTTATTCTTTCTGTTATAATATCTGGTCTAACTAGTGCATTAAGAGTTAGTCTTCTTCCTCTTACCTTAGATTTTTCTAATTGATAAACTAGATCTTTTACAAATGCCTTAAACGCTACTCTAAATAAGCTAGAAAATAGATCACCTGCAAGTTTGAGTCTCTTATTAGCATAATGATCCTTATCGTCTGGCTCTCTTCTACCTAACTGTAATTCAATTAGTTTTGAAACAGCGTAACCTAAATAATACGCTTTCTTTTTCCTATCTGCAGGAGTAAGGCCTAAATGAGGTAGGAAATACTTATCTAAAACTTGCTCTGCTCTTTCTATTCTATTTTCTCTTTTTTGACCTATGGCGACTCTATTTCCTATAAAATCTAATGCGTCTTCTTGTGTAGTGATAGAAGAAGCTTGCTCTAAAGATGGTAATAACTCGTTTTGTATTTCTTCGTCAAAGGAGACAGCAAAGGTTATATCTCTGTCTGTTTCTAGCCCTAAGGCTCTCATTAATATCGCAAATGGAATTCTTCCAGGAACTGCTGGGAACGAAACGTGAATTGTGGAGTCTCTTAATCTTTCTATCGTTATTGGAACTCTATATCCTGCAGTACTGGATATTATTTTTGCTGTATGAGTAACATTTGAACCGCTCTTTCCTTCATCTACTAGGACTCTATTAGTAGCTAGATCTTCTTGTGTTACTATCACTTTTTCTGTTCCATTTATTATGAAGTATCCTCCAGGGTCTTTAGGATCTTCACCTATTTCTACTAGTTTTTCTGCAGGCAAGTCGGCTGTAGGGTCTGCTACTGATTTAAGCATTATAGGTAAGTCGCCTATGTAGACTTCTGTAGGTTCTCCTTCAATATTGTTCTCAACAGGAATCATTGTTAGATATATTGGCGCTGCATACGTTAAGTTCCTAAGTCTTGCTTCCATTGGAGTTATTTCTCTATCTCCTCTATCTGCCTCCCTTACTCTTGGCTTACCTACCCTTATCTTACCAAGTTTAATCTTTAATCCAGGAATTTCTGTCTCAATCTCTCCTTGCTCATCAATTATCTCTTGAAGCTTATTCTTTATAAAATCGTTAAACGAATCTAAATGCTGTCTTACTAATCCTCTAGATTTGAAATAGGATTCTACTATTGCCCACCTATCATCTACTGAAAGCATCATTTCACCCACTTATTACATACCTATAAATAACTGTCTCTCCAACAGTTTGGCTCTTCCTAGTAATTTTTATGATATCTCCTGGCTTAGCTCCAATGGCTTTTACTACAGGATCTGATGCCTTAATCCAAGGTAATTGCTCTGGACTAACTCCAAGAGCTTTTAGCACTTTATATGCCTCTTCTATTGAAAGCACTTCATGTTTCGGAACTAAAGAATGAACTCTAGGATCTATTTTCTTATTAGAAGATGAACGCATGAAATACACCTTTGATAGATAAAAAGGCTTTCTGTAATGTAATATATAAGGTTTAAGTTAATGAAGCAAGTAGCTTTCTAGCGTTCTCTATCATCTGTCTTGCATTATTATATATTTCTTCATAACTTAAATTAACTCTAGCAATTCCTTGTTGTATAGCTTTGCTTCCTACTGCGGCAGCAACTCTTGGATAAACTTCCCACTCTGTCATTTTAGGTATAATATAATCCTCTGAAAGACCTTTTTCTCTAGCAAACGCAGAAAGTTCCCTTGCTGCAGCTATTACCATATCGTCAGTAATAGTCTTAGCTCTAACGTCTAAAGCTCCTCTGAAAACAGCCGGAAATATTAATGAATTATTAATTTGATTAGGTAAATCACTTCTTCCAGTTCCAACAATTCTTGCACCTGCTTTCTTTGCCTCGTCTGGCCATATTTCTGGTACCGGATTTGCTAAAGCGAATACAATAGCATCCTTATTCATTTTAGAAATTAATTTTGGATCAATAGTATGGGGGCCAGGTTTTGAGGCTGCTATTAATACATCTGCAGCTTCAAAGGCTTTTTCCACTGTTGTGACGTTATCCTTATTTGATTCTTTAAGTAACTCATATTTCCATGGATTTGTATTCTTTATTTCTTCCTCATCTTCTCTTCCTCTATATAATGGGCCCTTAGTGTCAATAAGTATCATATTTGAATAAGGTATTCCGTAGGATTTCAATAAACGTGCAGTGGCAATATTAGCTGCCCCTACTCCATAAAATACTATCTTAATTTTAGTAGGAGACTTACCTACAATCTCTAACGCGGAAATAAGTCCAGCTAAAGTGGCTCCCGCAGTACCTTGTTGATCATCATGCCATACTGGAATATGAAGTTCTTCTCTTAATTTATCTAATATGTAAAAACATTTTGGAGATTCTATATCTTCTAAGTTTATCCCTCCAAAGGCAGGCTCCAAAATTTTTACAGTCTCTATAATTTTATCTGGATCTTTAGTACCTATAGGTAATGGTATTGCGTCAACACCGCCAAGATATTTAAATAATAATGCCTTACCTTCCATTACTGGCATGGCTGCCTCAGGACCTATATTTCCTAATCCTAGAACTCTAGTACCATCTGTAACTACTGCTATCGAATTCCATCTATAAGTATATTGAAATGACAAGTCAGGGTTTTTACTTATTTCTTTAGAAACTGCAGCTACTCCAGGAGTGTACAAAATCGCAAAATCTTCTAATGATCTTATAGGTACTTTAGGCAATATCTGAATTTTACCTTTATACTTAGACGAAACTTCAATAGCTAATTTATCATAATCCAAACTTACAACCCATTATATCAAGAGAATGTGAGCTTAAAAATAATAACATAAAATTAAAGTAATCTATGTCACGGTGATATATTTGCCTAAATTAAGACAACCAATAGTAGTCGTTCTAGGACACGTTGACCATGGAAAAACAACTTTATTAGATAGAATAAGAGGCACGGCCATGGTTAAAAAAGAGCCTGGAGAAATGACACAAGAAGTTGGAGCCAGCTTTGTCCCTACATCAGTAATATCGAAAATAGCAGAGCCGTTAAAGAATATTATACCTATAAAGCTAGAAATTCCAGGTCTACTTTTTATAGATACTCCAGGACATGAATTGTTCTCTAATCTTAGAAGAAGAGGGGGTAGCGTTGCTGATATAGCAATTTTAGTAGTAGATATTATGGAAGGATTTCAAAAACAGACTTATGAATCAATAGAGATTTTAAAAGAGAGAAAAGTTCCGTTTTTAGTAGCTGCAAATAAGATAGATCGTATACCAGGCTGGAAGTCCAATGAAAATGAGCCGTTCCTTTTTAGTTTACAAAAGCAAAGCCCAGCAGTTCAGAAAAAATTAGACGAACTTATTTACAATCTTGTAATACAATTGGCATCAGAGAACTTTAATGCCGATAGATTTGATAGAATTAAAGATTTCACAAAATATGTAGCTATAGTTCCAGTTTCTGGAAAAACCGGAGAAGGAATACCAGAATTATTAGCAATGCTAGCCGGTTTAACGCAACGTTATATGCAGGGTAAATTGAAGTTTGTAGAAGGACCGGCTAAAGGTGTAGTTTTAGAAGTTAAGGAAGATCCTGGTATAGGGCACACTATAGATGTAATTATTTATGATGGAATTTTACATAAGAACGACACTATAATTCTTGGAGGATTAAATGGAATTATTGTAACCAAGGTAAGGGGAATATTACTTCCTGCACCATTACAAGACATGAGACTTGCAAAAACTGGCTATAGATCAGTAGATGAAGTATCTGCTGCAGCAGGTGTTAAAATTTCTGCCCCAAATCTAGAGGAAGCTTTAGCTGGATCTCCACTATATGTTGCTGAAAATGAAAGCAAAATAGACGAATATAAGAAACTTATTGAGGAGGAATTATCAAAAATAAGATTCGCTAAAGATGTAAAAGGAATAGTAGTAAAAGCTGATAGCCTAGGAGTATTAGAATCTATTGTTACAGCACTAGAGAAAAGAGGAATACCAGTAAGGCTTGCAGATATTGGACCTATAACTAAAAGAGATATTGTAGAAGCAGAACTAGCAGGAAAAGAAGAGGAGGAATATGGTGTAATTGCCGCATTTAGAGTTAAACCTATAGGAAATCTTGATACTTCAAAAGTTAAGATAATTTACAATGATATAATATATCAATTAATAGATGAAGTAGAAAAATACATTAATGATGTAAGAGAAAGGAAGAAGAGGAGAACATATGATAGTTTAATTCTTCCAGGTAAGATAAAGATTCTACCAGGTTTTGTGTTTAGGAGGAGTGATCCAGCAATAGTTGGAGTAGAAGTAGAGGGTGGAATAATAAAACCTAAATTCCCTTTAATAAAGGATGACGGTAGAAAAGTTGGTGAAATACTACAAATTCAAGATAATAAAAAGTCTTTAGATAAGGCTACCAAAGGTATGGAAGTAGCTATTTCAATAAAGGGGAATGTAATGGTTGGAAGGCAAATAAATGAAGGAGACATACTTTATACTGATGTGCCTAAAGAAGATTTAGAAATTCTAGTTAATAATTATAAAGATACAATAACTGATGACATGAAAGAAGTAATACAAGAAATTATTAAGATAAAAAGAGTAGAAGATCCTTTATACGGTTTGGGTATTAAGTTGTAGCTCTGTTTCCTCGAAAAATAGAGACATCTCTTTCTTTGCTTTCTCTGGAGAATCCGATGCGTGTATTACGTTTTCTGCTTTGCTTAACGCAAAATCTCCTCTAATAGTTCCAGGAAGAGCTTCTTTTGGATCAGTAGCTCCTATCATTTTCCTTATAACGCTTACAGCTTCGTCTCCTTCTATTACCATGCATACTACTGGGCCAGAAGTTATATAAGAAATCAAATCCTCAAAGAAAGACTTACCTTTATGTTCTTCATACAATTTTTCCGCAGTTTCTCTAGAAATTCTTACCATCTTCATTGCTATAATATTAAGCCCTCTCTTTTCAAACCTAGAAATTATCTCTCCTATTAATCTTCTTTTTACTCCATCAGGTTTTATCATTACAAATTCTAATTGACTTACCATTACCTAACCCTCATATACGAGGTTGTCCACTTTAGCTTTCTCGGATCTTTATGATATTTTAGCATATATTTTCTACATTTACTAGAGCAGAACCATAAAATTGTACCATCATTCATGACATACATTAACCCTGTTCCTGGCCTTATCTCTTTTCCACAAAAACTGCACTTGTGAGTTACTGGAGGCATTTTTACCCACTTAAATTTTTGAGTGAAGTATTTAAGTGAATTGCTTAAGTTATTATACTGATTGGATATGAGTGAGAAAAAAGCTGAAACGTCGCCCATAATAGAAGAGTTTGGATTCCCTGCAGAAGTTATACAAATATTAGATAGAACTGGAGTAACTGGAGAAGTAACGCAAGTTAGAGTTAGAGTTTTAGAAGGCAGAGATAAGGGAAGAATATTGACAAGAAATATAAAGGGACCAGTAAGATTAGGAGATATAGTGATTCTTAGAGAGACAGAAAGAGAAGCAAGAAAGTTAACCACAAAGAGGTAAATTCATGCCTCTATTTTTATTATCATCTCCTCTTTCTTTACATATATTAACACAAATAAGAAATAAAGATACAGATCAAATTAATTTCAGGAAAGGATTAGTAAGATTAGGAAGGCTAATAGGTTATGAAATAGCTAACACTATGGATTACGAAATAATAGAAGTAGAAACTCCACTAGGAGTAAAAACTAAAGGAGTTAGAATTTACGATTTAGAAAACGTAATTATTATAAATATTCTAAGAGCAGCAACTCCTCTAGTAGAGGGATTACTTAAAGCATTTCCTGCTGCTAGGCAAGGTGTAGTGACTGCAAGAAGGAAAGAATTTGAAGGAAAAGAACCACCTAAGGAAATGGAAGTAGAAATTTTCTATGAAAAAATTCCAAAAATAAGGAAAGGTATAGATAATGTAATAATAAGCGATCCAATGGTAGCAACTGCAAGTACAATGCTAAAAGTTTTGGAAAAAGTTGAAAAAGAAGAACCTAAAAGAATTTACATTGCTTCAGTAATAGCGTCCGAGTATGGAGTTAAAAGGATTCTAGAATTATATCCTCAAGTATACTTTTTCACGATATCAATAGATCCTGAACTAAATAATAAAGGATATATAGTTCCAGGGTTAGGAGATGCAGGAGACAGATCTTTCGGATGAAAAATTATTGGAAATTGCAAAAAATGCTACAAGAAACTCTTATGCTCCATATTCAAATATACACGTTGGTGCGGCAATAGTTACTGAAGATGGCAAAATATTTACTGGAACTAATATAGAAAATTCGTCGTACGGTTTATCAATATGTGCGGAAAGAGTCGCAGTTTTTAATGCAGTTAGTAATGGATATAGGAAATTTAAAAAGATCGCAATAATAACCTCTGAAGGGAAAGGCATAATGCCTTGCGGAGCTTGTAGACAAGTCTTAGCAGAATTCTCTGAAAATATGGAAGTTATAACGCTTGATAAGGAAGGTAACGTGATAAGATTTAAATTAAATGATTTATTACCGCATGCATTTAGGTTATAGAGTGATAAAAATGCCAAAGATAGGTCTGGAAGTTCACGTTCATTTAAATTCATTAAAAACTAAATTATTTTGCTCTTGCCCTACAGATTATGTAGGAAAAGAACCCAACACCGTAGTTTGTCCAGTTTGCTTAGGTTTGCCTGGTGCAATACCGGTATTAAATGAAGAGGCACTTAAAAAAGCAATAATGGTAGCAATAGCTCTTAATTGCGAAATAGCGCCCTATTTGATATTCAGTAGAAAGCATTATTTTTATCCTGACATGGCAAAAAATTATCAGATTTCCCAATACGACGGCCCAGGTAGCATGGCAATAGCTAAAGCAGGATATCTTAACATTGGGAATAAAAAGGTAAGAATAAGGAGGATAAATATAGAGGAAGACCCTGCAAAATCAGTTTATCCTTCTGGATCAATGTTGACTAGTAAATATACGCTCCTGGATTATAATAGATCTGGAATTGGATTACTAGAAATAGTGACAGAACCGGATATTGAACAGCCTAAAGAAGCTAGGGAATTTCTAAACAAACTAAGATCAATACTGGAACATTTAGACGTATGCAATTGTGAAATTGAAGGTTCAATGAGAGCAGACGTTAATATTTCAGTTGAAGGTGGTGAAAGAGTAGAAGTAAAGAACGTTGGGTCTATTAGAGATGTAGAAGATGCAATAAAATATGAAGTTGCAAGACAAAAAGCTGCCATTGCACAAGGTTTAAAGGTAACTAGAGAAACTAGACATTGGGATGCAGAAAGGAAAGTTACAGTACCAATTAGATTAAAGGAGTCTGAAGAGGACTACAGATATTTCCCAGATCCAGATTTGCCCCCATATCAAATAACTGAGGATTATATTAGAAAAGTAAAAGAATCCATGCCAGAGCTTCCAGATGCTAGAATGAAAAGAATAGTAGAAATGTACGGAATCACGGAATATGATGCTGAAGTTCTAGTATCCGATAAGGCACTTGCTGACTTATTTGAGAGAACTGCAAAATTATATAACAATTATAAAAAATTGGTGAATGTTATAATAAATGATTATTTAAGGTGGATAAATGACAAAAACTTAAGAATTAGTGATTCAAAAGCTACTCCAGAAGCTTTAGCAGAACTTATGAATATGATGGATAAAGGTATAATATCAATAAAAATCTTAAAGGAAGTTTTACCTCAAATAATTCTTGAAGGTAAAAATCCTAGAGAAATAATTGAGAAAGAAAAATTAAATGTGATAAGCGATAAAGATTACCTAGAAAAAATAATTGATGAGGTATTAGAAGAGGATAAAGACGCAGCACTTGCAGCTAAAAAGGATCCTAAAGTTATAAACTACCTTGTAGGCAAGGTAATGAAAAAGACTAGAGGCAAGGCCGACCCATATTTAACTAACCAGTTACTAAAAGAAAAGCTTCAAAATATCTAATCGCTGCGTGGGTCTCTCATCATTTTTCAGCACTTAAGTTGTAGCTCATCTATGTAATATGAGTCGGGGAAGATAAAATGATTAAAGTTAGTAAGGATAAGGAAATTAGAAATCGATTATTAGCTATAGACATACTTAGAGAATTGAAAAATTCATATACATATAAAGAAATGTCTGAAATTTTTGGAATTCAAGAAACACTTATTTGTAGATATGTAAATGGAAATACTGTCCCAAGCGATGTGCAAAGTATGGAAATAATTTCAAAAGTTAAAAATAAGGAGTTCCTGTTAAAATTCTTCAGAAATAAAATCAAAGTTCTTGAAGACGGATATATAGATTCTTCACAATTATTGCTTTATCCAAATTTATTAAAATTACTTTTAGAACTATATCTCACAAAATTAATGCAAAAAGACGCTGTTGACAAGATCTTTAGTATAGCTACTAACGGAGTTCCCTTTGCTACTATTGCATCCTTAATTTTAGATAAACCACTATTAATAGCTAAAAAGCATAAAGACTCCATTAACCTAGAATATTATGAAGAAAGCCTAAAGGAAACTGATAGTGTAGTCAATAATATATATTTAAGGAAAGATCTGATAAAGAAAAATGATAGAATATTAATTGTTGATGACGTAATTAAGTCAGGTAAAACTATAAGCTCTTCTATAAAGCTTCTTCAAAAAGCGGGTGCTAGAGTAGTAGGAATATTAGTCTTGGTGGGCAATTTAGATAATATAAAGTATCTTAAAGACGAGAGTATTCAAGTGATATTTAACATATGACGTTCGCATATTTAGGAAACGGAGTGTATACAATTGATAACGAAATGTATATAATAAATACAGACGAAAATAACTTTTTTATAATAGATAGTAAAGAAAATATAGGAAATTCGGAACTAATGGATATTCTGGAAATAACAAAAGGTAAAAAGCCAATGTATCTTTTCTTGACTAGTTGTTGTAAATCTGTGAGTGGAGGTGCTTGGTACATTTACCAAACACTAGGAACTAGGATAATTGCTCATTATCCTGATTCTATTAACATAAGACATGGTGAATGCAATAATCTCACTTACACTCCCGTAAACGTATCGATAGAGCTGAAGGGATATATAAATTATGTCGAAAATATTAAAGTAATTAGTTCTAAAGTACCCACAAGTGGCTCAGTTATAATCAAATGGAAAGGTTTTCTTTTTGTCGGAAATAATAAAACCATTTCACCATATGGCAATGAAGTTAAATACGTATGCGGAGTTAATGGTTGTATAAAGGTGTGATAAAAATGGTTTATGAGCAGATTTGTGATTCTTGCGGAGAATTAAGGGAAATAAAATACTGTAGTGTAAAAAAGATAAATGTTTGCTATCGTTGCTGTGTGGAATGCAAAACTCGTAATGTATGTAACATACGCGTATGGTTTAAAGGGCTTCAAGTCGTAAGATGAAAAATGTATGTAATCATTTTCTCTACTATAACAATTGATGGGAAGTTAGCATCAAAAGATTACTATAGTGAACTAAGTTGTAAATACGATAAAGTGCGTCAACATATTCTTAGGTCTGAAGTTGATGCTATAATGATAGGAGGAAATACTGTACGTATAGATAATCCTTCTCTAACTTTAAAATATGTTCATGGTAAAAATCCTATCAGAGTAATAATATCTAATAGTCTAAATTTTGATATAAATTATAAGATATTTAATACACCTCCTCAGACTATAATATATACTTCTAATAATTCTGAGAATAAAGATTTTGAAAATAAGATAAAAGAAAAAGGAGTAATAATAAGAAAGTTAGATAACTTCAACATATGTAATGTAATGAATGACTTAGAGTCTAACTTTAATGTACATAAAGTTATGATAGAAGGCGGTGGAAAATTAATATGGAGCGTAATTAAAGAAAATTGCTTTGATGAATTAAGAGTAACTATATCTCCAAGAGTATTCGGAAATGGTGTAAGTTTAGCTAATGGTGAAGGATTTCTAGGTAAAAACTCTCCAAAGTTAGATCTAGAAGACGTAAAAATTTGTGAATGTAAGGAAGAAGTTCATTTAATATATAAAAACCGTAATAAAATAAGAAATTTATAAAAATAAAGAAAACAAGTTTAAATAAAATGTTTATATGTATTTTTGTATATTTCTCCTTTTTCTAAGTCACTTACTACTCTCTTGTACTTTACTTGATCGCCTATACTGTTTTCTCCATGTAACTTTACCCATTCGTCTAGTGGTATCTGGTATTCCTTTAGTATTTTATCTCTATACAAGTCGTTTAATACGTTGTATGTACAGAAAGGAATCACACGACCATCTGGTGTTACATAATGTATATCGCATCTCATTACCCTTTGTATATCATAATTGTATAAATCCATAAAGTGCATTGTACCTAGGAATAAAGTCCTATAGTGCCATTCCCCTAATGCTTCATAATTGTGATTTACAATAATATTGTATAACATCTTATACACGTCGAAATCTTTAGGCCCTTTCTCTTTGTCAATAAACTTTCTAATATTGTACAAGATTTTTAATCCTACCCAATACTTGTTACCCCCTTCCTTTAGCTCTTCAGCTTTTTCCTTAAAGTATTCTAGAAGTCCTTCTAGATCAATAAACTTAGATAATGGTATGAAATGGGGTTTGCCTTCTCTCCATTCTACAAATACGTAAGTGCCAGCACCACAACTAGGGTGATTAGCCATTTCAAATTGTTCTTTTCCTGTTAATGCTTCTATCAATCTAGAAAATACTACTGAGGTTCCGATAGGATACCAGCTATCTCTTGTAATTTCTCCATCAGTTTGATCTTCTATATCCTTAATGATTTCCGGTATAGTTATCCTAAATCTAGATCTCATATTTCTTTTCATCATTCCTGTTAAGCTTACTGGTTGGAAGTTTATCGCTCTTACTACATCTATGTTTTCTGCGGCAAACCTTACAATGTTACCTAGATCGTTGTCATTAGTAGTTTTTATTACTGTAGGAACTAAAACTACACTAGTCATTCCTGCTCTTCTGAATACTTCTAATGTGTATGGAATCTCCCAGTGATTTTTAGGATTAGTTCTTCTATTAGTTCCGTCAAAACTCATATATACAGTGTTAACTCCAGCTTCTCTCAATTGCATTGCATATTTGATAGCCTTGTCTGGATCTTCCATGTAAAGTCTTGCAAAAGTTCCTCCCCAAGTGTTCAACTGAATATGCTTAACTCCAGATTCCCTTAATAATTTTACAATTTGTACTAAATCTTCCCTTAGTGTTGGCTCTCCACCAGTTATTTGAATAACTAGAGTGATATCTTGTCTCTTAAGTTGATCTACCATGAATTTTATTTGCTCTAATGTTGGCTCAAACACGTATCCAGCTTTTTCCGCAAAGAAGAAACAATACCAACATGATTGATCACATCTATTAGTTATGACTAGATTAACCAATGCTGAGTGCTGATGATGCATTGGACATAATCCACAGTTAAATGGACAAGGAGATTTCAAATCAACATAAGGTACTTTAGGTCCTTTACCTTCATATTCCCAATAATCAAACTTGTAATACATTCCTACGTCTCCGTAGTACAAGTCCTCAAATTCTCCATGTTCTGGACAAACTTTCCTTATATACATCTTTTCATCTTTTTCAAATATAGCTGCTGGTAATAGTCTATAACAAACAGGACATAAAGAATGAGTTACTCTTATCAGCTTTTCATCTTCGGCTAGTTTTGGCAAAGGACCGCCTATTTTTATTTCTCTATCTCCAAATTTTACTACTCCATTCTCATATTTTGATGGAGCTGGAAGTAATCTAAATCCTCCTTCTTTCTTCTGAGTTTCTACTTGTGCCATCCAAACATCTAGGACATTAATGATTCTAATTAATATATAAATATATTCTCCAAATAAACGGTTTATTTGGTTAATACCATCCTTTAAAATTATCCCAACCAGATATAGCTAGCTTATTACCTTTGTACTTTATTTCATTCTCTCTTTCTTTTCCAAGTTTTCCTAATATTTTTGGAGAAAAATTGTAATGATAAAGCCATTCAATCATTTCTTTTGCTTTTTCCTGTTTCACTACAAATAAGGACGAGAACTCTTCCCCAGAATATTTTAATATATCATTTACTCCATACCCATATCGACGTAAATTTTCATATACACTAGGATTAATATTAAACTCCTCAATTAATATAGAATAATTTAATCTATCAGATAGATTCTGTAATGAAATAAGTAATCCGTCACTAATATCGGTGGAGGATACTATATAATTACAGAATTCTTTATAAAAATTAAGTATATTTTTATTAACTATGGGATGTTTTACTCTTAACTTAGATATTTCATGTATAGGTATATTAAAATTATTTAGATATGATATAAAAACTTCCGACGTAAAACCTATTTCATCTGAAATAATTACAATGTCTCCTTCCTCTGGATTGCTTTTTATATCGCAAAGTTTCGTTCCTATTCCAGATATATCTATCCAGCCATTTTTTTCTGAATTATTCAGATCACCTCCTACGTACTTTGCTTCGTAATATTCAGTAGCATCGATTATTCCATAAAACAAGTCTTCTAATTGTTTATCTTCCATCTCAGAATTAACACCAATAGAAGAAAGAATTATTCTAGGTTTAGAACCGGATGTAATTATGTCGCTTACTGTAGCAGTTACTGCTTTCCAGCCAATATCATAATAGTCCATAAAGGAGAAAAAATATGACAGTTGAAATCCATCTATTTTATAAGTAAAGCCGTCTTCCGTATATACATCATAGAATATGTCATGTCCTAAATATTTTGATAAACTTCTTCTTATGAATTCGTGTTCTCCTATATCCTTTAATTTCATTTTTATACACCAAAAGCCGCCGGCGGGATTTGAACCCGCGACCACCGGCTTTCTTGGTTTAACCCTTACGAGGCCGGCGCTCTACCGGCTGAGCTACGGCGGCACTTATGAATTAGTATTCTGAATTTTTAAATTATATTCCTGTTTTAACTTTTCGTAGTACTTAATAGCCCTCTGTATTAGATATTCTGTTTGACCTAAGTAATTATTAGGATCCAGCACTCTTTTAATTTCATCTATTGTAAAATATTTCTTGATTACATCATTTTCCATAGCTTCCTCCAGTAATGAACGGCCGTTATTCTCGGCATCCCTAGAAAGTTTCATAGATAGTTCATGAGCAACGTGTCTAGGCATTCCCTTTAAGGTCAAATTTATCATTAGACTTTCAGCCATGATAAGACCTTTAGTAATTTCGATATTTTTCTTCATATTTTCAGGATAAATTATTAAATTGTGTAATACCGAAAGCATACTATCTAGCATTTCATCAATTATCAGAAAAGCATGAGATAATACTATACGCTCTGATGAACTATTTGTTAAATCCCTCTCATGCCATAGAGGTATGTTTTCTAATTCAGTTAAGCACAATCCTCTTATTACTTTAGCTAAACCACTTATCTTTTCTGCAGTAACTGGATTTTCTTTATGGGGCATTGTGCTACTTCCTACTCTATTTCCTACGCCTTCACTTAATTCCCTTATTTCTGGTCTCATCAATTCCCTAACTTCTAGTGCAAATCTATCTAGCTGTGAAGCAAGAATCGCTAAGTCAGAAATAATTTCGGCGAAACCGTCTCTTGGAGCAACTTGAGTTGAAATCTCATGAGGAGTCAAACCTAGTTCTTGCATTACTTTTTCTTCAATAATTCTCCCTTTATCTCCCCATGCTGCCATTGTCCCTACTGCTCCTGCAAATTTGCCTTTTAGAAGCCTTCTTTCTGTATCTTTTATTCTCTCTAAAGATCTAGAAAGCTCATATACATAATTTGCAAATTTAAAACCTAAGGTTATTGGTAATGCATGTTGACCATGCGTTCTTCCTATCATAATTGTATCTTTATATTTTATGGACATCTGTGAAAGAGTATCTAGAATTTCCAATAATTTTCTTTCAATAATATTTAATGCGTCTCTAAACATTAATGCATAAGCTGTATCTACAATATCGTAACTAGTAGCACCAAAATGTATGAACCTACCGCTTTCTCCAGACTTCTCGGCTAACCATACAACCATTGCCATTACATCATGTCCTAATTTTTCTTCCAACTTATCTATTTCATTTAAATCTATATTCTCAGAAACTTTTTCTACAATATTAATATCTTCTTGTGAAACGTAACCTAAGTCTTTTAAGGCATAAAGTAAAGCTATTTCAACTTGTATTCTATATTTTATTATACCTTCTCTAGAGAAGATTTTTCTCATTTCTTCACTTCCATATCTCCATTCCAAAGGACAAATACTCATCTAAATCTACTTAAAATCAAACTTAATATCTTTATTTACTACTATTAGCCGAAATGATAATTAGTACTCTAGGTAGTCATTCTTCTTTACAAATTTTACATGGTGCAAAAAAAGAAGGTTTCACAACAAGTGTGATTACTGATAAAAATAGGGAAAATTTCTATAAAAGATTCAATTTTATTGATGAAGTAAGAAGTTATAATAGTTTAGATGAGGCGCTAGATCTAATAAACAAGAATAATGAAGAAAGTGTATTCATACCACATGGTAGCCTTATAGAGTATTTAGGAATGGATAGAGTAAAAAGAATTAGAACTCCAATATTTGGAAATAGGAACTTGTTTGAATGGGAAGCTAATCAGCATAAAAAAATGAGTTTATTAAAAATGGCTAAGATAAAAATTCCAGAGTCGTTTGAAAGCCCAGAAGATGTTGATAGATTAGTTATAGTAAAGTTACCTGGCGCTAAAGGTGGGAAAGGTTATTTTATAGCAAAAAATAAGGAGGAAGTAAAAGAAGGTCTTAATAAATTACTTGAAGCTAAACTTATTAAATCTATAGATGAAGTAATAATTCAAGAATACGTAATAGGAATACCAATGTATTTTCACTTCTTTTATAGTCCTATTTTTAAAAGAGTAGAAATAACTGGAATGGATATTAGGTATGAGACTAACGTGGACGGATTAAGAAGATTGCCAACAAATCTTATTAGCGTAGAGCCGACTTTTGTTGTAGCAGGTAATATTCCAGTTACAGCTAGAGAAAGCATATTACCTAGGGCATTTGAATATGCTGAAAACTTCGTAAATACTGTAAAGGAAAATGTTCCACCTGGTATGATAGGACCATTCTGTCTAGAATCCATTGTAACAGATAATTTAGACATAGTAGTATTCGAATTTTCTGGAAGAATAGTTGCAGGTACAAATCTATATATAGAAGGAAGTCCATATAGTTGGCTTTATTGGGACGAACCTATGAGCGTAGGCAGGAGGATTGCAAGAGAGATTAAAATAGCCAAACTTGAAAATAAACTTGGTGAAGTTACAACTTGATTAGAATATCTGCACTAGCTAGTCACTCGGCTTTAGATGTATTTGATGGGGCTAAGGACGAAGGTTTTAGTACAATTGCGTTGTGTAAGAAAGGGAGAGAAAGACCATATTTAGAGTTTAAAAGAATAGTAGACGAATGTATTTTACTAAACGATTTTAAAGAAATACCGTCAGAAAGCGTTCAACAAAAACTAATTTCTGAAAATGCAATTATAGTACCAAATAGAAGTCTTGCTGTTTATGTTGGTTACGATAATCTAGAGAATATGAAGGTAAAATTTTTTGGTAATAGAAAAATGCTTAGATGGGAAGAAAGAAAGGGCGAAAAGAACTATTATAAATTGTTAGACGAAGCAAAAATTAGAAGACCTAGAATTTATACTCCAGATAATATAGATTCTGCGGTTATAGTAAAACTTCCAGAATCAAAAAGACGTGTAGAAAGAGGATTCTTTTTTGCTAAGAATAAGGAAGATTTTGATAAAAAACTAGAGGAACTAGAAAAAGACGGAATAATAGATGAAGAAAGCATAAAGGAAATGGTAATAGAAGAATTCATATTAGGAGCATATTTTAATGTTAATTATTTCTATAGTCCTATTTTCAATAGGACAGAAATTATTAGTATAGATAGAAGAATACAAAGTGATTGGGATGAATTCTATAAACTACCTGCTGATATTCAACTTAGTTTAAATAGAACTCCTAGACTTATAGAAGTTGGCCACGAGCCAGCTACTATAAGAGAAAGCTTACTTGAGAAGTTGTTTGAAATAGGGTATGCGTTTGTAGAAGCTACACAAAAACTTGAGCCACCTGGAATAATAGGTCCTTTTACTTTACAGCTTTCAGTAACTCCAGACTTAGATATAGTAGTTTTTGACGTGGCACCAAGAATTGGCGGAGGAACTAATGCCTATATGGGGATAGGTAGTCAATATTCGAAGCTATATTTCGGCAAACCAATAAGTTTAGGTAGAAGAATAGCTATAGAAATTAAAGAAGCTATGAATAGGTCATTAGAAGAGAAGGTTATTTTTTAATTATAAATTAATCGTAAATACTACATATTTAAACGTTCTAGAAATGTGTATTGATAATTATAGATTGCCATTAGAGAATTTTTTATATCTTGAGAGCATATTTACCAAAACGGTGTTAAATGCTTAATATTCTTGTTGGTGGATTCTACGGAGACGAAGGTAAAGGTAAAATAGCATCTTACTTATCACTTAAGGATTCACCGCATATTGCTGTAAGAACAGGATCTATAAATGCCGGACATACTGTATGTTATAATAATAATAAATGGAAAATAAGGATAATTCCTTCAGCATTTGTAAATAAATCTACTAAACTAATGCTTGGGCCAGGTGCATTAACTTCTATAGCCGAATTAATTAAGGAACTTAAGGAAACGAATTCTGAAGATAGATTCTTCATGGATTATCACGTAGGTATTATAACTGAAAAAGAGATTTATGAAGAAAGAAATGACGAAAACCTAATGAAATCGGTAGGGAGTACAGGGCAAGGGGTAGGATATGCCGAAGCAAAAAGGATATTAAGAATATTAAAGCTTGCAAAAGATTATCCAGAACTTTCAAAATATACAATAGACGTACCTAATACATTAATTGAAGAAATAGAAAAAGGAAGTGAAATCTTAGCTGAAGGGACTCAAGGTACATATTTAAGTTTATATCATGGTGAATATCCTTATGTAACTAGTAGAAATACTACCTCGTCTGGCATACTTAGTGAGATAGGAATTGGACCAAAATATGTAAAAGATATAATAATAGTGTTTAAATCATTTGTAACTAGAGTTGGAAATGGACCATTAGAAGGAGAATTAAACGAAGAAGAAGCTGAAAAATTAGGTCTAATTGAAATTGCAACCGTAACTGGAAGAAAGAGAAGAGTTGCACCATTTAATATCAAATTGGCAAAGAAAGCAATCCAATTAAATACGGCAACACAGGTTGCAATAACAAAGCTGGATGCATTATTCAAGGATGCATATAAAGTAAGAGAGTACGAAAAATTACCTAGCGAAGCCAAAAAATGGATAGAAGATCTAGAGGATCAACTTAAAGTGCCAATAACTCTCATAGGTACTGGAGAAGATGCTATGGATACAATAGATCTTAGAAAAGAGAAATTGGGTGAATAAAATGTATGATGTAGTAATAATTGGTGGTGGACCTGCAGGTTTATTTGCTGCATACGAACTAGCAAACGCTTTACAAGGAAAGTCCGATTATAAAATACTACTAGTTGATAAAGGAGTTAGAGCCTCTAAAAGATCTTGTCCGCTATTAACTCCTAAAGAAAAGTGTACTTTTTGCAATCCTTGTCATATAAATTACGGTATTGGTGGCGCAGGGACTTTTAGTAGTGGTATAATAAATCTAAGGCCAGATATAGGAGGAGATTTACACGAACTTATGCGTAGCTGGGACGCTGCACAACAATTAATAAATTACGTAGATGAGATCTTTGTAAAATTTGGAGCCCCAAAAGATAGACTATTTAAACCAGACCCGGAGAAGACAAAGGAAATTCAAAAGAAAGCTGCAAAAGTCGGTGCAGAATTTGTACCAATAGTCCAAAGGCATATAGGAACCGATAAAAGTCCACAAGTAATAGAAAATTTAACTAATTATATTGAACAAAATGGAATAAAAATTTCTGAATTAACAGACGTATATCAAATAGAAAAAACTGGGAATTCGTTTAATCTAAAAACTAGTAAAGGTGAAATAGAGTCAAGGATAGTCTTAGTAGCGCCAGGTAGAGCTGGAGCAAAATGGTTTTATGAGCAAACTAAAAGGCTAGGTGTTGACACTGTTCCAGGTCCATTAGATATAGGTGTAAGAGTTGAAGTAGAGTCTTTCGTTATGGACGAGCTAACATCTGCAGTATGGGATCCAAAAATTATTATGTACTCTAAAAAGTATGATGATAAAGTTAGAACGTTCTGCGTTAATCCAAGAGGTTTTATAATGAAAGAAGTCTATGACGATGGAACCATAGGAGTAAATGGAGAAACATACGTTGATAGAAAAAGCAATAATACCAATTTTGCATTCCTTGCTACAATAAAACTTTCTGATCCATTAGAAGATACAATAGAATATGGTAAAAGTATTGCTAGGCTTATGACAAGGCTTGGAGGAGAAAAGCCAATACTTCAGCGTCTTATAGATTTTGAGAAAGGTAGAAGAAGCACTTGGGAGAGAATAAATAGATCTACTGTTAAGCCTACTCTCAGAGACGTTACACCAGGAGATATAAGCATGGGACTTCCATATAGAATAATTTCAGACCTAGTAGAAGGGTTAGAAAGATTAGATAATATAGCCTCTGGTATATACTCTTCAAATACTTTACTTTATGCACCAGAAATTAAGTATTATAGTGTGAAGACTGTAGTAGATAGTAACATGGAGACTGTAGTAGATAATCTATTTGTAGCAGGCGATGGAGCTGGATTGTCAAGGGGAATAAATGTAGCTGCTGCTACAGGAATACTGGCAGCAAGAGGAATTATAAATAAACTGGGTTTAAGCTAACGTTTTTTATTTCAGATTGAAAAGAACTATATATGCAGTTAGATGAAGTTGATAAAAAACTACTTATGGAATTAGAGTATCATTTCCCTTACTCTCCTACTCCATTCTATGAGATTTCTAGAAGACTAGGTATTTCAGAAGACGAAACAATAGATAGAATAAAAAAGCTTGTTGATGTAGAGATAATAAAAAGAATTGGCATGTATATAAACTTTAGAGCTAAAGGTATGGATGGGGCATTAGTTGCAGCACAGATTCCTTTAGAAAACCTTGAAAAGTATAGAAGAATCGCCTTGGGAATTAGAGAATTAACTCATAATTTCATAAGAAATCATCCAAAATACAATGTGTGGTTTGTTATAAAAGCTGAGAATAGAGAAAAACTGGATTATAACATAAAGAACTTAATGGAAGAAGTTAATGCAAAAGATTACATAGTACTATATTCTAAAAAATCACTAAAATTAAGTGTAAAGTATGATATAATTAGGGGAATTTCATGGAGTGAAAATAATGAAACAACATTACCAGAAAAAATACCAACTGCCGAAGAATTAGGTATTAGTAAAGAATTACTAAAAGCGTTATCTGTTCCGTTACCTATAACTAAACGTCCATTTAAGGAATTAGCAGAAAAATTCAATATGACAGAAGATCAGTTAATAGACCTAATTAAAGAGCTAAAAGATAAGCATGTAGTAAAAGATTATGGAGCCACTTTAAATGGCGAAAAAGTAGGAATTAAAGAGAACGCGATGCTTTTAATTGATACTGAAGATATAGAGAAAGCATGCGAAAACATCGCACTTCATATAAATGAAGCCACACATGTAGTCTTAAGAGAGAGCAATAAGCCTTGGGATTATTTATGTTATTGCATGTTACATGGGAAGGATAAACAAGTTATTTTTAATGCTGTAAAGAAAGTTATAGGCGAAACTGATGCAAAGAGCTATATGCTATTATTTAGTTTGGAAAACTTAAAACCTGGTATTGTTATGTAATATTATAACTTCCTTTAAATTTGAGTGAAGTAGTTACTTTTTTGAGTTCATTTAATAATTTCTCCTCATAAGATCCTTCGTACTCCACATAAAAGTAATAATTCCAAGGTATGCTTCTTACGGGCCTAGAATATATCATTTTTAAATTTTTATTAAACACATAAAATTTTTCTAGAACTTTATATAAACTCCCCGGTAAATCTGGAACAGTGAATAAAATCATGGATCTTTCTCCTCTAAAGCTAACATTTTTGGAAATTAAGGCGAATTTAGTAATATTATTATCATAATCTTGAACTCCATGAGCTAAAATTTTCAATCCATAAAGTCTAGCAGCAAATTCTGAACATAAGGCTGCAGAATTTGGATCAGACAAAGCTAATAGGGCTGCCTTAGAAGTGCTTTCTACTGGTATTATATTATTAGTAATACCCAGTTTATGCAATGAATTTTGCGCTTCCTTATATGCGTATAAATGCGTATAAATATTCTTTATATGTTTTATATTAATATCTTCCTTAGATGCTAAAACCAAATTAATCTTTAATTCAATAATTTTATTAACAAATATATCATCAAACTTAAATAAATTATCTAAGGTCTCGTTGACAGGACCTTCCAAACTATTTTCTATAGGAACTATACCCAGCTTGCCTTCAGAACTCACTTTATAAAATATTTCTGATATCGATTGTACTTCTACATGAGTAGCATTGCTAATCTTTAAAGCGGCTTCATGTGAGAAACTCCCTTTAGGACCTAGATAATAAATTCCATTTGGATCCCACTTCTTACTTTTTCTCTAAAATAAAAATTTAATCTACAATCTTTGCATCTATGCCTTCCTTAGCTAGATCAAGAATTAATTCACTTATTGCGTCTGTTGATGAAATTTCAAACATTACGTATATCTTAGTGTATCCTGGTTTTACATCACTACTTATTCTATCGTGAACTACATCTATAATATTTCCTCTAATTTTTGCAACATAACTCAAGACTTTATTTAAATATCCTGGTTTATCTGGAACTATTACCTTTACTTTCACTATACGTTTTATTTTATATAGATTTTTCTCTATAATATGAGATAATAACGAGAGATCAACGTTCCCTCCACTTAATATACTAACTACTTTTTGAGAAGGATTAAGCTTTATTTTAGATGAAATTATAGCTGCTAAAGAAGCGGCCCCGGCTCCTTCTACAAGTGTTTTTGCTCTCTCTAATAACAAGGACATTGCACAAGCTATTTCATCATCATCAACTAACACGATATCATCTACTAGTTCACTTATTATATCAAAAGTAAGTTTAGATGGGGTTTTTACTAATATTCCGTCAGCTATAGAATATGAAGGCTCTATCTCAGTTAACCTACCTAGATCTTTTGAAATTTTTAAAGAAGGAGAAGCTGAGGATTGAACGCCTATTATTTTTATGTTTCTATTTTTAGCTTTTAATGCTATAGATATTCCAGAAATTAGACCTCCTCCACCTACTGGAACGACTACTACGTCTGGAGATATCTGCGATAGAATTTCTAGTCCTAAAGTGCCTTGACCTAAAATAACATTAATATCGCCATAGGGATGAACTAAAACTAAGTTACGCTCTTTTATTATTTCTTCAGCTTTGCTCATACTTTCATGTAAATATGAACCATAAAGTATAACTTCTGCACCATAACTTTTAGTAGATAAATACTTTGAAATAGGTGCAGTTTCTGGCATTACTATTACTGATTTAATTCCTAAAACTTTAGAGGCATAAGCAACGCCTTGTGCATGATTTCCTGCAGAAACCGCAATTACTCCTCTTTTCTTTTCTTCGTCTGATAATGTGAGAAGCTTAGAGAAAGCTCCTCTAACTTTAAACGAGCCGGTTTTTTGTAAATTTTCGAGCTTTAAATAAACATTTGAATTTGCCATTCTTGAGAACGTAGTAGAATAATCTAATGGAGTCTCATGAATATATGGAGATATTCTTTCCCTAATTTTTACTATTTCATCAAAATATTTTATATATGTCATCTGCAAACCCTGCCTTCATCATGTTTCAGTGATCGAGAGAATCTTCATTGCTAATAATATCTTCAATTGCCTTTTTTAATTTTACATAAGTGGTTTCTAAGTCCTCTGGTAATACTTTTGTATTTGATAGTACTGGCATGAAATTAGCATCGCCATTCCATCTAGGTACAATATGCACGTGCACATGAGCTTCTATACCAGCCCCAGCCGTTCTACCAATATTTATACCTATGTTAAAGCCATCGGGAGAATAAACCTTCCGAATCGCTGCTAATGTAATTTTAATTAACCTAAAAATATCTTGGGCCTCATTATCTTCCAATAGCTCAACAGATGAAATATGCCTATATGGAACAATCATGACATGGCTTGGATTATACGGAAATCTATTAAGAATGATGTAAGCGTACTTACTTCTGTATACTATTAAATTTCTTTCATCATCATTTTGCTCGGGAAACTCACAAAATATACATTTTTCTTCTCTTTTGCTCTTGGACGAGTCTGCTACATATTTAGATCTCCAAGGAGCCCATAGAAAATCCATAATATTGAAAATATTGGCCATTTTAAAAAATTATTCTTCGGCGTCCCTAATTCCTTCTTCTGTTATTGCAAACACTACCTCTCCTTCTGGTAAATGCGGTGCATCTACTATTCTTGCTATCCTTTTGTTTCCTCTGCTCTTCTTTAATTGGACTCTTATTCCTGGAACGTGATAAAGCGTGTGACCTCCTACTGCCACAGTAGGATCTCCGTAAAACATGTCCGGCCTTGCCATTACTTGATTGGTAATAATAACTGCCAGATCATATATTTCTGCTAATCTAGTTAACTGATGAAGATGCTTGTTTAATTTCTGCTGCCTTGCGGCTAAATTCTCTCTACCAGTGTATTCTGCCCTAAAATGTGAAGTTACTGAATCTACTATAACTACTTTTACTGATGGATTTTTAGCTATAAATTCTTGTAAATCGTCTCCTATCGCTATTTGATGATCAGAGTTTATAGCTCTCATATAATATATATTATCCATTGCAGTATCGGGATCTAATCCTGTAGCCTTTGCCATAGCTTCTATTCTTTCCCATCTAAAGGTACCTTCGGTGTCAATATAAACTGCTTTACCAGACAGCCCACCTTTCTCAGGTGGCAATTGTACATTTACAGAAATTTGATGGCATATTTGCGTCTTTCCAGATCCAAATTCTCCAAAGAATTCTGTCATTGTCCTAGTTTCTATTCCACCACCTAATAATCCGTCTAAAGCTTGGCTACTAGTAGTTATCTTTCTAACATTCATTCTTTCTTTTTTGACTTCTAAAGCAGTCTTGAACCTAATATCTAGTGCATCTCTAGCTTCCTTTATAATACGTTGTGCTGTAGTTAACGGAATTCCTGCTGCAACGCTAAGGTCTTGTGGAGACGCTACTGCTATTGCTTCAAGACTTGAATACCCAGCGTCTATTAATTTATTTAATACAGCTTGGCCCACTCCGCTAAGATCCTCAATGCTTTTAGGTTTTTTCTTCTCTTGGACTTGATCAGCCAAATTTATTCACCTTTCTAAACTTAGAACTTTGACAACTACTATTATATATTTTATCCACCCTTCCTTAAATACCAACCTATATCTAATTCTGGTATTATCAACGTATAATTTTTTTCTCGCTTGATTTTAGCATATGCGATAAACTCTCCATATTTGTTTACTATAATAGCTCTGTTAAAACCAATTTTATCATTAATTTCTATAGTTTTTCCATAAATTATCTTATTTATAAGGTTTTCATTTAGTCTTATAATTTTTTTACAATATTTTGTGAGAATATTGCCCAATGGCAATAAAGGAAATATCTTTTTTGATTTAGTTACCCTTAAAATCGGGGTGCCAATCATATATGGATGTAATCCTATTTTTGACATTACGTTAATTATATTTGAAAAATCTGATGTAGATAAACTTATTTGTGAGAACTTTTCGCCAATAATTTCATATATATAGCACTTGGAAAAATGTTCATAGATTTCATCGTATGAACAATCAAATTCCATTATTATTTTTTCTAAAATCTTCATTAATTCATGTGCACTAATAGTTTTTACTAGCATTTTTTGAGATGACATATAAAAAATCCCTCTGTCCCATTCTTATGAGGATAAAATCTGATACAATTCGACACTTCCTCATTAAACGAAACTCCATTATATTCTACAATACCATTTTCTGCAGGATATCCAGAGATTTTTATAACCTTCATTCCTAGCTCTTCAATAGCAAAATTAACTATCATCTCGTCTTCCTCTGGAGCTATACTACACGTCGAGTAAACAAGTTCTCCTCCTTTTTTAAGTAATTTGTATGCAGTATAAATTAATTGTAACTGAGTAAAACTAAAGCGTTTTAGTTCATCAAGTGAAGTTTTTGTTTTTCTAGATTGATCTTCGGGTATTAATCCTTCTCCAGAACACGGAGCGTCTAAAAGTATCTTATCAAATGAGAGAGTAGTTTTTTCTAAAGTCCTCACGTCTGATCTTAATAATAAAACGTTACGGACGCCAAGCCTGCTAATATTTGATAAAAGGGATGTCACTCTTAATCTCGATTTCTCTACAGCTACAATTAAACCTTCATTATTCATTATTTGAGATAACTGCGTAGTTTTACCTCCTGGAGCTGCTGCCATATCTAGCACAGTATCTGAAGATGAAGGATTGAGAACATATGCTGGAACCATAGAAGCTAAACCTTGAATATAATAATAACCTTGTAGATATTCTAATGTGGCCCCTAAGGAAGGTTTAGGAGGCGCTTTCTTTACTATATAACCATGTTTTAACCAACTTACCTTTTCTAATTTGAAACCTTTCTGTTCCATTCTGGACTCTAATTCATTGCAATCTATCTTTAATGTATTACATCTTATACTTTTTTTCAATGGAAAATTACACGAATATAGAAAATCTTCTGCTTCGTGTCTAAATATATGCAAATATCTTTCCACCATATAATCTAAAAATCCGTACTTACGTGATAATTCTATAGCTTTTAACGAAGGAGAAACTTCAAAGACTTTATCATACTTTTTTATATAGTTTTCAATAGTAGACATGCAAATGGCTGATATAATAGAAAGAGAAGTAAAATTAAAGCTTGAATCTCCTACATTAACAGAACTTTATGATAAATTATTAAATGATGGAATGCAATTAATAAAGAAAGAAACAGAAGAAGATATTTATTTTAATAGTGAATTTAGAGATTTCAGGAAAACAGATGAAGCATTAAGAATAAGAAAGACAAATAGTGGAATAGAATTTACGTATAAAGGTCCTAAAATAGGAAAAATAAGTAAGTCTAGAGAAGAAATAACAGTAAATGTAAATAATGCGGATAATCTTATTAAAATTTTAGAAAAACTTGGATTTAAACCTGTATACACAGTTGTTAAAAATAGAATCTTTCTAAAAGATGGAGAATTTATAATTTGTCTAGATAGCGTGAAAGATCTTGGAGAATTTATAGAAATAGAAATACCGAATTCAACTGAAGAAAAACTTATCGAATATGTAAATTTATTTCTTAAAAAATATAAAATAAGAGCAACACAGATTAAAAAGTCATACTTAGAATTGTTGGTGAGTAAAAACGAGGAAAACAATAGCAATTCTAACTGATTTTGGAATAAGCGATAATTATAATGGAGTAATGGAAGCAGTAATTAGAAGAATAAATAACGAAGTGGATATAACATATATAACACCTAACTCGAAAAATTTCAACTTGTATGCAGCATCATATTTACTTTATACGGCATACAAATATTTCAGAAAAGGTTCAATATTTTTAGTGGTAGTAGATCCAGGAGTAGGTACAAGTAGAAAAGCTCTATTGGTAAAATCAAAAAATTATTTCTTTATAGGTCCCGATAACGGAGTTCTATATCCTGCAATATCTGAGGACGGCATAGACGAAGTGATCGAGATAAGCAATCCAAGGTTATACTTATCAAAAAACATTTCTAGGACATTCCATGGCAGGGATATATTTGCAACTACTGCAGGTTTTGTGTCAGCAGGAGTAGATATTCATACGTTTGGTCCGAAAATAAGTAAGGATGAACTAGTAAAACTTAGCTACAATTATAATATAATAAAGGATAAAAATTTAGTTTGTGGTAAGATAATATACATAGATCATTTTGGTAATATAGCTACGAGCATCCGTAATATTTCGTTTGTAGACGAAAATGTAAAGATTATTTTCAATAACAACAGATTAATTGCAAGAAAAGTAAATACTTTTGGAGAAAGCAAAGGTAATGAGTTCCTAGTATATAAAAATGGTTACGGCTTCATAGAAATAGGTATTAATAAAGAGAATGCATCTATAAAACTTAATGCTTCAGAAGGTGAAGATATTTGCTTAGAGGGATCTATCCAGGAAGATTCCAGCCATTCCACTTAGGTCATTTAAGTGTAGTAAAATGGGCTTTAGAGAGAGTTGATGAACTAATAATAATAGTAGGTAGTGCGCAAGAAAGTCACACACTAAATAATCCGTTCACTGCAGGAGAAAGAATAGAAATGATAAGGATGGCACTAAAAGAGTACGGAATTCCTACAGATAGATATTATATTATTCCAATTCCAGATATTTTAATGAATAACGTTTGGGCATATCATGTAAAAATGTATGTACCAGCCTTCCAAAAGGTATTTGCAAGAAACCCATTAGTTGTTAGACTATTTAAGGAAGCGGGAGTAGAAATAGATATTCCTCCTGCATTTAATAGGGAGAAATATAATTCTACATTGATAAGAAAATTAATAATAATGAATGAAGAATGGAAAGATTTAGTACCTAGTAGTGTATATAACTATATAAAAAGTATAAAAGGGGACGAAAGACTAAAAGAAATTACTGGAAGTGATAAAAAATGAGAACAGAGACCTATTATAACGTTTTCCCTTGGCACACTAATCATTTTGGTTCATTACATGGAGGCATATACATGAGTTGGCTTATAGACACTGCAGGAATCTTAATGTCAAGCATTAGCAAAGGAAATTATTTACTTGCCTCTGTAGATTATATTTTCTTGTTTAGACCTGCTAGATTAGGTGATGTATTACGAGTAATAGCTAAAGCTAACGCAACGTGGAATAGCTCAGTAGAAATTGAGGTTAAAGGTTGCATTAGACGAGGAGATAAAGAAGAATTAGGTGCTGTAGGATTAATGACTTATGTTGCTGTGGACGAAAATAATAAACCTAGAAAACTCGATATTAAGATTCCTCCAGATGAGAATGCAGAAAAAAGAAGAATGCAAAGACTTGAGAGAAAGAAACATACAATGAGTGATATAGATGATATACTCGACTTAAGTTTTACTAGAAGTTACATAAGAACTATTTATCCAGAGCATGGATTTGGAAATGGTATATTATATGCTGGAAAGATGTATACGATGCTTGATGAAGCTTTAGCAATTGTTGCAAAGCTATATTCCAAGGGTAACGCTTTTACCGTATCCGCAGGTCCCGCAGATTTTATTTCACCAGTAAAAATAGGAGATATATTGGAAATTCAAGGTGCAGTAGAATATACTGGAAATACGTCATTAGATGTTGGAGGAAAAGTTTACGCAATAAATCATTATACTGGAGAAAAAAGACTTGTCACCTCAACTATTTTCTCGTTTGTAGCTATAGACGAGAACGGTAAACCGAGACCCATTCCTAAATTAAATCCAGATAGTGAAAAAGAGAAGAAGATATTCGAGGAAAGATTGAAAGAAAGAGAAGAAAGAGTAAAAACGAGTAAGAGACTTCAATCAGAAATAAGTTGCGATTGACCTATTGCCTTTCCTATTATATGTGCATATTTTATTGGTTCTGGATATTTTGAAAATATTTGATAATACTCTATTACGCTTTTTACCATTTTAAGGTCTAAATCGGTATTGACATAAACAGTCCCACGATTAGTAGATAATGCAATCATATTAGGTAAAAACTCTTTAATTACATTAACACGTTTATCATTATAATGTTTTCTTGCCGCATTTAATATGCTATCAATATCTGGTTTACTAGCATAATAAATAATGTAATTATTATCTGGTATAATATAGTTAAATCCACCAACAATTATACTATCAAGTATCTTTATATCTCCTTTTCTAAGATTTTTGTATGCGGTTGTAGCATCATCACCATCTACAGTTATGAACTCTACGTCAACATCTACTAATTTATATCCATCAAATGTGACTGAAACTAAAGGACATTTACCACGTTTTCCTTTATATGTCAAAGGAAAATATCCATCGTCTATGCCACTTACTAGCACAAACTAGCTTAGTACCTAGACTTTAATAAGGCTTATTAATTTTTCATCATTATCCTTTAAAGCTCTAATTATAGTAGCTTTATCTACGGCTAATTTTACTTCTTTTGTTTTGCCATATCTTCCTCTATTAATAACCGTTGCCGTTATTATTCCTACCATATCAAGCTCATTCAAAATATCACTGACACGCCTTTGTGTTACGCACTCTGTACCCATTTCGCTTGTTAATTTCTTATAAATCTCATACACTTCTCCAGTTGTTAATGTATTCTTATATTTTAATCCGTTAAGTATGGATATCAATACGATTTTAGAATGAAAAGGTAACGTAGAAATTATTTCATACACTCTATCTCTCTCAATCTCTATTCTAGCTTTCTCTATGTGATCTTCAGTTATTTTAGTATCTCCTTGCCTTTCTGCAATTTCTCCTGCAACTCGTAATAAATCTAGAGCTCTTCTAGCATCACCATGGTCTCTAGCTGCTAATGCTGCACATAGTCTTATTATGTCGTCCGAAATCACTCCATCTTTAAATGCCAAGGAAGCTCTACGACGTAATATATCTTCTAATTCTTCTGCATTATAAGGAGGAAAAACTAATTCTTCTTCACTTAAACTACTTCTAACTCTAGGATCCAAATTATCAACAAATTTCACATCATTAGTTATACCTATTAAAGAAACCTTAGCATTATTTAATTCGGTATTTATCCTTGTTAACCTATAAAGAATATCATCTCCATGCTTCTCAACCATAGCATCTATTTCGTCTAGAACTATTATAATAATAGTATGCTCATCGTTAAGAATTTTAAGCATTCTCCGATAAAGCTCTGCAGTAGATAACCCAGTAAATGGCACTTTTTCTCCAAAACTTTCTATAATATCTGCTAAAATCCTGTAAGGGGTGTCTGATTGCCTAGTATTAACATAAATATACTTGAATGATTTAATTTTTTCATATAATTTGTTTAAAACAAACTTAGTTACCGCAGTCTTCCCTGTACCGGTTAAACCATATATAAATATATTATTAGGTCTCTCTCCTCTGTATACTTGAGCTAATATACTGGCAATTTTCTTTATTTGTTCTTCTCTATGTGGTAACTCGTCAGGGATATAATCGGGCGATAAATATTGCCTATTTTTGAAAATATTGGAATTCTTTACGCTGGATAAGACCTCATCTATGATGTCACTCATTACAATATATGAATCGTAATAAAACTGCTTATAATAACTTTGCCTTAACCGGGGAGTAAAATACCCCTTTATTTCCACTGGAGATTATAAGGGAAAAACAGGCACCCCTTTATTTCCACTGGAAAACTTAGGTTTGAGTAACTAGAATATAAAGTTTGTATAATATACATGTTGTGCTTTTTAGTAGATATTTTCCAAGAGAAATAAAGGGGGAGAGACACTTAGATAGTTGAACTTATAAACCTAGATTTTAATTAGAATATTGGGCCGGTAGCTCAGCCTGGAAGAGTGTCCGGCTTGCAACCGGAAGGTCCCGGGTTCAAATCCCGGCCGGTCCATTCTGGGGATACCCCAGACCCCCATTACTAAGTAAGTTTCGATTATCTTATCTAAGGGACCAATGTAACGCTCTCTTACGTTATCTTCTTTGTCCTTCTCTATTAAGTAAACATAATACTTCTTTCCTCTTTGACGAATCTTATATTGCCCAGCTGAGAAAACTTTATAACTCTGCCCATATTTATCGTTTTGGACTATTTAAGGACTGTTAATTATCATATCAGACGTTGAGTTAAAAAGGCGGTGATAATAATTCCGCAGTTATACAAAAATCATGTTTCGATTAATTATTGTATACTAGAAATGTTAGATTATGTAAATTTTTATTAAATTATGAATTATCAAATATTAGGCAATAAGTAGAGTCTAAGTTACTTTATCCTTATTATTAAATTGGATCTTCTTCTTTCATTTATTTTATATCATTAAGTTGGGAGAAACTTGTAGCTATCTTTTCTTTAATGAAGTGTTTTATTAGTATATAAGTCGTATTTTTACCTAAAGTTCAAAATTCGCTTAATTATGAAGTAGAATGTTTAAAATTTTATTTAGAACCTCAGTTTCTTTTTTATAATCATTATAAAATTCAAGGAATATTGGCTTTGTTAAATGTCTATAATACCTAGTTTGATAAGTTCCTAAGCAAATATCTCTTGGAAATTCTATAATTTCTTTTTCTGAATTGAATTTGTATCCACATTTTTTGCATCTATATCCTTTATTTTTACCTATAGATTCACTTGAATGTCCACAAATAGGGCATTTAGGATTTTTATATTCTACCTTATTTGATAATGATAAAATCTCTATTCTTTCAGCATCAATTATTCTACCGTATTTGCTAGACGGTTTTATTGCACCTAGAACTACAATTTCGTCTCCTGACAACAAGAGCTTAGCCATGCTGTTTAACTCCCCGGTTTCTTTATATACAAAGATTGTAAGTCCATTTTCTGTGCGTAAAATTACGTCTCCACCTGGTATTATTTCTACGTCTTTTATAGTTACTTTACCATAATAGGTTTGATACACCTTATCTCCAGGTTTAATTATATGTGCGTCTGTACCTTGGTTTGACTTAAATATCATAAAGTTCTCTATTTCCTCATCTTTTATTTGTATCATGTCAATTCCTTTTAATAATATTTCTGGGTCAATTCCTCTTATACCGTAAAAAACCGGATCTCCTCCGTGAGAAAGTATTAATGGTCTTTTTTTAATATAATCTACGTTAGCAAAAACTTTAGGAAAGAATTTTTCATCAAAGGCAATTAAGCTATCTAAGTCTATTTCCCTTTTCTTTTCCCAGTTTTCTTCTTTTCTATACGTAAGCAATTCAAAAGTATAATTTCCTTCAAATCCTATAGCAGCTAACGATCCTATTATTCCTCTGCTTCCACGTACTATTGCATTAGTCTTTTGTATATACTTCTCCATGAAGCCTTGGGTTATCACGTCGGAAACTGCTTTTGTGTAAAAATTCTCTAATATAATCGACGACTCATAGTTTACAATAGCCATTCCAGGTTTTCTTCCATATTTTAGACCTTGAGAGACATTATTTACATAATCAAGTGAAGCATTCCATACAATGTCTGCAAGTTCCTCAATATCTTTGTCACTTTCTACTATTAATTTAATTGATGCATTACCTCTAGTTTTCCATGGAATATTAGGATTTAATCTTATTAAGTACGGAAAATCAAGTAATTTTATTCCATCTTTATGTAAAATCTTAATTAAATTTGTAGCAAAATGTGTGGTGCAACCTCTATTGGGTGAATCGTGATCATCTATACCTATTATGTATTTCATTTTTTCATCGTGCTACTCTCCATTATGATCATTGTTAAGGTAGATCTAACCTTAGGTAATTTTCTTATAGTAGAGCTAACAAAATTCCTTAATGAATCCATATCTTGCGCTTCTATTTTAGCTACTATATCATAAACACCATATACTATATAAGCTTCTGAAACTTCCTTTAGTTCCTTTAATTTCTCATAAACTTCTTCCTCTCCTCCAGCGTCTGTATTTATTAAGATTATCGCGGATACATTTTTAGACTGAGGGTTTGATATCAATTTTAAACTCCCATTAGTTTTAATATATAGCACTATAAGAACTTTACGAGTAATTTTGAAAATTTTTGTCATAGAACTCTATGAAGATGATCCAGAGAAGTCAACTGGGAGAAAGATGGTGAGATTCGGATTTGCTAAATATACTGAAAAACCCAGAGGCATTGTTTTAAATCCTTTATCTGAAGAAGTAATCTCTATAGACGATGTTGAAGTAGTTAACAAGTACGGTTTAAGTGTGATTGATAGTTCTTGGAATAAAAGTGATGCTAAATTTTATGCAAGATTTATGTCTAGATTCTCTAGAAGATTGCCTTTACTATTTGCAGGTAATCCGATAAATTATGCAAAACCCTATAAACTATCTTCACTGGAAGCTGTTTCTGCTAGCCTTTATATTTTAAACTTCATAGATATCTCTTTGAAACTTTTATCATTATACAAATGGGGAAAGACATTCTATGATCTGAATAAGGAGCTTTTAGAAAGTTATAGAGGGAAACATAAAGACGAAATAATAGAGATAGAAAAATCCTTTTTAAAGGAAGAGCCCCAGCAATAACCCAGCTTCTGTATTTGGGGGATTAGACTATGCGTCAAGGGAGGTCTTCGGATCATTCTCATTGACCCCCCTACTTGCTCCGGGAAGGACTGCGTTTCAACCCCTAAATATTCTCTTCATCTATCTTACCTTGTCGCCAAGGTAAGAGTCGAATCATACTCATTGAATATTTAGGGGTAAGTTTTCTGTGCAGTTGCCAAGGGTACTACCCTTGTCCCTCGCGGGACTTCCCTTGATCTGGAGGCTGGAGTTTCCTCAGGATATCCCCGTAGCCCCCTACTGGGGCTCTTCCAATTTATGTTTAACCAAGAATCCTATTAAATCGCTTCTAGTAATTATGCCCAATGGATGTAATTTATCATCTATAACTAGTACAACGGAATATTTACTAAATAGCCTTAAAATTCCATTAATAGGTTCAGTTTTCTGAATTAGTGGGGGTAAGGGAGACATTACTTTTGATGCTGTAAGCTTCTTAATATTATTAGAGATAATTTTGCGTAGCAACACGTAATCATAAATTATCCCAATTAATTTTTCATCATTATTAACTACGGGTATTTGAGAAATGTTGTAGTTTTCCATTTTATTTACTACACTAAGTATATCATCTTTTTCATGAGCCACAATAACTGGCGAATGCATTATTTTTTCAGCAGTATCTTGAATATTTATCATTAAAAGTAATTCATCATAAATTTTCTTAATTATTGAAAATTTTGGGTCTATCTTACCATTCTCTATTTTAGCTATGAAAGACTGTGACACGCCTACCCTTTTAGCTAATTCTGCTTGAGTTAAACCAGCTATTTGCCTTAATTTCTTAAGCTCAGAAAAATCATGAATCATATTAGATACCTTATGGTGGAGGAACTAGCTTAGATAGTATTAATATGATTGCTATTAAAACAATACTTCCAATTAATGCAACTTTAGGGTCAATTTTAACTTTCTCATTCTCCTCATCATAATATCTTATTAAGCCGGCCATAGAAACTAATGGTATATTTTCCTTCTTCTTTTTAGTGGAGGGCATTTAAACTCGCCTATAATTTCTAATACTCTCTATTATTTTTATAGCTTTTTCTGGGTTATCCTCTATTATGTTTCCTGTTACTATTATATGTGCACCTGCTTCTACTAATTTTATTGCAGCTTCTTGAGACCTAATTCCTCCCCCTACTATTATTGTGAGATTAGTGAATCTTCTTATCATAGACACCATCTCCGCTCTAACAGTCTCCGGAGATCCGGAGCCGGCTTCTAAATAAAGGAACTTCATACCCATAAACTCTGCAGCTAATGCATAAGATAACGCTAAGTCATTATTATCGAATGGAATAATTCTAGCCCTTCCTATATGTCCTGCAGTACCACCATAACCTATGATCAAATATCCAGTAGGTAATACTTCTATACCGAGTTTTTTGATTAACGGAGCTGCAATAACTTGAGCGCCTATTACGTAATATATATCGTCTGAATTAAGAAGAGATAAAAATAATATAGCATCAGCTTTCTCTGAAATTAAATTTATATTACTTGGAAAGATTATTTTGGGAATTTCAATATCGCTCAGAATTTCTAGAACATTATCTAATTTATCTTTAGAAACGCCTAAGGTTCCTCCTATTAAAAACGCCGAAGTTCCAGCTTCGTACAGCTTTCTTGCGAGAGACTCAAGCTTATCCAAATTAGATATTTTATCTGGATCTATAAGAGAAAAATGTAACGCACCTTCTTCACTAAGTTGTTGTATGTACTTGCTTATCTTCTCCTTCATTTGTGCTTTCCTCTTTATTGCTTTCTTTTATTTCTAACTTTCCATCAAGGTATAAATCTATGAATTTACCATATGCATTTGCTTCATCGAATACAGGAGGTACCTCTATGTCTGCAGATAGTCCGCAATTACCGCATTTTATGTGTGCAATACCGTTTTTAATCTCTACAGAGATTGCTATTCTACCGCATCTAGGGCATTCAAAGGTTTTTGGTAACTTAGGTTTGGGTTTAATAATCTTAGTTCTCTTCTTTCTTTTACCTCCCATTTTTACTCCCTCTTCTTTCTTTTATTAGAAATTAATACCTTTTTCTTTCTTGGTTCCTCAAGAATTTCCAAGAAAGTAACATAAATAATTCCTAATCCCAATACTAGAATAGTGGCTATCAGCGTAATTTCCATTATATTCATGTGGTGTATATCAGTTTTCTTAATTTTAATGATTTTCCGTCATGTCTTATTTCTCTAATTATATCTAAAAAATCGTTAAATTCGACATCTATAGTAATAATCTTCTCTCTATGTAACGCGATTTTTAATGCTAAAATATGATAACAAAAAGCTTTATCCTTGTAAATCTTATTGAAGATAAAGAATTCGCAATCACAGTAGTTTTCATTTACTATATGATCCTTATGCTTGGAGCCGTCTTTACCCAGAAAAACGTATGTAAAAAGAAACCCTTGCTTGGACCGTATTTTTACTATTCTGTCTTGCATTACGGAAATTTTAGCTTTTTTTAATAATCTCAAGTCTTCCATCAGTATCTGCCAATATTATAGTATCGTGTAGATCACAAAATATACCTGTTTCTATTACGCCTACAATATTACTTAGCTCATTGTTTAACTTGCATAGATCTTGAGTATTATCAACTTCCATGTCTAGAATTATATTACCGTTATCTGATATTAATGGGCCTATTTTACCTTGACTTTCCCGTATTTTGACTCTAAATCCTTGACTAGTTAAACTGGTTAATACATAACTTAACGAGACTGGAACTATTTCTATTGGTATTTGAAGAATTTTTGGTACTTTTAATTTGCTTATTTCTCCAATAAAAATTCTCTCTTTAGAATTAACAGTTAATAGTTTCTCCCTAAATAATGCTCCACCACCTCCTTTTATGAGTACTATTTTGCCGTTATTTTCTCTAATTAGGAAGTCAAAGCTATCTATATAAACGTCTGGAATTATGCCAGAAAATAGTGAAATTACCGAGAACCCTCTTTTACTTAGCTCAATTTCGCTATCTATCGAGCTAGCTATATATTGTTTTGTTTTAAAAATATCAATATCACTTATTGTCTCTATCAATTTCCTAATTGTTTTTCCTGTTCCTATTCCAATTATCTTTTTATCTTTTATATAGTCAATCGAATACTTTGCGACTATTTCTTTAGCATCCATTAAGCTCAATATTATTAAATAACATTAAAAATTAGGGGCCCGTAGCTCAGCCAGGACAGAGCCCTGGTCTCCGGAACCAGAGGTCCCGGGTTCAAATCCCGGCGGGCCCGCTGTGGAGGATACTACGGTTTCTTTCATTTTTAGATATGATCCAACTACGTCAGTTAAGGAGCCAACGTAAGTTTCTCTTACGTTGTCTTTCTCATACCCTAATTTGTAAACATAATACCGAACTTTTCTTTCGCGTAAAATGTAATCGCCGAATTTATAACGCCTCTGTTTTTCCGTCAGTACTCCTTACCGTATTATGGTTACCAATTCGTGATTATAAGCATTGGCAATTCGTAAAAATTTACTTAGAAACACGACTAATTAAAATAGGATGGCAAAGATTCCTCAATAATAAAAAGAATTTCGCCTCATTATTATAGTGAGAAAAATCAAATCAAGCAGCAAGGCTAATCATTAATTATTTTATATCACAATTATATATTTTAACATTAATAACATAACATAGTATATACAACCTTGGATATGAGGTTAATATTTTTAAATATGATTCTATTCGAAGTATAACTAGCTAGTTCACTTGAGAAAATTATAAGTACCTTTCAAATAAGAATTGCTCGGTGTATAAGTTGATGGAGGAAGATTGGGAAGAGGACTTAGAAGAGGAAGAATGGGAAGATGAAACTGAAGAAGATTGGGAAGAAGATGAATGGTAAAGCTAATTTTTAATTTTTATTTTCTTTAAGGATTGATGCAAATGAGAGTAGCAGTAATAAATTACGATTTTTGTAAACCCGACAAGTGTAATCTAGAATGTATAAGGTTTTGTCCAATCAATAGGTCAGGTAGTAAGGCTATAGAACTTTCTGAGATAGTTAAAGGTAAGCCGGTTATTTACGAGGAAACATGTATAGGTTGTGGTATTTGTGTAAAAAAATGTCCTTATGAGGCAATATCAATTGTTAACTTACCAGATAAACTGTCAGGAGAAATTATTCATAGATACAAGATTAATGGTTTTGAATTATTTGGTTTACCTATATTAAAGCAAGGCTATATAATTGGTATACTAGGCAAAAATGGTACTGGAAAAAGTACTATATTAAGGATATTGAGTGGAGAATTGATTCCTAATTTTGGAGATCCTAATGCTAAACTTAGTTACGATGATGTTTTGAATAAGTTTAAAGGTAAGGAAATATACGATTATTTCTACAAATTATATAATAAAAATCTGAAAGTTGTTCATAAAATTCAGTATATTGAATATGCTGGTAGAATGCTCAAAGGAAATGTGAATGAGCTTCTGAATAAAATAGATGAGAGGGGCAAAATTGATGAGGTGAGAGAGCTTCTTTCTATGCAGAATATGTGGAATAAGTCAGTTCAAACTCTTAGCGGAGGAGAACTTCAGAAATTTTTAGTCGCCGCCGCATTACTTCGTGAAGCTGACGTTTACGTGTTTGACGAACCTTCATCATATTTAGATGTTAGAGAGAGACTAAACATGGCTAAAGGCATAAGGGAGCTTACAAAAGATAAGTACGTTGCAGTAGTAGATCACGATCTTATTGTATTAGATTACCTTACGGATTTAGTATCTATAATATATGGTGAGAGTAGCGTATATGGTAGAGTGTCAAAATTATATTCCGCTAGAACTGGAATTAATAATTTCCTAAATGGATATCTTCCAGCAGAGAACGTGAAATTTAGGCAAGATGAGATAAAATTTATGCTTAAAGAGCTTACAGATCTGGATTTCTCTAAAAACGTAAAAATTAGAATAAAATGGTCTGAAATAAAAAAGAATCTTTCTGACTTTTCACTTGATATTGAAGAAGGAGATGCGAGAGAAGGTGAAGTAATAGGCATTGTAGGTCCAAATGGTATAGGAAAAACTACGTTCATGAGAATACTAGTTAATGAAATAACTCCAGATTATGGTTATGTAATGCCAGAAGGTTTAAGAATGTCATATAAGCCACAGAAACTTATTCCAGAATACGATGGTACTGTACAACAATATCTAGAAAACGTGAGTAAAGATATCCTATCAACATCATCATGGTTTTTTGAAGAAGTAATAAGAAAATTGAATTTACATAGAATTCTGGAATCTGAAGTTAAAGATCTCAGTGGCGGAGAGCTTCAAAAGCTTTATGTAGCAGGAGCATTAGCTAAAGAGGCAGACATTTATGTTTTAGATGAACCTTCATCATATTTAGATGTAGAAGAACGTTATATAGTAGCTAAAGCAATAAAGAGAATAACACGTGAAAGGAAAGCAGTAACTTTTTTAGTTGATCACGATTTAGCGATTCATGATTATATTTCTGATAGAATAATGGTATTTACTGGAATTCCTAGTAGAGAAGGGCATGGTAAATCTCCTACTAGCTTAAGAAAAGGTATGAATGAATTTCTTAAAGAAATGCAGATTACTTTTAGGAGAGACGCTGACACTGGAAGGCCGAGGGTTAATAAATTAGGAAGTTACTTAGATAGATTACAAAAAGAAAGGAACGAGTATTATTCCTTAGAAGTTAGTAGAGATTAGTAAGACAAAAATTTAATAATATCGTAAGAGAATGTCTCTTATGAAGACCACAATAAGCGTAATTAAAGCAGATATAGGAAGTTTAGCTGGTCATCATGTAGTCCATCCAGATACTATGGCAGCAGCAAACAAAGTGCTAGCTGAGGCTAAAAAAAATGGTGTAATAATAGATTATTATATAACGAATGTCGGAGATGATATGGAACTTATTATGACTCATAATAGAGGTGAATTAGATACTAAAGTTCATGAAACTGCTTGGGATGCGTTTAAAGAAGCTACTAAGGTAGCTAAAGATCTTGGATTATATGCTGCAGGGCAAGATTTACTATCTGATACATTTTCTGGAAACTTAAAGGGAATGGGTCCAGGAATAGCAGAGATGGAAATAGAAGAAAGGCCTGCAGAACCTATAGCAATTTTTATGGCAGATAAGACAGAACCTGGAGCATTCAATTATCCCCAATATAAAATGTTTGCTGATCCATTTAATACTGCAGGTTTAGTTATAGATCCAACTATGCATGAAGGTTATAAATTTGAAATTTTAGACGTTTATGCAGGAGAATCTGTAACACTTAATGCTCCAGAGGAAATTTATGATATATTAGCATTAATTGGAACTCCTTCTCAATACGTCATCAGAAGAGTCTATAGGAAAGCAGATAATATGATAGCGTCAGTTACATCAATAGAAAGATTAAATCTCTTAGCAGGAAAATACGTAGGAAAAGACGACCCTGTTATGATCGTTAGAGTTCAACATGGTTTTCCTGCATTAGGTGAAGTGCTAGAAGCTTTCTCTTTCCCATATTTAGTTCCAGGATGGATGAGAGGAAGCCATTATGGTCCTTTAATGCCAGTTTCGCAGAGAGATGCCAGAGCAACTAGATTTGACGGTCCTCCAAGATTAATAGGATTAGGATTCAATGTTAAAAATGGAAGACTAGTAGGTCCTAGCGACTTATTTGATGATCCAGCTTTTGATGAAACAAGAAGATTAGCAGAACAAATAGCAGACTATATGAGGAGACACGGTCCATTTATGCCGCATAGACTAGAACCAACCGAAATGGAATATACTACTTTACCTCTAATTCAACAGAAATTAAAGGCTAGATTTAAGAAAGAAGCTGGAGTAGCAGAAGCAAAGAAAAGCATATATGAAAAACAAGTTGAAGGAGGAGACTAAATTTAAATTTTTATAATATTTATTAACCAACGGGCGAGCTTATGGGAAATATATATACTAGGGATATTAAGAGGATTGCTGCAGAAATTTATGAGAAATATAAGGATGAAGTAACCACTGACTATTCAAAGAATAAAGAAGTAGTTAAGAAATATATTGATGTATACTCTAAAAAAGTTAGGAATAGGATTGCAGGGTATTTAACTAGATATGCTAAAAGAATGAGCTCTCAAAAGTCTGTATCTGAAGGGGAGGTAGTAGAAGAGAGTGAGTAAAGTAATATTTTTTGGCCCATTAGTTCAAGCCTTTAATAGTAAAGAAATAGAAGTTAAAGGAGAAGACGTCCTTCAAGTTTTAAAGAATGTTGATAAGAAGGGAATTATTTTAGATTTGGATAATAATACTATAAGGCCTGGATATATAATATTAATTAACGGCGTAGATTGGAGAATTAAAGGTGGTAAAATTACTGATAATGATATTATACAAATAATTCCAATTAATCATGGAGGATAAAGATGATAGAAATCTCTCAAACTACATGGAGCGCTGATAAAAAGAATATTATAAGATTTGATGGCAAATGTGTAATACAAGTGATTAAGGATATTCCGCCTAAATCAGTAATTAATCAAGCATGTTATATATTTTTTAAAACATATACAAAATCTCGTATTAAAGAACCAGAAATTTATTTTCTAACTTTATTGTATTCAACTTCTCAAATTGCTAATGCGTTGGCTCATGTAAAATTTAAGGAAGGAGATATTGTGTATGTAATAAAATGTTGTGAGAAAGATATCAATAACTTTGAACAAATACAAATTAAAGATAATAGCGAACGTATTGCATTATCTACTAACGCAATAAATTCGCTCATCTGAGTCTCTAAAAGATATATATATCTTAGTATATGAATTTTAATAAAATAGGTCCTATTGCCCTATTTATACTTGGGTTTAGTTTAATACTATTACAATATCATTTAATATATATATATAAATTTAATTCAGTATATTTTGTCCTTATCGTGCCTATATTAATTTCATTTATTATAATATTTCTAAGAAAAAAGAATATTATATCAAACATATTAGTCAAAAATAATATATTTATTATTAAGTCAAATAACGCTAGCATAATAGGTATAGCTTTTAGAATTTTAGGTAAGCAGGATATAAATAATTCAGATAATAATTTGCAAAAGGAATTAGACAATTTAGTTGATGTATTAAGCAGGAAATCTGACAATATAAAATATAGCATTGTCACATATATTTATAATAGACGTAAATCTTCTGCTTTAATTATGTTTAAAGAATGTAAAAATGAAAACTATACAATGTGTGAAACAGAAGTACTTCAAGAATATGAAATACTTAAAAAAATGGCAGAATCTATTGCTCCACATATAGCCTTAGAGCCTATAAAGGTAAGTAATGAAACATTACCTATACCTAACGATTTTGGTAATTTAACATATGCACGAGTTTTTGAAAAACAATATGAAATACCTAAGTCAGAGAGTATTCAAGTGGACTATGATATTGAATTAGGTTATGTGATAACATCATCCTTGGCTAAAATTCCTATAGGTATACGAAGTAACGACGTCTTTAGGCATATAGGAATATTTGGTACTACTGGCAGCGGAAAATCTAATACTGCGGCAATAATAGCTTCCCAATTAGCAAGTAAAGGATTCAATGTCATAATTTTAGATTGGCACGGCGAATATATAGATAAGTTAAAGGATTTTAAAATATATAATGAATCAAATCCATTGAGGCTTAATATTCTAAAACTATATAATTTAGAAGAAACTGTTGAAATCTTTCAAGATGTTCTCGAGCTTACCGATCCCCAAAGATATATACTATATATAATCCTTTCCGAACTAAGAAAATATAAGAGATTTTCTCTATCTACGTTATACGAGGCAGTCTCAAGAATAAAGGACGAGTATACTTGGATTAAAGATGTGAAGTTAGCATTACTTAGAAGAATGAATCCTATACTTTATAGACCAGTAAGACTTCTGCTAATTTCTAATATTAACATGGAAGACGAACTTGCTAACAATAATAAAATAATTATAGATTTAAGTTTTATACCAGATGTATCAGTAAGGAGGTTATATGCATTATTTATAATTCGTGCAATTACAGACATTTACATAAAGCGAAAGATAAATAACAAACCAACTTTGATTGTACTGGAAGAAGCTCAAAACTACTTTAATAATAGTAATAATGAAATGGTCAGTAGATTACTTAATGAGATACGAAAATTTAGAATAGGACTATGTATTATTACTCAGAGTCCCTCATCAGTTTCCCCAGATGTAGTTAAAAATACTAATATAAAAATAATTCATGCGATAAAATCAAATATAGATAAAAAAATAATCGTGGATTCACTTGCGTTAGACCCTAATTTATCCAATATCCTAGATAAATTAGACATAGGTGACGCTATAATTTCCGCACCAAATATAAAACAACCAACATTAATAAAAATTAAAGAAATTTAGTCTTCTTCTGATGGTTTGCTTTCTCCACTCTTGGATTCGCTTCCAGAGGATGTCGATTTCTTACCTGCTGCTACTAAATCGTCTATTCTAAGTATTAATGTTACTGCTTCAGTTGCAGCCTTAATAGCATTCATTTTAACTAATGCTGGGTCTATTACTCCTTTTTGCCACATATCTACTGGCTGTCCTGTGTACAAATCTACACCTACCCACTTATTATTCTCATTTTCGTGTGCACTTCTTAGTTTCATTAGTAAATCTATTGGATCAAAGCCTGCATTCTCTATAAGTATCATTACTAGACTTTCTAATGCTGACGCATATGCTTCGATTGCTAATTGTTCTTTACCTCCTACTTGTGGGGCATATTTCCTTAATGCTTTGGCTATCTCGATTTCTATTGCACCTCCTCCCGCTACTGCTCTTCCATCTTTAATTACATCTGCTACAGTTCCTAATGCGTCTCTTAACGCTCTTTCAGTTTCGTCTACAACTCTCTCTAATCCTCCTCTTATTAGTATGCTTATGGCTTTAGGATTCTTTGCGCCTTCTACAAATACCATTTTATCTTCTCCAACCTTTCTTTCTTCTACAAGTGCAGCATATCCAAGATCTTGTGGGCTTAATTCGTCAATATTAGATACTACTCTTCCTCCAGTTGCTCTAGCTAGTTTTTCTAAGTCACTCTTCTTAGCTCTTCTTACTGCTAGTATACCCTTCTTTGCTAAATATGACTGTGCCACCTCATCAATTCCTTTTTGGCATATTACTACGTTAGCTCCAGTGGCCGCTATCTTATCTACCTTTTCTTTTAGTAAATTATCTTCCTCCTCTAAGAATTTCTGCATTTGTGAGGGATCATTAATTCTTATTTCTGCATCAAGTTCAGGCTTTTCAGCTTCTAATGAGGCATCGAGTAACGCTATTTTTGCATTCTCTATTCTCTTTGGCATTCCTGGATGCACTACTTCCTTATCTACAATTATTCCATATACTAATTGTGTATCGTTAATTCCTCCTCCGGCTTTCTTTACTACTTGAATATTATCTAGATCTACATACCACTTATCTCCTCTTAATTCTGAGACCTGCGTTACTGCTTTTACTACAATGTCGGCTAAATATTCTCTCGCACCTGCTACTGATTTGCTGCTTAATGAAGTCATTGCAACCTTCTTAAGTAAGTCGGTATCGTTTATGCTAACTGCTTGTGCTATCTCTTGAATTGTCTTTAGTGCTACTTCTTCGGCTTTCTTATAACCACTTATAATTATTGTGGGGTGAATATCTTTGTATAATAAGTCCTCTGCTTTCTTAACGAGTTCACCCGCTAATATTACTGCAGTTTTAGTTCCATCAGCAGTTTCTTCATCTTGGCCTTTTGCAATTTGTACTAACAGCTTAGCTGCAGGGTGTTGAAGATCCATTTTATCTAATATAGTAGCTCCATCATTTGTTATTGTGATATCACCTAAGCTGTCCACTAGCATCTTATCCATTCCTCTAGGACCATACGTGCTTTTTAGAGCTTCTTCTACAGCTTTAACTGCCGCAATGTTTAATCTAACTGCTTCTTTTCCATAGGTTCTTGAAGAACCTTCCTTTAAAATTATTACAGGAATTCCTTCAGGAGTAGTAGCTACAGTAGCTGTGGATGACATATAATTCACCTTCACACTCACTTTGAAACTGGTTATATAAAAATTTAACTGTTAATACGAGTATGCACAAATCACGTTACTTGCTAGGATGAAACAAGTAATTTAATCTTCTAATAATTCCTTATTCATATACTTTAGCTCCTTAGGCAGTTTATATGTAATTTTTCTAAAATATTTTTCATTTATATGTAATTTTTCTAAAATATTTTTCATTTTTTTACATCTATATCCTGCTATATAAAAACTTAAAGCGACTCTTATTTTTATTTTTCTGCCACTAAACATTCCATTTTTTTCTAGAAATTTATATATTTTATACACTTTTTTATCCATATTGAGTAGACTTAACGCCAATTCTCCATCCTCAGTTATAAATTTCATGTTTTCCTTATTGTTGAATATTCTAAATTTATTTGATATTGTTTCTGTTAATTTTATGAAATTTCTTGTTTCCTTTCTTTCTGAAACATCTTTATTTAAATCTATTATCTCTTCAGATGTACCTATTTGAGAATAATCGTAAAGTGTATCAATTACGCTTCCGCATGAAGCACAAATTATATTCCCATGTATACTATCCCATATTAGGTCCTTTGAGTTGCAGTATGGGCATTGCATGATAATTGTTAATGTTGAGTAATCATTATAATTTAATTGTTACCAAGTACAATAGACTCAGATATGACTGAAACTGAGGTCGAAGAATTATTGACTAAGATTATGTCTAGTAAAATTTCGGAGAAAGACTTACAAGAGTTGCAAATGATATATAGTAATGATAAAAATTTTTGGAACAAGATTTCCGTTTCTATAGATTTGAGGTTAAGATCAAAGAAGGCTAAAATTTCTAGCAAAGTTGATAATTTGATATATTTATACGACTCGAGTGGAAAAGTGATTGGTATAGTTATAATTTATAATGAGAATGAACCCTTAAAAATAAACGAAATATTCAAATTCCTTGAAATTGCTAAGTCGTCTAATGTAGATGCATACTTAGCTATAATAGACAAGTATGGAGACATAACTTATTATAGCCTTTCTGAGGTATCATTATCTAAGGGCTGATATGGTATCGTATGAGCCTTTGAGAGGAATGAGAGATTATTTCGGTGAAGACGCTGAAAAAATTAGATATATTGAAGAGCAATTTTCTAAAATTGTAAAAAAATCAGGATATATGGAAGCTATAACACCTATTCTTGAGGAATTCGAGTTATTTGCATTAAAAGGTGGAGAAGAGTTAAGAAATACTATGTACACGTTCATTGATAAAGGTGGAAGAGAAGTAGCCTTAAGGCCGGAATTCACACCTAGTATAGTAAGATTATTTTTAAATTCTATGCAACATTTACCTAAGCCAATCAGATTATATTACATTGGGACGGTTTATAGGTATGATGAACCTCAGTTTGGTAGATATAGAGAATTCAGACAAGCTGGAATAGAAATGCTAGGCGAATCTTCAATTAATGCTGATTTAGAAGTTTTAAGTTTGCTATGGGAATTTTTTAATAAAATTAATTTGACAAATATTACTATAAAAATAAATAATATAGCAATATATAGAGAACTCTTTTCAATTCTAAAAATGTCTGAAGATCAAGAAGATCATTTATTACATTTAATTGATAAAGGAAATAAAGATTCTGTAATGGAATATTTATCTAACATTGCGGACTCTAAAATCCTAAATATATTGAGAGAAATGTTATATAATTCTATATCTAAAGAATCGGATTTTATTGAGCTAATTAAAGATATGAATGACGAGCATTCAAAGGTTTTAGAAAATCAGATTTCAAGACTTTTTAAAATCTATGAAATATTAGCTAAACTTAATGTTCCAATAAAAATTGACTTGTCGCTAGTAAGAGGTTTAGCATATTATACTGGAGTAATCTTTGAGGTAACTCATCCCTCAGTCTCTTTTAGTATTGCTGGAGGTGGAAGGTATGATAATTTAGTGCAACTCTATGGCGGACCATCTACACCTTCTATAGGTTTTGCGATAGGAGTAGAAAGAGTTTTGAGTGTATTGCAAAATTTAAAAATTAAAGATAATGCCAAGAAAATAGCAATAATTCCTCTAAATGAAAATGTAATTGATTATGCACTTAAAGTTCTTTTCATCTTACATGAAAACGATATCCCTGCAATATTGAACACAAAAAATATTTCATTATCAAAGATAATACCAAATTTACTGGATATGAATATAAATATAGTTATTATTATTGGAGAAAATGAGAAACGGGAAAATAAAGTTTCAATAAAAGATCTAACAACAAGACAGCAAAGTTCAATATCGCTTAACGACCTTTTGCCTTACATAAGACAAATAATTTAAACTTTGTACAAAGACTTATAGTGATAATTATGGAAGAGTTACCCTCAACTGCAGTAGGAATAAAGTTAAACGATGGTGTAATCCTAGCCGCCGAACGTAGGTTAAGTTATGGAGGCTATGTTCTAAGTAAATCTGCTAAAAAGGTTCATATAATAGGAAGATTTGGAATAGCCGGTGCAGGACTTTTTGGAGATTTACAAGCTTTAACTAGGATAATGAATGCTGAAATAAAATATTATGAATTATATAATGAAAAGCCTATATCCACTAAAGCGGCAGCGAAATTATTATCTATTATATTATATCAATACAAATATATGCCATTTATCTCTGAAATTCTATTTGCTGGTGTCGATAATGGAATTCCACAATTATATGTATTAGACCCATTAGGATCTCTTTTAGATGATGTATATGCAGCAGTAGGTTCTGGAGCTAGAGTTGCCATAGGTGTTCTTGAAGCAGAATATGATCAAAACATGCCACTAGATAAAGGCAAAGAAATAGCAATAAAGTCGATTAAAGCATCAATAGAAAGAGACGTAACTTCTGGAGACGGTATTGATATATTGATATTGGATAAGACTGGAAAAACATATACAGAGTATATTCCTTATTGATTTTATTTCGATTTTATTACGCAGAAATATATGTGATCCATTATATTAAATCCATATTTATTAAGAAAGCTCGAATCACTTTCTATTTTAACTAGTAGACCAAATAAAGATAATATTGTAATATACGTCTTTTTATTTTGGTTAACTTTCTCTTTCTCCGTAACTATATATCCGTGTCCACAAAAATCGTTCTGTGTAAAACTAGGCTTTGACCTAGATATTATAACATTAACCTTTTCATTATTATTAAAAATATTGATCTCTGATGTAACATCTAAATTTATATTAATATCTTGACATTTTATGTTTACTACATATAAATCTCTAAGTACGCCCTTTTGAATGGACCCTATTGTTCCTTCTTCATTAAACTCATAATTTATGCGTTGCAAGGTTTTTCACTTCATTATTTAAATCCTTGTATATTAATCTTATGTTGACCGTTATGAGTATAAGTCGTAGAGTAGTTTATGATATAAATTCATTAATAGATAAAACTGTAATAATAAAATTAACTAATGGAAAAACGTATACTGGCCAATTATCATCTTTTGAAATAGATCCCTTTATGGTAAGTATATCAAATGCTAAAGATAATGAAAACAATGTTTATTATAAAGCTATAATAAATGGTAGTATTATTTCAGAGATTCTAATAAAGAACGCTCCAATTTTTGATGTAAAAGAGTTCGCTAGTCTAATAGAAAAGTCCTTAAATTTAAGGCCTGGTGATATTAAAGTTTATGAAGAAGCAGGAGTTATAACTGTCCTAGAGAAAATTAAAGTAACAGAAAATGGCGTTGAAGGTAGTGGACCTCTTGCCCAAAGAATTTATGACCTATTTAACGAGTATGTAGAAAAGAAAAAGAGAGAGACTTCAAGATGATTGGAGATTTTGAGGTAAAAGAAGAAGACTTAGCAGGTAGAATAGGTAAATTAGAAACTTCGCATGGCATTTTAGAGACTCCGGCTTTTTTTCCAGTAGTTAACGTGCTAAGAAAAGAGATATCCATTAAAGATATTATGGCAGTTGGATTTAATAGTATAATAACTAATGCATATATACTTAAAAAAAATAATATAGTTAAGCAAGATATACATAAAGAACTTGATTTCAATTCAATTATAATGACTGATTCAGGAGCGTATCAGATCTTAGAATATGGTAATATAGAGGCTAATAATAGGGAAATTGTAGAATATCAGAATCAAATAAAGCCAGATATTGCAGTAATTCTTGATGTACCGACTGGAAAATTGGAAGATAGAGAAGAGGCGAAAATGACTGTTGACGAAACATTAAGAAGAGCTAAAGACGTAGAAAGTATAATAAATACAGAAAATATAATATGGACTCATCCAATTCAAGGAGGAAGATTTTTAGATTTGCTTCAATATTCTGCGGTAGAAGCAAATAAAAGAGAGAAATATAAATTACTAGCATTAGGCAGTCCTACTGTATTAATGGAAAAGTATGATTATGATACATTAATTGATATGATATTTACAGTTAGGTCATCTATAAGTAGAGGAAAACCATTACATTTATTTGGTGGAGGCTTACCGCATTTAATACCTTTTGCAGTAGCACTAGGAGTAGATTCCTTTGATTCTGCATCGTACATATTGTATGCTAGGGATAATAGATATATAACTAGGTCTAGGACATTAAAGCTTGAAGAGATAGACAGTTTCCCATGTAGTTGCCCAGTGTGCTCAAGATATACTCCTCAAGAGCTTTTAGAGATGGATGAAAGCGAAAGAACTAGACTACTAGCAATTCATAATTTATATAAAATATTAGAAGAAATTAGAGAAACAAAAATAGCTATAAAAGAAGGAAGATTATTTGAGTATTTACAAGAAAAAGCATTTTCTCACCCTTCAGTATATTCTGCGTTTAAGAGATTGCTTAAATATGCAGAATATTTGGAAAAATATGACCCAAGAGTAAAAGGTGAGATAAAGGGGTTATTTTTATATGACGAAAATTCTATAAAAAGACCAGAAATTATTAGACATCATAGATACCTTGACTTAATAAAACCCATGCATGATAAGGCAATAGTGATTTGTGGAGATAAGTTTGCACAACCATTTATTTTAGATCCTTTTATTTTAAAAATTGTTAAGGAAAAATATATGGAGGCAGATATATACATAGCTTATCCATTTTACGGTCTAATACCGGTTCTAGTTTCTGAGTCTTATCCGTTGTCTCAATTTGAAATTCCAAAGTCACTATCAGAGAGTGTAATTAGAATATCTTCAGATAAGGCTAATAGTATATTAAAAGCTAAATACAAAAAAGTCGAATTAATAGAATGTGAAAATTCAAAGCTACATATAATGCCTATCTAATCCACTTCTACTTATTTCTTTTTGGATATTCTCTAATTGTTTTTGAAGTTCTTCTTCTAATTTTTTGGCGTCTTCATAAAGTTCAGTAACATCAATATTGGTACCTAGAATTTTATTTATTGCATCTACAGCAATTGCAGCAGCGGCAGGATCTATTCTTTCTCTGTCTGCATACGGTAAGAGGACTATTGCTGGAAGATCCTCAATTTCTGAATAGATAGTAAATAATGCTAAAGGCCCTACCATTATTAGCTGCTTCTCTAATTCTGGATAAGGTAAATTTATTGTACTTTTAGAAGTTTTAAGCCATCTAAGCTCTTCTGAGCTTTCCTTATATCTCTTGTCAAGTCCACCTATTAGTATTATATTCTTTACTTCAAGTTTTTTAAGCCACATTATGGTATCTTTGGCAAAGGAGTTCCATTCACGTTGGAAAGGTAATAGATGATTTAGTAGCACTATAGTATGCAATTCTTTATCATAAAACAAGTCAAAAGGCGTTGCTATGCCATATTCGTCTAAGAAAGTAACATCCCTAAGGTACTTTGTTGTTATAAATCCTATTCTTTGCAATTTACGTTTTAGCACTATGTATCTTGATGCAAGATATCCAGTTTCTCCTATTGTTCTAAATCCAGTTATAAATGTGGATCCTTTTAATTCATCTTCAGTTATACCTTTAAGGATTACCTTCATTTTTATTCCTCTCCTTTACAATTACAGCCACTCCTCTTTTATATTCGATTATCTCCTCTGCTGATAACTTTAATCTACCCACAGCTACTATATTATCGTCGCTATCTACTACTATAACTTGGTCTCCAGCTCTTAGACTCTTATCTACTTCAATTACATGTTTTGCAAAAACGTTTCCAGAATATCTTACAACTTTTGCAATGTCATATGGAATTATTACTCTAAATCTAGGGGGTTTAGAACACATTTTAATCTTTTTGGCAGAATCTAAAGTCAGCGAGAATAAATTGTCTTGAGCTCTTAAAACTAAAAATAAATTATTATCTATCAGGATATTTCTTATTCTATTAGTATTTATAGATCTTTGAATAAAAAAGGAATTTGAGTTATCAAATACACAGTCAGCAATATCATAACCGAACTGATATGCAAATATATTCTTTAAATAAAAAAAATCGAACTCAGATACCTTTTCTGGATAGGTTACAAATTCTTTCATGTGTATTTCTCTTCTCTTCCTTTAAATTCTTCCTTTCTTTTAGATTTTACTTTATTTATGGCCTCTATAAAATGGTTCATTTCTATGATTCTTTTATTCTCTCTTATTGCCAAGTATCCAGCTTCAGTACATACATTTTTAATATCAGCACCGCTAAATCCTTCAGTAAGCTTAGCTAATATGTTAATATCGACATCTCTACTAACTTTCATTTTTGAGATATAGATTCTGAAAATTTCTTTCCTACCATTAAAATCTGGTAATGGAATTTCTATTATTCTATCAAATCTACCCGGTCTTAATAATGCTGGGTCTAAAATATCTATCCTGTTTGTAGCTCCTATTATCTTTACATTATCTAAGGGCTGAAATCCATCTAGCTCTGCAAGTAATTGCATTAAAGTTCTTTGTACTTCTCTTTCTCCGCTAGTTCCTAGGTCTATTCTTTTTGCACCTATTGCATCTATTTCATCTATAAACACTATTGAAGGGGCCTTTTTCCTAGCTAACTCAAAGACTTCTCTTACAACTCTTGCTCCTTCACCTACAAACTTCTGAGCAAATTCTGAAGCAACTACATGAATAAAAGTTGCATTACTCTCTGTCGCTACAGCTTTAGCCAGCATAGTTTTTCCTGTACCTGGAGGTCCATATAGAAGAACACCTTTAGGAGGTTGAATTCCTAATTCCTTAAATATTTCTGGATTCTTTAAAGGCAGTTCTATTACTTCCCTAAGTTCTTGAATTTGTTGAGATAAACCTCCTATATCCTCGTATCTTACATTAGGTTTCTCTAATATCTCCATTGATTTTACAAATGGGTCTTCCCTTTCTGGTAAGATTTTTACTATAGCGGAACCTCTTTGGTTTAGTGCTACTGACTGTCCAATTTTAAGACTTTTAATATCTATATCGCTACTTACTGTAACTATCAAATTTGGCCCGGATGTACTTCTAACTACTACTTTTCCATCATCTAAAATATCAAGTACTACAGCTTCTATTAGAGGAGGACTTAATAATTTCTCTAGTTCAGATTTATAGTAATTTAATTCCTTTCTTAGACTTTCAGTTTCAGCTTGTAAAGCATTAATCTTTTCCTCAAGCAACTTAATTATTTGCTCATAATCCTCGTTATTATCTCTAGAAACATCTATTTCTCCAGACAAGCTTAACCCATATCATTTCTTAATGAGATAGACTAAAAATGTTTGCCACTATTTATTACTTGTGAGTATTCAGAAACAACCCCAAAAATACTGTGAAATGTGCGGCATGCCAATACGTGGAAAAGGTTTTACGGTAGTCTACGAGGGTAGTATAATAACCGTTTGTGAAGTATGTTATTCAAAGATTAAAAAATCTGCTAAAATTTATGAAGAAAAACCTAAAAAAGTGCAGATAATAAAGCAACAGAGTCAAAATATCAATAATAAAAAACCAGAAATAGAAGTTGAAGTAGTTGATGATTACTATAAAGTAATTAAAAATGCAAGAGAGCGTTTAGGCCTTACTACTAAACAATTGGCAGATAAAATGAAAGTTTCTGAAAATATAATAAAGAGATTTGAACAAGGCAAATTAAAGCCTACAATAGAGCAAGCAAAGGAATTAGAAAAGATATTATCAGTGAAATTACTGTATACAGTGTCAAACGAGGAAACACAGAGAGGAGAGAAGAGCTTTGAACTTACTTTAGGAGATATAGTAAATATAAGGGAAAAGAAATGAAAGCAATTCTGTTTTCATCAGAGGAGTATCTGGATGAAGCTAAGACATTGTCTGAAACTGCAGGATATGAAATTGTTAGTATATATAAACTTCCAAAAAAGCCTAATCCATCATATTATATTCAAGAAGATAAGTTAAATAAACTAAAAAACGAGAATATTGATGCTATAATAGTATTTGATCTCTTAAAGCCTAGACATTTTATCAATTTAAATAAAGAATTAGGAGGAAAGATGAAAATTTTAGATAAACTTTTATTACTATTGGAAATTTTTGCTTTGCATGCTGGATCAAAGGAAGCTCAGTTACAAATTGAGCTAGCTAAATTAAAGTATGAATTACCTATAATTAAAGATGTTTATAAAAAGCATAAAATATCTGAGCAACAAGGTCTATTAGGAGCAGGAGTTTATGGAGTAGAGTCAATACTTAGACTTTATCATAGAAAAATTGCAAAAATCTCAAAAGAACTAATGCATATAAAGGAATTGAGGGAATCTCAAGTAAAGCAACATGAAAGTAACGGTATACCAACTGTAGCTATTACTGGTTACACAAACGCCGGAAAGACTTCAATATTTAATATACTAACTGGTCTCCACCAGAAAGTGGATTCCTCAATGTTTACAACTACTGCCCCTAAAAGATTTAAAATCTCTATAAACGGGCAAAAGATAATGCTAGTTGATACTGTAGGTTTTATTAGAGGAATTCCTCCCCAAATTATTGAAGCATTCTTTGTTACTCTATCAGAAATTAAATACGCAGATATTATACTTCTAGTAGTAGACATATCACTTGAAGATACATTAATTCTTGAAATGCTAAAGTCTTCATTTTCAACTTTAAGAGAATTAGGAATCTCTGGAAAACCTATACTAATAGTGGCAAATAAAACAGATAAAATACCTTATGACGAGATAGATAGGCGCTCAGACTTAATATATAAAATTAGTAACGAAATATATTCTCCCATTATTGGCATAATTCCGTTTTCTGCTAAAACTTTGTATAATCTGTCTAATTTAAAAATAAAAATAGCAGAAAGTTTATTAATGTATTATAATCAGGAAAAAAGAGAAATTACATAGGTAATCTATAAAAACGTCTAGAAGAATAATATATAGGTAGGCGAGTACAATTGACTAGTAACGTAGATGAGCTTATACTAAATTTAGCTAAGAGCTTATTAGGAGAAGAATATACAGAACTGTTAGAATTTCTCTTAAATAAAAAGACTGAAATGACCGATGATGAAATAGCTAATGAGCTGGGTATAAAAGTTAATGAGATAAGAAAAAAGCTCTATGCATTAGCAGATCAAGGGCTTGTTAGTTATCGTAAAAGTAGAGATAAGGATACAGGCTGGTATATATACTATTGGAAAGTTAATACTGAGCAAATTAATGAAATACTATTAAACAGAAAAAGAGAAATTTTAGAAAAATTAAAGGCAAGATTAGAGTATGAATCTAATAATGAATTTTATATGTGTCCAGAAGATAAAAGTAAATATACCTTTGATGAAGCGTTTGAAAACGAGTTTAAATGCCCAAAATGCGGATCTCAACTAATATATTATGATTCCAGCAAAGTAAGACAGGTATTAGAGAAAAAAATTAATGAGTTACAAGAAGAGATTGATAAAGAGACTAAACTTGGAGCTAAAAGTAGTTGACTTATTTTCTGGAGCAGGAGGATTCTCTTTAGGGTTTAAAAATCAAGGATTTAATATAGCCTTGGCTATAGATATAAATCATGCAGCAGCTAGGACATATGCTCAGAATTTTCCTTCGACAGTTGTTCTAGAAGAAGATATAAGAAATGTTACTGGAGAAGAAATAATAGACATTTTAGGTTCAAGTCCAGACATTTTAATAGGAAGTCCTCCATGCGAAGGATTTACTGCGGCTAATCCATCTAGACTAAAAAATCCGGTAGATAGATTATACTTAGATGAAAGGGGTTCTTTAACACTAGAATTTATAAGACTTGTAGGAGAATTAAAACCTAAAATTTTCGTAATGGAAAACGTTCCCGCAATAGTTGAGACCAAGGAATTAAAAGATGCGTTAGAGCTTGAATTTTCAAAAATAGGATATAATCAAATTTATTTTAATTTTCTAAGGGCAGAAGATTACGGTAATCCCTCTAGAAGGTTAAGAGTGTTTATCTCTAACATAAGAATAAACCCACCAAGATTGACTAAAAAAGTTACAGTTCATGACGCGATATCAGATTTAGATGGGAGAACAGACGTTCCTAATAATGAGATTCATGAGATTTCTGAGAAAAAGATGCTAAAAATAAGTAAATTAGGCTTTGGCGACTATTTAACAATGTATAGGGGAAGTAAGAAAGAAATTCCGCTTTATATTAGGCTAGATCCTTTTGATTTAGCACCCACAGTTTTAGGAAATTCAAGATTTATTCATCCTTATCATGATAGATTCTTAACAGTAAGAGAACAAGCTAGATTAATGAGCTATCCGGACGATCATGTCTTTATAGGAAGTAAAGATGAACAGTATAATCAAATAGGCGAAGCAGTTCCAGTAGCCTTATCAACTGCTATTGCATCATATATTAAGGTGAAAATACGTGAAGAATATTATAGTTGGTTTGCATAATATTACGAGTTCGCAAAGATTAATAGACTTTGCAAAAATAGTTTTTAATCTTGGCGTGGAGAAATTAGTTGTAACTAAAGTTAGTGGCACTGCAGCACAAGTAGGAATTCCAGAAGTAGGAAAATTAGCCTTTAAACTTAATAAATCCCTTTTAATTTTACCTGATTTGAAAGATTCGATAGAATTATTAAAACCCAGTTCAGTGTATTTAGTATCTTCTAGTGCCAGAGACGAAATAAATATTGAAGATATAAGAAATAAAAAAGATTCGAATCAAATATTAATAGTATTCTCTGGTATAGAGAGCGGATTTACAAAAATAGAACAATCTTTAGGTAATTATGTAAAAATTCCTAAATTATCAGGGGATCTAGGACCAGAAGCAGAAGTTGCTATACTCTTGTATACGCTTCTTTAATACGAGGAAAAACTTTAAAGAGCGTTAAGCCAAAATAAAAAATGGGCCCGTAGTCTAGCCTGGTTAGGACGCTGCCCTTACGAGGCAGAAATCCTGGGTTCAAATCCCAGCGGGCCCATATTTTACGCTCTACTCTTTTGGTAGAATGATACGTAAATGCAACATCAAAGGTTAAATTTGCAACAACGTAAAAGTTATCGAATAATGGGGATTCTTTATGTCAAAAATTAATGTGGAGAAATTAGATGACCAGAAAAAGCTTAACATATTGAAAAAGTCTGTTGAAAAGCATGGCTTAAGTTATGTCTCACGTTTTATAGGTGTAGATAGGTCAACATTAAATCGTTATTTAAACGGGAAGATTCAAAGGATTCCGCAAGAGGTTATTGAGAAGGCTTCAGAGCTTTTAACTGTTGATGAGTTAAGTGACATAGTTTATGGTGTAAAGACTACTGATGTAGACCCTACTACCGCTATCAGTGTAATAATTAAAGCTAAGAAGGATGAGGGATTTAGGAATTTCTTCCTATCTCTATTATGGCAAGAGTTAGGAGATTATATAAAAGAACCCTCAAACTCCTACCTAGTTACTAAAGACGATATTGAACTATTTGAAAAGATGGTTAGGAATGAGAAGAGTAGGAAGACTGCAGAGGAGAGAGTGAACTATTTGAGGAGAGCCTTAGCAGACTTGGGTTATGAATTAACTCCTACAAAGCTGAAGGAGTACATTTTAGACCTATCAGAGGAGAGTAAGGGTAGGGCTGAACATGCTGCAAAAGCTCTTAAGCTTTTCATTAAAGAAGTAGTGAAACCTAAGAGCCCGAGAATAGCAAGAGAGCTTTACGAATCGTTCAAAACTCCTAAAAGTAAGCCTAAGCATAAGCCTTTTATCCCCGAGATAACCACTGTTAAGCAAATTTTTAATAATATAAAGGATTTAGGTGCTAAAGCCTTCTTCCTTCTCTTAGCTGAGACCGGATTAAGAGTAGGAGAAGTATTAAGCCTAAAACTGGAACAAGTAGATCTAGAGCATAGGATAATTCGTGTTATGAAGGAGAGCGAGACTAAGAGAGCTTATGTTTCCTTCTTACACGAGAGTACTGCTAAGTGGATAAAAGAGGTTTACTTACCCTATCGTGAGGAGTTCATTAGGAAATATGAAAGTTCTTTAAGGAAATTGGTAGAGGCAAACCCTACACAAGGGATTAATGTGGAAGAATGGAAGGCTAAGTTATTCCCCTTCAGAGAAGATAGCCTTAGGGTTGAGATTAAGGAGGCTATGAGGAAGGTTTTGGGTAAAGAGTTTCGCCTTTATGACATGAGGGCTTTCTTCACTTCTTACATGATTAAGCAGAAGGTTCCGGGTACAATAGTGAACTTGTTACAAGGTAGAGCACCGCCTCAACAGTTTAAAGTTATGGAGGAGAACTATTTCGTGATATCTGAGATTGAGCTTAGGGAATGGTATGACAAATATGCACCTAAACTACTCTAGTTTTAAACTAGAGGATATCTTAATAAATATATAATGTATTTAATTGATTAGGGTCACACAATGGAGAACTATCCCGAGAGTGTTAAACAAGATATAATAAAGGAAATAAAGGAGTTAATGACTGAAGACCCGTACTTTCGAGACGCCTATCAGGTCATTTTAGAGCTTTTTGAGAAGGGAAGAGATGAGACGGCGTATAAACTATACTTTCTCATACAATAGCTGAAACTTCAGAACGTAGTCTGCCTCACTAAGTTAAGGCTTTTTTCGGTGAGAGGCTCTTTCAGAAATCTCATTAATAAAAAGAACATATTTCATAAAAAAAGTAAGGGAAATTAACGCTTTCATGAAAAGATAAGCAATTTCAGAAAAGTTTCTGACGTAATAATTCTCACCTTTCATTAAATATATTCAGTTTCTTGATTGCTAACTCTCTTTTTAACTGAATATATTTAGTTTAACTGTCACAATAATGTATTTTAACCAATACCCTTAATACCTTGATTCAATATTGATTCAAACTTGCATTCAATCTAAATTACTGCAAATTAACGAGTATTTCTCCTCATTTAATATTGATAAGCAATATTGCATTCAATATGAGAAAGGCATATAAACGTAAAATGAGAAGGTAAAAGCGTTATGCCAAGGATAAGGCAAAATTATTATCAGAGGTGGTTAAAGAATCACGTTACAATTACTTTACGTCTTTCCCGTCAAGAATTAGAGGAGATTAAAAAATACAAGAGTGAAATAAACCTATCCTATCACGATATGATTTTAGACTACTTCCCATTACTCTCAGCAATGAAGGAGTTCCTTAAAGTCCTTGAGGTTAGAGGTTACCTTTACGATAAGGCTGATGTAAATAACGTTAGGTTCATGAGTGAGCAGTACTATCAACAGTTACCGGAACGCATAAGGCAATTCTTTGAGGAGAAACAGTTCACAATAAAAGAAGGATTTATCATGAGAAGTGTAAAAGGTTATGTGTTAAAAAAGGAGTAACTTGTTCCAAATTGGTATAAGCGCTTATTCCAAAATGGGTAATCAGTTCTAGTAATACTCCAGTGGAAATAAGGTATAACTTTCATAATACAGAAAGGAAAAGTTAGTAACGTTACTTCTAGGATGTAAAGTTTAGGAAAAAATAACGTTACTAACGTTACATATGATTTTCCGGAAAGACAAAGTTTAGGAAAAAATTTTAAAAATAATTAATACTATTTCTGATATGGTAAATATTGATAAGCACTATTTTCCGAATATATTTCCTTAGTGAATAGCATGAAAAAGGTAAGAAAACCCGTAAAGGTATCGGTCATACTTGATAAAGAAGAGGTAGAGGCACTTGATAAGATAGTGAAAAAGGAAGGATATCGCGGAAAATCAACAATACTAAGAGCGTTAGCTAAACGTTTCATTAAACGCCATTTAGATAATTCATCATGAACTCAGCCTAAGCGGTTCAATCACAAGTCAAGAAAAAGCCCCGGTGTGCTCAATGCAGAGTATAAACTCTATCTTTAAAAATCTTTCCCTCACACAAACGCTCTTCAAAAGGCGTTTTAACGACAAAAAGAACCATGAGAAGAAGGACAGTAATACTATCTACGTTACAGATCTACTATATTGCCCGTTAAAGCCAAGGCTTAGGGAACAGTTTAAGGAACTAACGTTAGCTGAGGCTTACAATCCTTCAACACTACAAGGTTCATTAATTCATGAAAGCGTAGAGAGGATACTGATAGAAGAGTTAAACGCTGAGGTAGAAGTTCCGGTTACAAAGGAGATAACGATTGGTGATGAGGTTTACAAACTGGTAGGAAGGATTGACGCGAAAAAGGATAACGTGATTATTGAAATAAAGACCTCAAAGACTGACGTGGGCATACCAAAGGAAGAACACGTACTCCAGTTAAGGATTTACGTAAACATGTTAAACGCTGAACACGGCATTTTACTTTACATAACGCCGGATCGTATAACCGAATTCTACGTAGACACTGGAATATCAGATGATAAGCTGATAGAACTAGTACAAGACTACGTTTACACGAGACGAATACCAAGACATGAATGGGAGTGTAAGTATTGTGTTTTCGCTAAGGTTTGCCCTCACAAGGTGAGCGTTAATGAAGATAATAACGCAAGTTAAGGCTAAGGTAACAAATGGTGACTTCAAGAGCCTAACAATAAACGGCATTTATATAGCGATAGACGGCGATAATGCCTACATTAACGATATCGAGATTCCTAAGAAGATCGCGGAATATGTAATAGATCACGTAAAAGCTGATTCAATACCGGAACTTCACTTAAATTACGTGGAGTATGAGGCTAATCTAACGTTAGAGATTGAGGATTACGAGCTTACGATAAGACAGAGAGGAAAGGAACTACTAACGATTACATTTAGGGGAAATATGGCGTTACTCCTCACTCCTAAACATTCAGATAAGGTAAGGAATGCTGACAAATTGAGGAGAATATTAAAGCGTGAGGTTATGGCTTATGCTTGACATTACTCAACTCCTTATTCCAGGCGTTAAGCTGCAGAAACTTACTAGGCACATTAACAACAAGGGAAGGGAATACGAGTATTCTCAGTACTTTATCTACATTCCAAGAGACTTTGAGGCTTACGTTAAGGATAAGGAATGGTTAGTAACGATTATAGTAGACAGTAAGGAATTTCCAATAGGGATAAAGTCTCCTTCAAGGCATAATAACTACTATATCATTACATTACCTAACGATTTAGAGTATTATTGGGAAAGGAAGTTATACCAAAAGGTTGATGTCCTCTTACAGAGACCTTAAGGGCTTAAGTTATGTCCTCTTTTTCTCCTTCCTCTCCTTCTTTTGTTGATTCTTGGATTATTTCACGTTTAAAGAAGGAAAATTCAGTCTCACTTACTATTATGGCTGAGGACTATGCAGCAGAGAGGGGGATATCAAAGCGTTCAGCCCGTAGAATCCTTGAAAGACACCTTAAAGACCTTGTGGAGAACGGAATAGTAGAGCGTTTGCCTACTTATCCGGTCTCATTTAAATTGAAAAAATTGCCTATTCAATATCTTTTACCTTCAATAAAAAATTTTCGGCTTAACGTTAGCTTTGACTTGAGTTTAAATAATCACAATTCCAAAACTTTAGGAAATTCCGCAAATCTGAAACAAAAATTACAAGAATTGCGTAAAGTAGGGATTAGGGTTATCACAAGGGCTAACTCCTTCAGACAGAAGGGCCTACTTACCGTTCAGTATAAACACAGTATTCGCCCTAGTTCAAGGGAATCTGAAGATTTAGCTTTTCTATTTCAAGAGAATATAAAGATTTGGAATACTTCATTAATGGTTTTTGAGAATGATGATGAGGAGTTTATGATTTCTAAAGTGAGAACGCGTTTTAATGACCAGAAAAAGGCGTTTAGACAAGTGGAAAAGAGTGGTAGAGCTTTGGATAGGGCGTTTAGAAAGCATAAGAATGCTATAATGATTACTCTCACTATCCCTCACATTTTTCCTTTGGTTATTCCGGTTAAAGAGGGGAAGAGGATAGTATCCTTTATTCCTCTTCAAGACTCTATAATAACTCAGCTGAAGGCAAACATGTTAGCTTGGATTAGGAAGATGTGGAAAGGTCATAAAATAGAGACATTTACCGCTTACGAATATCATGGGGATTACGTTCTTCATGTTCATGTTTTGGTATTTGGAATTCCGTACATTATAGATTGGTCAAGAAAATACGGAAGGAAAGGGGAAGAGGCATTAACTTACTATTCGCATAAGTATAATATCCCCTTACCTTCTGATTTAGTCGAAAAACTGAAGGCGGGTAAACTGGAGACTGAGGATAAGACGCTTATCAGTAAGCATATTTTCACGGCGTTACTTGACATGTGGTTACAGAAGATTCTAGTTAGGTTTGGCTCAGCATTAAAGACCAACTTACTCCAGGCTTACCTGGACTATAAGAGAAAGGAGAAGATACAAGGACCTATAAATGAGATTCATAGGATAAAGAACGGGAAGTGGAAAGGCAAACCGCCAAAAGACGCAATAGAAGAGTATAGCAGCGGTGCTGCATATAGGAAAGTCATTTCCCCAAAGCAATACGTGTTAAAATACGTCACAAAGATGGCTTACGCAATAGCCCAAGGAGTAGACGTTGAGGAGAAAGACCAGGCTAAGGTGTTTGGTTATTGGTTATTCGGCAAACGCTTTAATTCTTATTCTCCTTCCTTACTTCCAAAGAAGAAGAAGGAAGTTAAAATCCCCTATTGGCATTTTGTAGGAGTCTTCAATAGGTTAAATTTGCCGGATTTCGTGAGGGATAATTTGATTTTAGACTTAACTTAATTCTATCACTCTTATCTTTCAATTACTTCTAAAAAGTATCGGGTTTCCCTGAAGATAAGGGATTCAACAAATAATTGTTCATGTATTGTTCTTTTTTGAATAACTTGTTCTAAAATGGTAATGAGTTTTGCCTTTTAAATCATTTAAAGGAAGTAGTAAACGGGGGCGGGTCTGATGAACATAACACGGGCTGAACGTGATGAATCGTCGCCGGGCTGACCCGCCCCCTTAGTTCTATAATTCTTCTCTAGACTATTAAGTCTTTTTACTTATCTTGTTCCAAATTGGATAAAACTTATATACCTCTTTTTCCAAAATGGAATACATGGGGTTGGTTAGGAGAAGGGAAAATGACCAAACATACTTTTATTACTACGAGAATGGTAAGAAGGTGTATTTAGGCACATTGAAGGATAGGACAGTTATAGAGAAGATACGTTATATAGGCTCACACTTGGATTATCTTAGTGATGAGGAGAAGAAGGAGTTTTTGGAATGGGCTAATGAGTTATACAGTGCTATCAGTTCCATTTTGGGTAAAAATAGTAACATGAGTATATCCAATTTGGGGAATGCGGAACTGAAGGAGATTAATGAGAAACTGGATAAAGTATTGGAAATTCTGAATGAGACTAAAAAGAGGAAGAAGACGACTTATGACCTTGATATCTTATATGATAAAATGAAGGATTCCTTAGGATTTGTTAGGATAGACAACTTGAGGAAGGAATTAGGAATGACATTTGAAGAGTTCATGTCCACTTTTGGGGATTATATTGAGAAGCATTATGAGTTAATCCCCGGTGGAGATGAAGGGTTCATTAGGAATGGAGTTAAATACGGTATAATTAGACGCAAGAGCTAACGTTTTCACCTAATATTTATTTGAAGAATCTATGCAAGAAATTTTTACGCTTAAATATACTTAGATGCAACATAAAAGTATTGCATAAAACGAATATATGCAATTATATAAGCCCTTACGAGGCAGAAATCCCGGGTTCAAATCCCAGCGGGCCCACTGTAGGGATACCCTCACACTCCCAATACTAATTTTAATTTTTCGTAAGTTTCAGCTACGTCAGTTAAGGGGCAGACGTAACGCTCTTTCACCTCACCTTTCACATTCTCTAATTTGTAAACATAATACCGACCTTTTCTTCCCTCAAGATATAGTCGCCGAATTTATAACGACGTTACTTTCCTATATTTTATCGTCTCGTATCAAGGATTGTGACTCGTAAAATTTTAACTTCAAATGTGATGTAAAGGGGAAAAATTACAACAATACTTATTTAGAGAAAGGCCTATAAGCGTGTAAGAAAAAATGGGTAAAACGATTAAGCTTTCATTAAAATAACTTTTTTAATCCTTAAAGTAAAAACATAAATCGAAGACCCGCCGTAGCTCAGCCCGGTTTAGAGCGCCCGGCTGTAGATAGGGGGCAGTTACCGGGTGGTCCGGGGTTCAATTCCCCGCGGCGGGACTTCCTTCTTCGTGAAAGATAGATTTTAAACTCCTTTTGCTTCAAAATCATTTAAGGTGATATTTTGGCAGAAACCGCACATAAGGTGCTTGCAGAATCATTAGGTAGCTTAGTATTAGTTAAATTAAAAGGAAACAAAGAGGTAAGAGGACTATTAAAAAGCTATGACCAACATATGAACTTGGTACTATCAGATTCCGAGGAAATACAAAGTGATGGTAGCGGAAAGAAGATTGGTACTATAGTAATTAGAGGAGATAACGTAATTCTTATATCCCCAATACAACAAGCATAAGTGTGATTGAAAATGAAAGGAACACCATCATTTGGTAAAATGAATAAAGGTGCTACACATATTAGATGCAGAAGATGCGGAAGAAATGCATACAACCCAAGGAAGCATTATTGTGCAGCATGCGGATTTGGCAGATCTAAGAGAATAAGGAGATATAGCTGGCAGAATAAGAAGGTTAATGGAGTAAGGTTAGTTTAAATGAGCCAGTTTGGCTGGAGTTGGCATTTAGAGTGGCAAAGTCCTTGTGAATTTCACGGGCATTTAATAAATAGAGTAATTGTTGATTTAAAGACGCAATATCAAAGAGTTATGGTAGCAGAGCTTGCAAGATTTGGCAAGGTATTAATAATAGATGGTAAGATTCAGTCTAGTGTAGCTGACGAGTACATATATCATGAAACTTTAGTTCATCCACTTATGCTTAGTGTTGAAAATCCAGAAAATGTGTTAATTCTAGGCGGAGGAGAAGGAGCAACACTTAGGGAAGTATTAAAGCATAAGACCGTCAAAAAGGCTACAATGGTAGATATAGATCAAGCGGTTATAGATTTTGCTAAACAATACTTAACCGAATGGCATAGAGGGTCTTTTGATGATAAAAGAAGTAGAATTATAATATCGGACGCAAAGGATTATATTGAGAAAACTACCGAAAGTTATGATGCAATAATTCTAGATTTGACGGATCCCATAAAGGGTAATACTTCATATAAGTTATATACAAAGGAATTTTACGAAAAGATAAAATCAAGATTAAACAAAGGAGGAGCAATGGTAACCCAAGCAACTTCTCCATCATTCTCTTTATGTGTTTTCTCAACAATTTTCAATACGCTTAGGCAAGTGTTTAAGCTAGTTTCTGCATCGATAGTTTATGTTCCGGCGTTTGACGGATTATGGGGGTTTGTCTACGCCTCAGACTATGTAAATCCAATATCTTTAACTAAAGAGCAAGTTAACAAGAGAATTAAAGACAGGATAGAAGGTGAGCTTAGATTTTATGATGGAGAAACTCATTCAATGATATTTAATATGCCAAAAGATATAAGGCAATACCTTGCAAATGAAAAAAGAGTATCGACGGAAGAGAATCCAATATATGTTCCAGCTTGATTTTTAAGCCTTAATTTCTAATTTTATATTTGCCGGGGTGCCCGAGCGGACTAAGGGGGTAGGCTCGAGACCATTTCCAGCTAAAAGCGAGCGACCTACTGTCCGAAAGGACACGCGGGTTCAAATCCCGCCCCCGGCGTATTGCGGGGATGCCCGAGCCAGGACGAAGGGGGTAGGCTCAGGCCCTACTGGCGAAGGCCTTCGCGGGTTCAAATCCCGCTCCCCGCACTTATTATGATGAGAGTCCCGACCAATGAAAAATGATTGGGACTCTCAGCCAGCGCTGATTAAAGTTAAACTAGTATAATTAAAAAAGAAATAAAAGTATTAATTTTTTATATAATATTAATAAGAAGTATTAAAACTGTATTGTTTATTGTTTGCAGTATTAGTTAATTATGACTTCGTTTTAGTTAAAAATGTATAATGCGTTAAGCCATATAAATAATCAGTATTAATGAAAATAAACATGCGGGGGGTGGGATTCGGACCCACGCAGGCCTTCGCCAGCGGATATCTTATCTGGCGGGTGGCATCTTAAGTCCGCCCCCTTTGACCATGCTCGGGCACCCCCGCACGTAAGTAGAAATTAGAATGTACAACTTAAATGTTTTTCCATAATCTTTATAGAAGGTATCTAAGAAGCTAATTAGCGTTTAATTTAATCTTCTTTCTTCTTAAATTTTTAATATTTATTTCATAAATTAAATATTGATACATATTATGTGCACATAATTTTGTCCTTTTGCATGTTTTCAAGCATTCGAGACTCTTTGCTTATAAGACTGACCAAAAATTTAATTATAGGTATGTTTATGCTATTTTGGGTAAGATTATGGTATCTCACTCTAAGGGTAACAGAACCAGGTCGAGAAATCTTTTGAAGAAATCTCCTAGAGAAAGAGGGGCAATCCCATCCTTAAGTTCATTAATGTATGATTATAAGCCTGGAGATAAGGTAATTATTAAAATAAATTCTGCAATCCATAATGGAATGCCGCATAGAAGGTTTCAAGGGAGAGTTGCAGAGGTTGTAGGTAAGAGAGGTAGAGCTTACGAGCTAAAATTACGCGTTGGTAACAAGGAAAAATTGATAATTGTGAGACCAGAGCATCTTAGATTATTTAAGCAGTGAGGTAGATTGTCCTCAGTTATCATAGAGGAGGAGCATTATATTCCATATTCAGTAGCTAAGAAGTATGTATATGAACTAATCAGGAATGGTAATAACTCGAGTATCTTACAAAGAACATATGAATATCTTAATTCAATAACTAAATGTAGTGACGAGGATGCTAATAAACTTATGGAAGAATTAGCTCAAATAGTGGAAAAAGAAGAAATACGAGCTGTCATAGCCAGTATATGCCCAACTACAGTAGATGAAGTAAGAAGTATTTTGGCATCTGATAGCAAGAATTATGGCCAAGAAATTCTAGAGAAAATTGTAGAACTTGTTAAGAAGTATCTTCAAAAAGGTTGATATTTTTTATTAAGCTAAGCGTAATTGATTATAGTGGAATGATGGCTGAGAATAGAAGACCGTATGAGAGGAAAGGAGAAAGAAGAGTTGAAAGAAGGGAAAAGTTCGCGTACGTTTTAGATTATCTGAGAGAAGGTAATCCTTTAGATAAGCATAAAATTCATAAAAATAAGCCTTTTGCTCAATTACTTGGCACAGATTATTTCATATTAATGGAAGCTTCTACAATTAAGGAATTGCAAATTGAAGAGAAAGTGGACCTAGAAGATCCTTCCTTCGGCGTAAAGGTGGATTTTATAATTTCCTATGATGATTTAACTTCAGTAGCTAAAGATACTTTAAATAGGGTTATCAAAAAAATAATTGAAGAAAAAGAGAAGTTGTTTGTAGAATTCTTTAATAAATCTGAGCCTTTAACTCTTAAGCTCCATGCATTAGAACTTTTACCTGGGATTGGTAAGAAAACTTTAAGGGAAATTTTAGAAGAGAGAAAAAAGAAGCCTTTCGAATCATTTAAGGATATTGAGAATAGAACTGGAATAAAGAATATTATTGATATAATAGCCGAGAGAATTCTTATCGAAATAGAGAGAAAGGACAAGTATTATTTATTTGCTTATCCTATAGATCATAAAAAGCCTCAAGCTGCACAGCAGCAAGAGATTATTTACGTTGGATATTTGGAGAAGTTAAAATGAAACTTTCACAAAATTTTTTGATTGATAAGTTTTTTATTTCCAAATTTTCATCCTATGTAAAAAATGATATAAAGCCAGTCGTTGAAGTTGGATGTGGTAAAGGTAATATTTCTAAGGTTATTAATCCTGATTTATGCATAGAGATTGATGATAAATTCATTAAATATCTTAGAGCTTATAACCTTATTATCGCAGATGCGAGATTTTTACCTATAAAGAGAGGTCAGATAGTCTCCTCCTTACCTTATTCTATTACTGAAGATTTTTTCTTAGAAGTAAGTAAACTGGATCAAGTAATCAGTTTAGTTTTAATCTTACAAAAAGATTTTATAGATAAAATATTAAATTATGCTACTTATATTTCTTTCTTACTTAACTATATTTTTGATATTAAAGCTCACGAAGTTATTCCTCCTTCAGCTTTTACACCAAGCCCTAAGGTTTATTCAATTATAGTAACTTTTATGAGGAAAAGACCATATAATGCAAAAGTAGACGAGTATTTAAAATGTGTTAGCAGATTTAGGAATAAGAAATTAAAAAACGTAGGAGAATATTGCGGCTTTACATCTAATAGCGAAAAGCGAGTGAGGGAGTTTAAACCATGTCAAGTTACAGAACTATTGAATTTAATGGGATTAAATTATGTATAAACGATGAAGTTTATGAGCCTGCAGAAGATACTGAATTACTGCTTTCAATTGTTAAAATTAGGAAAGGAGAAAAAGTTGTAGAAATTGGTTCCGGATCTGGCATACTTAGTATAATTTCAGCTAAAATGGGTGGAAAAGTATATTCTATCGATATTAATCCTTTCGCGTCTTTAGCTACGTTATGTAGTTCTAACCTTAATAATCTTGATATAGATGTTATTAACTGTGACATGTTAACGTGCTTAAGAAATATAACATTTGACGTTGGTATATTTAATCCACCATATTTACCTTTTGAAGAGTACAATGATTGGATAAAATATAGCTGGTCTGGAGGCAAATCTGGATCTGAGGTTTTAGTTAATTTTATTAACACAATATCTGCTAGAAGATTATACATATTGTATTCTTCTCTGTCTAATGAAGATAAAATATTAGAGGCTATTAGAAAAAGGAGAATGGTAATTAATAGGAAAATAGAAAAAACTTTTGGCTTTGAAAGGCTTATAGCATTAGAGCTTAATGCTGAGGGTAGTATTAGTTGAGCCTGAAGGAGAGTATAATGTAGGTTTTGTAGCTAGATTATGTAAAAATTTTGAAGTGGATGAATTATTTATAGTAAGACCAAAATGTGATATTAATTCTGCAATAAAATTTTCTGCGAAAGGAGAGAGTATTTTGCGTAACGCTAAGATAGTAGATAACTATGACGATGCACTAAAAGATGTAGAGATAAAGATAGCAACTTCCAGTATTGCTAACAATAAAGGAGACATTTTAAGGAAAGCAGTATTTCCTTGGGAATTACCAAGTGTAATGAAATCAGAAAAGATAGCGTTGATTTTTGGTAGAGAAAGTGTTGGATTAACGAGAGAAGAAATAAGTAAAGCAGACTTCCTTCTTTTTATACCGGCTAATCCTAATTATCCTACCCTTAATCTATCACATGCAGTCGGTATTGCTTTATATGAGATATGGAAGGCAAAGCATGAGATCAAACCTAAAATAACTAAGGAGTCTATAGACCTCTTAGATAAATACTCAAAAATTCTATATGATCTAATAAAAAGGAGTGAAGAAGATTATGTTTTGTATATTGCGTTGAAAAGAGCCTTAATTAAAGGGATAAATGATGATGAAGAAGCAAGAACGGTAATAAAATTTCTTAGGAGACTTTATACAAGAATTTTGCATGAGGATAAAGAATGATCTTATATACCCAAGTATTAATGTTTTTATAAATGTCGTCAAAATCCACGAGTGCAATTAGAGATAAATGGAAGTTAAAAAAATGGTATACTATATTGGCTCCTAAAGTATTTGGAGAAGTTGTATTAGGATCTACGCCAGCATTTGATGTATCTTATACTATAGGTAGGAAAGTAGAAACTACGCTTTATGACTTAACTGGAGATTTTAGCATGGTTTATATACATCTTTATTTCAAGGTAGTATCTCACGATGGTGATAAACTAATAACTAGCTTTTATGGACATGAATTGTCCAGGGATTATGTTAGGTCTTTAGTTAGAAGAAAAAGCTCTAAAATTAATGAAATTACTGATGTAAGAACTAAGGACGGTTATTTATTACGAGTTAAAGGTCTTGCTTTAACTACCTATAGAGTACACAGGGAACAAAGGACTGCAATAAGAAAAATTATGGAAGATTTAATAAAGAAAGACGCAGAGGGACGCACTTTTGACGAATTTATTCAAGATATGGTGTTTGGAAAACTGGCTAATGATATATTTAATGAAGCTAAGAAAATAGCTCCATTAAGAAAAGTTGAGATAGAAAAATCAAAGTTACTTGAAGCTCCTTCTCAGGAGGTCACAGTTGCAAGTAGTAATCCTAGCAGCGGGTAAAGGAGAAAGATTAGAGCCAATTACTCATACTCGACCTAAACCTTTTGTTCCACTTTTAGGTTCTACATTAATTGAAAGAACCATTAATTCTATTAAGGAGAGAAATATAGGTAATGAAATTTTAGTAGTAATTCCTTCAGATTATCCCGAAGAATATAAGGAATTTTACTCAAGGCTTAAAGATGTAAAACTAGTTAAACAAAAAACAGATTACGGGACAGCTTCTGCCTTGCTGAGCGTAAGAGATGCAATTAAGGATGAAGAATTCCTCTTAATATATGGGGATATTCTTGTAGATGAAAATGCCATAGAGAAAGTTTCTTCAGCAGCCCATAATGCGATTCTTGGAGTAAAGGTAAATAACCCACGCGATTTTGGTGTGCTAAATATCTCAGAAGACGGTTATTTGAAGAATATCTTGGAAAAACCCCAGAACCCTCCATCCAATTTGATAAACGGTGGAATTTATAAGTTAAGTAGTAAAATATTTGAGTATATAGATAAAATTTCTAAATCTGTTAGGGGTGAATATGAACTAACAGATGCAATAAATTTATTTTCTAGCGAAAATAAAATAGAAATAATAAAATATGATGGATTGTGGATGGATATTGGAAAACCTTGGGATATAATCGATGCTAACAAGGTGCTTTTAGATATAGAAAAGCCTAGAATTCTAGGAGAGGTTGAGGATGGAGTAAAGATTAAAGGTAAAGTTATAATTGAAGAAGGTGCAAGAGTTCTTCATGGTACATATATAGAAGGTCCAGTTTTTATAGGAAAAAATTCAATAATTGGTCCTAATAGTTATCTAAGACCTTATACAGTTTTATGTGGAAATAATAAGATAGGAGCATCAGTAGAGGTAAAAGAATCAGTAATAATGGAAAATACAAAAGTTCCACATTTAAGTTACGTAGGTGATAGTGTTATTTCTGAAGATGTTAATTTTGGTGCAGGTACTTTAGTAGCTAATTTAAGGTTTGATGAGGCAGAAGTTAAGGTTTTTATAAAAGGTGAGAGAGTTTCGTCTGGAAGAAAGAAGTTAGGAACTTTTATAGGAGCTCATGTTAGGACTGGAATAAATGTATCTATTTTACCTGGAGTTAAAATAGGAGCATATGCAAAAATATATCCTGGTGCTGTAGTTAATAGAGACGTCAAAAAAGGGGAATTTTATAAAGGCTAGCCGTGGGCTAAGCTTGAGACTATCTTGATTACGTCTCTATCTTGTAATTGGTAATTTTCTCCGACTCTAATTTTCTTTCTTGCGTCTATTGCATATAAAAATCCTTTAGCTAGGTCACTATGTATTACTGATGCCAAGTCCTTAGGTGTAGATCCTCTCTTAATTAGGATGGCATCTGGTAATACATTACCGTTTCTGTCTGTTAATTTTCTCTCATCTTCAACTGGGAATACAGTAATCATGTTTAAAGCTCCAAATACAGCCTCATTTATAGCTTGTTGAACTCCAGTATTTCCATAAACGTCTATTACGTTAGTTTTTATATAATCCAACGCTTTACGTTGTTTTTCAGGCAAATTGTTACTCTTTATTTTAAATTCTTTTTCTCCAGGGATATAATCTATTAGTCCATTTTTAGCGGCTTTTCTTAACGCTAATTCTGCCTCTGCACTAGTAGGAATAAGAAACTTGTATTTTTCTTTTAATCTATCTATATTTTTTCTAGCTATAGGTATATCATCTTTATTTGCGGCTATTACAATAGGTTTCGAAATTTGTCTTAAAGTAATCCCGAATCTTCTTATGTCTTCTTCACTCCACTGCATAAATTTTACATTTTCTAATTTACTCTCCTTTAAACTTTGAATTATTTGTTCTCTATTTATAGATAATCCTGAAAGCTTACTAAGTAATGCGTCTATTGGGTCTTTATTTCCTAGATCGGTTATTCTAGCGAATTTTTCCCAGTCTTTTTTGATAATTGAGATGAACCATTCATTTATCTCGTCTTCTACAAATTTTATATCCTCTTCTGGATCTCTACTACCTGGCTCTACTGGAACTCCTTCCTCATTAGTAGATCCGCTTGCATCTATTACGTGAATTAATACGTCTGCTTTCCTTAAATCGTCTAAAAATTTGTTTCCCAATCCTCTTCCTTCATGTGCTCCAGGTATTAGTCCTGCTACATCTACCAATTTTATTGGGATAAATCTATAATCTCCTATACATATTGAATTTCTTGGATTGCATTTAACTTTGAATTCATTATGAACACACAATGTTTTAACGTATGCCATTCCTACATTAGGTTCTATTGTAACAAAAGGCCTATTTGCAATTTCCACGTCTACTAATGTTGCTGCTGAAAAGAAAGTACTCTTACCAACATTTGTCTTTCCAATAAGGCCTACTGTAATCATGCATTTCCTCCTAATAAGATAGGCATCACTCTTTTTAATTAGTTATTCTATTTTGAAGTAGGAGAAGATAATGGCATTATCCATGTATCATTATTTAGCAAAAGTTTGGCAAGATGAGGAATGGAAGAAGAGTGTATTAAGGAAGAGGATGATAGAGTGGAGAAATGAAGAAAACACAGTTGTAAAAATAGAGAAACCTACTAGACTAGATAGAGCAAGAGCTATTGGATATAAAGCTAAGCAAGGATTTGTCGTAGTCAGAGTAAGAGTTAGGAAAGGAGGATTAAATAAACCTAGACCTAATAAAGGTAGAAGACAGAAAAGAATGGGCGTATATGGGTTTTCGCCATCAAAAGGCTATAGGTGGATAGCTGAAGAAAAGGCTGCTAGAAGATATCCGAACTTAGAAGTTCTCGGTAGTTACTTTGTGGGAGATGACGGTCTTTATAAGTATTATGAGGTTATTTTGGTAGATCCTGCGCATCCAGTTATAAAGAATGATCCAAACTTAAAGTGGCTACAAGATCCTGCTAACAGAAGAAGAGTGTTTAGAGGATTAACTGCTGCAGGTAAGAAAGCTAGAGGATTATTAAAGAGTAGAGGATTAAAGTATACTGTAAGACATAAGTTTGTCAAGAAGCAGAAGGAAAGAGAAGCAAAGAAGAGACATGAAGCCAATAAGTATTATAGACTACAAAATTATGATAGAATACCTGGTAAGGGATGAAAGTAACTAGCGTTTCTTTTCAAATATTTTCTCATGAGACTGAGGATGTGGAAAAAATTAAAAATGCTTTGAATTCTTTCCTTCAAGATTTTTTAAAGTATGCTAATATATCAGAGAATTCTACTGAAGGTCATTATGGAGACAAAATTACTCTAATAAAATATGATTTTCAAGGCAAAATCTCAGAAAAAATTGTCGATTATTTATTTTCCAAGTTAGATAAGGCAGATCTATTATATTTAGTTTCTACGATAGATTCTAGGCTTGAGAAAAGTAAAATACACATAAGAATTGATAAGCAAAAGTTCATAGCTGAAGGAAAGCTTTATCTCAGAGATGGCGACGATATTATAAAAATAATAATAAGTTCTGTTGGTGGTCCAAAGAGAGTTAAGGAGGAATTGAATAAAATTGCTAATAGAGCCATGCATACTCAATTTCAAGATTAAACATTTTCTAAAAAAAGCCGGATATGATGAAGCTTTTATAGAGAGTAAAGGTCCTAATTCAAGAATTTCAAGGATTACAATAGTGACTAAAGATAAGAATACTCTTTTTAATAATATTAAGCTTTATACTGGAAATAAGTTAATATTTTGTAAACCTTTAACGGAAGAGATTTTGCGAATATGTATATCATATAATAAAGTAAATGCAATAACTGTGGATAATGTAAATTTTCACCTTTTTAAGAGAAGAGCTATGCTCAACTTAATTAGGCTTCATGACAAGACTATAGAGGTAATTTTGCCATATTCCTCCTCATACATTATATATAAATTTATAATATGGGGCTATAAATGGATTAGAAATATTTTATTTTCATCTTGTGCAAAAGATTTTAATGAGATTTGGAATCCTTTATCAAAAGTTAATTATCTTATATTACATGGTGCAGATTACGAGATGGCAACTTATTGGGTTTTTAAATCACCTCAGGTGTTTTTAAACAATGTTAGCTCAAATTACTATTGATATTGTGCTAGTTATATGGCTATCTATCTTGACCTATTTAATTTTAGCTAAAAATAATTTATATATAAGAAAAATAAAAAATAAGAAGGATATTAAATCTAAAAGATATATAATTTTCTATATTATTAGTGAAGATCAAAAAATCAGTCCAAAAAATGTAGAAGACGCAATAAGATCTGCAGTTAAAGAGTTTCTTGGAAGTATGTGGTTAGAAATTTCTAATCCTAGAGTTATTATCTATTTAAATGACTCTAATGAAGGAATAATTTCTACTAACAGAGCAGGATATAAAGCCGTTATAGCTTCCTTGCCTTTAGTTAAGACAGTAGATGGCAAGAAAGTACTAATAGTGCCTAAGAGAACTACAGGAAGTTTAAAAAAGGCTAAAAGATTAATTGGTATTAGATGATGAAGACTTAGATGACTGTAAAATGATGTGCCCAGCGACGATCTGAATAATGTGTAACACTTTTATTAACCGGTTCAAGTCTATAAAACTGTGATCAAAATTGGCTTTTGGACCAGCCGCTATGGGATACGATAGAGCAATAACCATATTTTCTCCAGATGGTTCTCTATATCAAGTAGATTATGCATTTGAAGCTGTGAAAAAAGGTTGGACAACGTTAGGTATTAAGACAAAGTCAGCTGTAGTAGTGCTTGGAGAAAAGAAAAAAGCTTCACAATTATTAGATTTAGATAGCATAGAAAAAGTATTTTTATTAGATGATCACGTTGGTTGCAGCTTTGCTGGCTTAGCCTCAGATGGCAGAGTATTAATAGATTATGCAAGAAACTCCGCACTCCAACATAGACTTATTTATGACGAACCGATAACTGTAGATTATTTAACGAAATTAATTTCTGATGTCAAGCAAATGTATACACAGCATGGAGGAGTTAGACCCTTTGGAGTAGCATTAATAATAGGTGGAGTTGATAACGGGGTAACAAAACTATTTATGACAGAGCCTAGTGGCCAGTTTATGCCATATCAAGCTGTAGCTATAGGTCAAGGAGGATATACTGCAACTGAATATCTTGAGAAAAATTATAAAGAAGATTTAAATGTAGAGGATACAATATTATTAGCTTTAAACGCACTTAAATCTACACTAAAGCCCGGAGAAAAGTTAGGGCCAAGTAATGTAGAAATAGGCTATGCTTCTGCTGATACTGGAATATTTAGAAAATTAACCACAGAAGAGAAGATACAATACTTACAGAAGTTGGGGTGAAAAAAATTAATGGCGAAACAAGATTATGTAGTGATAAAATATGAATCGCATGGAGAGAGATTTGAAATATTAGTAAAGCCAAAAGAAGCAATGGCTTTTAGGTCTGGAAAATCAATATCTCTTTCTGATGTAGTTATCTCTGATACTATTTATAAGGATGTAAAAAAAGGATTAAAAGCTTCTCCTTCTGCATTAAAAAAAGTCTTTGGAACCACTGATTTTGAAACGGTAGCTAGAGAAATTTTGTTAAAAGGAGAAATGCCGATAACCGCTGAGCAGAGAAAAGAGATGCTGGAAAGTAAAAAGAAGCAATTAATTGACTTCATTCACAGGAATGCTATTGATCCTAAGACTCATTTACCTATACCGCCAGCCAGAATAGAAGCAGCTATGGAAGAAGCTAGAGTGCAAATAGATCTTAACAGAGATATAGAATCTCAAGCATTACAGATCATCCATGAGCTTGCAAGAATAATACCAATAAAAGTTGCTAGGGCTACATTAGAAATAAAAGTTCCAGCAAAATATAGCTCTAAGGTAAAGTCTCAATTGTCTAATCTTGGAAGTGTTAAGAAAACTAACTGGCTAAACGACGGTACTTTAATTGCAGAAATAGAAATACCAGCAGGTGCTCAAGAAGAAGTAATTGACAAATTAAATTCATTAACTAAAGGTGAAGTTGAAGTAAAAGTTTTGCAAGTGGTTTGAGATGGATTCCAATCAAAATTCTAATAACAAGATTTACTTTAAATCTAGGAGTATAGTAGTACCTGGCGATTTAATTGCAGAAGGCAGTTTTCAAATACCTTGGTCTCCATATATTTATAAACTCGGCAATAAGTTCTATTCTACAGTTATAGGTATAGTAGACCCTAAGGATTCTACTTTTGAAATAATACCACTTGAAGGATCTCATTACTATCCAAGAGTAGGAGATACAGTAATAGGGCTTATAGAAGATGTAGAATTATATGGGTGGATAGTTGACATTAAAGCTCCCTATTCCGCATATTTGCCTGCACTTTCTCTATTAGGAAGGCCAGTCAATATAGGCGAAGATTTAAGAAAATATCTTGATATTGGAGATTATGTAATAGCTAGAGTAGAAAGTTTTGATAGGACAATAAATCCAGTATTAACTGTAAAAGGAAAAGGATTAGGAAGATTGAATAATGGTAAAATAATAGATATAATGCCAGTAAAAGTCCCAAGAGTAATAGGTAAGAATAAGAGTATGTATGAATTATTAACGTCAGAAACAGGATGTGAAATGATAGTTGCTCAGAACGGTCGTATATGGGCTAATTGCCCATCTAAAGATATGGAAGAAGTGTTATTTTTGTCTATAAAAACTATAGAAAGGGAATCTCATATTAAAGGTTTAACTGATAGGATAAAGGAACTAATAGAAAAGAAAAAAGGTGAGTTAAATGTTACAAATTCAAAAGCCTAAATTAATTTTAGATAATGGGTTAAGATTGGATGGAAGAAGACCAGACGAATTAAGACCAATGAAAATGGAAGTAGGAGTATTAAAAAACGCAGACGGATCCGCTATAGTTGAAGTTGGTAACACTAAAATCTTAGCAGCAGTTTATGGGCCTAGAGAAATGCATCCAAGGCATTTGGCATTGCCAAATAGAGCCGTATTAAGAGTAAGATATCACATGACTCCTTTCTCTACTGATGAAAGAAAGAATCCTGCACCTAGTAGGAGAGAAATTGAATTATCTAAAGTAATAAGAGAGGCTTTAGAGTCGCAAATACTTGTAGAACAGTTTCCTAGAACTTCTATAGATGTTTTCATGGAGGTGTTACAAGCAGACGCAGGAACTAGATTAGCATCTCTAATGGCAGCTTCTTTAGCTGTAGTTGATGCGGGAATACCAGTAAGAGATTTGATAGCTGCTGTTGCAGTAGGCAAAGCAGACGGTGTAGTAGTTTTAGATTTAAATGAGCCAGAAGATATGTGGGGAGAAGCAGATATGCCAGTAGCTATGATGCCTTCAATTGGTCAAATAAATCTTTTACAGCTTAATGGAAATATGACTCCAGAAGAATTTAGGCAAGGAATGGAGCTGGCCATGAAGGGAATAAATATTATTTATAATTTAGAGAAAGAGACTCTTAAAAACAAGTATGCAGAATTAAAGGAGGAGTAGAATGTCAATAACTCCATCAAACGAAAACATAGTACCATTAATTAAGAGGGAAAGTATACTGGCAAGCTTAGATAGAGGAATTAGAGCAGATGGTAGGAAATTCAACGAGTACAGACCATTAAGCATAACATTAAGTTATGCAAAAAAAGCTGATGGCTCTGCACTAGTTAAACTTGGTGACACTACAGTTTTGGCAGGAGTTAAAGTTGAACCAGAAGAACCGTTTGAAGACACTCCGAATCAAGGTAATTTAGTTGTTAATGTTGAATTATTACCGTTGGCTTATGAAACCTTTGAGCCGGGCCCTCCAGATGAGAACGCGATAGAATTATCTAGAGTTGTTGATAGAAGCCTTAGAGATTCTAAGTCAATAGACTTATCTAAGCTAGTAATAGAACCCGGCAAAAAGATATGGACAGTGTGGGTCGACATTTACGTCTTAGACTATGGAGGAAATATATTAGATGCGTGCACGTTAGCTGCAGTATCTGCACTTTATGATACTAGATTGCCTAAAGTTGTAAAAGAAGGTGATGAAATAAAAATTATTAAAGAAGAGAAAGGAGAGAAACTCCCAATGAATTTTCCAGTAGTCACTGTATCAGTAGCTAAAATAGGCAAACATTTAGTAGTCGATCCAGATTTAGATGAAGAAGGAATAATGGACGCTAAGATTTCATTATCGTATACGCCAGAAGGTAGAATTGTTGGTATACAGAAAACTGGCATAGGTACATTTACCTTAACAGAAATAGATAATGTAGAAACTTTAGCTAGGTCAGTTAGTCAAAAATTATTAGAAGAACTTAAAAAGCAAATAAACATACAATAGGTGAATTAAAATGGCAAAGTATAAGGTTGTAGGTATAGCAGGGAGATTTGGCGCTAGATACGGATCAACTCTAAGGAAAAGATGGAAGGAAGTTATGGAAAAGAGATATCAAGATTATCAATGCCCAGTGTGTAAAACTGTTGGTACAGTAACTAGATTAGCTAGTGGAATTTGGTATTGTAAGAAATGTAAAGCAAAATGGGCTGGTCTTGCTTACACACCGTATTAATGTACTTATAACTTCTAGTAGGGATGCATCTTCTAGATTAAGGAATTTTTTAAACGATCTAGAGTGCGTTATTCCTTATTCTATAAAACGCAATAGAGGAAGAAGTTCGATCGAAGATATTTTATTCTATTGTAGAAAATTAAATTGTAGATTTATTCTATATGTGGACTCTGATAAAGGAAATCCACATAGAATACTACTTTATGATGCTCTTCAGAATAAAATAAGATATGAAATAAAAATAAATGGAGTTTCTACGCTATCAGATTTTAAAATTGAAAGGAAAAAAATTGATAAGATTTGTATTAGGAACATTGAATGTAAAGAGTTTATTCCATTCTTGATCGATCTAAATTTATTTAATATTTCGTCGTGTGGCAACTTTATAGATATAATAAAAAAGGATGAAGTATGCGAAATAAAATTTGTCAATAAATTTGAAAAACTTGTAGGCCCTATTATTAGAGCATATGATTTCAATAACTATCTCTATAAATGAAATACCTGAGGATATAAGAGAAATAGCTCGTAAAGCAATACTTTTAGAGAAAATTGATGAAAAATACGTTAAAATAGATGACCCTTTAACAATTAGAATTAAGGCAGAAACAATAAGTAGGGGCAGAGCAATAATGAACTCTTATATATTTTGGCTCTATACAATTCTAAGAACATTAGAAGAGGTGGATAAAAGTGGCAGAAAAAATTCCCCCTGAAGTACAGACTCAGTTAATAAAACTTCAACAGTTACAAAAGCAATTAGACAATTTAACATATGAGAGAAGCGTAATTGATAGCGAACTAAGAGAAATAAACAAGATACTAGAGGAATTATCAAAGTTAAGTGCTGATACTCCTGTTTATAAGATAGTAGGTAATATATTAGTTAGGAAAGATAAGGCTTCCATTGAACAAGAATTAAACGATAGAAAGGAAATACTTGAATTAAGAAGTAGAACGTATTTGAAGCAGGAATCATTATTAAGGAAACAATTTGAAGATTTACAAAAGAATGTTAACGATTTGTTACAAAGATATTATCCACAGCTTAAGGGTTCGTCTAATCCTCCAAAAGCTTAAATTTTTTATAACTCTATCATTCTCACATAATGTTAAGAATATACGTTGATAACAGAGAAAAAAATAGTGGAATTCCTGAAATTCTTAAGGATATGGGCATATCAGTAATAATAGAGCAATTGGATGTAGCGGATTATGTATTGGCAGATGGTGTAGCAGTAGAAAGGAAAAGTGTTTCTGACCTAGTAAATTCTGTTTTTGATAAAAGATTTTTTGATCAAATTAATAGATTAACTTCTGCTTATGAGACGTCTTTCTTACTTATAGAGGGAAATCTGAATAGAATTAGAGAGATTACTGAAAAATGGAAGGCAATAAATTCCGCATTAATCTCTATTATAGTGGATTATGATATAAAGGTAATATATTCATCTGATAAAAGAGATACTGCGGAAGTTCTAGTAAAACTAGCTGAAAAGTTTCAAGAGCATGGAGGTAAAAAGAGAATTATTAACCTTCATGATAAGCCTAAATTTGAAAGCATTAAGGACATTCAACTGTATGTTGTTGAATCATTTCCTAATATTGGTGAAGTAAACGCCAAAAAATTACTAGATAAATTTTCTACGATAAGAAATATATGCAATGCATCAATTTCTGATTTAGAAAGAGTTTTAGGAAGTAGAAAAAGAGCTGAAGAATTATATAAAATTCTAATAACACCTTACTCTCCTCAGTCTTCAAATTCTAATAACAATAAATCATTAATGGATTTTATATAAGAAACATGCAGACACATTTTAATACTTCTTAAACTTAGTACTAGTCGTATATTGGTGATTAGTATTGGCGAAATATAAGACTACAGAACAAGTCTTAAGCCTAATGAAAGATATTGAAAGAGTTAGAAATATAGGAATCATAGCTCACGTAGATCACGGAAAGACTACTACAAGTGATACGCTATTAGCAGCTGCAGGTATAATTTCTCCTAAAGTAGCAGGAGAAGCTCTAGCATTGGATTATTTATCTGTTGAGCAACAAAGAGGTATAACCGTAAAGGCAGCTAACGTAAGCTTGTATCACGAAGTTGATGGTAAAGGATACGTAATTAACTTAATTGATACTCCAGGTCATGTAGATTTTAGCGGTAGAGTTACTAGAAGTTTGAGAGTCTTAGACGGGTCTATAGTTGTAGTTGATGCAGTAGAAGGAGTAATGACTCAAACAGAAACTGTACTAAGACAAAGCTTGGAAGAGAGAGTAAGACCAATCTTATTTATCAATAAGATAGACAGACTAGTAAAGGAATTGAAACTAGGACCTCAAGAGATGATGCAGAAACTTCTGGATATAATAAAAAGCGTAAACGATCTAATAGACATGTATGCTGAACCAGAATTCAAGGATAAATGGATGGTTAATCCCACCCAAGGTACTGTAGTATTTGGTTCTGCAAAGGATAAATGGGGATTTACTTTACCCATTGCTCAAAAGAAAGGAATAAACATGAAAAACGTAATAGATGCTTATACATCTTCTGATAAGAACAAGATTAATGAATTAGCCTCCCAAGTTCCAATTCATGAGGCACTATTAGATGCAGTAATTAAGTTTGTCCCTAATCCTAGAGATGCGCAGAAATATAGAATTCCAAAAATATGGAAAGGAGATATGGATAATGATTTAGTAAAATCAATGTTAAATGCAGATCCTAATGGACCTATAGTAATGATGATAAATGATATGAAAGTAGATCCACATGCTGGACTAGTAGCTACGGGTAGAGTATTCTCTGGAACTCTTAGATCTGGAGAAGAAGTATGGTTAGTTAACGCAAAATCACCTCAGAAGATATTGCAAGTTAGCATTTATATGGGTCAATTAAGGGAATTAGCTGATGAAATACCTGCAGGTAATATAGCAGCAGTACTGGGTTTAGATAAAGCGAGGGCAGGAGAAACTTTAGTTGATATTAATTTCAAGAATTTACAAGGTAGCTTTGAAAGTTTACATTATGTTTCAGAACCAGTAGTTACTATAGCTGTAGAACCTAAGAATCCTAAAGATTTAACTAAGATGATTGATGCTTTGAGAAAATTAACTATTGAAGACCCTAATTTAGTTGTAAAAATTAACGAGGAAACAGGAGAATATCTACTATCTGGAATGGGATTCTTACACTTGGAAGTTTCACTTCAGTTGCTTAAAGATAATTATGGTATAGAAGTTAACACGTCACCACCAATTGTGGTTTATAGAGAAAGCATAAGAGCTAAAAGCCAAGTATTTGAAGGGAAATCTCCTAATAAGCATAATAAATTCTACATTAGCGTAGAACCATTAAATGAACAAACAATAGAATTGATTGCTAATGGTACAATTAGAGAAGATATGGACTCTAAAGAAATGGCTAAGATCTTAAGAGATCAAGCAGATTGGGATTATGATGAGGCCAAAAGAATTATTGCTGTAGATGAGAACGTTAACTTATTTGTAGATATGACCAGCGGTATTCAGCACTTAAGGGAAATAATGGATACGCTATTACAAGGATTTAGATTAGCAATGAGAGAAGGTCCTTTAGCTCACGAACCTATAAGAGGATTAAAGGTAGTATTACACGATGCTGTTGTCCATGAAGATCCAGCACACAGAGGTCCTGCACAAATATATCCAGCAGTTAGGAACGCTATATTTGCAGGCTTCTTAACGTCTAGACCAACATTGTTAGAACCATTACAAAAGTTAGACATAAGAGTTCCAATGGATTTGGTAGGCAATGTAACCGCAGTACTTACAAGGAAGAGAGGAAAGATTCTTAATATGACACAAGTAGGTAATGTGGCAAGAATACTTGCAGAGATTCCAGTAGCAGATTCTTACGAATTAGCTAGTGATTTAAGAGGAGCAACTGGAGGTAGAGCATTCTGGGGTACAGAATTTAGTAGATGGGCTCCAGTACCAGACAGCTTACTAATGGATGTAATAATGAAAATAAGAGAAAGAAAAGGACTACCAAAGCAAATACCAAAACCAGAAGATTTCTTATCGTGAACTTTATGCAAGAATATAATATTTTTTACGGAACCAGAGCAGTTATTTTTGATTTTGATAATACATTGGTAGAATTTAATTATTATTCTAGGAAAGCATTAGAAGCCGTCGCTAAGGATATGTCTGATTATTTTAATGACATATCTTTTTCTCCAGGATACGAGAAAATCCTCTCTATTTTAATTTCTATTTCAGAAAAATTAGACAGCGAAGGAGTATATGATAGAAATAAATGGTGGGAAGAAGCATTAAAAGAACTTAATTTGAAAGTAGAAAAAGATCAGTTATACGATTGGACTTCGTTATATTGGTCCATAGCATCTAATAATCCTGTTTATGACGATGCAAGAGAGATTATAGAATATTTAAAATCAAAAGGATATAAACTAGGAATTCTAACTAACGATGATGGAGAAGGTGGAAATAAGTTACAGAGAATAAAAAAAGTTGATATTTCGTCGTTTTTTGATAAGATAGTAATAGCTGGTACTAACGGAGTTAAGCCTAAACCCAATATTCAACCATTTGTATACATTTGTGAACAATTAAACGAGAAGGTTGAAAATTGTACCATGATAGGAGACGACCCAGTAAAAGATTGCCTAGCCGCAAAAAAGGCCGGACTTAAGTCAATATTAATTGACAGAGAAAGTAAGGTTAAATTTGCTGAACTTTACGCAGATTATGTCATACGCAGCTTAAGGGAATTAGAGGAATTTCTTTGAAATTTCATAAAGTCTATTCATATATTCGTCTTCAAATTCTTTGGCTATTGAATGTAAATAGAGCTTATCATTTGAAGATATTTTTAATGCAGGTTTTCCTTCAATATAGACAGGTTTCTCATATTTTATTCCAGCTAATTTATGAAACAATTTAACAATTGCTAGGCCATCTCTCGGAAGAATGCCCCCATATAATTTGAGTAAATTTTCGTATATTTCCTTATTATTTAAATTATCTAGAATATTTAATAAATATGTTCTCATAGGAGCTTGAGTAATGTTCATAAATTGCAGAAGTTCGCTTTTTAACATATCATATCTTATCTGTTCAATGTTTTCATCATTTAGTATTTTATTTATAGATAATATTAAACTGGATATACATACTTCTTCTGAAGGGATAATTTCGTCATCTATTGAATGATATTCTCTATAATATCCTTCAAGCGTTACACTAGGTATACCATTTTTTATAAATGTATATCCATCACTGTAGATTTCTGGTTCATATACAATACTATTATTAAAGTATTTTTCAAAAACTGAGGATATTGATGGCACGGCTTTAATTTTTAAATTGCATGGATCTATGTTATCAAGATTAATATTAAGTATTATGTCCTTGTTTAATCCCTTCTTTTGTAGTTCAAAGTATTTTCTCGACCCATAACTCCATGAAAATGATTGATAACCTAAAGCTCCTGCTTCTTCTGCAGTAAAGCTTATAAGATGTAGTTCGTATTTTTCCGATTTTAATTCTGGTAATAAACTAACACTCAATAAGTTATCATGCTCTCCTTTAAACCAGTGGTCGTGGTGTGTAGTAATATAAACTTTTTTATCATTTTTTGAATTTTTTATACATTCTATAATGTATCCGGTACTTTCTTTTATAGTTACGCTAGCCTTTATACTTAGTTTATCTTCAATTTTATTTTTTTCATTTTCAGGTATAATTATTCCAGGTATTTTAGGGGGAGAAGTAGGAAAGAGGTTTAGAAGAGGATCCGATTTTATGACAAATTTTCTTCTTTTATCTGTGAAAAATACTATAGCTACACAATCGCGCTCTTCTGCTTTTATGTAATATCTAGGTATATCAAATAAATTTTCTATTTTTACTCCTAATATGGAGTCTTTACATTCGTCAAGCGAGTAAGTTAATTTTCCCTCAATATCTGCACTTGGAGAATATGGCAAATATTCAGAATTTTCTATCTTATTTTTTCCAAAAATTTCATGTGATTCCGAGTAGTTTAGGACTGGGATTGGTATAACTTTAGTTTCATCGCATTTATCAAAGAATTTTCTGATTTTATTTACTATTTTTCCCTCTATTTTATCTCCTGCAAATATTTCGCCAAGGCTTGATAATTCTTTTACTCTCTCTACTATCATAATCTCTATGGAGTTACAGGAGGCTATAAAGAATATCTTTCCATCAAATGGAATATATGAAGTTATATTAGGTACTAAAGGCATAAGGGACAATATTTCGCCAATAGGAGTTATAGTTAATGAAAATCAACTTAAAGTAAAATTGTATAAATGCACAACAACATACCAGAATATACTTGTTTATCCGTACTGCTCAATTAACGTGGTAATTGATAATCCTAAAATGTTTTATCTTGCACTGTTTAATAAGTCAGTTAAATATAATTTAATTCATGGCTTACCAGTAGTTTCCGACAATGTCATATTTTCTAATTGTAAAATAATAGAAGATCATACAGAATATGTAATTTTATCTTTAGATCCATTTGATGTGAAGTATTCTAGACAGAAAATTAGTGCGTTTAATAGGGGTAATTGTTTATTTATAGATCTACTTGTTAATATTACTAGATTAGATATCTTTTCTAGAGAGGAACTGGAATCAATGTTAAAAGTAATTTCTTATGAGATTAAAGTAATTAAACGGACTCAGCCAAATTTATTAGATATAATTAGGGAAATTGAAGATTTGATAAGATCAAAAGGTTATAAACTTGAATAATGTTTCTCTATGTATGGAGTATAGGATTGCTTTACTTCCTGGAGATGGAATAGGACCAGAAATTGTTGCAAATTCTAAGAAAATTTTATCCAAACTTGTAGAAAATTATGCGTTAAACCTACAAATTACGGAAGTAGAAGCTGGAGACTCTGCACTAGCAAAATATGGCGATCCTTTACCTAAACAGACTTTAGATATAATAAATAAATCACATATTATATTAAAAGGTCCAGTAGGAGAGTCTGCAATGGATGTAGTTGTAAAATTAAGGCAGATGTACGACATGTATGCTAATATAAGGCCTGCTAAATCTTTACCTAACGTTCCAAATAAATACGGTAATGTTGATATATTAATTGTACGTGAAAATACAGAGGATTTATATAAGGGATTTGAATTCATGCTCTCAGATGATACTTCAATAGGCATAAAAGTAATAACTAAAAAAGCTTCAGAAAGGATAGTAAAGGTAGCACTAAAATACGCGCTAGAGAGAAATAAGAAGATAACATGCGTTCATAAGGCAAACGTAATGCGTATTACAGATGGACTTTTTTCGAGAGTATGTAAAGAAATATTAAAAGGAAGCGAGGTTAAATTTGAGGAAATGTATGTAGATGCGGCAGCTGCTAATCTAGTAAGAGACCCATCGAGATTTGATGTTATAGTAACCACTAATGTTTATGGGGATATTTTAAGTGATGAAGCAGCTCAAATAGCTGGAAGTCTTGGTCTTGCTCCTTCAGCAAATATAGGAGATTCTAAAGCCTTATTTGAGCCAGTTCATGGTGCAGCATTTGATATTGCTGGTAAAAATATAGCTAACCCTACAGCATTTTTACTTTCAGTTTCTATGATGTTAGATTACATATATTCATTATCTAAGGAAATAAAATACAAGCATGCGTCTAACGCATTACAAAACGCAATATATGAAGTCTACAAAGAAGGGAAAACTCTAACACCAGATATAGGAGGGTCGGCTAAACTAACTGATTTTATTGATGCTATATACTCTAAAATAGCGTAAACTCACGTAATGCTTTTTAACCAAAATTTTATTTTTCATTTGGTGGTACGAATTATCCTCAATGAAAGCGTTGTCTACTAAATTCGATTCAAAGTCCATTGAGAATGAGATTATACAATATTGGAATTCTAATACAATATATGAAAAGTTAAAGAAAATAAATCAAGAAACTAGGTCAAAAAAATTCCTATTTATAGACGGTCCTCCATATCCTTCTGCGCCAGTACCGCATATAGGCACGATATGGAACAAAGTGATAAAGGATTGCATTCTACGCTTCAAGAGAATAGAAGGTTACAAGGTTTATGACCAGCCAGGTTATGATACTCATGGCTTGCCTATAGAGGTGGCAGTTGAGAAAAAACTAGGTGTTGTAAGAAAACAGGATATTATAGATAAAATAGGAGTAGATAAATTTATCCAAGAGTGCAGAAATTTTGCTTTAACTAATGCAAAATCAATGACTGAAAATTTCAAAAATGTTGGAGTTTTTATGGATTGGAATAATCCATATTATACGCTTAAAAATGAATATATTAGCAATTCATGGGCCTTAATAAAAAAGGCTTACGAAAGAGGGCTTCTAGCAAAAGACGTTGAAGTTTTGCATTGGTGTCCTAGATGCGAGACTACGTTATCAGACTACGAAGTTTCAGAATATAAAGATATAGAAGATCCTGCAATATATGTGAAATTTAAAGTTGCTGGAGAAGATAATAAATATCTAGTCATTTGGACTACAACTCCATGGACTATTCCTGCTAACGTGTTTGTGATGGTAAACTCTCAGTTCGATTATGCAGAAGTTCAAGTAGGTAACGAAATTTACATCATAGCAAAGGATCGTGTAGAGAGTGTAATGAAAGAGGCGGGAATAAAAGATTATAAAATTTTAAGGACGTATAAAGGTTCTCAGTTAATTGGTTTAAAGTACATTCATCCATTAAAAGACATGGTTCCAGCTCAGAAAGGCTTAGATGAATATCATAAGGTAGTAGACGGCGGAAATGAAGTAACGTTAGAGGAAGGTACTGGTTTAGTTCATTCTGCTCCTGGTCACGGTGATGTGGATTTTGAAATAGGTAAAAAAATGAACTTCCCAGTGGTAATGCTTGTAAACGACAAAGGTGAGTTTTTAGATATTGCAGGTAAATATGCAGGTAAATACGTCAGAGATGCTAATAATGAAATAATAGAAGATCTAAAGAAAGTAGGTGCATTATTCCATGCAGGCAAGATAGTTCATAGGTATCCTATTTGCTGGAGATGCAAGACTCCACTAATATTAAGGGCAGTAGAACAATGGTTCATAAAAGTGACTAAGCTAAAAACTGAACTTCTAAACGAGATAGAAAGGGTTAACTGGGTACCAGAATGGGGTAAAACAAGAATAGGCAATATGGTAAAAGAATTAAGAGACTGGGTAATAAGCAGACAAAGATTCTGGGGGACTCCATTACCAATTTGGATCTGTAAAAATGGCCATATAACTGTAGTAGGTAGTAAAGAAGAGTTACAAAAATTATCTGTAAATGGAGTTCCTGATGACCTTCATAGACCGTGGATAGATAATGTTATAATAAGATGTCCTAAGTGTGGTGAAGAAGCACGCAGAATACCAGACGTAGCGGATGTATGGTTTGATAGCGGCGTAGCATTTTTTGCTAGCTTAGGAGAAAATTGGGATAAAAAATGGAAGGAAATAGGTCCTGTAGACCTTGTATTAGAGGGGCATGATCAACTTAGAGGATGGTTCTTTAGCTTATTACGTAGTGGAGTTATACTAATGGATAGGGCACCTTATGAATCTGTATTAGTACACGGCTTTATGCTAGATGAACAAGGTAGGGAAATGCACAAGAGCCTAGGTAATTACGTTGAACCATCAGTAGTTATAGAAAAATATGGAAGAGACATTTTAAGGCTATGGTTATTAAGAAATACTACTTGGGAAGACGCAAAATTCTCTTGGAAGGCAATGGATCTTACAATGCGTGACCTGCAAATAGTGTGGAATGTTTACGTATTTGCAAGTACTTACATGAGCTTAGATAATTTCGAGCCAGAAAAGTATAGCTTCTCCGATGTAGAAAAATACCTTAGAGTAGAAGATAAATGGATATTGTCGAGGTATTATTCCATGCTAAGGAAAATAAAGGAAAGTATGAAGAATTACAAAGTTCATGAGATGGCTAATTATCTAATTGATTTCATTATAAATGATGTTAGCAGATTCTATTTAAGGCTAATTAGAAAAAGAGCGTGGGTAGAGTATAATGATCCAGATAAGATTGCAATGTATTATGTTCTCTATACCGTATTAAAAGGCTGGATAATATTAGCTTCTACAGTTATTCCTTATACTGCAGAAAAGATCTATAGAGATTTTGTGGTGAATCCTAAAGACTCTGTTAGTATGGAAGACTTTCCTGAAATTCAAGAAAGGTTTATAGACGATCAGTTAGAAAAAGCAGTTGATCTTGTTAGAAAAATAGAAGACGCAGGTTTAAACGTTAGAGCAAAAGCTGGAATAAAACTTAGGTGGCCTGTAAATAAAACATTTGTATTCCTGAATAATGAAGATGACATTAAGCTAGTTAATAGTGTTATAGACATACTCAAATCTGTACTTAATACAAAAGAAGTGGAGATACACAATATTGTAGATTATGCTAAATTCTCACAAATTATAGTATCCCCATTACCTGGTAAAATAGGTAAGGATTACAAGCAACTTACGCCCAAAATAGTACAATATATTAATAATAATGCTAACGTTATAGGTAAGGATATTATAGATAAGGGATATCATGAAGTAGTTATAGACGGAGTTAACGTTAAGCTGGACAAGAATTACGTTAATATTGAGGAGACTAGTTTAGAAGGCTATGTAAGCTCTAAGTTCGATCTTGGTGTAATTATGATATCTAAGACTATAAGCGAAGAAGAGGAAGAAGAAGGAATGATCAGAGATATAATAAGGAGAATACAATTTATGAGAAAGAAGCTTAATCTAAATGTCACAGATTATATCAACGTTTCTATAATGCCACCTAGTGATAGAGTACAAATGATAGAGAAATGGAAGAATTATATTGCATCAGAAACTAGAGCTAAAAACATAGAAATTTCCGATAAAAAACAGGAGCTTACAGAAAGTTGGGATATTGAAGGGGAGCAATACATTATAGGCATAAGTAAGGCAGACTAAATGTTTCCATTTAAGAGAAGAAAAGAGCTCAATATAGCATTTTTTTCATCAATATTTTCAATAGAAAGAACTCTTACGGAAAAAACTCTTAAAGCCTCATTGTTATTTAGATTTTTTATAGAATACAGGATAACAAATGTATATGTTATATGTTCCTCGGATAAAGAATATGACTTATTAAGAGAAATTTCCAAATATGCATTAACTCCGCCTTATCTAAAAAAATACATCCCAATAAGTCCCAACTTAAGAAAAGCTGGTTTATTACCTCCAATGAATTTACCTTCTCATCTTGTGCATAGATTTCCAGTGGAAGGCGAAATACGACTAGGTAGGAATCAAGATTTCGGTTTGCATCAAAAAATTAGAACCACGTATAGATCTATTATGTTTACAGATTCGATAAAAGGTTCATTTATTCAATATCCAATGATATACTATGACGGATTTAAAATTCATAAAATAAGGTTTGATAAAATACTTGAAAAGAATAATCTCATAATAGGCAGTAGAAATGGAAAAAATCCATTAAAATATAAGGAAGAAATAATTTCCATGTATGAAGAAAAAGGACTAACACTACTTATAGGCCCACCTGAAGGGATGCTATTAAAAAAATTGGGAGAAAAATTTTTGGAAAAGTCTTATAATTTTATAATAAAACAAGGTGTTTCGGACGTTAGGGCAGAGGAGGCTATAATTTCCTCATTAAGCTTACTTAATGCAATCTTGGAATAGTTACTTTTATAACTTAATAGTAGTGCATGAAATAAGAAGGGGAAGAGGATTGGGTCACCGAAAATTAGCGTCGCCAAGAAGAGGTTCATCTGGATTTAGACCTAGGAAAAGAGCCGAGGAATTACTTCCTACTCCTAGGTCTTGGCCTAGGATAAGCTCTTCTAATCCTATACTCCTTGGTTTTGTAGGATATAAGGTAGGCATGACTCATGTTTATTATATTAATGACATTAAGGGATCTTCAGAGTATGGAAAAGAGGTATTTACCCCGGTCACCGTTATAGAGACACCTCCAATAATTCCTATTGCTTTAAGAGCATATATACTAGGAAGTAAAGGAGAGCCAGAAGTACTTACAGATTATTGGACTCCAGAATTACCTCAAGAGATAACTAGGAAGATAAAATCTTTAAAAGTAAATAAGGACAAATTAAATGAATTCTTAGATAAGATAAAGTCTAACCTTAATAATATCTTATATCTAAGGGCAATTATTGCAACACAACCTAAGCTAGTCCCTGCGCTTGGAAAGAAGAAACCAGAGATTGTGGAGATACAAGTGGGCGGTGGAGATACTTCTGCTCAATTGAATTATTTGCTTAATATTTTAGGTAAGCCAGTTAATGTTACTGACATATTTAAGGAGGGACAACTAGTTGACATAATAGGAGTTACAAAAGGAAAAGGATTCCAAGGAGTTATAAAGAGATATAGCGTTATGGAATTACCTAGATGGCATAAACATAGAAAAGGTAGTAGAAAAGTAGGTACTAAAGGGCCCTCTTTGGGTACTCCTAGCTATGTTCCACAACCTGGTCAATTAGGTTTTCATAGGAGGACAGAATATAATAAAAGAATATTAAAAATCTCCACTAATCCGCAAGAAATTAATCCTGCAGGAGGATTCGTAAAATATGGATTAGTAAAGAATCCTTATATACTGATTCAAGGTTCTACTATAGGGGTAAGAAAAAGACCATTATTCTTAAGATACCCTATAAGACCTTATGAAGTTCCTGCAGAAGCTCCTAAGATTACGTATATAGATTTAAGTAGTAAACAAGGGTGAGATGAATGTATATACAACTTCAACAGAAAAAAGCAGACGTAATTGATTTAGAAGGTAAGAAATTAAAGGAAATAGACTTACCGTTAATTTTTAGCTATCCCGTAAGGAAAGACCTAATTAATAGGGCCTTTAGGTCTTCATTTACTAAGTCTTTGCAACCTAAAGGAAGAGATCCTATGGCAGGTAAAAGAACTACTGCAAGAAGCTTTGGAATTAATTTAGGACTAGCAAGAGTACCTAGAATAAGAGGAAGTGGAGAAGCAGCTTTAGCTCCTAACACTGTAGGAGGCAGGCTAGCTTTTCCGCCTTCTCCTATGGAGAAGATAGTTGAAGAGATTAATAAAAAGGAGATGAAACTTGCTATAATTAGTGCTATCTCTGCTACAGCTATTAAAGATCTAGTTAAAAGAAGAGGTCATAGATTACCAGATGGACTTTCTTTGCCTATCATAGTTACTGATGACCTAGAGAAGTTATCTAAATCTAAGGATACAATAGAATTTATTGAAAAATTAGGATTAGAAGATGAGTTGGAAAGATGCAAAACTAAAAAGATTAGAGCAGGTAAGGGTAAAATGAGAGGTAGGAGATATAAAATACCTAAAGGTCCACTATTTGTAATAAAGGATGAAAAATCTCCAGTTATTAAAGCCATAAGAAATATACAAGGTTTTGATGTAATAACAGCTAAAGAACTTAGTGTTATACATTTAGCTCCAGGAGGGCATCCAGGTAGACTTACAATATTTACCGAAGGTGCTATACAAGTTTTAAATGAAAGATTTGGAGGTGAACTTAAATGAAAATAAAAGAAGTTTTAGCTACAGAAAAGGCAACAAAGCTAATCGACTCTGAAAACACTATAGTTATAATAGTCGATAGAAACGCAACAAAATCAGAAATAAAGAAGGAAATAGAAAAAGCACTAAATGTAAAAGTAGTTAAAGTTAATACATTAATCACACCAACCGGTGATAAGAAAGCATACGTTAAATTAAGTCCAGAATATAAAGCATCAGACGTGGCACAGAAATTAGGATTATTATGAGGTGAAACAAATTGGGTAAAAGTTTACTTCAACAAAGAGCTGGAAGAGGTAATATAAACTTTAGGAATCCAGGATGGCTAAGAGTAGGTAAAGTTAGATATCCAAAAATAGAAGGTAATCACGTAGGTAAAGTAATTGATATTCTGCATAACCCTGGAATGCTAGCCCCTGTAGCTAAGGTAAAATTAGATACTGGCGATGTCTTCTATATGCAAGCAGTACAAGGGATGACAGTAGGGCAGAAAATAGAAATAGGCAGTAATGTGAATCCTGCGACTGGAAATATTGTAGAAGTAGGTAATTTGCCAGAAGGAGCAATAATATGTAACGTAGAAGAGCATTATGGAGATGGAGGAAGATATGCTAGAGCTGCTGGATCTTATGCTACAGTAATAGGTAAAAGTGGAGATAGGGTTCTTATTAGGCTACCATCAGGAAAAATAAAGGAAGTATTAAGTAATGCTAGAGCTACGGTAGGCATGGTAGCTGGTGGAGGAGTGTATGATAAACCTATGTTAAAAGCAGGAAATGTTTACTGGAAGTATAAAGTAAAAGCTACCAAGTGGCCAATAGTTAAGGGAGTAGCTATGAACGCTGTAGATCATCCACATGGAGGAGGTCTTCACACTAGCGTAAGCAGACCTAGTACCGTTTCAAGAAATGCGCCGCCTGGAAGAAAAGTTGGGCATATAGCTGCAAGAAGAACTGGGAGGAAAGAGAGGAAGTGAATTTTAATACCAATGTTTATATAGGGTGATTATAATGGCAATGTCAGAATTTCCGGCTGAATGGCAAAAGTTTAAGTATAGAGGTAAGAGTTTAGATGAACTAATAAATATGCCTATGGACGAATTTGTTAAGCTTTTGCCTTCCAGGCAAAGAAGATCTCTTACTAGAGGGTTTACTCCCCAACAGAGAAGATTACTTGAGAAAATTAGGAAAATGAGGAGAGAAGGAAAATTAACTAAAACAATAAAGACTCATGTGAGAGATTTGGTCATCCTTCCAGAGATGGTTGGCTTAAAATTTGGTGTATATAATGGTAAGGAATTCGTTGAGTTCCAAGTAGTTCCAGAGATGATAGGGCATTATTTAGGAGAATTTGCTATAACTACAAAGAAAGTAGAGCACGGTGAACCTGGCTTGAAGGCTACGAGATCAAGCCTATTCTTAGCTATGAAGGGATGAGTATGGCTAGTTGGACATACCCTCAATTATCTATAGATGATACAAAGTTAGGAAAAGCTGTAGTTAAAGATGCACCAGTATCTATTAGAGATTTATATAACGTGTGTAAGGCAATAAGAGGTATGAAAGTTAAGGAAGCCAGAGATTTCTTGGATAGAGTGTTAAAACATCAAGAAGCTTTGCCATTTTGGAGATATTCGCACGGCTCTTCTCACAGATCTAATATTTCATCAAAGTGGGGTATTAAAAACGGAAGATATCCAGTTAAGGCCATAAAATACGTATTAAAAGCCTTAGACAATGCAGAAGCTAATGCAGTTTCTAAGGGACTAGATCCAGATAGCTTAAAGATCATTCATATAGCTGCTCACAAGTCATTTACTTTAAAGAGATTTATGCCAAGAGCATTTGGAAGGGCTACAGCAAAATATAGGAGAACATCACATATTGAAGTTATAGTAGGTGAGGTATGAATGGTAAATATAAAACAATACTTTCTACAAAAATCAATGACTAAAGTAATGCTAGATGAATATTTAGCAAAACAATTCTATAATGCAGAATATGCAGGCGTTGATATAATAAAAACGCCTATGGGAACTAGAATTATTATATACGCCGGTAGGCCTGCAATGATAATAGGTAAAGGTGGAAAGACCATAAAACAATTAGCTCAAGTTTTCGAAAAGTTCTTTAATTTAGAGAATCCGCAGATAACGGTAACCAATGTTGATAACCCAGAGCTAAATGCTAGAGTAATGGCTTTTAGGCTTGCTGTTGCGTTAGAGAAAGGATATCATTTTAGGAGAGCGGCTTTTATAACTATCAGGAGAATAATGAATGCTGGAGCATTAGGTGCAGAAGTAGTAGTAAGTGGTAAGATTACTTCTGAGAGAGCTAAATATGAGAAATTAAAAGAAGGTACTGTATATAAGACTGGAAATAGTTTAGAGACGATGATAGATAGAGCAGTAGCAATAGCTACATTAAAACCAGGAATCTACGGTGTAGAAATAATTATTGCAAAGCCTTTAAGGCCCGTGGATAAGATTTCCTTTAAGGAAACTCCAGCTCCTTCTGCAGGTGAGGTTACTGTAACGAACGTTAAGATTATAGATGAAAATACTGGAGGTGCACAGAATGCCGCTGGATCCTGAAGAGCTAAGAAAGATGGACATAAAAGATTTGTACAAGAAATTGGATGAATATAATGCTGAGTTACTAAAATATAGAGCTGAAAGTAGAATGGGTACGCTAAAGAACACGTCTGCGATAAAGAATGTGAGAAAGGATATAGCAAGGATCTTGACTATAATTTCAGAGAAAAAGAGAAGTAAAAAGAATGAAAAGACCGCTTGATCTTATAGGTTTGAAAGTTAAAGTTTTGTCGCATTCTAATCCATTTTTTATAGGGCTTTCTGGAGTTATTGTTTTTGAATCCTCTAAGTTTTTATATATCAAATCTTCTAAAGGTAAGATCTTAATGGTGTACAAAGCAGATGGTATATTTGAGATAGATTTTAAAGGAAGTCATCAGATTATGCATGGTTATAAGTTAATGGGTAATATTGTTAAAAGGTTAAAGAAAAGGTGGACAAAATGAGTCAAGCTAAAAATGTTGGAATAGTAGGAGTAAAGGCTCCAGAAAAAGTATGTAATGACAAGAATTGTCCATTTCATGGAAATCTTAGAGTAAGAGGTATGATATTTGAAGGAAAATTAATCAAATTTAGAGCAAATAAAACTGGAGTTTTTGAAAGAGTTTACTTGTACTATAATAGTAAATATAAGAGATATGAAAGAAGAAGAAGCAGAATAAGAGTTCATATTCCTCCATGCTTAGATGTAAAAGAAGGAGATAATGTTATAATTGGGGAATGTAGACCAATAGCTAAATCTGTATCATTTGTGGTATTGGGGAAGGTGAGTAGTTAATGTCAGAGAAATTACAAGTTTTGGGTTCAAGAAAAGCATTAACTCCTGGCTTACAGCACTATTCTAGAGTAGTTGTAGCTGATAATAGTGGAGCAAAAGAAGCCATGATAATAGGAGTATTTGGATATAGAGGAGTTTTAAGAAGAGTGCCTTTTGCTAATATTGCAGATTTAGTAGTAGTATCTGTAAAGAAAGGCACTCCTGAAGTAAGAAAACAGAAATTCCGTGCAGTTATAATAAGGCAAAGAATGCCTTTTAGAAGGCCAGATGGCACGTGGGTAGCTTTTGAAGATAATGCCGTAGTTATAGTAAATCCTGATGGTACGCCAAAAGGTACTGAGATTAGAGGACCTATAGCCAGAGAAGCTGCAGAACGTTGGCCAAAAGTAGCAAGCTTAGCTACTATGGTTGTATGAAGGCGGTGAAAGCAATGACATCTTCTAAACCTGCTAAGCAAAGAAAAATGCTATTTAATGCACCTTATCATTTAAGGAGAAAGATGCTTACTGCAATGGTTTCAGAAGAAATTACCAAAGAGTATGGAATAAAGAGAATAGAAGTTAAGAAAGGAGATACAGTAAAAGTCATGAGAGGAGATAACGTAGGATTTGAAGGAAAAGTCGCACAAGTAAACACTAAAACTGGAAGGATTGCTATAGAAGGGCTAACAAGGAAAAAAGCTGACGGAACGCCAGTCTATATTTGGATTCATGCATCTAAAGTTATGATAACTAAGTTAGATTTATCAGACAATAAAAGGAAAGCTTCAATAGAAAGGAAAGTTAAGCAGGTGAGTAAGTGATGCCTCACATTACAAGATTTGAAGCTCCTTGGTTCTTAAAAATAAGTAAAAAAGAATACAAGTGGACTGTCAGAGCCAATCCTGGTCCTCATCCATTATCAAAAAGTATACCATTAAGTTTAATATTAAGGGATTACTTGAAGGTAGCTGCAACATTATCTGAGGCAAAGAAAGTAATATCTGAAGGTAAAGTCTATGTTGATGGAATTATAAGGAAAGATTATAGGTTCCCAGTAGGATTAATGGACATTATATCTATACCAAGTGCTGGATTATATTATGTCATGTTTCCTGATAAATCAAGGTATATTTCTCCTAAACAAATTAGCGAAGCAGAGGCTAAGTATAAGCTAGTTAGAATTATGAACAAGACTATGGTAAAAGGTGATAAATTACAATTAAATTTGGAAGATGGTAGGAATATATTAGTAAATAAGGAGGATTCTTCAAAGTATCCTACTCTTAGCACTTTGAAGATTGAAATTCCTTCACAAAATATAATCTCTGTATATCCTTTAGTAGAGAATATGTACGGAATAATAATTGGTGGAAAGAATACTGGCTTACATGGTAAAATTGTAAAGATTCAAAGAGCACAATATAAGACTAGAAAGTATTCTATAGTGACAATACAAAAAGATAATGAAAGTTATGAAACTAATTTATTAAATACAATGGTTATTGGAGAACAAAATCCTGAAATAAAGGTTGAGTAAGAATGTCTCAAGAAACAGTTCAAGTTAAAAAGGAAAATCCGATGAGGAGAATAAAAATAGCTAAGGTAACAGTCAACATTGGTTTAGGAGAGTCTGGAGAAAGATTAGAGAAGGCTTATCATTTGTTAGAAGAATTAACTGGAGCTAAGCCAGTGTATACTCGTGCTAAAAAATCAATAAAGGAATTCGGAGTCAGAAAAGGCCAGTTAATAGGAGTAAAAGTAACCCTAAGAGGTCAAAAAGGAATAGAATTCCTTAAGCGTGTTTTGCAAGCAGTTGGATATAAATTAAAAGCTGAAAGTTTTGATGATTATGGCAATGTTAGTTTTGGTATAGCAGAACACGTTATTATTCCAGGGACAAAATATGATCCAGAAGTTGGAGTATTTGGAATGGATATTGCAATAACATTAGAAAGGCCAGGATATAGAGTAGCAAGAAGGAAAAGAAAAACTGCCAGAATTCCTAAGAGACATAGGATTTCTAAAGAAGAGGCGATAAAGTTTTTAACAGAGACACTAGGTATTGTGGTTGTTTAAGGTGATATAAATGGGCAAATACAAGCCTCCTGCAGAGAGAAAGCACGGAAAAGGAGTTCAAGCTTGTAGGCGTTGTGGTAGCACAGATTCTGTCATTCAAAAATACGGAATTTACCTTTGTAGGCAATGTTTTAGAGAAGTTGCTTATGAATTAGGTTTTAAGAAATTGAGGTGATTTATGTGACTGTAATTAATCCTTTGGCTAATGCATTAGTAACTATTTATAACAACGAGGTTAGGAGAAATAAACAGGCAATAATAATGCCTTCATCTAAGCTAATCATAAACGTACTTAGAGTTATGCAAAAGGAAGGTTACATAGGAGAATTTGAGTATATTGATGACGGTAGATGGGGTAAGGTCGTTGTCCAGTTATTAGGAAGAATAAATAAGTGCGGTCCAATAACACCTAGATACTCATTAAAGTATAGGGATATGATAAACCTACCACAGCATATTAGAACATATTTGCCATCTAAGGAAATTGGAGTAATTCTCGTCTCTACGTCTAAAGGTGTAATGACTCATAAAGAAGCTGCTAGGCAAAGATTAGGAGGAGTTGCATTAGGTTACGTTTATTGATGGGTGATTTAAATGCTCCAAGTATTAGTGAAAGAATCATTAAAAATTCCTGATAATGTTTCCCTAACTTTAGAGAATGGCAAAATAAAAGTTAAAGGGCCTAAAGGTGAAGTAGAGAAGGATATTTCACATATGAGAGGAATAGAAGTTAGATTAGAAAATGGAGAATTAATAGTCGAAGCAACATTCGCAAATAAAAGAACTAAATCGTTAGTATATACTCTACTTAGGCACGTTCAAAATATGATTACTGGAGTCACTAAAGGATATAGATACTATCTTAAAATAATATTTACTCATTTTCCTATGTCAGTAAAAGTTGTAGGTAATGAAGTTCAGATCACTAACTTAATAGGAGAAAAGAATATTAGGAGAGCAAAAATACTGCCTGGAGTCAAAGTTACCGTAAAGGGAGAAGATATTATTGTGGAAGGAATTGACCTAGAAAAGGTAGCTCAAACTGCTGCCAATATAGAAAGAGCAAGTAAGATATCAGGATTTGATAGACGTGTCTTTGGAGATGGTATATATATTTATAAAAAAGAGGTGATTGAGTAATGTCTATAAACAAATTAAGTAAAGATAAGATTTATAAATTAAAGCAAAAATATAACTCAAAAATACCAGATTTTCTAAGATATGACTGGGATAAGTACTTCAAATTAGAAAGACAAGAAAAATGGAGAAAGACTAGAGGAATAGATAACAAAACTAGGCTTAAACTTAAGGGATTTCCACCACCAGTTGATCCAGGATACAGAAAACCTAAAATCATACGATATTTACATCCTTCTGGCCTAAAGCCAGTAATTATAAATAATATGAAAGATTTGGAAAATATTGCTAAATTTAAGGATCAAGTAATAGGGATAATCTCTTCTAACGTAGGATTTAAGAAGAGGCTGGAAATAATAAAGAAGGCAACAGAAATGGGTATAAAACTTGCAAATGGTGAGTAAGAGTGCCAGAGTTATATTTGCAAAAAAGGTTAGCTGCTGATATAGCTAAGGTAGGTATTAACAATGTAAAAATTCCGCCAGAGAATATTGATGAAGTAAAAGAGGCATTAACTAGAGCAGATATAGCGAGGCTAATTAAAGAAGGCAAGATAATTATTGAGAAGGAAAAAGAAAGATCAAACTCTAAAGTTAAAGAGAGAAGGAAAGCAAGAAGAGTTAAGGGAGAAGGAAGAAGACATGGGAGTAGGAAAGGAAAGAAAACTGCTAGATTTGACGAGCATGAGGCTTGGGTTAACAAGATAAGAAAAATAAGAAAATATCTAAAGTGGCTAAGAGATCATGAAGTCATAGATTCTCATTTATATAGGCAACTTTATATTAAGGCAAAAGGTGGCTCATTTAAGAGTATAAGTGATGTTAGATCAGTTTTAATTCAGATGGGGAAATTGAAAGGTGAGTAAGATGGCCTTAGGTCCTAATTATAAGGTTAAGCCAAGAAGAAGGAGAGAAGGAAAAACCAATTATTATAAGAGATATGTTTATGTTTTAAGTAGGGCAATAAGGTTAGTTGTTAGGCTTACAAATGAATATGTAATTGTTAGTGTAATGAAATTTGATCCTAAAGGAGATATTACTATAGCGTCTGCACATTCAATAGAATTGGTGAAGAAATATGGATGGAAAGGGGATACAAATAATACACCTGCGGCTTATTTAACTGGATTTTTAGCCGGGCTTAGAGCTAAGAAGGCCGGTATTGAATCTGCTGTAGCAGACATAGGATTATTTACCCCTACAAAAGGTGCAAGAGTATTTTATGCGATAAAAGGAGCGCTTGACGCTGGTTTAAAGGTTCCTATGGGCGATATAGAGCTTGATGAAAACAGAATAAAGGGAGTACATATTTCCGAATATGCCAAAAAGTTAGAAGCAGAAAACCCAGAGAAGTTCAATAAACTCTTTTCAAGATATTTAAGTAGAGGATTAAATCCTAAGGATCTTCCTTCTCATTTTGAGGAAGTTTTAAATAAGATAAAAAGTTCTGGTGAATAAGAATGGCAGAAGGAGTACCTACTGCTAATATAGAGGAATGGAAACCTAGAACTAAACTAGGACAATTAGTTAAAGAGGGTAAGATAACTTCAATAAAGGAAATATTTGAAAAAAATCTAGTCATAACTGAGCCTGAAATAATAGATGCATTATTGCCTAATTTGAAGTACGAAGTGATAGACATAAAAATGGTTCAAAAGCAGACAGATGCTGGAGAGCTTTCTAGATATAAAGTCCTCGTAATTATGGGTAATTTTGATGGTTATGTTGGCATTGGGATGGGTAAAGCTAAGCAATTGAGAGTAGCAATACAGAAAGCAATAAGGGATGCTAAAATGAATATAATTCCGGTTAGAAGAGGATGCGGTAGCTGGGAATGTACGTGTGGAGAACCTCATAGTTTACCATTTACTGTAACTGGCAAAGCTGGAAGTGTAGAAGTTACTCTAAAGCCTGCACCAAAAGGAACTGGATTGGTGGTAGGAAGTGTTTTGAAAACATTATTATCTTATGCAGGTATCAAGGACGTTTGGTCATCTAGTAAAGGAGAGACTAGAACTACTGAAAACTTTATCAAGGCTGGATATAATGCACTTTATAATACTTATAAGTTTGTAACGCCTGCAGATTGGGCTAGGAAGAGGTGATGAGGGATTCCTAAGGCAGTTGCTATAGTTAGAATAAGAGGATATGCACATGCTCCATGGAAAATCCAAGAGACTTTAGAAATGCTAAGATTGCCTAAGGTCTTTAATACAATGATTTATCCTTATACGGAATCATTAAAGGGAATGTTAATTAAAGTAGAACCATTTATAACTTGGGGCGAAATTTCTGAAGACGGTTTAAATGCTCTTCTAAATAGGTTAGAGACATGCAAGGGTGAGAAAATTACAGAAGAGTACATAAAAACTAAATTATCCATGGATTTAAATACATTTAAAACAAAACTGCTTTCAGGAGAATTGGCGTTAAACAAGCTTGATAACATATTCAAGCTTCCCATAAGGTTACATCCACCAAGTGGCGGATTCAAAGGAAAGGTTAATGCACCGTATAAAGCAAAGGGAGAATTTGGTTATAGAGGGTTAGAAATAAATAACCTAATAAAGAGGATGGTATGAAATGGTAGTTAGAAAAGAGAAAAAATCAAGAAAAATGCGCGGATATAGAACAATGGGTTGGGGATCTAAAGGCCAGCATAGAAATAGAGGGGCTAGAGGTGGAAGACAAGTAGGCATGCATAAACATAAATGGTCATGGTTAGTTAAGTACGGAAAAGATTGGTATGGTAAACATGGTTTTGTAAATCCCACTAGTGTTAAAATTAGTGCCATCAGCTTAAGAGATTTGCAAACATCTATAGAGAACGGTAGTATTAAAATTGATGAAAAAGATGGAAAGAAAATAATTGACTTAACTAAGTATGGATTTGATAAACTACTTGGAAGTGGTAATCTAAATATTAGCGGATTAAGCATAATTGTGAGACATGCTACTGAAAAAGCAAAACAAAAATTAGAAAAAATAGGTGGACAAGTTATTTTAACCCCTAATTCTTAATGTTTTTGAGATTTCATGTCGTTTATCGATTTTCTTGCAGCACTTGGTAAGGATTTACCCGCAGTTAGAAAGCCTAGGCATAAACCTAATTTAAACCAAAAAATAATGTGGTCAATATTGGCAGTTATTATTTATCTAGTAATGTCGTCTGTACCACTTTATGGCATTCAATCTACATCCTTTAGTAATTTTTTGATAGAGCAAGTTATTTTTGCATCAACCGCTGGTACACTTGCTCAGTTAGGTATAGGTCCCATAATAACTGCAGGTTTAATTATGCAAATTTTAGTTGGATCGAAGCTAGTTAATATTGACTTAGGTAATGAAGATGATAGAGCTAAGTTTACTGAAGCACAAAAAGGTCTGGCCTTCATATTTATACTAATAGAGGCATCACTATTTGGATATGTACTAACTAAAAGTGCAAGCATTTCATCCGTGCAAATAGAGCTAGCTACTATAATTACCGCGCAGCTAGTAGCAGCAACTTTCTTTATACTATTACTTGATGAGATGATACAAAAAGGCTGGGGATTAGGATCTGGGGTTAGCTTATTCATATTTGCAGGTGTAATGAAAATAATTTTCTGGTATATGTTTGGAATTGTTACTGTAAGTTCTCAAAACCTTCCAATAGGATTCTTTCCTACTTTAATTTCTTTAATAGCGAGTCATGGTAATTTGCTTAGCATTATTGTAAATACTACTAAACCCTTTGAGCCTGATTTAGTAGGTTTAGTATCAACTATTATATTAATAATCCTTATAGTTTATCTTACGTCGATAAACATTCAAATACCTGTTACTTCACAAAGATTGAGAGGAATAAGAAGAACAATACCACTTAATTTCCTATATGTTAGTAGCATACCAGTTATATTCGTAAGCGTTTTAGGAGCGGATATTCAATTATTCGCTTCTCTTTCCTCCTATTCTAACTCTACTATTGCGAGTATACTAAATGACATAGTTAATGCTTTTGAATTTCCACCACCAAATTCTAAAATACCTCATAGCGTTTATGCTGTTGTTTTAGATCCAGTGGGTGCTGTTATCTATGCAATAGTATTTATCACATTAGGTGTATTATTTGGATTAATTTGGGTTGAAGTAGCTGGTTTAGATCCTGCAACTCAGGCTAAACAATTAGTGGAAGCAGGAATAGAGATTCCTGGCATGAGAAGTAATACTAAAATGATTGAAGCTATTCTATCTAAATATATCTATCCTTTAGCATTCTTTAGCTCTCTTATAGTAAGTGCAATAGCAGTTGGTGCAACTTTTCTAGGAGTATATGGTACAGGAGTTGGAATATTATTAGCAGTTACTATAGCCATTCAATACTATAGTTTATTAGCTTATGAGAGGTCTATTGAAATGTACCCATTATTAAGAAGACTAGTAGGTGAGTAAAAATGAAAATGGGTATAGTAACAGGCATACCTGGAGTGGGTAAAACTACTGTATTAAGTAAGGTATCAGAGATATTATCTTTAGAAAATAGAAAATATAAAATCATGAATTACGGTGACTACATGTTAAACACTGCTATTTCTGAAGGATTTGTTAGTAATAGGGACGAAATGCGAAAATTACCTCTTTCAAAGCAAAGAGAATTACAACTAATAGCGGCAAAGAAAATTGTAGAAGATGCGGAAAAATTAGGGGAAGACGGTTTAGCCTTTATAGACACTCATGCGGTTATAAGAACACCTGCAGGTTATCTCCCTGGATTACCGAAGCACGTTATAGAAATCTTATCGCCTCAAGTAATATTTTTACTTGAGAGTAGTCCTGAGGATATTCTAAATAGGCAAAAAAGAGATAAGGGTAGGATTAGATCAGATTATGCAGATATAAATGTAATTAATGAAACTATTAATTTTGCGAGATATGCTGCTATGGCATCTGCAGTGCTAGTTGGAGCCTCTGTAAAGATAGTAATTAATAAGGAAGGAGATCCCAGCATTGCAGCTAAAGAGATAATTTCATCAATGATGTAATATGGAAATTTATATTTTTTATATTATTCTTTTATCATTTTTTTCTAATTTTGTTGTTTATCTTTTTTATAAGTATTACATTAGTAAAAAGCTAAATTATATTATAATTAAGTTAAAGGAATATGATGAGAGATTAGGCAAAATAGTGTCAGATAAAAGAAAAGAAAAAGTCCAAAAGAAAATCCAGAACGAAATAAAGTCGTATAATTCGACTATGTATTTCTACTCATTTATGCAAACTGCATTATTAATTTTTATATACTTTATAGATTTATCGCTAGTAGTTTTTAGAATGAATTTTAATTTGTGTTTACCTTATTATATACCGTTAATTTCAATTCAATATAATGGTAAATATATTATTCCATATTCGTCCTTTATAATATTTATTTTATCGTTTGTTCTATTTACTCCTATATCTCTGAGACGCCCGAAGATTATATAAATTAAAGATATATTTTCTTATTGATAAGCAATGCCTAAACCACAGTTTAGGTCTAGGTCTTATAGAAAATTACATATTAGAACTCCAAGTGGTGAATCTAAGCTTCATTTTGAAAGAAGAAAGAATAAACTAGCTCACTGTGCTATATGTGGAAATCCTCTAAATGCGGTAAAGACTAACAAAGTTTATTCGTTCTCTCTAACTGAGAAAAGGCCAGAGAGGCCTTTTGGTGGGTACATGTGCCATAGATGTCTTGAAAATTTAATCAAGTTAAGTGTGAGAGGAATATCATGATTATTGTTATAAGCGGGCCTTCTGGCAGTGGAAAAACTACTGTTGCTAAAATTTTGTCTGAAAGATTAAAACTTAGATTTGTGTCTGCAGGTCAGTTATTTAGAGAAATGGCAGCAAGTTTAGGAAAAGATATAATTGAGATGAATAAATCTGCGGAAAAAAAATTTGATATAGATAAATTAATAGATGAAAAAATCCTAGACGAAGCAAAAAAAGGAAATGTAATTATAGAGTCTCATATAGCTGGCTGGCTACTTAGTGGAATTGCTGATTACACAATATATCTTTGGGCTAATATTGAGGAAAGAGCTAAAAGAATATCAATTAGAGACAAAATTTCCTATGAAGAAGCTCTAATTAAAATTATGGAAAGAGAACAAAGTCATTATTTTAGATTTTGGAAATATTACGGAATAGATTTGCTAGATTTAACTCCTTTTGATATGGTTATAAATACTTCTAATGTAGATATTAATAGAATAGTAAATATTATCCTTGCATATATTGGTAAAAACACTTCCGTTTAGGTCTCCTAGCTTTAATAAATATCTTATAATTTTAGGTCAAGAATGTCTGGTATAGAGAGTTTAATATCTAATTTAACGACTCAAATAACAGAAACAGCGTGGAGTGTATTTATATTATCATGGGCAGTAGGTTGGGCTTTAAGAGGATCTCCTATTCCAATATTTAGAATAAAGCGAGGTGGTCAAGATATTATAGAAGATGCTATAATAGCAGCTTTTTGGTTAGCTATAGGCAGTACAGTATTTAGTCTAATATCATACTTGGCAGGTCAAGTATGAGGTGATAATACTTGTTTAATATAGGTGAAATGCTATTTCTTGCTTCCTCACTTGGGGCATTAACTTACTTTATTGGAACGTTAATTATGGGTCTTCCAATACCAATATATGGAATAAAAAAATGGGGACCAAAATTAATATTAGACGGATTATACGTTACTGCATTAGTTAATGCATACGGTAGTATTCTGACTTTATCATCTATGATTCAGTCATATTTGGGTGCTACATGGTGTAACTTCTTTAAGTGGGTATGTTGTTTAATAATTCAAGAAATCGCTCTTAATGCATTCTTAAGGACAATATACGGAATAATAGCAGTAGCCAGTGGTCCTACTGCGGGAGTCTTATTATCTGAGGTCGGTGTACTTTTTTCACTGTTTGGAAGTTTAATAACTACTTCGGAAACATTACTTATAATAGCTAGAATAGTTTACGAATATTCTCAAGTATTTATAGCTTTAGGTATATTACTAATTTCTATACCATTTAGAGTTGGAAGAGGGGTAGGAGGTTCGCTTATAGGATTTTCTATAGTATTTTATGCAGCATTGCCATATTTGCCTAATTTTCTAACATCATTAGGAGTCAACATCCTACAAGATTTAAATAATATACCTAATAATAATGCATGCTGCATTATAGTTTATCTCATGACCAAAGTCGTTCCACTGCTTATTGAAGGTACTATAGTGCTTCCTATAGCGTACATGATTATATTAAGCAGTATTTCTATAGGCGTAGGAGCCGCAATAAGCGGATATTCATCTAGGTTACCAATTCCTATAGAAATCTTTTAGAGTGTGATAAGATGAAAAGTAGAGATATATTACTTTTGCTCCTTATTATTAACTCAATAATAGTTTATTGCTTTACAAAAAATATATTATATTCTACTATAGATATATTTCTAGCAATTGGTATATATTTCGCTAATTATATTATTTCGAGGAAGTTTGCTGACCAGTAGCTGTACCTCTTTTTTCTTTCTTTATTTCTTTTGTCATAAATAGAGTAGTTTTTTGTCTTCCGCCCATATTAATCAATAACGTTAAATCCTACTAAGTTTAAAAGTGTTTTTATGAAGAAATTTGAGTTCTTTGACAATACGGCAGATGTTGGGATAAAGGCCTATGGTAGAACTCTTGAAGAAGCCTTTGAGAACTCTGCTTTAGCTGTTTTTGAGGTAATGACTGATACCTCTAAAGTAGATCCAGTAGAAGAGAGAAAAGTAACTATAGATGGTATAGACTTAGAAAACTTATTATATAGATGGATTGAGTCCCTTTTAGTATATTATGATTCAGAATTAATGCTATTTAGTAAATTTAAAGTGAAAATTGATCAAGATAATATGAGATTGGAAGGAGAAGCTTGGGGCGAAAAGTTTAATGAAGAAAAACACGAAAGAAGAACGCTAGTAAAAGCAATGACTTATAGCTTAATGTCTATTAATAAAGTAGGGGACATGTACGAAATTACCTTTGTAGTAGATATTTAAGTACTTGCAATTAATTTTCTCATCATATTCTCATCATCTACGTTGATTATCTCTATTTTGCCTTGTTTTTGGGTTATTTTGTTACAAAGCTTTAAGGTAGTTAATAAAAATATCTTTTCGAATGACAGATTATCAAGCTTTTTACTTACATAGTCAAGTATTTTATCTTCTTCATAACAATTGTTTTCCCAATTATAAAATGAAATTGGTATATGCAATATCTCATTTAATATATATATATCTTTTTTATCCTGAAGATATAATATCTTATTTATATCTATCTTATTTAAAAATACTATAAGTGTTTTCATGTTGGGGTCTCTGGAGACCCTATATCATTGACCCCTAATAAAGGGTTCTCCTAGGGTGTCGCCAGACCCCAATTAACTAATTATTATCGAAAGATTTAAGTTTGAAGATTTAAAGAAATATATTGCCGCCGTAGCTCAGCCCGGGAGAGCGCCCGGCTGAAGACCGGGTTGTCCGGGGTTCAAATCCCCGCGGCGGCACTGTGTTATGGGGACACCCTAAAACCCCAATGCTATTTCCACGATCTTATCTAAGGAACCTACGTAACTGTCTCTTCTCTTGTCGTCTTCACCCTTCTATTAAGTAAACATAATACTTTCCCTTAACTTCACGAATTCGAATATCACCAAATGTGAAAACTTTATTGCCCATACCTTCAGCCCATCTATACTTATCACGTATGGCTATTTTAAGGAGTATTTATTATCATATCACATGTGGGGTGAATGAAGGCAATAACAATTCCTTGCTTTTGCAAAAAACTGAATATTGTCAGTTATTTTAGTATAGAAATTAAATAATTTATACAAAATATTTCTGAGTAGTGATTCATATGATTTAAGAAGATTATAGGATAGCATATGAAGATTTCTACTAGAAGAGGCGGGAGGAGGCCCCAGCTTCACTCTACCACGGTTCACGTGGACTGTTGGCTGGGTACGGCCTAATTTTAATATTAGATTTTTGACTATAAAAAATTATTAACGTTCTTGTTATATACATGCGTATTTATTCTTGACAGTAATTTGAAAGATGCAGTTTCTAATATCTTATGTTGCAAATTTAATCTGTGTACTGTATTAATATTACTCCTATAAATAGAGTAGAACGTAAAATATGGGCCCAGCGGGATTTGAACCCGCGATCACTGCCGTGTGAGGGCAGCGTCCTAACCAGGCTAGACTATGGGCCCAATTGACAATATTAATGAGTTAAATAAAAATTTTAAGTTACTTCTTCTGGCACTTCTACAAGGATTACATAAATATCTTTCATATCAGCTAAATCTGGATCTATATCAATTGCTTTTAATCTATCCTCTATTTTATTCATATCAAGGATTAAAACTTTAAAATCTGGATACAAACGTTTAGCTTCATTATAAGATATTTTAGCATCTTTTTCATTCTTTTGAAGGTCAAAAATTCCTGCAGATTCTAAGATTGTTGAACCATAAACAGACTTCATCACCAGTAATATTAGATTTTAGGTTTTTTATATGCTTTCTTGATTGAAGCTAATAATATTGAGAAAATATGCCTTCAATAAAGGTAATATTCGGTTCTTATGGTGACAACGGAGTTACTTCACTATTGTACGAGGTTATTCAAAGTCTGCCAAATAAATACGATATAAAAATAGATGTAGAGACTGATTTACTTTATGATTATTCTTCGCCTATGATAGAAATCGATGGTAGGAGAATATTATTTGATTATATAGATGAAAACGATGCAAAAGTTAAGTTAAGTAAGTTAATTAAGGGAGAACTAATAGAAGATCATAAGCCTTTTAAGATCTTTTATAGTCAAAACGGTATTTTTGGTAATGGAGTGTCAGTCTTATAAATAATTCTTTCTTCCTATATTATGTGAATATAATTTTAGGTGGAGGAATTTCAGGATTACTTTTAGCTTCCTTAAATAAGGAGGAATCTTTAATTCTAGAGCTACAACATGAAGTTGGTGGATTATTCGCTACGGAAGAAATTTCTGGAACTAATATTTCTATTATTCCTCCAATAGTGAGTAATCCAAACTTTATGGAAGGCCTAAAATATCATGAATACAACCCTAGAATAATTTCTGAAAAATCAAAATATTTAGAAGATAAGATTTGTAAGGAGTGCGAAACATTTCCGCTGTGGTTAGATTTCACTGGGAAGAAGTTTTGGATTGACAATTTTAGTGAAATTATTTCTAATCTTAGTAAAGGAGTTAAAATTATTAATGAATACCCCATAATTATAAAAGATAAAAAAATTATTACTAATAAAGGTAGGTCAGTGATTTTTGATAAAATATATAATACAATTTCAAGAAAAGAATTATTTAAGCTAGTTGGCTACAATGATCCTAACTTAAAGTCAGTGTCAGCATTTATAACCATATTGATAACTAAAGGAGAAAAGGAGTGGGATGTGTATATCAATGGGGATACGGGTATAGTGTTTTCTCATATAATTAGAAAAAATATAGAGAGCGATATCTTTGTTAACTATATATATTCATTCTTTACTTCTAGATTGCCTGATATTAAAAAGGTATTTAGTGATTTAAAAAGGACTCACATATTTTCTAGAGATGAAATATTAGCTTATAGATCGCACGTTATTAAAGATGCAATATTATACGGTACTCCTTCAATTGAACTAGATTTTATAAAAAATTGTGGTAGATTGGGTCTATGGAAAAACATTAGCTTAGAAGAGGCTGTAGATTTGGTCCGTAAATGCTAAATTTTTGTGAAGCTAGTTTTGAAAGTCTTGCCGCTTCTTCTATTTTTACCCCTTTAACCCTTAATGTAAAATAAAATCCTAGTAGGAAATCTCCGTTTCCTACTTCGTAATTTCCTCTATTTTCAACAGTCTCTTTTAAAACACCATTTTTATTATAAATCTCAAACCCTAGGTCTCCGTAACTTATTATAATTTCCTTAAATCCTACGTCTAAAAGTTTTTTTATATCTAATTTTCCGTTATTTTTTTCCTCAATGTTAGCATGTGCAACCATATAGTTAGGCTTATATGGAATGTAATTTATTTCCTTATATGTAATTTCCTTGTCTGTTTCACATTTTCTTACGATTCCCTGAAAATCTACGGCTAACGGAATATTTAATACATTAATTTGATCTAAGTCAATTTCATTACATACCGGATTAATTATTAATCCGTCTATATTACCTAGGGGACCTATTTTATTAAAATCTATTTTAGGTCCCGGAGATTTTAATTTTAACGTTCTTTTTCCATTATTTATAATTATTTCAAATTTTAAATTATTTTTTGTTTTAAGTATAAAATCCTCTTTAATATAATCTGGCAATTCAAACTTGAAATCCTCGCCCTTTATTGAATATACATGAGGCTCTCCGCCCGCTATATAAACTCCTAAACTAGAGTAAATTGGTGATCCTCCGGCTTTTTCATATATTATATTATTTTCATGAATTTCGTCTATGGTATAACTTCCCATAATACCTATACTAATCTTCCTCATTATCTTCCTCTTCTCCTTCTTCCTCTTCTTCTCTTATTTCTTGTGGTCTCTTCTTTAACCATAATGCGTTTTTATGTGCTATTATATGAGAAACTAAGTCCTCTACATGGTAAAAATATGTGCTATAGTCCGGAATTCCTCCTTTTTTGCAGATGGGATTGCAAAATGGACAAGCATAAAGTTTTAAGTTATCGTCGTAGCACACTTCTACTTCTTTTCCTTTTACATTAATTTTAACTACCTTCCACTTAGGGAGCCATCTAGTACTCATTAAAAATCATTATTATCATTTTGTAATTATAACTTAAAATACTATTCACATAAATAACAAACTTTATAAACTATTCATCCTATAGTTTCACGGCGAATCGGTTGTCATCCTCTTCCTCCTCACTTCTTAATCTACCTCTAAGCTTAAAGACAATGTACGATTTAGCCGAGTTTGTAATTAGAGCTGCACAGCTTATTAAACCCGACCAAGTGGAAAAAATGGTAGATACTCTAGAAAATTTTTATAAAAATAATAGAAATGGGAAAGTATTAGTTATGGGAGCTGGTAGGAGTGGATTAGTTGGAAGAGCATTTGCGATGAGACTTTTACATTTAGGTTACAATGCGTATGTATTAGGAGAGACTATAGTTCCAGCTATTGGTAAGAATGATTTGGCAATTGCGATTTCAGGTTCTGGAAGAACTAGATTAATTTTAACCGCAGCAGAGGCTGCTAAAGAAGCAAAGGCGACTTTAATAGCAGTAACAAGTTATGCAGATAGTCCAATTGGTAAGATTGCAGATGTTGTAGTTGAAGTTCCCGGCAGAACTAAATACTCGCAATTTGAAGATTACTTTGCAAGACAGATTTTGGGAATAACTGAACCTCTAGCTCCTTTAGGCACGTTATTTGAAGATACTACTCAAATGTTTTTAGACGGAGTTGTGGCGGAGTTAATGCTAAGGCTGAAGAAGACTGAAGAAGACCTAAGGCAGATTCATGCTAATATCGAACTTTAGAAGTTTCAGTTTTCTCTCCCTAATATTATTTCTCAATAATTATTTTGATGAATGAGGATAAGTTATCTTTCGTTTTTATCTCGATATTAATTATAGTTCTTACAATAGTTTATAGAAATCCATTACTATTGCTACTATTAGTTGTTGTAAGTCTTGTCGCATTTAAACATGGAAAAATCGATATTAGGCCGTTAATTCAAAAGATTCCATTTTTTAACAATTCAATAAATTTATCTAGTATTAAGATAGAGGACGGATATATACAAAAAGGCAATGAATATATAGGAGTACTGTTAATTTATGATATACCTGTAGATTATAAAGATTTAAGTGAAAACAGCTTAAGAAATTCTATAGCTTCATTCTATAAAATCTTACAAGTAGGAGAGCAAGTAGATATATTCTTTAGGAAGAAATATGTAGACAGTATAAAATATAAAGAAGTTTTATTGCACAAGGCTCAAAATTTAAGAATTATAATAGATTCTGATCCATCTAATAGTAAGGCAAAAAGGGAACTAGAGATAATTAATTTTCTTTTAGATAGAATATCAGAAGGCGAATATCCATTTAAGTATGAAATATATCTTTTAATACATTCCAAAAATAAAGAGAGGGCTATACAATTAGCAGAAGTTATAAGTAAAGGATTGGAGGGATTAAATATAAGATCCAGGCTAGCTAAGAAAGACGAAATATCAAGTCTTATTTTTTTAAGTGAATGTAAGTGTAATAAAATTTCTATTCCTAGCCAAGTGCCTTTCTTAACTCCATTTTCTGTAGATAAGCTTCCTAAGTTTCAACTTAGAAATGATGGCATTCTTTTAGGCAAGGATATAAATCACGGAATTCCAGTTTTCTGGAACATAGATACTAGTGAGAATCCGCACATACTAATTATTGGGCCTACTGGTGCAGGAAAAACTGAATTTCTGATTAATACTTCTTTACAGCTATCACTGAATTATTCAATTCCTGTAGTATTTTTTGATACAAAAGGCGATATAAAGCAAAGAATAATAAAGCGAGGTCTAGAAGTGAAAATATTAAATCCATTATATCATGGAATTTCATTACTTAAAGCCAATAATATACCAATACAAGTTAGGGCAATGCAAATAGAAAAAATATTAACAAATTCTTTTGATTTAGATAAGATTCATAGTTCTATAATATTTAAATTGATATATGATACTCTAGAAGATTATTATTCTGGCAAAATTTCCTACTTAAACTGGGATGTAATAGACGAGAAAGCAAAGTCCATGCTAGATGAGATAACTTATCTTTACATTTCAAAAATAATCAAAATTATAAAAAGCTTAGATCACGGAGGTAATCTAGTAGATTATATAATCCCTGGACTAAATGTAATAGATGTTACGATGATTAAAAGTGAAACTTTGAGAAAAATAATCATGTATACAGTTATAACTGATATTTATAATAAATTTTCAGCTTCAGTCGATAATGGAACTAAAATAGTTTTAGTGTTGGACGAAGCATGGACTGTACTTAAGAATGAAAAAGTTGACTATCCTTTAGTTGCAGATTTAGTAAAGAGAGGTAGAGGACATGGAATTGCATTACTTATGGCTACTCAAAACATAGAAGACTTAGGAGAAATGTCCTCTGTTTATCTTGATAATATTGGACTCTTGATTTTTATGAACAATGGAGATAAAGAATTTTGGAATAATGTTGTAAGGAGATTTGTTAACATTAATGACGAGGAAATCTATAATAATTTAACGTTTTTAGGTAGAGGAGAAGCTCTAGTGAGATTCTTAGGAGATCCTAGACCGTTATTAATAAAAACCGATGTTATAACTAGCTAGCTCTTTCTAAAATTGTCTGTAGTGCTATCTTTATCTTATTATAACATAAGTCATCATTAACGTTATTTATACTTATTTCCTTTAGGTCATCCTTATCGAAAACAATATTATAATCTATTTTATCATTATTTTTGCTATCTTCAAGTATTTTACTTAACGCGTTAATGTAAGCTTTACTTAAAGTTAATTTCCTTCTAACTATTATTTTCATTAAAGGAGGGGTGTAGTATACTTCTGCTATTATTTCACCTTTTCTACTTTTTATGTAATCTATACTCCCCTTACTTCCTTTAACTGGAGAAAATCCAGATTCTAATAAACTTAATAAATACTCATAGTATTCTAGCTCTTTTTTTAAATTAGATATCTTATTTTCAAGGAACTTTCTCAGCTCGTCTGTGTTAGACTCCATTGATTAAAATATATCAACATTATTTATAAGTGGATTCTCCTTTTCTACAATAATGGTAAAAGTTGCAGTAATAGGCGGTTCGGGTTATACCGGTGGCGAATTACTAAGAATATTATCAATGCATAGTAAAGTAGAAATAACCTTAGTTACTTCTAGAGAATATGCAGGAAAGCCAATTTCTTTAGTTCATCCTAATTTAAAGGGAATACTCAATATGAATTTTTCTCAATTATCTTTAGATAAAATTGGGGATAAAGCAGATACAGTATTTTTAGCACTTCCTCACAGAGTGTCGTTAAATTATGTGCCTAAATTACTTGAAATGGGTTTACAAGTAATAGATTTAAGTGCAGATTTTAGATTAAAAGATCCAGAAGAATACAAAAAATGGTATGGAATAGAGCATCCATATCCTGATTTACTTAAAAAATCTGTTTATGGTTTACCAGAACTTCACTATGAAGAGTTAAAGGGAGCTAAGCTTATTGCTTCTCCTGGATGCAATGCTACAGCAACTATTTTGGCATTAGCACCAGTAGTTGGTAACGGAATTTCAACTGATTTGAGGTTTATTAGCGATGTAAAAGTTTCTAGCAGTGAAGGAGGAATGAAACCTAAAGAAGGCAGTCATCATCCAGAAAGAGAGAATGCAATTAGACCATATGAACCAGAAGGTCATAGGCACGCTGCGGAAGCTGAACAGGAATTAAGTCTATTAGCAAAGAAACCAGTAAAAGTTAGCATAGTTCCTCACGCTGTAAGCAGCATAAGAGGTGCTCTAGCTTCAGCTCATGCATGGCTTAATGATAATTATGATGATATTGAAATATGGAAAAAGATTGCTGAGTTTTATCATGGCAGGAAATTTATAAGAATTATTAGGGGAGGATTTCATCCATATCCAGATCCTAAATACGTAATAGGCAGTAATTTTGCTGACATAGGGTTTGCACAAGAGAAGAGAATTATGAGACTTACTATGTTTGCAGCAATAGATAATTTAGTTAAAGGTGCAGCTGGCCAAGCAGTTCAAAACTTCAATATATCAAGAGGCTTTAATGAAGACGAAGGTTTAAGAACACCACCATTGAGGCCTGCCTAAGATGATAGTAGTAAAAGCTGGAGGAAGAGTTATAAAAAATTCTTTACAAAATTTAATTGATAGTATTATATCATATAATGGCAAATTAATATTTGTGCACGGCGGAGGAGACATAGTAACTGAGTATTCTAAAAGGATGGGAATTGAACCAATATTTGTTACATCGCCAGAAGGTATAAGGAGTAGATATACAACTAGGGAAGAATTAGATGTGTATGTAATGGCTATGGCATTAATAAATAAAAACATTGTAACAGCGTTAAATACTAGAGGCAAGTTAGCTATAGGAATAAGCGGTGCAGATGCAGCAATAGTAAAAGCGAATAGGAAAAAGAGAATAATGATAATTGATGAGAGAGGAAAGAAGAGAATAATAGATGGAGGTTATACTGGTAAAATCTATGAGGTGAATGCAAATTTATTAAATTCCATTTCTAATGTGTTTGATTATATTATATTATCTCCTATTGCTATAGATATTTCTGAAGGCACAATGCTTAATGTAGATGGAGATCAGATGGCTTTTAGTGTAGCTTCTGCTATAAAGGCTGATACATTAGTCATTCTAACTGACGTAAAAGGAGTTCTTCAAAACGGTGAGATAGTTAAAAAAATTTCAAAAGATGAAGCAGAAGAATTCGCTAAAAAAGTTGGACCCGGAATGAATAGAAAAATATTAATGTCCTCAGAGGCAGTCAAGAACGGCGTTAAAAAAGTTATAATATCCTCTGGATTAGAGAAAGATGCTATTAATAAAGCTCTTAATGGAGAAGGTACGGTGATAGAATGAGCAGTAAAATTGATAATAATGATTTGAAAATCCTTGAAACATTAAAAAAGAATGCTAGGACTCCATATACTTTAATTGCAAAAGATTTAAAGATAAGCGAGGCAGCTGTTAGAAAAAGAATAGAGAAATTAATTAGATTAGGAATAATAAAGAGATTTACTATAGAATATGAACTAGAAAACGAAATAAAAGCAATAGTTATGGTTAAATCAACTCCTCAAATTCCTACGCCAGAAATTTCAAAGAAGATAATTAAGATTTCTGGCGTAGAGACCGTTTACGAAACTACTGGAGATTATGATATAATAACCATAGTTCGAGGAATTAATATAGCAGAGATAAACAAAACAATAGATGAGATTAGAAGTATTCAGGGCGTTATAAGTACTACAAGTACTATTATACTCAGGACATGGTACTAACTTCAAACCGATTATTTTCATATAAACTTTTGAACACTAAACTTGTTATTATTATTTCGACCAAATATGGTAACACTTAAATGCCCAGTTTGTGGAGGCCAAGTTAACGTAGAAGATGACGCATTACCAGGAGAAATAATCGAACATGACTGTGGAGCTCAATTAGAGGTATACAAAGAAAATGGTAAGCTGGCACTAAGATTAGCAGAGCAAGTAGGAGAGGATTGGGGAGAGTGATAGTTGGAGTTACGTACGATTTACTTAGATGGGAAGAGAGAAATCTAATCCAAGAGGCTACAAAATTAGGCCATAAAGTAATACCAATCTATACTAAGGATTTTTATCATCTATTTTCTGAGGATAACCAATTTCAGAATCTAGACGTAGTTTTACAAAGAAACACTTCTCACCAAAGAGCTTTATCAACGTCTTTAATATTTGAAACTCTAGGTTATAACGTAATAAATGATAGTAGAACATTAATCAATTGTGAAAATAAGTTAATAACTACAGCAATACTATCTAGGCATAATATAAAGGTTCCTAAAACTGCCATAGCATTTTCTAAAGATAAGGCATTGGAGGTAGCAAGCAAGCTAGGATATCCTGCAGTAATAAAGCCTATTGAAGGTAGCTGGGGTAGAATGGTTGCTAAAGCAGTAGACGAAGATACATTAAGGAGTTTTTTGGAGTATCAAGATTATACCTCAGTAGGATTTAAGAATGTTTATTATATTCAAGAGTTTGTAAGGAAGCCAGACAGGGATATAAGAATCTTTGTAATAGGAGATGAAGCTCCAGTAGGGATATATAGGGTAAATACTAAAAATTGGAGAACAAATACAGCACTAGGAGCTATAGCAGAACCTCTAAAAATTGACGATGAATTAAAAGATTTAGCATTAAAAGTAAAAGAAGTAATAGGGGGTTTCTTTTTAGGAATTGATATATTTGAAGATAAGGAAAGAGGTTACTTAGTAGACGAAGTTAATGGAGTACCAGAGTTTAAAAATACGGTAAGAGTAAACCAATTTAACTTGTCTGAATATTTAATCAGGAAAATAGAGGAGTGGATAAGAAAATGAAGCTTATAGAATTTTATGCTACAAGAGGCTTAAGGATAGTAAAAGGAGAAAATCAATATGTATGGGACGATAAAGGGAGAAGATATTTAGATTTACATGCAGGTCACGGAGTAGCATTTTTAGGACATAGAAATAAGATAGTTTTAGAATATTTAGAGAGGCAAATGTCAGAAATAATAACACTTACTACAGCTTTTGATACTCCCATAAGAGAAGAAATGCTAAATGAGATGGAAAAAATAAAGCCTGACGACCTAGACAACGTATTCCTATTAAATTCCGGTAGCGAAGCCGTAGAATTGGCATTAAAAACCGCAAGGAAAATAACTGGTAAAAGAAAATTAATAGCTTTTAAAAATTCGTTCCATGGTAGAACTTCTGGTTCACTATCAGTTACATGGAATAAGAGATATAGAGAACCATTTGAACCTTTATTAGAACCAGTGGAATTTCTTGAGTTTAATAGTATAGAAGATTTGAAAAAAATTGACGAAAATACTGCAGCAGTTATAGTAGAGCCCGTTCAAGGAGAAGGAGGAGTTATACCTGCAAAGGAGGATTTTATGAAAGCTTTAAGAGAAACTACACAAGAGAAAGGAGTCCTACTAATTGTTGACGAAGTTCAAACTGGTTTTGGAAGGACAGGAAAAGTGTGGGCTTATCAACATTTTGGCATAAAGCCAGATATAATGACGGCAGGGAAAGCAATAGGTGGAGGATTTCCAGTCAGTGCAGTTTTTATGCCAGATTGGATAGCTGAAAAACTTAGTGAAGGAGATCACGGTACAACTTATGGCGGTAATCCTTTCGCAGCAGCAGCAGTTACTGGAGCAATAAAGGCATTGCTTGCTGACAATGTACCAGAGCAGGCAAGAGTTAAAGGTGAAATATTTATGAAAATGCTTAATGAGGCTTTAGCTGACTTTAAATCTGTCAGAGAAGTTAGAGGACTTGGATTAATGATAGGAGTCGACTTAAGGCTTAATCCGGGTAAAGCAATAAAATATCTACAAGATCACGGAGTTTTATCCCTAAAGGCTGGAGTATCAACGATAAGGTTCCTCTCACCTTATATGATAACTCAAGAGGACATGGAGTTGGCAGTAGATGCAACTAGACAAGGAGTTGCTATTACAGAAGGCAAAACAATATCTTCTTGAACTGGCAAGTATATATACTCCGTCAGGGGAAGAAGCTCGCGCTACGAGTTTTTTTGAGAAAGTTTCTAAAGAATTAAATTTAGACTTGAAAATTACTAAAACAAAATCTTTCCTTTTAGGAAAAGGTGATTTATTATTAGCTTCTCACGTAGATACTGTCCCTGGTTTTATAGAACCTAAAGAAGAAGGAGGAACAATATATGGTAGAGGAGTAGTAGACGCTAAAGGTCCCTTAATTTCGATGTTGCTTGCTACTTGGATATTAAATGAAAACGGCTATAAAGTTCAATTCGCTGGACTTTCAGATGAGGAAAATAAAAGTAGTGGTGCAAGAGAACTTGCGAATTCTGGTAACTGGTATAAAGGAATAATAATAGGCGAACCAACAAGTACAACTAAAATAGTTATAGAATATCGCGGAGTTACTCATGTAGATGTCATTTGTAATTATGAATCTCAGCACTCATCTTCTGCAAATTTCAATCCTATCCTAGAAGTATCTAAGAAACTCATAGAAGTTTCTCAATTGCCTACAACTTACGATAAGCCTTCAATAGTGCCTACAATAATAAAAGCCGGCGAATATGTAAATGTAACTCCTTCGACAGTCTACTTACATTTTGATATAAGATATCCTTACGGGTTTAAATTAGACGATATACTGCTAAAATTGAAAGAAGAATTTGCTTCATGTGAAATAAAAATAACTGAGCAAGTTCCTCCTGTTAAGGTTAGTGCTAACGATAAAATAGTAAAATCCTTATATAAGGCATTGCTTCTTCAAAATATTAAACCGGCATTTGTTAGAAAAGCTGGAACTAGTGATATGAACATTCTATCGGCAATTACTAAAAACATAGCTACATACGGCCCTGGAGATTCAAAATTAGAACATACTTTATACGAAAAAATAACTTTGGAAGAAATATTTATAGGAATAACCACTTATACAAAAGCGATAGAAGATCTATGCTACAGCGACTGCTAAAGCCTGTTTATATAATTTATGAGAAATGGCTTTGGAATCAAATTAAGTCTGGGCCTATTCCTAGACATGTTGGTATAATACCGGATGGCAATAGAAGGTGGGCCAGGGAAAATAATTCAAGCTTTAATGAGGCATATCTTCAAGGATATAAAAAACTTAAGGAAGTTTTAATTTGGTTAGCAGAGCTTGGAGTGAAAGACGTTACTGTATTTGCATTATCCACAGAGAATTGCGATAAAAGGAGCTCGCAAGAACTTAGTGTAATTTTAAAGTACATAAAAATGGGTATAGACGATCTTTTAACTGAAGATTATATCTACAAATATAAAGTAAAAGTTAGAGCTATAGGCCAGCTTCATAAACTTCCAGAAGATCTTAGGCTATCAATCTCTAGAGTTGTTGAAAAGTCTTCATCATTTAACGAAAGGAGTTTAACCCTTGCAATATGTTATGGCGGTAGGCAGGAAATATTAGATGCTGTTGCAAAGCTTTTAGACGAATATAAAAAGGGTCTAATAAAAGATATAGTATTAAACGAGGAAACTTTTAGAAAATACTTTTATGATAAAGAGTTAGAAGATATAGATCTTGTAATAAGGACCTCTGGCGAGATGAGGATAAGTAATTTCCTTTTATGGCATTTGGCTTATTCTGAATTGTTCTTCTGTGACGCATATTGGCCAGAATTTAGGAAAATAGATTTATGGAGGGCTATTAGGTCATATCAAAGAAGAAAAAGGAATTTTGGAGCTTAACTTTTTATCCTATAATAGTTTTTCTTATAAAGTGATAAGAGATGGGCGTTTATCAAGGTAATGATTTGAGGAAAATAACTGGAGGGCTAAAAGGTAGACATAGGGACAAAAGAAAATTTGAAATGGGTGAATTGCCTACAGAGACTAAACTTCATACAGAGGATATAAGAGAAAAAGTAAGAGTTATGGGAGGCAATTTTAAAATTAAACTAAAGTATGCTGCTTTTGCTAACGTGTATAATCCGTCTGATCATACCTATAAAAAGGTTAAGATTCTAGAAGTAGAAGAAGTGCCTTCTAATAGAGAATATGCAAGAAGAGGTATAGTAGTAAAAGGTGCTAGAATAAGGACAGAAATAGGTGAAGCAATAGTAACCTCAAGGCCTGGACAAGATGGAGTTATAAATGCGATATTGGTTCAGAAATGAGCTTAAGAGATTACGAAGGTAATAAAATAGCAATTTGGTTAGCATATTTTACTGCAGATAGCAGAAGAAAGGGAAGAAAAACTAAGAAAGTTAAGATTACCCTAGATGACCTTTTTTCTGCAGCTAAAGCTCTTGGCCTAGAACCTGAGGTTCTAGATAAGGTACATCCTGGAAGCAGAGTTAAAGGATTAATAATGGTTAAAAAAGTTAAAGGTAAATATAAATTAATAAAGGATATTTATTCATATTTACAACAGCAAAAGAAACTTTGATATAATGCTTATGCAATAGTTTTATAAACGGCGATAAAATGTTATTTTTGTGGGCCCGTAGCTCAGCCAGGTAGAGCGACGGGCTCTTAACCGCTAGGGAGTAACCCGTAGGTCCCGGGTTCGAATCCCGGCGGGCCCGCCACCATTTTTATAAATTTCTATTTCATATATAGAGATCATGAAATATACCGAAGTTGCTCCTAAACTTTTTATGAACACAAGTACTAGATTTCCGAGGAAAATAATTTGGGCTATGGGATTAGTTAAATTAGCTTGTGCAAGGGCAAATGCAAAATTGAACCTTTTAGATAAAGATATAGCAAAGGCAATAGAGGATGCTTCAATAGAAGTTATGGATGGCAAGCATGACGAAAAAGTAATCTTAGACGTTTTTCAGACAGGCTCTGGTACGGGATTGAATATGAATATTAATGAAATTATAGCAGAAAGAGCCTCTGAACTGTCTGGTAAGAAAATCCACCCTAATGATCACGTCAATATGTCGCAATCATCAAATGATGTAGTTCCAACAGCTATTAGAATAGCTGCAGTTTCTAATGCAATAGAGAATTTGATACCATCACTTAGGGATATTCTCTCATCGCTTAACGAAAAGAGTAAAGAGTACGATAACGTTATAAAATCTGGAAGGACGCATTTAAGAGACGCTTTACCTATAACATTGGGACAAGAATTATCAGCATATTATGATGCCTTAAGTCATGATTTAGAACAACTGAATAATGTTATCGAATATGTTAAGGAATTACCTATAGGTGGTACTGCGGTTGGGACAGGATTGAATGCTCATCCAAAATTTACGGAACTAGTAATTCAAGAAATAAACGAATTAACATCACTTAATTTTAAGACATCAAATAAATTTAGATCTATGAGGTTTTTAACTGATCTTTTATTACTTAGTGGAGTAATGAGGAACATAGCTATAGAACTTTATAGGATAGGCCAAGACTTTAGACTAATGTTTTCTGGCCCATTTACTTCAATTGGGGAAATTGATATTCCGACTCAAGAAGAGATTGCTGGAAGTAGTATAATGCCGGGTAAAACAAATCCAGTAACAGTTGAGGCTACATTATTAGTCTCATCAGAAGTAGTAGGTTTAGATCACGCTAATCAAATGGCTTCAATGTTAGGTGAGTTTGAGTTAGCTATGGGGGTTCCATTAATTGGTTATAATATTATATTACAAGAGAACCTTCTATCCGAGGCTTTACGCAAGTTTTCCTCGTTAGTAATAAACGGAATGAAGCCTAATGTAGAAAAGATGAAAAGATATGCCGAAAGCAGCCCGTCATTAATAACAGTTATTTCTCCTATAGTTGGTTATGATAAAGCTTCACAAATAGGTAAAATGTTGGTTAAAGGCATGTCAATAAGAGAAGCGTTAAGAGAGATGGGATTTAAAGATGAAGAAATTGATAAAATTTTGGACTTACAGCAATTGGTAAAACCAGGAATTCCAGCTAAATCTCAAAAGTAACGCCCTTATTTTCTACTTTTATATTTTTTGCTACCTCTGATAAGATTGATTTAGCCGTTATCTCATTTAAAATTACTGATGTAGGATTTATTTCGTTTTTGCCCCTTTTAATCATGAGTTTAATTACAACTTCCTCTGCGGTCATGGGATTTCCTCTTATCATATCTTTAATTTCCTCCACAAGCTTCTTGTTATAATCAATATTAAAGTTCAGTATTTCTATCATTTTTTCCTTTTTATATATTGGACCGTGTGAAATTATAATGAAATCAGCTGATTTGGTGAGCTCTTTTAATTTATCAAGGCTATCTTGTGCGGCCCAAAAATCAGTATAAAATGGAAAAACGAAAGATTCCAATACCTTTTGTCCAAAGAACGCATCACCACAATATAACACGTTGCCTATCTTATAAGCTACGTGCCCTGGTGTATGTCCGGGGAGTTTTATTTTCTCTACTTCGCTATCATGAAATTCGTCCTTTAATTCCTCTTTTATAAGATCATAGGTAAAAATGCTAGAATTTTTTGCACTAAATCCATAAGTTATAGCTCTTCTTCCTATTATATTTAAACTCCAATAATCTTCCTTTGGAAGAAATTTTATCTTTGCATTTTTGAACAAACCAGCGATATGGTCCATGTGGCCATGAGTTGCTAATTGCACTTCTGCATTAATATTTAAATCGGCATTTTTACCTCCTTGATCTATTACTACTCTATCGTCATAAATGAGCGTGTTAGGACTACCTGGTATAACTTCCACATTTTTACTTAATTTCATAAAGTGTTATCTTTTTTTACTTTTTTATCTCTTTTTATCATATGCTAGTAACAGCACCTTTTGCAGGGCCGGTGAGCTTTCCACTGCTAGTGGCTAGAGAATTAGGAGAAGAGCAAATTAATTTAAAAAACTCATGTGAAACCAATGAAATAGGAGATATAGTTCTGGATTCTATAACTAATATTGCAAAACTAAAAGTGAAAGGGTATAAGATAGTTGCAGGAGTTTATATAGATATGTATAGTATTCTAGGCAACAAGAATTCTACTAGGATTTATACAATAAGAGCAGGAACGCTAGCAGATATAAATGCTCGCCTTTATGCCAAATATACAAACAAGGAAGTTATAAATACTGATGCAGAAACGGCAGTAAAAAAATCGGAAGAAGGATATCTTGCAATAGTTGGGATAGAAGTCAAAATAGGCGAAAAACTAGAGGATGAGCTTGCTAGATTAGGCTTAAGAACTCCTTCTTGTGTAATGTATTCCAAAGTAGATCCTACTAACTTATTAAAAATATACGAAAAGGGAATAAACATTATTAGAGAAGATCCTAAGAATTCTGCTAGAGTAATATCTTCTCTGTCTAAGTATTATACTTTAAATGTAATGGAAAATATAATAGAACATTATAATCATAGGCTAACAATAAACTTTCATGAATTAAAGAAATCTATAGAAGTGTATTCACAAATAGTGCCTTCAGTGTCAGATTTACAATTAGGTTTTTCTTAAAAATTGTAAATGTAATTGATAATGTAGTGCTATTAATAGGTCTCTTTCGGTTATTATTCCTTTAGGTCTAGATTCATCATCTAATATTAACAAGGAGCCAATGTTCTTCTCTATTAGAGTAGCGGCCGCTTCATTTATAGATCTATCTTCTTCTATGCTTATGGGCGGTGTGCTCATTATATCAGTAACTTTCTTACTAAAGAAGTAGTCTGGATCTAATTTTTCTACACTCTTCGAGGCAGCCTTTATACAATCAGCAGCTGTCACTATTCCTATTACCTTCCCTTCTTCATCAACTACCGGTAACCTCCTAAATCCTCTATGTAACATTTGCCTAGTTGCTTGCACAAGGTCAACATCTTTATTTATTGTAGTTACTTTTTTACTCATGAACATACTAACTGGAAATAGAACCTCAAGATCTTGAAAACTTAATAACATTTCTCTTTCTGTTACTATACCAGTTGGTCTGCCTAAGTCATCTACAACTGGTAAAGATCCGAAGTTCCTTGTTACCATGATAGTTATTGCCTCCAATATATCATCTTTTTCGTTTACAACCGCAGGATTTGGAGTCATGTATAAATATGCTTTCATGTTGCTCATTTTATATAAATCTCCTTGGCTACAACTTTGAGGACAGAAACTAAGGTAAACAGAAAGTAAATCTCTGGTAGAAAGTATTCCTTCTACCTTTTCATTAGCTATTATTACTCGTCCAATGCCCCTCTCATTAATCCTCTTAAAAGCCTGCATTAGACTGTCTTCAATTGAAATTATAGGAGGCCTTAATACCTCTAATGTCTTTACTATCATACAAGAATATTGTAAGAAGAGGTAAAAAAGATTGGAGCTTCACACATGCCTTAGTATTATAACTCAATCTGACAAATTATTAATGATAAAAAAGAAGAGGGGATTAGGAGAGGGACTTATAACTTTTCCTGGAGGAAAAGTAGAAGATAACGAAACTCCTTTAGAATGTGCAATAAGGGAAACAGAAGAGGAAGTTGGCGTAAAAATAATAAATCCAAAGAAAGTTGGGGTTATTACGTTTAAACAAATTAATGGTAATGTTCAAGTAATGCATGTGTACTTAGCTACAGAATTTATAGGCCTATCAAAAGAAAGTGACGAAGCAATACCAATTTGGGTATCTCGTAACGATTTGCCATTTAAGAATATGTGGATTGACGATAGAATATGGCTACCTTTAGTTCTTGAGGGGAAATATGTAAATTGTGTATTTGAATTTACAGATGACTGGAAATTTATGATTTCATCTTTATGCGAATTTACATGACTTTGGTTTTCCAACCAGTATTTTAAGGACTTTCGATAGACATAAATCTTGAGAATCTGTGCACTCGAAAATTTTTATACCTTTATCGCGATAATATTCTATTCTTTCCTTAGTTAGTGTATTGACTATTAATATTTGTGGGCTTACATCTTTATTTTCATCTTCTTCTATTTCGCCATTTTCTTTTATTATGTAAGTTTTTCCATTTTCAAAACTTATTCTGTACATGTCTTCACCTAGAAGAATATTATTGAGATTAATAAAGATACAATTCCAACGCCTAAAAGTATGCTTCCTAGTGCAAATAAATCCCTTTTATTTATGGTAGATGGCGCAAATTTTGTTAATATTATATAACCTACTCCGAATACACTTGTAACAGAAGCTATAACTAAAAGTGTTAATTTGAAAAGTAATAGAATATCCATAGATGTATATCAATTTTTATAGATAAAAAAGTTTCTAATTATCTTGAATGAAATAACTAGTTTAGCTGAGATAAATATTTTTCGATAAAACTTATTGAAATATCTAGTCTATAGGAAGTGTTCATATGCCCGTCTTCGTATTCCTCATAGTAGTGCTCTATGCCAATTTTCTTCATCTTATTATGAATGATTCTAGCACCATATTGTATGTTAAACTCGTCCTTTATTCCTACGTCAATAAACACGCCTTTATTCTTTAAATTTTCTCCAAGTTTTTCTATCAATCTTACTGGGTCTTTCTCTAGCCACTTTCTCCATATATCTTCTATAATTTCTCCAGAATCTAAATCAAAAGGAAGCAGTATTTTCCCTTCTGAACTGGGAGAATAAAATGCAGACATGCCAATTATGTTAAGTACATTTAGATCCTCTTTTTTCTTTTTATTTTGTTTTTTCCAAAAATTGCTTAGCCACTCTTCTGGAGAAGAGTATTTTCTTAAATACGGTATTACTTTAGGAAACATTGGCAAGTAAACGTACTCAAAGTATGCATCGCCAGAATGAGAAGCTATTGCCTTAATTTCATTGTATTTCATACCTAGGACTAGTGCGCCATAACCGCCAGATGATTTCCCTATTAAGCCTATTTTTATAGTCTTATATTTTTCTTCCAGATATGGAATTAGTTCCTTTATCAAAAAATCTTCGTAGAAACCTACAGCTTGTGAGTTAATGTATTGGTTCCCTCCCACTTTTGTAAACATGTCCGGTAAAACGATAATCGAGCCATTAATCTTGCCTTCTTTCTTAAGTCTCTCCACTCTGCTTAAAATATCTTCAGATAATGGATCGTAATTTAACATTGATATTGACGAGCCTAGGAATCCACTTAAGTATATTATTATCGGCTTACCAATAGGATCTTCAGGTTCTATTATGCCAATACGTCTAATATAAGGATCTTGTAAAGGATTGTCCTTCAAAATTTCACTTTCAAAAGTGATAAAATTTAATCGCATCATTGATTACCTATATGTGGAAGTGCATAATAACCTTCACTCACTTTAATAGGTTTAGGAAAGCCTTTGGGTAGTAAATAGATTACTCCATCGTTAGCAGAAATTTTCAACGCTATATGATTGTCGTACGCATATGCGGTGATTGCGCAAATTACTGCGTCTATCTCATCCTTCTTTTTCGCATATTCTTTCCAATTAATTCCCAAATTTTTCATTGACGAAGTTGGATGAGTTTCTATAACATTTGGTAATAAACTAGAAAGTTTGATAGCTCTTTTTACAAGACTAGCCATAAAAGACGGAGGTAAAACCTTGTAACCATTTCTTATCATCTTTTTATCTACTTCTCTAAATCCTTTAGAGAGAGATAATGGAGAATCTATACTTGTTACTTTTGCGTCTTTGCAGTAATTAATTATTTCTTCATCAGTAGTTAGGAATTTTACTTCTATTCTATCATTTATCATTTTTGCAATAGCAGATGGTCTCTTTACTGCTAAATCTATTCCACAATAAATAAAAATAAGCTGTCCCCTCTAATCTTATGAAAAAGCCAATAATATTAATAAATTTCAAGGCTTACGAAAACTCATTTGGTAAAAAAGGAGTAGACATCGCAAAAAGAATAGAGAAAATATCCATAGAGTATTCTACTGAAGTTATTTTATCCGTTCCGGCTACCATGATACCCATTCTTTCTCAGGAGGTATCATTACCTATTTATGCACAACACGTTGATTCTTATCCTTTAGGTGCGCATACTGGATCTTTATTACCAGAAATGATAAAAGAAGCTGGGGCAAAAGGAACATTATTAAATCATAGCGAGAAAAGGATAAGAGCCGATGAAATTCATGACGCATTACTTAGATTAAATAAATTAGGTTTAGAATCAGTTGTTTGTGTAGACAGATACGAACTTGTAGAGCCAATGGCCATATTAAGACCAACAGCGATCTTAATAGAACCGCCGGAGTTAATAGGCTCTGGGATTTCTGTATCAAAAGCTAAGCCGGAAGTAATAACTAATGCCGTTAAAGAGATTTCTAAAGTCCCTGGAGTATTTCTAATAGCAGGAGCGGGGATAAGTAATGGAGAAGACGTTTACACTGCTGTAAAATTAGGAGCCGATGGAATAGGTGTTGCTAGCGCAGTAATGAAAGCTAAGGAACCAGAAAAGGTAGTAGAAGATTTCATAAAAAGTGGAATAAAAGCAATGGATGAGAGAAATGATAGAAATTAGAACACATAGCGCTTTACATGTACTAAAAGGCGCAACAAGAAAAGTTTTAGGTGCTAAGTGGACTGCAAGCACTTATGTTAACGGTCCACATGGCAGGCTAACTGTCCAGTTTGAGAGAAAGCCTACCGAAGAAGAAATTAATAGAATATTTGTAGAGGCTCAAAACAAAATAAATGAAGGTGTACCGTTTATTACTGAAAAGCTAAGTAGAGAAGAAGCAGAGAAAAAATATGGGGATGAAATTTATGATTTATTTCCAGTGCCTCCAGAGGTAAAAGAGCTCTACATTGTAATAATTCCAGGATGGAATATAAACGCTTGTAATAAACAACATGTTAGTAATACAAAAGAAATTGGAGAAATAAAATTAGATCATTGGAGATATAGGAATGCAAAGAAATTATTAGAGATATCATTTAATGTCATTTAACTTCTTAGAGTATTTCTCAAGCACTGCAGAAACTTCGTTCATTGCCTCTTCATAAATTTTAAGGAGTTGTTGTACTTTATCTGAAACGACTGTTCCACCCGCATTCTTTCCTCCTTTTTTCATTTCTATTCCTCCTATTTCTGATTCAATTTTTCTCACATATTCCCAAGCAAATTTATATGATAAGTTAAGATTTTCGGCAGCTTTAGAAATAGATCCCGTATTAATTATCTCTTTTAGTAACTCAACCCCGCCTTTACCTAGCACAGAATTTCCATTATCGTCTTCTATCCAGATTTTAAAATTAAACTTCATAAGTCCAATCCTTGAGGATATATTAGCTTCATAACATTATCAATTTTTTCTTTTACATCTTCTAAATTATCTCCAATAATATTCACGTGGCCCATTTTTCTCCTTTTTCTAACTTCACTTTTACCATACCAATATACTTTGCCAAATTTTAATACGTCCTTAGGAACTTCTCCTACACCCAGTATATTTACCATCCCAGAAGGGGAAAGTATTCTTGTTGATCCTAAGTCTAAATCTGCTATAGCTCTTATATGCTGTTCAAATTGTGAAGTTTCCGCTCCATCTAATGTGTAGTGTCCAGTATTGTGAACCCTCGGTGCAATCTCATTTATTAAGACTTCGTTTCCTCTAACGAAGAATTCAATACCAATTGTTCCTATATAATCCAGTTCTCTAGTTAATCTATCCGCGATTTCAATCATTTTATCGTTATAATACGGTCCATAGTTGTAAACTAAAATCCCTTTTTCATTATAATTAAATGTGGGAGTAAAGGCCTTAAACTCTCTTCTACTCCTAGTAGCTATTATTGACGCTTCAAAATCAAAATTCACATATTCCTCTACTACGAATTTACATTTCATATTCTTTATAAATTGATACTTATCTATATCTCCGTGTATAAAATACTGTCCTTTTCCGTCATATCCACCTCTTGACTGTTTCAAAACGCCTTCATTGTTGAATTCGTCCTTAAGTATTTTCAAAGCTTCTTCTCCATCATTAGCTACATAAAATCTAGGTACGGGAAAACCGTGATTCCTCAAGAATTCTTTTTCCTTATATCTCTCCCTTTTTAACTCTACAGAATTAATCCTAGGATATAATTTCCCTTTTTCTTCAGCGTAATCTAAAGCTTTCTCACTTACATGTTCAAATTCAAAGGTTACTATATCTGATGAGTCTACTAGTTCTTTATATTGATCTTCTAAGAAGCATTTATCTGCAATTTTACATGCCGGTTCATCCTTATTACCAAGTACATAAAATTCAAATGGAAATTTTCTTCCTTCTAATATTAGCATCCAGCCTAATTGGCCTCCGCCTAATATTCCAATCTTAAGCTTGGAGAGAGGTTGATAAGACATCGTTTTTCATATCTTCCATAAATTTATTTAACTTTTCTTCCAAATCTTTATATTTTATCGAAAGTATTCTGATTGCCAATAGTGCTGCATTTTTAGCTCCACCTATTGCTACAGTTGCTACTGGGACTCCGTAAGGCATTTGAACAATTGATAATAGCGAATCTAATCCGTTAAGATTTTTAGAAGGAATGGGAACTCCAATTACTGGTAGAGTAGTTAAAGATGCGGTCATTCCAGGTAAGTGTGCGGCTCCTCCTGCACCTGCTATTATAACCTCAATTCCTCTAGATCTTGCAGTCTTTGCATATTCGACCATAAACTCTGGAGTTCTATGTGCAGAGACAACTTTTACTTCATAACTGACTCCAAATGACTTTAATACATCTACTGCCTCTTTCATGTATTCCCAATCGGATTTACTTCCCATTATTACTCCTACAAGTGGCATAAAATTTTAAGGGGCTTAAGTATTATAAGGTTTTTTAATCAAGAGACTAACTGATGGAAGTATACAACGAGAAGGAATTATATAATTCCATTAAGGACGCTTATTTAAGTGGTAAAAAGGTAATGATTATAGGTTATGGGAAGCATTCAAACCCTAGAAAATCTGATATTTATCTGAAAATTAAAATGGACTACTATAAAATAGAGAAAGAAGGTTATGTTGAGGCTTATGCGGGGGCTTCTGTCGATAAGATAAGGGAGGAAGCATCAGAGCATGGATTATTATTACCATGCTTGTATGACGGAAGTATTGGCGGGCTTTTGGCAAATAACGAGTTTTCTCCTCTATCTACACGTTATGGTAAGCCGTACGATTTTACTGAGAAAGTATTTTTTATTACTCCTTTTGGTAAAATTTCATGGAAAATTATTATAGGTAGCAAAGGTAAATTAGGTGCAATATATAAGGCAAGGTTAAAATTATTTCCAAAACCTACTAAGGTTTTTACTTTCGAAAAGTCATTTAATAAAAAAGATGAAACTATAGCTTATGTTAATAAGTTAATGCATTTAAAACCTTTAGCAATGCTGGTTGAATATGATGGAAAATATACTATTCATGCATCTTATGATTTTAATGCTGATATACATGGATTTTCAAAAGATGAAGGAGTAGCAACTATTGAAGAAACTAATAGGAATGGATATTACGTTAATACTCCTACTATAGAAGACTTTATGAATGCGATAGAAGATACTCAACCTATTTATGCATATACTGTAGTTGGTTCTGGAATTAGTAAATTCTATGTAGCTGATGAAGATGCAATAAAGAAATTAAATTATTTTACACACGATGATATTCCAAGGGTGTATTGGAAATTAAAAGCAATATTAGACTTTAAGAACATATTTGCATAGTGTTGCACATGACAAGGCATTTTATAATTGATTGTGATACCGCAGAAGACGATATAATGAGCCTTTTTATGCTTTTACGGTACGGAATATCTGTAGAAGGAATAACAATAGTTGAAGGCAACATAAGTTTTGATCAAGAAGTAAATAATGCGTTATGGGCATTAGAATTTATAGGCAAGGAAATTCCAGTTTATCCAGGTAGTCAGAGGCCTCTTGTAAAAAATTATAGAACAGTTGAAAACGTACATGGCAAAGGAGGTATAGGCGATAAAGTGGTTAAGCCTAGCAAATTAAAGGCCAGTAACAAGCATGCAGTGGATGCAATAATAGAACTTGCAGATAGATATGCAGGAGAATTGGAATTTTTAGCGATTTCTCCTTTAACTAATTTAGCCTTAGCGTATTTAAAAGACAAGAGTTTAGCTGACAAAATAAAGAAAGTATGGATTATGGGCGGTACAATATATGGCAGAGGTAATATTACGCCAGTAGCTGAGTATAATATTTGGGTCGATCCAGATGCTGCTAAAGTAATATTTAGCTCTGGCATGGATTTAACAATGGTTGCATGGGATCTAATTACAAATTATACAATTAATGATGAAGAATGGGATAAAATAAAATCTATGAATACTAAACTTTCCTCGTTCTATATAGATATTTATACTCATTACAGAAATTATGCTATGACTAAACAAAAAATGAAAGGCAATCCACATCCAGACTTAATAACCACGGCTATCGCAATAGATAGCTCTGTAGCAACTAAAGTAGAAAAACAGTACGTAGATATAGAAAATTGTGAGTGCTTAACTAGGGGAATGACTGTTATTGATTACTTGGGAATTTGGAATAAAGAGCCTAATGTAAATGTAGTTTATGAAATTAATAAGGAGAAATTCATAAGTATGCTCTATAATCTATTATCTTGGTTTTAACAATCAAATCTACTACATAATGTGAATTCCATATCTTCTATTAACTTTTTCATAAATAAGTAATATTTGTAAAGTTCTTCTAGTCCTTCTTCAGTTATTGAAAATATTATATCTCTTCCTATTATCGCTCTCTTCTCTACGTATCCTCTGTTCTCTAAACTTTTCATTGCTTTTATTATATTCTTTTTAGGAATCCCAGTGTATTCTGCCAACTCCTTTATACTAAGCTCTCCCTCTGCTAAGTTTGTCAATATTACTAACTGTGTTATATTCACATGAAATATTTTGTCACAATATAATTTAAGCAGTTAGTATGAAGAGTTAGATAGAAGAGTTTTTTATATCCCTAATATTTTCCAAAATTTATAAAAGCAAGTACAATTAAAGATAAAACAGATGACAAAAATATGGCATCTCTAGGACTTTGTATAATTGACGCAATTAGATATCCTAGAATCCAACCTATCATCTGCATGGTTACCGCAGAGACGTAATTTTTCTTGGATATAGATAATGATAACGGAATTATTGATTCCCATAGCCCATAAAATGCAGAAAAATAAGGAGAGATTATTATTAAAGATTGTAAAGAAAATAAAATAAGAGAAAGGTTAATTGCCTTTTTACTTGAGATAAAAGACGAAGTGAAAGCTATTATACTGCCTAATAGCTCTGCAAACGTAGCTATAATTCCTATTAATGTGTCACTTAAATTATACATTTCCTTTATAACTAAATAAATAAACTGACTTGATAATGCTACTGGAAGTATAATTAGAGAGATTATTGGGTAAAATTCAATTTTTGGATCTGCGTTTTTGATTTCTTTTTGCGTAATTAACGGTAAAAATGAAAAAATAATGAAAAATGCGGATATAATAAAAAGGTAAGTAAACCCTAGATATTGCGAGATCATTCCTCCTATTGAAGGCATAAATATTGATGGCAATACCGATATTGCCCAAACCTTTGATATTGTGCTTTTCCCTTCTATTTCCATTAATTCATAAAAAGCCGGTAATGCTATATAGAATGAGTTATACATTATCATGAAAATATAAAGTAATATAATGGAAGAAGCAAAGGGAAGTAGTAAAATTCCTGTTCCGGAAATACTCATTCCTAAAATTATACTATATTTATCTCCAAATTTCTTGTTAATTTTTCCTCCAAGATAAGGTAATGGTAAGGAGAATATTAATGTTGTAAGATAGAAAAATCCTAGTTCAGAAGGTTTTATATATCTAACTAGAAATATTGAAAGGAAAGGATAATATAGATAGAATCCTATTCCCCAAAGAATCCAACTAATAGCTAATTTTAATAAAAGCCTCATTGTTCATCAAATTTTTCTAGTAGTTGATCAACAAGATCTTTTTCTCCGTAAATTATCATATCATCGCTAGTATCATCATAGTATTTCTTTATTATCTCATAAGCTTTGTCTACTCCACCGTTCTCAATGTCTGATATAACTCCTCCTTGTAATTTATCATCTTCATAGATAGATATTACACTATCTTTATACATCATAATTCTAAATGCAGAAATTATTTTTCCATCTTCGACTTTTTTATATAAATATACAGTAACTAAAGGCTCTGTCATACTATGTCTCATGTATTCTAGGTGTTTTAGCATATATTTACAATGTAGTTTTATATCTAAAAATTAGTTGTTCTACTGTAATACTATATAACGCTCTTTACCCATTATTTAGTGTCCTATTTTAACTTAATGAGGAGAAATGTATTATTAAGCCGAAATCTAAAAAGAGTTATACCTAAATCAAATTAATCGTGCAGTTTGTATTTACTGACGGTAATAAAAAGTACATATTTAACGACGGAAAAGTTGAGGAATACTTTGGAAAATTAAAAACTAAGGATAATATAATTGGCTATCTAGCTACGATAGATGGAGATAAAATAAAATTGTCAAAATTCCCCATTTATGATTGTTCTAAAATTATTTTCGAAGGCAAGCTTACTATAAAAGTAGGTAACCTAGGATACTTATTTGAATCAAATGAATCTCTTTGCTTATTTTTAGGCAATATTGATACTCCCGTAATTAATGGGAATTATTTAATTATAAAAGGCATAGTAATTATTAGTGGGAATAAAAGAAAACTGCTGGACTCAATGGATAATTATGACGTTATACAGTATGCGCTTTCTAAGTACCCTTCAGACGATGAAGTAATTCGACAAGCAATAATAGGCCTTTCGAAACTTGGAAAATGCAGTGAAGCGATTTCGTTATATACGAAATTAGATAAGAAATATCCAGAGGAATCATTAGCAGTAGCGGAATGTTACGAGAAAATAGGGGAAGAACTAGAAGCTCTAAAGATCTATTCGTTTTTCTCAGATGAAAGATATAAAATTCTAGAAGAAAAATTAAGGAAAAAAGTTGATAAAATTATAGAGGAATACGATGCTACAGGAAATGTCAAGATCTTATATAATGCACTTTCAATTTTACCTACATACGATGCACCTGCTTTAAAATTAGGATGGCATTTTATTAGAAAAAATCCAGAAGAATCAATAAAATTCTTTGAGGAGGCTGTGAAGAGAAGTAGATCTTATCATAACTTACTGATGTTAGCAAACGCATATATAAAATCTGGTAAGTACATGGAGGCACTTAAAATAATTGACGAGGCAGAAAAAATGCGTAGAACAGCAGGTTCTGCATTCTTAAGAGGATTAGCCTTAGAAAATTTAAACGCAAAAAGTGAGGCAGAAAAGGACTTTCTCTATGCATGTAAAGAAGGTATAGTAGAGGCTTGTGAAAAGGTAAAGCCAGGAGTTCTTTATTCTCCTAGAGATTTTTACCCAGAGCAATGGATAGGCTACGTAATATACGGATATGAGGTAAAACAAGTGTTAGGAACTGGGGGAATGGGTTACGTCTTATTGGTTGAAAGGCTAGGTAAAAAATACGCTATGAAAATAATGAAGAAAGAGTATAATTTTGATGAAATGCTAAATGAAGTAGCTAAAATGCAGGAAATATCAAAGAATTCGAAATACCTTGTAAGAATTTTAGCTAATTTTATTGACGAAAATTGGGTGGATTATTACAGTTCTCCCCCCGCTATTGTAATGGAATACATGGGTGGCGGAGACTTAAGAGATGTGCTAGCAAAGGATGAATATTCAACTTTAAGGCACTCAGTTCTCTGGCCTCAAGTAGTTTCAGTGATATTTTCTAAGTTAGCTAATGCAATAATAACTATACATAAAGAAGGATATATTCATTGCGACATTAAACCTTCTAATATATTATTTACTAGTCCACTTCCTAACTATGGAGAAGAGGCACTAGAGGCTTTAGAAAAAGAGCATGTAATTCCAAAACTTTCTGACTTAGGCAGTGCTGTAAAGATAGGAACTCCAGTAATTCATTATACTCCTTATTATGCTCATCCATTGCAGAGGTTTGGACAAAGAGCTTCAACAGAGATGGATATTTACTCTTTCACGGTCTCACTATATGCCTCTTTAACTAACAATTTCCCATTCCCAGAATGGCTAGAGAGAGAACTGGAAGAAGCAGTAACAAATCCTTCAAAGAGAGAACAAGCATTAAAGGACTTTTACTCTGTAGATCCTAGAATGGATTATGTTCCAGAAGAGTTTAAAGATATTATAATGAGGGGTTTAAGAGGTGAGATAACCATGGAAGAGATAGCAAGAGACTTAAAGGACATAGCCATAACAGAATATAATATTCCAGAAGAAGTATTAATTTAATTGTGAGAATAGACGTTCACCAACATTTAGGAATTAAATGGGTTAATGCAAAGGAAATTTCAGAATATTTTGACATTATTTTGCTTAATCCGGCATATAAGTACTCTTGTCAATGTTGTGTAGACGGATTCTATCAGCAATATCTTTGGCTAAAGAATAAATATGAAAATAGAGAGAAATACCGTTTACTTGGTATATATAATCCAAAGTGTAGAGTCCCTTTAGAAGTAGAATTAGGTAGACAATACGAGAAAGGAATAGTAGGCATAGTATTAACGCCAGAAAAACACGGATACAAAATCCAAGATATTGACAAGGTTCTAGAATTCGCCGAGGACCATAAAATGCCAATATTTATAAAGACCACACAAGATCTAACTCAAAAAATACAAGAATTTACCCATTTAACTTTTGTAATATTAGGCTCTTATTATCCCATGGAAGAAATGCTCTATAATTTGCTTAAATATAATAATGTGTTTTTTGAGACCTCTGGTGTTCCAGAGAGTTTCTTAAATAGAATACCTACGGATAGGTTGATATATGGCAGTGGTTATCCTTATTTACCTTTTAAGAGCATACATTTCATTGACGTGATATCTGAAAATGCGTTAAAAATAATTAGTATACACTGATATCATATTCGATGAAAGAAATAATCTATACTGAAAAGGCTCCAAAGCCTATAGGTCCATATTCTCAAGCAGTAAAATTAGGTAATTTAATATTTGTATCTGGGCAAATTCCCTTAGATCCTAAGTCAAATAATGTTGTTAATGGAGGAATAAAAGAGCAGACTGCTCAAGTTTTAGAGAATATTAAAGCAATACTAGAAGCATCTGGTTCAGGGTTAGATAAGGTTTTAATGAGCTTTGTTTATCTAAAAAACATGAACGATTTTCAAGGCTTTAACGAAGTATACTCCATGTATTTTAAAGATAATCCCCCCGCAAGAGTTACAGTAGAAGTATCAAAACTACCTAAAGACGTTCTAATAGAAATAGCAGTTATAGCAGGCATTTAAGAAAAAACTTTTTTCAATAGCTTTTCTACATGTGGACAATTTAGGTCTAATAGATCGTGGTTTCCATGTTCTATGCAAGATGCTGCTATTGGTTTTCCTTCTAGTAATACTATTGATGCTTCATCGTCTTCAATTATCGTATATGCAAGCCCCTCAAAGATTTTTCTGTAGTCTTCCATTTCTTCTCACTTATTCCATAATGATGTATTTTTTCACTTATAAGCTTTTCTTCTTCTTTCATAGATTAGTAAAAAATTAAATAGATAAGACTGCAAGAATTTCTCTCTCACTAAGGCTACCTAATATTTCCTTTGAATTAGTCACTGGTAAGAAGCCTATGTTCTTTTCAGCCATTAATATTCTTGCAGTCTCAATTTTATCGTCTGGATATACTTTAAAAACGTTATTAGACATAAATCCAGAAACTTCTGTTTTTGTTAGATCTTTCTTTGCTAAAAGTGCCTTTCCTATATCTTTAGTGGATATAACTCCACAGGGTAAATTATCGCAAGCCACTATAGCGTGTCTAACATATTTTTGTTTCATAAATTCTACTACTTCTGCCAATGTAGTATCTGCTGAAATTATTAGTGGATTTTTGTTCATAATATCTTGCACGAACGAGTTTATGTCTGCCTTACAATATCTTATTAAATCTCTTTCAGTTATTATTCCTTCTATGTTATCTCCGTTACCTACTACTAAAGATCCTATTCCTTTTGCAGTTACTATTCTGCAAGCTTCTTTTAAATCAGAATTTTTATCTATAAATTGCAAATCAGAAGTCATAATTTTATCTACAGTATCGTCAATTTTCCCCCAATTATATACAATATCTCTTATAGTAACTATTCCATTAGATTCCACTACAAGTCTTCTTATATTATTTCTAATCATTATATTTAATGCATCGTATATTTTTGTATCTTTAGTTACTTTTATTACATCAGGAGACATAACATCTTTAACCAACACAATTATTCACCTCTTCTAATCTTTCATTTTTACTATAATTTATATTATTATAATCCAGCTGAAAAAGCTTTATTTCAAAGGTTTTAATGAGAACTAATAATTGCCGTTAATGTTTAAGGTAATGTTAAAAACTACTATTTTTAATCTTACATAAAATGATAGAGATAAAATTCTTCCATGACGTCTTATGTCCTTACTGCTTTATTGCGACTAGGAGATTAATGAATGTAGCAAAAGACTATAAAGATCAAGTTATTGTTAGGCATAAATCTTTTATGATGATATCTTCCATTGAAGACCTTAAAGACATTGCGCCAACAATAGAAGAAGCTAGGGAGTTATTTAAAAATGAATTCTCTATCCTGAAAAAATATATTCCAGACTATGACCCTGAAAAAGTAATAAACAAAGGTAAAATAGGTTATATTTGGTCTCTTCCACCTCAGATGGCATGCAAGGCAGCAGAATTCCAAAAAGGGGACGAAGGTCACTGGGAATATTATAAAAGAGCGCAAGAGAAATTGTTCTTTGAAGGAGAAGATATAACTTCAGACGATGTGCTAATAGAAATTGCTAAAGAAGTTGGACTAGATATCGAAAGGTTCAAAGAAGACTTCAAGTCAAAGAAGGCAAAATTAGCAGTAATACAAGATGAAGAAGAGGCACATGCGATGGGAATACATGGAGTGCCAGCAGTTTTAATTAATGATAAATGGCTAATTAGAGGGGTTCAAACTGAAGATTATTATAGGCAAGTAATTGAAGACCTATTAAAGAACGGCGGAGAACCTAAGACCGTTAACCTAAAAGCTTATTGGGAGCAATAAAGAATATTCTCTTATGAGAACTGTAAAAGACTATATGACTACTCCAGTTTTTCAAGTAGAAGCAAATACTAGTCTACAAGAAGTTTGTAAACTAATGCTAGAAAGAGGTATAGGTTCTGTTTTAGTTACAGAAAATGGAGTACCTAAAGGAATATTTACCGATAGAGATGCGGTAAAAGCTATAGCTTCAGGTTTTTCTCCGTCCGATGAAGTCAGAGTTGCTGCTACTATGGGTAATTTAATAATAGTAGATCTTAATACAGATATAGTAGAGGCTGTGAGTATAATGACTAAAAATAAGATTAGACATCTGCCGGTTAAAGACTCAGAAGGGAATATTGTAGGTATATTATCTATTGTAGATGCTTCAAAGGCTATTCAAGATATTTATAAGTAATATTTTATTTATTATTAATATTTTTATTATATATCAAAGAAATTCCGTTTAATAAATTAAGTGTGAATTCTGAACTTGGAAAAATATTTATTTTCATTCACATATATGCTATTATGAAAGTTGGGTTACTGGAAGACTTTAAGGGCAATATGACAGCATTATGGGACGCAGAAAATCTTGTTATTATTAATGGAAAAGAAGAAGAAATTAGCTTAGCTTACGGTCGGATATCAAATTTTATGGATTTAGATATTTTAATAGGAAAAAATTTTTTAGACGGGGAAATAAATTTTCTTAGACAAGTTTACGATATAATAATAGATGGATCTAACATAGCTAAAAAGATTAATATTGAAAATTTTAAGGCTGAACTAACCCTGGGCAACATTGCTATTTCTTCGGCTAGAATATTTGATGATTTTGTAACGTTCTTCTTTCCTTTTCCAATCCGCAATTGTAGTATAAATTATTCAATAGTTTACGAAGTTTTAGATTATGATATTATGAGAGAACTTCATAGAATTACCAAACTTGGAGGTAAAGTCAGAATTATAATTAAGGATAAATTGCACGGAGGCTTAAGTGTAGATGATATAATGAAGTTTATAATAAAATTCGATGTAGAGAAAATAAGTTGGAAAGACGGATTTTGGGTAATCGATTTAATAAAGAAAAGACGGTAAGGCTTATTTTTAGTTCGATAAGAACAATTTTATGAATCCGATTTATACTAAGATGAGAGAAATTCATGAGTACTCTTTAAGGTATCCAGAAAAATTTTGGGATGCAATAGCTAGAGAGCTATTTTGGTATAAACTTTATGAGAAAGTTGTTGAAGCTCATCATCCGTACTATTATTGGTTTAAAGGGGGTAAAATTAATATAACATATAATATTCTAGATATAAGAAAAAACAGCAACAAAATTGCGTTATATTGGGAAAGCGAAAATGGAGAAAAGAAGTCTTTAAGTTATAAACAGCTCTACAATTTAGTATCCTCATTTGCTGGCGCATTAACTCAACTTGGTTTAAAGAAAGGTGATGTAGTTACTATTTACATGCCAATGATTCCAGAGGCAATGGTATCAATGTTAGCTTGTGCAAGAATAGGAGTTATACATAATGTTGTCTTTGCAGGTTTTGGAGAGAGAGCATTAAGAGAAAGAATAGAAATAGCCGGTTCCAAAGCAATTATTACTGCTGACGTAGGATATAGAAGAGGTAAGGAAATTTCTTATTTAGATGTTATTGAAAACGCTACTAAAGACCTTAACTTGATTAAAATTACAGTACCTAGAAGTGGTAAGGTAGTTGGTCACAACTTTTATGACCTATTAGATGCAAAGAAAGTTGATGCCGTACTCATGGACTCTCAAGATCCTCTCTTTATATTATTTACTTCTGGAACTACTGGCAAACCAAAAGGTGTCGTACATTCTGTGGGTCCATATACTGTTTGGGCTTATTATCACGTTAAATGGCTATTAAATTTTGACGATACTTCAACTTTCTTTTCAACTTCAGATATCGGCTGGATTAACGGTCACTCATATAGCACTTATGGAACATTACTTAATAATGGCACATTATTATGGTATGAGGGAGTTCCAGATTATCCAGATCCTCAAGTGTGGTGGAGATTAATAGAAGACTATGCAGTTACTGATATTTGGACTGCACCAACTGCAATAAGATTATTAATGAAATATGGTAGTAAAATAGATCATGATATTTCTTCGCTAAGAATGATAGCCAGTGCTGGTGAGATACTTGGCGAAGAAGCTTGGAAATGGTTAGTAGAACTAACTTCAAGCAAAGTTTATGTTATAGAGACGTGGGGACAGACAGAGAATAGCGGTTTCATAACTTCTCCTGGAGGATTTTATATTGGTGGAATATATTATAAAAAAGGGTCGGTAGGATATCCTTTACCTGGAATAGACATAGCTATTTATGATGATAATGGAAAAGAATTACCTCCAAATACTAAAGGAAATATCGTAATAAAATCTTCTGCTCCAGCATTTATGAGTTCCTTATGGCATGACGATGAAAGATATAGGAAATACTACGAGAAATTCGGCGTATATTTAACTGGCGATTATGGCTACATGGACGATGAGGGATATCTGTATATTCTTGGTAGAATAGACGACGTGATAAAAGTTGCAGGACATAGATTAAGTCCTGCGGAAATAGAAAATATCGTTCTCTCAAATGAGGAAATAGCAGATGCTGCAGTAGTAGGTAAAAAGGACGAAATTAAAGGAAATGTGCTAGTAGTCTTTGCTTCATTAAAGCAAGGCTTCTTACCTTCAGAAGAGCTTAAGAATAAAATAATGAGCGAAATTAAGAAAAATTATGGAGGTATAGCTGTAATTGATGATATTATATTTGTTGACAAATTACCTAAGACAAGGACTGGTAAGATTATGAGAAGAGTTTTAAGAGCTCTAATTAACAACGAGGAATTAGGGGACTTATCAACATTAGAAGAAAGAGAAGCTATAGAAGATTTAAGAAAAAGATTGGGTGAAAAGATTGGAAAATAAGGTAACTGATATAAAATCGGCACTCGATTTAATAAGAGAAGGAGATACAATAACAATTAGTGGAATGTCAATTCATAGGAATCCCATGGGATTTATTTTTGAGTTAGTAAAATCTGGCATAAGAAATCTAAATTTCGTAGATAGAGAACCTGGATTAGGTTTAGAGGTTCTTTTACAAAATAATGTATTGAAGAAAGTTAGAATAGCCATGGCAACTTTAGAATGGTTTGGAATGCTACCTAGCTTTAGAAGGAAAGCAGAAAGCGGAGAAATAGAAATTTTGGAGGACACTTGTGGGGCTTTTATCGCAGGGATAAGGGCGGGAGCTTTTGGTGTTCCGTTTATGCCGGTTAAGGGAATAATTGGCTCAGATTTAATCAAACTTCATGAAAAAGAAGGTACATGGAAAATTGTTGACGATCCCTTCTCTGGAGAAAAAATAGTTCTAGTAAAAGCAATAACGCCAGACGTTGCAATAATACACGTAAATAAGGCCGATCCAGAAGGTAACGCAGAAATTGAAGGTCCAGTATATGAGGATGAATATAAAGCTAGAGCTTCTAAAAAGGTAATAATAACCACAGAAGAGCTAGTTGATAAAAGCTATTTCTATAAGAAAAGACCTAATATTTACGCTGAACACGTAACTGCAGTGGTGCATATGCCAAGAGGTGCAGAACCTACTAGCATGTTTCCTTTATATGACGCAGATTATGAGAAAATACTTAATATTCTAGGGATGACCTAAGATCGTCTGGATCTAACTTTGTAATAAAGTTCTTTTCTTCCTCATTAACGTCTATAACTCCTTGGATTGCATTATAAACTTGGAAAGCAGTATTTTCAACTATTTTTGCAAAATTACTCCATGGATATATGTATTTTACGTACCATTTTTTATCTTCTCTAGAATATTCTAAAACTCCAAGATTAGTAACTACAATAACTTTATTCATAGAAAACTTAGCACTACCTGTAACAAAATCTACTCTCTTTACTAAAGTAGATTTACTATGTTTTAAATTCCATAGTATAGCCTTTTTAACGAGCGGTAATATATAAGCTGTTGCAGCCCCACCTGGTAATCTAACTTTAGGTTTAGAATAGCCTCCTATTACAGATAAGTTAACATTAGTTTCCTCATCTATTTGAGCGGGACCTAGAAACATCACATCTAATTTTCCTTTTTGAGCCAAATCAAATGATTCAACCGTAGGTAAGATTGGAGTTTCATTAACATAAAACGGATTACCAGTAGAAGGAGTTATTTTTATTTCTGACGGGTTATCGGCCTCTGCTACGCCTAGTATTCTTATATTCTTTCCATAAAAATCTCTTGCCATAAAAGCACCTAATATTGCTGGAATAGAATTCAACCCAACGTAAACTTTTTCTTCGTCATTTAAGCTTAATGCAATGGCTTTTATTACATGATCAATCATGTAACATAATTCCTAAATACTCGAAAATTAAGTTTACTTCTATGTCTGTGTATAAGTTTGGCAATTACTATATAGCAGGTATTTCTCACGTAGTAAAAGGGTACTTTCAAGACGTAGTACTTATATATAAAGATGGAAACGACTGGAAAGTTATTAGCGCAGAAAGATTTAGGAGTAACGATCCTACATTAAATAAAATAGTAAGCCAAGTTAAATTTGCAGTTCATGAGGATGATTTAAGGAATGCTATAGAAGAGCTAAGAAAATCTGGAATAAAGTTAGAGGAAGTTAATAATATAACGTTTCCTAGAAAATTATTGGAAGGAAAGAAGAAAATTCAAGCAGAATTTGATTGAATTCCTAATCTTCTAAGTACTTTTTCGCTTGGTTTTAACCATTGTATAGCTTCTTTTAAATTCCCTTTTTGTTTCTCAACTAGTAAACGGTTAAATTTATCGGCATTTGATTGTAAATCTAATATTACATTTTCTAATTTTTCTCCATAATATACACGAAGTATAATCTCGATAATTTTATTTATCCTATCTGGAACTCCCACTGTAGAACCTCTTAATGCTATTTTCACATGAGGGAAATCGTATTTTGCTATTTTAGCCATTTCATATGTGGCATATTTCCATCCAGATCTATCTATTATACCGCCAATTATGAACGTTTGCGTGTTTCTAATTAATTCTTCTGTTGCCTCTATTTCTCCATAAGGGTTAAGTATTATCGCGTTACCTTCTGGTGCAACGTTAAATCTAACTTTATTTAAAATTGAAAGCGAAAATCCCTGTGGGAAATTGTTTATTGATAAATTAAAATCCCATAAATATTTTCTTATTGAGTTAATAGAGCACAGGATTTGAACAATTAGCCTATTTCTTTCCTCTTCCGAGTGTCTATTCCATAATGATAAATCTATAATAAAGACTGGGAATTTAGGGAAGTCTATAATTATATCTCTCTTACCGTCTTTAGCTATCTCATAATTAACTTTCTCGGATCCTTTTCCAGAAAAAATTTTAATTTCATCTTCCTCTGCTTTAAGTTTTCCAAGTATTTCAGTTTCTTTTAATTTAAAGTCCTTTATAAGGATGTTTAATGCAATATCTTGTAAGTACGAATTACCCCTTCTCTTTACTTTATTAACATAAATTTCATTTATTCCGTTTTTCTTTAAAAAATATGAGAGACTTTTAGCAAGTATCATGATCTCATTTTTTTAGTTACTTCAGATAAATCAGATTTAGAATGCCCGGTGAGTTTTTGAGTTTCTTCTATTAATGCTTGATTTCCAGTTTGCTGTGCAGTTTGCATGAGTTCTGACATTACTCTTGTAGTATCCTTGCCTTTAGCTAATGTATCAGCGTATTCCTTTAATAGCCTATAATATTTAATTTCTGCGAGGACATTAGAATTAATAGTTGATCTTACGACATTATCTTCTGCTCTTTGTAAGGTTATTGTTACGGGCAATACTTTAGATCGAGAATCAACAGGGTCTGTATAGTTAGCTGTGAAAGTTAGATTAACCGGCAAACTTCCTGGATCAATTATCATTGTTCCGTAAATTGCTACTAGTCTATCCACTATTGGTATAAAAATTGGTAGATCGTAATTAAACGGAGTAAAGCCTTGAGGAGCATTAAGAGTTAAATTTAGTGCATATGTATCAGTAGTTTTTTGTTCTTCTAAGATATTTGGTAACTGTGAAACATCGTCTATATGATAAAATACTCCAGCTGATTTATCTGAAATTCTCTTAAGTATAACCTCATTGTAATCTTTGCCAATTCCTATGGAAATAAATGTCAAATTGGGGGGAATCTGAAGAGCTTCATAATCACGAACATCTGTTTTATCTTTAGGCTTTCCATCTGTTAGGAGTATTGCCTTTGTTGGTACTCCGTCGTTGGCTATTTCTATTATTTTCCTTATCGTCTCATGTAATCTAGTCGTTCCCCCAAATTCTTTTGGTATATAAACAATATTTCCTCCCTGGCCATTGTATATAATTTTTGGATGATTGGAAAATAAAATTACTATGACATTGTTAGTATTCGGTATGCTGGCAAGTAAGGATTGAGCAGAGTTTATAGCTGTATCAAATTTGTTGTGGTCTTTCATTGATGGACTATTATCTACTGCAATGATATATCTAATATTAGCATTTCTTGTATATTTTTCTGGTACAATATAAATTACTATACCGACCTCGGTTTTGTCATTTTTGTTGACATATGTATGTGAGGTTTTAATTTTTAATGAAATTGTCAATTTAATAAAACCCGATATTACCTTGTGCAGGAGAGCTTATTAATGTTTTTGTATAAATAGATAAGTATGACGTGGAAATGCCCTATTTGTGGATATGAAAACTCTGACGATGCTCTTTTTTGTATGCAGTGCGGAGCTAAGAAGCCAGAAAACGTTAAAACAGAACCTCCTGCAGTACAACAAGAAGCTAATCAACAGCTTCCCATAAGTGCTCAGCCATCAGCTGAACCACAAGCTCAACAAGTACAAGCTCAAGAGCAGTCTAGTCAACCCGTAGTTGTAACAGAGCAATCTAATCAGCAATTAACTTCAGAAGGTCAATCGTCAGTTCAAACTAGCGTTAAGCAGCCTATAGAACAATCAGTTCAGCAAACATCTCAAACTCCTTCTCAATCTGTTTCAGTAGGTAGTGCGACTCAACAGACCTTGCAAACTCCTGCAGGTAAATATTATCTTATTTTCATAGCTACTCCAGTATCCGCATTAAATAAGACTAAATTGCCTTTAGAATTTGACGTTTTCGAAAGTATATCTATAGGAAGAAGTCCAGAGAACGTTATAGTAATTCCTGACCCAGAAATTTCTAGGAGGCATGCAATAATTTCTTTAGAAGGAGGAAAACTATACATAGAAGATTTGAATAGTACTAATGGGACTTATTTGTATGATGGTAAACTATTCCAGCCGGTTAAGGGTAAGCAAGAACTTGCCCCTGGAAGTATAATCAAATTAGGAAGTAATACAATGTTGAAGATTGTGATTGAATAATGGCGTTTAGCGAAAGTGAAATAAATGAGATATTAAAAATAATTAATGAAGCTCACGATTTTTTTATAAGCGAACCTCTCTTGCTTGAATTGCCGGAGAAGGATACTGTAGCATTTGTTGGAGATACTCATGGAGCCTTAGATGTTACAGAGGAAGTATTTAGAGAGTTGTATGATAAAGTTGATATATTAATATTTCTAGGCGATTACGTCGATAGAGGTTCACAAGGTATAGAGAATTTAACGCTGATTTTAAGAAAAATGTTAGAAAATCCAAAAAAAGTTATAGTATTAAGAGGAAATCATGAAAGTCCATTAACTAATGAGTTTTACGGTTTTAAAGGTGAGGTTCTAGAGAAAATGGGAGACTATTACGAAGATTTTGTTAATATGTTTTCAGTCATGCCATATGCGGCTATCATAAATGGATATTTTTGCGTCCATGGTGGAATTGCGAGGAATTTAGAAGATGTAAAGCAAATAAATTCCTTAAGAAGGCCAGACGTTAATCCTGATGACGAGATAGCTTTTGAAATGCTATGGAACGATCCTAGGGAAGAGCTAGAAGGCTTTGTACCTAATGTTAGAGGAGAAGGCACATATTTTTATGGAAAAGACGTAACTTTAAAGTTCCTTGAAAGGAATAACCTAAAAGGAATAATAAGAGGGCATGAGGCAGTAGATGCTTTCAGATTTGAAATGGACAATAGGGTAATAACAGTATTTTCAAGCAGGTATCACGGTTTAGGTGCAGGGGCCCTAGTACTTAATAAGGGAACTTTCTGTAAAGTATTACTGTAGGTGAAATAAGATGACATTATCTTTGAGAGTAGACGTGAGCCATAGATATTCTTTCGATAACGAAGTCAGAATGATGTTTAAAATACTTTTGGTTCCTGAAAAAATATCTGTTGCAACAGGATTTCATTATATAATACTCCTTGATACCAGTGGTTCCATGGAAGGCCTTAAGATAGAAAAAGCTAAGAGCGGTGCAATTGAATTATTTAAGAGAATTCCACAAGGGAATAAGGTCACTTTCATTAAATTCGCTAGTACAGTGGAGGTTGTAAGAGAATTTTCTGACCCCTTAGATTTAACTAATGAGATTCAAAATATCGCTGCAACTGGACAAACTTCTCTATTTACCGCCTTATTGACAGCGTTTAAGATAGCAGTGAAATATAGTATGCCTGCGTATATTCTATTACTCACTGATGGCAACCCTACTGACGTTACAGATATAAGAACTTATGAGAAAATGAGTATACCTCAAGGTGTTCAAATAATCTCATTTGGAATAGGTGATGATTATAACGAGGAACTTCTAAAGATATTAAGCGATAGAACGGGATCCACATTTTATCATATACAGGAAGCTTCCGAAATACCCGAAAAATTACCTAGAGCAGCTAAGACTAAAATAGCAGGTAAGAATGTAACTGTAGACATAATATCAGAGTCTCCAGTTAAATTACTAAATTATCCTCAATTACCGGTAAAAATAAATGCAGTAGAAGGAGTAATTAAAATTCTAGGTGAGACCGTAATACCACCTAAATATAACGGTAACTTCATGACAATTAAGGTCAATTATGAAGATCCTGTTAAAAATGTTCAGGATGCGCTAATGAGTATAGTTTCATTAAAACAAGCTCCAGATCAACAAACTTTCATTTCTGGTATAAACAAGGATATTATAATGGAATACGAATATTACGTAACATTACAAAAGTATTCAGAAGATGTTAATGCAGGTAATTTGGTTGAGGCCACTAGAACTTTAAAGAAGATGGAAGAATTAGCTCAGCAGACCAGAAGGCTTGAGCTTATTGAAACTACTAAGAGATTATCTTCAGATCTTGAGACGACTAAAAGGATAGGATCTACAGAGCAAACTAAAAGGCTCTCTAAGGAAGTGTCAAGTGAAGTTACTAGAAAATTGAGAGGAGAATAATGCGTAGTCTATATCAATAATTTTTGATTTCACATTTATCTTATTCTTTGGCATGTTGCTAATCTCAGCAGGAATAGATGATATGTTAATTCCCCAGCTAGCTAAATATTTAGTAATTTCCTTGTAAAGTTCATCTTTATCTTTAGCTATTATAGGTATATCATGTAGAATCAATATTTTTTCTAGTTCATTTTTAAACCCAAAAAAAATAAAGTCTGTAGATAATGCTTTCAAGCTTTTTAGCAATTTTGCATTAATGCCAAAAACTATTCTCTTGCAAGCATTAAGAGATGAGAGTTTTCCATCATTTTTAGAATTAACAGTATACTTATACCCTATTTGAATTTTATTACCTTTCAATAAATGATCCTTTATTATTATCAGTTCTCTTATGATATTAAGATTAGTATCAAGCGATATAATTTCTGGGAATTCTTCTGCTAAAAAGGGTACGAAAATTCTTCGAGTAACTATATACATAACTTCTGGAGTAAGAAGCGAATCAATATTATATCCAAACAATTTCATGAGTAATACTTTATTTTTGTAGAATATATATCTTGTATTTAGTTGTACTTTAATCTGTATGTATCAGATAGATAGATAGAAAACTGTTTATAAAAATTCAATTAAACGATTCATAAATTACGTTAGAATGAATATAATCCATAAACAAAAAGTGAACAGTTATGTAATTTATAGTTATAAATTGGGACGTTAAAATAAAAAGTATTTAACATTGTAGAAGAAGGTGAGTTAATAAATATTAAACATCATAATACGGTCTTATCTTCAATCAAACTTTTGTATATTTATCGTATATTATATAAAATTTCAAGATTTTTGCGTCGATTTTATCGTGAAAATATTATCATAATGATTGAAATTATGAAAAGTTTTAATACCGAATGATAACGTAAATTAGTAGGGGAAGAAAATTGGCAACAGAAGATATAGTAAAAGTTAGCAGAAATTATCAAGTAACTATTCCAGCAAGAATTAGACAAAAATTCCAAGTAAAAGAAGGGGATCTGGTGAAAGTTGTTTATGACGAGAAGGAAAATGCTGTAAAGATAATACCTGCTAATAAGCAGTCATAACATACTCAATTTCCTTCTTTATTCTTTCTAACATTTTATAAGATAGATATTTTTTGTTCTCCTCCAATTTTTCTTCATCAACGACGAATTTATCTTCATTTTTGATTATTATATCGACTTCTAAATCTATATATCTAATTTTCCCATCTAGAAGTTCTGGAGGAGTTGAAATATTAATGTATTTTCCTTTTAGCGTACCATCTTTACTATAGTAATTATGCACTTCATGCCATTTACTTGAATCTATTTCCATAATATCATAATCTCCTTCTTCCTTTCTTATTCCTAGTCCATCATAATATCCATTTCCAGAAATTTCTCTTCTAAGTAACAGAAAATAGCCATTATCTGAGATTCTTTTCTCAATTACCTTCCCCGGTTTTAGAAATATTCTCCTGCCATTAATTTTTATGTGCTCTATCTCCATATAGTCTTTGATTAATGACTCTAGTATTTGAGTTACATTATCTTTACCGCTTTCTGCAATATCAACTTCTCTCGATCTTGATAATTTAAGCATATGGTGAAAATTAATTGTTGGAACCACAAGGCTTCTTATTTTATCCAATTCTAGTTTATCCTCAAGAGATAAGTTTATCAAATAGAAATCACAACCTTGCTTTGAAAAATCATCATTTTCATATTTAAATATTAAATTTTCTAGGTCTTTCTCTAAAAGGTAATTTTTCTCAAATTGCGCATTACTTCTCCACTTAACATTATACCCTTTTTTATTATATTTAATACTTATATTAAGTAACCTTTTTCTTTCTTCAGGAACTATATGCTCAGAAAAGAAAGTTTTTCCTTCTCCTCTCCATACCATTGCGAATTTACTTACTGCTTTAGGAAGCGAAAGTATTATTTTCCTACCATCAGTGGGAGGTTTAATCACAATACCTTTCTCTAAGCATGGTTCTACATCATAATTCTGATACTTACAATTTTGTGTTTCTATTAGAGAATAAAGTTTAACTGGAGATTTCCAAACAATCGAATATGGAAAGATTTCTTTCAAGTAATTTTCAAAGTTATCAGCGCTTCCACTTACAATTAGCGAACCCTTATCTTCTCCGTCTTTAAACGTAATATCTGCAGGCTCCCTTATAATTTCTTGCATAAATCTTTCTGCAATTTGAGGACTTTGTTGTACTATTTCAAAGTTTTTAGATAGCATATATGTTAATGCAGTGGCGTATATTCCTCTTATCCTAATTTTCATCCTTTATCATCTTTTCTAAAACATATTTTAGAATACCTCCAGATTTTAGATATTCAATTTCAGTTTTAGTATTTGCTCTTAAAATACCGGACGTTTCCACTTTTCTCTCATTATTTTCAAATATTATTTTAACTTTACTTCCAGGATTCAAATCAGTAAATTCTATTGAAACTAACTCATCTCCTTTTATTCCCAATTTTCTCCAATCCTCTATTTCTATTGGTAAAACTCCCATTGCGACTAAATTACTTCTATGTATCCTTTCAAAGCTCTCTGCTAATACCGCTTTAATGCCTAATAAAGCAGTAACTTTGGCTGCCCAATCTCTAGAGCTTCCGCTGCCATATTGCTTACCTGCAACTACTACAAGTGGAACTCCTTCTTTTTTGTACTGCATTGCAATCTCGTATACTGTGCCTTCTCTTTTATCTGGGAAGTGTATAGTATATCCTCCTTCTTTATTTACAAGGTAATTCTTAAGTTTCGGATTTGAAAATCCTCCTCTGATCATTACCTCGTGATTTCCTCTCCTAGCACCAAAAGTATTTAACTCCTTTACTCCAAGTGACAAAAGATATTTTCCTGCTTCGCTATCTGGAGATATAGGTCCTGCAGGTGAAATGTGATCAGTGGTTATTTTATCTCCTAATAGTAAAAGTATTCTGGCTTTTTTAATTTCTAATTTTCCGTCTTCCTCTTTGAACCAAGGAGGCTCAACAATATACGTAGATTTAGGCCAATCGTAAATTGGAGAAGGAGTTACGGATAATTTTTCCCAGTTTTCGTCTCCTTTAAATATTGTGGAATATTGCGAAAGATAGTATTCTGGGTTCATAGCTAGGTTCATATAAGAATTTATTTCCTCTAATGTAGGCCATATATCTCTTAAGTATACAGGCTTACCGTTGGGGTCAAAAGCTATAGGCTCTTCATAGTTTATGTCAATCCTACCTGCTATAGCAAAAGCTACAACGAGAATTGGTGATGCGAGGAACGTACCTTTAAGCAGTGGATTTATTCTTCCTTCAAAATTTCTATTACCGCTAATTACAGCATAGGCCTCAATCCCGTAAGTCTTTATATCATTTTCAACTTCTTTAATTAAAGGTCCTGCATTACCTATGCATGTTGTACATCCAAAACCTACTACGTGAAATCCTAGGGCTTCTAAATAAGGTAAGAGTCCTGCATCTTTTAGGTATTTTACAACTACTGGTGAGCCTGGAGCTAAACTGGTCTTCACATAAGGCTTGCTTCTTAACCCTAGTTCCACAGCCTTCTTGGCTAATATCCCTGCCCCTAGCATTACTGTCGGATTTGAAGTATTGGTACAACTAGTTATTGCAGCTAGGACTACATCTCCATCCTGGATTATATTTCCTTTATTCTTTCTTTCTATTTTTAAGGAACCAAATTTAATTCTCTCATCAGGATTTTTTGGCCCAGCCATTGATGGTTCTATTTCACTTAAATTTACCTCTACAACATCAGAATATTTAATTTCCTCTCTTTCATTATAAAATATTCCAAGTTCCATTGCAATTTTCTTTACTTTATCTCCATCACGTCCAGTTAAATTAAGATATTTAACAGTTTGCTCATCTATAGGAAAATATCCTACAGTGGCCCCATATTCTGGAGCCATATTCGCTATAGTAGCCCTATCTTGAATTGTAAGTTTTGAGAGAGAACTGCCAAAAAATTCTACATATTTTCCTATAACTCCTTTTTTCCTTAACAGTTCTGTTATATATAGTACAATATCTGTGGGCGTAACTCCTTCTCTTATTTCTCCTTCAAGTTTTACTCCTATAACTTCTGGGATTATAGAATGATAAGGCTCTCCTAGCATTACCGCTTCGGCCTCTAATCCTCCAACACCCCAACCTAAAATGCCTAAACCTCCTATCATTGTTGTGTGAGAGTCTGTTCCTATGACTATTTCCGGTTCATTATTATCGTTAATTACTTTACTTAAGTATTCTAAGTTTATTTGATGTATAATACCTTTACCTGGAGGGATAATTCTAAGATTCTTAAAGGATCGTTGTGCCCATTTTAAGAATTTATATCTCTCTTCGTTTCTTTCAAATTCTTTTTTCATATTAAGAGTTAATGAGTAAGACGTACCATAATAATCAACTTGGATTGAATGGTCTATAACTAAATCGCTTTGAATAATTGGATTAACCTTTTCTGGATTTAATCCTCTTCTAGCCAACTCAGATCTCATTTCTGCAAGATCTACCAATAACGGAACTCCAGTATAATCTTGCATTATAACCCTAGTAGGCATAAAGGAAATTTCATTTCCAACTTTCCAATTTATTATAGCATCTAGGTCGTCTTGAGTTATTTTTTCTCCATCAATATGCTTAGAAACGTTTATTGCTAAAACTCTTAAAGAGTAAGGAAGATTCTTTAGATCCACGAGAATTTAATACTTTATAAGATATTAAGGTTTAGCATGGAGGCTAACCTTGTTTCATTATGTAAGAAATGTAAGGCTTTAGGGTATTTTGGATCTTATGTGAGAAAAGAAGATTACGTGGAAGGAGTATCTGATATAAATATATTTGCAATTTCTGACGATAAATCTTTACTCTTGGAACTTGGTAGCTATAGCGGAATTTCTCCTATTGTAATTTCAGAAGAAAAATTTAGAGAAATATGTGAAAGTGGCGATATTATTTGCTATTATGTACTTTACGACTCCAAATTAATCTGTGGAGAATTACCAAAGGTTGAATTCACGATAAATGATAATACTTGCGAAAGGCTGAAGATGTCTTCCTCGTCTTTTATTAAGTTAAGTTTTGAGGCTTTCAAGAGAAACGATGAAATAGGTACGTTAGAAAATGCATATAGGGCAATAAGAAGCCTTATTCAATATATTTCTTGTTCTTCTTTAAGGAAGATACCTATTTCCAATTCAGAAATTAAAGAAACTTGTATAAAATTAAATTTGAATTTTTGCAAGGAATTTGATAACTTAATCTTACTACGTAATATGAAAAGTCCTTTAACTCCATGGGCTCTAAATAGAATATATAATATAATTAACTCTCAAATTAAAATGGATTTTTCCTCAACTTCTATTTAGAGAAAAATTAAATAATATGTATGCAAAATAATTACATATGTCAGAGGCTCAAAGAGATATTGAAAGAGCAGAGGAATATGAGGAAACAACGCCGAGAACTTCTGTTTTAGGTGAGAATAAATTTGAATTATCTACTGGACTAATAATTGCAGCTAGATATGCAGATAAGTTAAGGAGAGTAGCTTTAGTGTCGTTAAGTAAAATGGTTCCTAGAGATATTATAATAAGGGATGTATCCGAATTTAATAAGAATTTATATGATAAAATAGTAAATCAAATGAAAATTGACAAGTTAGACGTAATAAAATTAGTTGTATCTGTTAGATATGATAAATCTCAAAACAAATTAATTTTTGAAGACACTAAAATTATAAGGTATTATACAGAGGAGGAATGCAAAAAGCAGTACGAGTCGGTAATTCAAGAGAATGAGAAACTAAAAAAGGAAATAGATGAAATAAGGAAAAAATTATCTGACTTACTTGGTTCAGTTCAATAATATTCTTTTTCTTTCTTTACCCTTTAATTAAACCTATCACTAAGCCTATAATAAAGGCAATAGAATTGTATGGAAGTAATCTAATATAAGACGAAACTTCACTTTCAGCTTTTGAAGCCTGCTGGCCTAATGTTATCAAACCATGCTCTACTGTGCTAGGAGATATGACGCCTATTGCGATAAGAATAATTATTATTGCAAGGATTATTATACCTATCTGAAATATTTTCTTTATTAGTATTCCTACTAATAAGCCAAGAACAAACGCTATAACTAGCGATAATACATCTGTTGTAGAGATCATTCAACTAAAAATGTCTATAAAAGATCTATTAAGGTTTTTGCCGCAAAACTCTAATAATAAAACTTATGACTTAATAAACAATAACTTTCTTCATAAAAATTTATTGTGCTTCAGCAATTACTGGTAAGTGCTCTTTTAGGTTTTCTTTTACTCTACTAACTAGTGCTTCTAGATCTTCTGCAATTTTCTTATATAGATACTCATTATCTACCCAATATACATAGCCTGGTCTTCCTTTCTTTTTATCTTCTTCAATTTTATCTCTCATTATTAGTCCTTTATAGATTAAATTATTTATAGACTTACTAATTGATGCTTTGGTTACTTTTAATGTTTCAGCTAATTCATCTGTTGATATCTTTCCTTTTTTAGACATTATTACGTGTAGTACTTCTACGTCACTCTTTGATAAGCCATATAAGAATGCCATTACTTCGTGTATGTCGACTTCTCTTCCGTCGGGGAATTTTATCCTTTCTGCCATTTTTCCTCTAATCTAATTATACTGTATTCTAAATTTAAAAAAAGTATGTTTATTAAAATAAGCAAAAATATACGTTTAGGTAAATATGTATACATAAATGAACATATATTCACATAAATATATACAACTTAGATACATGAACGTAAACCGTGTTAATTAGAACATAATAATAGATTGTTTGGAAAAGAAATAATTAACTCTGTTAATTAATTTGCCCTTGGGTTATAGTATATTTAATATTTATTCCATTAAAGTAACATTCATTCATGAAATGGCAAACTGAATGTGAAAAAGCTTACTCTCTTGTTGTTCCGTATCTAAGAACCATACTTATTAAAAAATTAATAGATAGGGGAGTTCCAATAAGAAGAGCTTCCAAGATTGTAGGATTATCTATAACGTCTTATGAGAAACACATAAAGGACGATAAAATTAAGAAAATATTGATGAACGATGATATAAATGATATGCTCGATGCACTTGCCAGCAGGCTTTATTCTGGAGATAAGATAGAGCCTACAACTTTTTGTCTAGTATGCTCTACAACAAGGAAAATCTTTGATTTATCTCCTTGTATTTTCTAAGCTTTTTATTTTAGTTCTCTGAAAGATAGCTATGACAAAAATTCTGAGTAAATCCAAAATAGGGAATAAGCTAGTTGTAAAATTCGATACTAAGTTACAATTTAACCCAGGAAATACTATTGACGTCATTATTGATAATGATAGGCGTACATTCTCAATAGCAAGTGCACCATGGGAAAATTTTACAATGATAGCTACAAATATTAGAAATTCTCCATTTAAACAAAAATTATTAATGCTAAAAGAAGGAGACGAAGTAAAAATAGAAGGCCCCTATCAAGACGAGTTTGTCATAAAAGACTTTCCTAAACATGTGTTTGTAACTAAGGGCATTGGAATAACTCCAGTTAGATCTATGGCTCTATATTTGCTTAAAAATTCTCAAAACGTTACTATATATTATCAACCGGACGAGGATGGAGTAATTTTATTTAAAGAAGATCTTGGCAATATAATGAAAATAGAACAGATAAGCGATAAAATATTTAAGGAAAATCAAGATGCTATGTTTTACATAAGTGGAGAACCAGAATTTACTAAAATTGCTACTAAAATTGCAGTAGATAATGGAATAAAAGCTGGTAAAATAGTTGTAGAACCATTTAGTGGATATTAAGGGAATCAGACCACTGTTTTATTTCATTGTTCAAAACTCGGCAAAGTCATCATCATGATTACTATCAACTACTGCTAGTATTTAAATCAGACGCTGGCGTATTCTTCACAACTCAGTAGCATGATCAATCATCATATGAAAAAAGCGTTTAGCCATCCCCTTCTCCTAAGAGTATTAAATATTTCTTTTCTTAAGTTGACTTTATCTTTAAGCGGACAATCATTACATTCTTTAATATCTTCTCCTTTTATGGAATAATACCAGAAAGAGATTGGATCTACTATGCTTATCTGATTATTAACATTTTGTAAAGCAAAAGGCATGTCAGTCATCATGGAATGAATTTCTATAACATCTTTTAATAAGCTTCTTGCATCGCTCTTAGATATTGCTAAATTAAGGAAATTAGAGAAGAACTTATCATAATTCGAAAAATCTAAAATCCCATTTCTGGCAGATTGCGAGAAGGATGCAAATAGATACTCATTAATTTCCAATTTTCCAGAATTATGAAAATCTACTAGGCTAATCCCTCCTATTCTCAGTATTTTCTCATCTTTTTTTACAAATAGGCCAGCATAAAGTCTCCCTTTATTTAAGCTGCTTAAATCGAAAAATTCTAATTCCTCAGTTCTTAGTCCTCCTTTATATGTTGATAAAAAGAATCTCCCTATTCTTTTATTAACACTTTTACCTTCAAATTCTCCCTTTCCTTTATCACCATTATCTATAAACACAGCAGTAAAGAACGTTATATTGTCTAGAGTAGTTAGCGGATTTCCATTATGCGGGTCTAACTTATTTGTGAATAATACTAAATAAAGCAATTTTAAATCTGGGCTAGCCGGTTCTATTTTTCCGTTCACTATACTTACGTTATTAACCATGAAATCAAAGTAGCTTGTTGCACCTATTTCTGGAACATAAGCTATTAGCTTTCCTTGGTTAGATAGTAAAGGCACTACATAGAAAGGCTCTGAAACTTTCCTCAATTCGCTTATCATATCAAGCAAGTTATCTCTTTTCTCTCTAGGCTTTCTCTCCTCTCTCTTAGGAATACAATTTGTAAACAATGCTACATCGGAAATTTTTACGTCGTTAATTTCCTTACCTATATATTCCTCCACTTCATCTATAAAATCTAGTACCGCTCTATGAAAAGTTGTTTTATCAAATGTTTTTTTAACCGTCTTTACTTCCCCATCTTGCGTGCATATATATGCAGTAAAAGAGTACTCGTCGTTTTTGGTTAATAGAATAGGAATATTATCTTCGGTAGTTAAAGCTGCTATTGATCCGTTTTCGGCATGTTCAAGTAAGTAGCTTATCAGATCATAAGCTTTCATGGAATCCAATTATCTAAAAGATAAAATTAAGCCTTTTCTCACTTTTATTTTTGCTATGTTAATGTTTTTAATTAGATAAAACGAAATTTACAATAATAAGTTTATATTTAGCAAACTAAAAGTAGTTTATATGCAATATACAGAAGAAGTAACAGTTCCTATCGGTAAAACATATATTAATACAGTATTGTCTAATCCATATTATGTTTCAGGAATCTTAGGTCATATTACTCTCCTAAAAGTTTACGATAAAGTTAAAAACGATTATTTTCCGCCGTCTGACGTAAAAGAAGCTGATAATAAATTCTTATCAGCTTTGGTCTTACAAGACGAAAAAGGTAAGGTTATTGTCTATCAAGGGGAATTTATAGGCCCAAACGTTCTGCCTAATTATATAGAATATTATCTTAAAACTAATGACGAGAAAATTGAGATTAAGCTAAACTTTCAACTTCAAGAAAGAATAAACGGAACAAAAATTAATATAGGATGTGAATTTATTCAGAGAAAAGGATTTTTTGACTTTTTCTCTAAAAAGTATGGTAAGTTTGATGAGCATTTAGTGAAAGGTCACATTATTCCATTCCTTAATTCTTCCTTAACTAAATTTACTGTAATGAGAGAAATTTATGATGAAACGTTAGAACTTAATGAGGCACTAATAAAATTGAGAGAATTACCTAAAACTTCTGGAGTTATAATGATTAAGAGTGAGTCATTAGATTTTACTGGGTATTTTAATGTCAATGGTATGATCGGATCAGAATTAAAGTATAATGACAAATTGTATAATAATGCAGAAGCTTTAGCGGAATTATTTAAAGTTAGAAACGAAAAGGTTAAAATGGTAATTTATGAAGTGCCTATCCACGATATTAGATTAACTTTTAGCTAATTGTTTTTGCCCGTTACCTATCTGTAATTCTTTAATAGTTTTCATAGTAATTCTAAGCACTTGGTCTCTAATAGGTTCTTCAAATATTGATTTAGCTAAGGTATCTATTCCCAAAATATAGGTAGTAAATGTAGTTTCTAATACTTTTATATCTACCTCAAGAACTCCCTCAATTTTTTCTATTTTAGGCTTTAATTCTTTAATTACGGTCTCTGGGTCTAAATCCTTTGATACCTCATACTTCGACCTTATTTTTCTTAATTCCTCGGAATTATGTATAAATATTGCGGCTTGCACCATAATGTTATTTGGTATTTTTACTGGCACTTTATCATCAGTATAGATTGTAGTATAAAGTAGTGAGATATCAGTTACTACTCCAGTATAGCCTGGGATCAGAAAATCGTTAGAGAAGAACTTAGGAGGATATGTTGGAGCTATTAATCCATATTGCCAAGTTGATATTGTTATCCTATCTCCGACCTTGTAAGGCCTTGAAAAAAGTAGCATTATCCCTCCAAAGATATTAGATAAGACTGTTTGAGAAGCTAAGCCTAAAACTAGGCCAGCAAATCCTCCTGCAGCTAATGCAGCACCTATACTTATATGAACTAATAGGAAGAATCCAATGAACGCTATAATATAGCCTAACAGTCTTGTTATAAAAGCCACACTAGTAGCATTGCTTGCTCCAATGAAATTTCCTAATCTACTTTTAACTATCTCAGAAACTAGGTATGCTACTAGTACGGCTCCTACGAACCATGTTGTTGCATAAAAGTAAAGCGTATAGTTTGCTGGAATTACTTTTAGATTAGCCAATGTAAATATAGCAAGACCTATAACTATAGCTGAAATTATAACTGTTACAATTAATCCTATTAATTGTCTCTCGTTAAATCGGCTCATATTATTCTTTATAAACTCATTCTTTATAAACGCAGATTCCCTGAACAGAGATATATAAGTTAGATTAAGCTATTAAATCAATTATGACAAGGAGTATTATTCTTGGCAACGGGCGACTTACTATTTTGGCTGATCAAAATTATTTATTGAGAGAATTGTATTATCCTTTAAGTACAGATAACCATTTACATATGGGAAGAACAGGAATTTGGGTAAATAATAGATTTTATTGGCTTCACGATCTACATCCTGAGATAGAATATGAAGAAGACACCTTATCATCAAAAGTTGAAGCATCAGTTGAAGGCATAAAGATTAAAATAAAAGATGCTGTAGATATGGCTTATGAAATTTTATCGAGAGAAGTTACAATAGAAGGAAATAAGGAAGTTAAGGTCTTTTTTGCGTGGGATTATCATATTTATGGCACAGAATACGGAGACACTGCTCTTTATGATCCTGCAACGGATGGTATTATACATTATAAACGCGATAGATGGTTTTTATTTACTTGTGATATTCCTACTTATCAGTACGCAACGGGTTATAAAGAAGTAATGGGTTATCAAGGTACTTGGAAGGATTGTGAAGATGGAGAACTTTCTAACAATCCTATTGCCCAAGGAGCGGTAGATTCGGCAATAAGTTTTAAGATAAATACTGGTACAACATTTTATTGCTGGCTTATTGCAGGTTACAATTACGGTGATGTAAGAAAGAAGAATGAGTATGTACAGAGTAAGAGCCCTAGAGAATTAATAGCTAGAACAGAAAAATTCTGGAGAGCTTGGTTAATAAAAGCTAAAAATTACGATAAGGTTGTAAGGAGGAGCCTTTTAACTATTGTAGCAAACTGGCAAGAAAACGGCGCAATTCCAGCATCGCTAGATACGGATATAATGAGATTTAATAAGGATACTTACAATTATGTTTGGCATAGAGATGCTGCCTTTGCGAGCATAGCGTTAACATTACTAGGTTATCAAGACTTCTCTAGAAAATTCTTCACATTTTCCAAGAATTTATTATTTAATGGCTTCTTATTCCAAAAATACACAGTAGACGGATTCTGGGGTTCAACTTGGCATCCTTGGACAACAGGCTATGTACCTATTCAAGAAGATGAAACTGCACTATTAATTTACGCTCTCTGGATACATTTTAGAAAATTCTGGGATGTAGATTTCGTAAAGGATTTATACAGACCTATGGTGAAATCTGCAGCGGACTTTCTATCTACATATATTGATGAGAAAACGGGTTTGCCTTTACCTTCTTACGATTTATGGGAAGAAAGAAGAGGAGTTCATTTCTTTACATCGGCAGCAGTATATGCTGGTTTAGTTTCAGCATCAAAATTTGCAGAATTTTTTGGAGATGAGGAATATAAGGATAAATATTTCTCGGCCGCGCAATTAGTAAGAAAAGGCTTAGATACTTTTTATCAAGGGGATCATTTTGCAAGAATGCTAGGAGATAAGGGCTTTGATAAGACTGTTGATGCTAGCACTGTCTTGGGAGCAATGCTCGTATATGACCCTATGGATCCCAGAGTAATAAGTAATAGAAAAGTTGTAGAGGAAAAGCTTACTGTTAATGGTGGTATTATAAGATATGAGGGAGATTGGTACTTGAAGGAAAGCGATAAGCCTAATCCATGGTTTATAACAACATTATGGGTTGCCCAACAACACATAGCAGAAGGTAATATTGAAAAAGCTACAGAATATTTAAATTGGGTTCTGAAAAACTCCTTGCCTACTGGAATTATACCAGAACAAATTACTCCATCTGGGAATTATCCTTCCGTATCTCCTTTAGTATGGTCCCATGCAGAGTTAGTAAGGACTTATTACTATTTAAAGAATGGTTTCACGAAGTTCATATAACCTAAGTAATTCTTTCCTAAATTGTAAAAAAGTATAATTATTCACAATGCCTTTTAACGCAAGCGATAAGCCAAGTTTAGGTATTCCCTCTTCTAGTAGTGAGATAAATTCGTCTAAGAGAATTGTGTCTATTTTGAAAATAGTATTAACAGCATAAGGGAATACATGCTTTTCTAAACAAAGGTATTTCTCTATATGAGGATCTTTAGTTCTAGACAATGATTCGTTTCCTTTATGATAAACTTTAGCACCTTTAAAAGTTGCAGAATCTCCTCCTAAATATATTCCATGAAGTGCCAAAACGCTTTCATTATAACTTCCTCTTAAAGTAAATGTAGGAATTTTATACTCTAGAAAGAAATTAGTTTTTAAACTCATATTAACTCCAGCAATAGCTAAGGATTTCTCTACTTCGTAAGTTCCTAGATCGTCTCTATCAACACTAAGTCCAACCTTTGTAAGAAATCCAGTATATTCACTAAACTTACTATTGTAAGGCATCATATATTTTGTATTTTTATATCTTTGAAAGAGGGCATTAGGGTAATTTTTCCATTTCTCTCCAATAACTTCACCAGAAGCAATATAAATTGATGGATTCTTTTCGTGAAATTCTAGATGATCTTCTATCCATTTACTTGAAGGTATCGCATCGTCATCTGTAAATAACGCTATGTCGTCAGGATTTAAGTTTTCTAAGGCTAAATTTATTGCCTCCTCAAAGTATCCTTCCTTCTGTATAATTATTTTATTCACTCCATTTATATTAAGTTGTTTTTTTGAAATTAATATGGTTTCGAAATCTTTAAATGTTTGTATTTTTAACGCATTTAATGTATCTTTAATAGTTTCTCTTCCTAAAGTAGGAATAAAAATTTGAACCATGAATACACTTTTTTACATGAGTTAAAAGAATTAATAAAGAAGCTTCATGCCATGGATCTCGGCTAGGGGATCTGATAAGATAGTCTATAATCAATGTTTGAAACTGGAACAAGGAAAAATATTACGAGTAGAGAGTTTTAAGGGAGATAGATGGATAGAAATAAAAAGGAAAAAAGAAGACGAGTTTGAAATAACGGAGAGGGGCTATAATAATACTACCTACGTTGTTAGCTCCAAGGAATTAAAAACATTATTAAAAAGGCTTTTCGAAATAGAATTTCCCAGAAGTCATCAAGTAAGAATTTCTATGACTTCATGAAATTGCCTACTCCCTTTTAAAATAATACTTGACAATATATTAATCATGGATATTGGTCTTGATGACATTATCAACGTTAATTTACTAAAAAGGAAATACGAAGACTACGCAAACTCTCTCACCTCTGGAAGTAATATAAAGTCTGTAGTAAAAGATTTTATATCATTTACTAAGCAAATTAGGCTAACTACATTTTCCTCAAAACTCTTGAAAATATTGGATGAGCAGGAAAGAATTGCAAAGAGAATTCTTTTAGTTTACAATATAAGATATTTGCTATTAATTTTCTATAAATCTATAATTCAAAGAATGATTAGCAAATTAATAAACTTAATAAGGTCGTTCTTATCGCTCATCTAAATATAAATTTTTATTTTCCATTCTTTTTCTCATGAAGATTGTTATATTTACGTCTTCTAAAGAAGCTCAAATGGAAGAGCCAGTGATTTGTGATAGAGATACAGTAAAAATCGATGGAAGTAAATGTATAGGCCGAAGTTTAGGAATTGCACCTTATGTTGCAAAGTATCTAAAAGATCTAGGATTTTATGTAATAGTTATAGATCCTTTCGCTGAAGATAATGATTATGAAGCTGACGAGGTAATAAAAGGAGAAGTTTTCAGCATACCAGATGAATTAATAAAAGGAAATTATGTAGTAATAAGCACTAAGCATGTTTACGATACATGGGCTATAATGAAAAGTATACTAGCTGGTGCTAAGGCAATACAAGTGGTAATGAGTATAAAAAGGGCAAAAGTAATTCTAGGAAAGCTAATAAAGGCTGGTATATCAAAGGAAGAATTAAAGAAATTAAGGATACCTGCAGGATTAGATATAGGCGCTAAAACGGAGAAAGAAATAGCATTAAGCATAGTAACTGAAATCTTGGCAATGGAAAGAGGCACTAGTGGTTTACCTTTAAGTAAGGTTAAAGAATTCGAGAAAGTGGTTGATGAATTATAATTAGAAGAAGGTTACAGTTTCATAATTCTAATTTTAGTGATTAGAATTTTTTCAATATGTTTTTGCTTAATAAAGAAGAATACAATTAGAAGTATAGGAATGTTAATAAATAGCATTTAGCTCTTATAGTTTATTAGTAAACAATAGGTCTTGCTTTTAGTCGTATGAATGGGGCAATTCCCCCGTGATAATCATCTATATACACGCTCTTAACTTCTTTAGAAATTGCATCAATAGTAGTTAATTCTTGCAAAGGTATTGCGATCTCTCTTACTATTACACCACCAGAGCCTATTAGCATAGAGTTTCTAGGGAAGAGCCTTATGCTATTTTTTACTATTTCACTTCTTATAACTCCTAAAACTATTAGCCCATTTTTAGTATCTTGAATTAACTCTTGAAATCCCCAGTCCTTTGGCTTTACAATTAAGTTAAAGTAGTCTGGAAGAGGTAAAACTCCCCTTGCATTCCCTGGGCTACCACTTTTAGTTGTTAAGGTACCTAGATATTCTAAGACTATGCCGTCTCCTATAATTTCCTTCTTTTGAGTTCTAACTCCTTCATCATCAAATACAGAAAAACCTATAAGATTTTCATTAAGAGGGTCATCATAAACAGTTATTTCACTTGAAATTCTTTCTCCTAGTTTAATCCTTGGGTTATCTCCTCTTAGAAAGTTCATGAATTGATGGAATAAGTGGGCAGTAGCCTCTGGATCCAAAATTACATTCATTCGTTCTAGTCCCCAAATCCTTTCATTCATAGAGATACTTTGCATTTTTAAGAAGTCTGCTACAGCCTTAAGGTCTGACGGTTTTCCAGAATATGCAAATTTTAGTCCGTTATATTCAACATAATTTAGGATTTTTTCCTCTATGCAATCATTTATTTTCCTATGTACCTTTTTTACCGTAACATTAACGTCAGTTAACTTAGATAATATTTCATCTAAGTTCTCCCACTCCTTTACTGCGGGAGAGATATAAGAGACGCATTCCTCATGAGATTTAATTTCTTCTTCTTTTCCCTCAATTTTGTTTAAGACCCAGCCCGATCTAGTCAAATATCTATTTACTCTAATTTCTCTGGTTTCCTTATAAATTCCAGAACCAGATATAAAGTGGACGATCTCTTCCTTTAGCTCATAAGTTTGCATTAATAAAAAATAATACCTTAAATTAGAAAAAACTACCTACTGTCTTTTCTTTTACTTACTTATTTTCCATAATGCTAGAGATAGCACTATCATTATTGCGTCTATTATTAGCGAGATATCAACGTAAGGATTGAATGGCAAAACTTTTCCTACGAACAGTGCTGGTGCTGTTCTAGTCTCTAAAAGTAATGCAAAGTCTATAACATAAAATATTGTTATTGGCAAGTAGAGCTTCTTAATGCCCTGTATTAAAGCAACTGCTGCCACTATTGCTAATGAAGCCACAAATCCGAAGAAAACTCTATAGATTAATGTAGCAGTCGGATTAGGTAGTTTCGCGTCTACTAAATCTAAATGGACTCCTGCCCATAGCGTTGACAATAGCATTCCTGCCCATTGTAACACGTTTTGTTTTACTGTAGTTCCATTCATCACGATAAAAAATGGAATTAATCTAAAAATATCTTTACCCAAATCAAAAAATTAATTTATCCCGAATCAAATGTAGAGTTAAAACGCAAGTCTACCGAATTTGCTCCTTAAGAATACGCCCATTATGAAGAAGAATATTGCAAAACCTATTATTACTGGAACTACTGCTCTCCAAGGTCCAAAATTATTTAGATATAATGCTAATCCTATTGATAGAACGAAGAAGAAAGCCAAAGGTCCTACTACTACTGCCCATGTAAACCTATCCCATCTCTTTGTTTGTCTTTTTTCTTGTTCTTGTTTTTCCTCGGTCATAAGATAGTCTTTTACTATTAACTAATAAATCTTTTTAAAACAAAATTAACCTAAGACTCTTCTAATCTCTTCATAAAGTTCAGGATCCTTTTCTTGAAGCTTCTTAAGAGAAGGTGGTCGCAATCCTTTAGTTTTTACTCCTTTTATAACAGATCTTATCCATGCATCATAAATCTTCCCTGATCCCGTTTTGTAATAAAACTCCTTTAGTTTTTCTAGTGCCTCATCTTCATTTAAGTTTTTAACGTTTACAAGATATCTCGATGCAACGTATAATATAAACCTCTTCCTACCATCTGGAAGACCTTTCTCTAGAACTGTATCTATCCAGCTATAGTTAACCTTAGATGGTATAGGAGGAAATACTCCTTCAACCTCAAATAAGAGATTTCCATCTTCGTCATAGACTTTTGACGTACCATCTTGATATATAACATATCCTGCAGTAGTATCGTCTGGATAATGCAAAATTATTTTAACTATTTACCTTCACCTCAGTTAATTTCATTCTAGTAGCGCAAAATGAGCAAATTTCCCTGCCCTTATTCGTAGGCATTCCACAGATCTTGCATTTACCTAAAGTTTCCTTAGGAATATCTTGCATTAATGGTCTGAATTTTTCCTCAAAATTAGTAACTAATGAGATCATGAAGCCGGGTATTTTATCTTCCATTTCTTCTATTGTTCTCCTTATCTTACTTTGAGTTTCTCCTCCGACTCTAAATGTATGAGGGCATGAGTCATAAATGAATGGTATTCCTTTAACTAATGCGTAGGTCATGATTTCTTTCTCAGGAGATAAGAATAGGGGTTTAATTTTCTTTATATAACCGTTCTCGGCAGGAGATACTGGCCTTAACCTAGCTAAACTTAATATATCACCATTATAGTATCCAGTTAATACGTATTGTGCGACATCATTAAGATTATGACCAGTAGCAAGAGTATCTGCACCCTCTTCCTTTGCAACTTTTTCAAGAATATACCTTTTTGTAAGTCCACAAGTACTACATACTGGTCTCCTTATCTTTACCTTAGCTTCATCTATGGTAAATCCGTATTCCTCCTTTAATTTTACAATCCTATATTTGACCCCTAACATTTCGTAATTCTTAATAGCAAATTCTACACTTTTAGCTGAGTATTTTTTACCCATATCTATTCCTAAATCTATGGTTATACCAATGATTTCAATACCTTCTTTTTCTGCGATCTTAGTCATTACGTGAAGTAATGTAGTACTATCCTTTCCACCAGATACTGCAATTGCCAATTTTCTTGTCCCTTCAAGCATATTGTATTTTCTAACGGTTCTTTCAACTCTATTTTCAAACCATTGTATAAAATGCTCTTTACAAAGGTACTTGTGAGCGTAAGGTATCTTAATTATTGCTTCTTCTTTGCACTCACTGCATCTCATAAGATTTAATATATTCATCATATATTAAAATCAAATCTTTTAATCCAGTAATCGAAGGTATTACCATGCAATTACTTGCAGAAGTTCATCCAAAGACTAAAATTGAAAAAATAAAGAAAGAAATTCAAGATTTATCGTCCTTTGACGGGTTTGACATACCAGATTCTCCATTAGGTCTACCATCAGTTAAACCAACTTCCATAGCAGCTTTAATCAGAGAAAAGTACGAACATAAGAGAATAATAATAAACCAAAGACTTCTTGACGTTAATGAGCTTTACGTGCATTCATTATCATTAACTGCTAAGGCTTTTAATCTAAATATAGCATTTACTAAAGGAGATAAACCAAAAATAGGTAAAGAAGTAGGTTATTTGTCCTCAGAAGAGGCAGTGAATATTGCAAAAGGTTACGGTGTTAGTTCTGGAATGATGATAAGTTTAAGAAAAAATAGGTCTGAAATATTAGCCAGATTAGAATCTAACGCAGATTTTTATCTTGCCTTACATTTTTCTGGAGTAGAATCTATAAAAGGGCTTGAAGAAAGTTTCCAAAAAATAATACCATATATAATAGTAAAGACCGAAAAGAATAAAGAAATACTATCTAACATTTCACAGCCTTCCTTTGAAGGAAGTAAAGTGCGTGACCTACTTTATGAATTGGAGAGCGTAGGAATAAAATCCGTTCTAATATCGTCTCCTGGAGATTTGAATTATTTAGCTAATTTTAAATTTTAAAGATTGGTAGAAATATATAATTTAATAGATAATATTTTAAACTCTGGAGTAGAAGCATGTGTTATGTTTAAAAATCTTAGTGAAGAGCTTACAAAAGCTTTACAAGAAGCAAACTATGTCAACCCTACTAAAGTTCAAGAATTAGCAATACCACAAATGTTACAAGGAAAAAGTGTCTTAGCTCAAGCAAAGACTGGCTCAGGGAAAACCGCAGCATATTTAATTCCTATTCTAGAAAAGGAAGAGCAAGCTTTAGTATTAACGCCTACTAGAGAATTAGCTGAGCAAGTGGCAGATGAGGCAAGAAAACTAGGTAAATATAAGAAAATGAGCATTGGAGTTATTATTGGAGGAGTTCCCTACTCTGGACAAGATAAGGAAGCCAAAAAAGATATAGTAATAGGGACTCCAGGTAGAATATTAGACTTATGGGGAAAAGGTTACTTAGATCTTTCACGCTTCTCAGTTGCAATAGTTGATGAAGTTGATAGAATGTTTGATATGGGCTTTATTGATGACGTTAGGATGATATTAAAAAATGCTAATCCAAGTATGTATGGCTTCTTTTCGGCAACTGTTCCAGAAGAAGTGGAAAGTCTTGCAAAGGAATTCTCTCCTAATATTGAATTTCTAAAAGTTGATGATATTAAACCAGTAGAAATAGAACACTTGTTTTACGAGGTAAAAGGCTGGAGAGATAAGATTAGTAAATTAAAAGATGAGCTAGACGATAATGAGAAAACTATTGTTTTCGTAAACACAAAAAAGAAGGTAGAAGAGCTTTACGAGGAGCTAATGGATGATTTCGAAATTTCTTTGCTTCATGGTGATTTACCACAAAGAGTTAGATTAAGGAATTTATCGTCTTTCAGAAGAGGCAAAACTAACGTACTTCTCTCAACCGATTTGGCTTCAAGAGGAATTGACGTAATAGATGTTACTAAAGTAATTAATTTTGATACTCCAAGAGATGTTGAAACTTATATTCACAGAGTAGGAAGAACTGGAAGAATGGGAAGAAAAGGGATAGCAATAACATTTTACACTAGGAGAGACGCTCAATTAATTCTGAAGATAAAAGATTTAATAAAAGGTAAGAAGCTGGAAGTTCAGTAGAAAGGAATATAAATTTCATTTGAAAAGATGAAAATATGAATCTAACGGATAAAATACTTGCATTACTTTACGACAGAGGAGAATTAACTAGCAATGAGATTGCTGATAGCTTAAGAGAAGACGAAGAAAATGTAGAACTTACATTAAAAGGTATGGAAAAAGAAGGGCTAGTTTTTGAGAAAGAGAAAGGCCTTATATTTAAAAAGAAAGTTTACTCTTTAACTCCTACAGGATTAGAAAAAGCTAAGAAAGCAAAGGAAGAACTAGAAGAGAAAGCCAATAAACTAGTTACAGCAATACAACAAGGGGAAGATCCGCAAGTAATAGTTCAAGAATACGCTGATTTAATACCATTAATGTTAGCAATGTCTTTAATTGATATGTTGTTGTTGCAAGATCTTATGTTTATAGATTTTATGAACTTTTAAAGAAATAGATAAATAAAAATAATTATTGAGTTGTTTTTATTATTTCTTCCTGCGTTATTTTACTCTTTGGTCTCCAACCCATGGAATATGCTATAGCAGTTCCTATTAATGTTACTGTAAGGTTAATTGCTAATGCAAGTATTGCAATGAATAAAGGTCCTAGAGGAGTTGTCATTAATGATGTCTTAAATACACCATAGTGGAGTTCTATGAAGTTTACATAATACTCTAATCCAACGCCCGATATTATACCTGCTGCCCAACCTGCTATTAGAGATTTAGACTCGAGTTTATCAGTATAGAGCCCTAAGAATACTGCAGGTAAAGTTTGAGATACTATTATCCCGCCAAGTAGTTGTAACTGTATTGCATAAGTTGCAGGTACCACAAACACGAAACCTAATGCCAGGAACTTAAATATTGTAGAAGTCCACTTTGCTAGTTTTGCCTCAGAATATGGAGTCAAATCTGGTTTAAACTCCTTTATTACATTTCTTACAAATAAGTTTGCCACTGCTATGGCCATTATTGATGCAGGAACTAATCCGCCCACAAATATTGCTAAGAAAGCTAAACCTACGAACCAACACGGCATTGTGCACGCTATTAAAGCGGGTACTGCCAGTGCACCGTTCCCAGTTTTAGCAATAAGGCTTAAAGCCCCTGGAACTGCATAAACTAATATTCCGAATAACGATATTAATGCTAAACCTATTCCGTAAATTGGTAAGAAAGACGTGCTATATACTAGTTTCTTCTCGCTTTCGGAGGATAAAGAGCCGTTAATTGCGTGAGGATATAAATATAGAGCAAAAGAACTGCCTAAAGCTAAAGAGAAATAAGCTGGTGCTAATTTTATTGGAAGAGTTTCCATTGCTGGTGGAACTTTACTGCCGGTAACTTTAGTCAAATGATAAGCGACAAAATTAGTCGATAAATCAGAAAATGCTTTAGAAAATCCCCCTATTTCTATTGGAACTAAAACTATTACAGTTATCACAGTAATCCATATTAATACATCTTTAAATACTCCAGTTAGTGCGGCACCTCTTAATCCGCTTACAAAAGTGAAAGCAGCTAATACAATAAACGCTAGTATTAATGAAATTTCAGTAACTATTTTACTTGATATTCCTAATCCTGCTAAAAGAACTGCTAATACAGCTTCCATTCCTACTATTTGCAGTGCAATATATGGCAATTCTGCAACTACTCCAGTTAGTGCCACTAGAATCGCTAAACTTCTGCTATTGAACCTATCTTTCACAAAATCTGCAGCAGTTATATAGCCTTTGTTTCTTGAAACATTCCATAATCTAGGCATAGTTAATAACGCTACACCAAATCCCCAGGCTACGTATGGAATAGCAAAGAAGTACAAGGAACCAGAGGCAAATATCCCTGCTGGTACTGCTATGAATGAATAAGCTGTAAATAAGTCAGCGCCTAATAAGAACCACACTAGTAAAGTACCCAGTCTTCTCCCTCCTAATCCCCATTCGCTTAATTTATTTAAGTCTCCTTTTCTCCATCTAGCTCCGTAAAATCCTAAAAATGAGAAGATTACGAAGAGAATTACAAATACTGATAGCGTTAGGTAATTCACGTTCATGACTTCTCACCTCTAAATGCATATCCTATAGCAAAGTATAGTAGAGAAGTTACTATTAGTAATACTATTTGTATCCAATAAAACTCCGTTAGACCAAATAATGTCGGTTGAACGTTGTTAAATAATGGATATAAAGAGTAAATTATAATGTCTACTAGAAGGACTATTCCTAGAGAGAGATAAAATCCTTTTTTCATTGCAAATAAATGCAAACGCTAATTTGCCTATATATTTTAATTATAAAGAGAAAAACATGTGTATAAAAAAATCTTAGTGTAAATATTAAGTTAGTATACATGTATCGTTATTCTTAGGAAAATTTAATCTAACATCCTAATGTAAAATAGAAGAACAAATTTATGTGATTATTGAGAAGAAATAATGAGTTGGAGTTAAAAATTGATTTACCAGAAGATTTGGTAATTCCACCATTAGAAGAGTTTTCATATATATGCAATGGTGAAGTAACAAAAGTGAAATGTAATAATACTATTTATAGAGATGAAGATAAGATTATAGCGACACCGTATGATATAATATATTCAATATCATTAGAAAATTTAGTAAGAAACAAGACTAGAGGTAGGAAATACAATAGATGGTCTTACTATGTAAATAAGTATAAATTAACTATAGAACCTATTGAATTTTCAATTATAATTAGAACTGGAGCAATTATATCCATATTTGTAGATGGATTAGATATAAATGGAATATCTGGTGATGTTGTAATTAAAGAATTCAAAATAAGTGGGAGTAGGGATTATGAGAAAATTATAGATAAGCTACAAGATGTGAATCCAAGACTGATAGTAGTAAAAAAGGAAAGTTTTGTGTTTACAATTTCGGCTTATAAAGTAGTATATATAGATAAAAACTTACAAAATATTATTAAAGAATTCATTGGATATAAAAGAATGGATTGCGAGAAACTTGTCATTAAAGACTATACTAGAATATGTTATATTTCTTCCACATTCTCTTAGATTAACTTTTTGTGTTTTCTATTACTAGAATTTTATCATTTAATTGTTTTACATTTCCATCAATTTTTATCCTTATTTTTTTATCACTAATTACAATAACTTTTGAATACTTATCTTTAATTTCGTTTAACTCCTTAAGAGAACCGTTAAAAAGTATTGGAATTAAGGAGATTTCATCCAATCTTCCTTCTTCTATATATTTTTTATATTTTTCGTCATTTTGCAAGACGCCTTTTATAGACTCCTTCTCTCCGTACTCCTCATAAGATAATAAGGGGAGAATTGCTATATCTCCTTCCTTAGATTCTGTCGAGTAATTTCTTACTTCGCTTAAAATTACGTTGAAAAGCCTATCCATATATTCCCTACCAAGTTCTACGTCATACACCTTATCCTTATCAAAGTTTTCGTGAAAACTCTTATTTAACCAAGTATAAGCGTCTATTATCTCGTCTTTTCTTTTTGAGATGGTGTCAACAAATTTAATGTTAAACGAAGAAAGGCATGTAGAGCTTATGTAGCCTGAAAGTGCAGGATTTAGGATAATTATACTTTTTCCCTTATCAAGGGCTGAACATAAACTTTGGACGTCAAAAAGTGAATTAGGAGAAGATAAGGGATCTGCGCCTATTCCTACTTTCATTCCTTCATTAGGATCAACATAAGAATAAAATGTAAATCTGTAATGGTCAAAAAGTTTTACATTACCATACCACTTTGAATATTCCTTTAGATTATCTTTAAGTTCTTTAACTTCTTCCAAAATCTTCTCAAAGGCATCAATTGTGGATTTATATTTACCATCAAGTCTTCCATAAGGTATGAAGATTGGTTCTCCGAGTTTAGGATAAAGGTAATCAAAACCATAAGCTTTAGCTACATCTGGAATCGATGAATCAATTAGTGTTTTAATTGCAACTTTCATTTCTTCAGGAAGCCTATCAATATGAAATATCTTCTTTTCTTCTTTCTTAAATAAAGACATCGATATTTTGTAGAGTTCTAATTATAAAAAATTAAGCTAGATCTTGAACACTGTCCTTATGAAACCTAGGATAATATATATGAAGATTACTGTCATTATACCAAACATTACGAGTCCTGTCCAAAATTCCTCCGAAATTGAGAACGGTGAGAAAGGATAAACTTGATTAGAATAAGGAGGCCACCCCACTATTAAAATGACTGAAAGCACGCTATCTCCCATCATCCATAGTACAAATAGTATTGCCTTAATTGCGTTGTTTAACCCATGGATTGTAGAACCCATTACTAATCCGCCTAAATATAATGATAAGTCCTCTACTATTCTTAAGCACAAATATGCCCCACCTAAATTAAAAAAGTAGGGAATATGCCAAAATACTGGAATTATTATGCCTGGGATTAAATATATTTTAGATCCTCTAAAGCCAATATAACCTAGAACAAATCCGCCAATGTAAAGTACGTAATGCATAGCCATGTATAATGCCTCATATCTTGGCTCCAGGAGTTCAGTTACAGGATTTATGGCAACTATTAAAAATAGGACAGGAATTATCAAGGACTTTTTTGTAAGCTTATCCCTTAAAATCTGCATAAGTATAAAAGAAGATTAAGAAGAAAAAAGATTTTATTCAGGAGGGATTTCTTTAAAGCTCATAGAAATATCTATGCCATCCTTCTTGTGTTTATACCAAGATGCTACATAAATTATTACACCAATAGCTATCGTTAAACTGACAAAGAATTCTGTTAATGGAAATCCATCTACTGTACTAGTAAATCCAAAAACTGGATTGACTCCTGCTTCATACGTTAAGAATGTGAAGTAGATAGCTGAGATTATTCCAGCTATCTCAAGGCTCTTAATTCTATTTTTAATTCCATAAACGGTCCCTGCTATGCTTGCTATAAGGAAATATAGCGCTCCCAGGATTGTTGCTCCATATAATGAAGTTGCTGCGGATGTTGAGAACACTGGAATTAGAAGTAATATTAGCATTATAGATAAATCTAGTAAGTGGGCGTAAACGGGAGAGCCCTTAGAATTTACTTGAGAGAACTTTTCTGGTAAAACTCTGTCAAAAGATAATGCAAATATGTACCTAGAGAACACTATAACACCGTAAGATAAAACGTAGAAATTCCATAATACAGTTCCTAGTCCTATAATCCATTGAAAAATAGGATTCCCAGCCAATGCAATGGCAACTGTCCAGAAATTGTAAATGAAAGATCCATACGCATAATAATTGAAACAATAGCCTGCAACTAAATCCATTTCAAGGAAGGCTAGAGTAACTAATAATCCAGTAATTCCTAATGCTAAGACTAGATTTAACTTAGCTATTTTTTCTGTTTGCTTAAATTCTGCAGCCACTGCAGGACCTGCCTGCATCCAAGGATATGTATACAACGCAAAAATTGGTAAAAGCAGTAAAGTATAACCAAGGTTTATGGAACTAGGTAAAGCGGAATATTTAACTGGAGGAACGCTAACTCCAAGATTAGAGAATAATGGAATTATGCTAGAGAAATGAGAAGAATTTAATGCAATAACAATCATTGCTAGAACTAATGAAAGCATCGAAAATATTCCTAATGCAGTGACTATTGAATAACCCCATTTTGCTCTCAAGATATTTATTAAAATTACTGCTATAAAAAATGACGCAGAAATGACGTAAAATATAATTTTCTGAAGTAATGTAAGGCTTCCGTATGGATTAACGAAAATCGTGTTCGCTAAATTAATTAACCCTGGATTATTGTCAGCATGTCCTATAATACATAGTACTGCATTTATGCTACTACCAGAAAAGAATGCCACTAAGGCAAAATATGCTACTGACTCTATCATTAATGAAATAGCCATTACTGCGCCTAGTGGTCCGTTTAGAGATCTTGATATCCATACGTAATCTCCACCAGTCCTAGATATTTTTCTAGTCATTATTGTGTAAACTATTAATTGCGGTATTGCGAAGATGAAACCTATTATAGAAGCTAACCATAATACTCCTCCAGGTCCACCTATAGTCGGGTTATTAGAAGAATTAAGATATGGAGATATCGATTCAAATAACGCTACACCCGCTGACATATTTCCTAGGTTTAACATTATTGCGTCTATGAGGCTAACTTGCTTTAAAAGCCCCGAGGATTCTCTAATAAAAACTGTTTTAGCCATCGAGTTGTCTCTTATAAAAGATAATATAAAAAATTTACTCAGAAAAGTAAAATGAAAGAAGTTTTATCACCATATGATTTACTTGATCAATTAAATGTAAAAAGTAATAGCCATTATAAAATACATTATGTAATACTAAAAAATGACTAGTAATATTAATATTAAACGAAGGAAAGGAAGGCATATGGCTACTAAAGTAAAGTTCAAGTATAAGGGAGAGGAGAAGGAAGTAGATATTTCGAAGATAAAGAAGGTTTGGAGAGTTGGCAAAATGATATCGTTCACCTACGACGACAACGGTAAGACTGGTAGAGGAGCAGTTAGCGAAAAAGACGCACCAAAAGAACTACTAGAGAAACTGAAATAAATGTCATGGTAAAAAGAGTTTTATTTTAAGTTCATTATTTCTTTTTATGGATTTTCAAGATCTTTTTAAGTTAAGGCCTGTCTACGCTTTTGATGTAAATAATGGGAAAATAAGTTACGTAGTAAGGGATAAAATACCTTCGGTGTATATTCATGACGAAGGCAAAGTTCCACTAGAAGATGTTTATGCAGAAGGCGTAGAATGGATAACCGATAAAAAATTAGCAATTATAGGGGATCCAGGGGGAAGCGAAAAAAGGGAGATTTATATTTATGATAGAAATAAGGTATTTCCCTTATTAAAGGATCAGTATGATAATTTTGGCACTTACTTCATTGACGAGGATAAATTCCTTTTTATTTCTAATAGAGACGGGAAGACTCTTCATTTATATTTATATGACAAGGGAGATATAATCCAAGTTAGCAAGGGAGATAATCCAGTAGAAAATTATTGCTTATCGCCTAGTAAGAAAAGAGTAGTATATTCTCAAGGAATTTACGATAACGATCTTTATGTTTATGATTTAGATAGAGGAGAAGTCATATCTAAGATTTCCTATCCCAACTCTGAAGAAACAGTTTCCTTATATTGTTTTAAAGACGAGGATAATTTCCTTTTCATATCTAATAAAGATAACTATTTTGATATATATAATTTTAATATAGGAAAAGAAGAGATAACTGAAGTTATAAAAAGTGAACATGAGAAGTACGAAGTAGTTCCTATAGCCGATAAGATAATTTATTCTGAAGATGTATATGGCGACTTCAAGATAAAAATTCATAAAGGAAATGAATTAGTTACAGAAGGATTCAATTCATATTTAACTCCAGACCAAGATTACATTTATTATATAGGCTCTACCTATAATAGGCATTTTGATCTATATAGAGTCAATATATTGACGGGAAAAATAGAAAGGCTTACGAACTCTATGGACAATATTAAAGGAGATTTTGTAAAACCTAAAGTTGTAAAATATGACAGTGAAGGCGGAATAGAGATTAACGCATTACTTTATGAAAAAGGAGGAGAAGGTAAGGGAGTAGTTTACATCCATGGCGGTCCTGATTGGGAATGCACTGACTCTTTTAACCCAGAAATACAGTTCCTAGTCGATAGAGGTTTCAAAGTTATTTGTCCTAATTATAGGGGTTCTACAGGTTATGGAAGAAGGTTTAATCATCTTAACGATAAAGATCTGGGAGGAGGAGATTTAAAAGATATAATAAACTCTGCTAAATTACTTGGCGTTAAGAAAGTAGCTGTAACTGGCGGAAGTTATGGAGGATATTTGACAATGATGGCAGTTACTAAATATCCTGACATGTGGTGTTCTGCTGCCGCTGTAGTTCCTTTTGTAAACTGGTTTACTGAAAAGAAATTTGAAAGAGAAGTTCTTCAGCAGTACGATGAAATGAAAATGGGTAATGATGAAAATTTGCTTAGAGATAGATCTCCTATATTCTTCATAGATAATATTAAATCTCCTCTATTGATATTAGCAGGAGAAAACGATCCTAGATGTCCTGCAGAAGAGACTAGACAAGTTATAGAAAAATTAAAGGAAAGAAATATAGAAGTGGAATATAAAATATACGAAGATGAAGGACACGGGTTCTCAAAAATAGAAAATTATGTGGATTCTATAAGGAGAGTTGTAGAATTTATCGAAAGGCATTGTAAATGATGACGCCGCTCGTCAGATAGATGAAGAAGGTCTTGAGTTCTGAATTCCTTTTCTTAATTCTTCCAAATTATTCGGAGCGGTAAAAAAGACTGGCACATCGTGAGGCAATGCTGCCTTAAAGCTAACTAATAACCATTGGCCTACTTCTAAATCTAAAGTTCTGTCCATTAACGTATCGTTAATTCCAAAGGTTTCAGCTATTAGTTGTCTATCATAAGGTCTAGGTAATGTACTTATAAAATACGTGTGAAGCTGTTGAAGCACATTTGTATTCAAGTAAGCCAATCTTTGTGTACTTATTAGGCCGTGGAGATGATACTTTCTTCCATGTCTTAATAGTTTTTCTACGGCATTGCTAGAAAATTCACTATTATCCTTTTGTTTTGTATCAAAAGGTATGAATTCTTGAGCCTCATCTAATACGAAAAGTATTGGATTTATTGAGTAAGATTTTTTCCTTCTAAGCATAATTTGATTAATAAGTTGTCCTACTATTAATCTAGCCTCTTCTATGTTTGGTAGTTCTAATATGAAAAGTCTAGGAGAGTTTTCCTCATTATCTAAGATTTCTATTGCCATCTTTTCTATGTCATATTCCTCTCCTTCTTGGATTTCAGAGGTTAGATAAGCTCTTAAGGCGTTAAGGAAAGCAAATATCGATGCATTTTCCTTTAGTCCGCTTTCTCTAGCCAAAGTCTCTATTTCGTCTATTACTGGGCTAAGCGTAGTATCAGCAATATCTTCCTTAGTTAGTTTATTTTGCCTCATTGTCTCATCTATTTTTTTAAGAAATAACCCAAATAGCGGCTTTTGTGCAAACGCTGTGTATTTATCATTAATTTGTGCTCTTACCATGTCGATAATTTCTCCATAAGTTAGGTAAGTAGAACCTTCTGGCGGAACGTAAAGTTGTCTCATTTTATTCGATTCAAAAAGTTCTTCAGCGGATTTTCTTATTTCATCCTTTAAATCTATAATCTCCTCTGGGATTACGTGAGTCCTTATGAATCTTCTTCCGGCGTCAGTTTTATTTATAGGCAATCTTTCAGTGGAGATTAACCTAGAATTATTTGAAATCAGCTGATCTAATAATAATATTGAATATTCTAAAGAAATATCAAAAATTACTACTTTAGTAACTTTATTTTCCTTTAAAATTCTCCTAACCAGTGAGGCAGTTAAGTTCGACTTTCCAGACCCAGTGAATGCAAAAATTCCTATGTGATAATTAATTGCTTTTTCCATGTTTATTTTCAGCTTAATGTCTTCACCTATTATATTTCCAATTTCTACACCGTTTTTATCGCATACGAATTTCTCGTAAAGCTCTCTAGATAAGATCCTAACTGTAGATCCCGGAATCGGCGGAGAATATCCTTTATAAAATTCAACGCCCCCATCTATTTTTAATAAATAACCTATGGGGTAAGCATAAACATCTAACCAAGCCTCTTCATTGTTTCTTCCCCAATCTTCTTCAACTTTTCTCATTACTTCATCTCTTATTTCCTTAGGAATACTGCCATCTAGATTTATCATGCCATAATGTACTGGCAAAAGATCTGCAACCTCCAGCAGTAAGTAATCGTTCTGTAAACTCTTTACTGCCAAAATTTTGCCTGCGATAATTTTAGAATTAATAGGAAATTCTACTATAAAATTTCTAAAACTAACTGAACCTCTACCATCAGCTGTTTGCCTAGTTATAACTTTCATTTCCCTTAATCTTCCTATTTGTTCTTCAAACAAACCCTCTGACATGTTCAACAATCCTTCTAAAGTCCCTATATCTGGATAATTCCTTGTTATTTGTAAAATCTAAAACCTTTGCATACTTATCTCGGTAATATTTTACAAGCTTATCAGCCAAAAATAGCGGATAATTATACCCCAATGCTTCTGGAATTGGCTCTTGTGATAGATTATAAATTAGGCATTGAAGCAGTTCTAGATTATCTAAATTCGTTTCATATCTAAAAACCCAACTTGTAATTTTATAATATCCAGTGTAGAAGTCCTCCTCTTTATTTATTGTAATCCAAGGAGGTTCTTCATTTATATTAACTTCTTCTCTATTAAAATCCTTAACTATGCCTATAGAATTCTTAGGAATCTTCATGCCTAGTTTCTTATCCATAGAAAATTTTCTATCCATAAAAATTATGTCTGCGTTAATTTCATTAGCTAGTTTATATTCTAGTTCTCTCATAATTTCTTCTCCTTTTGAATTGCATATTCTCGTTTCTATTATACTGTTTAAGTAATTCAGTCTCCCTTGATTTAGAGTAAAATTGACTGCCCCAGAAATTACAAAAGAGATTGTCCCTTCGTCGCTATTTATCTCATGTAAACTTCCATCTATTGCTGAGATCTTTAAGTTGAAAGCACATTTATTTGAGCTAGTCAATCTAATAATCGTGCTTGACACTCCCCTTTCATTAATAACTGATGTTTTATTACCAAATATTAGAGCTTTAGAAGCTAAAAGATTAAGAAACCTCGGAATGAGCCAAAGTAGGATAGCTTCAACTTTAGGTGTTACACAACCTGCAGTAAAGCAATATCTCGATATCCAAGATAGATTTTATCTCGAAAAACTTCACGATCTTGGTCTTACCGATGATGAGATTAATAATATTCTAGATATGCTTACTGACGTTTTGCTTTCTGGAGATATAAAGAATGTCATGGATTTCTTTACCTCAGTAGGTCTCTCATATTTGAGCAAATTAAGATTTTGTACTTTTCATAGGAAATTAAATCCAAAAATTCCTCAAGATTGTAGCATATGTGAAAATTTGTATAGAGAAGACGAAGAAGAGGAAATGAACGTAGCACTATCAATGATTCAAAACGAGATAATATCTCCATTAATTCCGGAAGTGCTTAGTAATATAGCATACGCTAGGAAAAATCCTAAAAGTTTAGAGGATATCATAGCGGTGGCTGGTAGAATAACTAAGATTAGGAATCTTCCAACTCCAGCCTCTAAGCCTATGTGGGGAGCAAGTAAGCATTTAGGAAATATTTTACTTTACGTTTCACGAAAATATCCTGAAATTAGATCGGTTATGAATATAAAATATGATGAGAAAATTAAAAAATGTATGGATGAGTTAAAGATGAAATATGCAATAGTAGGTCCGCACGATTATGCTACAGACGAGATAATAGAGACTGCAGTTTCAATGGTTTTTAGGCCTTGTTTGGACGCTGTAGTTCATTTAGGAGGCAAAGGAGTAGAACCTAACACTTATATATTTGGTAAAAAACCAGTAGATGTTGTTAAAAAAGTACTTAATATAGCTACGAAATACTCTAGCATTTCATGAAGCAAATGGCCACCAATTATATTTCTTCAATATTGACATTATCGCTGGAACAAATATTGGTCTTACTATAAAAGTATCGAAAATAACAGAGAAGCCTACAGAGAAGCCTATTTCTTCAAGGAAGCGCATATCCGCGGAAATTAAGGAAAAGAAAGCTCCAGCTAATATTAAGCCTGCAGCAGTTACTACTAATCCAGTATATGTTATTCCTTTAATTATTCTTTCATCCTCGTCTTTTCCTTTCTCTTCTTTTATCCTTAATATTATGAACATATCGTAATCAATACCTAAGCTAAATAAAAGTGCAAACACTATAAGTGGAGAAAGCCAGTAGACTTCCTTGAATACTTCGAACATTACTGCAACTCCCACTAGAGAACTTACTAATAAGGTTAAGGATAACCTAATTGGAACAACTATTGACCTTAATACTAAAGCAATATATGCTGTTATCAAAATTATTGTGAGAGGCAACGTAAAACTGTAGTATGTACTAACGGTATTATTTACTATATCTATCCTGTTCGCATTACTCCCTCCAACCATATAGCCTTGATTGATCAACTTTTGAGTAAAACAGATTGCTCCTTTACTAAATACTGGGTAAGGAATGTAAGCTTCAATAAGAGAATAGTTGTGTGAAGAATAAATATTTTCTAAATAAGTTAAATTTCTAGTAATGAATTTTCCAAATGAAGCAGGGCCATATGCTAAACCTCTGCAGTCAATAATTTCTTTACTTAGATTGTAAATTTTATCATAAGTTAAATTAGGATTTCCTTTTATTATTATGTAATCTACACTATAATTGAAATAATTGGAAAGTATGTTCTCTCCAATTACAGTTTCCGAATTTGAAGGTACTATCTCGGTAAAATTAACGGTAGTAGTATGGGTAAAAAACACTGCAAAAGAGGCTAGGGCTAAGATTACCATTATTCCCATTACGTAAAATTTATGCTTAATTGAAAATTCCGAAACATCTCTTAAGTATTTTTGTCTTACATCTATAGGATTAGGAACTTCTTTCCTTGGAAAACTAAGAAGTCTTAAGCTAACAATTTTAAGTGCAGTATAATTAAATAGGATTGCAGGAATTAAAGCTGAAAGAGAAGCAATTATTAGAGCTTCTCCTATATTCTTAAGTAAGGGAGAAGGAGACAGCAGAAATGAAGAAAACCCAATTGCTATGCTAAGTCCGCTAAATATTGCTCCTTTGCCGGCTGTTCTAAACGCTGTCCTTAATGCACTATTTGGATTCTTCTTAACTTCCTCAAAATATCTATACATAAAGAGGATAGAGTAATCTATAGTTATTCCAAAGACGATAGGAGGAATTACCAGGCCAGATATATAATAAATTTTGTATCCAGCAAAAGTTGCTAAGTAAAGGAAACTATAGGCAATCTCTATTCCTATAACTGCACTAAAAATTAGGAAAATTATAGGAAATAATGCTCTAAGTAATATTACAAGTAAAGATCCGACTAGAATAATGGTTACTAAATCAATTATCTTAAGATCCTGCTGAGTATAATATGCAGATTGTGCATAAATTGCAAAATGTCCAGTTACTATTGCTGGAGTATTCTGCATAAACTCCTCAACATTAGTTAAACTTTCGTTATCTGGAACTCGAACTATAAATATCCACGTATTTCCCCTATGAAAATTACATAATCTTATAGGAGGCGGAGGAATTTTACTCTCTACTTCATGCAAAACGTATACAGTCGTATTCTGTAATGCACATAAAGGAAAATATTTTCCAGTAAGCTTATAGATTAAGTAGGAATAGTTTGAGAAATTGCACAATGTCTCTTTAATTAGAGACTCGTTTGTATAGTTATTTATGGAAAAAAGTAAAATAAACGGATCATTAAAAGTTTTTACACCAGCAAGTATTGGGTTATGAGTTTCTTCTAAGTATTCTTCGTATATATTAACATAGCTTGAAGGAGTCACATTATGCCCTTCCTTAAAAGTTACATTTAGCTGATAATAGAACCAAGATAAATTACTCAGTAATTCTTTTCTTTCTACTGTTAAATTATGATAAAGCTCTATAGCATAAGATAAATTGTTCTCATATTCTTTTATTATTGGATTTACAAACGACATATAAGATGAATTAACTTGCGAGATGTATTCATAAGGCGTTATTAGCTTTGCGTCATAAAGGTAATGTAACGAAGCATTAATTTTTTCTAGTGATTCATTATAACTTCCGTTAATTATTACAAAAAGCTCCGACTCTTTAGTGTAATTAAAATACTCTTTTAGAATATTTTCCACTTTAACGCTTTGGTACTGAGTAGTTAAAAACGGAGAATCACTATAAACAAAATGAGATTGAATATTAAATGCAATAGGAGCCAGAAGTAATGCAATAAGAATCCAAACGGCTATTATAAAAACTGAAGGTTTCATAATTATAAGAAAACTTACATAGGATAAAACCGTTTGGGAAATACCAGTTTTATGAATGGAACCTATTTATCTTAATAAAAGGAGAATAATTTATGCACTCTCTTGATGAAGCATTAAACCTTTTGGAAGAAGTGGAAAAAATTCTAAAAGAATACAATCCAAGTAAAGATGACAAAGAACTTCTAGGAAAACTCCTTTCTAAAAATATGAAAATAGAAGCCGAGGTATATGCAAAGTATATAAGGATTTGATATAAATTAATTTTTTGTGTTATTCGAAATTGGTATAGATAAACTATCGCAAGAAGAAAAAGGAGTAAGACTCATAAGTAATTCTGGTCACTTAGTCTCTTTTTCAAGCTCTTTATTTAATGAACTTAGTAGATTAGGAATAGATAAGAGAACATTTGCTGAAATTGTTATTGATTTCCTAAATGAAGGTACAAAATATTATTCTACTTACATAAAACCAATATCCAACGTTGAGGAATGCAAATATTATTCTAGGATATTTGAATTTTGGATAACATCTTCTTTAACTTCAAAACAAATGTTTGCAGTTATTACAAATTATGATGAAATAAGCGAAGTGCTAATAATCGATCCTCAAGTTTTTAATTATGCAGCAGAGAAGCTCTTAAACTATGCATCAACAAAAGATTGTATGAATTTTTCCATGCCATTTATTTATAAATTTGTAGTCTTTGAGACATTTAATATATTTAAGAAGAAGTTTAACGCAAATTCGGAAAAAATTATAGGTAAAAACAACGAAAAATTCCTAATAGCTAAGAATGTAGAAGACAACGCATTAATATGGAAGATCGAGGCTCCTCAATTTTCTTACGTAAGCAATTATGAGGAAAATAAAGCAAGTATTTGAGTCAGAAATTTATATTATAAATCGTAATGAATCTAGATAAACTTGAGTAAGCTTGATGAACTAGAATGGCGGTTTAGGAATATTAATGAGATTGAGGCATTTTTACTTGCAATATTTTCTATATCAACTTTTGGAATCGGAAAACTAATTTATAGCATTATAAAAGGATGCCCACTTTATTATTCATTGCTTGCAGTATTATTTACTTTAATAGCCGCAACAATAGCAGTGGTACCGCACGAATTCGCTCATAGACAAGTAGCTAGAAAATACGGTTGTTTTTCCAGATTCACCTTAAGTTTCTCTGGGTTTTTAGCTACTTCAATAATTAATTTATTTGGGTTAGCAATAGTTTTCTTTTCTGGGTATACCTTAATTTCATGTAACTTCTTCAGAACTAACAAAAAATTAGATGGAATAACCGCTACTGCAGGTCCAGCTACAAACTTAGTCATCTCTGCTATATTTTATATTCTAGCATCGTTATTATTACCATCGTTAGCAGGTATATTATTCTTTTATATAGCAATGTTTAACTCTGCAGTTGCATTCTTTAATTTATTACCTTTCTGGGTTTTAGACGGAATGAAAATTATGAGATGGAATGTAAAAATATGGGCAGCCATGATAGCGGCATCTTTAGTACTAATGTATTTAACTGGTGTATTATGAGAGAGACTTTAATATTAGCTTTTTTAGTAGTTCTAGGTTACGTAATAGGATTATTAACTAGCATATACTCTCCTTCCATTTTTATCTATTTAATCCAGGTAAATTATTTAGTCTTTAAAGGCGATTATATTTCGCTTTTAACTTCGATATTTGTTACAAATAGCCTACTTGATGCAGGATTTAATACTATAGCTCTTCTAGTAATCTATTCCTTATTTGGTTCTAAGGCTGGCAAAATGGAGTATATAGTATTCTTTTTCTCTGGACTTTTAGGAAATATCTTTAGTCTCTTCCTATTTCCTCCAAATACTGCTTCTGCAGGAGCCTCTGGAGGAATATTTGGAATACTCTCCTTTTATATAATTTATGATATGCTAAAAGATAGAAAATTCTATTTATATGAGTTTCTTATATTAGTAATAGTTTTTGTTCTAAGTGATATATTACCTAATGTGGATTACTTTGCACATATAGGAGGAATCTTAGGAGGAGTAATATTAGCTTTTATTGCCAGTTGGCTTAAAAGAGATGGAGAAGGAAGATACACATTATGAATTTAATAGAAGAAATTTTAATGATAATTGGAACTATTATGCTGCCTTATGGGTTATACGATATAGCTAAAGGTGAGGGAGACAAGCAAGTGAAAATTCTCCTTATAGCAATTTCGCTAACATTATTTATTGTAGAATTCCTATTAGTAAGGTAATGACGAGAATAGTAATATCTGGAACGCCTGGAGTAGGAAAAACTGCGGTAAGTAAATTACTTTCATCAAAATTTTCTTTGGAATATTTTCACGTTTCATCCTTTATTATTCAAAACAAACTTTACGAGTCTTATGATCCCTTACGCAATACTTATAATATTGATGATGAAAAAGTTGCAAAGGTTATTAATTCTTATTTAAGTGACAAGAAAGATGTAGTAATTGAAACTATTTATCCATCACTTATAGATTATGCAGACAAAGTAATAATCTTAAGAAAATACCCTCTTGTCCTTTATGAGGAATTAAAAAGAAGAGGATGGAATGAGATAAAAGTAGCAGAAAACGTAGAGGCTGAAATATTAGGTGTAATTCTCCAAGAAGCAATTGATTGGTTTAAAGATAAAAGACCTTGCCAGATAAATACTACTAATAGAACTGCGGAAGAAGTTGTAAATAGAATAATGAATGACTCATGCGAGGAAATAGATTGGTTATCGGATGAAAAAGTTCAAGATCTTCTTTTCACTTTAGATAAGGTTATTAGTCTTACAGAGAATAAATAATGGATGAGTTCAAATCCTTTCAGATTACAGCAACCTCAAAGGCAACCTAGAGATCTAAGAAAAGTTCAACCCCAAATTCAAGGTGCTGATTTAAAAATTCAGATGAGAATGAAAAATGTAAAATATAAGATTGCAGTATTAAGCGGAAAAGGAGGAGTAGGGAAATCCTTCGTATCGTCAAATTTATCAATGGCCTTAGCTGCTGCAGGAAAGAAAGTAGGAATAGTAGATGTAGATTTTCATGGCCCATCTGTTCCTAAGATGTTAGGTGTTAGAGGGCAAGTTTTAACTGCAGATGATGAAGGAATAATTCCAGTTAATGGACCTTTTGGCATTAAAGTAGTTTCAATAGATTTTCTATTACCTAAAGACGATACGCCAGTAGTTTGGAGGGGTGCTATAAAGCACACTGCTATAAAGCAGTTTCTAGGAGATGTAAAGTGGGGTGAGTTAGATTATTTAATTATAGATATGCCCCCTGGAACTGGAGACGAGGCGTTATCTGTAGCTCAATTAGTTCCAAATTTAACTGGGTTCATTATAGTCACCATACCTTCAGAAGTATCAACTCTTGCAGTAAGTAAATCAGTAAATTTCGCAAAGACGGTTAATGCAAAAATTTTAGGTGTAATAGAGAACATGAGTTACTTTATATGTCCTGCTGATAATAAACCGTACTATATTTTCGGTGAAGGAAAAGGAAAGAAGATGGCTGAAGATATGGGAGTAGAATTATTAGGTCAAGTTCCATTAGATCCTAAAATTGCCGAGGCTAACGATTTAGGAGAGCCGTTTTTCTTAAAATATCCTGACTCTCCTGCGTCTAAAGAATTCCTCTCCATAGCTGATAAAGTAATGAAAATTGTAGAGTCAAATACTAAATAAAAACTTTTTCCTCTCATAGTTAGGAATTTTTTTGACTTTTCCTTCTCTAACCATTTTAGCTAAAACTTCCCTAAACTGTAATGGCGTAAAATCTATATTTTCTTGAATTAATTCATTTCTTATTTCTTCTGAGGTTTTTGCTCCATTTTTTAATATCTCGAGGATTTTTTCCTCTAGTTTGGTATTATCCATGAGATAATATTGGATATACTTTTATAAAAAATTAGGTGTGATATTACATAAAACTTTAAAAAGAATAAAAACTTAAAGTTATAATGGTGAAACTTAAATGAGTATCGAAATTAGCGAAAAAAGTATCATATTGAGAAGATTTCTAATGGTAGCTTACGGTTTATCTGAGGCAGATGTAGATGCATTCATGAAAATTGTTAACAGTAAAGAAGGAAAAGATGTAGATGCAATATCGTCAGAGCTAGGCATTAGTAAAAGCAGAGCAAGTTTAATACTTAAGAAACTTGCTGATGCAGGATTAATAGAAAAGCAAAAAAGCAATAGTAGTAAAGGCGGAAGGCCAAAGTATATGTATTTTGTTAACAAGAACGAGGTAATAGAAAAACTTGTTAAAAGAGCAGAAGACGTGTGTAAAGATTTAAGTGAAATTATAAGAGGCTTATGACACCTTCGTAAATCATGTATAATCCAAAAGCTAGAAGAATTATAAACGAGAAAATTTTCACATATTTTGCATATTTGTTTCCTAATTTATTTATGAAAGTAGTAAATGCGAAGATCCATATTATTATTCCTCCAAAAAATGGCAATATAATTGAAATTCCGAATTCATTTATCATAAATAAGCCTACTGTAATCCACCAACTTATTTGGTAAGGATTAGTAATTCCCATAATTAGCCCCGTAAAGTAATTTCCCTTTTTACTTCTATTACTTACCTTAGCCTTTAATGTTGCATATGATAAGAATATCATTAGTCCTCCACCTATAAAATAAAACACGACAAGAAGATTTTCAGGAATGAATTTTCTTACCTCAAAGGTTATCAAAAAGAAAATAAAGTCGGCAGTCATGGCACCAAATCCTACACTACTGCCATGTAATTTGGACCTTAAGGATTCATTAGCCATTATTGCATTAATTGGGCCAGGAGGGGCTGCCATAGATAAACCTAATAAAACTCCTAGAAGGTAAGAAAACACATGAAATGATAAAACTTTCTCTATATAAATTTTGCCTTCAATTCTTTCAGAGTTCTATCAGAATATTCTTAGATTCTGGAAAAAATTTAAAAACGATAGAGGAAACGAAAGCATATGCAAGAGGAGGAATTAAAAGAGAAGATTAAAAAGATGTATGAAGATGGGAAAACTATAAGAGAAATAGCTAAAGAATTAAATATGAGTTACAGTAAAGTAAGAAAAATTCTAATTTTAGAAGGCGTTCAATTTAGAGGTAAACTAAAGCAAGAGTTAGTTAATAAAGTTATAGAGCTCGCAAAACAAGGTTATAGTGCAAATAAAATCAGTAAAGAAATGAGACTCAATTCTAATACTGTCTTAAGAATTCTTAGAAAGAATAATCTAGTAAAGACTAAGAGAAAATTATCAAAGGAAGACATAGAGAAAATTAAATTAATGTATGAAAGCGGAAGTTCAATTTATAAAATTGCTAAAGAACTAAAAATATCTACAAACTTGGTAGTATATCATTTAAAGAAATTAAATATTTATAAACCTCAAACCTATTCATGAATCTTATTCCACATTTCCTTAGCTAATTTTCCTTCATATTTAAACGTATTCACTAATTCCTTAGCTTCTTCCCTCTTAGCTCTATGTTCTTCCAAGAATTTATTTAGCTTATCAATAAGAATTTGCTTAAGTTCTCCAGTAAGCATTTTACCGCTACGATAATCTTCTTCTATTTTCTTTATCTTATTATCATCTTCTTCAAAGAACATATATAACCATTGAAATGACACATCTATTTCAGGATTTCCTCCATATTTTCTGTGAAGCTCTATAGTTGGCTGACCACCAGAGAATGCGTATTTCATGATCTTTCTTTCTACAGTTTTTGGATCATCAGTTAAGTAAATTGCGCTTTCTGGAATGGAAGAACTCATTTTACCCTCCGGCCCTGTTAATGGAGGAAGGAATTTACTATGAATTTGTGCTGCTTTATAATATCCAAGGCTTTCTGCAATATCCCTCTGTAATCTCCAATAAGGATCTTGATCTATTCCTGCAGGGATTAGACATCTCTTTTTCTCAAACATTGTTGGGGCTATTTGCAATGCAGGATAGAATATTATTCCTATGTTAGATGAGTTCTCTAAGCCAAAGGTGGCTCTAACTTCCGAGAAAGTCAACTTTTTAGCAATTTTTGTTGCCAAAGGATACATATTTCTAATGTACTCAGTATCTTGAAAGATGAAAGTTCTGTCTGGATCAAAACCCACAGCTATTATATCCAGGATATTATCATAAGCAAATTGTCTAGTTTGTTCTAAGGTAAGTTCTGGATTTCTCATGAACTTTTCATCATCTGTTATCTCTATATAAAGATTGACCTTAAATTTCTCTTGTAACCACTTGGTAAAAATAAAAGGTACCAAATGGCCAATGTGCATACCGAGAGAAGGAGCTCTACCAGTATAAAGGAAGAACCCTTTACCTTCTTCATAGTCTTTTAGAACTAAATCAAGATCTCTATGAGAAAAGAACACATCTCTCCTTAACATTACATGTAAGTCTCCGGTAATTTTCTTTATTCTTTCCTTTAATTCTGGCGTTATTTTCTGGGTTCCAAACTGTACAATAAGTTTGTCATAATCGACCTTTCCTTTTACTTCCCAAGGAGTTACGGAAAAGTTAGAAGACACGAAAAAATGTAAAAATATTAAAAAATAAGCTTATGCTTTCTGCGAGATTGTGGAAGAAGATACTGGCAATTCTGGGAAGTTCTCTTTCATCTTTTGTTCAGCCACTGCAGCTGCTTCTTCTAATATCTTCCTTGCCTCCGCAGTAGGTGCGGCAGATATTCCGGATGCTCCAGTAAAGTCTCCAGCTTCAATTACAACTTCCTGCAATCCCTCTCCAAGTTCTCCCAGTTCAACTGATAATTCAGGCATTACACCTCTTATTACGTTCCTTAACTCATTTATTACCCCAACAACAGGAACTAAATTAACGAATACGTCTCCTAACTCACTTACTGTCTCCAATCTTAATTCAACTTGTTCTAAAGCTATCTGAGTCATTATTAATTGCTTAGTTATTTTCCTAACTTCTGCTACTTCATTTGCATACATTGCTGCTCTTGCAGTATCCTTAGCCATTTGAGCTTCAACAACTCTCTCGAAGAGTGTCTTATCTCTTTCCTGCATTCTCGAAATATAAGCGTCGAGCCTGCTAATCATTGAGCTAATTTGATAGTGAGCTTGAACTAACCTATACTTGAGTGGTTCCTTAGGTTTAAATGCACCTTTAATCCCTGAAACTATTCCGTTCTTCTCTTCTGGTCCTGCCCAATATTTTTGGAAATCTTTTCCAAGCATTCTAATCTAATTATTATCGGTTAATACTATATAAAGGAGAGAACTCGGTCTTATTAACTTAAAAATCAAAATGACAAATAATGTTGTCATCTGCTGAAGACCCGGACGTGGATATACTTAATAAAAACGGTTTAGTTAATGTATATGTAGACCTTAGAGGAAAGGAAATAAACACTAAAAGGTTACTAGTAAGAGCTGACAATTCTCATGTATATATTTATGATCCGGATTCTAATTCTATAGTGAAAATTATATATGTAAATGAATTAATAGACCCTTCCACTCTTTCAGTCTCAGAGAAAAATGGAATAATTAATATTTCACTTAAGAAGACATAAATAATGTGGCGACAGAGGAACTTTACCTAAAAGATTCTTATATAAAAGAATTTGAGGCAAAAGTTACTAAGGTTAATGGAAATGAGGTAATATTGGATAAAACAGCTTTTTATCCAGGCGGAGGAGGTTTAGAAAATGATGTAGGGAAGCTGATAAAAAATAACGGCGAAACACTCAACGTAAAAGAAGTGAAAAGACAAGGAGATGAGATAGCTCACATAATAGAAGGAGGAGAATTAAAGGAAGGGGATAACGTTAAAGGAGTAATAGACTGGGATAGAAGGTATAAAATGATGAGGTTACATACCGCGTCTCACGTTATGGCTGCAGTGGCATATTCTCAATTTAATGCGTTAATTACTGGGGGGCATATTTCTCCAGAGTACGCAAAGGATGATTTTAATCTGGAAAATAAGGATTTAATCCCTCAAATAGTCGAGAAGGCTAACGAGATTCTTTCAAAAGGCATAGAAGTTAAAGTATATTTCTTACCTAGAGAAGAAGCTTTAAAAATCCCTGGAATAGTAAAGCTTGCTGAAAGGAACCCCCCTAGTATACCTATTTGGAGAATAGTAGAAATACCCGGAATAGATATACAAGCTGACGGAGGTCCACACGTTAAAAACACTTCAGAAGTAGGAAAGATACGCATTATAAAAATAGAGAATAGAGGCAAAAATAGGAAAAGAGTTTACTATACCGTGGAAAGTTAAGCCCAAACGTATTTTAAGCTAGTTATGAACCTTACAGCAAAGCCTGAAACAATTCCTATAAAGTTGATTACTGCAAGGAACAAGGACTGTGCCTTTATATAAGAGAAGAATAGAAAGAGAAGAATTTCGGATAGATTTGAAAAATGAAGGAACGCTACCAGCAACAGAATAACTGTAATGTATTGCACTATTCCACCACTAAAAGACGATACATGAAATTTAAGTAATCTCTTAATAAAACTTCCTACTCTTCTATCCTTAAAAGTCCAAATGTCATTTAGTATAAAATTAAATATTATTGAAAGCTCTATTGCAAGTCCTAAGGAAAAGAAAATAGGCATATCACGCGCTGTAAGTATGAAAACTCCTTCATTAACTAAAGTTCCTAAGCCTCCAACTATCATGAACTTTAATAACCTTAAATCCACGACTTATACTTCTCTATTAAAATATTATAAATCTTATCCCATTAAATTGTGTACTTTCTAAACTGGTGGCATTAAATTGATGAATTAGATAAAAATTCATCAATTTCATTAACTAGCTCTTGATAATCTTTTCTCAAAGAAATTCTACCATAAAATTCATTTAAGCCTACAAAGTTAGAGCAATCCCTAATTAAGAACCCCTTACTCCTAAGATATGAGTTAATGAATCTAACATTAATGGGAAATCTTACTAGAACATAGGGCGCAAATGATTTATATATTGTAACTCTTCTTCTCTCCTCTCTAATTCTAAAGTTTTCCAAGAGGGAGGCCACAAGATCTCTACTTTTTCTAAAGAAATCCTTAATTTCCTTAGGATTCGCGTTGGATAATACATAATAAGCAACAGAATTAATCCTCCAAGGAGGAGAATTCTTTTCAAGTTCTTTACTCCTCTTTCCTATAGTAAATCCAATCCTTAAGCCAGGGATTGACAGTGATTTGGTAAAAGTTGAAACTATTAGAAGATTATCATAGTCCTTTACAAATTTCTTAGCGGAATCTACAAGACTTATGTCTGCGAAAGATTCGTCAACTGCTAAATCCTTTCCTTCTTCTAAGAATTCCTCAATTTCCTTAAGGTCTATTTTTGCACCAGTAGGATTGTTAGGATTACTTATTATGACTTTATTGCCTTGTAGGCGGTAAATAAAATAATTTTCTCTTTCTTCTGCAAAATAAATATAGCTCCTTTTATATTCAACATAATTAGGCTCTGGGACAACCCTAGGTTCTAGTAAATTTATAACCTCACTAGCCCCGTTAAATACTCCTATATAATCTTCATCAACGTCATAAATCTCAGCAATATTTTCTCTCAGTTTCTCGTAGTTGTCAGGATAATAAAGATAAACTTTTTCCTTTATTGCTTCATTAATCAACTCTTCAATAAAATCAGGGTAAATAGGATTGAGATTAACGCTGAAATCCCTTAACTTTTCTGGCCTTCCGTTTATCCACCTAACTCCTCCGTGTTTCATTAACTCCTCTCCCTAAAAAACGTTTCAATAACGTTTCTCTCTGCTCTTCTTAAAATTTCCGATAAATTTGAAACACTCATATTTAGTTTCTCTGCTAATTCCTTAATTCTGATCTTCTTAGGATAATCAAAATAACCAGCCTCAAAAGCTATCTTTAAAATTTGTTCTTGCCTAGCAGTTAATACATCCTCTGATTTTACCTTAATTACCTTAACAACCTTGACTTCTATATGATGCTCGATAAAATCCCTCAACATTTTCTTTAATTCAGTATAATCTGAAAGAATTACTGTCCAATATATTCCGTCGTTAGTTGCAGTACCATTCATTATAATATAGTTAGACAATATGCGTTCTATTGGTTCATTAACTATTATAGTTCCTAGATATTTGAATTTGGAAACTCTTGAAAGGTTCCACTTAAGCTTTTTTGCATCCTCTTCTTTTCCTTTAAATTCTATTAAAAGCCTTGCTCCATTAGTGGAAGGTTTTATATCCAATACTGACAATAAATTTCTAGAATAGTCAATTCCCTTAGACCAGTCCTCGTGATTTACCTTAAAACTTACGTATAGCATCCCGAAAATCTTTGGGGTAAAAGAAATAAGTTTTTCTGGAAAATGATAAGTTAAAGTCAGAAAGTTTTAAATATTTCAGCTTACTAATTATATCTCGCTCCGGTAGTATAGCCCGGTCAAGTATGCAGGCCTCTCAAGCCTGTGGCCCGGGTTCAAATCCCGGCCGGAGCACTGT